>Ga0068877_10000009_pt1 | contig 189171 bp, 173 predicted proteins | sample NOAtaG_FD_66437 | JGI IMG/M metagenome (GOLD analysis project Ga0068877, IMG submission 66437) | Freshwater lake microbial communities from Lake Erie, under a cyanobacterial bloom - NOAA_Erie_Diel6S_1000h metaG | ecosystem: Environmental > Aquatic > Freshwater > Lake | place: USA: Ohio, Lake...
TGATCGGCTCGAGAGGGGTCGTAGGTGGGCACGAGGAGACTTCGCCGGTAACCGGGGTGTATGCGCAGGATGGGCCCTGACAACAGGTCCCCCAACGAACCCGCTCCCGACCGCAGCAGGGCACCACGTGGCAAAAGATGAGTCATCGCACGCCGAAAGCGCACGTCTTTGGTCCAGCGGCCTGTGGGATTCCATGCGATCAGACTGATCAGCGGCGTATCGACCTTACGTGGGCATTCCAGAGCGTCTTCGAGCTGCCTTCGGTACCCTTCGGGGTGCAGTTCCTCACCAAAGCGAAAGCGAAGCATCTCCTGCCCGCGAACAGCTTGCTGATCGACGTCGACCCACTGCAGAACGGGCGCCGCTGGAGATGCGGTGGATTGGAGCTCGATCCCTGCTGCCTGATACTGAGGCCGATAAGCGCCCGCGCATTGAAAAGCCAAGCGACCAAAGGCTGCCTCTTTGATCAGAGGCATCCGGTTCAGGATGTAAGGTCCGAAGGCTGGGGCTTCTTTCCACTCGAGATGGAGAGTTTCCCCTTCCTTTCTAAAGCTGAAGGCGGGCACCTTCCACTGCCCTAGACCCTGTGTCTCTATAGCCTTTGGCAATTCCGCCCGAAGGAACGACTCGAGGTCGACGGTTGAACCATCCCACCAGCTCAACCCAGACTTTGGTTGGAATGACCAGCGATTGCCTTTATCTTCGAGCTGTTTGAGCAAGACAAACTCAGACCGTTGATTCGCCAGATTCAACCGGGTGAGGCTCGGACAAAGGAGAGGACCCAAGAGCGGATCCCCAGCCAGGAGCGGCCCTGTCGGATTCTGAATGTCGAGAGGCCATCCGGCGACTAGCACGGACTTCGGCTTTTCCACTGCCATAACGGCAGATGTAAGGCTTAAGCCGATGAAAAGAACTTGGGTCTTTCTCATCGCGTTCGTTAACATCGTTGAGCGCCTATTCCCTTGCGAAATGTGAAGGCTGCGGGGGCTCATGGGCGCATTCCGGGAGTCCGCATGCGCACTGAACAACATTACGATATTGCCATAATTGGCGAGGGTATCACAGGGCTTTCTGCCGCCTATCACCTGCAAAGACTTGGCACGACAAAGGTCTGCATTCTCCGTCCGGATTCTCCGCATCATGTGAGCACCCAAGCAGCAGGTCTCGTAAGTTCGAGTCTGCAGGACAACATCACCCGCCTGGCCCACCGACATGGCACAGAAGCAGCCCTGGCCGTTTGGGAGTGGGCATCGCTGGCCTTCGAACGCGTCCTGAACTTTGCGGACGAAGCAGGACTTCCGACGACTCGCGGCCAAAGATTACGCTGGACGACTAGCCCGGAAGAACAGGGAGAAGCGGAGCAATCCGTAGCGATCTGCAGAAAGCTAGGCATCGAGGCCCACCTTCTGCCAGTAGCAGAAGCACAACACAAGGGATTTGCTGGCCGCGCGATGAGTAGTCCGGTGCAAGACGAGGGGCTCCATGCAGCCTATTGTCCACCCCAGCCTTTGCTTCAAGCCTTACAGGACAAAACTTCAAAGCTTCAGAGACTCGGTCCTGCTCAAGCCATCGATGCAGGAAGCCAAGGAATCAATATCATAACGGCCGAAGGCTGCCTGCGTGCCGAGGCTGTAATCCTCGCCAATCATCTCGCCATCGCCCAGCTTCTGCCTTCGATCGAACCGGCTCTGGTGGCCTATGCGGACCAATGGGCAGAGTGGCAGTTATCGCCGGAGGCACAGCCCCTGCGCTTGCCCGTCGGTAGCGTTTTCAGCTGGCGTCACGGACACTACTGGGGCGGAGTCTCAGCACTGCAAACGCTGCGCTTGGGGGGAGCTCGCTTCCTGCGCCCCCTCGCTGGATTTGAAGCTAGCAGCGCACCTTATGAGAAAGAGATCGAAAAGCATCTCAAGTCTGCTTGGGAGGAACTGTTTCCAGAGCATCCCTTGGGTTCGGTCACCCGGATCGCATCCGGACTGGATTGCTGGCCCTGCGATGAGTTGCCCGTGATTGGACCTATGTACGGCGAGCCTCGCATCCTGCTTGGAACAGGTTACATGGGCCAGGGACTTTCGATGGGCTTTTACGCAGGTTGCTGTCTAGCTGAGTTAGTGTTAGGACTGAGACCGCCGATGCCGCGCCTCCTCTGGCCTGAGCGTCTGCGAAGCCTTCCGGAGGATGTGTGAGCCACGACTCTTTGCAAAAACGAGTGACAGGATGAAAGACACGACGCGTATCATACGTTGCCCTCAGTGCGGACGCACCACGCGCTATGACCAGAACAATCCGGATCGCCCTTTTTGCAGCACACGATGCAAAACGCAGGATATTGCCCACTGGGCTGAGGAGAGTTACAGGATTCCGAGTCAGGAACAGAACCCTGATGAGGAGGAGACCCGAGCTATTCGTGACGGCCAAGCGGAACGAGATGAGGAGTGAGCCGTCTCGCGCTCAACGGCTGTTCAACACGTCGAGGTAAAGTTCGAGTTCGTCGAAGTATACCGTCTCGGGAAGATCGAGACGTGTTTCGAGTTCGAGACATTTGCTCTCGAGCTCCTGGAGGACGACGCCGCGATAGGGCTCTTTTTCATCCTCTGCAAGGGCTCCTTGAGTCATCAGTGTCTCGAGGACTCGGTCAATGTCTTGAATCTGTCGGCGCAGGACTTCCAGCCGAAGGAGTCTCAGTTCTTGGATACTGCTTAGGGTCGCCTCGTCGATCGGACATTCAAATACCACTACAGCCATTGATGCACTCCACAACAGAAAGTCCCGCATGGGACGTCCCAGGAGTTGCAAGTTTGCGGCCACTTTGGCGGCGAGCTCAAGGAAGCCTTAGCCGAGCACAACGTCTCGGATTTCTGGAATGCGTTCTTTCAGAATGGGGACGATGCCGTTGAAGAGCGTAATCTGAGAGGACGGGCAACCTGAACATCCACCGTAAAGTCGAAGCGTTACGATCCCATCATCGACGTCTAAAAGCTCACAACCACCCGCATGGAGCTCCAGTTGGGGATTGATGTCTTTTTCAATCACTTCCTTAATTTGCTCAATCATCGATCACTCCTCGGTGAGCGGTAACAACGCTCCCCTAATATAAATCGGAATTTTTGCCTGACAAGCCGAGTTCTTTTTGAAGGCCTCGGATAGCGGCGTACCCCATGGCCAAGACCGCCTCCTCGCTGTTGCCGGCAATATGTGCTGTACCCAAGAAATTATCTAATGAATACAGATCTCTATCAGCTAATGGTTCCGTTTCAAACACATCCAGTGCAGCACCAGCCAAACGACCCGACCGCAGGGCTGCCTTCAGAAGCTCCTGATCAATAACTTCACCGCGACTGGTGTTGACAATCCAGACACCTGGCTGGGTGCGCTCGAGAGCACGGCTGTCGAACATTTTACGGGTGTGAGGGGTAAGAGGAACATGAAAGCTCAATACTTCAGCCCAACTGAGCAGCTCGTCATAGGAGGCGGCCTGAACCCCTAAAGCTCGTGCCGCAACTGTCTTGTCAACAATGTCGCAATAGCGAACAGAACAGCGAAACGGTGCCAGGAGTTCAGCCACCCTCGTCCCGATATGCCCAAGACCAATCAAACCGACCCGGCGACCCGTAAGATTTCGCCCCCCGTTCTTCCACCACTGTCCTTGCGCGAGGCGACGCGAACTCAAGCCCATGTTGCGACAGAGACTGATCATGAGTCCGATCGTAAGTTCGGCTACAGCGTCTCGATTGACACCGGCCTCCCAAGCGACTTTGATACCAAGGCGCTCACAAGTCTCGAGATCAATATTGTCGAGGCCTACGCCATACTTAGCCACAATCTGGAGCTGGGGAAGAGTGGACAGCAAGGCCTCGTTGGCACTCTCCCGACCAAGCAACCAGGCTTGGGCGGGCCGAAGTATCTCGCGCAAGCGCTGGGCGTCGGCACAATCCTCCGCGCGCGCGTAGACGACCGGCACAGGTGCTACGGCAGCCTCCAGGCTATGCCGAAGCTCAGGGACCTTGATGAAGCTCGTGGCGGTCACGACCAGCATGTCACGCCTTTCCTTTGATGGACGAGAGTTCGCGGGCTCGGTTTTTCGAGCGCCCCGTATCCTACCCTCAGGCTTCTTCCTTCAGCAAGGAAGAAGCGAAATATCTTTCATCTGTCATTTGGCTTCATCGAGGATACGTCCAGAAGAAGCCCGCTGCTGCCTCAAAAGCCCAGCCCCTCACGGCTCACTCTTGGGGCTCCTCCCGGAATGACACAGGATTATGGAACTTTTTCAGCTGCCTGAATTGAACCTCACCATCCAAGTCTTTGACTCGGTATGGATGGACATTCTCGGCATTTGATCATTCCACGCTTCGCGGAAATTCCCAGAGCTATCTGAGGAATCCTTTGCCTTTACTCCGATCCATCTCAGGAAGCCGCCTCTTCCTGACTTCCACCCACGTGGTCACGCTTGAGTTTCTCTACGGGCCTTCGCACTGGATGGCTGCCGGGAGGAGACAAGGTTTGATGCCCACTCGCAGCCGACCTTGCCGAGGCAAGGTCCGGTGAAGATGAGATGATGTCCTCTGGACCCTTTCCTTACAAACCATTTGATTGTCAAGCAGCCAGGTTAGCCGAAGAATGTCGCGCCCCACTCGGAGACCGCAAGAGCTGCAGGCTGGAGCACGCCGGACAGTTGATCGCATCAAAAGATATGCAGCAGTTGATCCAGCGTCAGAGCGCCGAAGACGCCGAAAAGATAGAAGCAGGAGTAATAGAATAGCGGCATAGCACGCTGATTCTCTCGGCTCTGCAGCAGCTTGTAGGCCAACCACACGAAATAGAGCGTCAAAATCCCTGAAACGACTCCGTACAGCCAGCCCGCAGCCCCATAGAAAGACAGGGAAAGCACAGCGGGTACCAACGTGAGAGTGTAGCCAAAGATTTGGCGTCGAGTCACTTCCAGACCCTTGACAGTCGGCAACATAGGAATATTGGCCCGGGCGTAATCGTCCTTATACTTGATCGCCAAAGCCCAGAAATGCGGGGGCGTCCAAAGGAATATAATGGCGAAAAGAACCCACGCTGGCCATGCAAGCTCACCCGTCACTGCCGCCCAGCCGATGAGCGGCCCGACGGATCCAGCCGCACCACCAATCACGATATTCTGGACTGTGCGTCGCTTGAGATACATCGTATAAATCACCACATAAAACACGTTGGCCGCAACAGCGATCCAGGCTGCCAAGGGTGAAGTCCAACGGTAGAGGATGAAGAACGAGAGGACACCGAGCAGGACCCCAAAGGCTGCAGCTTTGCCGCTGCTCACCTTACCGGCAGGAATCGGCCGGGTCCGCGTCCGCTTCATGTGGGCGTCCACGTCCGAATCGACGAGATGGTTGAAAATTGCAGCTGAACCGGACGCTAGATAGGTCCCGATCAGGGAGGCCAAAGCGATGGTTAAAGAGGGCAAGTCCTGTTGAGCCATGAACAGAGCCGGAACCACGGTCACCACGACAAGCATGGAAATTGTGGGCTTCATCATCTGGTAATAACTCTGCCAGTCCACTTGGGTGGCCGTGCCTAGCGGCATGGTCATAGACACTGCTTTCGACTTAGGATCCATAATGGTGCAACCTCGATGCGGGACCTCTAAAGCTAGACACACTTGTCCCAGGCGGACACAAGCCGTCTTCAATCATTGCTAGGTTCGAAGAAAACCGGTGCAGACCCAGCGGGCGCATGGGTCAGGTAAAACAAGTCCGATCGCGCGCGGTTCGGTCAGTAAGGAGTCGCGACACCAATCCAGATCGGAAAAAACACACAGAGAAAGAATAAGACCGGGAACAGAAAGAGCATCAGCACCAGCGTCAGCCAACCCTTGGCTTCAAGAGAGCGGTGTTGCGCTTCGAGATCCTTGCTCGACATGCCATTACCTCACAGTTCAGAGTCTAACATCTGAAGAGAATCAACCATGCAGCGATCGAGCCCCCTTCATATCACGGAGCGAACCGGTACAAAAGCAAATTTGCGTTCTCGACCCTGTCACTAGGTATACAACTACCGCGCAGAACGCAGGAAGCGATAGACTTCCCAATTACGCCATACATTTTTGACATACGAGCTTGTTTCGCCAAAGCTCAGGGCCTCCGTCCATACCACGGGGTCAGCTGCATTCCGTCGTGCCAGCCAGGCATCAACAGCAAATTCACCCGCGTTGTAGGCCGCAAATGCTTGCGGCCATTGGCCACGGTAGCGCCGACCCAGATCTGCCAAATACGATGTGCCGAGGCTGATATTGAACTCAGGTTTCTTAAGGTCTTGCGCCATGTCGGTCGACTTGAGATTCAAGCGTCCTGCCTGCCGCTCCGCCGTAGGGACGATAAGCTGCATGAGACCTATGGCCTCAGCCGGTGAGATGACCTCCGATTGAAAGCTGCTCTCCTGACGACTGATCGCCATCGGCAGCTCAGGTTCGAGATAATGCTGACCACTGGTCCTTTGGTATGCCGCCAGATAGGGTCGAGGAAAAAACACTAGGAGCTGTTCGGGATAGTCATCCCAAAGGCCCGAACGCCCTGTGAAAAGTTGAGCGGTCAGCGAGATGGCTTCAGCGTGCTCACCGGCCATGTGCAAGAGACGAGTGACATAAAGTGTAGCTTCGGTCTCGCGGAGGAGATCACCTTTTTGGGCGACGTACCGGTAGAGTTCGCCAGCCGCCGGTGACGTCCATTCCTTGATACGTGCCGCGATCAGAATTTCAAGACGAAGCAAGCGCCGCATGGCTTCAGGGTCGGCTTGATAGCGCTCGACGTCGAACGCACGTTTGCGCTGCAGGCGCTCCTTCACTCCATCAAGCTCGAGTCCCTCCGACCAGCGATACTGGGGACGCAGTCGCGGCAGCGCGATCACATGATAATAATTGAGAGGATAATCGGACCGAAGCCGTTCGAAGTAATCATCAGCATCCGAGCGCTCGCCTGACTCCTCAAAAGCCCGCCCGATCCAAAAGAGCAGACGAGGGATTTGTCCCTCCTCTTTTTCATCCTGCAGCAAACTCTGCCATACCCGTATGGCCCCGACCCGATCACCCTGCATATAGCGATACCAAGCCTCGGACCAACTGAGTCGACGACGCCACTCACGACTGAGCTCGCTCATCTCTTGCGCTACGCGATTGAAAGCCAAAGCTCCGGTGTAATCTTTCTGTTCGTAAGCAATGCGCGACGCCAGGATATGGTAGGCATCGGCTTTCCACTCGTCCAGCTGCACCCTTTGCGTCTTGGTCCAGTCACCACCCGATGCGTAAGCTCGATTGATGCGGTCGACTCCGCTTTGCAAAGCGATTCTAGCATTCTGATAGTCGCCAAGCATCGCCTGCATGCGCCCTACCCAGAGGGCCGCATCAATCTGTTTTTCTAGCAATTCAAAACGAGTCCAAGCGAAACGTTCGGGTCCAAGCTGCACTCGCTCCATTAGCTTGAGCTGCCAGCGATAGGCGGCAGCAGCCTCTTCTCGCTGCCCAAGGCGCCGCTGGGATTGCACTAAAACATCGACAGCTGAGATGGCCAACACCTCAGTCTCTTCATCCCGCTCCAAGAGCGGCAAAGCTTCTTGCATGGAAAGGGCCGAACTCTTGTAGTCTTTGCGCTTAAAGGCCAAGAGCCCTTCCCAATAGTCGCGCCGAGCTGGACTGAGGCTGCGGACCCATCGCAACCAGGTATCAGGCAAATTTCGCCCTGTCGCCATCTCCGCTGCCTTGTTCCAAAAGGGATCGTTGGCAATGGCACTGGGATCGGTCGGCCAAATGATATCGGACGGAGTACCAGGAGCACGCCGCAGCTCTTGAATCCGCGCGGTCAGCCGGTCCATTCGTGTGAGATTTTGCTTTTGCAGCCAAGGGCTAGTCTGCCCATCCCGTGTCGTGGCCAAAAGAAGGCGAGCTAGAACATCTGCACCTGTCGCCGATCCCATCAGCTTATCATGAGCCAGGACCCACTGCTTAAGAGCCGTCGGACCGATCATCGGCGGATCATAGTTCAAAACCTGGAGCCAGGCCTTTCCCGCCCGATCCCAGTCTTGCTGGTCCTCGGCAATCCGTGCGTCTAGAGCCAAAGAGATATCCTGCACAGCCAAGCGCCATCCCTCGTCTTTTGCCGTGACCGCTTGCAAACGTCGCAACTGCTCGACGGCTGGACTGGTCTCGAGATCGAACCGCACCGATTCCTCGGTGATGCCGATCAAGGGCTCGCGCGTATGCGTGACGCAAGCAGAAAGCAGCTGCCATCCCATGACAATCCCAAGACCAAGAATCAGCTTCATAGCGTACGACCTATCACGGAATTACGGCCCAGGATATAGTCCTCAACCGGCCTGCCCTGGATGAGATGCTCATCGATAATCCGATCCACAGCATTTTGGTCAACAAAGCGGTACCAGATACCTTCTGGGTACACGACGGCGATTGGCCCCTCGCAGCAGATACGCAAACAATGCGCTCGGGTGCGAAAGATCTGTCCCGTGCCACCAGGAGCCGCGAGACCTCTTTCTTTCAGTCGCGCTTTGAGATGGTCCCAAACCTTTCCCCCGACAGCTTCCGAACAGCATTCGGGCCCGGCACACATAAAAATATGTCGTCCATAGGTTGCAACCCGCAGACTTTGCGCCTTCAGATCGCTGGCTCGTTCTTCACTCATGTGAACTCTCCTTTCACTTCGGTGGACTGCCAGCAGAGGCGCCCCTCGAGTACACGGCCGCCAGCCTGAATCATAGCGTCCCGAACTCGCATGTGAGCCTCGGACGGAGCAAAAATGGCCATGACCCCACCTCCACCTGCACCGCAGATCCTCGTGAACAGGGCGCCTGCGCTCTTTGCGGCAGTGGCAATTGTTTTGGTTTCTGGTGTTTCTATATCGGACCATAGCTGCGCTCGCAGCTGCCACTCGGCGGCTGAAAGGCGAAAGACCTCAGACCAAGACTGGCTCTTCACAGCCTGGGCCAAAGCTTCGCTCAAAGTTCCAATTTCATTTAGAATACTGAGGGTGAAGGCATCGCCCTCAAAAGCTTTGCGGAATATAGCCCAATTATTGGTACCCGAAGCTCGCGAAACGCCGCTATAACAAAGCAGGAGCATGTGATCCAGTTCCTGCGCTGCATGATCGCGTAAGGTCTCGACCTGAGCTCCACCCGGAGGATAGCGGATGATGTTGATCCCCCCTCGCAATCCACCCCAATAGTCTTGGCATCCCGTAGGGACCCGGATCACGGCGGTCTCGAGATCTTGCACCTGCTGGACGAGCTGCCGCTCGTCTAGATGCAGCGGCATACCCGCATCGGCGCGAGCCTTGAGCAAAGCACTGGCTGTGGCGATCGCTAAACATGATGAGCCCCCCAGACCCGCACCGGCGGGAGATTTTGCCTTAGTTTCGAGACGCAGAGCTGGCAATTCCGGATGCCAGAAGTGTTGCAGCAATCGCTCCAAAAGAGGCAGACGCCCATCTCGCGTCACACGACTCCAGTCTCCTTCGATCGTCACCTTTTGATCGTGACTCACCAGTTGGAATTCACGATCCCTCCGGGTGACCTGGACGGCAGCATGGAGGGTGATCCCAAAGTTCACGGTTGTCTTGTGCTCAAGGATAGAGGTGAGGGGCATGATATCGAGGGTGCCTCCGGCGAGGTCCACGCGGGTCGGGCTTAAAGCTTCAACTGGCACGACTTGCTCCTTGTCTATAACCCCCATCCGGGGCAGCTGTCGGATTGGTGCTTTCCGAGCTCCATGCTAAACTATACAGAAACCCGCATCGCGCGCCCAAGGCCAAATTCTCAAAGCTTGCTGGGTCTTTGCTCGCGGCCACTTGTGAGGGCAGCCGTCTATGCCTCGTCCCGAAAACTTCCTCGCGCTGCGCCGCCGGATTTGTACCTGGGATCTGGATCCTCGCCGCTTCGATAGCCTCAAACCCCTGCTTGAGCGGCAATTGAGTTTTCTGCCCCAGGTGGACTGGCACCGCTTGAAGAGTCTCGACGATCCTCTGCTGTTTCCCTGCGATCTGCTCGTGACTTACGCCTGGCATCTCGCCGAAACGGAGCTGGTCGAGTGGTTGCGTGGATTTGAACAACGCATGAAACGTCAGGACGCCATCTGGATCCCTGCCCTAGTCATCACACCCCTGTCTCTGACTCGGGTCGACGATATCCTCGAACGGACACTTGCGGCAAACTGGTACTTCGATCTTGTCCACCCCGATCACCTCAGCAGTCTGCCCGTGCGAGTCGCCAATCTGCTGCGGATTCATGATCACTTGCACGAATTGGGACGCTATGCGAACGAACTCACTCGTATGCAAGAAGAAATCAGTCGTATAGAGCAGGAACTTGAAGCTCGAACCGCACCCTCGGCCAAGAATCAGGCCTAATGGCAACAAGCCCGGCAGCCAGGACATCTAGCGGCACATCAACTGGCAAAAAACGAGTCCTCGCGCTATAACATAGACGTTGCATGTCAGTTGACAAGAGAATCGAGGGGCTAATGTGAGTTTCCTATCGCCGGCCTTTCTGGAAGGTCATAAGCTCATCGCCGAATACATCATCGAGTATCGAGGACGGGGTCATTTTCTACCTTACGATGATCACCGTATCATCGAACGCTGGCTCGAATTAATGCCGGATGTCAACAGTCTGCTGCTGATCCTCTCGGATCTCGTTCCCGCTTACTACGCAAGGGCTGCTGAACGGACACAGCCTCCCTCACTTCTACGCCTGGACAAAAAAGTACGACGAATCCTCGAGGTGCGCCGTGATCGCAGCGGCATGTGATACCATAGGAACATCGATCGCACAGGGAGACTTTCGTCATGCCCACAGGACTCAGTAACCTCAATGATGAAACTCTACGACAGTATCTGAGCGACAAAAAGCAGCCCCTGCTTCTCGTCTTTTGGGCCCCTTGGTGCGGCCCCTGCACCGTCATGGAACCCATGCTTCGCGAGATTGCTGTTGACTACCAGAAACGACTGCAAGTCGGCCGCCTCAACGTCGACGAGAACGCCCACGCCCCTGCAGAGTTCGGGATCAAAGCCATTCCCCATCTTGTTCTGATCGATAAGGGCGAAGTTGTTGCCTCGCTCTCCGGCCCCCAACCTAAGGCAAAAGTGCTCGAACTGCTGGAACGTCGTCTTCAGTTGTCGTAAGGCTTTTGTGGGCCTGCGACGTGAGATCCCGCTCACCGTGAAAGAATCAGCGGACAGCACGCACCACCACCCGGCCCCTTCTCGCCGAGAGATCTCATGCCCTTAGCCGCTTCTTTGCTGGTGAGGCCCAGCATCCTCGGCTATAGTCAGGTCCGGGGAGGAATCTATGGAAGCGAACAAAGGCCAGAGAGAGGCAGACCTCATAAAAAATGGTCAGCATCCAATCGGAATCGACGAAGTCGGCCGAGGCTGTCTTGCAGGTCCTGTCTATGCAGCAGCCGTAGCGCTCAATTATGACAAGCTGCACGCACTCGATCCCAAATACAAAAAGCTTATCCGCGATTCCAAGACCCTCAGCGCTAAACAACGACAGAGTATCCTCGAGCCGATCCGATCCATCGCCATCGAGTATGCGATCGCTCAGTCGAGCGTAAGGGAGATCGAAGCGCTCGGCATCGTACCTGCAACATTTCTGGCTATGGCTCGTGCCCAGCAAGGGCTTCAGGGTCGTTACGATCTCGTGCTCATCGATGGCAATCAAACCAATCCCCAGCTGACGCTACCCCAAGAACCGATCATCGGTGGAGATGGCCTGGTGTTTGCAATTGCTGCCGCTTCCATTCTTGCCAAAGAGGAGCGCGATGCCTGCATGCGATTGGCTGACCAGGATTATCCGGGGTATGGGTTTGCGGATCATGTCGGCTACGGGACAAAAAGTCACTTAACGGCCCTCGCCGCCCATGGCATCACACCTCTGCATCGTCGTAATTTTGCGCCGATCAGTCGGTACGTGGAGCAACATGGACAGCTTGGGACGCCAGGGTGAAGTTTGGCTGGCAGAATGCCTTGAAAGAGCTGGCTGGATCATAAAAGCCCGCAATTGGCGGCGACCCGGACTGGAGCTCGATCTTGTCGTCCAAAAGGGGGATACACTCGCCTTTATCGAAATCAAAACTCGCCGACGAGGCCCGCTCCATCCACTCGAACTACTACCCTATCGTAAGGCCCGTACCTTCGCACGAGGCGTTGCACGATACCTAGACTCCGAAAGTCCGGAGGGTGGCACAATCCGTCTTCTCCTGGCAGGCCTCATCCCTCAAGCTAAAGGATTTGCCGTCCATTGGTGGCCTGTGGACGAGGGGACCATGGGATGGGATCACGAGGCCTGAAAAAACAAAAAGGCCTCGAATGGATCGAGGCATCTTACGTGTTTCGGCATACGCCGCGGATCAGCCTTGCTTCGCCACGAAACGGCTGCGGATACGAGCCGCTTTACCAGCCAACTCACGCAGGTAGAAAAGACGTGAACGGCGGACAATACCAGCAGCCACGACTTCCAGTTTGGCGATATGAGATGAGTACAAGGGAAACACCCGCTCGACACCGATGCTGTTCGCACCAATTTTACGAACTGTAAAGGTTGCCTCAGGTCCGCCCCGCTTGAACTTAATCACCACGCCTTCGAAGTGCTGGATGCGGAACTTTCCAGCTTCCGTACCTTCCTGGATTTTGTAGTGAACGCGGACTGTATCGCCCGGACGAAATTCCGGCAGTGCTGCGACCTGGGAGTATTTCTTTTTTTCGAAGTTGCTGATGATGGCGTTTTTCATCGGAGTTGACCTATTTCTATTTGGAAGCCTAGTATGAGCGCTACCCTGACTCGTCTTCACTTTCAGGAACGCAATAGTTACCTCAGATCCTCTTCAGGGTCAAGCGGCTGTTCGCAAGCATGACCCAAAGACCTAGATGGCCAAGACCAGGTCGGACGCTGGCTCGAGGTCCTGCTTGGCATCCAAAAGGACGTGGTAGAGTTCCTCTCGCTCCGCTGTACTTATCTTTTGACGGATCAAAGGTAAAATCCGATCCTCCACCCACTGCGCGTGCTGGATAAAGTGCTCCTGGAGCAGCACGATTTTGGCCCGCTCTCCCGACCCTTCCCAAGCCTCAAGATGGGACCGCAAGACCTCGAGATCTTGGTACATTTTTGACAGGAGAGGATCTTGTGGAACCACCGCCGTTAACTCGGGGAGCAGGTACTCACTCTCCAGTCGTAGGAAAGACTGCACAAGCGCCATAGATCGGCGCTCAGCGGCCTTGGCCTGATGAGAGACAAGCGCGTTCTGAAAATGTCGCGTTTGCTCTTTTAATTCCGCCTTGATCAGTTGCAGTACGTCCATATTTAAACCCCTTTTCCCTAAGCTCGATCGCAAACGGGACCTAGAAAAAACCCGCCGACGCCTCGCTGGTATATAAAAAGCGCAAGATGATGAGATGATGAGGCTTGGTATAGACCAAGCAGAAAAAGCTGGCAAGCCCAGGCAAGGGGTTCGAATGAATTTCCCGATCGCAGACTCGTTTCGGCGCAGAACACCTCCACAATTGACGGTCAAAGCCTAGCGCTTGAGTCGAGGTGTCCGGGAGAAGTAGGGCAAACTTCGCCGTAAAGACTGCATCAAAGCCGCAATCTCAGCGTCTTTCCGCTCGGGAAAAAGCTTACGCATTTGTTTCGCGAGCTCTGTGTCATCGTAATCAGCTAACTGTTCGAGCGTTCCGAAGCTATCCTGTAGCTTCACCTGATCGGCAGCCGCAAGGGACTTCCAAACCTCTTCTGGCACCCATAACTCGGGCTTTCCGCCTTGAAACGGCCGCGCCATCAAGTAAAAGGCCAAACTCCACCGCTGATCGTCGGTGAGACTCACGTCGTAGGCCTGCATGGGAGTCCCCTCGACCCCCATCAGAAGCAGATTGTAATAAGAGAAGGCCGTGCGTTGACCCTCTTCCGCCAGCCGATCCAGATGGGGCGGCGGCGGCACCATGGGGAAACGCTTGTTCTGCGCAAGTTTGCCATCACCATGGCCCGTTGCACCATGACAGGCTGCGCAATGTTCCTTGTAGACCTCGATCCCCAGGTGAATCTCCGGTGTCTGGGTCGGGATCGTCACCACCCGAAAGGCCTCGAAGACGAGACCGCGGTAGTCACGCATCAGCTTGACATCACCAGCATCCGTCGCTGTCTCGAGCTTTTTTAAGGTGTCGCCGAGGTCCTGCAAACGCTTGGGCGACAGCTTGGGCTTGAGAGACTCGAAGCCCTCGGCCAAAGCTTGTCGCATACCAGCATCGAGCGAACCACGCTGTGCCTGCGTCAAACCGCGATCAATGGTGACCAGGTAGGACCGCAAGACCTTTGTAAAATAATGCCGCTTTTCAGCACTTTCGCGAGCCTCCACCAAGCCCCCTGCGAGGCTGGCGATGACCGTCCCTAAGATCCAAAGTTTCAAGGCGAAGTCCTCACTAGGGGCTGTCCATCCGTCAGGATTTCATCAAAACCAGCGGCCAACGCCGCCTCGACATCGGCTTGCTGGGTTGGCAAATAGGCGATAATGCGGGCTCCTCGTTGGTGATAGGCTCCGACAACCTTGGGTTGGAAAAGATCGCAGCCCATAAACCAACGTGGCAGGCTATATGTACGGCCCTGCCGGATACCGCCAAGTCCCCCGACTTTCAGAAACACAGCGAGACCAGCGCGGTAGCATTCGCGCTCCTGAGCCAGGGTCGTGACAGCAGGAAATAACTTGCCAGCCAAATATTCAGACTGTCGCGTCCAGAGCAGAAACCGGGCCTGGTCGTTCAGCCAGGATTCGGCTTTCCGTTTCTGAGCCCAGCTCCTCAGTCGGTGCAAGGTCTGGATATCAGACTCAGGTTTGATATCAAAGGTCCAGCTATAACCCGCATAGCGCTGCATAAAATCGTCGAAGGTCAAAACCTTCTGTCCGTCTTCCGTCGACAGAGCTCGAATCTCAGCCAGACGAAGGTCCTCTACCTTTTTATCAATACGAAAAGAGCGTTTGAGACTCGCATCGTGCTGGAGGACGATATGCCCGTCCGCAGTGCAGCGCAGATCCGTTTCAAGATGCGTAAAACCCAACGCAACCGCCGAATCAAATGAACGTATCGTATTTTCTGCACAGTCTGCATGATAACCGCGATGGCTGATCCAGACGGGATTCGGCATGAGTCTACTCTCCTGCAAGAATACATGTCTATACACGCAGAGCGCCCTTCGCTCAAATGGAAAGCCCTGGTTCGCCTAGGTGCTTTCTTATACAATCCGCCTCGAGACAGGCATTGCAATCAGGTCATTTCCACAGACCAAGAACAAACAGGGCAGCCCATGAGCAATTCAATCAAAACCGGACAGAGCGATCTGAGCGCCTGGCAAAAACTGGCGCAAAAAGACTTAGGCGAGGCTCCGCTCGAGCAACTGACCCGCACAACCCCTGAAAGCCTCAAGCTGAAAGCTCTTTACACCTCTGAAGACCTTCAGCCGCTTAGCTTTCAAGATACGCTTCCTGGGTTTGCTCCTTTCACCCGCGGCCCTCGCGCCACCATGTACTCGCACAAGCCCTGGACCATCCGGCAATATGCAGGCTTCTCGACGGCTGAAGAATCGAATCGCTTTTATCGCCAGAATCTCGCTGCAGGCCAAAAAGGCTTGAGCGTGGCCTTTGACCTAGCCACACATCGCGGCTATGACTCTGATCACCCCCGAGTTGTGGGGGATGTCGGCAAAGCCGGAGTAGCGATCGACTCAGTCGAGGACATGAAGATCCTCTTCGATCAGATCCCGCTCGACCAGATGAGCGTCTCGATGACGATGAATGGCGCCGTGATCCCCATCCTCGCGGCTTACATCGTTGCTGCCGAAGAGCAGGGTGTAAAGCAGGACCTCCTCTCGGGCACCATCCAGAATGATATTCTGAAGGAATACATGGTGCGCAACACCTATATTTATCCTCCCGAACCTTCGATGCGCATCGTGGGTGACATCATAGCCCATACCGCTCGCTTTATGCCGCGCTTTAACAGCATCTCGATCTCGGGATATCACATTCAGGAAGCTGGCGCCAACTCTGCACTCGAACTGGCCTTTACCCTGGCCGATGGAATTGAATACGTCCGTGCAGCCCTCAGACGAGGTTTGAAGGTCGACGAGTTTGCGCCGCGACTCTCTTTCTTCTTTGCGATCGGTATGAATTTTTACATGGAGATCGCCAAACTGCGCGCGGCGCGTACCTTGTGGTGGAAGCTCATGCAGGAGTTCGAGCCCCAGGATGCACGCTCCTCGATGCTCCGCACCCACTGTCAGACTTCGGGATATACGCTGACAGAGCAGGATCCCTACAACAACATCATCCGTACGACCATCGAAGCGATGGCTGCCGTGTTCGGGGGAACCCAGTCCCTGCACACCAACTCCTTCGATGAGGCAGTGAGTCTACCCACCCCGTTCTCGGCACGCCTGGCGCGAAACACGCAGCTGATCATCCAGGAGGAGACGGACATCTGCCACGTCATCGACCCCTTTGGTGGAAGCTACATGATGGAAACGCTGACCCAGGAGCTGATGACCAAGGCCGAAACGATCATCGAGGAGATCAACCAGGCTGGTGGCATGGTCCAAGCGATTCAAAAAGGTTTGCCTAAACTCATGATCGAAGAGGCTGCGGCCAAAAAGCAGGCACGCATCGATTCCGGTCAGGATGTGATCGTCGGGGTCAACAAGTACAAAACCAAAGACCCCAGTCCCTTCGAAGTGCTCGACATCGATAACACCGCAGTGCGTGAAAAGCAGGTTGCCCGTCTGCAGGAGATCCGCAGAACTCGCAACGCTCAAAAGGTTCAAAACGCTCTGGAGGCCTTGCTGAAAGGCGCACGCACGGATGGTAATTTGCTCGAGCTTGCGATCGTGTGCATGCGCGAACGGGCGACTGTGGGCGAGGTGTCCGATGCGCTCCGCAGCGTCTTCGGTGAGCACAAGGCGCCGATTCAATCGGTCAGCCATGTGTATGCCAGTGCCTATCCGAGCGATGCCAGCTTTGAGGCTGCTCAAAAAGCTGTCCAGGACTTTGCGACTGCCGAAGGTCGGCAGCCTCGAATTTTGATCGCCAAGTTGGGGCAGGATGGACACGATCGCGGCGCGAAGGTTATCGCCACGGGCTTTGCGGACCTCGGCTTCGACGTCGATATCGGGCCCCTCTTCCAGACACCTGAAGAAGCGGTCAAACAAGCTATCGAGAATGATGTTCATGTCATTGGCATTTCTTCCCAGGCAGCAGCTCACAAAACTCTCGTACCACTTCTGACCGATTTGCTGCACAAGGAGGAAGCGGGCGATATCGCTGTGGTCGTCGGGGGCATCATCCCGCAACAGGATTACGATTTTCTTTTGACTCACGGCGCTGCAGCAGTATTTGGGCCGGGGACCCCTATCCCTCACGCAGCTGTGGAAACCCTGAAAGCCATTCAGAAGGTACGGAGCTGATGGCTGTGGACATAGGAAGTCTGAGCCAGGGTATTCGAGCTGGAAAGAGACGGAGTCTCGCTAAAGGCTTGACCTTGATCGAGAGTCGAAGGTCCGAAGACAGGCTGAAGGCTCAGGAGCTTCTGGACCGCGTCTACAGCGATCGCATGACGTCGCATCGCATCGGGATCAGCGGCTCGCCAGGCGTCGGCAAGAGTACCTTCATTGAAGCCTTTGGCACTTACTTCCTGGATCAAGGTCATCGGTTAGCTGTGTTGGCGATCGACCCCAGTTCGCCCCGTTCGCATGGAAGTATCCTCGGTGATAAGACCCGCATGCAGGATCTGGCCGTAGCTGAAAACTGTTTCATCCGCCCGTCGCCAGCCGGTCTTTCGCTTGGTGGTGTTGCGCGGCGGACGCGAGAAGCGATCCTACTGTGCGAAGCAGCTGGTTATGACACCATTCTGATCGAAACTGTGGGGGTGGGACAGTCGGAACATGTCATAAGCACCATGGTCGATCTCTTTCTTTGCCTCACACTCCCTCACGCTGGGGACCAACTGCAAGGAATCAAAAAAGGCATCATGGAACTTGCTGATCTTGTGATTGTCACCAAAGCGGACGGAGCCTTTCAACACGCGGCTCGTCAGGCTGCAGCAGATCATCAGGCCGCTTTACATTACCTGCGTCCTGACCCAGAGCGCCTGAACCCGGAGGTTTACCTGTGCAGCGCCGTAGAAAAGCACGGGCTCGAGACAATTTATCAAGCCATGCAGCGTATGCTAGGCGAGCTGAAGACCAGTGGTCGCTTCGAGCGCAGGCGTCAGCATCAGAATCAGACCTGGTTTCAGTCCGAAATCTACGAGCAATTGATGGAGCAGCTCCAAGAATCCCATCGCTTTCAGACCTTGATTAATGATATGGAAACCCAAGTAGCATCAGCTGCTCTACCCGCTCCTACGGCAGCGGGGCGAATCGTTCAGGAGATCCTACGGAGACTTAAGGTATGAGCCTACGAGAATTAGAACCTTTGTTCCGTTTGACTCCCGAGGCTTTGCTGAAAGCTCAGGAACTGCAACGCGAATTTCCACGCTATCGCAATCTTCCCCTCCGGCTTTACATTGAGGGCAAGGGTTGCGACGGTTTCACCTATGGCGTCACCTTCGACGCGCTGAGTCCGGACGATCATGTGTTCGACTTAGAGGGTTTGACTTGCGTCATCGATCCTCAGACGCTCGTGTTCTGCAGAGACAGTGAGATTCATTGGGTGGATGACGAGCGTGGCACTGGATTCTTGGTGGAAAATCCACACCAGAGGCATTTTCGAGGTAAATTCTACAAGCGGAAGGCCTGGGTAGAACGCTTGCAAGGTCAAGGACCGAGCTCTTCATCCCTTTGAAGACTGAGCTGATATCCACCGCCGTAGACATTGCGAATCTCATAGCTCGAACTTGAGAGATGACGCCGGAGTCGTGAGACGTGACTCGCGATGCTGCGCGTCGAGACTTTGATATCGCGCCAGACAGCTTGCGCAAGATCCTCGTGACTCAGACAGCGATCCGGATTCTTAACGAACAGTTTCAGAAGTTGCATCTCCTTTGGGGCTACACGAAGCCAATTTTCCTCAGGCAGAATGCGCAAACGCTGGCCGTCGAGATCGAGACACAGATCGCCCAGTTGCAAAACTCCGGTCTGCCTCTGCTCCTGGCGCATAGATTGCAAAATCTGTTGCAAAAGAAAGGGTATCTCCTGCCAGATATCCTCGGGAAGCACCCAAACGTCACCATGGGTACCTGCAAACTGTCCCCAGTAAACCCGCGTAAGTCCTTCCCACTGGAGCACCAGGATCTGATCGAGGTTGTGCAACTCATCTGTAAAGTCTTCACAGCGAATGAAGAGGAGATCAGGCCGTTGGGCTCTGTGTCGGCAGAGCCTGAGAAAACTTCGAATCGAAGCAAAAGCCCGTACCGCGAAGTCCCCTTGCAGGAGATCAGGGAGGTTCGCTTGTGCGGGTCGCGGCTTCTCCAGTACCCAAACCACCGCCATCGTTCACCTCACAGATCGACCTGGCAAAGAACGTATCGTCCGAGAAAAGCTCCGCTCGTTTTGGTACTTGTCAGAACGAAGTAATCCTTGGAGGGCTCGTGGTAGAAGGCTCGATAGAAAGACGTGCCTTCTCTGAAAACACCAGCGTAACCTTTGACCTCGAGCTCTGAGCCTTGGAGCTCGTAGACGCCCATCGTTAATTCATGGTCAAGCCACTGAGGCAGCAGCATATAGGCTGCCTTTGGGCCTCCCAGAAGCAAAGGCTGCGCAACATGAACGCGAGAAAGCGGCAGATTCTGTGCGTTCTCCCGACTGAAGGGGCTTACCTTGGACAAGCGATTGATCTCAATCGCAGAGTTTTCCCAGAGCAGCGTATCGCCTTTGATGAGCGCAAGCAGTGCGTGATCGTATCCTTCTAGGAAGGCCCAGCTTTCAATCTTGCCTTTATCATCGACTTCGGTCGCAGGCTCTTTCCCTGCTCGCCAACGAATCATCTTGTGTTTGGGTTCACTCCGAACTTTATCTGACGTTCCCCGATCGAGCCAAATGATAACTGCTTGACCGCTACTATCAGTGAATAGACTCGCTTGGCCAATCACCTGGAGGGCAGGTTCGGCCCTCAATGGAGTTCCGTCTGCGACTTCAGTCGACCACTCAAATTGGAGATAGGCTTGATCGTCGATCGACTCGTCATCTTTGGCTTCTCGAACCAAAGCCCTCAGTACACCTTTGTCCATACTCCAGGAACCCAGCTCCCAGGGTCCCTTAGCATCGATCGGATGAGTGCTGATGACACCATTGGTAGTCAAATCTCGAACTTGAACCACCGGCTTCCCCCGATCTATGGTCTTGATGAGGAAGACGGCCTTGCCCTTGGCTACACCTGCTCCCAAGAAATCACTGCCCTGCCCCACAGGAAGGGCAAGGAGATTATCTTCTTGAAGCTGACCCATGGATTTGAATGCAAGGTGATAGAAACCTCTGACTCCACGACGACTCGTGACCTCAAGGAGTAAGGTAGGCCCCAGATCCTCAATGACGTGAACACGGTCGACTCGAAGGTCGTCCTTCTTCATGGGGAGATCCCGACAATCCAAGCTCTCTGCTTCCTTGAGAGCACTCCAATCAGAACGTAGCTCATCCTTGCCCCACGTAGAACACCCCGAAAGCGAGATCAACAAGCAAAGCCACGATGCGGAAAACTTCATGCGAGCCTCACGCCTGACTCAAGAATTTTTGCCAGAAGTCGATTCATACTTGATCTGTGTTGGGGTATTGTATGCGATCATGGAAGATCATCCAAAGTCTTTTCTTGTGCACAGCTTCCGTATGGTTTGCTGGCTGCCAGACTCCGGTTAAGCTCGAGGCCCTGACGCCGGTGATTCTTCCCTATATTAAAAATTCAGCCAATGAGTGCTATTATCTCGACGAGTTCATGCCTGTACCCGATGCGCTCGTGAGCGGAGAAGCTGGAGCCCTGCGCCTCCGCTACTACACCTACAAGTTTGCTAATTACAAAGATTGGCAAAATCGCGAAATTGTTCTCTCCTTTTATTCGCGCGACGCCAAATGTTGGTCTCTTTTCGAGGAATTCTACCTAGTTCGCTAAAGGCCAAAGGAAGTTCCGTGGATCCCTCCTTCGATATCGTCGCGCTTCGCGCTACAATGGAGGGAGTTGTAAACACAAGGAGCTTCGGGTGAGACCTGCGACCTTAGGCGCGCTGCTTTTGAGCACCAGCCCGCTCTTTCAAGCCTGCTCCACCTTTTCTGGGTTCTCGTCGCGTTCGGCAGCTCCGGCGCCGATGACGGTTCCACAGTCAGTATCCGCGACCTCCTCTGAGCCGGATGCCGCGGCCGCCGCCATCGTCGATCAGGCCAACCAGTATGCCCGGGATGGGCTCTATCGCGAGGCTATTGCTTCGTTCCGAAAGTACCTGGCGGATCATCCCAAGGATGCAGCAGCTCACAGGACCTTGGGTATCATTTATGTAAAATCAGGAGCTTACAAGCTTGCTCTCAAGCACCTCCAAGAGGCTCTGACCGCCTTTCCAGACAATTTTGAGCTGAACTACTACATCGGCGAAGCCTACCGTACCCAGAATCAGTATGCGGACGCTATCTTCCATTACCAGCGGGCCCTACAGAGCGATCCCAAGAACATTCCGGCTCTCAAGGCGCTGACCTGGAGCTTCTATAGCATTCGCTATTATGCCGAAGCCATCAAGTCGGCCCGACAGTTGAAAAAACTCGATCCTAATGACTTTCAGATCGCCATCATACAGGCCCGCATCATGAATAGGATCGGCATGAATGACCAGGCCCTCGTGATTCTCAACAAGGCCGAGGCCCTAGCCAGTCCTGACGAAATACCGTTCCTGAATAGTGCCAAAGGCGATATCTTGATGGATCAGGGCGAGAAGGACAGGGCTGAGCAAGCCTACCGGAAGGCGCTCCAGGATCAGCCTCTCTTACCGGGAGCCTTGACGGGATTGGCCAAAAAATTAATGACCGACTCAAAGGGCACCGACCAGGCCATCACTTATCTCGAGCGAGCTCTGCGCATCAAGCCCAATCACGTAGAAGCCGTCTTTCTACTCGGCCAGGCCTATGAGCGTAAGGACCCAAAAAGATCTCTGGAATACTATCGAAAGTTTCACAAAGAAGCGGCGCTCGATCCGCAGTTTCAGCAAGAAGTCTTGCAGGTCCGTGGACGCTTGGCTGAAGCCGATCGCAAAGCGAAACCAGAAGATAACTCTGCTCCCAACAAAGCCGAGGATCTCGAAGATCAGCTCTAAAGGAGCTTCATCTCCTCTTTTTGAAAGCTCAACAGACTACGTCGGGCATCAAAAAGATTCTTATAGGAATCGTAACGAACCTTGAGACGATCGCACTCGCGGCGGGCTTCGGTCAGCTTCTCAAGAAAGTCTAGATACTCAGCGTCGGTCTCTGTGAGTCGCTTGAGTTTCGCTTCACTCAACTTCCCGTCATCGAGCCTGAGAGCGATTCGAGCTCGAACTGTGGGTTTGAGAAGTTCGTAGTGCTCAGCGGTCTTTTTCGCTTCTACGTAGGCGAGCCCGACCTTATTGGCGATGTGGACGATGTCCTCGAGTCCGAGCTTGTCCCAGGCCTTGGCAGCATCGTTAGAACCCGCCTGCTTGTCAGTTGAAGTCGCCACGCATGTACCTTTATGGAACGCATCCTGATGCGATCAAGGAAAAGCCCGCTCGGCAATCGATCGGGATCCTTGAAATCTAGCGTGAACTTTTGGCTTCGTCAAACCGCCCTTAAGTCTTTCCTCATTCAGCCGATAGGATTGATGTGGTAGCAGTCGATCCGGCGTGCCATAATGAAGTCATAGGGCGAGGATTCTCTATGAGCACAGTCGAACTTATGCAACCCCTGGATTTCTTTAGAACCCAGGTGTGCGCAGCCGCTTCGAACCTCCAGGTCGAACTGGATAGTTCCCTGGAGTTTTACCTGGTCAACCTGCTCTGTGAATTTATAAACCCCGCACTCCTCCACATCGAACCCGACATCAACGTCCTCGATACACCTTTAGCCTTTATCCTCAAAAAAGCCGTGGAATCCACGCCCGATACCCAGATCAAGGTCTACAAGCGCCTGGGTGATACCAGCCTTTACATAGCGGGTTACTTCCAAGACTACTTCAATCGCAAGACTTACGACGTTGGTTACTATATTTCAATGGGATCCGCCGCTTATGGAAAAACATCGGTGCTGATGCGCAGCCAGAGGAACGACACCCATTTTGCCCAGATGTACGCCGGCCTTTCCCAAGATTTTCGAAAGCTTGTCGCCATTTTAGCTCAGGTAGCGAGCACGATGACCCCCCATCAGCAGCCGGATCTACTTCAGACCTATCTCAACTGGCAGCAGACACAATCGGAATCCCTACGCCGGACCTTGGATGAACATGACATTTTACCCGTGCCTCTCGGCTCGAGCAAAGATCCCCAGTGAGTGCAGCACTCCACAGCCTCGTCTGCGATATCGAAGCCCGCTTGGCTCGAACCTACAGCTTTCCGATCGCGACCTCAGCGACGGACTGCTTGCTCAGTGAAGAAGCAGCCGTCGAGTTCTCCGTGGTTTCAGAGCAACGAGCCGCCGTGCTCATTCGTGAGCATGAAGACGGTGCAGAACTTGGGATTGGGGTTTACATTCACAGAAGTCTGACGGAACAACTCGAGCGGATGAACCCCCTCGCACAGCTGCAGAACAGCAATCTCGACGCTTTCTGCGTGCTCGTCGAGGAGATCAGCCACTTCCATCTGCTCGTCAACCGAGCACTCGACAACCGCAGTGTGACCCGCCTCGAACTCGAGTGGCAAGGGGAGATCGACAAAGTTTTGCTGGCGGGTGCTTTGCTGCTCGAACAGACAGGATCTCCCTGCTTTCGGCAGTTAGCCCACATGATTTTCGATCGATCGACAACCCTTGGGAACGACGTCACGCTCTACCAGGAAGCTCTTCACTACGCAGCCCGCTGCTGGTATCGTCTGCTTCCACAGCTCAAAGGTCTCACAGCACAGGTCCAATGGGCGATCGCCTGTCAGGAACTTCGCCGCACCTATCCGCTGCACTGGACAGCAAAACTCGAGGCGATCAGCAGACTATAATCCGCGCACAAAAACCTATACAAAGCTATGCACAGAATGTTCGCGTGAGTCGCTCTCCGGTGATGTCCGTTTCCGGCGTGCAACTGGAGTCCTGGAGGGGCGGTCATCCATCCCGCAAGGCAGGACTAACTCCTCCGATGGCCCCAAGCCCACATGAATCCTGGCTTTGATCTTGGCAACTGAGACAAAAAAACACCCGACGGAAGCCGGGTGTCTGAGGATTTTCATCAAAAGCCGAACACTAGCTACGATCTTTCATGGCCTTATAAGATCGTTGAGTCGGCCCCGTATAAATCTGCCTTGGGCGACCGATCTTCGTGTCCTTCGATTCGTTCATTTCCTTCCACTGGGCCAACCAACCCGGGAGACGACCCAGTGCGAACATCACCGTGAACATGTTGGTCGGGATCTTGAGCGCCTTGTAAATGATACCCGAGTAGAAGTCGACGTTTGGATAGAGTTTTCTCTCGACGAAGTAAGGATCCCGCAAGGCTTCTTCCTCAAGACCTTTAGCGATATCAAGCAGGGGATCTTGGATCTTCAACTTAGTCAGAATCGTGTCGCAAGCCTGCTTGATGATCCTCGCCCGTGGGTCGAAGTTTTTATAGACCCTGTGACCGAAGCCCATGAGTCGGAAGCTATCGTTCTTGTCTTTCGCCTTCAGAATAAACTTCTTGTAGCCACCACCATCAGCCTGGATTTCGTCCAGCATTTCGATGACAGCTTGGTTGGCACCACCATGCAAGGGTCCCCAAAGAGCGCTAACACCGGAAGAGATTGCAGCATAAAGGTTGGCTTTTGATGAACCAACCAAACGAACGGTCGAAGTCGAACAATTCTGCTCGTGATCCGCGTGAAGAATGAGCAGGATATTCAAAGCCTTTGCGACCTCTGGATCGGGGAACTTATCATGCATCATATGCAGAAAGTCCGTGCAGTATTCGTACTGCTTGCCTTGGGAATCCACGGCCGGTAACTTTTGGCCCACGCGGTAGGCGTAGGCTGCAAAGTTTTTGACCTGAGCCATCATTTGGGCGATCACGGCGTCGGTTTTTTCGGCGCTTAGATCCTGGTCGAGATACTCCGGATAGTAAGCTGACATCGCCGAGATGACCGACGACAGGACTCCCATCGGATGGGCTTCGGCGGGGAAGCTCTGAATCAGTTTTTTCAGTTCAGGTTTGGTTGGAGAAAAGCTAGTGATTTTGTCGGCAAAGTTCTGCAGTTGAGCCGCTGTCGGCAGTTCACCGTAGAGCAAAAGATAAGCAACTTCGACAAAATTCGACTTTTCTGCCAATTCTTCGATCGGGTAACCTCGGTAGCGCAGGATGCCTCGCTCCCCATCGAGAAAGGTGATCGCGGATACGCAGGATGCGGTGTTCATGAAACCATGATCGAGCGTCACAAGCCCAGTGTCTTGGCGGAGCTTGTTGATATCCAAGCCTAATTCACCTTCACTGCCTTCCAAAACCGGGAGTTCGAGGGTCCGACCACCATACGTGATTTCCGCTGAGTCTTTGGTCATGGGCATTTTTCTCGCTACTGTCATGGTATTCTCCCCGTTTCACGCGCCTAACATCCAGTTCCTCACCGATAGTCGGGATATCGGAAGCGGGGGAATAGAATTTAATGAAAATCGCCCCCTCACACGTTCCGCACGACGGCTGACGCTTGTTCCCTGGTCTTCAGCCGCTCCCGATTTGGCCGGTGGCCTGCGTCTCGGTGAGCCGTTGGGTAGCGACAGCGATCAGCGACCCATTTTGGAGTCGATAACCTTCACAGCGTTCGTTTCAGTTGCTCGAGGGCCTGCTGCAGCCAAAGTGATCCTTCGGGGAATCCCTGTAAACTTAGCTCCTGCACCAGTTCGTGAAGCCGCTTGTCGTAAGCTCCGAGTCCGAACAGGTAGAGAAGATCCACTCGAGCGATGGTGTAGTCGCGCAGTTGGAGAGCCAGGATCAGCCTGTGCAGCCTTCCTTGCTCATCCTGGGGAACCAACTGCACCAGCCGATTCAAGTAGAAGTATCGTTCTCCGACCTGATCTGCGCTCTGAATCGCGCTTTGAAGTCGGTATAACACGTATTGCTGGGAACTGCCAATGGTACTCCCAGCTAAAAAAGAGAGGCCCAAAATCGCTGCCACCACCCATCCTCTCACTTGCTGGGGCGCTATCAGGCGATTGGGTCGGACTCGCAGCAGAATATAGGCGAACGTGACGCCAACAAGCAAGCCGCCCATATGAGCCGCATTATCGATCTGAGGTATGATAAACCCGAAGATGATATTCGCGAAAACCATTCCCGTATAGACACCGGTGCGGGGTTTGAAACCGGTCATTTGTTGGATACGGCTCTGAATCGTGCGTTCGACGTAAAAGCCACAGCCCATAAGACCGAAGAGTGCGCCCGAAGCACCGACGCTAGGCGATATCGACCAGACCGCACTGGCTATATTACCCCCCACTCCCGAAAGCACATACAGCGCCATAAAGCGACCGGGCTTCAGCAGATGTTCGAGCTGATAGCCCAGCACGTAAAGTGCCCAGTTGTTGAAGGCAAAGTGAATCAGCCCCCCGTGAACAAACATCGGCGTTACAAGTCGCCACAGCTGGCCCTGGGCCAAGAGCACGGGATCCTTAGCACCCATATCGAGCAGGATAGGAAGGTCGAACGACATGATGGCCAGGCTTTTGGCCTGCCAGGCTGTGAGCAGATAGACCAGAGTATTGAGCAGAATGATTCGCCCTGACCAGGTCGAAAGAAAATACTGAGCGCCCCTGGGCTGTTCGACTGGGGGTATCAGAGCTTGCTGAGGCTGTTCGGCCTCGTCCTGCTGACGATAATGCACAGTGCCTCATGAGTTAGAGAATAAGAAAGTCTGCCTGCGGTGCATGCATCTCGAGCCAACGAGCCCCACGGAAATCCCTGGTGATGTGATTCTTCGATAAGAGCCACACTGGTGTCGAACCATATTCACGATGGTTTAAAAAAAGAAGGACCTGGGTGACCTCGAGCGCTGGGCCGCTATCCTTGATTACTTCCGCTGTGAGCCGCAGTACCTGCCCCTCCTGGACCCCCACGTGAATATGATCACTGCGCAGGACCAGAGCATCGTAGCGCCCCGTGGCTGGCTCCCCTTGGAAGGTGATCTGGAAGTCTTGGTCACCAAGTTTTTCGATCTTCTGGATACGATACTGACCACCGATACGGATCAATTGCCCCTTTTCCGAGGATCCCCTCTCTTCGGTTTGAGCCAGGAGCAAAGGTGACAGGAAAAGATACAAAACGAAAAACCATCGGCGCATAAGTGTTCCCCTGTTCTAGAGGCCGTCCACCAATTTTAGCAGGGAACCCTCCATGATCCATCCGGAAAGAATTCGAATTTCGTCATGCAACGAGCGATCGGTATCCATCGCTGGTGTGTGGCTTCGCACCGCATCGTAAATCTTTCGCAGCGTCGGGTTGGGCTGGAGGGGGAGCAGGAGATCGAGACCCTGACAGGCGCTCAGCAGCTCGATGGCCAGGATATGGGCCACATTTTGCTGGATGCGTCGCGCCTTGAGGGCTGCAATTGGTCCCATGCTCACGTGATCTTCTTTGTCCGCAGAGGTGGGAATACTGTCCACAGAGGCGGGGTGAGCCAACACTTTGTTTTCCGATGCCAAAGCAGCCGCGACAACATGGGGTATCATGTAGCCGGAGTTGAGGCCACTTTCTCGCGTCAGAAAGGCGGGAAGCCCGCTCATGTTCGGATTGGTGAGTTTTTCGATCCGACGCTCGGCAATGCTGCCTAACTCGGCCATCGCGATGCCAATAAAGTCCATACCGAGCGCGAGTGGCTGCCCATGGAAGTTGCCGCCGCTCAGAATATCACCAAGGTCAAAGCAAAGTGGATTGTCTGTTACGCTGTTCAGCTCGATATTGAAGGTCGTCTCGACAAAACGCAAGGTGTCACGTGTTGCGCCATGGACCTGAGGAATACACCGGAAACTGTAGGGATCCTGGACACGCGAGCAATCGACATGACTTTCGACAATCGGATCAGGTTCGCGGAACAAAGCTCGAATTTGAGCTGCACTCTCAGCTTGTCCCGGGTGGGGACGAATCGCCTGGATGCGAGGGTCAAAGGCCCGTAGGGTCCCTCGAATAGCATCGAGACTCAAGGCCGCAACGATGTCAGCCGAACGAACCAGGATTTTGCCATATTCGATCCCGAGGGATCCTACAGCTGTCATGAAGTGGGTGCCGTTGATCAACGAGAGGCCCTCTTTGGGACCGAGCACATGGGCTTTGATCCCGGCCCGTTGCATCGCGTCGCGAGCCGGCATGGTCTGCCCCTGATAGCGCACGCGACCTTCTCCCATCAGCCCCAAGGCCAAATGAGCTAAGGGAGCCAGGTCACCTGAGGCCCCAACGCTGCCCTGGCCCGGAATCAGAGGCAGAATATCATGGCGCAGAAACTCGAGAATCACTTCCAAGCAGGTAAGAGAAATGCCCGAATGCCCGAGACTAAATGTATGGGCACGCACGAGGAGCATGCTGCGTACCACCGCATCATCCACGTAGTCTCCCACGCCACAGGCGTGGGACCGAACCAGATTTTCCTGCAGTTGAGCTAATTTAGAGGATTCGATCCGAACATCAGACAGATAGCCGAAGCCCGTGTTGATCCCATAAAAGGTCTGACCTGATTGAAGTGCGGACTCGACCAACTGCCGAAAGTGCTGCACACGTTTGCGGCTCGCAGGTGGCAACGTCACGTCGATCGGGCCTTGCGTCGCCTGCTGAAAGAGCACCGCAGTACTCAGGCGATCCTCGCCGAGTTGAAAGGTCATAGCTGTCCTTTGAGAGCACGCAGAGCCTGGGAGCGGTCCTTGGCTCCGTAAAAGAACGTTCCCGCCACTAACACCTGGGCTCCCGCTGCGAGAACCAAGGGAGCCGTCTCCGCATTAATACCACCATCGACTTCGATCAGAACGCTCTGCGCACGCCCTACCTCCTCGAGCATCGTCTTCAGCCGACTGATTCGTCCGACGCTGGCGGGGATAAAGCTTTGTCCGCCGAAGCCCGGATTCACCGACATGACATTCACCAAGTCGATGTAAGGGAGTAGGGGCTGGACCAGCTCGAGTGCCGTCCCAGGATTGATGGCAATTCCCGCGCGGGCGCCTTGATCTTGGATGGTTTGGATCAGACGGTGAGAATGGACGGCAGACTCAATCGGAAAGACCAGGATGTCGGCCCCAGCAGCCACATAGTCAAGCGCCACCTGATCCGGATTCGAGACCATGATGTGAACATCAAGGGGCACTCGGCTCATGCCCTTGAGCGCCTTCACAAGTGGCAGGCCATACGTGAGGTTAGGCACGAAGTGGCCGTCCATCACGTCCACATGGTGCATATCGATACCGACGGCCTCGGCTGCCTTGAGGTCCTCTTCGAACCGCAGCGGGTTGGCCGCCAAAAGAGAAGGGGCGATCAGCGTCTTACTGGTCATGGTCCGCCCCAGCTCCTGCGAGGCGATGCCGCTTAGCAACCTTCTTCTTCACAAGACCTGATTTGAGCCGACTCATCCGATCGATGAAGACGACGCCATCGATGTGGTCGATCTCATGCTGCAGGCAGACAGCAAATAAGCCGTTGGCATGGGCGCTAAACTTCTGGCCATTTTCGTCGAAGGCCTCGACCCAGATCTCTTCGGACCGGTCGACGAACTCATAGATCTCGGGAAAACTCAGGCAGCCCTCTTGCCACTTGATCTTCCCCTGTCTCTTGGTGATCACGGGATTGATGAAGGTCCAGCGCTTATCGTGCCATTCCTCCTTCTTCTCCTCTTGATCAGCGTAACGATTGTCCGACCAGGGGATACAGATCACCAGAATGCGCTGGGCGACCCCAACTTGGTTGGCAGCGAGGCCGATGCCACCCGCATGGTCCATGGTTTCATGCATATCTCGCACAAAACTCTTTATTTCATCATTAAATTCAACTACTTCTGTGGACTTCGTCTCCAGCACCGGGGCGGGCCATTCGACGACTTTTAATACTGCCATGATTGTTGCGCTCCTGCTGGCCCGGATCGGGCTAAAAACTGAGCCTTTTGTCTAGGCTCCACGCATACAAATAGCAACAAGAAAGCCCGGCGGTCCAGAGTCTTTGCGACTCTCCTGGCCAGGCTCCCTGGTCAGCTCGAAATTTTGACCTTCTACGTGCCTTTTCAAAGGGTTCGTTCGATGTCCCTGGTCTGCTCGTCATCGGCCAGGGCAGCACGGGCTGTCACCTTGAGTTTATCCCAAGCGACATTCAACTCGCGATCGAGGAGATCGATCAGGCTATTCTGCACCAGAACGTCATGCGCGTGGTGAAAGAGCAAGTCCCCTCGTACCGGAATAGACAAGACAAAGACCCACGCAATTCCCATCAACACTGATTTGAGCACCCAACGGCAAAAATCCTTCATGACGATCCCCTTCGCATGGAGCAACTTCGGACCGGAGGTCCGAAGCGCGTTGACTTGTTACGGGATAAACCAGGCCTTAGCTGGCCCGAGGATGCGGGGAGCCTGGAGCCTATCAGCTGGCAAGACTCTTGCCTTCGCGGCGGCTCTGGAGCTTTTCGAGTTTGACTTCGTGTGGTCGCACCTGATCGAAGAGCAGTGCGAATACTTCATTATACTCTTTCACAAAGTGCACCTTCAAGTTGCGGCGGATCTGGACCGGAAGCTCCAGGAAAAGAGCGCGATTCTTCTCCGGGATCACGACTTCGTCGATCCCCTCGCGCATTGCAGCGAGAAGCTTCTCTTTCAGGCCACCGATGGGCAACACCTTGCCATGGATGGTAATTTCTCCAGTCATTGCAACTCGCTTGGGAGCCCGTTTGAGCAGTGCTGAGAGGATCCCTGTGGCCATCGCAATACCCGCCGACGGCCCATCCTTCGGCACAGCACCGGCTGGCACGTGAATATGCATCTCGTGAAGCTCGAAGCGCTCCTTGTCGATGCCAAAGGCGTCCATTTGCGAGCGGACGTAACTCAAAGCAGCGTGTGCGGATTCCTTCATCACGTCACCAAGCTTGCCCGTCAGCGCTAGAGCATGCTTGCCAGTCGGAATCAGCATACATTCAATGGCCATGACTTCGCCGCCATACTGGGTATAAGCCAGCCCGAGAGACACTCCAACCTGCGGCTCTTTATGATAGAAATTATCATCATACCGCTGGGCACCGAGGTGCCGTTGGATGATATTGGGGGTAAGCCGAATGGGGGCTCGTTTCTTCGCAGCCTCTTCATCCTGCTCGGCATACATGCGGGCGATCTTGCGGCAGACCGAAGCGATCTTCTTCTCGAGACCCCGAAGACCGCTCTCTCTCGTATAGCCGTTGATGATGGTCATTACACAGCTTTTCGAGAAGAAAACTTCCGCCTCATTGAGGCCGGCTTCACGCAATTGCTTGGGAATCAAGTATTGATTGGCTATCGCTAGCTTCTCTTCCTCTGAATAACCAGACACCTCGATCACTTCAAGCCGATCGCGCAAGGGAGCTGGGATCGTTTCCAGCGTGTTGGCGTTCGCGATGAACATGACGTCTGACAGATCAAAGGGCACCCCAAGGTAATGATCCACAAAGTTTTTATTCTGCTCTGGATCGAGAACCTCAAGTAGAGCCGATGAGGGATCGCCCCGGTGATCGGAAGAAAGCTTATCAATTTCATCGAGCATCAGGACGGGGTTTAAAGTCCCACCGTTTTTCATGGCTGTGATGATGCGACCAGGAAAGGCACCGACATAAGTTTTCCGGTGGCCGCGAATGTCTGCCTCATCTCGCACGCCGCCTAGTGAAATTCGGGCAAACTCCCGCCCAAGGGATTTGGCGATCGACTTGCCCAGGCTAGTCTTTCCAACACCTGGGGGACCGACGAAGCAAATGATGGGGCTCTTCGCTTCCGAATTGAGCTTTTTGACAGCCAGATACTCCATGATGCGGTCCTTCACCTGGTCGAGACCGAAGTGATCGGTATCGAGCACTTCCTTAGCTCGGTGAAGGTCGAGGCTGTCCGCCGACTTTTTGCCCCAAGGCAAGGCCAGCAGCGTTTCGATATGAGTTCGCGTCAAGGCCGCTTCGCTTGTATCCTGATGCATGCGTTCGAGCCGCTTGAGCTGGCGGGTGACTTCTTCGCGTGCTTCTTTATTCAGTGGCAAAGATTCCAGACGTTGCCAGTATTGGTCCACTTCGTCCTTTCCGTCTGCATCACCCAGTTCTGACTTGATCACCCGCATCTGCTCCCGGAGGTAATGCTCGCGCTGCATGCGACCAATCTCGTCTTTGGCATGGGATTGGATGCGAACTTGCATTTGGTATACTTCGATTTCTCGAGACAAGCAGGCATAGACTTTGCGCAGACGATCCACCGGTTGACTGATAGCCAGGACGCTTTGTGCTTCGTGAACCTTGAGGCCGAGATTAGAGGCCACCAGATCAGCGAGCCGACCTGGTTCGTTGACATCCTCCAGTATCATGAGAATGTCGGGTGAGAGCACCTTGCCGAGGGTCACCACCTTTTCCAGGCTTTCCCGGACCGCACGAACCAAGGCTTCGATCTCGCTCGAACTATTGACAAGTTTGGGCTCCTGTACCGTTTGTACCATAACCTTGGGGTAGGGCTCGGTTTGCATCAATTCCGTCACGACACCCTTGTGGAGACCCTGGACCAATACCTTCATCCGGCCGTCAGGCAACTTCCTCGTCCGCATGATGGAGCAGACCGTACCGATGTCGTAGACGTCAAACGGTGGTTCGAGATGAGCTTCCAAGCCTTCGCCTTCATGACCCATCACTTTAAAGGCGGAAAGGAAAATCTTTCGCTGCTTGGTCATCGCACTTTCCACTGCGTTAATGCACAGGTCCTCGTTTATGAATACGGGGACAATCATGTTGGGAAAGACCACGATATCCTTCAGAGGCAGCAGCGGCATATCACTGTTGACAACTGCAAGCTTACCCTGATTTGCATCCGACATTCTTGACTCCCGCTGAAAGGTAGAGGAATATCTGCACTGACTCATCCCGAAAACTGTGTCGGATTTTTGTGCCCAAACCTTAGCTCAGATCGTCCGACTCCACTCAGTCTCAGCTCTTGGTAAAAAAGCAAGGATCAGTCTTTTACACGCACGATGATACAGAGGTCGCCGACCTCGTCTCCCAGAATATCGCCGAGGCCGCACACCCGGATCACCTTCTCTGGGCCCTCGAAATAATCGAGTATAAGTTCGTGTTCGATTTTTTCCCGCGTGCCTGCTTCGGTTTTACAGTCGGTCTTGCGCACGGATCGCGAAAGACGGATGACGGTACGAAAGGTTTGCTTCAGCTGATCGCGATAGATCGTCACAGGATACTGCAGGTCCAGTTGATCGTTATGCTGGCACCACTTCTCGAAAGGTATGTCTTCATATTGGACCGAGGCACAGAAAGCCTCGAGATCGTCCTCTTCCTCACCACCGGAGGACGGGGCAAGCTTCGGTGTTTTTTCGTCTTGCCTATCCTCCACCACAGCCTGCCTCTTAGACTATCCTGGCGTCGCAGGCACAAAGACGCTGACCATGGACGGGCGAATCAGTCGTCCATTCAAGAGATAACCTTTTTGAAATTCGTCCTTGACGGTTTCAGCGGAGACATCCGCCGTTTCGACTCTCTGGATCGCTTGGTGCACATTCGGATCGAACGGCTGCCCCTGGGCTTCCACCGTTTTGAGGCCGTGATGCTCCAGAGTCTGCAGCAGTTGCTTGTGCACCATCTTAACGCCCTCGACCAAGCCATCGCTTGGCCCCTGTCCTGCGACCTGCATCGCCTTCTCGAAGCTATCCAGCACGGGCAGAAGGTCCTGAAGGAGCTTTTCCGTGCCGAATTTCAGAAGATCGCCTCGCTCACGCTCGTGGCGGCGACGCATGTTCTCGACGTCAGCGAGACTGCGGAGATAGCGGTCTTTTTGCTCGAAGACTTCTTCTTCCAGTTCACGGATGCGCTCTTGCAGCACATCGACGCTGATGTCAGAAGCCGGTTCCGTACCAGGCTCCTCGGCGGATTCTTGATTTGCCATATTTGCATGCTCTGGATTGGGGTGTTGCGTGTCTATGTTCATAGAGTACTCGTTAACTCCTCGCTTGCCTTGACTCATCTAGTTTTTTACAACGCAAGCACCTTAACTGCAAGAGCTTGTGAGCTTTGACGGGCCTGACGAAACGCAGCCTTGCTCGAGTGAATCGGCATAAGGCAGGTTGATTTGGCGTCCTATTTCCATGTTAACTCCACCCCCCCCGTCTGAAAAGTGGGCAAGGCTTGCCTGCCGCCTCCCGCCTCACGTCGAGGGTTGGTCATTGACAGGGTGGAACCGCATGCGATAAACCATCATCACCCAAAAACGCAATGGTTCTCGATCGATGACCGAGATCCTGCGGATCGCTCCCGCTTACTGACTCTGAGTTGACAATGGATACGACTGTTGACCGTTTGCCCTCTGAGCCTGTGCCAAATGCCTCGATGCAATCCGCTGCGCTTTCATCAGAGACGGCGAAGCGTTTGTCCACGCTTTCACGCCGTGGAATTCACATCGACGATGCGGACCTGATCACTCGACTCGATCAGTACTCGATTGAAGACGTCGTGGAATTGAAAATCTCCCGATTCTTTGATCAAATCGGGACTTTTTACCCAGAGAACGTCTACGACCTTATCATGTCGAAGGTGGAAAAACCTCTCCTGGTCCAAATTTTGCGCCGGGTCGGCGGCAACCAGGTACAGGCTGCAAAGATCCTGGGCATTAACCGCAACACCCTTCGCAAAAAGATCAAGCAGTACGGACTCTGAACGCTTGGCTCGGCAGACTGCTGCGCGGAGGCGTCAAAGCTTTGACACGTCCTCCTCACTCGTCAAGGTCCGCAACCGCTCCTTCTTGGAAGAGATTTTGAAACGAGACGTAGTGGGGCTGATAAGCGAGCTTCACGACCTTCGTCGCACCGTGACGGTTTTTTGCTATCATCAGTTCGGCTATACCAGCGAGTTCAGAGCTCGGGTTGTAGTACTCGTCTCGGTATATGAAAAAGATCATGTCCGCATCCTGCTCCATAGAGCCCGATTCCCGAAGGTCAGATATCTTAGGTCGTTTGTCCGGCCTTGCGTCGGGACCACGATTGAGCTGAGCAAGCGCAACAACAGGAACTCTGAGTTCCTTAGCCAGACTCTTGAGGCCCATGGAGATCTCTGAGATTTCCCGCTCTCGACTTTCCGATTTACCCTCGCCACCGCTCATCAACTGAAGATAGTCAATGATGATCATGTCGAGGCCGTATTCCTTGTGGTAACGGCGACAACGGGATCTCAGCTCCATAAGGCTGATGCCGGGAGTCTCGTCGATCCCGAGACACTCCTTCCTCTCGTAAATCCGTCGAGCCCCCTCCATCAACCGATCTTGTTCCTCATCGGACAGATCACCCTTCCGGAGACGAGAGGAATCCACTTTGGACACAGCGGACAGCACCCGAGACATCAACTGTTCTTTGCTCATCTCGAGCGTAAACACGGCAACCTTCTTACCTGCCAAAGCCGCGTTTGTAGCCAGGTTGAGAACAAACGCTGTTTTTCCCATACCGGGCCGAGCTGCGAGAATAATGAGATCGCTCGGCTGCAAACCACCCGTGATCTGATCGAGATCATTAAAGCCGGTCGGCACACCTGTGATGGATCCGTCGAGTTCTAGCTTGCGCTGGATTTCGTCGATCGTCGATTCCAGCACGACATCCGCCTGCAAAATCCCCTTCCGATCGTACTCCGATGAAATCGCAAGGAATTGCTTCTCGACGCTCTCGATAAAGCCTTCTATTTTGCCTTCGTAGGATTCGGCTCGTTGGATGACGTCTTGGCACACACGAATGATGCCACGGCGATAAAACAGGTTCCGAACGATGCGCGCATAGTGTTCTAAGTTCTGAGCGACCGGGCAGTTTTCCGTCAAATCGATAAGATAAGCAGGTCCGAGATCCTTGATCTTGTTTTGCCGAAGCTTCTCTGCAACGGTCACAATGTCGGCTGACTCACCAGCGGTCGACAGTTCCAGGATGGCGGCATAGATTTTTTGATGGGAGTCGAGAAAGAAGTGCTTCGCCTCAAGCATACCTTCGATCAGAGTCAAGCTGTCGGCATCGCTAAGAATGGCTCCTAGCACAGCCTTTTCTGCGTCAATAGAATGCGGAAGCGCTTGTCCTGACGCCATGGGCACGATCTCGGATTACATTGAATGAAGTAACGATGAGCGACGAAGGTTCGGCGCTGGAAAAGCCGTTGTCAAAGCGATCTCGGGGGTCTTGGTCATTCCGATCCTCGTGGGTCGGCGCCTGGCATCACGAGTCATTCCGTGGCTTCTTGGATGCAGAACCCAAACTGATAGGAGAAGTGTGCCAGCGATCGACGGTTTCGTCCACATCGAGAGTCACAATCTCGGTCTGCTCTGTCGGGCCGCTACGCTACACGAACGAGATAACGAGTTTTGACTCGTCATCTCGCTGGCATGGGCCGATTCTCACTGAGGAGCAACGACCCAAACTTTAAATTTGGCAGTTACTTCAGGATGTACTTTGACCTCAGCAGCGTAAACACCAACTTTCTTGATGTCTTCAGTCAGCTTGATGTCTTTCCGGCTGATTTTCAAACCTTCCTGGCTGAGGAGTTCCTCGAGCTCAGCGGTCGTGACAGAGCCAAAAATCTTTTCGTCTTCGCCAACCTGCTTGGTGACGGTGACCGATATTTTCTCAATGGTTCCAGCCAATTTCTTGGCTTCTGAAAGCAGCTGCGCCTTCTTCTTCTCGAGTAGGCGCAACTGGTGGTTCAAGGCAGCTTGGTTGCTCTCATTCGCAACCGAGGCCAGACCACGAGGAACAAGGTAGTTGCGGGCATAGCCGGGCTTCACCTTAACGATGTCACCAATTCGGCCCAGGTTTTCCACGTTTTGATTGAGGATCAGCTTCATGGCCATGGATTATTTCTCCTCGACCTGTCTCTGAGCTGCTGCTGCAGCTTTGGCGAGTTCGGCCTTGCGGACTTTAACGTCTACTTCGTCGTTCAACTTGACGACCAGGTAGCGCAGCACGTTTTCGTCGATGCGAAGCAGACGCTCACATTCCGCAATACTGTCGGGGCTGCTGACGGTATCGTAAAACATGTAGTGGCCGCGGAAATTTTTGCGAATGGGATAGGCAAGACGCTTTGAGCCCCAGTCGTCACGCTTCAGCAGCTCGCCGCCGTTACGCTTGAGGATTTCTTCGTAGCCCGCGAAAAGCTTTTGCTTGTCGCCTTCAGGCAGATCACCTTTAGCAAGAATCGTAAATTCGTATTCCCTTAACAAAATACAACCTCCCTTATGGATTGAGCAGCCGACCACGTGCGTGATCAGCAAGGAAGCTCTAGAAAAGGGGCTTCAAGTCCCCATTATGCTTTCTTTTGCTGAAAGATTCCCTCAAGCCGCAGCATCGCTTCGTCCACCATCGTGGTCTGAACGGCTTCAAGCTCACTCCCGAGGAAATCCATGAGAACCCAGTCCGACACCTGTGGCCCACGCTCTGCTGCGGGTCGACCGACTCCTAGCTTGATGCGGCTAAATTGATCCGAACCGAGCTCAGCGAGTAGGCTCCGAATCCCGTTATGACCGCCGTGTCCTCCGCCCATGCGCGTCTTCACCTTACCGAAGGACATATCAATGTCATCATGAAGCACAACGACATCACTCACCTGCAGCTTGTAGAAGCGAAGAGCCGGAGCAACCGACCGACCACTTAAGTTCATGAAGGTCTGCGGCTTGAGAAACAGGCAGTCTTCCTTCAGCAGGGAACCGCGAGCCCAGTCTGCATCGAACTTTCGCCCCTGCCAACTGATTCGCGCCCTGTCTAACATGGCGTCCAGCACCAAAAACCCTGCGTTGTGCCGGGTTTTCTCATACTTTGCGCCGGGATTACCCAGACCTACAATCAGCTTCAAGGACTCTCACCTGGCCCCACCGGGCCTCTAACGATCAGACGTAAACTAGATCCACGTGCAGCGGAAGGCGCTTGACGTGATCAAGCTGCAGCTCCTGAATCTTGACCCGCTTGGTCGCACCGTTGAAGGTCAGGTTGAATTGCTTTTCGCTCTTCATAGCCTTGTGCAGCCACTTCGGGTCGAATTCGAGTGGGTGGCTTTGACCCTTGTCGAGCAATACTCCTGGGATGCGACCGCTCCTGCGCAGCTTGCGCATTTCGCTCTTGCCGCGGGTGCTGCGAGGCGAGGCTTCGATCGTGATCAATTCTTCAGACATCCATCCGTCTCCTTATCATCCACCCGCAGCTCTGGCTTGTTTTTCATGGATTCTTCCGGCCAGCTTCCCGGCATTCCGGCTGCGTAGGGTGAGCAGTCCAAGCTTGAGCATAGGGTTATATAGGGAAGTTCTGCCCCTTGCAAGCTCCTTGTCGGGGCTTGCATGGCAGGGGCCGAGCACTTTTAGACAAAAAGACTGCTGATGGAGCCTGCGGTATGGATGCGCCGTATTGCCTTAGCTAACAATTCCGCGACACTGAGCTGCGTGATCTTCTTGCAGTCCCGAGCCGCAGGGCTCAGCGGGATGCTGTCAGTGATCACAAGCTCTGTCAAGACGGATTGGTTGATGCGCTCGACGGCAGGCCCACTCAAGACACCATGCGTAATGGCTGCGCTCACCGATCGCGCGCCTTTATCCATCAAAGCCTCGGCAGCTTTACAGAGCGAGCCCGCCGTGTCACAGATGTCATCGATCAAAAGACAGTTCTTGTCTCGAACGTCCCCGATCACGTTCATCACATCGCTTTCGTTGGGACGATCGCGACGCTTGTCGACGATAGCCAAGCCGCATTCGTAGTATTTGGCCATCGCCCGCGCTCGCTCGGCACCACCGGCATCTGGGGAAACCACAACGAGATCGCCCCGGCCCTCAAAGTAAGGACCGAAAATCGGCTTAGCGAACAGATGGTCCACTGGAATGTTGAAAAAGCCTTGGATCGCCGAAGTGTGCAACTCGAGCACCAGCATGCGGTCGATCCCAGAGGCTGTGTAAAGGTCAGCGATAAGCTTGGCCGTTATGGGCGTACGGGGGGCGCTCTTCCGCTCCTGCCGAGCGTAGCCAAAATAGGGGCATACCATGGTGATACGTCTGGCCGATGCCCTGCGAATGGCGTCGATCATGATCAGAGATTCTATGATATGCTCGTTTGCCGGCGCACAGGTGGGTTGGATAATGAAGACATCTCGTCCCCGCACGTTGTCCTGAATCTCAACCCGAGTTTCTCCGTCCGAGAAGCGATCAACCCGTGCTTCACCGAGGCAGATGTCCAGATGTCCTACGATTTTCTCGGCTAGGTCCCGATTGGCGTTACCGGAAAACACTATCATATCACTTTCCATCACACTGGCCCCTTTTGAGCAGAATGTTTGCTTGGGCGCATAAATGCATAAACGCGCGCAATGGACAAGATCTTTTTCGATTTCTGCAGACGAACGAACATTCGACTTGATGTCACAGATAAGGCAACTTGTTTTAGGGATTGAATTCGATCGTGAAGGCAGGAAGGAATGGCTGGGGCGGTAGGATTCGAACCTACGGATGCTGGAATCAAAATCCAGAGTCTTACCGCTTGACGACGCCCCAGTTCGCTTAGAATCGTCAACCTCGACGGAGGCTAAAACTAACTTAGCTTCGCTTTGGGAGTCAAGATCAAACTCTAAAAATTTTCTTCAACGGGCTGGGGGCAGATAGCGGTCTTGTCGACTATCACGGCTCCAGCTCAAGCCAGTCTTGGGCTCCCAGTCAAGAATCCAAAGCCCCCGAAAACCTTCCCCGACGTCTAGCATACGATCAGTCACAGCATCAAGCACCCAACGTTGGAAGCCTCTGCGCAATTCCCTGCCAGCAAATGCGCTCCGAGTCGCAGCTTCAATCAGCATGGATTCAAGGCCTGGCCCGATTTCCAGCCTCGAGTCACGTTGGTAAAGTTCCTGGTTCAAGCGACGAATTTCTTTCTGTAACATTCTTAGAAAATGAATGCGTGCGAGCGGCTTAAAGCTCACGACCTCATCAATGCGATTGACTAGCTCAGGCCTGAGTATGGTGCTCAGCTCCTGTCGAAGGTAAGGCTCATGCTCGAGTTCTGGCACCGCACGCAGGGGTATTAAAATATTGGCTGTCATGATCAAAAGACAATGCCGAAAATCAGCCAAACGGCCTTGCCCATCAGTCAGTCGCCCGGCATCAAACAGTTGAAGAAGAATATCTAGCACCCGGGGATGCGCTTTGTCGATCTCGTCGAGCAACACAACAGAATGCGGCTTGTGCCGGACCGCCTCCGTCAAACGTCCTCCACTCTCGTACCCGGTATAACCGGGAGGCGCCCCAATCAGCGCTGCGACCTGATGGGCTTCCATGAATTCCGACATATCCAGGCGAATGAGGTTGGTCTCGTTCTGGAAGAGACATTCTGCCAAAGCCCGAGCCGTTTCGGTCTTACCTACACCTGTGGGGCCTAGGAACAGGAAAATACCTTGGGGTCTTTCATTATCGTGGAGCCCAACCCTTGCACGCCGGACGGCACGGGCTACCACACGCAACGCCTGGTCCTGACCAAAAACCCGATCGTTGAGCAGAGATTCCAGCTGTCGCAATCGGTCTCGCTCGGCTTGCAGGATATCGCCGACGGGAATGCGAGTCCAGGTTTCGAGAACTTTCGCGATCTCGGGTCGATCCACACGCTGCCTCAGGAAGGTTTGCCCCTCCTCCTGGCGTGCAAGGGACTCCTGGACAGATTTCAAGACCCCCTCGAGTTTAGGCAATTCCACGTATTCGAGGCGAGCTGCGAGGTCAAAATCACCTTGAGATTTTGCGTTTTCAGCCAATTGCTGCAACTGTTCCTGCTTGACTTCCAACTCTCGGAGCCGTTCGAGTTCTTTTTTATGCTGTTGCCAACGCACATCCAGATCTCGACTCTCTTCCTCAAGCTTACTCAACTTCTGCTGAATCTGCAGCAGAGCCCTACTTCCAGGCCCCTGCTTCAGCAGGAGTTGCTGTTCCATCTTGAGTTGAGCGATCTGAGATTGCACGGCCTCAAGTTCGGCAGGCACACTCTGCAGCTGCAGTTTCAAACGAGCACAAGCTTCGTCGATCAGATCGATGGCTTTATCGGGTAATTGACGATGGGGCAAAAACTGGATAGAGAATTCTACTGCTGCTTGTAAAGCCTCATCGGTAATGGGTACACCATGATGAATCTCATATTTAACCTTGAGTCCTCTCAGGATCGAAAGACTGGTGTCGCTATCAGGTTCTTCAATCATCACAGGCTGGAAGCGGCGCTCGAGAGCTGCATCTTTTTCAAAGTAGCGTCGGTATTCGGCTAGCGTTGTAGCTCCGAGACAGCGGAGATGCCCTCGTGCCAAAGCGGGCTTTAGAAGATTCGCAGCATCTGCACCGCCCTCTGATTGACCCGCACCAAGAATGGTATGAATCTCGTCAATAAAGAGGATCACACGATCACCTAGACTCTCGATAGCTTTGACTAGCTGCTTCAGACGCTCTTCAAATTCTCCTCGGTACTTGGTACCGGCAAGCAAAGCCGCCATATCCAGAGCTAAAACACGCACACCTTTGAGATTCTCGGGTACTTTGTCAGCGATAATCCGCAGGGCAATTCCCTCAGCTACGGCTGTCTTTCCCACTCCGGGCTCCCCGAGCAGGATCGGGTTATTCTTCTTTTTGCGACTGAGGATCTCGAGCACACGACGAATCTCGGCATCTCGACCAATCACGGGGTCGATTTCACCACGACTCGCCAATTCTGTGAAATCGATGGTGATGTCGCGCAGTTTCTTATCGAGTTCTTGATCGAGCTTCTTGCTGGATGTTTTTTCGTCGCCGGCTGCTTGCGGCCGAGTCGATTCCGATTGACGCTTGGCCTTGTGCAGGACAGGGCCAGATTTGGCGGCTTTATCGGATTGAACACCGGGAACATGCCACGACTGGAAGTCGGCCTTTTTTTCATCCTGAGCTTTTTTAAGCAGGCTCTCAAGTGTTCCTGAGTGAGCCACAAGGAGGGGCCAGAGGTCGTTGTTTTCGATTAATCGACCTTTGACTTTCGCCTCGATCGCGTCGAGAGCCTGATTGAGACGAGGACCAAAGGCTACGCTGACGCGACCAAATTTTTTGGGAAAGTTCTGAAGAAAGTCTTCGAGAGCTCGCTCGACCAGTCCATGGGTCTGTGGCTCCAGACGATCCCACTCCTTGCGCAACAGAGCCAATGCAACATGCTCTACTTCGAGGTAATCATGCCCAAGCCCTTTCGCGTAGCGGAGGCCTTGATGCAAAATCGCTTGGGCATCGTAACTGTAGAGGGAGACATCCATCGTTTACCCTTTTCTTCGACAAGGATCTGTCGGCAAACAATGAACCGGACTATAGAAGAGACCTTCGGCTTAGGTGGAACGACTTGCCTCCACGAATTTCAGCCTCAAGTCCCGCAGGACCTCGAGCAGGAGTTTTTCCTCGTCAGAGCTGAGATTGCCCTTGGTTTTTTTCTGTAGCATGTCCAGGATATCGATATTTTGACGTGCTAAAGTTAGGTTTTTCCCAAGATTTTCTGGACCGAGTCCCATATAGGACAAGGCTGCCGAGCAAAAACCCAATACCAGCCCAGAGAAATCCATCTCTTCCGATCCATCCTTTGTGACCACGGCGAGCGTCCTCCTTGAGAGTCTAGCCAGACCTCTATTCTTTACGGCCTGTTTGGTCCCAAGCTACCTGGGGATTGCCGGATTGTAAAGACAACGCCCTCACTCCATGCATTGACAAAAATCGCGGAGCAGGGCAGAGTTCAAGCTCCTCTTCTGCGGACGTGGTGGAATTGGTAGACACGCTGGTCTTAGAAGCCAGTGCCTCGCGCGTGTGAGTTCAAGTCTCACCGTCCGCACTCACATATAGCCTCGACCTATGTAAGGTCCCTTGGAAGCACGAGAACACTCTCCGTCAGGGTTGCTGCCCCCCCTCTACGGGTCGTACGGCCCATAGACTGGAACAGCTGAGCTTGCCCAGAATCTCGAATGGGAGGTGAAGATTCCAGGAGATCTTTTCCCAACTTCAGCATCGGAGCTGCGATCACCAGCAAGAACACAGCGGTCGAACATCTCCCAAACACATCCAAAGTTTCGGGCTCGTCACAAGATTAGACGAGAGGTTCTGGGGCCCAAAGTTCGATTGACTTGGCAGAAAGACCAAAGATGGAATTGGTGAAGCGAGTTATCGGAGATGAAGAGTTTAGTTCAATTGTCGGTCGAGCAGGCTTGATGTTTCAATCGAGTTCGTCCATACTCAGGAACTCTGTAAAAAAATCAAAGCGATGGAAGTGATAAAAAGCGTCTTTTCCCTTCCCAAAGTTATCCACAGGCTCTTGTGGATAAATAGAGTCGAAAAGGACCGCAACTCCACCTTAACTTATCGAAATAATCGAGAAAAAAAAATCCACAGGCTTATGCAAGTCCTGTGGATAAGTTCTTCTTTAGAAGCGCTGCCTTAGCTGGCCAACGCAGATTTGACTCGACTTACAACTTCAGCAAAGGCCGCTGGCTGATTCAGCGCCAGATCGGCGAGTGCACTGCGGTCGAGGTTGATCTCGGCCTTTTTCAGACCATTGATAAACTCGGAGTACCTCAGACCAAAGGTCCGCGCGGCTGCGTTGATACGGACGATCCACAGCTTGCGGAAGTCCCTTTTCTTAACGCGACGGTCGCGATAAGCGTAGACCAAGCTGCGGCGGAGAACGTGAATCGAATTGCGGAAGCGGTTCTTACGCGATCCGCGGAAGCCCTTGGCAAGGGACAGTAGCTTTTTTCTGCGGCGTCTAGCTTTAAATCCGCGTTTGGCGCGAGCCATAAGTTCATTCCTCTAATAGCGAGATGGTCGAAGCGTGAGTTTCGCTTTCGGATTAACGGTACGGGAGACAGGCCAACACTAAGCCTCGGTCGGCATGAACAACGTAAGAAGCACTCTTCAGATTGTTCAGACGAGTCCGGCTCTTCTTGGTCAGGATGTGGCGCTTGTTGGCGCGCGCGCGCTTGATCTTCCCGGATGCCAGCACGCTAAAGCGCTTTGCAGCAGCCCGCTTGGTCTTCATCTTTGGCATAAAACACTTCCTTTTTATCGCTCAGCATCGAACCGTCGGATCCTAACAGAATGGGATTGCCGACAAAGATTCACCAGGGCTCGGTCAATGGCAGCCTCAGGAGAATAATAGAGCCCAGTGTGTAACACTTCCCATGGTGGTCCGCAATCTAAATTTCGGCTCTTTCCCGGCCTGAACCGGGTCCAGGGAACTCGATCCCTGCTTAGGGGATCGGCCGGCTGGAAGCCTTTGGCGGGGCAGGTAGGACGAAGGCTAACTTGGCCTCCTCAAGCAGACGAGGATGTTCGGCGCGGATCTTCGACCAGGTCTCTTTGTCCAGAGCAATAGAGCCATTTTGCCATACTGCTTCCACCTCGACAGGCTGATCCCCTCCGAAGTTGCGTAACTCCGGTGAGCTGCGGAAGAACCAACGTCCCGTGAGCTGCCGGCGGTAGGCCGAGCGTGCGATATCCTTGGCGCTGAAAAGAACCTCGCCATCGGGACTGCGAATCTCCGAAATAAGGCCAGGCCCTTTGCTGCCCTTGATGGTGACAATGACTGCCGTCGCTTGGGTCGGCTCGGCCGTTGGTTCGTCAGCCTTGAATTCGGAAACATCAGGTTCCAGAGCCTTCGCCAGGCTGCTCTCGAGCTCGACTCGGACCCTACCATCAGCGAAGTAGGTCGTGTTAGAGACGAAGGCCTGCTTGGTGACTTGGTTGGCGATACTGGCGGGAGCATCGGCCGGCAAACCTTTCTCTTGGCGGACCTTCGGTACCTGTCGCAGCGCGTAGAGCAGACCATCGTCCGTCGCAAGCTTCTCAGCACCATCGAAGCCTTTTTGGGCGAAGTCAGCTGTCGCTTCGCCAAAAAACTTGATCCGCATGTTCGACCAGTTCAACTCGAAGCGATCGTAAGTTTCGATGACGGGGGCTGCCCCACCCGTCGTTCCGATGACCCAAAGAGAGACCCCAAATGAGAGACGGACCCATCCCAAGCATGTCATGACCAGTTCCTCCGGCCTTAAGCTATAATAATTCTTCAATAAACTTAACTATCGATGCTGTACCACAAATCACATCACACTTCTCGACGCTGTACCCAAGGATAGGGTCTGTTGCGTAGTTCTTCACGATTCCTCCGGCCTCTTCGACTAACAGGACACCCGCAGCCAGATCCCAAGGCCTGAGCCCTGTTTCCCAGTAACCATCGTAAACACCCTCTGCTACCAAAGCTAGATCCAGGGCGGCGGCTCCGTCGCGGCGGATACTCTGACACGTCTGGGCAACCGTGAGAAAAAATTCTATATCCTTCCTTAGGTTATCGCCTCGATGGTAGGCAAACCCCGTGACCAAAAAGGCATCCTCGGGCGGGCGGTCCGCGCAAATCTGAATCTTCTTGTGGTTGACCCAGGCCCCATGGCCACGCCCCGCCACATAGGTCTTGTTGCGAATCGGATCGTGCACGGCTCCCGTCATGATACGCAAGCTACCCTGTGGAGTAAATTGTGCACGGGCGATAGAGACACAAAAAAAAGGATACTGATTCGAAAAATTCGTCGTCCCGTCTAAGGGATCGATAATCCAGATCGAAGTGCCGGGTGTGCGATCGGATGAGGAGAGGCCCGCCTCCTCCGAACAGATAGTATCGTGGGGGTAGTGGTGCTTGATGCTGGAAATGATCAACTTTTCACTCGCCAGGTCCGCGTCGGTGACCAAACTCCGGTCAGCCTTGTGTTTGACCCGAACATCAGAGCCAAAATGCTGCATCAATACCGCTCCAGCGCGGCGACTCAAGTCCTGAATGAAGGTCATCTCTTCGGTGTAACGCGCTTCCATCAATGCTGCCCGCTGCTAAGAGAATCGTCTTACGCATCGATTCCGGTTTAGGTATGATCATTATTGTGGCACGGCTTGGTGTTTTGCGCGAGTCTAATGTTGTCGCCTCTACCTGCTAAGATCCCGACAACAGGTCCCTTTTTCTCGTAGCATCCGTGGGCGCTGGTGGGTAAATTAAAGTCCCGAATCGACCGAAAAGTCCTAGGGAAGTCTTTCGAAAGGAAAAACAACGTGGATTCTTTGTCACTCCAATCACTGGCATGGGTCACAGGCCTGGCCTTTGTCGTAGGTTATGTCACTTTTTTAGTCGTCCGGGCCATCTTACCCAAACGTCTTCGGAGCACTCACTCCAGTCAGAGGGATATCGTCATTCAAAAGGCCCAACAGCGTAGAGAGCAGATCGTCGCCGAGGCTCGCAAACGCTCCGATGAGCGCGTGGCGATCATGCAGGAGGAACTGGAAGTCACGATAGAAGAGGAACGTCTAGCGATCGAATCGTCTGAATCTGACCTTACCATGCAGGAGCAGTTCCTTCAGAGCGAAAGCGAGCGCATCCAAAAGCTGGAAACCTCGGTCCAATCGCACACACGCAAGGTTGAGGATCTCATCAAGCAGTTCGACCAGGTGAAAGAAGAAAACACACGACTGCAGCTCACCATGCAAGAGCAACTGGCTAAGATCGCCGATGTTGAACGTGAGCAAACCCGCCAACACCTCAGCGAGAACCTTCTCAACGAGCGGCAGCTGGATAGCCAAAAGCGCATCAAAGAGCTGGTCGACGATCTAGAAAGTCACTCCAAGAAAGGCGCAGAGAGGGTGCTCAGCCGCCTGATCTCCCGCTACCAACCCACTTTCGTATGGCCTAAAAGTGTCAATCATGTGGAGATTCAGAATCCGAAGCTATTCGAAATCCTCGAAGCTAACCCGCAGTTCATCACCGACCTCAGCCAGCTGACCGAAGGGGTTGAGATAACGCTATCAGCAGCCAGCGAGGGTGGTCCTGCCATCGTCCGCCTCGGTGGGGGTTATGGCATCTATAAAGAGGCCGCGCGACTCACACTCGAGGAGCTCCTGCCTCGCGGACCCACCCAGTGGAGCCGGGCTGACAAGACCTATTTGAAGCACAAGAAGACGATCGAGCACCAAGCTTTGAAGCTGGGACGTCAAGCCGTGATCGAACTTAAGCTGAGCAATATCCACGAAGAGATTCAAAAAATGGTTGGAGCCCTGAACTGGCGAACCAGCTATCGGCAAAATCAATACCATCACTCCGTGGAAGTGGCCCGACTCGCGGGGATTCTGGCGGGTGAACTCGGGGTTGATCCAGATATGGCTAAACGCTGTGGTCTGCTCCACGACATCGGCAAAGGGATCGACTATCGTATCGAGGGTAGTCATGCTGTGATCAGCGGGGACTATGCCGATCGGTTCGGGGAAAAACGGCTGATCTGCGATACCGTGATGTCCCACCACAACGATCTCGTTCTAGAAACCCCGATGAGTTATGTCCTGAAATCGGCAGACACCCTTTCCGGGGCTCGCCCTGGCGCCCGCATCAATCTTGAAGAGGGTTATCAAGAGCGTCTCAGCGCTATGGAAGAAGCAATCAAAAGCTTCCCTGGCATCCAGAAGGTAGCGATTATGAATGGGGGCCGTGAGGTCCACATTGGTGTCAATCACAAGCGGATCCGCGAGGAGGAGCTCCGAGATTTCTGCGAAGCGATCGCGCGAAAGATAGAGCAGGATGTTGCCTTTCCTGGCCAGATTAAAGTCCTTGTGACTCGACGCTTCGAGGCTAACGCCGTCGCCTGATGCAGGGGTGGCACGGCCTCGGCTGTGCCACCGGCTCTTCCCACCCGAAACACTTCCGAATCTGCTAAAATAGGAAAATGTCCAAAGCGAAACCGTCGAGGGTGTGTTGTGTCAACAGCTTCGCGGTTCCCGTACCAGCGGAGACCCTCATGTTGTCACGTCATCGTCGTCAGTTGACTGAAGTACAGGACAAGGTGTTGGTCTATATCCGTCTGCAACGCTTCCAGGCTGCTGAAGAACTCTTGAAGACCTCGCTGGACGAACATGGACCACTAGCAAACCTTCTGAATCTCATGGGTCTCGTTCACCATAGGCAATCTCAATTCGTTCAAGCGATAGAATACTTCGAAAAGGCCCGAACAGCTAATCCACGCTTCGTTGAAGCATCCCTGAATCTCGCAGTAACGCTGTCGGACCTCGGTTTTTATGACCAATCCGAAAGGCTTTTTCATGAAATTCAGGCACTCCTAAGCGAAGGTCAAAATCTGCCTGATCTGATCCTTGGTCGTCTCGCTAATCTTCATAACCGTACGGCTCATGGCTACGAGCAAGCAGGCCTTTTGCAAGAAGCAGCTACTGAGTATGTCAAGGCTCTGAACATCTTCCCTCGCATGCCTGATATTCGCCTGCGTCTGGCCAAGCTGTATCTTCGCATGGGTTCCTATCATCAAAGTCAGGAGCAGCTCCATGTTCTGCTCGAAGAAAATCCTGGTCACGCCGAATGTCTCAATCTCCTCGGCACGCTCGCCTATCGGATGGGAGATGTAGATGCAGCCTTCCGTTTTTGGCAGAAAACGCAAAACAACCATCCTCACGACAAGACTTCACGCACTTACCTCCGAAGCATCCAACGTCCTGATCTGCAAACCCATCCATGAGTCAAGTCTTACCAGCGAACTACCGATCGTCGCCTAGGAGTCCGCCTCGATGGATCATACGCCTGCAACATTCCCCAAAGGACTAAAGGTCTTGATCGTAGACGATCACGATTTGATTCGAAAGAATATTGCCAAGGTCCTACGCCGTCTCGATTTTGGCGAAATCTTCGAATGTCATAATACGAAAGACGCTCGGATGATCCTCGAGACTCAAGGAGCAGATCTGATCATCTGTGACCTTGAGCTCAACCTTGGCTCCGGTCTTGAACTCCTGGATCACGTGCGGGGCCTTGATACCAGGTCCGATATCCCCTTCATCATCGTCACTGGGGCTGCCGACAAAGAAGACATTGTGAAGGCTGTCGATAAAGGGGCCGAAGACTATATCATTAAGCCCTTTCAACCCGAGGATTTGGAAGCGAAAATCTTCAAAGTCATGAGTCAGTACCACAGTCCAGGCCCTGTCCTCAGTCGGCTCCGCCATGCTGAAAAAATGATACAGTCAGCTAACCTCGACAAAGCTCTGGTTCTTATCCAGGATGCGCTTAAGCTAAAAGATAGCCCTCGCGGGCACCATCTCGAAGCAGTCGTCCTCGTCAAGCAAAACCAGATGGAAGCGGCTGTCCAGAAACTCCTCGAAAACATTCGCAACGCACCCAGCTATCTTAAGAACTATGTTACGCTTGCGAATATCTACATCGAATCCAAGGACTATCCCAATGCCATCCGCGCTCTGAGTCAGGAATTGGATCTCAATCCAAAGCAGGCTATGCGACAGATTAAGCTTGCAAATATGCTGCTCAAGGAAGGCCATAACAGGCAGGCGATCGAGCACTACCGACTAGCTCTCCTTGAGAACAGTCGCAACGCAGAAGCCCTATACGGAATGGGCACAGCCCATGCCATGGCTGAAAACATGGATAAATCGATCTACTATTTTAAGAGGTACCGTCGGCACCATCCAAAGGACAGTCGGCCTTTGAAGGCAATCGTGCAATTCGCCGAACGCTTCGAAAAGCTACGTATTGCAGAAATCGTCCTGATCGATGAAAAAAAAACTCATCCTGAGCGTATGGATACCTATATGATCCTTGCCGAATTCTACTTCAAACAGGCAAAAGAGGAGCTTGCGATCACGACTCTAGAAGGCGCCATCAAGCGTAAGCCGGACTTTGCTCCAGCTCATGTGATGCTTGCTAACTATTACAAACAAAATGGTGATATGGAGAGCGCGGTCAAAGCTATCAAGCGCTACATCGCAGTTGCGAAAGATCCGAACTCCTATATTTTCATGGGGCGCTTCTTTATGGAAGTTGGTAAGCCCTCTCTGGCGATCTCGACCCTGCACCAGGGTATGGAGGCCAACGCGGATGCTCAACTGCTGTTTCCCTTGCTTCTCCAGGCAACCCTCAAGACCAAGCAGCTAGCCAAGACCTACTTCGTACGCGAGCGACTCAAACTCACGAACCCTGATCTCGAACTGCCAGCCGCAGTCGATCAAATCGACAGCATGATTCTGGCACGCAGGCACACCAAGATCAAGGGACCAGCGGCCTCCTGAGGCTGCTCTTCGCTTTACCGAACGCTTCCTTCCTGGCATAACGTGCATTGAGGTGCACTTATGAATCAAGACGTCTCCCAACAGCAGTGGTTGACTTATGCCTACTGGCTCGAAGATCGAGGGCTCACAGCCCCCCTTCCCGCCCGCAATCTGCCTGTTACTACAGAGGTCGGACTGACATTGCTACCAGCGGAGCCGCCGGCGTCACCGCACTCTGAACAGACTCAGCCCACCGATTCTGGGCGCGGAGTATTGGAGGCAGACACCCGTCTCGTTCAATTGCTTATCGTCACGCAGAACCTGGATCAGGAAGCCGCCCGGGGCATGGTGGAGAAAATCGCTCTCGCCTTAGGACTCCCGTCGGAAGACTATCGTGTGGTCACTGAAGGTAAGGCCCTACAAGCAGCTCTCAAGACAGCAACACATCTATTGGTCTTCGGGCGCGAGGGCGCTCAGCTCTTGGCTGAATTTGGTATCAGAGAGTGTGCTCTTTACGAATTGCGCGCCTTTGGCGAGCAGAGACAGATACTCTTGCTACCCCATCCTCTGGTTATGCTTGCCCAACCCCAGCTGAAGATCCGTGCTTGGGAAGCTTTGCAGCGATTGAAAAACTTTCTCTACCCCTAAAAAAAACCGCCCGAAAGAGGCGGCTTACTCAGAACTCGAAGGACAACCGCGACCCCCCCCCTGAGGAGGCCGCAGTCGATCCCGCTGGTTACTTATTATCTTCGAACTCGGCATCCACAACATTCGGGTCGCTGGACTTGCTACCACCCTGGGAAGGGCCACCAGCTTGCGCACCGGCCTGTGTTCCAGCCTGCTTATAGAGAGCCTCTGCCAACTTATGGGATTTGGCCTCCAGTTGCTCCCGTGCGGCTTTGAGTTGCTCAGCATCACCCGAGTCAAGCTTCGACTTCGCTGCAGCCAGAGCACTCTCCACTTCCGACTTCACATCGGGAGAAATCTTATCACCAGCTTCACCCAGTGACTTTTCTGTCGTGAAGATCAAGTTGTCGAGTGAATTGCGACTTTCAACGGCCTCCCGACGTTTCTTATCCTCTTCCTTGTGAGCCTCGGCGTCCTTCACCATCCGATCGATATCACGATCGTCGATCTTGGTAGCGGCTTCGACGCGAATCTTTTGCTCTTTGCCTGTACCAAGGTCTTTAGCCGAAACCGAGAGGATACCGTTTGCATCGATATCGAAGGTCACCTCGATTTGCGGTACACCGCGCGGTGCAGGAGGCAACTCAGTCAGAGTGAAGCGTGCTAGTTGGCGGTTATCTGCAGCCATTTCGCGTTCACCCTGCAGCACATTAATCTCGACCGAAGTCTGGCTGTCGGCTGCTGTCGAGAAAACCTGACTCTTCTTCGAAGGAATCGTCGTGTTCCGTTCGATCAGTTTCGTCATCACACCGCCTAAGGTCTCGATACCCAGAGTCAGCGGGGTGACGTCGAGGAGTAGAACATCTTTTACATCACCAGCAAGAACACCACCTTGGACGGCAGCACCAACGGCTACGACTTCATCCGGATTCACTGTCCTGTTTGGCTCGCGTTTAAAAAAGTCTTTCACCTTCTGCTGAACCAAAGGAATCCGGGTTGAACCACCAACGAGGAGGACTTCCTGAATTTCATCAACAGAAAGCTTGGCGTCACGCAAAACCTGTTTGCAAGGCTCGAGGGTTTTGTCGACGATGCTCTGAATCAGCTGCTCGAACTTCGCGCGCGTCAGCGACACATTCAAGTGCTTCGGACCTGTCTGGTCGGCTGTTAGGAACGGCAGGTTAATATCCGTCTGTTGGGCCGAAGAAAGTTCGATTTTCGCCTTTTCAGCCGCTTCCTTAAGCCGCTGCATCGCCATCGGATCGCCCTTGACGTCGACGCCGGTATCGGCTTTGAAGCTATCGACCAACCACTTGATGAGGAGCTCATCGATGTTGTCACCACCGAGGTGGGTATCACCACCGGTCGCGAGCACCTCGACCACGTTTTCACCAACTTCCAGGATGGAGACATCGAAAGTACCACCACCGAAGTCATAGACGGCGATTTTTTCATTCTTTTTCTTATCCAATCCATATGCCAAAGCCGCAGCAGTCGGCTCGTTGACGATCCGCTTCACGTCAAGACCAGCGATACGACCTGCATCTTTGGTCGCCTGACGTTGGCTGTCGTTAAAATAAGCAGGAACAGTGATCACCGCTTCCGTCACCGGATGACCAAGGTAGTCTTCAGCCGCTTGCTTCAACTTCCCTAGCACCTTGGCGCCGATTTCCTGTGGGGTATAGGTCTTGCCGTCGATCTCGAACACGGCCATGTTATTTTTGCCGCGGGACACCTTGTAAGGCATCTTATCGGCTTCCTCTTTGCGCTCGTCGAAGGTACAACCCATAAAACGCTTGGCCGAATAGACTGTATTCTTAGGGTTCGTCACGGCCTGCCGGCGGGCGGCATCGCCGACCAAGATTTCACCGCTTTTGGTAAACGCCACCACGCTGGGTGTCGTCCGTTTCCCTTCAGCGTTCGCGATAATGACGGGCTGGCCGTTTTCCATCACCGCGACGACCGAGTTGGTGGTACCTAAGTCAATTCCTATAATCTTTCCCATAACTTACTCCATCCTTTGGGTAACCCTGAAGGGTCGAATATAAAGTTGCGTCCTGAATCGATCTATTTTAGTAGCCGAGATAAGCGTCACAACGACTTACGTCTTCTGCTCTTCCTTAAACCTAAGACCGAGATTCCCCCTGTCAACCGGCCAATCATGATAAAATAGGGAGATCAGGGGAGGGTTTCCCGTGTACGAATTGCAGTGTCCGTCGTGCAACAAAGCATCCCAGTACAACTTTTCCGACTTTCTTCTGCTCTGCCCTTTCTGCTCGGCCACGTTCCGCTTTGATGTCGAAACGGGGCAAAAGGAGTTGTTTGGCGATCATTACATCGTGCCAAACCTCTTGGACGCGGGAACGATCAAGGAGTTGGCGCTGGAATGGCTACGCCGCATCCACCATAAACCAGGGGCTGTGGACAAAGAGTTCTTCGTGGTGGACGTCCAGGGCTTCAGCATCCCTATCTGGATCGTGTCGCTCGAGGGCCATACCGCGTGGAAAGGTCTCGTTAAGAAACAAAACCGGCATATCATGACCCACTCCAACACGGATTTCTTGGTTGAGACGGGTCAATTTCGTCGGAGCTATCGCTGGGCCATACTCGCCCGGACAAATATCTGCGAAACCTGGGGCTTGACCCGTCTGCACGAACCTACCGAAGCTATATCGGTCGAGTGGGATGGCTTTCCTTTCGACTCAACTTTTTCGCGGGGACGTCTGCTCGACGAAGAACAAAAAAGTGCCTACGATGCCCGGCATTATTTCGAATTCAAGTATGCTAACGGCCTTCCTATTCTCGGCATTCAAGTCGAGGAGGAGGAGGGGCTGCGCCGAGCCAAAAATCATGTCGAGCTTTATCACTATAAGCTATCCTGCCTGAATACCGATTACCTGATTGATTACCGCACCGAGCTCGAGGTCGCAGGAATCCAGCTGATCCACGTTCCGATCTGGAAGGTGGGTTACCTCTATCGGCCACGGAGCCTCGCTCGGCATTTCTACAAACCCAAAGAGAAGCGCCTCATCATCGATGGTTATGCTAAGAGTATCCTGACCGGTGAGTTAGCTATGGTCTACCATGATAAGGTCATGATCAATGCTTACGTTACAGCTGGCGCAGCCATTCTCCTGTTCATGCTCGGAATCACCTGGCATCCAGCCTTCGTCATCGTCGCTGTTTTTGCACTCGCGATTTCCGTTTTCAGTGTCTACACGAGCATGAAACGCAAAGCCGAAAAGGAAGAAGAAGAATTGCAGAAACTGTCTGCTACCATAGGTCGTATCACATCGACATCACAAATGAAGGCCTCTTGAGAGATCCGAGGCCCTACTCTCTATTTCCGAATCAAGGCTTTCTGGTCTTGTGTCTTCAACTCTGCGGTACGGGCGGAGGAGGTGGAGGCAGCTCCTGAGCGGACGACTCCATCACCTCCAGTGGAGGAGGTAGAGGCATCGGAGGCATGGCCAGGATGAGTTCCAAACGTTCCTTTAAATCCTTCTCATTGACCGGTTTTTTCAAAAAATGGGTGGAATAAATTTCCCGCTCGAATGCAGCTAGAACCCGCGGCTCGGAAGCCAAAACCGAGATCAGGAGACAACGGGGAACTTGGTCCATCTGTCTGAGCAAGCGATAGCATTCGATTCCATCCATCTCGGGCATGATGATGTCAAGCGTGACCAGGTCAGGCCTGAGCTCCCGAACCAACTCGAGCGCTTCGAGACCATTCGAACCTTCGCCGACGACCACCCACCCCAAGCGGCTCAGGTGCTGCCGCAGCTCGGTGCGCACGCGCGCAGAATCATCGATGATGACGGCTCGCATCGTCTTTCCCTCCGTTGTGGTTCTGTTGTGCTGCCAAGCAGCTTCTCCTAGGCTACGGCAAGAGAGGGGCTACCAGCAAGTGATCTCTCAGAGCGAGGATGTTTCTACTCAGCGCTTTCTTCTCCAAAGAGGGGCCGTCAAAAGTCCACAAGCGACCAGCACCGCGAGGCAACGGCCCACTGGCGCCAAGGGCCCATCCCAGCGGAGCGCCACGCCTCCCCAAAGTCGGATCTGTAGGTCCAGACACCAGGCCAAGCCCTGATGCAGGACATCAAGGGCTTCTGGTAGCAGAGTCTGCCCCCAGCCTGTGGTCAGTGAGGCAACGAGTGCTGCCAAAACCAAATTCCAAAGCGGTTCGAGGGCGATGTTCAACACAAAGCCGAGCGGGTTGAATGCTGCGAAAAAGCCCAGACTTAGCAAACTGATGCAACACTGCCGCTCGACCCGACCCGAAAAGCGAACCAATGACGCCCACGCGGCCCAACTGAGAGCATTCGAGAGGGACAACCAGGAGAGTGGAAAGAGTAGGGCCTGCAGCCAAGCGACGGTCAGGAGTTCTTGGTTCGGATCTTCTCTATCAGCCGACCAGGTTCGAAGTTGTCCGACAACCCAAGCCAGCCAAGCTCTCTGGCATGGGGGAGGGAGCGCAACGAGCAGAGCATACTGAGTGATAAGACAAAGGATGAACATCTCCAGGAGCAGATGCAGCGTCAGCCATCGCCGAAAAGACAGAAGTCGTATCACGTAGAGGCAGCGCACGGGATAGCTGAAACATCCACTCAACAATCCAGCCAAAAAACTGAAGTGTGAACCACTGATGACAAGTACGTGAACTAAGCCCAGTTCCTTGTAAAGCTGAACGAGCGACGACGACCCTGGTGCCTCTTGACCGCCAAGCAGACCTAAGGCCCAGGGCCCCCAATGAGGGTGCCATTGCAGACAGGCTTGAGCCAAAGCTGCACGCGCTTCACCCATGCGGTATCCAAGCCAGGTCGATTCCAGCCAGAGTCGACCCGGTTCTGCCGCGGAATCGACCGAGCACAGGAACCAAAAGGCATCCGAGCAGTGGCCTCGGACCGCAGACATCTGCCAGTAATTGGCCCAGAAAAAGCCGATTCCAAGCTGGAGCAAACCCGCAATCTTCCCTGTGAGCAGCCCCCCCACGGCCAGAAGCCACCCGATTGTTTGCATATCCTGACCTCGAACCAGCGCAGCCAGGGTCACACCCCAAATCATGTTTCCCACGTCGCCTCCCGTCCCACTCTCTTGTGACGGCAGAGTAGGAATCGGGCAAGGGACATCCGGAGACATCTTCTTAGGCCCGCAGCGTTCAATCCGTTTGCACCTTGAGCTGCTACGATCCGAAGAAAGGTACGGAACGGGTGGCAACAAAAAAAGCCCGGCTCACGCGCAGGCTTTTGATTCATTCATTGAAGGTTCGAAGGGCTATCGCCTACCAGAGTTCACCCGGCTTAGGCGTAGTGCAGGGCAAACTGTGGCAGCAGACTCAAAGTCGGTAAGATATCCACGAGTTCGGCCGTTTCGGGGCAAATCTCTTCGAGGTAGAAGTCTTTTTCAGCCAGCAGCAGCTTCATGGCCTTCGCGTGCAGGGCGTGTCCGCTCTTATGCGCGTACACATCAGCCAAAAGTGGAGCACCGAGCAGCGCGAAGTCACCGATCAAATCGAGCAACTTGTGCCGCACAAACTCGTCTTCAGCTCGTAGCCCTGAGTCGTTGAGGATGCCGGACTCCGTCACGACAATCGCGTTGTCCAAGCCTCCGCCCAGAGCGAGGCCTTTCTCACGCATGGCCTGGACATCGCTCAAATGACAGAAAGTCCGAGCATCGGCGATACTGAGGAAGTTCTCGAGACTCGACCGGTACTCGAGGGATTGAGCCCCGATCACCTTAGTTTTAAATTCGATCGAACACTTCACCCGTTGGCGCAGAGAGGGCTCGATAAGGAGCTGCTTGTCTCCCTCGACCACTGTCAGAGCCCGCTTCAAGCGATAAGCCCGAGCCGGGGTATCGAGTTCTTTCAAGCCCGCCTTCATAAAGCCACGGACGAAGTCGGCTGAGCTACCATCCATAATGGGGACCTCAGGACCGTCGATCGAAACTTCAGCGTTATGAATACCTAGGCCTGCAAAGGCTGCCATGACGTGCTCGATGGTTGAGACAGCCGATGCGCCTTCTCCGATCGCCGTCGACAGAGCCGTACTGCTGATCTGGTCAGCTCGGGCCAAGACCCCAATTCCACTTGTGTTGTCGGTTCGCTTAAAAACGATCCCCGTATCAGCCGCAGCCGGTTCAACAGTCATTTTAACCATTCGGCCGCTGTGAAGACCTTTACCAGTGAAGCTTACCGGTACTTGCAGGGTCGTTTGCAGACGATTGAGCAGCATGTCAGCCTCTATAGAAGGAAACCTTGAGTCTATTCTGTATCCGATGACATAGGAGCAATAAACATGCCAGGACGAGTCCGAGAGCTGTTTTCTATATCCCTGATATCAATGACTAAAAAAACAGTCAGCAAAAGCATAATTTCATACGCTGTGGTAAAGCTGCAACACCAATCGTTTTGACGTTGCAGTCCGACCACAGGAACGCCTCATGTCTGGACGAGCTCTTCATGCAAATCTGAGAAAAAATGCCGACGGGTCCCCATGCGGCGGGCAAAGGTCGAGGGCGTCCCCCACACTTCGGGATACCCCATTGCGTCCGCCACATAGAGGTCGGCCTCGTGACTCGATCGAATCCATCCCGCCGCAACCAGCTCCTGGCTCAATTCCAGGCAAAAACTGCTCAGATAGTGGTGCAACCAGCCTGGTCCCTTCTGCTCCGGAGATGATTTGCGAGACTGACCCGCTTCGTATAGGGAACGCCATTGGTAAACGAGCAAAAGCTCCGGATCCAGCTCCAGGCGTCCCAGATGGGTCGGCAACCCGAGGTTCAACTGCTTGACGAGGCTCTGCCGGTAATCCAGAAAACGCTGCCAGTGTCTTTCGCTCCCCAGTAGGGTCCATCCGAGCCCCCGTAACTGTTCGAAGAGCCCCGGTAACGCCTGTCCCGTGGTACGACCAAACTGCAGCAAAACCTGAAGTGCGAGGGATTTGACGAGATAGAGTAAAGGCACCCAAGTGCTTGGAGAACGCACACCATAGACAGCCTGGAACAAGAAGTCGAGCAAGGGAGCAGCTGTCCCCTGACTTTCGGGTATCTCGAGTACCTGTCGTTCCATGCTCTGAGCGGTGAGCGCCCACCCGTGAATATGCACGCCTTGATAGAGAAAGTGCACATCCCGAAAACTTCCAAAACGGATGGTCGGGTAAAGCGGATGCTTAGGAGTCACACCCACATACCAGGAGATTTTTTTGTCAAACATTTGCAGAGGATGCCGTCGGTAGCGGGCCTCGATCTGGCTAAGACTCAGTTCAAGATTCTGGCGAAGGAGCTCGGCTTTCTCCGCAACAAAACACAGGCGGTGCCCAGCGTCTAGCAAATGGGCAACCATCGTGATGGGCACCAAAGATTCGGTGATATCCAGATAAATGAGATCAGGGGTTGAACGCTGCGAAGACTTTGCTCCCTGCTGAACCCCTCGCCTAAGCCACGCTTCATAAGCGGGCTGACACATGAAGTGGGCTGCACTGTCGATAAGTTCCGCATCCACACCTAAAGCGGCCTCGCTTCGCCGGTTCGTACGACCGAGATAGCTCTGCACATGACTCCGCGCTAGCACAGGAACTGCTCTTTCCGTCCAGAGTTGGTGCAATGGCTTGCCGAGGGATGCTCCACCCCGTCGATGGGCCCGCGACTCCTGCTCCCAGCCGTCGATCTGTCTTTGCGCCCAAGGGAGCAGGACGAGTCGCCAATCTTTCCAGGAAAGTGCGGCATCGACCAGGCCAAACTCCACCGCCTCTTCGGCTTTCCAGATGACCTGTCTCTGCCAGAGATCCAGTAGCTTTTGCTTTCTCTGGATCTGAGTCGCCAGCCAACCCAAGGCAGGCAGCTGACCGATACTCAGCTCAGGGCAACCAAACCAGGTTTCGGTCTCAAACACAAATCGGCGATGGCAGGCAAACATCAGTTCGACGAGCGTGCCGAGACAACTTTTCTCTGTGAGATAGAACCAGGGAACTGGGCATTCCTGGATCAGTCTTCGAATTCGATACAAGCGAGCCAGTCGCCAGCGCAGATCATCGCGAAGCAGAGTATGGGTGAGTTCCTCGAGCCAACCGAAATGAAAATCGCTATAGGCAACCTTCTGAATCCAAAGGACAGCCTCGACTTGGTGAGCTGTCGCTAACTCATAGACCTGATCCAGCAGGGCCTCTAACTGGGCGATCTCTGCGTCTGCGGCACTCGAAAGCAGAGAGCCTTCGAAGGTCCAATCCGCTAGGAGCAGATTGTCATGCTGTTCGTAGTTCACGGCACTGCTCCTTTCTCGCGGGCCTGTGGCAAGCCGCGCGAGCAGTCTGCAAAATGACAGCGACCATTCCCCGCTACGAACAAAAATGCAGTTCGCGCCGAGTCCGCTAACAAAAACTCCCAGTAGCTGCTAAGAGCGTTCGCATAACCGGCCCACTGGGGCAGACGCACCTGATCGGGTGCCACCCCTCTCGACCTGAGTTCTTCCCAACAACCTGGCAGAAGGCCTTTGATGTGAGAATAGACAAAAATACGTTCGAAGCTACTCGTATGCAGCGACCTCTCTCCTAGCCATTGGTCCCAGACCCGAAAGAGTTCTGAAAGCCCCTGCAGCCCACGACGAAAATCTCCCACAACACAGTCCCGCCCATGCAAACGGCGATAGGATAGGCTCTGCTCCCTCAGCTCATTCGATGGATCTGGCTGCAGGTAAGCCTCGACGAGGAGGAGATGACGTTTTTGCTTTTCTATCAGTGGAAAACTATCGCCTCGTCGCCGCCGTTGCGAGTCGACGGCGATAAAGCGTGACAAGGGATCCACGAACACCATTTCAGCTTCTTCCGGTTGATATACTTGCTCTTGGGACTCGAGCAGTTGCTCGAAGGCTCCGAGATCGAAGGGTTTCACCTTTAGCAGAGAGAGCTCCAACGCTGTTCGAGCGGTTTCCTGTGGACTAGGCGTCTCATCGACAATCTGAGCATAACAGGCCGAGGTTCGGGGCTCTTTGAGCACCGAATTCCAAAGATCGGAGAGGCTATTGAGGAGCGTGGTTCGGCTGAAGAGGGGCGAAAAACTAGGCCGCTGCCCATCTGCACTGGCATAGAGCAGGAGTTCTGGCTTGTGCGAGAGCCCATGCATTCGGGACAGCAGGAGGGAGTCTAGAGCCCGGGCACGCTGGACACCCTTATCGAGTTGAGTCTGAGCCGGTCGGCGGATTGAGCCGTCGATCCGAAAGTCTGTTTCGTATGCATACATAATTTACGTCGCTTCTCTTGCCTTGCTCCCTTCGACAGCCTCCTGAAGGCGTGTACGACCTTCGCGGACCTTCTCCTTGAGATAAGGATCGTCCACAAGATCATGGAGCCGGTTGAGATAGAATAATACCTTATCCCAGCGGCTGGCTTCCAGATTCAATTCGATGAGATTCTCCAGGGGTTCGAGCATACGGGGTGCCAGCTCGAGGCTATGGAGAAAACAGGCCTCCGCTTCCTGCAAGCGTTTCAGCTGTTCCTCGAGCTCTCCCATCTTGAGGTAAATGATCGCCTTGTTGAGCGGGCCCTCTATCTTTTTCAAATAATTTCGGAGGACTCGAAGACAGCCCTCCCAATTTTGCAGGCGGTAGTAGGCTTCGTAATGGATCGTGAAGGTATTGAGCGGGCTATCTGAGCAGTGTTTCTCGATGATTTCAACAGCGTTATCCGCCTGATCGAGCTGATAAAGATAGACTGCTGCTAGCTCCTGAGCGCTCCGATAACGATCGGTAATATGCCGTGCGTTCTGAAAGAGACTCTGGAGAACCTGAACGACTTTGTCCCACTGGTTGCTCTGGGTGTAGACGACTTTGAAGTAGCGAAGGGCCTTGAGATTGGCGGGGTCGAGCTCGATCAACTTTTCATAGCAACGGTTGAGCTGCGATTCATCGTACTTTTTCTTCTCATAGATGAGACAAAGACGCTCAAGGCAGGCCCCCACATCTTCCTTATTGCGCAGCCTGGGAAGAATCGCCTGCAGCAGAATGGCTTCGTTTTCATATTCCTGCTCCCCGATGATGACATGCAGAGCTTTTTCCCGAAAATCCACGTAACCGAGTTTGAGGTCTTTGAGCAGCTTGACGCAGACCTTCGCCGCCTTGTGAATATCCTCAAGGTGCACGGCATAGGCTCGGGCTGTCTGCACATAGTGGACAAGCTGCCGTTTCTTGGGATTATCGATCTGGGCTTCCAGGAGGCGAAAATAAAGCGACCAACACTCGTAGTCCTGAAGTTTCTCCAAGATGGCATCAAGCTGGGCGTCGTGGATGGCGATGCCGCGATTCAGGTGATGCACCAACTCGGAGATATCTTGCGTAGCAGTGAGATCCATAGGCAGCCTTCCCGCTTCCAGGTCTTTTCACCATGATAGCAAAGGATAGGCTGTAAGGACAGAAGGACAAGGTCGACTGATATCCAATCCTTCACTTGTGGACGACGAGGCCCTCGAGGATATGTTCGCTCGCAACTTTGACCATTTCATCGTAGTCGTAGACCGTTTCGTCGAACAGCCACTGCAGACTGAGGCCATCGATCACGGCGATGACGAAGGATGCATAATAGTGAGGGTTGACGTTCTTGAAAACCCCAGCATTCACGCCTTCCTGGATGACCCGAGCACAGCTCTCACGAAACTTTGCGTAGTGACGGGAAATCACCTGGCGAACCTCTTTCTTCTGGTTGATCTGAGTCCAGAAGTCCATGTTCACCTGATAGTATTCCTTGGTGCTGCGTACAATGTCGAAACTCACCGAGGTAAAGATCCTCAGCTTCTGGACCGGATCGGTGATCGCTTCCATATCGGCAACCAGCACGGTTTCGATGTCACCCGCCACACGATCGAGCACGGACATCATCAAATCGTCTTTGTTAAGGAAATAATAATGGATGATACCCTTACTGACACCCGCTGTGCGCGCGACGTCCTGCATCGAGAAATTATGATAACCGTGCTTGGTGATGCATTCGACCGTGGCACGTACAATTTGATCTTTTCTTTCGGCTGCTACATCAGGCTTTGACATGTTGCCACCCTACTCACATTCGTTTGCCACACTACACTTTCGGGGCGACGTCCACTTTGCTCCCGAAGGACCCGGCCCGAGGTATATCAGACCTACTAGGCCCTGACCACCCCATCCCTTCAAAGTTTATCCCTCGGCTTCGCTGCCCTGGATCGATAGCGTTACGACTCACAGGGTAGGGCTCGACTGCGAAAGGGACGGAGAGTAAGGAATGGCGTAATGAAGTCCGTAGGGTAGCATACCGACCTTGTCTTCGCAATCTTTGCTCCCGAGCTTCGACGGCAGCCTGCGATAAATTGGTCATCTTCGCAACTTGCTGGCGTTCTACCAATCGTCGAGGCTCCATCTTTAGCTCAATTTGGCTCTTTCCTTTTGGTATGCTAGAGTGGAGGAACAAAAAACTGCACTTCTTTTGAAAAAGGCCGACGCCAAGTGGGCCTTCGGAGTTGACGATGCGATGGCAACGGCAGGCAGGTCTTGCATGTGCTCTCCTGGGAACGACCACGTTAGGATACACTCGTGAGATAAGGGCGGGGGAGCGTTGGACCCAGTTTGGGCTACGCCCCCTCGGCATGGGTAACGCGTTTGTGGCTGTTGTGGACGACTACAACACGCTTTTTTACAACCCTGCTGGCTTGGCGAGGCTAAAAACTTGGGACGGTGAGCTTTTGAACCCGGCCCTGACTGTGTCGTCGGGAGTGCAAAGCCTCGTCAAAGACGCGCAAGAGGCCACGGATTCCGAAAGCGAAACAGCGATCCTCGATCTGATCGAAGAAAATACCGGCGAGAATTTTCACTTTGGCCTCAACTTCACCCCACATTTGATTTTCCCTCATTTCGGTTTTGCCCTCGGTCTCGATCTGGCCAATACCCTGGTTTTTCATCGGGATATCTCCGTTGATGTTGATACCGGCCTCCGTTTCACCTTGCCAATTGCCTTCGCCTCAAACTTTCTCGACGATCGGCTAAGCATTGGTGCTGGAGTCAAATTTCGAGCGCGAGGGGGCGTTGATCGCGAGTTTAGCATCGATGATATCGAGGCCTTCCGGAAGAAAGAGAAGGACGACAACGGCAAGGAACTGAAGGACTATGTGCTGGGTGGAAGCGGTCTTGGAGCGGACATTGGCATTCTCTTCACACCGATCAAGACGATGGAGCCAACATTAGGACTCAGTATCACCGACCTGGGTGGGACTCCCTATCGGGAGGCGAAAGTGGGAGCTGATGACGCCACCGGGGCGCCACCCATCACTCTGCCAAGCGTGAATATCGGCATGAGCTTGAAGCCCATTCAGAAAGATCGTCTTTATGTGCTGACGGCGGTCGATATGCAGGCGATCAATCAGCCCAATTCGTTCTCCAAAAAGTTGAATCTGGGTGCAGAATTTGGGTACGGCAACATCATCAAGGTCCAGACAGGACTGTATCAGGGGTACGTCACCGCCGGTTTTCAGCTCGATCTCAGTGTGATCAACCTTCGCGTCATCACCTATGCGGAAGAACTTGGTTCCGTGGCAGGCTACCGAGAAGATCGACGCTTTGCCGCGCAGATCAAGCTGATCATCTAAACAACACGCGACTTGCACACAAGGAATATGGATATGATGCGTTTTCCTATACTTCCTGTGATCATCGGCCTAGCGGCAAGTTCTCCTGCTTGGGCGAAGGGGCTTGATAAACTTCAAGCTGAACCCCCCACCTCAGAGTCAGGAGAGACGAGTCGTCAGGCGAGTCCTTCGGCCTCCCCCCAGGCACCAGGGTCTTCACAGCCCCAGGCTCAGGTGGTTCCGCCGACTCCAGCGGGAACACCGGCTCCCACAGCCACTGTCCCTGCCGTATCCACTGAAAAAACGACTCCAGAGGTCAAACCTGGCCTCGAAAAATTCTATCTTGCCACCAGCTTGTCCTGGCTCAATCTCACGGGTGCGGATGGCAGTTGGCATAGTGGCACGACCAGCGATCTGGAAGCCGGCTACCGCATTGTACAGTTGCTCGGAAAAATCGATCTTTTCGGTACCTTTCGGTACCGCCCCGTCGTCGTCGACATCGAAGCGGATCTCCGCGCCTATCGTGGGATTGTCGAAAGCTACCTATTCGGTGCTAAGGGTCATGTCCTGGTCCTACCCAAGCTGACAGCGACGGCATCGGCAGAACTCGGCTTGTCCCAGACTCACATCAACAGCGTCGATTCCCTACGGGATATCGACCAAGACCTTGAGAAATCAGGGGTTGATCTCAGCCTGGGGGCTGGGATATCCTACCTTGTCCTTGATAAATTGGGCGTAGGCTCGCGCATCGCCCTCGGGACGGGCGCCTACAAGACTGTCCAAATCGGCCTGGATATTCGCTTCATGCTCTGATAGTAGCATGCATCACGCTGTTTGTTTCCATCCCGAGCGTCGCGGAAGAGGCTGCCCCCGTTGTATGCGCTATGGGAGGCCACCGTGTATTGCAAGACGTTTAGCGTCTGGCTGTTTATTCTTTGCTCGCTTGGCTGTATGCGGATCCAGCCTGAAAATGGGCGGGTGCTCGTCCGCGCCCCAAACGCAGGAACCTTCGAAATCTACCGGATCGAATCCGAGGAGCCTCTGCAGTTTGTTTCCGAGCAGATCGGCCGCTTCAACGAGCCGCTGCTCCTTCCCCCGGGCCAGTATCTTATCCTTGCAGACTGCAGCAACGAGACCGTCGTGCTCCGACCCGGCGAGACCCGCACGCTTCTGGCTCATCAAGTCCTATTCAATCCTCCCGTCGCTCCAGAACCTGAGGATAGCTTCTCCATCCAATGCAACCGCTTCGCAAAAACCAAGTCGCGCCAGCACCTTCTCAACCGGTACAGTCTGAACATCCTCCATGGGACTCGTGATCTACTGGTCGGCATGGTCCCATTGCGCGTTGAATTTCCGGAAGCAGCAGGGGCCAGCGACCCGCACATTCTGAGCTATCAGCTCTCAGGGCTTCGGGTGGAAGCTTACGAGAGGATGAAACCCAAGACCAGCTTCTTCGTGTCACCTGTCGAAGGCCTGCTCTCTATCACCGAAAATCAAGTGTTCGGTCGTTGGCAGTTCCTCCTCGCGGGAAAGTATAGGATCGAAGTCAATGGAACGCGGATGGAAATCGAGCTCGCAGAAGGTCAGCAGCAGCTCATTCGTCCTGCGTTTTTGCGGATTGGCGTCTCTGATGCGGTGAACCTTCATGCTTCCTCCAGCATACTCGGAACGCCATTGTACGTAGAACTAAACCAGGGTCATTGGCTGGATCTTAACGAAACCTACCCTGTACTCCCCGGAGAAGCCACGCTCAAACTCAACGGCTCCCTGGCTGAGCATCGGATTAACCTCGAAGAAGGCCTGCTAACCGAAAAAAAGGTCCGCTCCGTGCTCATCGACCTGGACTGCTCGCCCTGGGACTGGTCCTGTCTTGGCAGTCGGGAGATTTTTCTCTACGAAACCGATAAACCGTATCCCTTTGCAGAGGGCATCTCGGATGTCCCGCTACTCTTCTTCGAAGAGGACGCTTGGGTATCGATTCAGGGCTCGCGCGATCTTCGTTATAAGATCCCCGATACAGTTCAAGACACCAATCTCAAAGTCGGATTTGTGAAATTGAGTCCGAAACAGCATCATCGACCCGGCCAGGTCACTGACTTGAGCCGCATCGAAGCGCCCGGATTTCCCTTGATCGGTCACTCGCTCGACCTCTCTGTCGACCATGATACCTTGATGCCACTCATCGTTGGTCGCTACCTCCTAGCCCAATATCAGGCACTTGCCACCAGTGACTGGGAACGGCGAGCCAACCGACTTCCCTTCGCCGTGCAGGCTAAGGAAGTCGTGGAGCTGAGCTATCCAGTGTATGTGACTGAAAAGAAATACAAGCAAATTCGTGAGCAACAAATCAAAGAGCAGCGTGAGCAGATGGAGCGGAAGTACAAGCTCACACAGTGGCGCTTCCGTCCGATCATTCCAATCGCCGTCGAGTGATCAATGACTTGTCTTGGCCGCTTGGACCAATTGTCTAGCATTGGCCAAACTTGAGCTTGTCACCTGATCGCCGGATAGAAGCCTCGCAATTTCCTCCTCGCTCTGGCTCGCGTTCAAGCGGAAAATCCTCGACTCTGTGCTTTTGCCTTTCTGAGCCTTCTCCACCCTAAAATGGGCATCGCCGTATGCGGCGACTTGAGGCAAGTGCGAGATACAGATGACCTGAAAGCTGGTCGAAAGCTCCTTGAGCTTCCGCCCGACGATATGGGCTGTGTGCCCCGAGATACCGGTATCGATCTCATCAAAGACCATGACACAGGTGTTAGCCCCAATCGCCAATGCCCGTTTGAAGCCAAGCATAATACGAGAGATCTCGCCCCCTGAGGCAACTTTGGCCAAGGGTTTAAAGCCTTCACCTGGGTTGGCTGCCAGAAGAAATTGACCCTTTTCGCGACCCATGCGCCCCGTCTCACCTAACATCTCGGCACAACGCGCCCAAATCCCCGCAAATTCTGGTGCAAAATCCTGCAGATCAAGGTCGGGAATCGTCTGCTTCACCGCTTGGAAATCAAACTCGATCCGAGCACCCTTCATGTTGAGATCGTGCAGTTCCTTCACGACAGTCTTTACAGCCCGTTGTGCCGCCTTTTGCCGCTCGTCACTCAGTTTGCGCGCCAGCCCGTCCGCCAACTGAACCAACTCGGCGATCGTTTGCAAATTTTGTCCTAATTCTTCTGGAGCGAGATTGACAAATGACAATTCACGCTCAAGCCGCTGATACTCTTCAGTCATCTCTTCGATGCTGCGGACACCGAGCTTTCGGAACAAGGCCTGGTAGCCAGCCAGGCGGCTCTCACTCCGTTCGATATCGTCTTCGTCGAGCTGTTTGCGGCTCGCGACCCGACCCAATCGATAGCTCAGTTGATCGAGCACGGGCCCCAGCTCGCGTAGCTGCTGGAGATCACCTTGGATGTCTTTATCATCGCGGAGCCATCGAGACTGTTCAATGAACCGGCCGAGATCCTGTAAGGCGCTACCCAGTGAGCGTCCCTGATAGCCCTCGTCACACACGGCTTGGGCTTGAGACAGAAGCTTTTGCTCTGCCAGAGATCGAGCTGCATCCTGACAGATCTCCAGTGTCCTAGCATAGTCTTCGTTTGACGGCTCGAAGTGGGAGAGCTCATCGAAACGAAATTGGAGGTAATCTTGCTCGCGACGCTTAGAGTGATATTGATCCAATCGGCGACGCAGCTCGCCCAAGAGGGAGTGAATCTGCCCCATAGAGCTTTGCAGCTGCTGCTTGTGGCTTGCATCCTTCAGGAATTGATCGATGTATTCGAGATGGGTGCTCGGGTCGAGCATGCGATGATTCTCGTGCTGCCCGTAGATATCGATCAGCGATTGTCCGACCTCTTTAAGAAAGGAGAGCGTGATCGGCTGGTCGTTGACCCAAGACTGTGAGCGCCCTTTGAGACTGATCTCGCGTCGAATGATGAGCTCGGTCAGATCCTGCTCCTCGATCAGACCATGCTCGGCGAGCAATTCGATCGAAGCGTGTTGCCGGGGCAACAGAAAGCTCGCCGCGACATGAGCTCGCGTGAAGCCTTGCCGAATCACATCGGTATCAGCCTTTGCTCCCAACAAAAAGTGCAACGCTTTGATCAAAATAGATTTCCCCGCTCCGGTCTCACCCGTAATGACATTGAGTTGGGGAGAAAATTCGATTTGCAATTCTTCTATGATGGCCAAACCGCGGATCGAAAGCTGGGTGATCATTGAAAGACCTCACATGCCGTCCGAAAATCATGATCGCCATCTTGCTAAGTTGCCAAACCAATGGCAAGGGACATTCCATGATGAGTCGAGAGACATGCATCAGAACCTGCCGAGCGTTCGAGCCTCAAGGCGGTCTGGCGTGACACCGACAGGTCTCAGCTCGAGCTGCGTCATGTGTTACTGAGTTCAAAAGGGAGAAGTGGAGCCACCGACGGGACTTGAACCCACGACCTGCTGATTACGAATCAGCTGCTCTACCAACTGAGCTACGGTGGCAAGCGTCTGAAGAGGACGCTTTAGCATCGAAGAAGTGCCCGAGATCGTAATGAAGATGCGAAAGAAAATCAATTAGGAACTTCAACCCTATCCTCTCGAGCTCGGCGCTGCTGGAACATTCCTGAATCGCAACTCCTCTGGTGATAGAGAAAATGCCAGAGCCTCTGTGGTGTCTCGGAAAGTGAGCCTTCGGCTGCGAGATGAATGGCGTCCGCTCCAGTAAGTAGATGCGAACTTGAGTTTGCAAAGAGTTGGTACTTCCCTCTCCGTTGATCTCCGTTTTCGGCCTGCAACGAGAGTCCGGGATGGGCGGTCAAACTGGGGGAGCCAATCCCAACCCATCCCATGCCTGTCGATTCACTGCGCACAGTGTTGACAACAAACCTGATAATTTGCTGATATTTCAATAGAAAACAATCGACAAGGCTTACATGCGAGCCCAGTCAAGTCTCAGAACGATGATGAGTCTCGCCCATCAAGTTCAGGACAAGAAGCTAAAAATCTTAGGAATCTAAATAGAGAAGAGATGGCGTCCCCAGGGGGATTCGAACCCCCGTCGCCGCCGTGAAAGGGCGGTGTCCTGGGCCAGCTAGACGATGGGGACAAAGAAGCAAAGTGAAGACTCAAAACACGTACGTCTTTCATGTTTCGAGCGAAGTGAGCCCTGCTGGATTCGAACCAGCGACCCGCACATTAAAAGTGTGCTGCTCTACCAGCTGAGCTAAGAGCCCTTACCTTCTCCTAACGCCATGCGTTGGGAAGTAACTATCTACAGTCGCACCCTTTTTGTGTCAACTTTTTTTTGGAATTAATTTAACGCGGGCCGCCGATTGATTTTTAGGGTCATTTAACCTACTATCGATCGCACCTGCGTAGAGTTCGCTCACAGGCTTCAGACATCAAAAGGTACCCAGTGCATGACTGTTATCAAACGGAATCGAGCCACGACTACTAACGATTTGGTCACAGCCATCGAGAAGCTCTGTCCTCTACTCGAGACCCAGAAAGAACATGACGCCGTCAAAGATTTGCGACTCGCCGCTGAAAGACTGCGGAAGTCCGTCGAGGGTACAGAAGCCCACAAACAGGCCATTCAAGCGATTGTAGATGCCTTCGATGGTGAGCACGAATTAATGGCGTATACCTTGCAGCGCGACACGGACCAATGGACCGAGGTCGAAGAACTTTCCCAAGTTAGCTCTCGCGTGCTAAGTCTGGCTCGCCGCTTGGCCTATTGATTCCGACTCTGCAGGATCAGCACGTGGATCTTCATTCATCTTTTTTGACATAATGCGCTCCTGCGTATTTTCGCAATTAACTTTTGGCTGGAACTTGTTACAATTTTTCCATGCCACAGCCTGCTCCCTTAAGGGACGCCTCCCAGGCGTTGGGGTCAGCTTCATGGCCCTCGAGCGGGAAAGAATCTTTTTTCAGACACTTCGACAATTAGGGTGACGCTATTAACACGACTCAGACGCCTTATAAGCAAAGCACGTTGAAGCTGGATTATTTCTTTTATTCCTGCTTCGAGTACGAACAAACCTGTAAGGCCTATCCAGGCAAAGCCATGGGGCCCCAACGATGGCCGGAAGTCCTGACTTACCTCGAAGGTCAGAGGGAGAGTTTCCGAGAGTTCGGCGATCTCAAATCCCAACTCAAAGCCAGCCTGGCCTGGTACAAAGAGCAATTCCCATCTTTGACCACGGACCGACGCATCGAGATGGAAAACATCTCAGCCATCGCGGCTGCTACCGTATTTTTCTGCCTCGATCTCCGCATCCTGTCCCAATGCGACAGCCCCAACACCGTCGAGGCCTTGAGTGCTTCGGATCAAAACGGCGTTTGGGAGGACATCGATAGCGTCGTCGACCACTATCTGCCGAACTTCGCCTCCTATATCAAAGCTTACCTGCGCTGGGTTTTCGTTAAAAAAGAAGATCAAGTCTGGGAAATCGGCAGTCGACCGCCCGTGGGCCGTTACGGTCCAGGCGCAGCTCGTCGCATGGGTCGCTCAGGCGGTGGTTTCGATTCCCGCGGCCCAAGCGGCAACCGCCGCCCTTCTCAGGGCCGAAGCGGCGGCCCTCAAGGCGGCCGCCGGGATCAAGGTGGACGAGGGGAGCGTGGCGACAGGGGTGGTCGAGACGGTGGTGATCGTCAGGGCCAGAGGCAGCGTCCGCAAGCTCCCGGCAAACTCCATCACGCCGAGCAGGAGAGACTCGCATTGGAAGCCGTTCGGGTCGCCGTCGATCGCTTGCGTACCGAACCGAGCTTGAGTGAAGTGCGCCTCGATCCCTCCAACAGTTTCTTCCGCAGACTCCAGCATAAAAAGGCTGTGTCAGAAGGGTTCTACTCCTTCTCCACAGGTGAAGGTATGGAGCGTGCTGTCGTTGTCACCCGCGATAAGCCCGAGCATGAGGATGTTCCATGAAGGTGGCCTGTATCACCGGGGCATCTGCTGGGATCGGACTGGCCTTAGCTGAGACCTATGCCGAACAGGGTTGGCACCTGGTGCTCGGCGCACGTCGCATCGAGCGACTTCAGGCGCAAGAGCCTCTCCTCCTGGGGAAGGGGGCTGCCTCTGTCCTTTCTCTCGAGCTAGATGTACGTCACGAAGCATCGGTAAAGGCTTGGGCTGATGCAGCTTTCCGTCGGCATAGCTCCATCGATGTGCTTGTTAACAATGCAGGTCTAGTCCTGGGAACCGATCCGATCGAAAGTGGAAGCCTCGAAGACTGGAGTACCATCCTCGACACCAACGTGATGGGTGTGCTGCGTCTCTGTCGCATCTTTCTGCCGCGATTCCGCCAGCAGAATCGCGGCCACATTGTGATGATAGGTTCAATATCGGGTCATCAGGTCTACGAAGGCGGTGGCCCTTATTGTGCCAGCAAATTCAGCGTCAAAGCCTTGAGTCGCACCCTCAGACTTGAGTTGAACGGAACGCCTATTCGGGTGAGCTCTGTGGACCCCGGAATGGTCGAAACGGAGTTCTCTCAGGTGCGCTTCCGCGGCGATGCCGAACGAGCCAAAAACGTTTACAGAGGCTTCACACCACTCAACGCCCGCGACATAGCCGAGTGCGTTTGGTTCGCCACCTCGCGACCCGCTCACGTGAACATCGACGATATCATCGTGATGCCGACCGCACAGGCTTCGGTTTACAAGGTCCATCGCCAAAGCGAGCTCGCGCCCTGAGCTATCCTGGAAGCATTCCGAAAGAGCCCTGCAGACCTGATCAGAGATTCTAGGACGGGCCTTTATGCAAGGACGCTTCGGGTCCTCTTGACGCCCCTTGAGCGCACCGCAAGTAAAGAAAAAGCCTCATAGCGGAGGCTTTCCTGTCAAAGGACCGGCGGCACAACCACCTTCTGGGCAATTTGCCCGAAGATACTTTTCCCATCGGGACCCTTCATTTCGATTTCGATACGATCACCGTACTGAAGGAACGGAGTTGTCGCCTGACCCTGATCAATCTGTTCAATCATCCGCTTCTCGGCTAAGCACGACGATCCCTTATTGCGATCCTCGTTCGATACAGTTCCACTCCCGAGTATCGTTCCCGCAGTATAGGACCGTGTTTTAGTGATATGCTCGATGAGGTCGTGGAAGGAAAAGTGCATCTCGGGGCCTGCATTGGGCTCGCCAAAAAGCTTTCCATTCAGATGCGTCACGAGCGGAAGATGGACCCGCCCTCCTTGCCAAGCACCCCCCAATTCGTCTGGAGTCACAGCGAAAGGTGAAAAGGCCGATGCAGGCTTGGATTGAAAGAAACCAAAGCCTTTGGCGAGTTCGCCCGGAATCAAGTTGCGAAGCGAGATATCGTTAACTAGGACGATCAGGCGGATATATCGCTCGGCCTCTGAGGCCTTCGTCGTCTGCGGCGTATCCCCGAGTATGACAGCAACCTCCGACTCAAAATCGCAGCCCCAGGCTGGATCGGCCAAGGCTATATCGTCTTTCGGACCTAAAAATACACCTGAACCACCCTGATAGATCAGGGGATCGGTTTTAAGCGTTTCGGGAGGTTCAGCACCTCGAGCTTTGCGCACCAGGACCACGTGGTTGATGTAAGCCGAGCCGTCGATCCACTCGTAAGCCCGCGGTAGAGGGGGACGAAATTCGGTCTCACCTGTAGCCAAACCGAATCCGTTGTTCTGATTCAACCTGTGATAGATCGCTTCGAGCTCGGGTTTGACTCGATCCCAGTGATCCAGTGCCACCTGCATCGTGGGAATGGTAGCCCCAGCCTCGGCCATGCGCTGCCCATCGCGACTCACAACCATCAACTGACCATCTCGCGTTCCATTCGCGCGCGTTGCTAATTTCATCGTCTCTGCCTCCTCGTCAGCACTCTACTTCAGACCAACCTGCTGCTTCAATTGCTGTATATCCTGGGATGTCAACTGCTTGTATTCTCCCGCTCGAAGATCGTCTGGAAGCGTGATGTCCCCATAGGAAATTCGAATCAGACGCACAACTTTGATGTCGAAACTCTCAAAAAGGCGACGCACCAGACGGTTCCGTCCTTCCTTGACCGTGATAAGATACCAGGCGCCCCGACTTTGTCCCAGTTCACGACTTTGCATGAATTGCAGCTCAATACCCTGCGTTGGACCATCTTCGAGTTCGATCCCACGACGCAACTTTGCCTCTTCTTCGGCGGTCAATCGACGGCCAGCTAAGACTTGATAGGTGCGTGGCACCTTATAGCGCGGGTGCGTGAGCCGATGGACCAGTTCACCATCGTTTGAAAGCAAGAGCAAACCTTCGGTCCGAAAGTCGAGTCGACCCACAGGATAGAGCAAAAATTTAATGGATTTTAGGGATGGCAACTGGAAAATCGTCGGTTTGCCATCTTCTGGAGTGCGACTGGTCAGATGCATATCAGGCTTATGCAGCATCCAGTAGACCCGAGGCGGCTCTGTATCCTGAATCAGGCGGCCGTCAACGACCACCTGATCCTGGCTCGGATCAATTTTCGTCCCCAGTTCCTTCGTCACGTGGCCGTTGATTGTGATGCGCCCCTGGGTCAGCATCTGCTCCGCTTCGCGGCGTGAGGCGATCCCGAGTTGGGAAAGCCACTTCTGGATCCGAATCGTCTTGTCGTCCGTCACGGTCGTCCTCTTCTTCACTATCGTAGTAGGCTCCGACGCGCCTCAAAGAGGGCGTCGGATCAGTCTCGTCACTGAGATCGGCTTCTCTTACCCGAAAACCGGGGGCGTCGTCGAGCCGTTCCTCTACCGACAGACCTTCTGACACATTGGGTTTTTCGGCCTCCGGATCATCGATGAACTCGTTGACGTCGACATCATCGCTTGCATTGTCAAGACGTTGCATCGCTTCCGTCATCAGCTCAGGAGCTGGTTGAAAGGCCGAAAGCGGCGGAAGTTCATTGAGGCTGCTGAGCCGGAACACTCTCAGGAATTCAGCTGAAGTGCCGAACATCATGGGCCGTCCAGCATCCTCCTTGCGCCCCACACAGGCGATAAGGTCACGATCGAGCAGGTTCTTAATGATCGAACCCGCATCAACGCCCCGAATGGACTCAATGTCCGCCCTTGTGACAGGCTGGCGATAGGCTATAATGGCGAGCGTCTCGAGGGCGGCGCGTGACAGGGGCCGCTGCCGAGATGCAAACATGCGCTCCATGAGCGGCGCAGCAGCAGGCACCGTCCGAAATTGATAACCAGCACCCTTGTCATGCTCGAGACGGAAGCCGCCATTGCGCTCTCGATAAAGTTTCTGCAGGGCATGGATCACCCTTTCAATCTCAGCGACTGCTGGTTGACCCTCTTCGTCCTGGAGGATCTCGGCCACCTCGGTCAGCGACAAAGGCTGAGGCGCCGCAAAAAGAACGGCTTCGACTTGCCCCTCCAAGGTCAGCGCCTCATCCCAGCGCATCAAACCATCGCGTCGACCGGTTTCAGGATTTCCGGAAAGCGTGAGTTCCGGAGCCTCGTCCAAAGACTGATCAGCTGCATCGTTGAAAGCCGCTTGCAGCTCCTCGGTCATCTCTGGATCCAAGTCCTGCTTGGGATCATCGGGGGGAAACGGATCGTTCAATTTACGCCATCCTCATCACTCTTGAGGTCCACAGGGCTTGTACGCTCCCACTGCAGTGGCAACTGCGCAGTATCGAGATCGCTTCGATACACCCAAAGAGGCCCATTCATCACTTCTTGATGCACCTTCAGTTGCCCGCTTTTGCAGAGTTCCAGCGTCGCGAGTATGTAAACGACCAGCTCGTACCGGGACTGAAAAGTTTTGTAAAAACCTTGGAATAAGGCAAAATTCACGTTCTCGACAATTTTAGCCAACTCGACGATTTTGTCCTCGACCGTAACCATATGGGTCTTGGCTTCAACTCGTGCCGGGGGCTTGCGCTCTGCCAGATTCCGCAGCATCTGCTCGTAAAGGATCACGAGCGATGCCGGATCACCCTCGAGAGGCGCTTCGATACTTTCGTAGAGAGGAGCTAAACGTTGCCACTCCAAAGACGAACGTATCTGCACGCCGAACTGTGGCTTGATCGCGAGGTGTTCCGCAGCTCGCTTGAAGGTCTCGTACTGAATGAGCCTTTCCTGCAGCGAGTAACGAGGATCATCTTCCGACACAGGACCATCGTCCGCTTTGGTCTCTTGACCTGGCAATAGCATACGGGTCTTGATCTCTATCAAGGTGGCAGCCATCTCGATAAACTCACCAGCATCCGCCAGATCCTCGTAGCGAAGAATACGGAGATATTCGAGATATTGCTGAGTCAGAGTAAAAATATCGATGTTGAACACATCGATCTCGTTCACCTTGATCAGGTGCAGCAGGAGATCGAGCGGCCCCTCGAACTGTGCAAGTTTAAGATAATACTGCGTGGTCATGCCTGGAATCCCTTGCAAGTCGGCAAGCCAGATCTAAACTGTCCGACGATTCTAGCGGAATCGAGGCCCTTTGGATAGGCCCGGGTCATGGCCGATCCTCGTGGGAATCCCATAGACAAGCCCCTTGCACAAATGGCATAAGGTGGCCCCATAGCGGAGATCTCTGTGAAGCAAACGCCATCTCTTACCAGTCACGACATCGCGACCTGGCTTGCCTTGCCAAGTGAGTCACTTTTTGTGCGTGGCCGACGCGTCACCTCGCTGGCCGCACGTCCGGAGCAACCCCTCAACCGCGAGGCCTTAAAGACGTCCTATGGTCACTCGCAGCTCTTGCCCATCGAGAGCTTGAAAGAAGACGCCGCGGACGTCCAGGCCTTCAGAGGCCTCGATCCTGCTCGCAGGACCTTCTTATCCAGCGGGACCACACGAGATCTGCAATCCCGATCACCCTTCAGCTCGCAGGGCTTGGAACTCTACCGCACGTTTGCACTCAAAGCTTTCTGGGCCATGATGGAACGTTATGCGCCCGACCCTCGACGAATGGCAGGTGTCAGTCTGGTTCCGTCACCCCAGGAGTGGCCCCTGTCGAGCTTGGCCCAGATGGTGGCTTGGATCGGGGAGGAAGTCCCCCTTCAGTATTGGGACGGCTCAGCACCCTTACCCGAACGTCCGCTATGGCTCTTTGCTACGGCATTTCACCTGGTTCAGCTGGCGGATCAGGGCTGTGCGCTCCGTCTGCCTGCTGGAAGCGTTGTCATTGAGACAGGTGGGACCAAGGGTCGCAGCCGTTCGGTCACGCGAGCGGAACTGTACCAGCTCATCGAAAGCTGTCTGGGTGTCCCGCCCAATCGCATCATAAGCGAATATGGCATGTGCGAGCTGGCAAGCCAGGCGTACGATTTTCTTGAGCAGCCTGACGGACCTTCGGTGCCACTTGCCGAGCGGCGTTTCCGGTTTCCGAGCTGGGTTCATGTGAGCGTCATAGATGCCCTGGGGCAGGAGCACGACGAGGGTTATGGCAGCCTTGTCATCGACGATCCTCTGCGAATCGATCTTCCCTGGCCGCTCCGGACCGAGGATCAGGGGAACATCACGAACGAGGGGGCCTTCCGGCTTTTGGGTCGGGTGCCGCACACTCCTCTCAAGGGTTGCTCTCTGCTCGCCGAAGACCTTGTAGGGCCACAGGTTCAGGCGAACAAGGTTCAGGCCGCACCGCGCCTCGAGCGCTGGGAGCTCGATCCAAAACGTCTTTCTTCGACGCGCAGAGCCTTGGATCGTTTCCTCGAAGATCCGCGACTCAAGGCCTGTCTGGCGACTCAACTTGGCTCCCAAGACTTAGCAAGGATCGCCTGTCTCGATATCCACGGCAGTTTGCCACAGGATGGTGAAGCCTGGGCACGAGCCGCTCTCGGCAGCTTAGGGGGTGGCTCAGCCCGTCGATGGCTCTTGATTCCACCCCAAACCCACCCTTTAGCGCTCCTCCAGCCTTTGGCTCTGGCTTGTGCTCTCGATATTCAGGTCACCCTCCGTATGGTCGAAGCTCATGAGGCTTTTTATCGTCTCTGGTTCGAACACCTGGAGGACCTTGCTTCCATCAAGGTCCTGCCTCCTCGCTATAGGCTGGGTGAGGACCGAGACCCTGAAGTCGAGGCCGTGCTGGTCTTTGGTAGTAACGCAACGCTGCTTAAGCTTGCGTCCGTAAGTCCCTGGCCGCTCCAAGGATTTGGCACTCTCCTCACCGCAACTGTTGTGAGCCGAGACAGCGTCGAGGCGCAGGCTGGCTTAATCTGGAAGGATGCCTTAAGTCTAGGGCAAAAGGGTTGCCTAAGCAGTCGCTTACTCTTCGTCATCGGCGCAGACGATACCGTGACTGATCGTGATGCGTTGCTGCATACCCTTGCCCGCCAGCAAGCAGACTGGGCAAAGGTACCCTCTGACATGAGTCTCGGTCTGATGCATACTGCCTATGCAGAGCGTCGAAGAGGACGGTACGTTCTCCAGCGTCAACAAAGCGAGCAAGCCTTGCTGCTGTTCGACAGGTGGCAGCCCGAGCATACCTTGGCAGATTTGCTTTGCGATCGTCCCTGGGCCTTGCCCGTCATCGCAGTGCAAGCTCGGCAGCAGGAGGACTTTGCCCGATGGTTGGCAAGGCAACACGATCTCTATAAAATCAGTGTCTGTGCACAGACTTTCGCGACCATGAGCCCGCATCTGCCGCAGGAATCTTGTCGACTTGGCGAGGCCAATGCCCCAATCTGGGACGGAACACATCAGCGTCGTGGCTTGTTCGATCTTACTTCTCCCGCAGGGACGCCCCTCTGCCGTTTTTACAAGGGCTGACGGTATAATGAATGAGAACTCTGTTCGAGCCGGAATTACGGTCAATCGCTCGCATAAAGGAAGGCCTTGGATGATTCCAGCGATTCTCTTACTTGGCGTTGGGTTCAGCGCAGCCGAAGCGTATGCTCACGCCGGGTTACATCCAGACGTCATGCGTCGGGCCTTTATCAAAAGCTCGAGTATCAATCCTGAAACGGAGGCTTCGTTCCGAATTGCCAATGGCCAGCAGGAGCGCTCGATCCAAGATTTTTGTAACAAACTAGGCAAGCAGTTCACGAAGCATGGCTGGGAAAGTGATCCTTGCGGCAAAATCAAATGGCGCGCGACCCTGCAGACCGTGGAGAAAAATCCGCTGCTGTTCGCCACGTTTGGCGAGGGCACAGACATTACACTCCTCCTAAGCGGTGTCCATCCCGATGAGATGACCCCTGTGCCCATGGGCTTTCGCCTGGCCCGGCACCTTCTCGAAAATCCCCAGCAGATCAAACCAGGACAGCAGGTGATCATCGCGCCTCTTGTGAACCCCGATGGCTACCTCAAAGATCGACCCCAGCGGACCAATGCTCGTGGCGTCGATCCCAATCGCAATTTTTTTACGCTCGATTGGTATGAAAAGTCGATCGCTTGGTGGGTCGAGATTCGGAAGCGGAGCCTGCCGCACTTTCCTGGACACTTTCCCAACTCTGAGATCGAGACCGTCTTTCAAGTCCGGCTCATCGATGAGTTTCAACCGGATAAAATTCTGTCGATCCATGCTCCACTTGGCTTTCTCGATTATGACGGTCCCGGCGACCAAAAGCCAAAGCCATTGAGCCCGACCGAAACACAGGCCCGGGAGTTAGCAGAAGCTATCTCTCGAAAAGCTAATAATTACAGGGTTGTAGACTATTCATTCTACCCCGGTTCCCTCGGCAACTTCGCTGGTAACGAGCGGCATATCCCCACGATCACCTTGGAATTGCGCTCGACGGATCCAGAGAAAGTCGATGAATACTGGGCTCAGTTTATGCCCGGCATGCTCCAGGCCATCGACTACCCTTTCAAAAAGACCGTGGAAGTCAACCGTAACACCCAAAAATTCTATAGTCATTACGACGAGTTAATCCTCAAGGAAAAGGACCGTTCCTGAGGCTGGGGAGCCCGCCTGGGCGCGCCTGGTTCGCTTGCATTTAAGGTACAATCCATGCCATATTCTGCGACCTCCGTATGAGACGGATGCGAGGAATACGCCATGGATACCTTGTCCCTTGCCGACTTTCACTACCACCTCCCCGACGAGCTGATCGCACAGCAACCCCTAGCCGATCGCAGCGCCTCGCGCCTGCTCGTGCATCAGGCCGATGGGACCCTCGATCATCGTCGATTCCAGGAATTACCCGACATCTTACCGCGTGGCACCCGACTGGTTTTCAACGATACACGGGTACTACCCAGTCGTCTCGAAGCACGCACAGCTCATGGTGGCCGCATTGAATTGATGCTCCTGCAACCCCTCGATGCGAGTGGCAATCGCTGGCAAGCACTGGGTCGTCCCTTTCGTAAATTGAATCCCGGCACCCGCCTGACCCTCGAGGGCGCATGTGAAGCTACGATCGAGGCCAAGCACGAGTCTGGAGCTCAACCGAGTCTCGAGGTCTCCTTTAACTTACCGTATGAAGAATTCCTGAGTTGGATGGAAGCTGCGGGTTATATCCCACTTCCCCCCTACATCACCCGGAAGGAGCCCTTAAAAGCGCCCGAGAGTCTCGATCGAGAACGCTATCAGACGATCTACGCAAGGGAAAAGGGCTCGGTCGCAGCACCTACGGCGGGTCTCCACTTTAACAACGCGATCTGGGATGCGTTAAAGGCGGCGGGAATCATCCCGGTTCCTATCACTTTGCACGTCGGCGGGGGGACCTTTCTACCCGTTAAAACCCAAGACATCACCGCTCATACTATGCATAGTGAACGGTATCGGGTCAGCCGAGAGAGTTGGACGCAGATTCAAGAAGCCCGTCATTCTGGGCATCCTCTGGTCGTGGTGGGTACGACCTCACTGCGTTGTCTCGAATCCTTTGCCCGACGGGTCGTAGCGGAGACAGAAGATCATCTGCTCGACCGGTGGCTTGAAACCAGTCTATTCCTTTATCCTAAGCATAAGCACGATCGCATCCGTCCTTGGGGTGTGCAGGGCATCATCACGAATTTCCACCAACCCGAGAGTTCGCTCTTGATGCTGGTTGCCTCATTGATTGGCTACGAGGCGATGCGCAGCCTCTATGTTAACGCGGTCGAAGAGCGCTATCGCTTTCTGAGTTATGGGGATGCGAGTCTTCTCTGGTTGCCCAAGTGACCTAGCTCATCCGCTGCGGTTGTTCGCCCGCTTGCTCTGCTCCATGAGCTTCACCAGCATCTGCAGATCTTCTACCTGCTGCTTAAGTTGGGTGATGGTGGTGTCCTTGAGTTTAATCTGGGCCTCAAGGGACTGCAGGCGCAGTTGATGAGCCTCTTGAAGGTTACGTTCGATGGAGTTAATCCGGGTGAGACTGTTGTCACAGAATTGAAGCAAAGCCTGAGTTTCGACGAGGCTGGTCTCATGCCGCTGCAATTGGAAGCTGATATTATGGGGTATCGTCCGAAAGCTCGCTCCGGTGCGAGACTGGGCTAGGTCGAAATCGAGCGCCTCTTCCATCCTTGGCGGTGCCGGTGCCGCTAGAGTCACGGATGGAGGTGGCACCTGCCGGACAGGATCGGGCGTTGGCAGATCCTCTACGACCGGTTCGTGCCCTGCTCCAACGGGGATGTAGTACTTCCCCTCCCGCAGCACAGCCTTTAGCCGACCTGTCTTTATGCGACGACGCACCGTCATGTCTGAGACGGCGAACGTCCGCGCATACTCCACTATGGAAAGCCATTGCTCAGCCATAGAGTCCCCCGCTTAACTTGATAGAATTGCCGCTCCTTTAGTTTACGCCGCTTCTGGAGCGGCTTGAAAGACAGCCAATTCCTTGACGGAATGGGGGTCTCCACACCTCAATCGAGGCTCACGTCGATCTCCTGACCACGAGCACTCACGCGAGCTGTTTTCGAAGCTTCCCGCCGATCCTGAATCAAGAGCGAGGCGATTTTATTCTCGACTTTTTCCTCGAGCTTCCTCTTGAGAGGTCTTGCTCCATAGTTGGCGGTATCGATGCTGGCTACCAAAGCCTCCCGCGCTTCCGGTCGAAAGTCGAGTCGAACGTGTAGTTTCTCGAGACGCTTTGCCAGATCTTGAATCATAAGGGCGGCAATCTCCTGGAACTGCTCAGTATCCAAGCGGTTGAAGATGATGATCTCATCCAAGCGGTTGATAAACTCAGGACGAAGATAATTTTTAACGATCTTAAAGACCTCTTTGGCCTCCTGATCTTTCGACCACTCGTTGACCTGGACACCGATTCCAATCGGCGTGCGCTTGTCGGACATGACCTCTGAGCCCAAATTGGAGGTCCCAATGATCACACAGTTGGCAAAGCTCACCCGCTGCCCCTCCGAGTCGGTCAACCAACCCTCATCCAGGATCTGTAGAAGAATGTTGAAAACGTCGGGATGGGCCTTCTCAAATTCATCAAAGAGCACGACCGAATAAGGCTGCCGCTTCACCTTCTCCGTCAACTGCCCACCTTCTCCGTAGCCGACATAGCCAGGGGGTGAACCAATCAACTTGCTGACATCATGCTTTTGCATGAATTCCGACATATCGATCCGAATGATCCGGGACTCATCGTCCATGATCTCGGCTGCAATCGCCTTAGCCAACTCCGTTTTACCCACCCCGGTCGGGCCGAGGAAAAGAAAGGATGCAATTGGAACATGAGGGCGGCGAAGACCCGATCGATTGCGACGAATGGCATTGGCCACAGATTTGACCGCATGAGCCTGTCCGATCACACGTCGCGTCAGATGCTCTTCGAGATGCAGGAGCTTCTCCGCTTCACTTTCCACCATTTTATTCAGGGGGATACCGGTCTTTTTACTGATCACAGCCGCCACCGCTTCCCGATCCACGCGATGATCCTGCGGGCCCTTTTCCTCGGCATAAGCCTTGCGGGCGCGCTCCATGTCGGATTCGAGTTGAGCTAACTCCATCTGATAGCGTGACATCAGCTCGAAGTCCTGCTCGTTGAAGGCTTTGGACTTCCGCTCCATGAGATCTTGACGCTGTTTTTCCATCTTTCGAATTTCGGGAGGGGTATAGATCACCTTGAGCCGCGTGACAGCACCTGCCTCATCGATGAGATCGATCGCCTTGTCGGGCAGGTTTCGATCTTGAACGTATCGATGGGAGAGCTCGGCTGCAGCGACCAAAGCATCGTCGCTATACTGAACCTGGTGGTGCTCTTCATACTTCGGCCGGATGCCTTTCAGGATTTGAATGGAATCCTCGACAGAGGGCTCTTCAACCCGAATCGCCTCAAAGCGCCGTGCTAGCGCCTTGTCCGATTCGATGTACTGCTTATACTCGCGATTGGTGGTAGCTCCGATACACTGCAGCTGGCCCCTAGCCAAAGCTGGTTTCAACATATTAGACGCATCGAGCGCACCTGAGGCGCGACCGGCACCGACCACGGTATGAATCTCATCGATAAAGAGAATGATTTCACCGGACGAAGCGATCACCTCATCGCGAATGTTCTTCAAACGTTCTTCGAATTCACCCTGCATCTTTGCACCTGCGAGCAGTGTCGCAATCTCCAGAGACAGAATTCGTTTATGCAAAAGATATTCAGGAACATCAGCAGCTGCGATCCGATTGGCAAGACCCTCGGCGATCACCGTTTTACCGACACCAGGCTCGCCGACGAGCAAAGGATTGTTTTTCTTGCGTCTGGATAGGATTTGTATAACTCGCTCGATCTCCGGATCGCGACCAATCACCGGATCAAGCTCCCCTTTGCGCGCCAGAGCTGTAAGATCGGTGGTGTACTCAGATAGTGCACTTTGTCGCGACTCTTCCTCACGATCTGTGATCTTGTGCGAACCTCGGATCTGATCAAGGACCTTCACACATTCATCGTATCGAAGTCCGACCTCTTCGAGAATTTTTGAATTCCCCGGGACACTGCGATCGAAACATGCCAAGAATAGGGCCCCGGTGGAGATAAAGGAATCCCCGAGCCGACGTCGTTCGCGATCAGCGGCCTCGAACAGATTTTCGACATCCTTGGTCATGCGGATCTGCCCGACCTGTCCCTGATGAAACTGCGGAAGATCGTTGATCAAATTCATGGCTCGGTCGACGATTTCGGCACGAAGCGTCCCTGGATCGAGGTCCTGTTCGTTCATGATCTTGAGGGCGATCGAGTCCTTCTGATCCAAAAGGGCCAGGAGGACGCCTTCTGCACCGACAACCGATTTGCGCTGATTGGCATATTCCATGAGCGCTGCTTGCAGGGCTTCCGTCACCTTTACAGTTGAAATTTTCAACAGTCTCTGCACCATAGCTGCTCCTTTACGACAAGCTGTCCCGACACTCTGGGCTGACCCAAATTCTGTCGTGATCGTAACGAAATCCGTTGGGAAATCTTCGCGGCGTTCGACATCGTATTCTGGTATCAGGTATCGTCAGTTTTTAGGCGGCTCCGCCGCCTGTGGCAATCCCGACTCCCCCTAACATAAGCTCCCTTTGCCTGGGATCAAGGACCTTGAATGGAAAAAATGCGTGCCGTGCTCTTTGACTTTGATGGCGTAATCGTGGACAGTACCCCGATTCATCTTGCGGGTTGGGCGAACGCCTTTGAAGCCATGTTTCAGGCTCCCTTGGATCCAACCACACTGCTTAGCCTCGTGGGACGCTCCACGGCTGCTATCGGCACGATCCTTGCCGAAAAAAGTGGTTACCCTGCCGCTCGTGGGGACCTTATCAAACGCAAATCACGCTACGTCTTTGACCATCTTGAGACGATTCCCCTGATCACGGGGGCCCGGGATTTCGTACACGCCCTGGCAAAGCGTGGCGTACCCCACGGAGTCGTGAGTAACGCTCCCCGTGATTTCATCGCTGCGACCCTGGAACGCCATGAATTGCGCATGCCCTTCTACCTGGGCTTGGAAGACTGCCAAAGACCGAAGCCTGATGCCGAACCCTACATGAAGGGTGCGCTTCGCATGGGATTCAAATTTCACGAACACAAAAGTATCTATGTCTTCGAGGACAGCACCCACGGCATCGAAGCTGCCGTGGCAGCACACATGACTCCGATTGGGATCTGCTCCCAGCATCCTTCCGAACCATTGGAACGAGCGGGAGCCACACGCTGTTTCGCAGATCTTTTGCCAGCAAGTAGCTTGCTGAACAGTTGAGCAACCGACAGGGCTTCAATCATAGGCTGAGAAGGCTCATGCGGAAGGGAAAGACCAAAGGACTCGGGGCGCGCATAGCCCCAAGCGTTCAATACGCGCTCGTTACCAACCGAAGTGCCGCCCGCGGTCCAGGCTTAATGATAGGAGCAGCTTGAATTTGGTTCGTCAGATGGCTCCACAGCTCAATGCGCGCCTTCATGGCTTCTTCGGCCGCTCTCTCAGCTTCCTGGTTCAGATGTTCATCGTCGGCACAGAATATTTCGACCAATCGACCTGTAGCGGAAAAGCCCGGGCGCTTGAGACCTTCGATATGACGTTCGAAGTAATCGAGTAAGCGGTGGACAGGAAGCCTCGGACTCAGCTGGCCAAGTCGATGCAAGAAGCTATCAGGAATGTAGGGTTCGCCTTCATAGAACAGAATAGCAGCACGCTCGTGCAGAGGACGCTGAAAATATTCACTCATTCGACGCGCGTAGCGAGTGACTTCCTGTGGAAATCGCGCTTGCTTCAAAGCGCTTTGCCAAGTCACCCCATTCTCCTGCATATCGAAGAAACTCACAATCGGCCCAATATCGGCTCCGAGGTCCTGCATCGCCTCGAGATAGATTTCGAGATGACTTTGCAGCGAACCATCTCCCTGCTCTTCCAACTCTTCTTCGAGAATGATTTCCGATGTCAGACGTATCGCCTCTTTTTGCGTCTGAGAGTTCAGCGGCTGAATTGAATTCACGAGCTCCTGATAGATGTTGCGAAGCAGATAGTTATAGGTCCAGACGCAAATCACGTGATGCTCGACAAACAAACGCAGAGAATACTCATCATAGATACGATCATAAAGCTTGTGCGCTTCCAGGATTTGGAAATACCGCTCAGTCATAAACGACATCTCGCCACTCCTCTCCTTCGAGGTCTGTATGATAAACCCGGTCCCCATTCAATTGTGATCTATTTTTAAATTATACGGTATCGGGCCGCAAGCGGCTAGGCTTGGGCCCTACGTATACGTAAGGTGAAGAAGAGTTTCAACTTTCAGCTTGCAGATGGGACTGCATCAAATCTTGAGTGGCCTGCAGAATACGCGAAGGGGCTACCTGATCGTAGCATTTCACAGTTTGGTCACATGTTTTTTTCCAACAAGGTGAGCAAGTGACATCTGACTGTAATTTCACGCCTCGATCGTACACATCGATCTCCTGGATGCAGCTCACCCCAAACCACGCAATCACGGGCTTTTTGAGCCCGATGGCAATATGAAGCCCGAGAGAGCACCCTGACAGCACCAGATCGGCAATGTCCATCCACAAAACTCCGGAGCGAAGTCCTTCACGCGTCGGGGTATTGACGACAAGCTTATCTTGTGCGAAGGCTGCCTTCAACTCGGCCTGCCGCTCCGTGTCTTCAGGACCACCCAACAAGGCCACCGCCCAATCAGGATAGGCTTCGCGCCACGCGCGGATCACTTCGATCGAACGACTGACTGTGAACTTCTTGTAGGGAAAGAGCAGCGAACAGCCAGTATTGTAACCAAGGATCCCTTTCACTCCCAAACCCATCACCTCGGCTCTCCGAGCCGCGACCCTGGTTTTCTCCTCAGACGTGAGTTCGAGAATGTAAGGATCCCGTCGCCACTCGAGCCCCATCGTTTCGGTGATCTGCTGTGTCTCGGTCTTTTGATTGGTGAAAAATTTCAACTGATCATCGAGCCCCACATCATACTGATAGGCCGCTTCCGGATTGAGCGGGATGATAGCTCCCAAACTATTGAGACCAAAACCTCGCTTCTCCTTGGCTTTCATTTGCATGGCAAGAGCACCAGCCTCCAAGGATTTATCCACTGCGAGGAGCAGATCGAATTCTAACTGATGGATCGTAGCCAACTGAGTTGAATCAGCGAGAAGGATGCGGTCAATCGAGGGATTGTTATCGAGGAGAGGCTTGGTGCTTTTTAAAGTGATCCATGTGATGTGAGCCTGGGGATATTGGCGCTTGATCGCCGGCAGAAGACAGGTCGAACGAAGGACGGCTCCCATCGCTTCAAGCGACAACACAGCGATCCTGCGGTCAGGGGGGCTATAGTGGGGACAGGCCTCGCACGATCTTTTGAATTGGCAGGGCTTGTAACCTGAAAACCAGCGACAGTCGACTTTATAACTCATATAATCTTCCTGAACTTGAGCGGTTCGGCCTCGACCTTCCTCTTTTCGAAGGAAGCTTGCTTCAACTCTCGATCCGCTTTTGCTATAGTGATGACCATTCCAATCCTTCGCGCGGATGTCCATGCTGATCCACTTGCACCCACACATTCGTATCATCAGCCCGGCCAGTCCTGAGTTGGCCTCACGGGTCGAGGCGCGTCTACCCGAATTCGAAGCTGCGGGAATCTCGGTGAGCTACCACAAACTCGCCCCAGATCCAAGCTGGCCCTTCATCGCCGGCAGCGCCCATGCCCGATTGGCGCAAATCATGGAGGGACTCGACGATCCTCAGGTGACAGCCTTATTGGCAAGTCGCGGCGGGTATGGTGCCTCCGATCTGCTCGATCTTTTCCCCTGGGAGCGCCTGCAGCAACTTAGACCCAAGCCTATCATAGGATTTTCGGATGTTTCAGCCCTGCATGCCGCATTTTATACACGACTTGGCTGGCAGGGTCTTCATGCGCCCATGCCTGGCACCGATTACTGGCGCCAAAACGGAGATGGTGATGTGCTCGCCCTGCTGACTCTCCTTAAGGGCGGGGCTCCGAACATCCGGCTTCCCTTGTTGTATCTCGGTAGAGGTTTGCCGCCTCAGGTCAGGGGTTGGGCGTTTGGGGGATGTCTCTCTGTTTTGACAAACTTGATTGGGACACCTTATTTCCCGCAGAACCTGGACGGAGCTCTCGTGTTTTGGGAAGACATTGGTGAGCATCCGGGGCGCATCCTGCGCTTTGCTAACCAATGGCTGCAAAGTGGCGTCCTAAGAGACGCACGTGGGATTGTACTGGGACGCTTTGCAGGCTGTGAAATCGAAGGGGTCGCGAGCGAAAGTCAACTGCATGATCAGCTGGCCCAACGCCTTGGGCTCCCCGTATGGTTTTGTCCGCACTTTGGTCATTGCTCTCCAAATTGGCCTCTGCCTATCGGGGGTCAGTTGCGTATCGAGGGAGATAGCCTCAGCTGGGATCTGGATGAACACGGTCTGCAATCTGGGAGCTAGTTGGCTCCTCATTCCGCACAGTGCACATAACTTGGTATCCAAGGGAGCAAGAAGTGATGAATCCGACTCAAACCCCTATCGAACTGAAAGCTGGCGATGTCGTCTATTTCATGGGTATCGGTGGCACTGGCATGGCTTCGGTGGCCGGACTTGCTCAAGAAGCGGGTTATAAGGTCATCGGCAGTGACGCCAACATCTATCCACCGATGTCGACGATGCTCGAAAACCTTGGCATTGCTGTTCGAACACCCTACTCTCCTGAGAACATATTGACCAGTGGGGCACAGCTCGTAGTTGTGGCCAACGCACTGTCGCGCAACCACGTCGAGCTCGAGGCGATGCTTGGGTCCGGTATTCCCTACACAAGTTTTCCTGCTTTCCTTGGTGATTACTTCCTCGGTCACCGCAAATCGATCGTCGTAGCTGGAACGCATGGAAAAACCACGACCACTTCCCTCCTGGCTCACGTCTTGGTACAGCTCGGCTGGGATCCGGGTTACCTGATCGGCGGGATTCCCCGTACCCTCCCTCGCAGTTTTGCCCTGGGTAAGGGACCGTTGTTTGCCATCGAGGGCGATGAATACGATACGGCTTTTTTTGATAAAGACTCTAAGTTTTTACACTATCGGCCTCGTTACGTGATCCTTAACAACATCGAATTCGATCACGCGGACATATTCCCGAGCCTTGAAGCCATTGAAGCCCAATTTACGAAGCTCTTGGCACGCGTCGATGATCCTGCCCGCATCCTTGCTAACGTCGACGACCCAGGTGTCGTCAAACTGCTCGGACAATTGCAACTGACTCACAAAGTGACAAGGGTTGCCACGCGCGGAGAGACAGCTGATGCCAGCGTTCGCCTTTTGAGTCTGGCACCACCGACAGAGGGACGAGATGCTGCCTGGACACTGAGGATACAGGTCGCAGGTCAAGCCCCCTTGACACTTCGCACTCAATTGGCAGGCCCCCACAATGCCGCCAACATCTGCCAAATTCTGGCGTGCCTCTGGCAGATCAGCCAACAAAAAGACGCACCTCAATGGGAGCCCCGCGCCCTCGAGGATGCGATTGCAAGCTTCACAGGCGTCAAGCGCCGACTGGATCGGCTGTCCAGCGCTGCCGATGTCGAAGTCTTCGAAGATTTCGCTCACCATCCTACTGCGGTGAAGGCCGTGATCGAATCGATGCGCACACTTTACCCCAGTCGGCGCCTGATCGTCGCCTTTGAGCCTAAGAATGCGACGAGCCGTCGCAATGTCTTTATGCACGAGTTCGCTGCGTCGTTGGGCTTGGCCGATCGAGTCTTGATCGGACCCTGTCCCGTCGATCTTCGCATCCCGGGTGATCAGCGCATGAACACAGAGGTCATGGCCCATCTCATCGGAGAGCGGGCCCAAGCCTTCGCCGATAACGAAGAGCTGTTGGAGTCCCTGGTTCGCGAGGCCCGCGCCAACGATGCCATCGTGTTCATGTCGAGCGGCAGCTTTTCGGGTATTCAGTACCGCATCGGAGACCGACTCGCTAACCGTTTGCCGAACCAGTCCTGCTGAAGCCACTGTACGCAGCGGTTCCCCCCCGTCGACCTGGAGTGAATTCCAGGTTGCTTTTTCCACCTTTTCATGATTACGATTGACCTTCGTTAATAGCGACATTAGAACTGTTCGATTATTCGTTCATATTCTCAGGAGAAGACAGGATGATTTTCAAGACCCGGAAACCCTTGGCTGCCCTCGCGATGGCCTTGAGCCTCGGCCTGATCGCTTGCTCGGAAGACGAGAAGCCAGCTCAGGAAGTCGTTCAACCGACCACGACTGAACAGCCGGCAACACCGCCCGAGACACCGGCTCCGAGCACAGCCGAAGTCACTCAGCCTATCTACTTCGCATTTGACGATTACTCGCTCAGCGGCGACGCTCAGAGCCAGCTGAACAAACTTGGCGACTTCCTCAAAGGCGGCACCACTACTGTCGTTCAAGTCGAAGGCCACTGCGACGAGCGCGGCTCGGTCGAGTACAACCTCGCTCTTGGTCAGCGTCGCGCACAATCGGCCAAGAACTACCTCGTCCAACTCGGCGTTGATCCAAGCCGCGTTCCGACCATGAGCTACGGCGAGGAGAAGCCAGCCGTTGACGGTCAGGATGAATCTGCTTGGGCGAAAAACCGCCGTGCAGAATTCGTCGTCACCACGCCCTGATGTATCCTGACTCCCGGAACTGCTTCCGGGAGCCGCTCCATCCCGGTCTGCCTGTCTCACCAGCACGCAAAGCCACCCCGTTCGCGCCGTCCAGCTCAGCCCTTCGTTGCAATCTTTTCGCTATCGGGCTACCATCTCAATTTCATTAAGCTGCTCGTCGTCTACAAACGAGTCCCTGCTTCTAACCCCACTGGAGGCACCCATAGTGGCTACCGTTTTACTTAATATCATTCTTTTCATCGTCATCGCTGCTGTTGCTTTTGCCGTATTCCTTGCAATGAATAAGAAAAATTTCCGCAAAACCTTCGAAGCGGCTCAGGCCGATTCGGAGCGCCTCCTTGAGGAAGCCCACGCCGAAAAGGAGAGGATTCTCCGCGAGGCCAATAATGAGGCCAAACAGGAAGCTAAGAATCGACGCCTGCAGTTCGAGCAGGAAGCGAAAAAACGTCGTTCCGAGTTGGAAAAACTGGAAGCTAAAGTGAAGGCGCGTGAACAAACTCTGGAGAAGAAAATCTCTCAGCTCGAGAAGAAAGAACAAGATCTCGAGCGCATGACGGCCCATCTCAATACCGAAGAAGACCGTCTCAAAGGTCTCGTGAAAGAGACCGAGCGCTCGATCGAAGAAAACCGTCGTACCCTGGAAACGATCGCAAACCTATCGCAGGAAGAAGCTCGACGCCAGCTGATCAGCTCGCTTGAATCGGAGGCGAAGAACGCGGCTCGCGAGAACCTTAAGAAAATTGAGGAAGAAACCAAAGCCGAAGGCGAGCGCATTGCCCGCTCTATGGTGAGCCTCGCTGTGCAGAGGGTTTCTTCGGAGTTTGTCAATGACTCAACGGTCACGGTCGTGAGCCTTCCCTCCGACGAGATGAAGGGCCGCATTATCGGGCGTGAGGGTCGCAATATTCGCGCGATCGAACAAGCCACCGGCGTCGACCTCATTATCGACGACACCCCCGAAGCGATTATCATCTCCTGTTTCAACCCGATTCGTCGCGAGATCGCCAATATCGCGCTGCAGCGGCTGATTGCTGACGGACGGATTCATCCGGCACGGATCGAGGAGACCGTGAAGAAGGTGACAGAAGAATTCGATCAAATCATTCAGGAGAACGGCGAGCAGGCTGCCTTCGATACGGGCATCACCGATCTTCACCCCGAATTGATTCGCCACTTAGGCAAGCTAAAATACCGCACCGCTGGCGCACAGACGGTCCTACAGCATGCGGTCGAAGTCGCCCACATCTGTGGCATCATGGCTGCAGAAATGGGCTTGAACGTGAAAAAAGCCAAACGCGTCGGACTCCTCCACGATATTGGCAAGGCGGTGGATCAGGAAACCGAAGGCCATCACTCTAAAATCGGTGCCGACCTCGCTACCAAATACAATGAGGCTGCAGAGGTGATCGATGCGATCCTGAATCATCATAACGAAGATCTCAACTACGCCTTCCCCCTGACGGTCGTGGTCCAAGCCGCTAACATCCTCTCGGAGAGACGTCCTGGGGCCCGTCGCGAGGTGCTTGAGACCTACATCAAACGCTTGCAAGACATGGAGTCGCTCGTGAACAGCTTCCATGGCATCGACGAGTCCTATGTGATACAAGCGGGACGAGAGATTCGCGCTATGGTGTCTCCAAGCGGCGTGAGCGATTCAGAAGTCATTGATATTGCGAATGAAATCGCTCTTCGTCTGCGCAAAGAGATGACCTTCCCAGGTCAAGTTAAAGTGACTGTCCTGCGCGAAAGTAAGTATGCGGAATTTGCTAAATGATGAAAGTCCTCGCCATAGGCGATGTGATGGGTAAGCCAGGCCGTAGAGCGCTCGCTCGGCTGCTCCCCGTCGCCCGGCAACGTTTCCAGCCTGACATCGTGCTCTGCAATGGCGAGAATGCAGCAGGGGGCTTCGGCTTAACCCGCAAGATCTATGATCAGTTCGTTGAAAAATTCGGCGTTGATTGTGTCACGATGGGCAATCATTGGCACGATAAGCCAGAGATCCACAGTTTCGCTCCAAAGGCGGAACGTCTGGTCCTGCCAGCAAACATGATGAACGTTCAGGGCTTAGAGGCCGCCTATCGCGTTCTCACGTCACATAGCGGCCACATGTTCGCAGTCATCAATCTCATCGGCCGCGCCTTCATGCATCCTGATAACCGCGATTTTTTTGCCCCAGTCGATTCGATTCTGGCGCAACTGCCCCAGAACTGTCGCGTGCGCATTGTCGACTTCCATGGCGAAGCGACCAGTGAAAAGCAGGCCATAGGTCATTTTCTGAAGGGCCGAGTGTCCCTCTGTTACGGGACCCACAGCCACGTACCGAGTGGCGATGAGCGGATTATGGGGGGGCACACCGGTTTCGTCACCGATATCGGCATGACTGGTCCCTATGACTCTGTTATTGGCATACGGACCGAAGCTGCGATCCTGAGGATGCAAACAGGTGAGCGACGTCGGTTTGAGCCCGCTACGGGTGATCTTTGGTTCTGTTTCGTGTTGGCGACCATCGATCCGAGCACAGGCCAATGCGTAAAGATGGAGCGTTACCGCTGGGAGCTCGACCGCATGCAGGATGAGTTGGGCGCGGTGCCAGAGGAAGAATCCGAGGACTAAAGCGTGCCCAGCCCGCCTCTGAGCTGCTGCCGAGTTTGACTTTACAGAGCCGAGCGAATACCATGCCAAGGTTCGAGGGGTCTGTCGCTCGTGCCCTTTGGGTGCACTCACCTCACGAACACGTACGAAGGGCCTGACCGGACAGCCTGGGCCTCCGACTTCTGAGAGTACAGCCCATCCGGAAAAGCCGATACAGCTCCCTTGTAGGGGACCGCACAGCCACATCGTCAAGGAATGTAAGCGCATGATTCGACGTCCTAGCAGTCTCGCCAGCAGCATCGGTCTTGCCGCGGCGCTTTTCAGCAGCCAGGCTTCAGCGATTTCAGTGGATGGCCATGGATATTATAGCCTTCGAGGGGAGACGCGCACCAATCCGGAATACCAGCCTGGGTCGAGCGCTCACCAAGCCGTGGACCAATTCTTCCGTCTCGATACCGAGCTCCGGGTGAACGATCAGTCGAGCGTGTTTCTCGAGTTCAAACTGTTCGACGATGAACGGAACAGTTTCATGGGTGACTCGACAGCACCTCAGCCCTGTCCGACAGGGGCAGCCAATGCCAACGATCCCAATTGTCAAATCACAGCGCAAAGCAGTGCTGAGCCGCGTTACGAGCCATACGTTCCGAAGGTGACAAAGGCTTATGCCCGTTACTCGATGGACTACTGTCTCCTGACGATCGGTCGACGCGGTCGCAACTGGGGTATGGGGATCTTTCTCGACGATGGCACCAAGCCTTTCTCAACCGATGCGAGCATCTTTGATGGTGTGACCTGCGATATCAATATTCAAAAGTCGCAGACCCTGGGTTTCTCGGTAGGATATGACAAAATCAGCGAAACAGGCGGGTCTATTCTTGCGGATGGCTTGGCGACCGGTACGTACGGCCCCACCAATAACGGCGACGACCTCGATCAATTCTTCTTTACCATCGAGTACAACGATCACCGCGCAAATGTTGGCAAGGGTTTCTCGAAGCAGATCGGCATCTATTTTGCCAACATCGTCGGTGGCGACGATACCAAGACTGATCTGAAGTTTGGTGACCTTTATCTGAACTTCGTGATGAACGATCTCGTCTTCCAAAATGAGATCCTCTTCCGGCTAGGTCGTTCGGCAGATCCAAACTGGTCGCGGCTCGGTGCGGCCCGTTCGCGGGATAAAGATGACAAGATCGACAGTGAATTACAGGGAATTGCCATTGCCGGCTCGCTTGAGTATTTCCTCTCGCGCAGCGGTGCCTACGTCGGTCCGAAAGAGTACAATCAAGGAAACGCGACAAGCCACTCGCTCTTCGTTGGGTACGCCTTCGCTCCTGGTGATGCAGATGGCTACTACCCTGAGTACGAAAGTGCCGAATCGGCGACCAAGCGGGACAAAAAAGTGACCGCTATCGCGCTGCATCAGAACTTCAAGCCTGGTCTTCTTCTCTTCAACGGTCGCAAGCGGTCGGACACCCTGCGAGTGGACGGCGCCTTCGATCCCTATCGAGTGGTGAATGCAACGGTCTTTCACGCGGGATATCGCTATAAAAGCGTCGAAAACGGAAGTTTCGAGGCCAAACTCGTGACGGCGAAATTGAACGAAAGCATGCCAGCTGAACTCAAAGTCGCTGGTAATGAGACCGTTGGTTATTACGACGATTCTCTGGGTTTCGAACTGGATCTTTCCTACTCACGCTTCATCAACCGCGATTTTGAATTTGGCCTAGCGGGAGCCATCGGTATCGCCGGTGATGCCTGGAAAACTCAAGCCGACAAAAGCCCAGAGAATAGCTATCTCCTTCAATCCTACGCTACCTTTCATTTTTGATCATCTGACAGAGGGTCTGCTTCTTTCCTGAAGGAAGCAGACTCAACGCTCGAGAACAGCGTGCCCAGCCTGAGCAAATCCTCTATAATCGGGTGAGTAGGAGTCGCTCCGAACCAGCTAGTCTAGATTGGCTGATGAGGGGTTGCGGCTAACGTTGACGCGCTCTTGGGAGGTCCGTATGCGGCGTAGCGAGTCTCTCACTCTTCAACGAACAGATGCTAGCTACAGTCTTCCTTTCCTCTCGGCCTGCGCAGCAGCGCTCCACGAACAGGGTCTCTTCAGTGATCTTGAAGCCGATCACCTCCGCCTTGAACTCAAAGACAGGCATCGTCACCTCAGGGAGGGTGAAGCTTCCCTGTGGCTCGAATTGCTGGCTGATCGCAGACCCTTAGTTCGCCTGCTTGAAGCCCTGCTTGGTTCCAGTGCCGTGAGCCGACTCTTCCTGCGCTGGACGGCCGCCCGTGTTCTCGAAGACTTTCTACCCCGCCTCCAGAGTGCGGCTGCATCGCTCCTGAAGAAAGCCGAACTGATGTTCAATCAGAGCTTCTTCCTCTACCAGGGGTCTCGCTGCGAGCGGCGCACCCTTTTCTCCTTTTACCTGGTCGATGCTGGAGAGCAGCTTCTCAGCTCTTGCCAAGCTTTTGAAGCTCTTGTGAAAGAACTGCGCACAATAGAAGGGTATGCACCCCTCGGCGGCAGCAGCTGCCACGCTTTCGAACGTAGACTAGCGCAACATCTCGGCTTTCACGAGGAGACAGAAGGTACACGTGGAGAACTCAAGCTTGAGGGTCTTTTGTATCGGCTCCAGCTCGAGCTGAGGCTCCTGGGTGAACGCTTGGAAGCCTGCGCCAGCCAACTGCCCCATAATCTCGAGGCTCCCAAGCTCTTCGAACAGCTCGCATTGACCTTCGAGGCTTGGAGGGCTCAACTCTCTCTCATGACTACCTTTCCTCTGGGACAGGACGCTTCACTCGAACGGATGGAACACCGAAGGCTCCGCTTCCTGTCGGCCCTCCTCGAGTTCCACAAGCTGCTCGACGCCCAAAAAAACCTATTCTATGAGATACTTAAAACCAGTCACATCCGATCGCAGGAACTTGAACTCTGGCCAGAAGCAGAACAAAGGGAGATTTTAGGACGGCTTCTCGGTCGGGGCATGAGCCTCCAGGATGCGGAGCTTGCTCTGGTTTCCCTTGTTACCTACTGCCGGCAGCATCACGTAAAACCCGACCAGCTTTTGGAAGCAGAGCTGCACCGCATTCACCCTCAACTCGATGCAACCTGTCTTCAGGCTTTGAGGCGCCTGTCCTTGAGTCAGGGAGACAATCCAGAATGGATTCGGGAAAAGCAGACAGTTTTGACGAGAAAGGACCTTCTCCTGCGACGGCTTGCCCGGGGCCCGTCACCGCTCGCACTGATCATCTTTGGTCTTACAATGTGGTTCGGTGGCTGTGGGGTGAAGACAGCTCCTCGGTCAGACGTCCTTGACCTGCGTCCTGCTGTTCCCTACCATGCGGAGCAACGCGCAAACCCGAAAGCTCGTGACACACCCGCGCAAGCTCCACAATCCACGCACGAGGAGTAAAGTCCTATGTCCCCGATCACAGGCGTTTACACTGCACTTGTGACCCCCTTTACCAAAGATGGCGCCGTCGATTGGGGAGCCTTCGATAAGCTACTGCATCTCCAGGCTAAGGCCGAGGTGGACGGCGTCGTGATCTCAGGCACCACAGGCGAAGCGCCAACTTTAACCATAGACGAGAAAGTTTCCTTGTTTCGTCGGGCTCGCGCCCAGTTACCCAATCACGTCAAAGTGATGGCTGGAACAGGGGGCAACTGCACGCGTCAATCGGTTGAGCTGTCGCGTCTCGCTCAGGATGCAGGAGTCGATTCACTCCTAGTCGTCACCCCTCCTTACAACAAGCCGAGTCGCGAAGGCTTGAGAGCTCATTTTGAGGCCATCGGTCGCGCCGTGCGTATTCCCATATGCCTCTACCACGTACCGAGCCGCACGGGACAAAGACTGAGCGCTGAAGATCTCAGCTATCTCTGCCAGCTATCCTCCGTCACAGCTGTGAAAGAGGCTAGTGGCGAATTGCCGCTCTTTGCGAAGGCCGCCCAGCACTCCGAGGCCCTGTACTTGAGTGGCGACGACTTCACCTTTTTGCCGAGTTTAGCGGTCGGAGGGCGAGGCATTGTCAGCGTCGTGACCAATGTCTTTCCTCGAGCGTTCGTTCAACTGTTGCGACATGTGCAGGCTGCCCGCCAGGTCGAAGCACTTGCGATTCATCAGGCTTTGATGCCTTTTGTGGAGCAGCTGTTTTCGGAAGCCAGTCCAGGACCCGTAAAAGCCGTACTAGGCCACATGGGACAGATCAGTCCCACACTTCGGCTCCCGATGGTTGGTGTATTGCCTCAGACCGATGCCAAGCTCGCCGCCAGCTTTGAAAGCACCCGTCAGCGCCTGCAGGAATTGGGGGCTCTGTCATGACGGGAGTTCACCATGTCTGGATCAACGGACTGACAGGACGCATGGGGCAGGAGATCCGTCAGCTGATCAAACAGGCCCCTCAACGCTGGAAGCTCATGGGCGGAACAGCTTTAGGGCAGCTCTCGGACTATCAAGGTGGACACGAAGATGACAGCTGGAATCGTCTTTCTCAGTGCCTGACCTCTTGTGAGCTGCTGATCGATTTCTCTGCTGCACCAGCCAATCGTGAGCTGTACAAAGCCTTGAAGGATCTTCCACTCAAAGGCCTCGCCATTCTGATCGGCACCACAGGGCTCGACTCAGCTGATACACGCCTTTGGACGGATCTTGCTAAAAGTCGAGACCTGCGGCTCCTCCGAGCCCCCAATACCAGTCTTGGCGTGCTTCTCACCCTCAAAATCGCTCAACTGACTGGCCAGGTCCTAAGTCCCTTGGGATTCGACATGGAAGTCTTTGAAAGCCACCACAGAGCCAAGCTCGATGCCCCCAGTGGAACGGCTAAGTTTCTGGCCGAGGGTGTGGCAGCCGTCACAGGTAAGCAAACAATTTACGGCCGGGAGGGCTTACGCAAGGCCAATGAGATCGGAGTTGCTTCCTTAAGGGGTGGAACTGTGTTTGGCGAGCATGAGATTCGTTATCTTGGTGATCACGAGGAGTTGACGATTTCGCATCGAGCCCTCAACCGCACCCTCTTCGCCGAAGGTGCTCTGCATCTTGCCTCGTGGCTTCTTCAGCAGAAGCCGGGACAGTACCGACTTGAGGATATCGGCATAGAAGACATGGTTGCCTTGCTCCGACCAAAAGCCTAGAGAATTCAATCGGTCGAAATTCGCGATGTGTTCGTACTATATTGCAGACTACTGCCGCTCTGAATAAGGGCGGTGGTCCAGTAGTCAACCGCAAAGGTATCCATGGCAAGCAAAGCCCCCTGGAGACTTTCGACTCGAACCTGATACAATCCCGGCTGCAGATTGAAGAATACGGCCTTGGTTGCGCCATGTGTCGGGTTACCAAAATACCAGGCCTGATCAAGAACGCGGCCCGCTGTATCGATCAAACTGATCTTCACCTGGGACTGCCCTGCTTCCAGGCGATGGAAAACCAGAGCCTGACCCATGGCAGGATCAAAGGGCACCGATTCTTGCCCATCCTGAAGATTGAGCTCGTGATAAAGATCCTCTATAAAGCCGCGTTGAACCAAAGGCACAACCGGCATATGCTGACGCCACTCCTTATCCTTATCGAGTGAATAGAGGACGTTCTCAAATTCAGGTGCTTGCGCGAGAGCATAGACGCGCCCCTTAAACGAAGTCGCCCCCGCCTCCTGAGCGAGCACCCCCGGACTCAAACGATCCAGAGCCTGGTTCTCGCCGATGGATAAGAGCTCGATACCGTCTACCGCTTGATAGGGTTGACTTGAGATGTCATCGGCATAGATCTGCTCCATCGCGCTCGGAACGGATGCCAGAAACAAGCGTCGGCCCCGTGTGTTCTCCAGCAAAAGCTCTTCCTCGCTGTGCGCGCCTGGGAAAACGGGCAAAGCGACTGCTGTCCGATATTCGTTGCCAGCGTGGAAGCTTAGCTCCACCAGACCTGGCTTGACGTTGAAGAAGCAGAAGCGTCCGGAAGCATCAGTTGCCTGTAAATCACGCTGCGGCCCGTAAGCACCGATGTAAAAAGGTCCATCAGCTTCGACATTGATACCGACTCGCATGCCAGCCAGAGCTTTTTTCCCATCGTCTTGCATCGCTCGGCCGCAGAGGGACCCTAGATTGGTGTCTTGGGCCAGATCAAGCACGCTCTGATAAGCGAAATAGGTCCGGTAGCTCAGGGTTCGCGCCCGCAACACCTGGTTCTTGCTGCCGCGCTGCAAACTGAGTTCGCTCACGGTCGGGACGGTGCGTCCCTTGTCGTCCTCAATCAGAACCCAAAAGCGAGCACCATCAGGCATCTCCCCGAACAGGGCTTGCCCCTTGGCGTCGGTCTCGGCCTGAACCTGAGACCCTATCAATTTGACCTTCACGCCACTCACGGGATAAACCAGATTAGCCTCAGGCGCAGATCGCTCATCGAGAACCTGGACCGCGAAAGTTCGATAATCTGGACTTGGATCGGGATACACAAAGCGCGATTGCTCTTCGAGCGTACGCGCCTGCGTGAGATCGACAGCTGCGGCAGCCTGTGCCAGGGTCAAGGCCTCCGAGCTCTCCTTAGCGCCCGTCGGACTGTCAGCTCCGACTCCAAGACTGGCGAAGCTCTCCGCAGCTGGCATAATGCTGGTCAGTTGCTCCAAAGACTGCTGCTGAGATACGGCCAAGGGCTGACGCTGCCCGGCTCCCTGAACCTCTACGGGAAGTATATAGAGCCGCTCACCTTGCGTGATGTAGAGCTCGCTCCGGCCGCGGGCTATGCCCTGCAGTTGCTGTACTTCGGAGTTCCAACGCAAGGTTTTGCGATCTCGAATGAAGATTTGGGGCTTTTGCTTTGTGCCTGCAAAAACCACCCGAATAGCAGGGCCATCGAGCCTCAGTGTCAAGGTCTCGGGGATGATCTTCAATCGGCCATCCTGCTCTCTGATCTGCAACTCACCACCTGTCTCGGCAGAGGCTGTGTCGAGTGCATGCCGCGGCAGCTCGCTGGGTTCGAGGGGGCTTGCCGGTCGGCTCGGAGCCATTCGGGGCAGTTCACGCAACGGCGGCAATTCCATCTCGAGTAGGCGCGCAGCTTCCGCTAAAATTTCGTTCTCATCATGATCCACTGGCGACGTGAGGGGTACCGTGATGGGTTTATCCCCAGTCTTGGGGCTCTGGACGACGATTCGAGGAGCGTCACCTACGGGCTTTTTCCGCAGCGGTGTCGGCTTTGGTCTCGGGAGCTTCGGATCGTCCATCGTTGCCATGAGCTCTGCCAGGGTCTGGGGCGGAAGCTTGCTGAGCTGAGCCCAATCCCAACCCGGCAAGCGGTCAGAAGAACTTGGCTGAACAGCCATAAATCCTGGATCGAGGGCGAAATCGGCATAGAGAGGCCCCGCGCCACTGAAGGCGAGCCAGATCCCCACTAGCTTAAGACGTTTGCCCATCGCTACTCTGCACCTTTTCTCGATCCAGTAAGATTGTCTCGTAAAAGTCTTCGGTCAAAACCTTGGGCAGCTTGACGAGTTTCATGGAACTTCGACCCGACTACCCCTCGACCGCATCATACGCGGCCATTATTAGGAAAACCTAAGGGCAAAGAAAAGCATCTTTTTTCGTCCCTTAACCAAACAGAGCTTGAGCGTATGACCAATCAGAGGAACTTCTGAAGACGTTGTCGCAAATTAGCTGGCAGCTGAGGGAGGATCAGGAGTTCTAAAATCGACGAAGGACAACGCTTGCGACTGTCTAGACCCAAACGCTTTTCCCAATTGGACAACACAGTCAGTCCTGCATCGATATCGCTGGGAGCTCGTGCTTCGATTTCGATACAAGCCTGCTCAGCCCCACCATAGCGGGCACGATAGTAGACAATCTCGACATCGGGAAAGTAGAAGACCCGCACGCTTTTGTGGAGGGTCCCGGACCAGAGCACCCCGAGCGGAGCGAGGAAGGCCCGGACGGCTTCTTCCTGACTTCCCTGCTCGGAGCTGAGTTCGAGATTGACCTCGGTTCGACTTTGATTATCGCCGCCGAGGGATTTGATGGTCAACTGTTGCAGGTAGGCATCAAGTCGATGTCGGTACACAATACCAGGCGCTCCTTCGAGCAGATAATAGGTATCATCGACTTCGGTCGTATAGGTGCGTTCGGGCTCCCACGCGTGCAGCTGCCCGAATAGGGGTTCTGGATCGAAATCATGGGGAACGAGGAACTTATGCTCGATTTCCAAAAATCGAGCTGCTTCCTGCTGATTCGCTGACCCCTCACCCATTATTGAATCGTCTGAACAGTGAAAAGGTTGCTAGCCTCTTTACCAACGGACGACAGCGAGACAGACACGAAAACGTAGCGGTCTCCATCGGCCAACCAAGTCTTCCGAGTCATCAGATTATTGATAATCGGGAACACCTGTTCAATATCCGGAGCCTCATCAAGGAGTATACCCATCACACCACGCACCAGTCGTAGTCGACGCACCACATCCGGCGCCATCGTCACCGCGATCACCGGCGTACGGACACCGTAGGAAGCTAAGTGCAAAGCGGTGTTCCCCGCTTTAGTGATGCACACGATGGCTTTCGCCTGGTTGCGATAGGCGGCACGATAGGCTGAGTACGTGATTGCTTCGATCTCATTGGTGATATCTGGATTCTTTTTGATCCAGTTTAGCGGCAAATCATTGGCCGTCAGCTCAGCATCCTCGATGGTCTTGATCGCCAGGGTCAGGCCACGCTCTGCGTAGCGGCCATAGGCGAGGTCTTCGGAGAGCACGACAGCGTCTGCACCGTCGAACACGGCATTGGCAATGTCTGAAACCTCAGCCCGGGTTGGCGTCACGTTGTGCCGCATCGAACCCAGCATCTCGCTAGCCACAAGAGCCATCTTTGCAAAATCATTACACTTTTGGATAATCTCCTTAGTCAACATGGGCACCAGAGCTGGATCCATTTGCATGGCCAACTCCACCCTCGAGATGACAACGCCCCGGACGAAGGGGAGGAGCTCCTCAAGATTCTTGAGTGTCGCTTTATTGGCGATTTTGAGTAGGAGCCAAGGGCAATGGGCTTGGCCCTCAAGACGGCGCGTGATCTTCTCCAATTCAGAGGCATCTTCGATCGAAGGAAGAATCAGATAGTCGACATCGGCGTCAGTCGCGGCTCGCCAAGCCTCTTCGGGAATGTTCTCACATTTAACCGGTTTGAGCGTTGCAGGCACTTGGACATCGGAGTTCGGGTAGACGATGCCGCCTTGGACAACTTCGAGTTTCACCAGGTCCTTATCGACGCTTTTGGCCTTGAGGACGACCATGCCGCGCCCGATATGAACCGAATGATCGGCAGCAAAAAACTGCAGCCAATCTTCAGCCCGTACCTTGAGATCACCCTTACCGCCTGGCTTTGAGATCGTTACCTCGTCACCGAACTTCAGCTCGCGGGGACCTTCGAGTTCAACCACAAGTCCACGAGCGTGATCGTAAAGATCGACGATCAGCGGCAGCTTCTCCTTGGCCAGTGGCACTTCGCGCTTGATACGGCGGCAGAACTGAACGACTTGATCGAGGCCACCCCTCTCAGACACGATACGGATTGCATCGACTTTGTTTGGATCGATCGCTTGGATCAGCTCGTTGGTCAAACAGGAACTATCGAACGACCAAACCACATGAGTTCTTCTCAATTTGCCATTCATCATAGATTCTTACTCACTCCCCTCGGAAGCCAGGCACAGGTGGAAAATGCGATATGACTGGGCGCTTGCATCGATTACGACAGCTCCCCGAGCCGTTCTCCCATTCGAATGGGTCGACTTGACCAAGCTTGCTGCATACGATAGCGCTTTGCCAAAGACTCGTCAAAAGCAATAATGACCGTCGATCCCAGCATAAATGTCCCTAGTTCGTCGCCCGGTACAATCGCGTGTGTCTCATCCAGGGCAAAGCTCTGGGGGCCGCTACTAGCAATTTCTTGCCGACTCTGATTCGTGGCAAATTCTGGGAGAAAAGGGGTGGTCATGCGTCCGACATTCAAAGCACCGATCATGGCCAGATAAAGCGTGCCCTCGTGAGTTTCGAGATCGAACACCAGACGTTCATTGCGAGTAAACAGTCGAGGTGTCCAGCGCACGGAAGGTTTGTTCACAGGCCACAGCTCGCCTGGAAAATACCGTATTGTCTTCAGACTCGCTCGCACCGGACTGTGGACCCTGTGGTAGTTATGGGGAGCGAGGTAGATGGTCGCGTAATAGCTCAGATGAACGTCGGCGGGACGTTCTTCGCCGAACATCAGTTCGATCAGTGAATAATCGAGGCCCTTGGCCTGAATCGCTGTATTGTTCACGGCTGGGCCAGCGATACTTAAAATCCCATCTGCCGGACTGCAAGGTTCCCCCTCGATCGGTCGCATCCCATCCTTCAGACGACGAGTGAAGAGATCTTGGATGCTGTCGTAGGCTTCAATGGGTTTTTCGGCCTCATTCAAATCGATTCCAAAGGACTTAGCAAATGTGGCGCAAAGCGCGCGATTGAAGGGCTGAGGCAGTTTTACCCGCGCTGCTGAACCTGTCACATAACTGGCTAAATTCAGTGGCACCACCCGGCCCAGGCCGTCGAAGATGTGTGTCCGCACTGTGCACTCCTTCACGTTTCATCGAAGCACCGGAGTCTATCAAAGAGCAGCAGATTCGTCGTGTAAAGTTTGCTGTCTCGAGGAAGCACTGAGGTAGGCCGCAAAACGCTGGCGAGCCTCAGCCGCTTGTGCCGCTTTCCGCTCCGCTTTGCTCTGCCCGCGGCGCTTGGGAAGCGGTGGCAAGAGCCCGAGGTTTGCATTCATCGGCTGGAACTCACCCAAGCAACCTTCCGTCACGTAGGATCCTAAAGCCCCCAAGATCGTGCCCTTGGGTGGCAGTGTCCACACCCGTCTGTCGAGCTTAGCACTCGCCATGCGACCGGCAAGGAGGCCAATTGCGGCCGATTCGGTATACCCTTCAACCCCTGTGACCTGACCCGCAAGAAATATCCAGGGTGCCGCACGGAACGAAAAATCCCCTGCCAACACGGATGGACTCTGCAGATAGGTGTTCCGATGTACCGAGCCAAAGCGGAAGAATTCCACTTCCTGCAGACCCGGCAGCATAGCAAACACCCGCTTTTGCTCGGGCCATTTCATTTTGGTCTGGAAGCCGACCATGGAGACCATGGAGCCCTCCCGATTTTCGAGTCGCAGCTGAACCGCTGCCCAAGGCCTTCGGCCTGTGCGAGGATCGGTGAGGCCCATGGGCTTCATAGGACCAAAGCGCAGAGTCTCGCGCCCCCGCTCGATCATCACTTCGATCGGCAGACAAGCCTCGAAATATTTGACGTCTTCGAACTCATGTAGAGGCATTTTCTCGGCTGCGATCACCGCATCGATAAAGGCCTCATATTCTTCTTTATTCAAGGGGATATTCAAGTAATCGCCATCCCCTTCGTCGTAGCGACTGGCACGGAAGACGATCTCAGTGTCGATACTATCGGTCTCCAAAATCGGGGCAATGGCATCGTAGAAGTGCAGACGCCGGCCATCGGGACAAAGGGCCTGCAGGGCCTCGATCAAAGAGGGGGACGTCAAGGGCCCACTGGCAACGATCCAAGCCTCATGGCCGGATACAAGGTCAGCAGTCGGAGGCAAAGCCGTCACTTCAGAGTTCACCCGCTCGAAACCAGCATGAGAACCCAGAGCCTCAGCGATCAGCCGCGAAAACACAGTGCGTTCGACGGCTAAGGCTTGGCCTGCTGGCACAGCTGCCGCCAGAGCACAACGGATAATCAGCGAGTCTAAAGCCGTCATCTCAGCCTTAAGCAAACCCGGTGCTGAGTCGGGAAGCATCGACTTGAGGGAGTTGCTACATACCAATTCAGCCAAATCGCCAGATTGATGTGCTGCGGTCATTCTCTGTGGACGCATTTCATAGAGGCGCACACGATGACCAGCTCGCAGTGCCTGCCAAGCTGCTTCGCAGCCTGCCAATCCCCCTCCGACCACATGAACCCAAGTTTGTGTCATCACCCGAATCTCCTCTCTCAGTTGGCGTCGCATCTATAGCAGAGCCTGGAGAGGAGCCCAAGCGCAATGCCGAGCCTGGGCCACTTCGCTCGATCAAAAAGCGACAATCTTAGAGAATTCGGCGGGATCCAGGGAAGCCCCTCCCACCAAAGCCCCGTCGACATCAACTTGCTTCATCAGACCGCTGATATTAGACGACTTGACGCTTCCGCCGTAGAGGATGCGCAATTGCTCCGCACCAGACCCGATCTTGCTCCGCAGTACGCTGCGAATGAAGGCGTGCGCTTCCTGAGCCTGGGCCTCTGTTGCCGTTAATCCTGTGCCGATCGCCCACACTGGTTCGTAGGCGATCACATAGGCGACTGAGGAGCCCACTGCACTTAGAACGGCCTCCATCTGGCGCCGCAGTACAGCTTCCGTCTGTCCTGCCTCTCGCTCGACACGCGTCTCGCCGACACAGACGATCGGGGTCACGTCCTGCTCGATGCAGGCCTTAGCCTTAGCGGCCACCGAAGCATCCGTTTCGTTGTAGTACTGACGTCGCTCACTATGTCCGACCAGAGTCCATCGCAGTCCCATATCTTTCAGCATAGGAACCGAAATCTCGCCGGTAAAGGCCCCATCGGCTTTTTCATGTACGGTTTGAGCTGCAACCAGATAGCCCGATTGTTCGGCAACTTCCCTGGCAAGACCCAAAAATGGCGCCGGCACCGCGAGAAGAATATCGACTTGGCCCGCACGCGGATCCACTTTACCCTTCAGTTCCTCGGAGAGTTTTTGAAAATAAGCTGGCACCTGAGAGTAAAGATGGTTCATTTTCCAGTTGCCAGCGATTAGAGGCTTGCGCATAGCTCGATTCTCCTTATTTCAAGAGGACTTTGACGCCAGGTAGCATCTGACCTTCGAGGAACTCGAGCGAAGCACCCCCACCAGTCGATATATGATCGATCTTTGCGGCAACTCCTGCCTTGTTTGCAGCCGCCACACTGTCCCCACCGCCAATTACAGTGAATCCGGGGCACTTCGCCATTGCCTCAGCGACTTTCAGGGTGCCTTTGGCAAAGCTATCAAACTCAAATACCCCCATCGGTCCGTTCCATAGAACCGTCTTTGAGAGCGCGATAATATCACTGAAGCGTTTGATCGTTTTCGGCCCGATATCGAGGCCCATAAGACCGCGTGGAATACTCTTCGAGTCGACCGCAACTGGGGTCGCGTTGGCGTCAAATTTTTCCGCCGCAATGTGATCCTCAGGAAGGATAATCTCAACACGCCGAGCTTCCGCATTGCGATAAATCGATGCAACAAGATCCATTTTGTCCGACTCGACCTTGGAATCTCCCACATCGATACCCTGGTACTTAAGGAAAGTGTAGGCCATCGCACCACCGATGAGAAGGTAGTTAGCATGGTTCAGCAGGTTAAGAACGACGCCGATCTTGTCCGACACCTTCGCTCCGCCCATGATCACCGTAAAAGGCGCCTGAGGCTTCTTTTGGATCGTGGAGAGCACGCTGATCTCGCGATCGACAAGCAAGCCAGCTGCCCGCTTCTCGTTAGGAAAAAGCTCAGCCACAGCTGCAACCGAGGCATGGGCGCGGTGCAAAGTTCCGAAGGCATCGTTTACGTAGCAATCGAAGCCCTGGGCGAGGGTGCGAGCAAAATCGAGATTATTTTTTGTTTCGCCAGGATGAAAGCGGAGGTTTTCAAAGAGAATAATCTGGTTTTTATCAAGGCGGTTCAGAACGTGTTCAGCAGGTTCTTCTGAATAGTCGCGCACAAAAGCGACTTCGACACCCAAGAGCTCGGCAAGTCGAACGCCAACCGGCTCAAGCGAATATTCTGGCATCACTTCGCCATCGGGACGACCGAGATGGGACATCAACGCCACCTGATGGGTCCTTTCAAGGATATACTTCAATGTGGGCAAAGCGGCTGTGATCCGCGTATCGTCGGTGATCTTGCCCTTTTTGATCGGAACGTTCAGATCGAGGCGCACCAGCACTTTTTTGTTGGTCAGGTCCAGTTCGTTGAGTTTTCTGAATTCCATGGGGCGATCCTTTCATCGGGTCCTTCGCCGATCCGCTTCGTCTGTTGAAACCGAGACAGCGAACGTTTAGACTCCTGCAACATACAAGGATGGACAACCGTTGCAAGCGAAAGAGACAGCCATGGCCAAGATCCACCACCTCTTTGTGATTGATCCGATCGAACACCTGAATATTCAGCTTGATTCCAGTCTACGCATGGTGCGCGCGCTTCGGAATCTCGGCCACGAAACGGCGATTTGCACGCCCAACCAGATAGAATGGCTGAGTTCAGAGGGCTGCGCAGCGGCTTTGACTCAGGATATCCGTTTCGAAGACCAAGACCTTGGTTCAGTCCGACTGGGCCCGAAGGTTCGGCGTCGCCTCGATTCGTGGACTGCGATCCACATGCGCAAGGATCCTCCCTACGATCTCGACTACATAGCCTGCACTTGGTACCTCGACAGTGCAAAAACTCGAGGCGTGCAGATTTTCAACGATCCAACAGCTCTGCGCAATCTCAATGAAAAGCTGAGTATCTTTCGTTTCCCTGACGCTATCCGCGATGGCCTCGTGTCTGCTCAGGTCGATTCCATCATGGCCTTTCTAGACGGACCAGCTCAAGGGGATGGCATCCTGAAGCCTCTGACTCTGTTTGGAGGACGAGGCGTCCTCCGGCTCGACCGCAGAACGATGTCTGTGGCGCAGATCCAGAGCATTCTGACTGAGGAAACACAGCATGGAACCCAGCATCGGCTGATCCAAGCTTTCGACTCCCGGGTCTTTCAGGGGGAAGTCCGGGCTTTTACGGTCGGAGGGCAGCCCTTATCCTGGTGCCTCAAGCGACCCCAGGGGCAAAACTTTCTGGCTAACACCCGTTCGGGTGCGACTTTGGAGGCTTATGCCCCCAGCGCCGGGGACCTCGCCATGGTCGAGTCGATCGGCAAAGCCCTCGACCAAGAGGGGGTCTTTCTCGCCGGATTTGATGTGATTGGGGGCTATGTATCTGAAATTAATATAACCAGTCCGAGGCTCCTCCAAGCCCCAGGGGACGGACGTGACTACTACCAGGAGATCGCGCTCCGCATCGAAAGCAGGCTTCGAGCCCGATGAGGATACATCGCTTGGGAGCCCGGAAAGAACTGCGGGCTTTGAGGCAAAAAAACATCTCATCATTCCAGAGACCTAAGTGATTCTTCCTCAAGCTCGAAGCCAGTGAGCCCGAAGCCCCCTAGAGAGTGACGTCTTCCGGGGGTAGTTTGTGAAAACCATGCGTCTTGTCATCAGTACTCTGGCCCTGACCAGCATCCTACTCACACCCAACTGCACGATGGATGGCGAAGAGCCCATTGACGAGCTGAGCGCGGACAGCGAAAATCAGGCTGGAGTGGTCCAGACCGAAGAGGCTTACGATAACGAGCTACCTTCACCCGATCGATCCATGGCGGATGGTGGTGACCAGCCGGTTGATGAAAGTACCGACGCTATCGTCCAGCAGTTGCCAGAGGACCAGCAGCAGGAACTCAGCCAGGCTCAAGGTCTGCCCGCAAACCAGGAGCAAAGCCAGTTCGAAAGCAATCCAACACCGAGCGGTTCTCTCGCGGAAACCGATGCGGCTGAAACAGGAGCAGTCGAAACAACGGAAGATGGCATCGTGACCGCAGAGGATCCCTCCGTTGGGATGGATAACAATGTCCCCTCACTCGCCGATGTCGCGGCCGATAGTCGGATGGGTGCTCCGGAAGCGGAAGCTCCTACTCGCTCCGCACGCAGCAAAAAATCTCGCCTCACGCAGACCTCGAGTGACGCGACGCTTGACCCCAACTTTAAGTATTATGTCGTGCAGCCGGGAGACACCCTGGGTGAAATCGCCAGAGTCGTCTACGGATCCTCACGCCGCTGGCGAGAACTTGCCCAGGTGAACCAATTGAACGACCAGCAGTCGATCTTTCCGGGAGACATGCTCAAGTACAATCCAGATGCAACATCCGGCGCCTTCGATCAAGAGTTCAGCGCCTTAGAGCGCCAAAAGACCGTGGTGCAGGCGAAAGAAACCCTGTCGCAAATTGCGGTCCGAGTCATGGGTGATGCGAGCTACTGGAAGCTCCTTTGGCGCTGGAACGAGACTGCGATCCCCGATCCCCACAAGATCCAACCAGGCCAAACCCTTGACTATATAGCACCGCAGACGCTCACCAGCTTTTTTTCGCAGCGTAAGAGCTTGGTCCCCGCACATTAGGAATCGGCAAAAAAATCATCCGTTTCAGAGACATACGGAGCCTCCTCAAGGCCTCTGGAGGGGAGATCGATAAGACTTTAGTTACAGGTCTCACATCGATAGGAGTCTCGAATGTCTAAACTTGTGGGCAAGTACCTCGCCGGACTGGGCGGGATCGCCGTCATCTTCAGCAGCTTCGTCGCCTGCGGAACGCAGATGTACAAAGTGTCCGTGGAGGAAGATTTCGATCAGTCGCGCGCTGAAGCGGCCCACCCGGCTTCGAAAGACAAGGAATCGACTCACTACGGTATACACGCCCCATCGGGGTGGAAGCAACTGCCGATACCATTCCGCTTTGCACCCGACATGAACGACCAGCAGCGGATTCATCTGCTAGCTGCCATGAAAAAGTGGGAATGGGCGACCGGTAAGAAACTCTTTGAATACGATGGAACTCACGACGGGACCGTCGGGGATCGCTTCAAGGACCTGTATAGTTCCCTTCAAGACAACGTAAACGGCCACTATCTTGACGACAACTGGGCGAAGACCCAAAAGCCCGATCACGTGCTCGCGACTACTATCTGGAACAACGCGACTGACTTTTCGCTTATCGCCAAGGCTGATATTCGATTCAACAACCAGCATTACATCATCGGCGACAGCCTGGAACTGAAAGCGACCGAGACCCGTGAAGTTGTCGACATGCAGTCGCTGGCCCTGCATGAGCTAGGTCACTTGCTCGGTCTGTCTCACGTCGATGAAGAAGTGGATTCCCTCTCCATCATGAACCCAGCCCTCTTTATCGGCGAGGGTCTGACCTCCCGCAAGCTTTCCAAGAACGACATCGAACGTATCCAGCTGATCTACGGCTGCAATCGCCAAGCCTGCGACGTCGATGCCCTCATGAAGGAGCAGGAGACCGCCAACTGGGACAAGCTCACTCTCAGTGCCAAGAATTGGATGGAAAGCAAAGGCGAATCACCGACACTCGAACTCCAATAAGATCGCCCCTTTACCATGCCGAATCGCCCAGGTTTAAGACCTGGGCTTTTTTTTTCCCAAACCCAGCTCCTCCCTCCTCGCAACCCTGGAAAAAAGCGTCGACGCTCTTTTCCAGAGGACCTATATTGATTCCACTTGTGCAGACGCGCCTAAAGGAGTCAGTCAATCCATGATAGAACTCGAACCCAACTACAGCCATAAACTCTACGAGACCAAGTGGTATCAGCTGAGCCTCGATCGCGGCTATTTCACAGCCCAGGTGGATGCCAAGCGAGTTCCCTACACGATCTTAATGCCTCCTCCGAATGTGACCTCCCAGCTGCACATGGGACATGGTCTGGGTTATTCCATTCAGGATCTTTTCGTGCGCTGGAAGAGAATGTCTGGCTTCAATGCCTGCTGGCTTCCAGGAACAGATCACGCGGGCATCTCGACCCAGATGATGGTGGAAAAAGATTTGGAGAAAGAGGGACTTACCCGCCGGGGTCTCGGTCGGGATAAGTTCTTCCAGAGGCTGGTCGATTGGAAGGAGAAATACGGTGGTATGATCCTGGACCAGTTCAAAATCATGGGTTTTTCCTGCGACTGGGATCGACTGGCCTACACCATGGATCCCAAACTCTCGGAAGCCGTCCGCTACGTGTTCGTCCAACTCTACCGAGAGGGCCTGATCTATCGCGGTGAGCGTCTGGTCAACTGGGATACGGTCTTGCAAACGGCCATCTCCGATGATGAGGTCGAAAGCAAAGAAGTGAATGGCTTCCTCTACTACTATCGGTATCCGATCGAAGGAAGCGATGAGTTCATACCAATCGCCACGACGCGCCCCGAGACCATGCTGGGTGATACCGCCGTTGCGGTCAATCCCGAAGATGAACGATTCAAGCATCTCATCGGCAAGCAGGTACGCCTTCCCTTTGTCGATCGACTGATCCCTATTATCGCCGATGATTACGTGAAGAGTGAGTTCGGGACAGGAGCGGTCAAGATCACACCCGCCCATGACCCGAATGACTTCGAGATTGGTAAGCGCCATGGGCTACCCTTCATCAATGTGATGACAGTCACCGGTACTATGGCCGATCACACGCCGCTACCCTTCAAAGGTCTCGATCGCTTCGCGGCACGCAAGGAGGTCATCAAGCAGCTCAAGGCTCTCAGTCTCTTTGACGAAGAAAAGCCCTATAAAACCACGCTGCCTCACTCGGAGCGCAGCAAGACCATCATCGAACCAAGACTCTCGCTGCAATGGTTCGTTCGCATGAAGGATCTTGCCGAGCCGGCCGCAGCCGTGGCTCGCTCGGGTGAACTTGCATTCCACCCCGATAGCTGGAAAAAGACCTATCTCTACTGGCTCGATAACATCCAAGATTGGTGTATCTCCCGCCAGCTCTGGTGGGGCCATCGTATCCCTATCTGGTACTGTCAGGACTGTCACGGACTCAGCACGGGAGTCACCGACCCAACGGCCTGCGAGCATTGCGGATCTGCCAAGATTCATCAGGACGAAGATGTCCTCGACACATGGTTTTCAAGCTGGCTCTGGCCTCTGAGCCCTTTTGGTTGGCCCGAAAAAGAAGAAGAACGTCGCGATTTGAACTACTTCAACCCCACTGATGTGCTGGTCACGGCACCCGAAATCATCTTCCTATGGGTAGCTCGGATGGTGATGGTCAATCTCAAGTTCAAGCAAAGACTGCCTTTTAAACATGTTTATTTCAATGCCACTGTCTGCGACAAACAAGGCCGTAAGTTTTCAAAAACTCTGGGGAATGGCATCGACCCGCTGGAAGTCGTAGATCGTTACGGAGCTGATGCCGTGCGCTTCACAGCGATCAGCCTAGCCCCACTCGGTGGCCGCGTGCGCATGGATATCGAAGACTTCGAAAACGGGGCGCGCTTTGTCAATAAGATTTGGAATGCGGCTCGACTGGTCTTTCAGCATCTCGATGCGCAGCAAAAGTTGCCCTCCTTGCAAAGTCTCGAGCTTACCCTTGCTGAAAAATGGTTGATACACCGCTTCCGTGAGGCGGCTGAGCGGGTCAATCGGAATCTCGAAGCCTTCCGGGTCAACGATGCGGTTGAGGAGCTGCATCATTTCATTTGGGGGGCCTTTTGCGACTGGGGCCTTGAATGTGCAAAGACAGATCTGAGCCAAACAGCGGGAGCCGACAAACTGCGTGCCCTATCGGTCTTGGTCTACGTCTTTGACGGTGCGATGCGCCTGGCCCACCCGGTCATGCCCTTTGTGTCGGAGGAATTATGGAGCAAACTGCCGGCTCACCCGGATTGGGGACAGCGCGAAGCAGGTTTACCTATCGCTGCCTTTCCAAGCCCTTCGAAGATTCCTTCGTACGAAGACGAGGCGCGGCTCTGGAAAACGATTCAGGACATCATTGCTGGCATCCGCTCAGTCAGACAGCAGATGGGGCTCACACCCAAGCAAGAACTACCCGCTCATATACGGGTCGATGAGAACCTTGCACCGACTGTCGCAGCTGCAGAGGAATGGATCCGTCGCCTAGCGCGAGCGGATCGCGTCGTGTCCGGCACCTCGATCAAGCGCCCTGGTCAGTCCCTGACCGCTGTTGGCAAGGGCTTTGAGGTGTTTTTACCTGTCCAGGGACTGATCGATGTTTCCAAAGAGCGGAAGCGTCTTAGTACGGAGCAGCAGCGTTTGCAGAAGATTCTCGACGGACTTTTGAGCAAGCTGAATAACGCCAACTTCGTCTCTCGAGCACCAGAAGACGTTTTAGAACAAACCCGCGCTCAGAAGGCAAATATGGAAGAGCAAATCCATTCCATTCGGCAGAACCTTGCCGCCCTCGAAGACTGACCCAAGAGGGGAGCTGGCACCTTCTCTTGTGCCACAACTCCCCTCTCTTCACCCACGCTCCCGGCCCGTGACGAATATTCTGCGAGCGGAGCTAAGTCCCCCTGGATACTTCAAGTCCACCTGAGAAGTATTTGTGTAAATTTCTTTCAAATGCTGGCTTTCTCGTGAGACCTCATCCTACGATACTCCTACGCACAGCGTGGATTGCTGACGAACACGCCAAAGATGTTCCCATTCTCGCGTCGCGATTGACGAAGATCCGCTTCTTAGCAGGAGGGGGCTATGCCAAACCTTTCTCGTTACGGTTCCGGTCCCAAAGTCCCGAGCCTCAGCGTCGTATTGTTTTTGTTCCTCTCCCAGAGTAGCTACGCTGCTGGAGAATGGTACTTTCGTGGCACTCCGAATCGATGGGGTCCGACTGCTTTGAGCAAGGGTGGTCAAGCTTTTGTGACCGAAGTAGCCTTTATGAAAGAGGATGCGCGCCCACGCTTCAAGATCGATCGCTTTGGCGATTGGCGGCAAAGCTTTCCCGCACAGGACTATAAGGTGAAAGACTGCACGCGCTATCGAATTACTTTTCAACCTGTGACAGCCTCCGTTCAAGCGGAAGAGCTCGGCCCCGTGACGGAGGGCGCCTGCGCGGCGATACCAGAACCAGCACCCTCGCCACCCAGCACCGACGATCCCGCGGATTTTCGCCAAGAAACGATCTACTTCCTGATCACCAGTCGCTTTTACGATGGCGATCCTGAGAACAACTACTACAACCGAGACCGCATCAAAGCTGGCGATCCTCACTGGCGAGGCGACTTTAGGGGCCTCATCCAACAGCTTGATTACATTAAAGATCTCGGTTTCAGCGCGATATGGATCACACCTCCTGTCGAGAACAGGAGCGGTCTCGACTACCATGGCTATCACGCCTACGACTGGACGCGAATCGATCCTAGACTTGAGTCTCCGGACGCAGACTATCAAGACCTCATCCGGGCGGCCCACGCCAAGGGGCTCAAGATTATTCAAGACGTCGTGATCAACCACTCCAGTCAATACGGAATTCGTGGACAAGTCTGGATCGATCGTCTGCCCATCAAATACTACCGCCCACCAGGCGGCCAAATCATTAAAAATGGGCCTTTTCAGAGCAATTTGGGCGACTATCGGAGCAACTTTCGGGAGGACAACGACAACCCTGTGGCGCCCGATTGGTTCCGCGAAAGGCAAATCTCGGATCCCCTGGGCACCAGGCCACTGGTGGACCCAAAAACGGGAGTTGCAGTCCCCAAGCCCGGGTATGACCCCAATCGCTTTTTTGGCACCGACCCCCAGACACTGGACCCGAACTGGTATCACCTCGATGGTTTCATAGCCGGTGGCGACTGGGAAAATCCACGAGCTCTCCAGAGAAAGCATATGGCGGGAGACACGATCGACCTCGCCACAGGCCGCGATAACGTCAAAGCCTACCTCAACGGTGCCATTCGCCAGTACCTCGACATGGGAGTCGATGCTATTCGCCTCGATACGGTGAAGCATGTGGAACGCGACGAACTCCTGAGCTATGTCGACAATTGGAAGCAACACAAACCTGATGTGTTCGTCTTCGGAGAAAATCTCGTTAAGGGTCAGGGTTTCGGTTCCGAACTCAGCAACGATAACGCTTCCTCAGTCATCCGCCCGTGGTGGTACACACGCCGTGGACAGGATCCGGCCAATCCTCGCTCAGGTCCGGATTCCGGCCTGTCCGTCCTTGATTTTGGCCTCTTTTCCACGTTTCGTGACAACATCAGTCGAGGTCACTTCCAGGGTGTCGCGAGCGTCCTCGCCATGGACTGGATCTACGGTGATGCATCGAAGCTTGTGACTTTTTTCCAGAACCATGATGTAGGTCCAGACAATGACTTTAAGTTTCGTTTCGCTGGCGAAACGTGGAAGGCCGCGCTCGCCTACAATCTCCTCTGGACGATTCGCGGCATTCCTACGCTGTATTACGGCGAAGAAGTTGAGTTCCAAAAAGGCAAGCCTCAGGATATTGATGGCGCGATCATGACCCTCGATCAGACGGGTCGGGCGTACTTTGGCGATTACCTGACTCCGGAGCGGATAGGCCAGACCCAAAGTCACCCGCTTTATCAGCATATCAAACGTCTCAATCAGGTTCGTCGGGCCATTCCAGCCTTACAGAAGGGCCAGATGGAGGCTATCCAGGATAACGGGAACAGTCTGGGCTTCATTCGCCGCACGGCGGATAGCCTTGCCGTCGTGGGTCTGGCAGCCGATCAGGAAGCTGGGTTTCAGTTCGAGGACTTGCCGGCCGGCATCTATCGTGATGCCATCACGGGCCGGGCTCTTGAAGTCAGCAACGGGCGCTTGGGATTCAGTGTGAAAGCTCAGTCAGCGGGAGTTTATGTCTGGAATGGCCCTGGGAAAATCGGTAAAGACGGCGTCTTCCTGCGTTGAGTCTGCTCACACACGCTCGAGAGTACGGACCAAAGCAGTCCGTGCCTCCTCCCAATCGGCTTCCGGCAGAGTCAAGGCCGGTGTGATCGACAGACCCTGACCTTCCATCCCGCTCGCCAAGGCAATCACACCCTCTGCACGCAGTAGGTCCATCCAGCGTGCGCCCGAACCGGGTTGCTGCAGCTCGACCCCGATCATGAGCCCTTCACCTCGAATACTTTTCAACTGCGGATGCGAGCCTAAGTCCTGGATCAGATCATCACGAATCTTTTGGCCGAAGGAACGGGCACGCTCGAGCAACCGCCCCTCGGCAATCGCCTCAAGAGTCGCCTTAGCCATGCGACAGCTCAGGGGATGACCAAAAAACGTTCCCGTATGAATCGCTTCACCTTGATTTTGCGGCCAGGCATCCATAAGCTCGGGGCGACCAAAGCAAGCTGAAAGCGGCAGACCGCCTCCCAAAGCCTTACCCAGACAGAGAAGATCGCAAGGTACTTGCTCCGCATACGTCCATCGCCCCGTGCGCCCCAGGCCCGTGAAAACCTCGTCGTAAATAAGCAGCGCGCCTTTCGATCGACAGAGGTCGGCGAGTCCCTGCAGCCACTCCAAGGGTGCGGGACGGATACCCGCTCGGCCTTGTATGGGTTCTACGAGTACCGCCGCACAAGCGTGTCCCGCTTGGGCCTGTCGCTCCATCGCTTCGGCCACAGCCTCCAGCGAACAGGCGAAGGGGAGCTCTTCGACCAGGTGCTCGGGTATCCAGTTCCGAAAGGGATCCTTGAAGTCGCGCCGTGAGGTCAGCGGCAAGATACCCAAGTCGAGCCCGTGATAGCCTGCTGAGAAGGTGATAAAACCGTGACGCCGTGTTGCTAATTGAGCTGTTTTGACCGCAAGCTCCACGGCCTGACCACCGCTCAAAGCTAGCGAAGCTTTCGTCAAATGGGATGGCAGCAAAGACGCAAGATAGGCGAGCAGTTCCGCCTTAGCGGTCGATGGATAAACGTCTCCCATGCCGTGCACGATGAGCGAAGCGTCGGAAAGCGATGCCTCAAAAACCCGACGTTGGACATCGCTATTGTGTCCGAGCGCCATGACCCCAAAGCCCGCGCAAAGGTCAACATAACTCCGCCCGTCGGCGTCCCAGATGCGGGATCCTCGAGCGCGATGAAAGACCAGAGGGGGCTCCGCAGCCTGAAACGTGGCATCGCGACATTCCCAGCGGGCGAGCAGCTGCATGACATGCTGATTGTTCTGTGTCATCTTCATACCCCTTTTTTTCGCGGGTGCCAGATGTATTTGTGCTGCTGCAAATTCAGCCGGACCCGCACCAGGCCTTCGTCTAGCATCCAGGCCACCAGCTGCTGCGGTTCGAGAAGTCCAAAGGCGCTCGAAAACAAAATCTGGAAGCGTTGATCGAGACGACCGTCCCGGACCAGATCGCGAGCCCATTCGAAATCCCTTCGATCGGCGATGACAAACTTGATTTCATCACTCGGCTTCAAATGCTCGAGGTTACTGTAGAGATTGCGATCGTCCATACCACTGCCAGGACACTTGAGGTCCATGATGATGTGAGTCTCCGGGTGGAGACTGGCGATAGGCTCGGACCCGCTGGTTTCGATCATGACCTTGTAGCCGAGGGCGATCAGCTCGGCGATAAGTAGCGGCGTCCCCTCCTGGGCCAGGGGTTCTCCGCCGGTGAGCTCCACGAGCGGGATAGCCAAGCGATCGAGCTCGGCAAAGATCTGCTCGTAGCTCATGGTCTGTCCGCCTTTGAACCCGTAAACAGTGTCACACCAGCGACAGCGAAGGGGACAACCCGTCAGGCGAACGAATGTGCAAGGCCAACCAGCGTAAGCGGCTTCCCCTTGGACACTTTTGTAAATCTCGGTTATGAGTAGAGAACGTTGCATGCACGTTTCCCGCAATAGGACCAATCGAATATGAGTGAAGGGTTCCGAAAAGAAGTCTCATCGCAGCCGGAAGGAGGTCCCTTTCCCTGGCAGCGAGGCTGGAACGCTTTAAAAGCTGTCTGGCCCCAACTGCTTTATATCAGCGTAGCTGCTATAGCAATACCTCAGTTTGGCATATTTACCCTTTACGCCTTCAAGGCCTGGGCCTTCGGCGAAACGGCGAACCAAGCCTCGACGCTGGTCCAGCTCGTGGCCGCACTCGAAGGTTTTGCCTTGTCTTATTTTTCCTTCTACCTCTTGGGTTTGGCTCTTGCTGCGATCGCCTACCTTAGCATCGTGACAGCCGTCCGGGACACGCAGGAGGGGCTACCGGTAAAAACCTCTGCGGCTCTGAGGCATGGTCTCAGGGCTTTTTTGCCTGGAGGCCTGCTTGCTCTGGTTCTGATCGTCCTTCTCGGTCTCGGACTCGTGCAGATGATCGTGCTCGTTCCGGGATTTGGCTTCTTGACCCAGCTTCTGCTGATCACATTCACGGTCCTTTTGTCCGCTTTACCGGTTCTGCTCTGCCTTGAGCCTCGAGCTCCGGCTCGGGCGCTGCGCCAAGCCCTGCGGATGGGTTACGTCGAAAAATCGGGAATCAGTCGTTGGTCGGCCTTCTTCATGCTCCTGACTTACGAAATGTCCCTCATGGCTCTGCTCTCTCTCCTAAGGCTCGCCCAGGAGCAGCTCACGGCCCTGGATGTAGCTCTCCATTTGCCACGACAGCTTTGGTTTCTCACGCCAGACTTTATGCCCTTTGGATTGACCAATTGGATCATCGAGGGCCTTTTTATGGCCCTCATGTCGCTGGTCGTGGGGATTTTTGCAATTTTCACGAGCAGCTTTATCTTCGACCTTAAACGCATGGCCCAAAGACCCGGCTTGAAAATCGATATTCTGGTGTAAGATCGAATACATAGCAGGTACTCGAGGGCTCCGAACGAGGCCTTATTCGAGAGGATGAAGCTCTCCGATTCGGCTCCGCACGTGAGGCACCTGCTCCGGCTTCGGTTCGATCAAGTCGGCTTCCAGGGCTTTCTCGATCTGAGCTCTCAGCTCACAAGCGAAGACCTCACGCCAGCCATGGGGCGTGAGTGGGGAGTGTTCACCAAGACCAAACAGGAAATCGCGATGACGCCGACCTTGCCGATAATCCGGCTCGGCACTGGGGTGAGGCAGGTAGCGCTCGATGGCTTCGAGGTCCAAGTCGACGAGAATCGATGCTTGATAGAGAAGATAATTGCGACTGCGAAACAGAGACGTTCCTGCGCACTTGCGACCCTCCGCCACGATGTCGGAGTAACCCCGTTGTTCCAAGACTAGCTCGGGAAGGGGACCCTTAAGGGTCTGAATCACTGCCTGATTCAATTGTCTGAAATAATGATCATTTTTATAGAAGTCAGCCACCCAGCAGCCGACGCTCACAATAAGACAACCCGGATACAGCACCACAGTGCCACCTCCTCCGAGTCGCTTGAAAACCGGCACCCCATCGGCCGCACAATGGGCCAGGTGGACCTCGCGGCTCGCCTTGTTGCTGCGTCCTAACACCAGCAGGGACGACTCCGGCACCCAAAGTTCAATAGCAATCTCGTCTGAACATTTTTCTAATACCTGATCGTCGATCCACATGATGCGCGAGACTCAAAGAATTAAGGCAGCGGCAGCACAAAGCGAGAGACCGTCACTGCGATGTTGAAGAGGACGATGATACCAAAGAGGTCCATCAACGACGAAATTACCGGAGAGGACGATACAGCCGGATCCAGCCGCAACGAGTTGAGGATGAACGGCAGCATAGATCCCACCAATACCCCGCAGATGACAACCATGACCAGCGTGCAACCGATAATAAGACCATGCGGAAAATCCATGTTCCCGAGATAAAACGCGCGCAAAAAACCTAAAGTACCCAACAGAGCCCCAAGTCCGAGACCAATCAGGATTTCACGCTGAAGCACCTTCCACCAATCCCGCAGTCCAATCTCTCGTACGGCCAAACCACGAATGATCAACGAGGCAGCCTGCGATCCAGAGTTACCCCCCGAAGCGATAATGAGGGGCATGAAGAAGACGAGAAAACTCATGGTCTTGATCGCCCCAGAAAAATGCTCCAATGCCGTTGCGCTAAACATCGACATGATAAAGATCATGGCAAGCCAGCCACCGCGCTTGCGAAACAAGGTCATCATCGAAGTTTGAAAGTAAGAATCTTCAAGGGTCGCCTGACCACCGAAGGCCTGAATGTCTTCTGTAGCCTCTTCTTCCGCGACATCGAACACATCATCAGCCTCGACAAGACCCACCATGACACCATCTTCATCAACCACTGGAATATAAGGCCGATCGTATTTTCGGAAGTAATCGACCGCGAGACTCTTGTCATCAGACACTTTGAGTTTTACGACACTGGGATCCATGAGCTCGTCAACCAGAATACTGGATGGATCAGCTAATACGAGTGAAGACAGATGCACATGCCCGAGAAGTTTGCCCGATTCATCGACGATGAAGATTTGATTCAGCAGATCCTCGGGGATTTTATTGCCGGTCCAACGAATATCGGCCAGGACATCACGCACGCTCAAGCCCGGTCGGATCGAGAAAAATTCCGGACTCATGAGGCGTCCTACAGAATCTTCTGGATAGGACAGGAGCTGCCAAGCGATCTTTCGCTCTTCCGGGTTGAGCTTGAGGATCAATCGGGTACTTAACTCGGCGGGTAAGTCCTCGAGCAGCTGGGTTCGGTCTACTGGCTCCATTTCATTGAGCAGGGAGACCGCCACGGGATCTGGTAGCTGGTCGAGCATCTTCTGCTGGAGCTCGAACGGAAAATAGGAGAAGACGCCTGCTCGATTTTCTTTCGGAATCAGTCGAAACAGAACGATACACTGGACGATATCGAGTTCCGCGAAAATGTCGGAAAGGTCCGCTGCTTCCATGGCCCGAAACGTGGCCCGAAGCCGCTTAAAGGAGCGACCGGCCAGGAGCTGTTTGACTTCTTCGACAGTCGGCTTCGTCTCCTGCATGACTCCTCACTTTCTAGATTCCGCAGCAAAAACCATCGACTTCATAGAGACGCCTGAAACAAAGTATCCGGATGTCATCCACTCCACTCCCTCTCATCTTGGAGGTGAACCACCTGAGGACTTCTCGCGATCACTCTTTGACTCAACACATAAGTGATCCAGGGCTCGCTCGGCATCGGAGATCCGCCGCTCAGCTCGACGCAAAGCCTCGAGAAACTGACCGATAGTCTTGGCCCCCACACACCCTGCGGCACGCTCGAAGCGTTCTGTGTCAGGACTGTAAAGGGAGGCGCCGAGAATCGTCGCATTGTTCCAATCCCGATTCCGAACACCTCGGTAGCCGGGGGTGCTCATCTCCGGAAAACGCTCAGTCTTCCAGTGAGCGATCCGTGACGCTTTGCGCCGAAGCTTTTCACCCCGATCAAGCGCCCCGTCACTATAAATAGCTTCCAATTCTTGACGCAAACCCTTCAGCCAAGATCTCAGCTTTTCCTGATCACGTTCCACGGCCAATAGCTCAGTCAACCCCTCCCCACCCCTTCGTTCTTTCAAAAATCTTTGTGTCAGAACTCGACTTGCATATTCAGCGAGGTTCTCGTTGAAGCTTACAGAGCCTTGCGACCAAAAGGTACGATGCACGAGCTCGTGCAGGAGGAGCTGGATATACTCGGGATCCGAGCGCTTCGTCATGGAAGCGTAAATGGGATCAGGAAACCAGCCCAAGCTGGAGAAGGCTCCAACCGAGCCTATGCTTACATCAAATCCCTGGGCGCGTAAAGCTGCGGCCTCCCGGTCCCGATCCGCACTATCAAAATAACCCAGATAGGGCACCCGTCCGACTATAGGGAACCACCAGGTCTTTGATTCAAAGCGATCGGCATGAGCTGCCTGCACAAAGTAGCTGGTGGCCGCACTCTCCTCAGGGATAAAGTGCTGATAAGCTCGACCCGTGTTAAGGCCCTGCTTGGCGGCAAAGTCTACCAGCTCACGGCTCAATCGCAGTTTGCCGGCCGTAGTCTCACTCAAAAGGCCGGATCCAAGCGCATCTCGGACGGGCACGCGACTGTTGAAGGCAGTATTGAAGCGGAGGGCCTGCTCCAGTGTATAGCAACTGCTGAGCAAGCCTCCGAGAAGCACCACGATGTATAGACGCACATAGTCCCTCATGCAGGTCTGCAGGTCCATCGGATGGATCCTCAGATGCGACTGATACCGATCCCCATCTGCCCTTCACCGACATCAAAGATGCCAGAGAACTGACTCTGCAGCTCCCCCCGAACCTCGAGACTTTGGCCGAGGGTCTCTTGAGCGATGTATTCCTTAAAGCGTACCACAGCCCGCTCGAGTTCGCCCGAGGCCTGGACTTCAATATGGATGCGATCGCTGACCTGCAGGCCGCTATCCTTACGGAAGTTTTGGATACGATTGACGACCTCCCGAGCTAAGCCTTCGAGAATCAAGTCTTCTGTTAGGCGGGTATCAAGCAGAACAGTCACTCCCTGAGCCGTTGCAATCAAGCGATCGTCTTTCGGCCCGCGATCGACCAGCATATCATCCAGCCGAATCTCATGATCCAACAACCGGACGGTCCGACCTGCCTCCAGTTCGGCCAGCAGCCGAGCAACCTCTTCCGGCTTTTGGTTCAGAGCATCCAGATGCGCCTTAAATGGACCGAGATCTTTACCAAGTCGTTTGCCGAGCGATTTAAGGTTCGGCTTAACCGATAGGTTTACATATTTGGTTTCGTCGCTGGTAAAAGTGATCTCTTTGAGATTCAGCTCGCTCTTCAGAATATCTTGAGCTCCTGCTATAAGCTGGGCGTCGGCCTGGCTACGAGCGATAACCAGGAGGCCAGGCAGCACCTGCCGAGTCTTGATCTGGTGCTTGGCCCTCAGGGAGCGCCCGAGTTCTGTGACATTACGGATCATCTCCATCTGCCGCTCAAGATCACTCTCGATATACCGGGCCTCTGCCAGTGGAATATCACACAGATGTACCGAATCCGGCACTCCGGCTACGCCTTCGGTCAATCCTTGATAGATGCGCTCCGAGGTAAACGGAGCAAAGGGAGCAAAGAGCTTGGTGAACTGCACCAGAACGTAATAAAGGGTTTCATAAGCGTCTCGCGTCTCTCGGCTCATGGCTCCCCCACCCGCCCAGAAGCGACGTCGACTGAGACGGATATACCAGTTGGTGAGATCCTCAATAAAGCCTAGGACCTTAGGCACCACATTGTAGAGCAGATACGCTTCCATCTCCTTGTGCACCGCAGCGGCAAGCGTTTGGAGTCGCGAGATCACCCAGCGGTCTAGGTCGCCCTGTACCTCTGGCACAACACCCTTGGCCTGAGCGACCGTCGGTTCCCAACCATCCGCTTCAGCATAGGTACTCAGGAAACTGTAAGCATTCCAGAGAGGCAGGATCACAGCACGGGTCGTATCCTTGACACCCTCGTTGGTGAAACGCAGATCCTCAGCCCGTAAAACTGCCGAGTTCAGCATGTAGAGGCGTACGCTATCGGCCCCATAGGCGTCGACCAACTCAAGCGGTGGCGTATAGTTCTTCCAGCGCTTCGACATCTTCTTGCCGTCGGCAGCCAGGATCAGGCCATTGACGACGACGTTCTTGAAAGCTGGCTTACCAAACAAGGCCGTGCTGAGGACACTCAGGGTATAGAACCATCCTCGCGTCTGGTCCAGTCCTTCGGCAATAAAGTCCGCAGGAAAAATCTCGTCGAAACGCCCCGCGTTTTCGAAGGGATAATGCAGCTGAGCGTAAGGCATAGCCCCTGACTCAAACCAACAGTCAAAGACTTCGGGAATTCGCTTCATTGTGCCTTGGCAATGAGGACAGGCGAAACGCAGGTGATCGATGTGATGAATGTGGAGATCGTCGATTTTGGTCTTCGTCAAGGCTTCGAGTTCTTCCACCGAGCCGATGCAAAGGCGATGGCTCTCGTCCTGCTCACAGATGTACATGGGGATTGGGGTACCCCAGTAGCGATTGCGGCTGATCGCCCAGTCTCGCGCATTCTTCAACCAATGGCCCATCCGCCCCTGTTGAAGATGATCAGGTACCCAGTTGATCGTTAAATTGTTCGCAACGAGCTGGTCTTTGATCGCTTCAACCGCTACAAACCAGGATGGCACCGCACGATAGATAAGCGGACCTCCGGAGCGTTCGCACAGGGGATAGCTGTGAACCAAAGTTTCATGCCGGAGGAGCTGCCCCTGCTCCTTCAAAGCGCGGATGATATCCTTGTCGGCGTCCTTTACGAATTGGCCTTGAAAGGGTGGAATACTCGCCTTGAACTTAGCTTCCTCGTCCAAAGGATCAACAAGTCCAATGCCAGCGGCCGTGCAGACCCGAAAGTCATCTTCGCCATAGGCTGGCGCCATGTGCACGACACCTGTTCCATCCTCGGTGGTGACGAAACTATCGACCAAGATGCGAAACGCGTTCGCTTGCTCTTTGAAAAAGGGAAATAGCGGCTGATAGGAGCGACCACCAAGCTGATTCGCACCGACTTCGGCGAGGATCTGGTAAGGGGCTTCTTCCGCTTTTTTACTCTTCTTAAAGACCGTATCAAGACGAGCTTTGGCGAGATAATAGATGCAGCCATCTTCCGCCGCTTTGACCTTTACATATTCGATCTCAGGGCCAATGGCGAGAGCCACGTTCGAGATCAGCGTCCAGGGAGTCGTGGTCCAGGCTAGAACGTAGGCGTCTTCATCAAGCAACCGGAAGCGAACAGTGATGGCAGGATCTTGCACATCCTGATAGTTCTGATTCGCCTCAAAATTTGAAAGGACCGCCGTCAATCGCGGCGAATAGGGCACAACTTTGTGACCTTGGTAGACGAGGCCGCGATCGTAAAGTGCCTTGAATACCCACCAGACAGACTCCATGAACGCCTTGTCCATGGTCCGATACTGATGATTCCAGTCCACCCATCGACCCAGGCGCGTGATGGTCTTCTGCCATTCGCCCGCATAGTGCAGCACCGAGGCCCGACAGAGCTCGTTGAATGTGGCGACACCCATATCCAGGATGTCCTGCCGCCCCTTCAACTCGTGGGTTTTCTCGATTTCATACTCAACCGGGACACCGTGCGTATCCCAACCGAAGCGCCGTTCGACGGCATACCCGCGCATATTCCAGTAGCGAGGTACCGTATCTTTGATGGTATTCGCAAGGAGATGGCCATAGTGCGGCAAACCGTTGGCAAATGGAGGTCCGTCATAGAACGCAAACTCCTTTTGACCCTGGCGCTGCTTGTTAGACTGATAAAATGTCCCCTGTTTTTCCCAGAAGGACAGCACTTCCTCTTCCATCTGAGGTAAGTTGACGTTGGAGCCGGTAGCCTTCATAAGTCCCCGCGAATATAACTAGGCGAATTGTTTGTCCGATTGTGAACTTGTGGACTGCTTAGACAGCGAACAATCTCCTACTTCTACACCCGAAACCATGGCTAAACAACAGGAACAAGGCCGTTTCGCACGGGGTCAAGGAGCTCTCTGTTTAAGCAAGACAGCCATACTCATTTTCGACCAAGACAATTCACACCTGACGACTCGCTGACCTCCTATCTCGTGGCACATTACTTGCTGCCGTAGCGTTGCCTTGACCTTTCGAAGCAGAAGTGGTTGATAGGGTTACGAAGCGGTAAATCCAGTGGGTGAAGCAGTCTATGACACAAGGCGAGCTGAAATTATTGCAGAAGATTTTGACGAGCCTCCTCTCCGCCACAGCTATTGGTGCAGATGGTTTTGCAAGAGCAGAATCCGTAGACGACAGTACTGAATGGCTTCGCAGCCGTAGCTATCTCTCTGAGCCAAGACCAGAAGAGCCTAAGCAGTCCTATCCTATGGCAGACATGCTGCGCGGCGTCTTGCTTCGGGCTATCCAGCATCCGGACCACGCACGCGAAATCGCCAATCTTCACAGTCAATTAGGCACTCGTTCGGTAGCCACGAGCAAGAGCTTTCTCAGCCCCATGACACCCGAGACGAAGTCACACGATGGTGCAGACGTCCGTGTAGCTATGTCCAATACATTCCGGACCTTCGTCCAAAAAGAGACCAAGGTGAACGTCTTGCCTCCCGAACTCCAGCAGGGTCTGCGATTTAGCAACGAGGGCTCCGGATCGGCCGGTTCGGCTGCCGATGCAGGGCCTCGATACGGCCTGATCCTCACCAACATCGAGCCCAATCCGGCGTCTCTGAAGTTAGCAGCTGTCAACACGTTCAACGACATCGAGTTGTTGCAATATGCAGCTAAGGCGGAACTGCACTACGAAGTCGGACCCGTCTATCCCGAGAGTGGGCCCCGCTCTTACGCGATCTCTGTCCCAAGTTCGACACCCGTCGAAACTCCCTGGTGGAGTGCTTTACCGGACCTCCCCTCCTACAAGTTCCGCGGTCGTCTGGTCCCCAAGGGACTCCCGTCTCCCAGCAGTCCACTGCCCCCCCACGTGCTGAGCCTGGAGCAGTCGCAGGGTTTCTACAGCCTCGAGGCTCAGTTGGAAAATGGGATCTCCCCCCAAAGCATGGTGCACCGTTTGCGGGTTCCCATCTACGGGAACCTTCGCTATCTCGAGGAACGCGACAAGAAACTGAAACCTGTCAAGAGTGTGTTTGAGAATCTTTACTCGAGCGGCTCTTTCGCCTGCAATCTCGAGCATTACCATCTTGAAAAACGCTACCAGGCTGGCTTTATCTATCGACGTCCTGCCCTGAACCTGGAGATCTACGCCCATATCCCGAAAGCTGCCCTCCAAGACGATTTCTGGCCCAATCACCGGTGGGAACTGAAACTCGAACGTTTTTTTTAAAGCATGGACGACTTCCATCGAGCTCCATTATAATGAGACATCTTATCCGGGTCTGAATGAGGAGAAAGCCGTTGGCAGTCGATGCGAACCGTGTCGAGGAACAGGTCGTCGTACCCCGAGCCAAGCGCTATGTTTCGCACGCCCTGGTCGAAGTCCGCCGTTTCAAGTGGCTCCCTTTCTTTTGTCATAGCGCCGTTCTTCTCGATATCTCCTCTAGCGGCTTCAAACTCGAATTCACCGGCGAGATACAAACCTCTGCTGGTAATCAGTATTGGCTCCATATCCCGCTTTCTCCGCTTGGCATTCCAGCTCCGCAAAGGCTGATGTGCCGTTGCGAAGTGCGCTGGTTCGATGAACAGCGCTTTCGCATCGGCGGCACCTTTCTAGGCCTGACAAAGAGCGATCAGACGCTGATCGAGCAGATCGTCGTGAGCCTCAAAACCCGTGGCCAGCTTTGAACTCTTCAGAACACAATTGTACTCACTAGTGATCCTCGACCTCGTGATCCTTCTCCGATGCTTACGCTCGAGGATGGGAAGCTCGGGTCCTCTGTTGGCGAACAGTAGAAACTCGCACGTCTCTTGGAACTACGTCCTTCCGCAAGCGACAACTCTTTCCAGCCGTTTGCATACGGAAAATTTGGTCTTGTCTATTCTCCGAAAAATCCCCAAATTGAATTACACTATCGTACCACTGGACTAGCGGGAGAAACTTATGTCGGACGTGACCAAATATAGGGCTCAGCTCCCTGAGGGCAACGGAAAAGCTGTCTTTATCGATGGCGTACGTACGCCTTTTGTGAAATCGTTTGGTGCCTTCGAAAAAGCGGATGCTCTGGAACTCTACAGCCGGGTGGTCGAGGGTTTGATCAGAAAACTCGAGTTAGATCCCGAGATGCTCGATGAGATTAGCGCCGGTGTTGTCGTGCCACAGACGAAGAATGGTAACGTTGCGCGTGACGCCGTCCTGAACCTCGGACTCCCCAACCACATCCACGGAGCGACGATCAATCGCGCCTGTGCTAGTAGTTTGCACACCATCGCCGATGCCTCTAAGTCCATCGCCTGGGGTCATCCCTTGACGACTCTGGCGGGTGGTGTCGAGGTGCTGAGCGATGTGCCTATCGTTTACTCCAAGGAAGCTAGAGGATTTCTTCTCGCTCTCAACAAGGCCAAAAGTCCAGCAGACAAACTGGCATTACTCTCCAGATTCTCAGCCAAGGACTGGCTCCCTCGTCCTCCTGGGTTAACCGAGCCGCTTACGGGACTGACCATGGGGGAAAGCGCGGAGATCATGGCCAAACTCAATGGCATCTCCCGTGAAGACCAAGACAAGTTCGCCTTAGCCTCGCACAAGAAAGCCGCCGAAGCACAAAAAGCGGGGCGCTTCGACGATGAGCTCATACCCGTCTGGGCTCCTCCTTCGTTCGAATGTACCGATAAAGATAATTTGGTTCGGGGGGATACGACCCTTGAGAAGCTAGCGAGTCTGAAACCGGCTTTCGACAAACATTACGGCTCTCTGACAGCCGGCAATTCGTCAGCACTGACGGACGGAGCCGCCGTAGCCCTCATTGCAGACGAGAAGGTGGCAAAGTCCCTAGGTCTCAAGCCCAAATCACGCATCAAAGACTTTTACTTTGTCGGCGTCGATCCCACCGAGCAGCTCCTCATCGGACCGGCGGTCGCGATCCCGGTCTTGCTGAAACGCAACAGGCTGAGCTTTGCCGATATCGATCGCTTTGAGATTCACGAAGCCTTTGCAGCGCAGGTCCTGAGCTGCCTCCGCGCCATGGAATCGAAAGATTTCTGCGCGCGTTATTTTGGTGACTCGAAGGGCTTCGGCACGATACCGGACGATAAACTTAACGTGAACGGGGGCTCGATCGCCATCGGTCATCCCTTCGGGGCCACCGGTGCTCGACTGGTGACAACGCTATCGAATGAATTGATCCGCAGCAACACATCACTGGGTCTGATTGCCATTTGCACGGCCGGCGGCATGTCGGGTGCAATGTTGATCGAACGCTACGCCTAAGCAAAGGAGTCAGGTCGTGACACACTATTTCAAGATCGAACGGACCAGCGACAACATTCAAATCCTGCGCATGGGTGCAGCCGACAAATCAGTCACCGTTCTTGGCGAAGGATTGCTCCGCGAACTCAACGATATTCTCGACGAACTGGTGACCAATCGGGACGTCAAAGGTCTCGTTATCATCGGTTCTAAAAAAGATTTTGCACTCGGTGCTGACATCCATGATATCTCACAGTTCGACACTCCTGATCAAACGCGGGACGGTTGCCAAAAGATGCAGGGAATCTTCGGTAAAATCGAGAAACTCCCCTTTCCAACCGTCGCCGCCATCGACGGCCAGGCATTGGGCGGCGGCCTCGAGTTGGCACTAGCCTGCACCTGGCGGGTGGTAAGCGATCAAGCCACGCTCGCTTTACCCGAGATCCAGCTCGGTCTAATACCTGGCGCAGGGGGAACCCAGCGCCTGCCTCGCCTGATTGGAATTCAGCCTGCTCTCGATATGATCCTAACAGCCAAGCGTATTGCTGGGAAAAAAGCTGTTAAAATGGGGCTCGCTGATGCCTGCGTTCACCCCAAAGTCCTAGAAACTGTAGCCGTGCAGTATGCTATCAAAAAGCGAGACCGTAAAAATAAAGGTCTCTTGAGTATCAATCTCAGCTCCGAGCTTTTGCACCTAGCGACGGAAAGCAACCCCATCGGCCGAGCTTTGGTCGAGAAAAAAGCCCGCGAGATGGTCGAGGAAAACACCAAGGGTTTTTATCCCGCTCCCTTTAAAGCCCTCGAAGCGATCTTCAACGGATTTGACAAAAAGCTGGAAAAAGGACTCGAAATCGAAGCTAAGGCCTTCTCAGAATTGGCTCATACGCGAGAAAGCCGAAGTCTGATCCATCTCTTTCATGCGACGACTGCAGCCAAACGCAACGCTTACGCAGATGCCGGAAAGGAAGCCTTTGGCGACCAAGCAAGCCGCACTGTGGGAGTCGTGGGCTCAGGCTTTATGGGTGCAGGAATTGCTACCGTCCTAGCTGATAAGAATGTGCGGGTCATGCTCTCCGATCCCAATAAGGACTCGACCAAGCGAGCCATGAGCAACGCTCACAAGTTCTTTGCCAAAAAGGCCAAAAAAGGTCGTCTGAAGACTTACGAACTATGGCAAAAACTTGCCCATATCTCGCCTGGTTTAAACACGCAGGGATTTGGCGCTGCGGATATCGTCATTGAGGCCGTGTTCGAAGATCTTGGCCTTAAGCAGGACATCCTAGCCCAGCTCGAGCAACGCGCTCATCCCAAACAGGTCTTCGCTAGCAACACTTCTGCCATCCCTATCAGCAAAATTGCCGCTCGATCGAAACATCCGGAGCGTGTGCTGGGTATGCACTTCTTTTCTCCCGTCGAGAAGATGCCGTTGCTCGAGATCGTCATCACCGAGCAAACCGCCCCTTGGGCCGTCGATCGGGCCTTCCGTCTGGGTGCAAAGATGGGTAAACAGATCATCGTGGTCAAAGATAGCCCAGGTTTCTACACCACGCGCGCCCTGGCCTTTTTCCTAGCGGAGGCTGCTCTGATCCTGGAGGAAGGCGCCAACATCCCAGAAATCGACCAGGCTTTGACTGATTTTGGTTTTCCGGTAGGGCCCATCACTCTAATGGACGAGGTCGGAATCGATGTTGGTATCCACGTGCTCGACTCCATGACCGCTGCTTTTGGCGATCGCATCCAAACTCCAAAAGGACTCAGCTCCATCGAGCAATCAGGTCGCCTCGGAAGGAAGAACGGCAAAGGCTTCTTCCTTTACAGCGACGGCAAAAAAGGGGCCCCCGACGAATCCATCTACGACCTGATGGGAAGACGAACCTATAAATTCATTCCCGCGGAAGACATCGCGGATCGCTGTGTTCTCGCGTTTGTGAACGAAACCATACGCTGTCTCGAAGAGGGTATTCTCGCTTCAGCCTACGATGGCGATATTGGTGCTGTATTTGGCCTCGGCTTCCCGCCCTTCCTCGGTGGACCTCTCAAGTATGTGGATCATCTGGGGGCAGAAAATGTCTTGAACAAGCTGAAACGCCTGGAAGAAAAGTACGGACCTCGGTTTGCTCCTGCGGATCTTTTGAAGCGGAAGGCTGAAGCAGGCGAACCCTTTTTCCCCGACGAAAAGTGAGCTTTAAGAAGGTGGAGAGGATGTCGAGTTGTGGCGCGCCCACAGTCGGCTCCTCTTCAGGATTTGAAAGGACAGGAGTCCGAAGAGCGAGCCAAAAAGAAATCCTCCCAGGATATCGCTTGGGTAATGAACACCTAAGTAAACACGGGAAAGACCGACCATCACCCCACAGCCCACAGCGATCGCTCCCTGCCGAGGACCTCGTAAGCAGAGCCAGAGCACGGCAAAGACCGCTGCATTAGTGGCATGGTTCGAAGGAAAGCTGAACCACCCCGAGCAGTTTTCGACGATATGGACAAAATCAAGCGTGCGGCAAGGGCGCACGCGGCCGATCCAGGGTTTGAAGACGAAATGAGACAGGATGTCGGCAAGACCGACTGTGGCTCCGATCCAGAGAAGAATGCCGATTTGACTCCATTGTTTTCTAAGGATCATCTCGGCGAAAAAAATGATCAACAGGCTAAACCAAGGCCACTCGGCTGACCAAAAGCTCATGGTCCAATCATTCCAAGGTGCCGATAGCTGCTTGTTGATGAAGTACAGGATCTGGTGATCCCAGTTCAGAAGCTGCTCCAAAGTATTTTTTCCCTTTGGATGAAAAAAAGCTAAGAATTAAATTGACCAGCCAGCCAGTGCATGATAGAAGCTTACCATAACATAAAAAATCAGCTTTGGATATGCCTGGCGGAAAAGCGGGAAAGGTCTCTCCCCCTGGGGGCTGGGCGGCGCTTACCACTCGAAGTCCCGCAGGACCGACTCCGAATCGCGGATGCGTTGCCTGTAGTCAACTTTGACTGGCACCTCGCGTCGGTCGCTGGGAAGCGTTGACCTCTCGAAAGTGACGCGAGGCACCAGATAGCGCCCGTTCACCATGACGCGATCGAAGACCATCCGCGATACTTTTTTCGGAGCCTCCGCCTGCAAAAGCTCGGGTTTCTTGGTTTTGATCGGCTTCGTGCCTAGCGGAATGGGATCACGCATGCGCGAGGCACCGGACGGAACTGCTTCGGCACCTCTTGGCTGAATCAAGGAGGGACTGAAGGGCCTCTGCGGATCCAGGATGTAATCCCGGGCTCCCAGCGGCGGCAACTCAGGCGCTCCTGCCCAAAGGGTCTGCGCCATCAGGTAAACGAAAGATACGACAACTGCTTTTTTCATGCGAGACCTCCCAGGCCACGGCACTCCCGTCTGTCCGGTCTTCGGCTGCTCCTGTCTAAACTTGAGACACTCAGGTTCTTCCCTTTCGCGACCGATAAAGGCTTACGTTGGAAAAGATCTGGGGATAGGGTGGCAATGGGATTGGCTTTTCTTCTAGTGGAACGTGGTTATAATGCTGGAAGCCGCATCGAGCTTCAGCGGTTTCCTGTGTCCATCGGTCGAGACCCCAGCAATGACGTCGTTCTTCGAGACGGCGAGGCTTCGAGACACCACCTTCGCATCAAGAGGCGAGGGCGTCTTTTCATACTCGAAGATTTGGAGTCTCGAAACGGTACCTATATCAATGGTGATCGAGTCATCAACTCGACCCTTACAAACGGTGATCGCATTCTGGTCGGCACGACCGAGCTGACCTTCGTAGCGCCCGATAATGGTATCCACATCGCCACTGATTTGATGCGCTTCGATATGCAACTCGACGAACCCAGTGGCATCAAGGGACCGATCGAGATGGAAAATCCGCATCGGCACCACTTCCGAAGGGCGGTTCGACTCGATCCCAGTACACTGGCCAACAATGTGATGGGTAACACATCTGCTATTAGCGAAATCTTCAACTATCACAGCAATTTAATAGTTATCAAAGATCTCAACGAGACCTGCAACACGCTCCTCAAAAGCATCGGCAAGATCATCGGTAACGCCTCGCGAGCAGCCCTCTTCATCTGGTCGGAACCAACCCGGCAGTTGATTCCTTATGCAATCAAGACCTATCGTGAGCAGAAGGGCTTTCTTTTGAGCCGAAGCGCCTTCGAAGACGCCTTGTCTCGCAAGCAGGGTATTCTCCTCAGTCCAGAAGTTCGAGCGACCCATGATGGCCGCAGCCGAGCTATACTCCCGGTCGCCCATAATGAGGAAATCATCGCCCTCGTGCATATCGAGCTCGACAATCCGTCTGAGTCCTTCGCGATGTCTCATCTCGAGACCGTCCAGGCTCTGCTCCAGCGAGCCTCACCCATCGTGGAATCGATGCTCCTCCGCAAGGAACTTGATTCCTGGCTATTTGGCATCATCGACACCATGATGAGTACGATTGAGGCCAAAGATACCTACACCCGTGGACATTCCGAGCGGGTCTCGGGATACAGTCTGGCCATCGCCGACGAATTGAAGCTCAATAAAGATATCAAACGGCTGTTGATGATCAGCGCTCTCTGTCACGATATTGGTAAAATCGGTATCCCTGACGCGATTCTCAAGAAAGCCTCTATGTTGAGTTCCGAAGAATATGCAGAGATGAAACTCCACCCAACCATTGGAGCCAGCATACTCTCCCACCTGCCCAACGCCCAGCGCATCATCTCAGGGGTCAAGTACCATCACGAAAAATGGGATGGGACTGGCTACCCTGAGGGACTTGCTGGTGAAGATATCCCCTTCTTTGGTCGGATCGTCGCAATTTCCGATGTCTACGACGCTATGGTTTCAGGACGATCCTACTCCGGCTTCATGGATCAACAGGAGGCGGTCGAGCGCCTGATGAGCGAGGCTGAACTCTTTGATCCTGAAATCCTAAAGGCTTTCGTCCGGGCCTGCGAGAAGGGGACACTCACTCTCAAGACCTCCACGCAAAACAATGAAATCGAAGAAGATCTTAAGGCTCAAACGGAAATTACCAAAATCCACCGCAAGTAGCTTCTGCCCACCGAGTACCCAAAGCCTCTGACCCGAGGGTATAATAAAGCTGTCAAGCTCTGCTCGAAGCCCTTCGGCAAGAAAGGAACCCCCCATGTGGAGCCAGCTGGCCGTCAGCCTGCAAAGCGGCAATGCTTATCTGATCCTGATTCTCGCCCTTGGATTCATCGGCTCAGTGATTATCTTCGAACGGTTGATCATGCTCCAGTTTGTCTACAACGTGGACTTCAAGAAATTTCTGAATAATCTTCGTCGCTCGGTGCAGGCCGAAGACCTAGATCGAGCCGTGAGCATTTGCAAGAATGCCTCGTATACCTCCCTGCCTGCGATCGGCCTAAAAGCTCTGGAAGCCGTCGAGCGCGACCCTTCCAGCGTGCGGGGTACGATCGAGGAGGAGACGATAGACTTTCTGCCAAAGCTCGAGACCCGGATCGGCATCCTTCCTGCGCTTTCCACATTGATTCTACTCATCGGAGTTCTTGGCACCATTGATGGCCTCTGGGCAGCTTTTGACTCGATCGAGATTCTCGATACATCTGAAAAACAGGCCCGTCTTGCCAATGGCATCGCTGGCTCGCTTAATCCAACAACGATGGGTCTCTTGATGAGCATGATCTTCCTCACCGGACACCAAATCCTCCGAGGTCTTGCCATCCGCCTGACTGAACGTATCCATTACGGAGTTTCCGTCCTCCTTAATCTGCTCGCACCACAAGAAGTCGCTACTTACGTGTCAGCTCCCGTCATGGCACCGGAAGCAAGTGCTCCGACTGAATCCAAGCGGGAAGCAGCTCCGACCGACTCCAAGATCGAGGAAGAAGATGACAGCTTCGACGACGCTTCAGTTGAAGATATCAAGGACGAAGAAGAGATTATCTAACAACGTTTGGTATCTACCCCTCATCGTCCTGGCCTCGGCAGGCTTGCTCATCTACCTGTCTAGCACGCTTCGCGCTATCTCGATGGCGGGTCGGTATGGCCTGGTGGAGGCTGAGATTCCAGTCCTTGCAGTTCCGATGGACGATGGGACATTCACGCGATTCAAGGAACAAAGCACCGAATCGCTTGGCGATCGGACACCTTTGCTCCTCTTGACTCGCGAGGCCTTTATCTTTGGGACTCTAAAGGCTTTTGCTACAGACCTCAGCAGTGTGCGTGACAAGTTTTATGTGCCACACGAAGAAGGTGCTCCTCACCTTCCTAAGTTGAGTCTGGATCTCAGCAAATGGATGCTTGAGAAGAGTGAAGAATCTGAAGGGTCCTTACCAAGGGTGCTCATTTTTATGCCGACAGAGGACATCCCGATGCCTATCGTCATTCAATGTCTCGCCGCTCTGAAAAAATCAGGGCTGTTTGACAAAATTATCATTGGTGGGGGCTTGGTTTGAGTCGCTCCTCGACCCACAAGGATCGTATCTGGGTGCAAGCGATCAATGCCCTCAAGGAACGGCTGCATGAGCCTATCCTCTGGTTTCCGTTCCCCGCCCTGATCGCCTTCGGTCTTGTGATCATTCTGCGCGGCCACCTCCTCACAGGCCTCAATCCGCGACTTGGGGCTCGAGTGGATGTCGTTCAATACAAGGCCCCACTCCTGCAGGACGGGGGTATTTGGCTTGGCGTCTACCAAGAGGCCGACCAAGTCGTGGTTGTCACCTCCGATCGTCAGCGCTTTAAATGGTCCTTGACCTCACAGGATATGAGAGAGCTTAAGCCACTCGTCCGTTATCTCGAAAGTCGGGTGCGGAAAGAGGCTTACTCGACGGCCATCAAAATGGAGAGTAATCTCACGCGCACGACAGCTGTCCTAGCGGTCGACCAGAAGCTGAAGTTCAATCACCTGCGTCCCGTTATCTACGCCTTAGCTGAGGCTAGAATTTCTAAGTATGGATTCGAAACGCGTATGATCACGCACTAGTAGAGGTGGGAAGCTGAAACTGCCATTCTTGAAATCGCGGCGACGGTCGCCAAAGGACTCTTACAAGGTCTTCGTCGAGGTTCACCAAAACGGTGAGCTTCTGTCGAAGACCTCGAAGCCCTTTAACAAAAAAGGCAGTATCACGCTAACCTCTAACCCTTACGGAGAGCTCACAGCTCCCTTCTATCCTTTGCCAACCGACATCAAGATCCTCAAAATCACGCAGCGCGGTGTCGAAGTCGATCTCGATCCCAACTGGGAGGGTTTCACGACCTGCGAAGGTAAAATCGAGGACATCAACTCTGATCGTAAATCCGCCTACACTCACATCATGAAAAAAGGCGACTACGGAAGCATCGCCTTTAACGATCTCAGAGTCCTCATCCGTATCGGCAAAGATCGCCGCGCCAAACGTGAGTTAGCTAGTCTGAGTCGAGAGTATCGAGGGGCCTTAAGTGAGCTTTGGATCGGGGAGAAGCGTGAGTTCAAATTTGTTGCGCTGGGTTTCTTTGTTGCTCTCTGGCTAATGGGCGGTTTTACCCTCGGCCTGTTGTACCATCCCGACAACCGGCCTCGCAACTTTATCGATCTCAGGCTCGAATACACCCTACCCTTCATCGATCCGAGACATCTCCGCTGGGCACCCGAGAGCATGCAAGCCTATTACGATCGTGTGGCACCGATCCCAAGCGTGCTGAGCTTTGTCCAGGCATTCACTGACACGCTATTGGGATTCGAGGCTTTACGCGGGCCCAGGGCCGAACAGCGAGCAATTTTTCCGGAAACCCGCGACCGTTATGCAGATGTCTATCGTCAGCACCGTCAGACCCTCGACCAGATCGACGCTCAGCGAGTTCAAAAGGAGCAAAGAGTTCTAGAGGACGGTCGCAATGCCCTCGTCTCCGTACCGGTCATCAGGGGAGAGAGTTTCGCGGGTAGTCTCCTCAGACTCGAGGACAAACTCCAAATCTGGTATGAAAGTACAGAGAAAACCCATAGCATGCGTCGGGCTATGACCGAGGCTTTCACTCAGGATAGGCTCTATGATTTTAATGAGTATCGTGACCTCAAGAAGGTGGCACGACCGGACATCCGAAGCAGCGTCGATCCTCGGGACGAAGAAGCTATGTACAAGGAGGCGCAAAAGCTCGCAGCCACAGCCGGAGAACATCGAGAGCGCTTGCTCCGCTATCGAGAGCGGGTGGCACCCCTTAGCCCCAGCAATGCCAGTCCTTTGGCGTTGCCCGTGGACAGCCAGACACTGAGCTTTCGCAGTCGAGCTGACTTCGATGCTTTCAATCGTAAGTTAGGTATGATCCAAGCCGCCTTGTTCGATCCCGAAAAACCTAAAATCATTCGCGAACCCTTGATCGGAACTCTCGATCCCAAACTCATCCAGCAAACGATCGAGCGTTATCGCTTTGAACTGCAGCTCTGCTATGAACTGGCGCTACGCCGAAATCAGCAGGCAACGGGTTCCATGGAATGGCAATGGCATCTTGACACCCAAGGACAGGTCTACGATATCGAGCTCATGCAGAGCGGCATCGACGACTCCAAGATGATCGAATGTGTCCGCAGTAAGATTCAAACTTGGAAGTGGCCTCGACCCCAAAAGGGCAGCATCCGGATCAGCTTTCCGTTCCACTTTAAACCAGCAAAAGGATAGCTATTTGCCTCTAAGTTCTGTATAAACGCACAGTTTTCACGACGACTGATTGTCGCCTCAGCCGGTAATTAAAACATCTATGCATACCCTCTCACTGCATCAAGAGTCCGCACAAAATCCCGATCGTCTTTTCATACTCACGGTCGGAGGCTGCGGAGAGTTCGGCATGAACCTCACGGTCTATGCCTACAAGGGTCGATCCTACGTGGTCGATTGTGGATTGGCTTTCGCCGAAGCTTTCGAAATCGGTGTCGACGCCCATATTCCCTCGCCCGCTTTGCTAGGTCAGATCCTGGGTGGTCCACCCGAGGCTTATCTTGTGACCCATGGGCACGAAGATCATATCGGTGCTCTCCCCTACTTTTTAGCTCAGCTGCCTGCACCCGTTTACATCGGTCCTTGGGCCAGCGAGCTGATCAAGGACAAATTGCTCCAGCGCGGCGAGGCCGGACGGTATCCACTGAACGAAGTCCTCGCTGGACAAACAATACGAGTCGGTGATATCGCCGTGCAGTGGATACACGTCCCTCACTCCATTCCCCACAGCACAAGCCTTGTGATCAATGCTGGCAAGATTCGGGTCTTTCACACGGGCGATTTCAAGACTAAGGGTTACCAGCCCTACGAAACTGACCTTGAAGCTGCCGTGTTGGATAAAATAGCTGCCCAGGGCACGCTTCACGCGCTTGTAGCTGATAGCACGAACGCCATGACTCCTGGCCATTGTCCAAGCGAGAGCACCGTGGTGCCCGAACTCACAGAGCTCCTGAGCAAAGCCAAGGGCGTAGGTTTTGTCACTACCTTTTCGAGTAATCTCTGGCGCGTCAAGACCATACTGCAGATTGCTCTGAAGCTCCAAAAGCGAGTCTTCGCCCTTGGTGCTGGTATGCGCAAGAGTCTCGAGATCGGTGTCAAACTCAAGCTGCTCACGGATGAGATTCAAGCACTGGTTGACGAGGATGGCCTCAGGCATCTCAAACGCTCCGAGATCATCGTCCTCTGCTCGGGTTGCCAGGGCGAACATCGCTCCGGCATGAGGCGAATCGTTCAAGATGAGGTGAGCTTCCTCAGGGTTCAAGCCGATGATCTGGTTCTCTTCTCATCACGCGTGATTCCAGGTAACGAGAAAAGTATTGCCAAGATGGTAAGCCTTTGTCATTTGAAGGGTGCGACCGTCATCACAGCCAAAGAATATCCGAGCATTCATGTCAGCGGACACGCCTATGCGAACGATATCAAGTTGCTTATCGAGCGCCTCAAACCTCGATGGCATATTCCCGTCCATGGAACTTTCACCCAAATGCGAGCCAATCGGGAGTTGCGAACTCAAGGGGAAGCGTGTGATATGCAAAACGGCAGCCTCATTAGCATTGGCCCCGATGGTCTGATGGAACACGCCCTCTTCGAGCTAGAGCGACTCTTCCTCGATTCCTGGTCGCGATTACCAATGAGCTACGAAACCATGCGAGCGCGACATAAGATCGGTGATTCCGGACTTGCGATCGCCAGCGGGCTCTTTAGTCCACACGGCACCCAGTTCGAAATGGAATGTATCGGTCTGCCCTTTGCCAGCGAAGAAGAAGAGGAGCAACTCGAAATGCAGCTCCTCAGCCGACTCAAAGACCTCTACGAGCGGCTGAAGCGAGAGGGTGGGCTGTCGACCGTGACATTTAACGAACAAGGTCGTCTGATGATTCGACGCATTTTGAGTGATCGATTTGTGAAAAAACCCGTGGTCATTGCCAAACTCTACCTAACAGGTGAGCCTACACATGGATTGGAAAGTCGATAAGATCAAGCGCCTCGTTCACACGCCACCCTTCTCGATTGAGGAGGTGCAGCTTTGCGAAATCGATGGCGGAAAGCCTCTGCACTATCCCTACTATCGGATCGTCGCACCTTCTTGGGTAAATGTCTTGGCTCTCACTCCTGAAAAACATGCGATCCTGGTTCGGCAACCGCGAGTGGGGATCATGCAGATGACCCTCGAGGTGCCGGGGGGTAACATGGATGAAGGCGAAGACCCTCAAACAGCTGCCCTGCGGGAACTTGAGGAGGAAACAGGCTACCGTGCAGGACAAATCAAAAGCTTGGGTCAAATAAGTCCAAATCCAGCCATTATGAGCAATCGGCTGCATATGTTCCTCGCAACAGACTGTCGCATTCCGCAACAGCGCGCACACTTTCCTGACACATCGGAACGCATCGAAGTCGTGACGATGCCACTCTCAGAGCTTGAGCAACACCTACAATCCGGGCACTTTCATAATGCACTCGGTGCGCTCACTGTCCTCATGGCTCTGCGCTTCGCGCTATCGACCTGATGAGCTTTGAACTGCGATAGATCAGCATTCTTTATCATAGGGAGACAAGATCGATGAGGAAGGTCACCTTAGTTCCAGGGGACGGTATAGGCCCAGAGATTTGTGCCAGCGTCAAAGCCGTATTTGCCGCCATCAAAGCTCCTGTCGAGTGGGAAGAAGTGGATTGTGGTCTCAGTGCCTTTGAAAAAACCGGACAGCTGATGCCTCAAGTGTTGGTCGATAGCCTCAACCGCAATGGTGTCGCCATCAAAGGCCCCACCACCACTCCCGTGGGTGGAGGACATCGCTCGATCAACGTTCAAATGCGACAAATGTTCAATCTCTATGCTAACGTTCGCCCGATCAAGAACTTCCCGGGCCTGCCGTCTCATTACGCTGGCATCGACATGATCATCGTGCGAGAAAACTCGGAGGACCTTTACAAGGGCATCGAGTACAAAATCTCTGAAGGCGTCGCACAGGGCATAAAACTGATTACTGCCGAAGCGTCCGAGCGTATCGGTCGCCATGCATTTGAGTTAGCCAAAAAACTCAGTCGTAAGACAGTGACTGTCGTTCACAAAGCTAACATCATGAAGTATACCGACGGTTTGTTTCTCGATTCGATTCGGAAGGTCTCCGCTGACTATCCTGAAATCGCCTTCACCGACATGATCGTCGATAATTGTTGCATGCAAATGGTGACCAAGCCTCAGCAATTCGATGTTATCGTGACAGAAAATCTCTACGGAGACATTCTTTCTGACCTTGGGGCGGGACTCATCGGTGGACTCGGTCTCGCTTCCGGCGCCAACATAGGGGAGCGCTGTGCGATTTTCGAAGCTGTCCACGGTTCCGCTCCAGACATTGCGGGCCAAGATAAGGCCAACCCAACTGCCATCCTACTAAGCGCTACTTCGCTCCTGGATTACCTCGGCGAACTCACGCTTGGCGACAAAGTGCGCAATGCAGTTTCGAAGACCCTCGCCAATCCTGAGCAGAGAACGCGCGATCTAGGTGGAACCCTTGGCACCCAAGCCTTCACGGAACAGCTGATCAAAAATATCGGCTAATTCGTGCGCATCCCGACATCGCCCATAGGCGTCCTTGCATAAAACCCTCTAAGCTCCTAACGGACCGCATGTCCTCTCAGGTCCTCGGAACTTGATGCGCCTAGCCTCTGGGTGATGTCCCAACGTTTCAATGAGCTTTTTCAGGGCAGACACGATATCCAGAGCATCTCGTTAGCATGCCTGTGCGGCGAGAAATATTCGCTTTTTTATATCCCTCCCAAACCATGGACCTGCTCTCGCTAGAGTCTTTATTTGTTCGAAAGAAACTTGTGTCTTAACTTTTGTCAGCTATGTCCGATAGCAGCAGAGGACTTTCACAAGGCAGAGAACCGGCTCGACCGGGCTGTAGGAGCCTCATGCAGAAGAAGGTGCATGCCATAGGACGAACCGACATCGGTCGCGTCCGCGCCACGAACCAAGATTCTATGCTCGTTGAAAACGAGCGGGGTATCTTTATTGTTGCCGATGGCATGGGTGGACACGCAGGCGGTGAAATTGCTAGCCGCATCTGTATCGAGCAGGTACACCGAGAAATTCTTGATAAAATCGAACCCCTCTTGGTACAAGGCTCCAAAAAGCATCCTGATCCGACTTTACTCAACAACTTGGCTCATTCCATCAACTACGCATCAGCGAAGATCTACGAGCATTCCCTCGAAGATCCGTCCCTGAGGGGTATGGGAACGACGGCGACTGTGGTTAAAATAGTAGATGGGTACGCCTACTGCGCCCACGTCGGCGACAGTCGCTTTTATCTCGTACGAGCCGGCTTTCTCTATCAGCTCACCTTCGATCATTCGTTGGTCAATGAGCAAGTGCGCGCGGGTATTCTCACCCCGGAAGAAGCTGAGGTGCATCACTTGAAGAATGTGATCACACGTAGCGTCGGCTACCAGGAAGAAGAGGATGTCGACACTCTCTGCGTCCGCTTGGAAAAGGGGGACTTTCTGTTGCTCTGCAGCGACGGCTTGCATGGCAAAATCAATGACATCGAGCTTTCACAGATAAGCAGCAAGAGAGGGGTTGCTGCGGTTCAGGAACTGGTTGATCTCGCCAATGAGCGCGGCGGCGAGGACAACATCACGCTGATCATCGCTGAGGTCCAGGAATTTTCGTCGGCATCCTAGCGATTCGGCTCCGAGAAGGGCAGGTGATGCGTAAGATCACGATCGTCTACATTCCCGAAAATACAAAGCAAACACGGCAGATCAAAATTCCCCGCTGGCTGATTCGTGCCGTCTATGCGAGCTCTTTTATCCTGACGACGGTCGTGGGTTACATCGTCTATGACTATTTGCAGCTGCGGTCCCTACGCGATTCCTACCAAAAGATAGCCGCGGAAAATCAGGGTCTTCGAGGGGAAGCCCAGCTGCTGCTCAGCAACCTCGAAGAGGTTCGCCGTTCCCTTCGAAGAGTCCAGGACTACAGCGAAAAACTTGGAGAATTGACCCAACTCAAAGTGAAGCGCTTCTCTAGCCATACGGGGATCGGTCCGCTCACCCCTCAGGAATACCACCAGGCCCGAGAGGAGTTGCAGCTACCGTCCGATGGCCAGCACCTGCCGCTTGGTGTCGACCTCGATCGACTGATGTTCCGCACCGCCTTCGATAAAATGAAGACCATCGGCAACAACGCTAATCAAAATGCTCTGCGTCTCCAAAAACTCCTCTCAACCTTGAGCCAGCAGCGTTCCCTTCTCGCTTCGGTTCCCTCGGTCAGCCCTGTCGATGGTTGGATCACCTCGGGGTTTGGAACCCGCATCTCCCCCTTCACCGGCCAACGTGATCTCCACCTCGGAGTCGACATCGCTGCTCCTATCGGGACCCCGATCTACGCCCCAGCCGATGGTGTGGTCATCTTTTCGGGATCGAAGGATGGTTTCGGCAACTTCATCATGATCGCGCACGGCTACGGTGTCGTGTCACGCTACGGCCACAACGCCGAAAATCTGGTCCAACCCGGGCAGCGCATCAATCGCGGCGAACAGATTGGCACCGTAGGCATGTCGGGCCGTACGACTGGCCCCCATCTGCACTATGAAGTGATTCTAAACGGCAATGCGACCGATCCCCGTAAATTCATCCTGAATATGCAATGATCCGCCCGCGTGAGCACCCTCATCTCGCTTTGGACCGTAATCAGGACACGCCTTTGAACGCCTCTCTCGCTCACCCCATTCAGGGAAAAGCATTCCCCCAAACTGTTTTTGCCGCTATACTTAACGACCTGTCTGGGCATTTTTGCGCAGTATGAGTCCGAGGTGTGGGCTCATGAGCTCGGGCCTGGATGGCAACGGATGAACCGGTGCATTCGCGCACCTCATTCGACCTCCAGACGCTTCGGAACGTTCGGGCCAATCAAGGTCACAAAACCCGTAGACGCGGAACATATCCATGCTGAATTTAGCTCGCAAAATCATCGGTACTAAGAACGATAGGGAAATTCGCCGTTATCGCTCGATCGTCGACAAGATCAATGCCCTCGAGCCTTCGATGAAGTCTTTGAGCGACGATGCCCTACGCGGCAAGACCGAAGAATTTAAAGCGCGTCTCGCCAAAGGCGAGACCCTCGACGCTTTGGCCCCCGAAGCCTTTGCCGTGGTCCGCGAGGCAGCTCAGCGAATCCTTGGGATGCGGCACTTCGATGTGCAAATGATCGGTGGCCTTGCTCTGCATGAGGGACGAATCTCGGAGATGAAAACCGGGGAGGGAAAGACCCTAACAGCGACAGCCCCGGTTTACCTCAACGCCCTGGCTGGCAAAGGGGTCCACGTCGTGACGGTCAACGATTACCTGGCCACACGCGACGCCGAACACATGGGTAAGCTCTACGGATTCTTGGGGCTCAAAACGGGTCTGATCGTCCATGGTCTGAACGATGCACAAAGACGAGCGTCTTACGAATCTGACGTAACCTACGGCACGAACAATGAGTTTGGCTTCGATTATCTACGCGACAACATGAAGACGGAAAGCTCGCGTTTCGTGCAGCGCGGCCACTTCTTCTGTATCGTCGACGAAGTCGACTCGATTCTCATCGACGAAGCTCGGACCCCGCTGATTATCTCGGGTCCTTCGGAAACCCGCACGGAGCTCTACGTCAAGGTCAACGCAGCTATTCCCGGGCTACAGAAGGATAGCGATTACATCGTTGATGAAAAGTCTCGGACTGTGACCTTGACTGAAGACGGGATCAGTAAGCTCGAAAAACGGCTCAATGTCGATAACCTCTACGATCCCCACAATATCGAACACCTGCACCACGTGCAGCAGGCACTCAAGGCCCACATTATCTTCAAAAAGGACGTTGATTACGTCGTACGAGACAACAAGGTCGTCATCGTCGATGAATTCACGGGTCGTCTGATGCCAGGTCGTCGCTACAGCGACGGTCTGCATGGAGCGCTCGAAGCCAAAGAACACTTGCCTGTCGAGAATGAAACGCAGGTTCTCGCGACAATCACCTTTCAAAACTACTTCCGTCTCTACGCGAAGCTCGCGGGTATGACGGGTACTGCAGACACCGAAGCCGTCGAATTCAAAAAGATCTACAACCTTGACGTCGTTGTGATTCCGACCAACCGGACGATGATCCGGAAGGACGAGCAGGACGAGGTCTACCGCACGGCGCGCGAGAAGTTTGAAGTCATCGCCGATGAAATCGCGAAGGCGCAAACTCGCGGTCAGCCGGTTCTGGTCGGCACAGTCTCGGTCGAGAAGTCCGAGCTTTTAGCGAGTCTTCTGCGCAAGCGAAATATCCCGCACGAGATCCTCAACGCGAAGAACCACAGTCGAGAGGCGGTGATCATCGCCCAAGCAGGCCAGAAGGGGATGGTTACGATCTCGACTAATATGGCGGGCCGAGGAACTGACATCGTGCTGGGAGAGGGCGTGCGCGAGCAGGGAGGCCTCTACGTTATCGGTACCGAGCGCCACGAATCGCGGCGAATCGACAATCAGCTTCGAGGCCGTTCTGGCCGCCAGGGCGACCCAGGGCGTACCAAGTTTTATCTTTCGCTCGAAGACGATCTCATGCGGATCTTTGCTTCAGATCGACTCTCAGCCATCATGCAGAGACTTGGCATGAAAGAAGGCGAGGCGATCATATCGCCGATGGTGTCACGCGCGATTGAAAAAGCGCAGCGCCGAGTCGAAGAGCAAAACTTCTCCTCGCGGAAGCACGTTCTTGAGTATGACGACGTTATGAACCAGCAAAGACAGGTGGTCTATGCCCGTCGCCGCAAGATTCTTGAGGGTACCTTCGACGTCAGCTTCATGGGCGACGCGACCCGTAGTCAGCTTGAAGGCATACTGAGCAAACACGCGCCAGAGACCACCAATAAAACGGCTTGGGACTTCGAGGCTGCGGAAAAAGAGGTTCAGGCCGAATTTTTCACCCAGATCCCGCTCAAAGACGAACCCGGTCAGGAACAGTCGCTGGCGGCGATCGTCGAGCGTCTGCACGAACAGCTCCTGAAAGCGTATCAGGAGAAGCGCCAGAAAGTTGGTAACGAGCTGATGCAGCGCATCGAAGCTTACGTCTACCTCCAGATCATCGACCAGAGTTGGAAGGAGCATCTTCGCTCCATGGAGACTCTGCAGGACAGTGTACGACTGCGAGGTTACGGGCAGAGAGACCCGCTTCAGGAATACAAACGTGAGGCCTATAAGCTCTTTGAAAGCCTCATGATCCGTATCGAAGACGAAACAGCTTTAGCCCTGATTCGCATGCCGCCACCTGAAGTCCGTTATGAGGAAGCGCCGCAAGTCGCTGAGCCTGATGAGTCTCGCTTGAATTTCGTACATCCAGACGCTCCGGCTCCGACGGCAAATGGCCTAGCGGGAGACGCATCCGACGACGGCATGATTTATCACGGGAGCCGCGAGGTTCCAGCTGCTGCGACGTCCCCGGAAACCGTTCGCCGCATGGGCGACAAAGTGGGACGCAACGATCCATGTCCCTGTGGATCGGGGCAGAAATATAAAAAGTGCCATGGTCGCCTCAGTGGTGAGGCTTGAGGTATAATGGAGTCGTCAGATCGGGCGCGCTCGATCGGAGACTCCACCTCTAGCAGCTGGGGAAGTATACGTGCACCGCGTCTTTGATTTCGCTCCCGCGGACCAGGAAGTCGTCGTTTCGAGGATCCTTGTTCAAGTCCATCAAGCGGTCGATGAGGCGTTTCCCCATGCTCGGCCTGCCTCCCAGCGTTTTGCCAAGACCGCCTTCGTGGGTTATGACGAGCCCACCTTGACCCAAATTGTGCCGAGTGAAACCATCCGGGAGGCTTTGGGGGGGGAGATATCAGGCGAAGCCCTGGATTCGCGCACGCCCAAGCCCCGACTTCTGGCCGATATCTCGGAAGAGGAGCCGATTTCGGAGGAAAATGACCTCAGGGCCCGGCCTTGGGATCGCTTCCGCGACAATATGTCTTTGAAACAGACTTTGATCGGAGTCCTGACTCTGATCCTGGTCGCTCTTCTTGCCTATCTTTGGCTCGCAGATTGAAGACTCCGACAAGTTCCTTGCGCTTCCCTGGGGCCTCCGCTAATTAAGTGCTTCTCGGCAAAGTTCGTTTCAACTTTTTCATAGACGGGAAAGCGCCATGCTACGACACGATGGTCGATCCTCAGACCAGATGCGACCCATTCGCATCACTCCCCATTTCACAAAAAATGCTCATGGCTCCGTACTAATCGAATATGGAGACACCCGCGTCATCTGCACAGTGTGCGTTGAAGAGGGTGTCCCTGCATTTCTCCGTAATTCTAGCCCGGCTCAAGGCTGGTTGACTGCTGAATATGGGATGCTCCCCGGCGCTACCGGAACCCGTACACGTCGGGAGAGGCCTGCGCCCTCAGGACGGTCCCAGGAGATCCAGCGCTTGATTGGGCGATCACTCCGGGGCGTGATCGATCTGACCAGAGCTGCTGATCTGACCTTCAACATCGACTGTGATGTGATTCAGGCCGATGGTGGGACCCGCACAGCATCGATCACAGGATCCTACGTGGCGCTGAAAATGGCGGTTGATAAGCTCCTGCGAAGCGGCCGACTGGGTGAAAATCCGTTAGTCGACGCCGTGGCCGCTGTTTCCGTTGGCCTGCGGGATGGTGAGGTTCTCGTAGACCTGGATTACCAGGAGGACAGCACCGCCGACCTCGATATGAACGTGGTGATGACGCAAAGTGGTCGCTTCCTCGAGGTTCAGGGCACGGCCGAGCGCGCTTCCTTCGCACGCAACGACATACTAGCCATCATTGACGCGGCAGAGGCAGCTCTCAAGCCCTGCTTCGAACTCCTGCACGAAGCGGCTGACGGCCGCGTAGTCGAGACCTAAGTTTCACGTGAAACATTCAGGACGATGATTTGGGGTCGGGGGGAGTATCGGGCAATTGAGCTCCTTGCCCCCCATGCCTTGGGCGGTAAGGGCAGTGGCGACAGCCCTGCCCACAGCAGTATCCCCTTTGAGCCAAATAATAGGCCGTGAGAACCATGTACCCGGTTAAAGCATCGTGGTAGAAGTCCCGCCCCTGAACCAGCGGGCCCGTGCCTGTTGCATCCTTACTCAATGGGCTGCGTCCTCTTAGAATCCAGCTCGCAGACCGGGACCACCAAGGGTGTCTGTCCGCTGCGCTTCAATCGCCCGCCCGGTGTCTTCTGGGTAATCACCGCTGAAACAACCATAGCAGTAATTGTTGCAGTTTTCTTTGCCAAGGGCTTCCCGAAGTCCATTAAGGCTCAAGAACGCTAGGGTATCGGCGCCGATGAAGTCACGGATCTCCTCAACCGTTTGCTGAGCCGCTAAAAGTTGCCCTCGCTCAGGTGTGTCAACACCAAAGTAGCAGGAATGGGTGATTGGGGGCGAACCGAGCCGCATATGAATCTCTTTGGCACCTGCCTTGCGCAGCATCCGCAGGATTTTCACCGAGGTTGTACCACGAACGAGACTGTCGTCTACCACCACAACTCGCTTGTCGCGCAGGGAGGAACCAACAGGATTCAGCTTCAGTTTGACCCCAAAGTCACGGATCGACTGAGAGGGCTCGATGAAGGTCCGGCCGACATAGTGATTGCGCACAAGACCGAGTTCCATCGGCAAACCAACAGCTGCCGCATAGCCTAACGCCATCGGCACACCCGAATCGGGCACAGCAATCACGACATCAGCCTCGACATGGGATTCCCGTGCGAGGGTCGCACCGATTTTTTTGCGTAGATTATAGATTTCTTCGCCAAAAATCTTGCTATCCGGACGAGCAAAATAAATCGGCTCGAAGGAACAGAAAGCTTTACGGGGACTCTGGTAAGGAAAATACGAACGGATGAATCCGTCCTGGAAGATTTCAACGATTTCTCCAGGCGCAATCTCACGCTCAAACTCTGCATCGATCAGCTCGAGAGCGCAGGTCTCACTTGCAACGACGACGCACGAGCCACGCCGTCCTAACACAAGCGGACGAAAACCAAAGGGATCCCGCAAAGCAAACATCCGATCTTTGGTCAAAAGAACCAAAGAATACGCGCCTTTCACCTGAGCCATCACCTCGACGATCCGCTCGAGCAATTGTTCCTTGCTGCTCTTGGCAAGCAGGTGCATGAAAATCTCAGTGTCCGAGGTCGATTGAAAGATACTGCCCTGTTCCTCGAGCTTGCGTCTCAGCACATCGGCATTGGTTAGGTTACCATTGTGTGCGATCGCCATGGCTCCGAGCGGCGTCTTAAAGGAAAAAGGCTGAATGTTTTGAATCATACGGCTGGCACCCGTTGTCGAGTACCGATTGTGACCGATTCCCGAACGCCCCTCGATCTCAGACAGGATGCCTTGGGTGAACCCATCACCCACCAGTCCGAAGGTCTTATGCCCGTGGAATTCGCCTTCCTCATTGATCGTCACGATACCGGCAGCTTCTTGCCCCCGGTGCTGCAAGGCGTAAAGCCCTAGATAAATCAGCTTGGCAGCTTCAGGGTCACCCACAACCCCGACAACCCCGCACTCTTCACGAAACCCTGGCATAGACACGAGCCCTTTCTAAGATGACCGCCCCCTCGCTCTCAACCGCGAAGGACTTGCACGTTCTCTATTCAACACCATCAAACCAGCAAGGATGCTTTCGAAGCCTGACGGAAAGCATGGAGATCCAAGCTCTGGCCATCGATCGTCAGCTTCTGAGACGGCAACATGTGGCCGACCTTCACGAGCTCCAGGCTGTCACTGACCACGGAGAGTGTTTGGCCTTGGGCCGCAAGCACAAGATAGGTGGCACTGCTCTCTCCAAAGTAAACCGTTGGATCACCCTTCAGCTCCAGCTGGGCGCCGAGATGCTCGGTCGCCAGCAGCATCTTGCCGATCGTTGTCAGCACTCCGCCCGCCCCTACATCTCGCGCAGCCAGCACCGCTTGATCCTGCGACCATCGTGCTAAGATCTTCGCCGCCTCGCGTTCAGCTGCCCACTCGATCCTTGGGGGAGCTTCTGTGGTGCCCTTGTCTAGCACCTTTGCCAGCAGCGAGCCACCGAAGCTGTAGGCGACGGCTTTGGGTCGCAGCACATAAAGATCCCCGCCTCGCTCGGTGACAGCGGGGAGCCCCTTGCGAACGTCGGGATGACGACCAATCATGCCGATCATGGGCGTCGGTGCGATGCTTACGCCATCGGTTTCGTTGTAGAGGCTCACGTTACCACTCACAACTGGCGTCCCTAGTTCCCGGCAGGCCATGCCTATCCCATCAATGCCGGCCACGATCTGGCCCATCACCTTCGGATCTTCGGGGTTCCCATAATTCAAACAGTCTGTGACGGCCAAGGGCTGAGCCCCGGTCGCAGCGATCGAGCGGTAACACTTGAGCACCGCATGCGCCGCTCCCAGCAAAGGATCCTGAGCGCAATAGCGCTCGTTACAGGCTGTGGCGACAGCGAGTCCGAGATACGGGTCCCCAGCCTCGGCCCACTCGGAGCGGATCCAGAGCAAACCGGCACCTTGCTGTTCAGGTCCAAGGACTGTTTTAGTCCCGATATGATGGTCGTACTGCCGATAGATCGCCTGCTTATCGCCATCTTCGCTGAGGATTCGCTTGAGAAGTTCGCCCGCAGCCAGGGTCCTCACCAAATCTCGGAAACTCTTGTCCGACTCAAAGCGTGGTTCGGGGCGCACATAGGGACGTTCGTAGCGGGGAGCACTATCGGCCAGCGGCGCGACCAGCACATCCACTTCCAGGACATTATTCTTGACGATCTGCATACGCCCCGTGTCCGTCACGATTCCTATGACCGCAAATGGCAATTCCCAGCGCCGGAGGCAATTCTGTAACTCATCCCAACGGCTGGGCTCGACGCACATCAGCATGCGTTCCTGCGATTCCGAAAGAAGCAGCTCGTAGGCCGACATGTTCTTGGCTCGCGTCGGAACGTAGTCGAGATTGAGATAAAGACCATTGCCCGCTCGGTCGGCCATCTCAAACGAGGAGGAGGTCAGACCCGCCGCTCCCATATCCTGGAGCCCGACCACGAGTCCTCGATCCAAAACCTCCAAGGTCGCTTCGAGCAGCAGTTTTTCGGCAAAAGGATCGCCCACCTGCACCGTCGAACGTTCGCCACTGGCTTGGCTCGAAAAACTATCGGAAGCCATCGATGCACCATGAATACCATCACGGCCGGTTGCCGAGCCCACGTAGACGACCAGATTGTGCTGGCCTGAGGCGAAACCTTTGAAAATCCTGTCCTCGTGGATCAGTCCTACGGTCATGGCATTGACGAGAATATTACCATCGTAGGTTTTATCGAAGGATACCGAGCCAGCGACTGTCGGAATGCCCACACAGTTACCATAATCCCCGATACCCTTCACGACATTGGCAAAGAGATAATGGGTTCTAGGGTGCTCGCGATGTCCAAAACGCAGCGAATTCAGATTAGCTACAGGTCGCGCTCCCATGCAAAACACGTCGCGCAGGATCCCGCCCACGCCCGTCGCGGCACCCTGATAGGGCTCGATGTAGCTGGGGTGATTGTGGCTTTCCATCTTGAAGGCCGCGCATAGCTTACCACTCAAACGCACGACGCCGGCATTTTCGCCAGGACCGACCACCACCTCGGAACCCTCGGTCGGCAACTTTTTAAGGTGAATCTTCGAAGATTTATAGGAACAGTGTTCGCTCCACATAGCGGAAAAGACGCCTAATTCGGCCAACGTCGGCTGACGTCCCACGATCTGGAGCAAGGTCTTATACTCCTGATCGTTGATTTTATGTTTTTTCAGCAATGGCTTGAGTTGGGCCTCATCGGTCGTGACCAACGGTGCGCGTGTGGTCTGAGACAATTGCTGGAGTTGTTGCAGGAATGGGGTCTGCATAGAAACGTTCTCCTCGCATGGAAACGAAAAAGGCCCGGTTGGGGCCTTTGTTTGGTGTCTTTTCACAAGACGGTCGCAAGGAAGGCTTCGAGTATTCTCTTGCCATCGTTGCTACCGAGCAGCGGGTCCGTAGCCCGCTCGGGGTGAGGCATCATCCCGAGAATCCGTCCGTTCTCACTGACGATCCCAGCGATGTTCGCCACCGCACCGTTCGGGTTGGTCTCCGAACTGACCTCGCCCTGAGTGCTAGCATACTGGAACAAGATCTGACCTTTGTCCTGCAGCCTGGCTAGCTCCGGCTCAGACACGTAAAATCTGCCTTCACCGTGGGCTATCGGCACCTTATAAAGCTGGCCCTCGAGCCGCTGGTGGTAACCGCTATGACCAGCTGCAACCTTAAGATGAACCTGTTCGCAGATGAACTTTTGGTGGGCATTCTTCATGAGAATACCCGGCAAGAGGTGCGACTCGGTCAGCACCTGAAAGCCATTGCAGATGCCGATGATTGGCCCACCCTTAGCCGCAAAAGTCTTGATGGCAGGCATAATGCGAGAGCAGCTCGCAAGAGCCCCGCCGCGCAAGTAGTCGCCGTAGCTGAAACCACCGGGAAGTATAAGACCGTCAAGGCTAGGGAGTTCTGTCGCTTCGTGCCATACGAGCTGGACATCGATAGCAAAAAGCCGCTTGATGGCGTCGACACAGTCTGCGTCGCAATTGGAACCTGGGAACTGGACGAGACCGATCCGCGTTTGGCCTAGGGATGTCGTGCGTGCCATGGCTCAAAGCTTTCTACAGCTAAAGGTTTCCGCCACTGGATTGGCCAGATGCTCGGCAGCAAGGGTCTGGACCAATTTGGCCGCCTCGGCTTCGTTCCCTTCCACTTCGAGAACGAAGCGCTTCGATACTTTCACCGACTTGAGCTGCTCATGTCCGAGCCGCTGGAGGGTTTGCTGGATGGCCCGGCCTTGGGTGTCCAGGACTTCTTCCTTCAGCTCGACAACGACTTCGTACTTCATGTTTTTGGGGCCGCCTCTTGATAAGTTAGGCTTGCCTTGAGGTAGTCCCGATTCATATCGGCGATCACACGAACGCTGATCTGTTTCGGACACGCGGCTTCGCACTCGAAGTAGTTGGTGCAGTTGCCAAAGCCTTCTGCATCCATCTGCTTCACCATGTTCAAAACACGCCGCATACGTTCGGGTTGTCCTTGAGGCAGGCTTGCCAAGTGTGAAACTTTCGCGCCGACAAATAACATTGCAGCAGCATTCTTGCAAGCAGCAACACACGCTCCACATCCGATACATTCCGCCGCGTCCATGGCGAAATCGGCCTTCTCTTTTGGAATCAGGGTTGCGTTCGCATCGGGAACACCGCCTGTGTTGACAGAGACAAAGCCTCCTGCCGCAATGATACGGTCGAAAGCCCCACGATTAACAACCAAATCCTTAATGACCGGGAATGGTTTGGCTCGCCAGGGTTCGATGTGAATGCTGTCACCGTCCTTGAAGGAGCGCATGTGCAACTGGCAAGTGGTCGTGCCTCTTTGACCACCATGAGGCTTGCCGTTGATCATCATCGAGCACGAACCACAGATGCCCTCGCGGCAGTCGTGGTCGAAGGCGATGGGTTCTTGCCCCTTGCCGATAAGCTCTTCGTTCACCTGGTCCAGCATCTCGAGAAAGGAGCTGTCGGGCGAGACATTCGTAGCTTTATAAGTTTCTATTTTTCCAGGATCTTTGGCATTTTTTTGCCGCCATACATGCAGGGTCAGATCCATTACTTGTAACTCCTCGTGGCAAGCTTGATGTTCTCATAGACCAAGGGTTCGATGTGACGTTCAGGCGCTATATTCGGGCCTTTGTACTCCCAGACTGCAGCGTGGAGGAACTTATCATCGTGCCGCAGTGCCTCGCCGTCTTCTGTCTGGTGTTCCTCGCGGAAGTGCCCACCGCAGGACTCTTCACGGGTCAAGGCGTCGTAGCACATCATTTCCCCAAGCTCGATGAAATCGGCTACCCGCCCAGCTTTTTCCAGGGACTGGTTCAAGCCTTCGGCGGTTCCGACTACCTTCAAATTTTTCCAGAATTCTTCGCGAATCGCTTTGATTTCCTGAATCGCTTGTTCGAGACCCTTTTTGTTGCGGGCCATACCGCACTTGTCCCAGATAATCTTGCCAAGTTGCTTGTGGAATGAGTCCGGCGTCCTTTGGCCGTTGATCGACAGAAACTTTTTGATCAAATCGTTCACGTCCTGCTCGACCTTTTTCACCTCGGGTCGATCGATGCTCACCTTTTCGAACTTCTCTTTGGCGAAGTAATCACCGATGGTCGCGGGCAAGACGAAGTAACCATCTGCCAGTCCTTGCATCAGGGCGCTTGCACCTAGTCGATTGGCGCCGTGGTCGGAAAAGTTAGCTTCGCCAAGCACGTAAAGACCTGGGATATTGCTCATCAGATTGTAGTCGACCCACAATCCACCCATGGTGTAGTGCACCGCAGGATAGATGCGCATGGGTACTTCGTAAGGATTCTCTGCAGTGATCTTCTGGTACATTTGGAAAAGGTTGCCGTAGCGTGCAGCAATGGCAGGCATCCCATCACGCTTGATAGCATCGCGGAAGTCGAGATAAACTCCGAGGCCACCAGGACCAACGCCCAGTCCAGCGTCGCAGACTTCCTTCGCTGCCCGAGACGAGATATCGCGCGGCGAGAGGTTACCGAAGCTTGGATACTTTCTCTCTAGAAAGTAATCGCGATCGTCCTCAGAAATTTCATTAGGATGCCGTTTGTCACCTTTGTTCTTCGGAACCCAGACACGACCGTCGTTACGAAGCGACTCAGACATCAGTGTGAGCTTCGACTGATGATCACCTGAAACCGGAATACACGTCGGGTGAATCTGAGTGAAGCAAGGATTGGCGAAGCCCGCTCCGCGCTTCCACGCCCGCAGCGTCGCTGTCACATTCGAACCTTTAGCGTTGGTCGATAGGTAGAAGACGTTGCCATAGCCACCCGTTGCCAAGCAAACGGCTTCTGCAAGGTGGGTCGAGATCTTGCCAGTGACGAGGTCCCGGACCACGATACCACGGGCTCGGCCGTCAATGATGACGAGATCCAGCATCTCGGTCCGGGGGAACATCTTCACTTTGCCAAGACCAATCTGCCGCTCGAGAGCTTGGTAGGCACCGAGCAGCAGCTGCTGTCCGGTCTGGCCACGGGCATAGAAGGTCCGAGACACCTGAGCACCGCCGAAGGAGCGGTTATCGAGCAAACCGCTATACTCTCGGGCGAAAGGCACACCTTGCGCGACACACTGATCGATGATGTTAACGCTCACTTCAGCGAGGCGATACACATTCGCTTCACGGGCGCGGAAATCTCCGCCTTTGATTGTATCGTAGAAGAGGCGATAGGTACTGTCGCCGTCGTTCTTATAATTTTTTGCGGCATTGATCCCGCCCTGGGCCGCAATACTATGCGCCCGGCGAGGACTATCCTGGAAACAGAAACAAGAGACTTGATAACCCATCTCACCCAAGCTGGCAGCAGCGGCTGCACCGGCCAGACCTGAACCAACCACGATCACGCTGTACTTGCGGCGATTGGCTGGGTTCACAAGTTTCATATCAAACTTGTGCTTGCTCCACTTCTCGGCGAGAGGTCCGCTAGGAATTTTGGCATCCAACTTCATGTTAAAACTCCTCTAGGATTCAGAGCGCGGATCCTGGCGACACGACCCGACTCCAAAATCATAATTTTATTTGATGATACCAACCAATACCGACAGCGGAATCGTGACCGCAGCCAAACACACCACCCAGCCCATGGCCGGAAACAGCCTGCGAAAAAGGGTGTTATACTTGCTATGATTGAGTCCGAGGGACTGCCAAAGACTCGAAAGCCCGTGATGCAAGTGGAAGGCCAAGACCAGCATCGCGACGATATAAAGGAGCGAGATGAGCGGCTGCTGAAAGGCTTCGACGACCATGGTATAGACATCATCACGTCCCAGAGCATCCACCCGGTCGCCGGAATAGTTGACGATGCGGAAGGTGTAGTGAGCCAAGTGATAAAGAAGGAAGAGGAGGACAATAGTACCCGTCATGGGCATCGTCCGCGAAGCGTAGGTAGCTTTCAGCGTCTCCTCGTAGTGATAACGGACGGGCCGAGCGGCACGGTTGGCTAGTGCCAACCGATAGGCGGTGACGATGTGCAAACAAAAGATCACGACCAGACCGATGCGAGCGATCCAGATCCCGCCATACGGCAGGTTCTTTAGCGCCAACGCATAGGCGTTCATCGCATCCTGCCCCACGTACAGAATGAGGTTACCTGCGATATGGCCGATCAGGAACACAAATAGCCCCAATCCTGTGATGGCCATCACATACTTCGATCCTAGTGAGGACTTCATCAGACGTACGATCCAACTCATAACCTTCTCCGACGGAAAAATCTGAAACGGCTCGAGGCATGAGGATCTACGGTTGTCACGCGCGGGTCTCACGTCTGAAGCCGCATGATAGAAATCTGCAAATGCCTAAGGCATAGGGCTTGAGGAAAGCTCGTCTCAGGACTCTCGGATACTTATAACAAATTCCCCGGCTTTTCCAGATGTCCTTTCAAAAGACGGGATAGCTCCGTCCCCCGGGTTGCAAGCCGCCCCAGGCCGTTACGCCGTAACTGAATCCAACTGCGGGGCAGCTGCTTCCTTGGACTGGGGACCAACCCGCACACTGACACGCTCCTGCCCTTCGAGCAAGCGTCGTGCGACGCGTTTGACATCCTCGATACCAATTGCGTCGAGTCGGGAGGTATAAGTTTCAAAATCGTCATACCCCAAGCCGTACAGCTCCATAAGAGCCATAGTCATCGCCTGGGCGTCCCCCCTCTGCATATCTGCTTCGTGGCTGCCGATCAGATAGTTTCGAGCCCTGTCTAACTCGGCTTGATCTAAGCCTTTGCGACAGAGATCGTCCCAGACTTTAAGGATACCCTGCCGGGCATCCTGCACCTTATGAGGGCTACAGGCCATATAAACACCAAAAATTCCACGATGACAGCCATGACTGTGCAGCGGCGCAACCGAATAAGCTAAACTCTGTTCGTCGCGCAGTTTGAGAAAGAGTTGACCGCCGCTGCCACCCAGCGCATTCGCCAAGACATCGAGGGTATAACGATCAGGATCGAGCCAGTTCAGCCCCAAGGTTCCCATCACCAGATGGACCTGCTCTCGATCCTTGGTCCAACGTAAGTCCTGAGGCTGAATCAGAGCAGGTTGATGTTGGCAGATGTTCTGCGGTCGACCAACCGCCCGATTGAGTCCCTTCAGACGTTTTTCCATGTGTTCGAGGAAGACCTCAAAAGGTAGTCGACCCACACCACTGATGATCCAATGGGAACCATCACGTCGCTGCTCGTAGGATTGGAGCAAACCTTCACAAGTCAAGCCTTGCACAACCTCTTCCAGTCCCCAGACCGGATAACGGTAGGAGTGTGCACCATAAATGGCTTCTTGAAAGCGGCGCATCGCAATGGATGCGGGCGAATCACGTTCCATCTGAATATCGTCAAAGACCTCGAGTTTTGAACTCTGCAACTGAGCCTCGGGAAAGCGTGGCTCGAGGAGAGTCTCCGCAAAGAGAGGCATGAGAGATTCGAACTGTTCGCTCAGGCATTGAAGCTTAAGTCCGAAGCTATCTCGGCCTGAAAATCCAGCTAGTACAGCTCCTTCCCCTTCGATCCGTCGCAGCATGTCATCGTAAGTGTAGCGAGACGTGGCCGTGCCCAGCAAATCGGCCATAACGTGGTGAAGCCCTGCAGTCTCGGCGGTTTCGCTGCGCAAGCCCCCTGAGCACACGGCGGTGATATTCAAAAGATCGTTATGGTTTTGCTGACGATACAGCAGAGTCACCTGAGGGGTGAGAGCATGGGCATAGACTCCCGCCTTCTGGACCTTGTGCTGTGACTTTTGCCGGGTGCTCGCCTCAGGCTTTCGAAAACCCACCTGGAATGCTGCTTTCACCTGCTCGGCTTGAATGCCCCCATCCCGAGGTAGAACGCACGCAATTACGCAGGCATCTTCCTTAAGCCAGCGATCGACTGCAGACGCAACATCGTGGGGTGTCAGACGATTCATCTTCGCTTCGACGATGAGATCATGCATGAGCTCGTGAGGGGTCTGCAGAGCGTTCCCAATAGACCGCGCCTGCCCGGAGACGGTTTCTTCGCTGTAGATACGATCCGCTTTGGCGTTGGCTCGGGCTCGATCGAGTTCGACACGATCGACGGCTTCGTGGTATTTCAACCGAGCCAACTCCCGACCAAGCGCCTCCACGCAGGAGAGATAATTGTCAGCATGGGGCATAGCACTGAGCTCGAAGACCCCCCCAAATCGCGGGGCAAACATCGAGCAGCCAACGACACTTGTCAATTGCTCCTCATCCCGGACCTTGCGGTGCAGACGCGAGGACTCGCCACTACCTAGCGCGAAAGCCGCCATATCTAAAGCCAAAAGATCGTCATGCAGAAGCCCTGGGGCTTGAAAGGCTATTTCAAGACGCGGCTGCTCATAATCTCCGGTGATAACATGCACCGAAACGCCGTCGCAGGGCTTCACATCCAAACTGTAGCTGCTATCGACTGCACTCCCTACGACCGACCCAAACGTGACCTGCATCGTCTTCATGAGGTCTTCGGCCTCCACATGGCCAACAGCGATGACTTTCATGTTCTGCGGCTGGTACCACTTGCGATGAAAACGAAGCAGCATCTCTCGCGTGTAGCCTTTAACGGTCGATTCATAGCCGATGATCGGTAGAGCGGCTTTTGTGCCCTCATAGATCTGCTCGAAGATGCGTCGACCCAAAGCATGCCCTGGACTGTCTTCATTGCGCTTCATCTCTTCAAGAATCACCTCTTTTTCCCGCTCGAGCTCTTCGGCATCGAAGGTGCTATAAAAGATGGCTTCGTAAAGAATATTGACAGCTTCGGCAGCATGGACCGCTGGCAGAATTAAGTAAAATACCGTGTGATCGAAGCTTGTGTAAGCATTCATCTCGCCGCCTAGGAACTCGACTCGGCGGGAGATCTCGCCTACAGCATAGTTTCGAGTCCCCTTGAATAGCATGTGTTCGATGCAGTGGCTGATCCCTTCCTCACCCCCGGTCTCCTCGTGCAAGGAACCGACTCCGATCCAGCACTGCAGTGCAAACATTTTAGAAAAGCGGTTTTCCTGGATCACCACATCAAGGCCATTATCCAAAAGTTTGCGCAGCATGCTGACCTCACATCTTCATGATTAGGGATAGAAGCAGCGAGCTTTGCAACTCATTCTGCGCCGGGAAATTCTTGTTAACGGCATAGGCCAGAGAGTAGGTTTTTTGGAATATTCCGACGCCACCTGCCAGGAGCTCACGCTCAGGACCGCTGACGCTATGCCCATAACTTGCGAATACACGCAAAACATCGTAGGTATCGACCTGCAGACCGACAAAGCCCATCCGCTCAGGCTCCTCCCACCGTTCTAACTCTGTCAGACTCAGATTCAAGCTCTGGAGAGGTAAAGTCTCGAACACAGCGGATCGCTCGCGCTCCCGATAGTCGACACTGAGCATCACCGAACCACGCGGTGGCTCCCACGTGATCCCTGCTCGCAGCATACGCGGCGCGACCGCTCCCACACGTCGATTATTGAGATTCTGCACCGAAAGTCCGAGGCGAAGAGACTCGGTAAGCTGTCCCACCAGACCCGCTCCGAGACTGATCCCCTTCAGGTCCTTCTCCTCACCCGCAGGTGCTTCAGGATCTTCGGCTTCGACGTAATGCGCTGCGAGCCCAAGAGAAACGTACTCGGTCGGCACAGCAAAGGCCACGGAGCCTCGCCTCCGCACCGGCGAATCGACCTCGGTCCGTTCTCCTCGATCCTTCAACTCTTCCGTAAAACCTGTGTACTCGAACGCTGCGACGATCGACGATGTCATGCCGTCAATAATGCCAGCCTTGTAGAACGGACGACCTATCGAAGGCCAGTAGTAGACACCACTCACGTCGTAGCTAGTGTGCTTGTAGAGCATCGCAGGATTGGTGCGAATAGCGCCGAGTTCACTGCTCGAAGCAGCACCCACGTGGCCCTGCGCCGTTCCCATGCCACCCACAGCTTCGATCTCATCCGGGAGTCTCGTCCCGAGAAGAGCATCCGCTTGAGCGAGAAGAGGGGACGACAGGAAGAGGCAGGCGGCTAAACCAGCCGCGCGACAAGCAGGTCTTGGCATTTCGATCCTTTCTGCCGCGTTCGGAGGCGAGAGGGACTCACTTGTCCTTTTCAGTCTTGGCCTTGCTGGCGGTGGAAGCATTGATATGGCTCTTTTGTACCTTCAAAAAGGTATTGGCACCCGCTTCCAAGGTTACGAAATGATCCGCTACAGCTTTCACTCGGCCAATTATACCACCTGAAGTCACAACCTCGTCACCGACTTTCAAGCCTGTGATGAGGGCCTGTTGTTCTTTATGTCGTTTCTGCTGCGGCCGAATCACCAAGAAGTACATAATGAGCAGAAAAGCCAGAGGCATCACGATGATCTCGATGATACTCGGCTGAGCAGGCTTGGCCCCTTGGGCGTATGCCACATCCATCAGAAACAGCTTCATGTCTCCTCCTCTTTGACACTACTCAGAGGAACCGACTGTACTTGAGCCTTCCTGCAATTGCAACGGTGCAACCGAGAGTTCGTAAAGCTGTCTCGACTCGGTTTTGGTGATTCTAGCAACGAGCAGCTGGAGGTACACCCACAGACCCGCAGCGATGGGGTTGAACCCGAAAAAAAACAGATAGCCGAGGCCTTCCATCGCCCGCCCTGTGTACTCTGGATGTCGCAGAAAGCGATAGGGGCCGTGAGCGACTCTTGGCATACCCGCAACAAAGATACAGCGATGGGACCACAGCCGTCCGAGGGCCCGCATGACCCAGAGGCGAAGCCCTATACCCAAGATGACGGCAGCCAAGCCTAAGTAGGGACTCGCGGCCAATTGCATTGAGGGGGGCGCAGCACGCGCCGAAAGAAAGCACAACCAGGGGAAAAGATAAGCCCAAGTATAATACGAGTTCATGGGCTTCGGGATCAGTTCCTCGCCTGACACGGCTTTTAGGAAGTCATAGTTGTAGCCATGAACCCGCTTCTCGCCGTAGTATACGAGGGCCGTCGCCAGCAGCACACAGACGACAGGCAATTCTGCAAGCAGCTTGTCCACAGGTGTCCCATTTCGATGTCTTGAGTGTCCGTTGACTCTTGTTTGATCCTAACATAATTGAAGACGGATTTTAACCGCCTGTCTCGCGTTTTTGTCGGTTAACCCGCCGACTTTGGAGGGCCTACGATGATCGATCTTTCCCAGCTCAACAGCCAACAATTCGAGGCCGTGACCCAGATTCGCGGCCCCGTCATGATCATTGCGGGCGCTGGCACGGGGAAAACGCGCGTCATCACCTTCCGCATCGCGCACATGCTGGCCTCTGGCCTTGATCCCGGAAACATCGTAGCTCTGACCTTTACCAACAAAGCCGCCAAGGAAATGCGAGAGCGGCTTCAGGAACTTGTGGGTCGCAAAGCCAAGGGCATCTTCATAGGTACCTTCCACAGCTTCTGCCTAAGAATTCTGCGCGAGTTTGCTCCCGATGCTGGCCTGGATCCTCGCTTTACCCTGGCGGGCACCGCCGATCAGTTGGACCTGGTACGCAAGGCACTGGAAGAAAAGAAATGGCAGGGTCTCTACCGTCCCGAGGATATACTGGCTCGTATTAGTCAGGCAAAAAACGCTCTTCTTCTGCCTTCGGAGATCCTTAAGACTCCTCCCGAGGTGTTTCAGGACAAGGATCCCGCCGTTTTAGCGGCTATTTATGACCTTTACGAAAGACAGCTAAAACTCAATCGGGTGATCGACTTTGATGATTGCATCTTTAAGGCAGCCTTACTGCTCCGGCACCAGACTGATCTGCAAGCCCGTCTTCAGGAACGCTGGCCCTACTTTCTCGTCGACGAATTTCAGGATACGAATTTTGCCCAGCTCCACCTGCTGGAACTGCTTGCATCCAAGCATAAAAACATCTGTGTCGTTGGCGATGATGACCAATCCATCTACAGTTGGCGGGGTGCACTGGTGGAAACCCTCGATCGCTTCGAACAGATTTTTACTGGGACTCGCCTCATCAAGTTGGAACAGAACTACCGGTGCTCAAACGTCATTCTGCATGCTGCGAATACGGTGATACGCAATAACTCAGGACGGAAATCAAAGACTCTTTGGAGTGCATCGAAGAATGAAGACCCCATTGTGCTTGCTTCCCACGTGGATGATATCGCCGAAGCAAAATGGATCGCGCTCAAGATCTTCACTCTCCTAGGACAAGGTGTGAAACCGAAAGATATCGGAATTCTCTATAGGGCCAACGCCCAGGCCAAGAACCTCGAGATGGCTCTGCGAGAGCAAAAGGTACACTACAAGGTCTACGGCGGCTCAAGTTTCTTCGAGCGAAAAGAGGTCAAAGATTTTATCTGTTACTTCCGTTTGACGGTCAATCCAGGCGATCGACTTGCCTTCTGGCGGGTCATCAACACGCCCGCCCGAGGCATTGGTTTAAAGACGCTCGAAAAAATCGAGGAGCAAGCCCGCTCCCACGATACGAGCCCTTTCGAAGCTCTTGCTCGTGAGCTCGTCCCTCTTGATAGCAAGACGCGCGAAGGATCTCATTTTTTTGTTAATCTTATCAAAGAGTTACATCAAACCTCCTTGGTGGATGTGCATGATCTTGAGGCCCGGGGCCACCGCATCATCAAAGAATTTGGACTCGAGGATGAAATCCGACACAAGACCACCCACGAGGGAGCCCGGCGCCGAAAAATTGAGGCTCTGAAGCGCCTCCCAGGCTGGATCAAGCAAATCGCTGAGTCTCAAGTTGAAGAACGAGGGCAGCTTCAGCTCTTGGATCTTCTGGATCAGTTGAGCCTCAGCAGTGACGGCGTTCAGGACAAGGATAAGGGTCATGACAATCATGTATCGTTGATGACTATCCATGCCGCGAAGGGTCTCGAGTTTCCTGTCGTGTTTGTCTGTGGGGTTGAGGAGGATCAAATCCCCCACAAAAACAGTGTGAATTCTGAGGTTGGCCTATCCGAGGAACGGCGACTCTTCTATGTGGCCCTGACGCGGGCCAAGGAGCGTCTCCATCTCACCTACGCTCGCGAACGATTCTCTCAGTTCAAAAGACAGGAACGCAAGCCGAGTCGCTTTCTCGAGGAACTACCAAATCGCGGCGTGATTTCGGAACATGACGCGGAACTGCGGCACAAGCTAAGCGAGGAGGAAAAAAAAGAGGTGACCATCAATCGGCTGTCTAAGCTCAAAGCTCAGCTGCGCAGCGGCTTTGCTCCGGGCGAGCGATCCTAAACCTCATCTTGCAGCGTGGGTCTGTGTGGTTATGGTGAGTTTTTGACGCTTCAGTCTTTCGAATCAAGATCGATAACCCCTCGATCTTTAACGTAGTTTTTGAGATTGTGGAGGATCTTCGCCTCCAGTTGCCGAGCTCGCTCACGGCTGATACCGTAGCGATCCCCAATTTCCTGCAGGGTGAGCGGCTGTTCGTTCATAATGCGATCGTTGAAGATCTCAAGATCGCGACCTTTGAGGGTTTTGCGAAAGCCCTCTAAGTGTTCGCTAAAAAGCGCATGAATCTCATCATTGACTAGGATTTCCTCGATGCTGGCGTCCTGTGCAGGCAGCAAGGAGCCGCGGGTGGCACCTTCGCCTTCGTCTTCAAATCCAAGTGGAGCATCGAGCGAAAAGTCAGGTGCGCTGAGGCGCATCTGCATGTCGATGACATCCTTCTCCCTGACGTCGAGACTAGCAGCCAGCATCTTGGTGTCGACGTGGTCGTACTCCTGAAGCAACCGATCTATCTCCTTGCGAAGATTGAAAAAAAGCTTCCTTTGTGCGGCAGTTGTTCCGATCTTTACCTGGCTTTTATTGTCCATAATGTACTTTAGAATATACGCGCGAATCCACCAGGCGGCGTAGCTCGAAAGCTTGACCCCCTTGTAGGGATTGTATTTTTTCACCGCCTGCATGAGCCCATAATTGCCTTCCTGGATCAAGTCCAGAAGGTTGGATTGAGCTTGGCGGAAGTCGTTGGCGATTTTCACAACCAGCCGGAGATTCGAGGTTACAAGACGATGAGCAGCTGCTATATCTCCCTCTTCGAAATGCTTCCTTGCGAATTGCAACTCCTCTTCTGGGGAGAGCAGGGGGTACTTTGCGATTTCCTGAAGATAGAGCTGCAGCGGTGTGAGTTTGCCTATAGCCTGGCTAGCTTTTGATATTGGTAGATTTTTGGACATGCACAACCCCTGCGACGATTCATATAAATAGGATAGGACTATGCCAGGAATCGGGATCATAGCAAATCCACACTCCAAATTAAACAAGCGTTCCCCCCAAGAGCTTCAACGCCTTCAAGACAAGATGAGTAAAAATGGCATATTTACCATCACCCAAGACCTCGACCATCTGGACGAGACCCTCCAGCTTTACCGGGACAAGCAGGTGCCTGTCGTTGCGATCAATGGTGGTGACGGTACCATTTCGCAAACGCTTACTCGAATGATCCGAATTTATGGTTCGCAGCCCTTGCCCCAGATTGCGGTCCTGCGCGGCGGCACCATGAACTTGATTGCAGCACAGCTGGGTGTGTACGGACACCCCGATGCCTTACTCGAACGCCTGGTCGAAGGTCTGGAAAAGGGCCAACAGCTACAGATCGAGCTCCTTTCGACTCTCAAGATAGGTTCGACCTATGGGTTTCTCTATGCGGACCAATCCTCGACCCGTATTCTAGAGGAGTTCTATAGCAACAAGAGTCGACACCTCGGTGCCTCGCTCCTGGCTCTTCGCCTCGTCCGATCCTTTCTGCTCAATCGGCCCTTCATCCGGAACATGATTCAAGCACATCGGCTTCGGGCCTCTTTCCAGCCAGGTGGCCACCTTACCGAGATGACCCTCGGATGCTTTGCGGGAACCATCACAAAATTTCCCATGGGACTGGTCTTTCTACCCTTGGCTCGGAAGAAAGCGGGACACTTTCAGACGACCGTTGTCACCTGTAAGGCGGAAAAGATACTATGGTATCTACCGCTCATCATGCTACAACACAAGGAAGGCTCCGCCATTGGGAAGCACAGTTTTTGTTGCGAACAAGCCGTGCTTGAGTATGAGGGCGAGGTGCACTACACCATCGACGGTGAAATCTACCGCAATCCGGACGGTCGGGTTGTAATCGAATCGGGACCCTCAATTCCCTTTCTGCGATTCTAAGGAGGGTCCCCCTTAGCCACTCGACTCTAGGGTCGGTGTCGATGAAGGATCCCATGGACTATCAGAAGGACCCAAAACCAGCCGGCAACCGTCCCCACGAAGAGACAGCACGACCCCCACGAACGATACTCGCCTCGCATCAGCAGGGAGGAACTTCATCCATGGCGCGCTCCAAAACTTTGCCTCCACCCCCAGAATGGGCGATCCGTGAGGCACTTCAGCTTCCTGACGTCCATGTGAGCTGGCTCGCAGGAGACGGGTCGGATCGTTGCTACTACCGTATTCGGAGCTCGGCTTCGTATCGCACTTTTGTTTTGATGCAGCTTTCAGGAGATGACGCCAAGCAATTGCAAGCGGATGGCTATGAGTGGGTGAAGATTGGACGGCTGCTGCACGATCACGGTATCTATGCACCCCAGACGATTGCGCCGTTACCGGATTTTGCTGCTCTTATCATCGAAGATTATGGTGATATTATGATGGAAACCCGCGCTCTCGCGCTCCTTGAAGCGGGTCAGCGATCCCTTGCGATGCAACTTTATCGCAAAGTCTTTCCGATACTCGGACGATTCCTGCAGATTACAGCTGCGGGAAGTTCCCATTGGAAAACTCGTTCTTTTGACGCCCATCGTCTCGACTGGGAACTGCATTTCTTTCGCGAGCAGTTCCTGGAAGGCGTGCTCCAGTGGACCTTAGACCCCACAGAACTCGCAGCTTTCCGTCGAGACTCCGCGGCGCTTGCCTCAAGCCTCGCACTCGCTTCTAAATTTTTTGTCCACCGCGACTTTCATTCCCGCAACCTGATGGTCAAAGACGAGCACCTAGCGGTGATCGACTTTCAAGATGCCCGTCTAGGACCCCCGACCTATGACCTTGTTTCGCTTTGCTTCGATTCCTATATCCCGCTGCAGGCGGCAGAGCGTCGACAACTCGTCGAGGAAGGCCTGACGGCCTTGCAGCAACAAAACCCTGGGCTCGACCGGCAAGCACTAGCAGCGGAATGGGGTCCCATGCTGCTGCAAAGGCAACTCAAAGCTCTCGGCAGTTTTGGCTTTTTGACGACCAAGAAGAACCGCGGCAATTATCTTCGCTACGTGGAACCGGCTCTTGCCACGCTCACGGCCGAGCATGTCTCGGATGCTCGATGGCCTTTTCTATCCGGTGATCTTCTGCATGGGATTCATCAACGCTGGACATCGAGACCATGAAAGCTCTCCTGCTTGCAGCTGGTCTTGGGACCCGTTTGCGCCCCCTCACGCTCCATCGTCCAAAGCCGCTTTGTCTGTTTTACGGACGGCCCATTCTGGACATTGTGTATAGCCAAATCCTGAGGGCAGGGCTTAATCAGATCGCGATCAACACCCACTATCTACATGAAAAGATTGAAGCACATGTGTTTAAGCAAAGCTCTGTCTATACACCACGACCTCAGCTTTCGTACGAGGCTGAGATCCTTGGAACGGGAGGCTGCGTCAATCCCCTTCGGTCGTGGCTCGGCTCGGATGAATTGCTTATCTACAACGGTGATATCGTCACGGATGTCGATCTCCCGCGTCTGATCACCCAGCATCGAAGCCATCGCCCGGATGCAACCATGGTGCTTCTCGCACCGCATCGGAGCGGGACGACGCCGGTGTATTGGGATGGCCGCAATAAGCTGGTGGCGATTGGTGGTGAGGCCCCTTTAGGATCACAGCAAGCCACCTTCTCTGGCATTCATATCTTGGGCCCAAGGCTTCTTCAGGCGATCCCAGCTCGAGGCTTTCAGAACGTCATCGATGCTTATCAGACAGTCCTAAAGCAGGGCGGGCGCATCGAAGTCGCTATTCACCAGGGCTTTTGGGCTGACCTCGGTCAGCCTCAGGACTATCTCCAGGCTCACTCCGACCTTCTCCACGCGCAGGAACGGGAGCGGATCAGTAGCCTTTTTGGGCTTCACGGAATCCAATGGGCATTGGCTGAAGAGAGTGCGACGGTCGAGCAGAGATTTGCAGGCGCACTCCGCCAAAGCTTTCTCTTTGGGCCTGTACAGATCGAGGGTGTTCAGTCTATCCAAAGATGTATAGTCTACCCGGGGAGTCAGCTGAGTGGTCAATCGACCCTTCGAAATCGAATCATCACGCCGGACGCGACCTTGGAGATCTAAGTAAGGGGCGTAGGCAGGGTGTTCAAGGGGTGACTAGGCAGGACCAGGTGTCTGATCAGGAGCAGGAGTCGGGCAGTGTGGCTGCGATGCTCGTTTTTAAAATCGTCTTGCTATAAGTCTTCGCACCAGCAAGTTATTGCAAAACCGATCTTTAAAACAGGCTTTCGTCGCTATGCCTCAGAAGTTCGATGTGAATATCTAAAGTTTCGCTTTCAAATCAAGGAGCGTTGCAGCACCTTGCTGCCAGTGGCCGGAAACATGTCGTCCATATGGTCATTTGCCACTTCATAGACCACAGATTTTTGCACCTTGGTTTTTACGGTTCGGTTTGAGGTCGGACCCTCAGTGGAGGTCGTTGTATCGACGAATTTCTCGTCGATCGATCCACCCATACTGGCGACCGAAGCGGGATCCAGGTAGTAAATGGTTGTCCCTGCTGTCAGCCGATCGGGGTTATCGATGCGATCGTTCTGGCGCCAAATCAGTTTCCACAGTGCCGAATTCCCTAAGACGCGACCGGCAATCGTAGCCAGTGTATCACCTTGGGAAACTTGGACTTCGTTACGCTTCATGCCTTCATAGGCGGTAGCAAAATTCATCGACTGCTCGCTCAGCTGGTAGTACACCACATCACCCGGATAGATGAGACGAGGATTAGCCAGACCTGTGAAGTTGGCAATCTCGGTCCACTTGTTGCTGTCCCCGTAGATGCGTTGAGCGATTTTGGCCAGTGTGTCTCCCTTCTGGACGATATAGGTCATCTTTGAGCCAAGTTCGGGCAATCCAGGCCCAGCGGCCATACCCGCTACACCACCACCCGTGGCTACCGGAGCTGCTTCCGCAACTGGCGTGGCGCTTCCCACGTTGCCAGCTAGAGCCGCGTTGCCCGCTAAAGCTGCGTTACCTACGTTACCCATGTCGCCTGTCTCAGCGCCACCGACACTGTTAAAGCCCTGTCCGGCACCTTGGTTGGGAAGCTGAGAGTTGCTGCTGTTATTCATCTCTTCGATGATCTGCTGCAAGTCCTCCTCCCCGCCTTGACCCATATTATTGGCTGCCAAATTGTTACCTTCAGTACCTTGGTTCATTCCAGCGCTGTTGCCTTCCTCAGCACCTTGGTTCTCGACAAAATTGTTGTTCTCAGCACCTTCGGTGTTGTTTGCGGCGAACTCGTTACCCCCTCCATTCGTCTGTTCGCTGTTGACAGCTTGCTGACCGTCCTCGGTCACTTCCGCTGCTTCGTCTCCGCCACCTTCCTCGTTGGCGGCGACCTCTTCTCCCGTGGCCTCTTCTGAGCTCGAACAGCTCACCTGAAGTGCATTCAGGGCGAAGAGGAAGAAGAAAAGGCTCATGATGCGGGCAAAGCTACGTTTCACGAGCACTCCTCCTTTCTTTTTAGGGTTGATCCCAAACGTCCATCCATAGAAACCTCCTTTGGAAAACGGTTCTCGCTGGGGTCTTCGGTCGAATCCAGCAATCCCTTGAGTCATTAAAAACCGAAACGCTTCAAGGAACAAGGTGCAGGGATTTCCTCTCTTCCGTCGAGAATTCTTGCCTTCTTCAACACTTTTAAGCAGAGCCTATACAAAAAATTGTCTGCGATGATCAAGCAAGGCGAGCTGCATGATCGGACTTGTATGAACACCTTCTGCGAGAGAATAGCCTGAAGAAGACGTGCCTTTTGTCTCTGTCGAGCTCGAAGTCGTGGCCTTCTCGTTTCGAGAATTGACCCCTCGCGGGCTCAACGCTAAGCTAATACAAGGACGCAGCCGTGGTGATTCGCGTCGGAATTCGATTGCTCCCCAAGACGCCCTGCATTATGACAAAGCTCCCTACTTGACAAGGAGCCTTATGGATACCTTCCAGCATGTCAGCGTCCTGCTCTCGGAGTTGATCGATGGACTGCATATACAGCCTGGGCATCTCGTGGTGGACTGTACGGCTGGCGGTGGTGGTCACACGGCGGAGATCCTAAAGCGGCTCGGAACGACTGGCAAAGTTTTGGCTTTTGACCGTGATGCCATGGCCATGGAGACTCTGTACGAACGGTTCGCAGCGCAGCTGGAAAGTGGCCAGATTGAACTGGTAAAAGCTCCCTACTCGCAGCTGAGGATCGAACTGGAACGACGGGGGCTGCTGGGGAAAGTCGATGGGCTTTGCGCCGACATCGGAGTCTCGTCACCTCAGCTCGATCGTGCTGAACGCGGTTTTTCTTTTGCGAAGGACGGGCCGCTCGACATGCGCATGGACCAGAGCCAAGCTCTCGATGCGGCAGCGATCATCAACACTTACCCTGAGGAGGACCTCCTGCGTATCTTCAGGGATTATGGGGAGGATCCTCAAGCGCGTCCCATCGTACGCGCGATCCTGAGACGGCGAGCAACCCAGGCGATCACACGGACCCTCGAACTAGCTGACCTTGTTGCCTCAGCGGTGCATTATCGGGAACGCAGTCGAAAACATCCCGCGACCAAAGTGTTTCAAGCTCTAAGAATCGCGGTTAATGGGGAATTAGAGGAGCTGGAGACCCTACTGGCTAGTATTCCCGAGGCTCTAGCGCCCGGAGGACGCTGCGCAATCATAAGCTTTCACTCGCTTGAAGACCGCCTGGTCAAACAAAGCTTCAAGCAGTTGGTTGAAGGGGACAAGCCACGCTTTGCCCGTGAAGTCCCCCTCACAGCCGAACAGTTAGAACAGCTGAGTCGCAGTACCTTCAAGCTGATCAAGCCCTTCCCCCTGCTTCCTGCGGAAGAGGAGCAGGCCTTAAATCCACGAAGTCGCAGTGCAAAACTGCGTGTTTTGGAACGATTATGCAATAAGGAGAGCTCATGAAGTTAGTCCGCAGCCGCATTTGGTCGAAGCTCCCCCTGGTCCTGCTGCTGTCGCTTTTTCTCCTCGCGTCAACCAAAGCCTACATTCGGATCGAAACTACCTTGCTCGGGTATCGTATCGGTGAGATGAAGCAAACTGAAGCTGAGCTGCTCGAGACCCAGTCGACTCTTAAGATGGAATTAGCTCGCATTACCACCAAACACAATCTAAGGCAGCTGGCTGGAACCAAAGCTGATGAGGTCGCCAAGCAGTCGTGGGCTTCCCATTGAAGTGGGCTGGAATGTGGCAGAGAATCAGGCGCCTGGCTCGACCCAAGCAGATGGTCGAGGCTTTCGAAGTGAACCGCAGTCGTTGGCTCGGTGGAATGTTCCTGCTCTTTTTCGGAGTCATTGCACTGCGAGCCGTGACGATTCATATTTTTTCTCCCTCGTCTGACATTCTCGAAAATCTGGCACGCAGGCAGTACCAAAGCAAAATCGACTTATCGCCCTACCGAGGTAACATCTATGACCGACGCGGCGAACCCTTGGCGATTAGCATCCGCCGCCCTTCCTTTTACGTCAACCCTCGAGTCTTTGAGCCGACCGTAGCTCAGGTCAAACAACTGAGCCAACTCTTGGGATTGCAGGGAAGTCGAGTCCGAGAGATCGCCAAACGTCGCAACTACTTTGCCTGGTTGGCCCGCAAAGTTGATCCTCAGCAAGCCAAGAAAGTCACAGGTCTCGGGATCAAAGGTCTTTACGAGATCAGTGAGCCGGCTCGCTTCTATCCATCAGGGGGTGACCTTGCTCCGCTCCTGGGCTACGTGGGACTCGATAATCACGGACTCCATGGTATCGAGATGGGCTACGACCACATGCTGCAAGGTGAGATGGTCAGCACGTATCACAATCGTGACGCTCGCGGGCAATCGATTTACCGTGACTCACTGCTAGCTCTACCTGAAAAAACCGGCAAAAACATCGTCCTAACTCTGGACAGTGCGATTCAAAATATTGCCCAACAAGCCCTCGACCGAGGGGTCGCGCGGGCAGGAGCTAAGGCAGGTTTCGTGATCGTCTCGGATCCCCATACCGGGCGTTTGCTTGCCATTGCCAATGCTCCCACTGGTTCCGCTGAGGCCCTGAGCACCATCAAACCCGACCTGTTACGCAACCGAGCTCTCACGGATTTGTTTGAACCAGGTTCGGTGGTCAAGCCCCTCGTCATTGGACGAGCCCTCGAAGAGGGCCAGACGACCCTCGACGAAATTCATAACACCTACAATGGTAGCTACCGTGAAGACAACTGGACGATCCGCGACACCCACGGCGCCGAGGTGATGACCACAGAGGAGATTCTGATTCATTCGAGTAACATCGGCACATATCGCATCATCAAACGGGTGGGACCTGAGAGTCTCTACCGCTCCCTCCTTGACTTCGGCTTCACGCAGAAGGATAACGCCCTCGGGATACCGGGGCAGATGTTTGGACGACTCTCTCCCTGGCAGAAGTGGCGGCCGATTCGCTTTGCTAACGTGGCCTTTGGCCAAGGCTTCTACGCCAGTGGTCTTGAAATCGTCCAAGCTTTCGGCGCGATTGCCAATGGGGGCAACCTTATGAAGCCTTATCTCATCGATCATGTGGAGGCTTCCGATGGGGGTATCCTGGAGAGTCACGCATCGCAAACATTGCGGCGTGTCTTCAGACCTCATACGGCGCTCATGCTCCGACAGGTGCTGCAGAAAACTGTCGAAACAGGGACGGGTAGGAACGCCATCTTGTCTCAATACACCAGTGCCGGCAAAACAGGGACCAGTGAGAAAGTCGATCCGATCACAAGGACCTACTCCGATCATCTTCGCATCGCCAGTTTTGTTGGTTTTGCACCGAGCACCGACCCGCATCTCGTCATCTACGTGCTCATCGACGAACCAAGCCAGAAGCCCTATTATGGGGGGACTTGGGCCGCACCTGTCTTTCGGGAGATAGCCGAAGAGAGCCTCCGTTACCTCAATGTCGCACCCGACAAGCTTATACCACGCGACAATCTGGCAAAAAGGAGTCAGGAGACCCCGCATCAGTCGACGGATTGAAGGCACTCGATGCCCTACTGCCGCACGCATCAAGCCCTGTCAGCGATTGCTGACCATCGGCCCGCTTCCCGCTTGCATACCTTTGGATCCTGCGTGCTGAGGTTTCCGACATAGTCCCGAGACCGGGTGTCCAACGTTTCGAAGCTCGGAGTCGACACAGCATTCACTAGGAGCGAGGAGAACCTATGCAACGAGGCACACAAGCTGTTTTTGGACTGCGGCTCACTAGAAACAAATTCCCAAGTGTTGTGGACCTGTGCTAAGTTCCGGGGCCTTGGTGTATGCTTAGGCCCATCCTTTTGCGGCTCAAAGATCAACCCCTCACTCAAGCCTTGCTCAGGTTTGTCGACGTCGACAGACGTCCTTGCTTCAAGCGCTTTACGCTGCTCCACCGGATGGTCTAAAATGAGAGAAATTAACAAGTCACGACTCTATCGATAGGATACCCAGCACTTTGCTTTACCATATCTTTCAAGGACTGGCGGAATCGATTACGGCCTTTAACGTCGTTCGTTACATCACCTTTCGCAGTATGGCCGCGCTTCTGACGGCCCTGGTGATCAGCTTCATTTTCTCGCCTTGGTTCATCCGGAAGCTGAAGAATCGACAGATCGGTCAGCAGGTGCGAAACGATGGACCTCAGTCTCACTTTTCCAAGGCAGGCACACCGACCATGGGTGGCGGGCTTATCCTGTTTGCGACCCTCCTACCTGCCCTGCTCTGGATGGAGTGGACCAATCCCCACCTGTGGTTGGTCGCTGTGATCACCTTAGGCTACGGTCTGATCGGCTTTACCGACGACTACCTGAAAGTCTCCAAAAAGAATACCAAGGGCCTAGCAGGCAAAAAGAAACTCGCCGGTCAATTCCTGCTCGCAGGTCTCGTCTGCACCGTGTATTTCCTCATTTACCGGAACGGCGAATTGCATTTCCCTTTCTTTAAGTCTTGGGTGATTGATCTCGGTTGGTTCTACATTCCTTTTTCCATGTTCGTGATCGTCGGCGCCAGCAATGCGGTTAACCTCACGGATGGTCTCGATGGTCTAGCCATAGGTCCGGTGATGACGACTGCGGCCTGCTTTGCGGTTCTTTCCTATGTCGGAGGAAACTTTAAATTTGCGGAGTACCTGCAGCTGCATTATCTCCGTGACACAGGCGAACTCGCTATATTCTGCGCCTGTTTGATCGGAGCGGGTATGGGTTTCCTCTGGTACAACACCTATCCTGCACAGGTCTTCATGGGGGACGTCGGTTCTTTGCCGCTGGGTGGCGCTCTTGGAGCGATCGCCGTCTTCACCAAAAATGAGTTTCTGCTGGTGATTGTCGGAGGAATCTTCGTGATCGAGGCTCTGTCCGTCATCACTCAGGTAGCATCCTTCAAACTCACGGGAAAACGCATTTTTCGCATGGCGCCCATCCATCATCACTTCGAACTCAAGGGCTGGCCTGAACCGCGGGTCATCGTCCGATTTTGGATTATCTCCATCATTCTGGCGATCATTGGCCTTATGAGCCTGAAGCTCCGGTAGGAACAGGTTGCACGCGATGATGGGAGGAACACTTTTATGCCCCAGACGACTCTCATACTCGGCGGCGGTCGCTCCGCACTGGGAGCAGCTAAGCTTCTCAAAAAGACCGGCCAAGACGTTCGTGTCTCTGACATCAAAGAAGCTTATCCCGAACAAGCGGAAGCCCTCCGCAGTCTTGGCATTGACTTACTGATCGGTCCTCAGACACCCCAACTGCTTGAGGGCGTGAAGCAGTTGATCGTCAGTCCTGGCTTATCGCCTGAGATTCCGATCCTTCAGGCAGCGCGCCAGCGCAGGATTCCGATTCGGAGTGAAATCGATCTGGCACTCGATCATTTTCGCGGCCAGGTCATCGGTGTGACGGGCACCAACGGCAAATCTACGACCACCACCCTGATCGCCCATATTCTCCAGAAATTGGGGCACAAAGCCTTGGCGAGCGGAAACATCGGTGTGCCTCCGAGCCTTCTGATTGCCGATGGCCAAGCCCCGGATGTCTTTGTTCTCGAGCTTTCTTCCTATCAACTCGATTACTCGAAGCCCATAGCCAATACTGCGAGCCTGTTTATCTCGTTCTCCGAAGATCATATGGAACGACATAGGACTATGGAGCGCTACTTTGCAGCCAAGTGGAAGTTGATCACGGCGACCCGGGCCGAAGGCTTGTGTATTATGCCGCAAACCATAGTCCGGATCGCTCAGACGTACAAAGTCCAGAAGCCGAAGGCTCAACTGGTTCAGATCATCTCCGACGATGAGCGCCCCCTCCGCTTCGCTGATGGACCAATCGTCCACATCAACACTGAACGAGGTGTGGTCGGGGGCGATGGGATCGCAGGACTGCGCGAGCTACCTCCAGACCTGAGCTTCCATAATCAGCTCAACGTAACCGCAGCCTTACTCGCCGTTCAGATCGTCAAGAAAACACCATGGCAGGCATGTGCTCATACCCTTCCCTCCTATTCGTGGCTCGCCTATCGTTTTGAGCGAATAGGCAGTGTCCGGGGACGTCCGGTGTGGAACGATAGCAAGTCAACGAACGTTGAATCCACTCTCGTCGCTCTGAAAAGCATCAAGGAACCCGCGATTCTCCTTCTTGGTGGTTATCCCAAAGGGGAAGCTTTTCACCCGATCGCTGCCTTCAAGGATAAAATCTGCCGTTTGATTGCGTTTGGTGCTGCTGGTGCGCGTATCGCTCAGGATCTTGCTGCGCTCTATCCCATCGTCTATCCTACCTTGAGGGAAGCACTCGAAGCGCTGCCCCAGACGATGCGAGAGGAATCGGCTAGCATCGTTTTTTCTCCGGCCTGTTCAAGCTTCGATGAATTCCAAAACTTCGAAGAGCGGGGTGCATTCTTCAATCTCAAACTTGGACCCTATCTCGATCGATAAGCGGAGGGCTGACTTCCCTCAGCGGATGTCGATACGGAGCTGCCTAGACGACCCTTTCGACCGGGAGTCTGCTCATGCAGCCCGAAGCCTCTTCGCTCATACACCGACGCTGCGGGACGGACTGGCTCAAGGCCACTGAAAAAGTCCTGATAAAAAAACAATTGCCAGAGTTAAGTCTTCTTAATGAGATTACTTTTCTGTCGAAAGCAACGCAGAGACAGGGCTTTTTCAGCAGAATTTAGCTCAGGAGGTCTTATGCAGGCCCAGGTTTCGAATGGACGCTTTTACCGTAACGCCCTGGTTTTTACGGTCCTCCTCCTCACAAGCCTGGGCCTCCTTGTGATCTACACGTCTTCAAGCATCCCGGCCGAAATCCGCTTTGACGACGCTCTTTATTTTGTCCGACGACAGACGATCTTCGCCCTTGTGGGATTCGCCCTGATAGGGATTCTCCAGTGGATTCCCCTGCGCTTCCTGGAACGCCTGACTTTGCCCCTTTTGCTCCTCTGTGCCGCGCTCCTGATCATCACGATGGTCCCTGGGCTCCAGCACAAGGCCAATGGTGCCGCGCGTTGGATCAAGCTCGGTCCCCTTACCTTTCAGCCCGCCGAGCTTGGTAAGCTGGCCTTGATCCTGTTTCTGGCCAAGAACCTGAGCCGCCCTGGTGTACGCATCGATCGATACCCATTGATGATACTCCCCAACCTTGCTGTGCTGGGGATGTTTGCAGCTCTGCTTATGCTCCAACCCGACTTTGGTTCAACCATGGTGTACGCCGCGATCACGATGATGATGCTGTTCGTAGCCGGCCTTCCCTATCGCTACATCTTCATGGCCGCAACTCTGGGTATCATCGGGATAGTGGCGGCGATTCTCCACGCGCCTTACCGACTGGCTCGAATCACGAGCTTCTTGAACCCGTGGGATACGATACAAACGGGTGGGTTTCAAATTGTTCAAAGTTATCTCGGCTTCCACAATGGCGGCTTTTGGGGCGTGGGTCTGGGTGAATCGCGTCAGAAGCTTTTCTTTTTACCTGAGGCCCACACCGACTTTATTCTGTCGGTGATTGGCGAAGAAACTGGGCTTTTGGGAGTCTTTCTCGTTATTTCTTGCTTTGCTTACCTGGCTTGGCTTGGAATCAAAATCACCGCCCTCCAGACTGAGACCTATAGGAAATTCTTGGCCGTCGGACTAAGTTCTTTAATTTCCATTCAAGCTAGCGTAAATATGGGTGTCGCGATGGGTCTGCTCCCCACAAAGGGTATGCCACTGCCTTTCGTCAGCTTTGGCTCCAGCTCTCTCCTCAGCTTTTTGCTGATGGTGGGCATCCTCGCTAAACTTGCCACGAACCCGGACACCAGCTATGCAAAAGGCCCCTCATAAGAGCTTGCACTTCATAGGCATCGGCGGCACCGGCATGAGACCGCTTGCTGAAATCGCCTTGGCCCAGGGATATCAGGTCAGCGGCTCCGACCAAGCGGCCTCCTCCAGTCTACGCTCCTTGCAGGAGCAGGGAGCCCGTATCACCCTCGGCCATAGACGGGAAGCTCTCCCTGATGAGCCTTCGGCTGTGGTTGTCTCGACTGCGATCGGGACCGATAACCCCGAAGTCTTAGCTGCTCAAGAGCGCGGATGGCCGATCCTCCACCGTTCGGAACTGCTCCATACCCTCATGCAGGGCCGAAAGGCGATTTGTGTGAGTGGCACACACGGCAAAACATCGACAACAGCGATGCTCGCTTACATGCTCGAAGCTCTTGGCCAAGAGCCTACCGCCGCAATCGGCGGCGAAATCGTTGGCCGTGACCGCAACGCGTTGGTTGGCAAGGGCCCCTACTTCGTGGCTGAATGCGACGAGTCGGATGGTTCCTTCCTGCGCTATGACCCTTTCATTAGCATCGTGACCAACATCGACCTCGATCACCTTGATTACTACAAGGATCTCGAAGGACTGAAGCGCGGATTCCTGAGTTTTGTCGAAAAGACGTCCGCGGATGGTTGGGCCATTTTCGGCTGGGACAATGCAGCAGCCCGAGAGGTCGCGCACCTCTTTGAGGGTCAACGCCTTAGCTTCGGTACGCGCATAGGGTCCGAGGTTCGAGGTTTGAGTTTCAACTCCAAAGGTAACTCGGCTGCTTATGAAGCTGTCGTCGACAAGCAACTGATTCAAGATACAGCGCCCGTCGTCGGTCGCCATAATCTCCAAAACATACTCTGCTGTTTGGCGGTAGCCTCTGTCTTGGAACTCGATGTTGTTCAAGCGGCAGCAGCATTGCGCTCCTATCCCGGGGTCGGACGTCGGTTCTCGTTGGTCGCCGAAACCGATAGGGTTCGCATCTTCGATGACTATGCTCATAACCCTGGCAAGATTCGCTCCTGCATCGAAGGCGCACGTGAAGCATTCCCGCGCGATGAGTTGATCATCATCTTCCAGCCCCATCGATACTCACGCTTGGAAACCATGTATAATGAAACCATGGGATCTTTTGGAGCGGCTGACGAAGTTTTCGTCTTGCCCGTGTATGCCGCCGGAGAAACCAGTCAGCGCGTGTTTTCACCAGAGAGCATTGCCAAGGACATGAGTATCGCCAGCCAGACAAAGGCACTCGCTTACGATGAAGCGTTGCTTGGCGAACGATTGCTCAATCCCAAGAAAGCCACCGTCCTCATCACGATCGGCGCTGGCGATGTCTGGCGTTTAGGGCTTGAGTGGAAGGACAGGCTTTATGAGCAAAAAGCGCAAGAAGAGAGGACTTCTTCATAGCCAAAGGCCCAAAAGGCGCTGGTCTCTTCTTTCGCGTGTCTGGAAACCTTTTCTCTTCGGCTTCGTCGCTATGAGCTTCGGCCTTGCCTTGGTGTGGAGTGTGCGTTATCTCGCGAGTGAACACGGACTCTTCTATCGAAGCGATGAACGCCCTCAGCTCGCCATCATCACGGGCCTCACTCCTGAAGAGCAGGCCCGAGTGCTCAAAGCCTATCAGCAGCTGCCGGCCGTCACCCCAAAAGTTATGAAAGGCCTGGCGATTGAACTGCATCAACAGATGGGCCTCCGACGCATCGATCTCATACAAACAGCGCCAAACCGTGTAGCCATTGCCACCCATCCTTTCATCGCGAGCCTTGTTGTGGAGCTGGATCGCCTCCGCTTTGTGACGGAGGATGGCATCGTTTTTGGTCAATTGACGCCCGAGGAGGCGGCTACACTTCCGGTGCTACGCGGTCTGGATCGGAAGGCTCCCTTGATTCGTACCGCCAATGGCACTTTTGTTCCAAGCGCCGGTCAGCAGCGGCCAATCGAAGAGGCTCTGCTCGCTATCAAAGAAGGAAAAGACTATAATATTACTTATCGTACCCTCACTTATGATGACTTTCGCGGACTCAGTGGTGAGCTGGTTGAACCTTCATACCGCATCACCCTGGGCTTTAGGCCCTTTGAAAGCAAATATCTCAAACTCGATAAGATCCTGACGAGCCTCAAGCAGCGAGGTTTGACCTCAGCCACTATCGAACTCGACTATAAAGGCAAAGCCTTTGTCAAAGAGAGTGTACTCTAAGTAAGTAGGAAGCGGACGTGCAGTCAAAGAACCTTTTTGCCCTGGATCTCGGGACAACCAAATTCTGCATCGCTGCCTTGCTCTGGCGAGACGGCAACCCGCGCCTTGAGATCGTCGACGTTCCAGCCGAAGGTATGCACCGAGGTATGGTCGCCGACTTCTCCAAGGCCGAGCGCTGCCTTAAAGAGCTGATCGAGAAAGCAGAAAAGCAAATGGACGTCTTGATGGATAGGATCATCGTCGGTGTCGCTGGCTCACACTTGCGGAGTCATATGGCTGAGCACGTGATCCCCCTGAACAGACAGTCCTGTCACCCCACTCACCTCAAACGCCTAGCCGAAGAGGTGGAAGCCCAGGCTGAGGCTCCCTTCCGTGAGCTTTTGCACTGTGTTCCCATCAGCTACAAAATCGACCAACGAGAAGAAATCGATAACCCTCTCGGTTTCTCAGGGGCACACCTACACGGACGATACTTCATCATTGACTCGGACAAGGATTACCTTAAGGACGTCATTCGCATCTGCAACAATAACGGACTCGAAGTCCATCGTCTGTATTCAGAGCCCTTCGCATCGGCTTCAGTATCGGTTGATGACGAGGCCAAACGTCTCGGGCTCGCCATTGCCGATATTGGAGGCGGTACCACTGATGGTATCGTCTTCCAAAACGGCAAGCCAGTCGATGCTTTTACGATCAACATCGCTGGCTCCATGATGACCAAGGACCTCGCGGTCGGACTGGGGCTGCCATTGGCGGAGGCCGAGCGGATCAAGCATCAGTGGGGTCTGGCCTACTACACACAAACCAAGGATCTTCGTCAGCAACTGGATCCTATGGCAAAAAAAGTCTTCGTTATCCTTGGTTCTAGGATTCACGAATTGGGCTCTCATTTGGCAAACCAGTTAAAAGATTATAAAGGTCAACTTGGAGCAGGTCTGCTATTGACCGGCGGCGGATCGCAAGTTTCCGGAATTGCTCCTTTTCTTGCAGATCGTTTCAAAGTTCGAGTTGGCGTTCAACCGCCCCAAATTGCCCTTGCAGGGGACTCTGAGCTCACGTTAAACACGCGCTTTGCGACAGCGGCGGGTCTCATCAATCTGGAGCTCGGCCGCATGCGCCAGCACCGGAATCAGACTGGCTCCTGGTCTCGTCGCTACATCGATCAGTTCGTCAACTGGATCCGTGAACTCTCCTGAACGCTCTGAAGTCAAAAAATTGACACGGAAGCTGCTTCGTTCTTATAATTTTTCTAAGTCCAATCGAAGACGATCAGCAAAAATCCCCTCGCGTCGTGAAGGAGAGACAGTCATGGCTCTTGACCAGGAACATTTTGTGCCGCCCGGAGCAAACATCAAGGTGATCGGGATTGGTGGCGGAGGTGGAAATGCTATCAACACCATGATCCGAACGAGCATCGAAGGCGTTGACTTCATCGCTGCCAACACCGATGTTCAAGCGCTCCGCTTTTCTCTCGCTGAACGCAAGATTCAAATCGGCAAAGAACTTACCCGGGGACTCGGCGCTGGGGCTGATCCTGACATTGGCCGTGATGCCATGCTTGAAGACCGCCATGCCATCACAGAAGCTATTGCAGGGGCTCACATGGTGTTCATCACCGCAGGCATGGGTGGTGGCACAGGGACGGGTGGCGCCGCCATCGCGGCTCAAATCGCACGTGAATTGGGTGCCCTGACGGTCGCCGTCGTCACCAAGCCCTTTGCCTTCGAAGGCAAGCGACGCATGAAGTTTGCCGAGGAGGGCATCCGGCGGCTCGAGGAAAGTGTAGATACGCTGATTACGATCCCCAATCAGCGTCTGCTTGAGATCGCTTCGCCGGATCTGAGTATGATCGACGCCTTTCGCATGGCCGATAACGTGCTGGTGAATGCGGTGAAGGGTATCTCCGACATCATCAATATTCCAGGGCAGATCAACGTTGACTTTGCTGACGTGAAAACCGTCATGTCCTCGATGGGCCTGGCACTGATGGGGATTGGGATTGGTGAGGGTCCGAATCGTGCTCAGGAAGCGGCTCAAAGGGCCATTTCCTCGCCACTGCTCGAAGATATCAGCATTGAAGGGGCGACCGGCATTCTGATCAATATCACAGCCGGCGAAAATCTCTCGATTCTGGAAGTGAACGTGGCTTGCTCGATCATCCAGGAAGCCGCACATGAAGACGCTAACATCATCTTCGGGACGGTGATCGACGAAAATGTCGGTCAGCAACTTCGGGTCACGGTGATCGCCACCGGCTTCTCTAGTCGCGATCTCGATCAGGCGCGCGAACATAACCTGCGAACCAAGCGCGGTCTTTATCTTCCCAAGACGATGCCTATGCCGAGCTATAAGGCCGAAGTCCAGCGCACCACGGAAGCTCGACGTGAAGAGCGTGTGGTCGGGGCTCAGCCACCACTTGATGCCTTCAGCATGCCGGTCGAAAGTCGCCATGTCGAAGCCAAACCAAGACTAGAAGAAAGCCTCGCTCGGATGACTCTTGAAAACAGCGAGCGCATACGAACAGCTGCTGTTGAACCCGAGCGGGAATTACGTATCGAGGGGGCTACTGCAGCACCCATCCGCCAGGAAAAAGAACTCTTGACTGACACCTTCGTGACCGAACCCTTCGTCGAGCCTCATCTTCCACTCGCTGACGAAATGGATCGCAAAATCGACGAGGCGTTGAAAATAGCAGAACAGCTGAGCAAAGGCCATAGCCACGCTCAGGAAGAGGAGGATCTTGATATTCCGTCCTTCCTGAGAAAATCAAGCAAGGATTTATCTTTGTCTTAAGATGCAGGAAAGCCGCTCCCTCGGAGCGGCTTTTTCGCTTATTCTCGAATCAATGCTGCGTCGGCGTCCCCGTCATGCTCTCTTGAAAGCGAGGCCGGCTGGGGGGCAGCGTATCGAGGAGAGGATTATTGATTTCCGCGGCACGATCCCGTCGGTGCCCGATCGTGAGAAGATCGCGCAGCACCGGGGTGCTAAGCTCCTGACGCCTCTGGATCCGCTCGAACACTGGAGTGAGAGCTTGCCCCAACAAGCCAGTCAGAGCCCAGTGGGTACCCTTGCCTATCCCCTGGGATACCAGCCGAAACACATCTTCAATGGGTAGATTTTCGCCTGGAGCTAATTCAATGAGCTGGGCTGCTTCTTCGAGGCGAACTTCAGATAGTTTAATCAGAATCTCACTCAGATCATCCACGTGCAACAGTCCAAGCTTTTCACGGTACCGTGGTACCGGATAAAACCAGGGAAAGTGCATCAAGCGAGAGACTGCTGCCACCAGGCGATCCCGATTGATGATATCACCAAAGACGAGGGGCGAGCGAACGATGATTTTCTCGGGAATCCGTGAATTGAGTATCACGGCTTCCGCATAATACTTCTCCTGCAAATACCACGATTGAGCCTGACGAGAGGCTCCCAAGGCACTTAAAAAGATAATCCTTCGTGTTCCAGATTCTTCCATGGCCTGAACGAGGTTTTTGACCATAGTCATATTCCGACTATCCTGCCGAGGACCTTCCGAAGGCCAAAAGTTTTCCTCCCAATGGCTCAAAAAAGATTGAGACCAGGCTAGGTGGATCACACAGCGCGCATGGCGAAGGCTCGAGCTCATATGGCCGGGCTGCATCATATCGGCAAACACGGGTAAAATATGGGCAAGCGGATCAGGAAGACGGGCATGGTAAAGGCTCACTGCGGGACGTCCCTGATCAGCAAGGTGCCGCATCAAATTCTTACCGACGAATCCTGCTGAACCGGCTACGAGTAAGCTTTCGCTCTCCGCTCCTTTGCGTGTCGTCACCTGTCACCTCCCGCAATACGCTTCAAGTCAGGATATCATAGACCGCGAGGGTCTGGTTAGCGACCTCTTCCCAACTGAGAAAATGCTGGGCATGAGCGCGAGCTCGTGAAGACCACAGTTCATACTGGGCACTGAGCTCTTCGATCGCGCGAACCCAGAGCTCGGGACCTGCCTCACGTTCGAGGCCAAACCCTCCGGAATCGACAACTTCGTCAATACCGCTACCCTTCACGTAAACGACGGGCCGCCCTCTCGCGAGAGCTGACGCAGCCGGGAGACAGTAGCCCTCCCAACGGCTGGGATGAACGTAAATTCCAGCCTCCTCCTCCACCCGATCTAGCTCGATCTGGCTGAGCCCCTTCAGAATACGCAAGCGATGCTGGAGGGATCCCGCAGATCGGTGGAGTCGATCAATCCCGTGGGCATCAGTCACTAGATCCCAGTGAAACTGGGGTGGAAGCTGCTCCAAAATTCTAGGGATCAGCTCCAACTGTTTGTACGCCTCTCCGCGCGCAATCGTCAGAAGACGCTGTGGCAAGGGGTTAGCCAGAACGGGAGGGAAGGATCTTTGACAGCCGTTCGGTATCGTCACGATCTTTCCGCGAGCCTGGGGGAAGAGTTCTTCCAGGGTGGATCGCGTCCACGCCGAAACCGTGATAATCGCATCAGCCCGCTCCAGGGCCCGAGGCATCTGCCAGCGGAGAAAAGCAGCAAGATAGGAGGACACGGCCCGCGGCTCAAGCAAGGGAATGAGATCGTGAACCGTAAGAACGGTCCTTATCCCATCACTTCGATAGTATCGGGGGATATTGTAGTTACTGAGCCCATGCACAACACAAGCCCGACCTCCTGAACGGGACGAGAGCCACGATCGAAGCTGCCGCCCAGCTGTCCAGAGCGCATAAGGCTTAAGCCGTTGCCACTTCTGCTGCACGGACGGCACGGACGACGCGAGCTGTGTTCGCCACACGGAATCAATACAGGGATGAGAGGGCAAAACCTGCGGAACGATGCCCCGTCTGCCAAGAGCCTCGTTTAAACTGTATGCATGATGACCGACGCCGGAATGTAAGGACTGGAGTCCGATGCTATCCCAGATGAGGGCTTTAGGTTCCTGCACGTTGCGGCTTTCCATCTTTGAGGGGGATACCTCCGGATGATAGTAGGCCGCAACCCGCAGAAGCAAGACAAGAATCAGAAGTTTCGGGCAAGCTTGGCCATCGCTTCCGCAATCAAAAGTCGCATATCAGCGCGACGAAGCGAGCGATTGGCGCGATCGATATCAACGTCCGCCCTGAGAGCAGCCAGGCGCTCGGCCGCCCGCTTCCGGGCATCCTGGGCGCGTTGAATATCGATCTCGTGCGCACGTTCGATCACATCAGCTAGTACAACAACTTTGTTGTGATCGACTTCCACGTAGCCGCCCGAGATGAAGTAAGTCTCTGGGCCCGCACCGCCCGGGAGCCGCACAGTCACTTCCCCGATATCGAGTTCGGCGATCATGGCAGCGTGATCCGGAAGGATGGTCATATAACCTGCAGTGCCGGGCAGGATCACCGCCGTCACCGTCTGGGAAACCAGCTGGCGCGATGGCGACAGAACTTTCAGCTCAAATTTGCCGGCCATAAATCTCGGTCCTTACTGAGTTTTCTTGGATTTCTCGATCACTTCCTCGATCGTACCCACGTAGAGGAACGCTTGCTCGGGAATGTGGTCATACTCGCCATCGCAGATGCCTTTGAAGCCTTTGATGGTGTCTTCTCTTTTGACATATTTACCGGGGTTACCAGTGAACTGTTCAGCCACCGTGAAAGGCTGGCTCATGAAACGTTGAATCTTCCGAGCACGGGCCACGATCAGCTTGTCGTCTTCGGAGAGCTCGTCCATACCGAGGATTGCGATGATGTCGAGCAATTCCTTATAGCGGTTCAGGATAGCCTGAACGCGGCGAGCCGTGTTGTAGTGCTCTTCACCGACGATGAGTGGATCGAGGATACGCGAGTTCGAACCGAGCGGATCCACCGCCGGATAGATCCCCAACTCCGCAATTTGCCGTGACAAGACGGTCGAAGCATCCAAGTGAGCAAAAGTTGTGGCTGGGGCCGGGTCCGTATAGTCATCCGCAGGTACGTAGACAGCCTGAACCGAGGTGATCGATCCGTTCTTCGTTGTCGTGATGCGTTCCTGCAGCTCACCCATCTCTGAGGCCAAAGTCGGCTGGTAACCTACGGCTGAAGGAATACGGCCGAGCAGCGCCGACACTTCTGAACCTGCCTGAGTGAAGCGGAAGATGTTATCGATAAAGAGCAGTACGTCTTGGTTTTCTTCGTCGCGGAAGTACTCAGCGATCGACAGAGCGCTCAAGGCCACCCGTGCCCGGGCTCCTGGCGGCTCGTTCATCTGACCATAAACCAGTGCTGTCTTGCCCAAAACGCCGGAGTCTTTCATCTCGTGGTAAAGATCGTTTCCTTCACGAGTCCGCTCTCCGACACCCCCGAACACCGAGAAACCACCGTGGTGGGTCGCTACGTTGTTGATCAGCTCGAGAATCAGAACGGTTTTGCCGACGCCGGCGCCGCCGAACAAGCCGATCTTACCGCCCTTGGCGTAAGGAGCGATCAGGTCAACGACCTTGATGCCTGTTTCCAGAACTTCCGTCTGGGTCGACAGCTGGGTGAAATCTGGAGCATCCCGGTGAATCCGATAGCGCTTGTCGGCCTTAACCGGACCGGCTTCGTCCACAGGATCGCCAACCACGTTCAGGATACGACCAAGAGCCGCCTTGCCGACCGGGACCGTAATCTGATCGCCCGTGTCGCGAACGGGAAGGCCACGCGTGAGACCTTCCGTGCTATCCATCGCGATCGTGCGAACGACGTTTTGTCCCAGATGCTGTGCAACTTCGAGCACCAGGTTCTCTTGTTCCTTATTGATCAGCGGGTTGGTAAGCTTCAAAGCGTTGTAAATGGGAGGCAGAACCCCGGATGGAAACTCTACGTCAACCACAGGTCCCATGACCTGTACAATCGTTCCCGTTTGCATGCTATCTCCTTGAAATATAGCCTATTTGTTTCTTGTTCAGAGAGCTTCGGCACCGCTGATGATCTCGATCAGCTCTTTGGTGATCGCAGCCTGACGGGCTCGGTTGTACTGAAGCGTCAGCTTTCTTATCACTTCCTTGGCGTTGTTGGTGGCCGAATCCATTGCCGTCATTCTCGCGCCATGCTCGGAAGCTGTCGCGCTCAGCAAGGCCGTCAGGGTCGTGCTGACAACCTTGCGTTCCAAAAGCTTGTCCAAGACCTCTTCAAGTGCAGGTTCGACTATGACTTCGACCCTCTGATCCTTGCCCTTCTTGGGCATAGGCAGCGGGACCGGTAGCAACTGGTCGATCGTGGGCACCTGATCCAAAGCCGACTTGAAATAGGGATAAAGAATATAGACGCGATCGTAGCTGCCCGAGAGAAAATGAGTCAATGCGGCCTGCACCAACTCACGGGCGGTATCGATGTTGCCCTTTTCGAGGACACGCTCTTTCTCGCCAACCAACTTGAGTTTGGCTTTGCGCCCGAAGAGAGCTGATCGGCGACCACAGGCATATAGCTCACACGCTACGCCATGCTGATTTTTCTCAGCAATGAACGACTGAGCCTTTTTGATTAGGTTTGAGTTCAGGCCGCCACACAAGCCACGATCAGTGGCCAGCATGACGAGAAGAACACGCTTCTCTTCCTGACTGCGCAGAAGGGGCGACTGAAGCTCCGCCTGTCCTGCCAAGAGCTTCTCGACCACTTGGTCGAGAGCGCGCGCATAAGGACGGGCAGCTTCCGCAGCATGGCTCGCGCGAGCAAACTTGGCTGCAGACACAAGCTTCATCGCGTTCGTAATCTTCTGCGTGCTTTTCACGCTTCCGATACGCCGCTTGATGTCCTTCAGGTTAGCCATTTGCCTGATATCCCTTCTCGAAAGAAGTGATCGCCGCTTTGAGGTCCCCTTCGACATCAGCCAGCTTAGCCCGCTGCTCGATCTTATCGATCAGCGCCTTGTAGTTACTCCGGAGGTGCGAAATGAAGCCCTGCTCCCAACTGCGGAGTTGTTTGACTTCAAACTTATCGAGGTAGCCTTTGGTACCCGCGTAAAGGATGGCCACCTGGATCCCAACCTCGAGAGGAGCGTACTGGTTTTGCTTCAAAAGCTCCGTCAGACGCGCACCGCGACTCAGGGTCTTTTGAGTGGAAGCATCAAGATCGGAACCAAACTGAGCAAAAGCTGCGAGTTCCCGGTACTGAGCAAGTTCGAGACGGAGAGTACCCGCAACGGCCTTCATGCCTGGCACCTGAGCAGCACCACCAACCCGCGATACCGACAAACCGGCGTTGATCGCCGGGCGGACACCGCTGTGGAAGAGATCCGCTTCCAGGAAGATCTGACCATCGGTGATGGAGATCACGTTGGTTGGGATATAGGCTGAGATATCACCCGCTTGAGTCTCGATCACGGGGAAAGCTGTCAGCGATCCAGCGCCTAGCTCGTCATTGAGCTTGGAGGCCCGCTCGAGCAGACGGCTATGGAGATAGAAAACGTCGCCGGGATACGCTTCGCGACCGGGAGGACGACGGAGCAGCAGGGACAATTCCCGGTAGGCCGCTGCTTGCTTACTCAAGTCGTCGTAAAAAATGACTGCATGACGGCCGCTGTCGCGGAAGAATTCCGCCATCCGGCAGCCTGAGTATGGCGCCAAAAACTGCATAGGGGCAGGATCCAGAGCCGAAGCTGTGACGACGATGGTATAATCCATCGCACCGCCGCGTTTCAGACGATCCACAACCTGTGCTACAGTCGAAGCCTTTTGGCCGATTGCGACATAAACACAGATAACCCCCTTGCCTTTTTGGTTCAGGATTGTATCGACACAAACAGTGGTCTTTCCTGTCTGACGGTCGCCAATAATGAGCTCCCGCTGGCCACGTCCGATGGGAACCATGGCGTCGATCGCTTTAAGACCTGTTTGCAGCGGTTCATGGACCGACTTCCGGGCGATGATGCCAGGTGCTTTGACCTCGACGACACCGAGCGTAGTCGATTGCAGCGGGCCTTGACCGTCGACGGGCTCGCCAAGCGCGTTCACAACACGACCGATCAGTCCTTCGCCAACCGGAACGGAGTTGATTTCCTTGGTTCGGTTGACCTGCTCGCCTTCTTTGATGTCTTGGTAGTGACCAAGGACGGCAACACCGACGTTGTCCTCTTCGAGGTTCAAAACAACACCGCGCGACCCGCTTGCAAACTGGACGAGTTCGCCAGCCATGACCTTATCCAAACCATAGATACGGGCAATACCGTCACCTACGGAGAGCACGGTCCCTGTCTCTTGAAGTTCGACCTTCTGGTCGAAGTTCTTGATACGGTCGCTTATGATCTTACTAACTTCGTCTACACGGATCTTTTCCATGGTCGTGACGTTCTCCTTAGCTGACGGCTATATGAGTCATTTTTTCTAGTTTGTGGCGGAGGCTCATATCGAGAACGCTGTTCTCAATGCGGATGACAAAGCCACCCAAAATGGACTTATCGATCAGACTGGACAGAACAACCTTCTTGCCCAGCATGCTCTCAAGCTGCCCTCTGATGGCAGTGAGATCTTCCGCCTCGAGAGTGACGGCTGAGGTTACACTCGCCGACACGACACCGCGGGCGGCTTGCAAACGTCTGCGAAAGGCTTTAGCGACGGCAGGTAGGATACCGGCGCGACGATTGTCGACGATCACTTTTAAAAACTTGCTCAACACGACATCCGCATGGAGTTGCTGGACAGCATGTTCAAAAACAGCCTCCAGAACGGAGGCTGGAACCACCGGGCTCGAAAGCAACTTTTTTACTTCTTTGTCGTCGAAGAGCCGGGCAATCTCTTCCAGATTATCGGCTATCGAATCACACAACGTCTCCTGGCCCTGGGTCAGAGTCAGAAGTGCAGAAGCATACCGATTGGCGATTTTTTCAGCACTCACGAGCGCACCTCCGAAGGAACCTGACTCAAGCTAGCCAGACTCTGCTTGACAACTTTCTGATGCCGACCCGCGTCAAGGGACTTCTCGACTTGGTCGATCGTATGCGCCTTGACCTGAACGAGGATCTCTCGCTGGAGCTCGACCTTGGCAGCAGCTACTTCTGCCTCGGCGATCCGACGGGCCTCACGACGGAGGTGTTCCGCCAATTGTTCTGCGCTCGATTGGATGGCTTGTGCCTCCAGATCAGCTGCGGCACGCCCCTTTGATGTCAAAGAAGCGATTTCCTGGTCCAGCTGAGCCAAACGCGCCTGAAGCTCTTGGTGGCGACGCTCTGCCTCTTCCTTTGCCTCGTTGGCTTTTTGCACTCGCTCGTTAAAGCTCTGGCGACGAGCTGCAAGGATGGTCAAGATCGGCTTCTTGAAGAGAAGGTATGCTAGCACCAAAAAGACGATCCAGTTGATGTAAGGGAACAGGAAACTGCCTAGGAAATCAAAATTTTCCACAGAACCACCTCGTCACAAGAGGGCGGGTTATCACGCTGGAACGATCCGGTCGACCAGTTGCTGCGAGAGATTGCGGACCAGATCCGGAATTCTACGGCGCTGCTCCACCAGCTCACGGGCCAGGTCGGTTCGGACATGATTGACGATTTCGTTTGCATCGCGGGTGGCGACAGCCAAAACTTCATCCCGCTTCTGCTTGGCGACTAGCAAAGTGTTTTCCCGATACAGACGAACCTCCGCAGCAGCCTCCTGCAAACGGCGACTGATCGTATCCAAGGCCTTTGCGTTGTCCTGGTCGAGCTGAGCAGCCAAGGATTGACTGCCAATCGTCAGTTTGCTGCGCGCCTCGAGACTCTCGAGATAAGGCTCAAGCAGCAGTTTTTTTACAACGAAGAAATTGGCGAGGAAGATGCCTGCCTCTATGACCATAATCGTGGGGTTGGGCACCAAGTTAAGAGAGGACATCTCGGGAATAACCTCATCGTGCTTAGGAGAGAGTTGCCTTGAACCAAGGGAACCCCTAAATACCTTATAATGGTCCTTTTCTCAAGAAAGGATTTGTAATAGCCGGTTTTTTCTGTAAGGCCAAAAACCCGATGCAAGCTCGATTTGCCGGGATTGAGCTTCTCATCGTGGCCTTAAAAAGCCCCTCCACCGATAAGTTGAAGGATGCGTTCGAGTTCTGCAGGTGAAAAGTAAGAAATCTCAATCCGCCCGCGACTGCCGCTGCCCTGCAATTTGACCTTCGTCCGAAGATGGCTGCGCAAGGTGTCAGCCAGATAATCGAGATCAGCATGAGAGGACGGACGCTCCCGCTCTGCTTCTGGACTGCCATCCTGTCGCCTCATCCGTTTGACTAATTGCTCGGTTTGGCGGACGTTAAGCTTTTTGTTCAGGACGATATCACGGGCCTTGAGGATGAGAACCTTGTCTTCGAGAGCCAAGAGTGTTCGACCGTGGCCCATGCTCAACTTGTCGTTCATAAGGTCATCTTGAACCTCTTGGGGCAAGGTCAAGATACGAAGGAGGTTGGTAATCGTGGTTCGATCCTTACCGACCTTTCTCGCACAGTCATCTTGGGTTAAGCCATAGTCCTTAATCAGAAGCGCGTAGGCCTCAGCTTCTTCGATGACGTTGAGGTTGGACCGCTGCACGTTCTCGATGATGGCCAGCCGCAGCATGTCTTCGGGTGTCGCTTCCTTCACGATCACCGGCACGCGCGCAAAACCCGCCATTTGAGAAGCTCGCCAGCGACGTTCACCCGCAATGATCATAAAGCCATCGGCGTCCTTAGACACGACGAGAGGCTGGATCACTCCATCCTGCTTTAAGCTTTGAGCGAGCGAGATCAGGTCGGCATCCTTAAAGATCTTGCGAGGCTGCCGTGGGTTGGGATGGATGCGGGTCACATCCACCTCGATCACGTTCTGCAAGGCCGTGACTCCAGCCTCTTGCGGCGGAACACTAGCTGAGGCCGGCAATTCCTCCCCCTCTAGACCCAAAAGTGAACCGAGGCCTTTTCCGAGCGCTTCGCGTTTCGGTGTATTACGAGTCGACTTCATGTCTGTCATATTTGGGAGTCCTTTAACTTAGGCTGGGCTGCTCGTCCTTCGGACGGCGACGACGACGTGAGCTGTTTTGGGATTCTGCGATGGGGAAGTATCGTGCCAAGAGTTCCTGGGAGAACTCCCAGTATGCCTGAGATCCGGCCGAGGCCTTGTCGTAGACGATAGCTGGCTGACCGTGCGAAGGTGCTTCCGATAAGCGAACATTGCGAGGAATCACCGCCTTGAATACCTCTCCAGGAAAATGCCGTCGAATCTCTTCTTCCACCTGGCTGCTTAGATTGTTCCTGCGATCGAACATGGTGAGGAGAATGCCCTCACGTTCGAGCTTAGGATTCAGCCGTTTTTTAATGAGGCCGGTGGTCTTCACTAACTGGGAGAGACCCTCCATCGCATAGTACTCCGACTGTAGTGGGATTAAGACGGAATCAGCTGCTGTTAGAGCATTCACCGTCACCAGACCGAGTGTCGGAGGGGTGTCGATAATGATGAAATCAAAACTCTCCCTCATTCTATCGACAGCCTCTTTAAGCCGGTGCTCACGAGCAAATGCCGAAACCAATTCGAGCTCTGCACCAGCTAAGTCCTGTTTCGCAGGCGCAAACATCAAATGTTCGATCTGCGTTGGAAGGATGATATCAGCCAAAGACACATCGTCAATAAGGACATGATACATATTCCGATCGAAATTCTGCGGGTAGATACCAAGACCGCTACCCGCATTGGCTTGGGGATCGAGATCGATGAGAAGCACTCGCCGCTGACTGCTCGCAAGACAGCTAGCAAGATTGACAGCGGTGGTCGTCTTTCCCACTCCACCCTTTTGGTTTGAGATCGCAATAACCCTTGCCACGTAGATCCTCACATCCTGTTCGAGAGAAGAGTAAGCGTTGCCGAAGCCGCATCAGGTAAGAAGAGTTTTCTAGCACGAAGAACGGTTGGGTTTCACGTGAAACATCGGTAAAGCGGCCATGGTTTTGCGCGTTCGTGGGAGTGATGTGTTTTTATGGCTGCTCCATAGAGTCTCTATGACATATTTGTCCCCTTTGGAACCCGTAACATACTC
>Ga0068877_10000010_pt1 | contig 185280 bp, 166 predicted proteins | sample NOAtaG_FD_66437 | JGI IMG/M metagenome (GOLD analysis project Ga0068877, IMG submission 66437) | Freshwater lake microbial communities from Lake Erie, under a cyanobacterial bloom - NOAA_Erie_Diel6S_1000h metaG | ecosystem: Environmental > Aquatic > Freshwater > Lake | place: USA: Ohio, Lake...
GCGAGGTGGCCAGCGGCATGGCCACTACCGTGCTGATGACGGAAATGCAGTCCGCCATCGCGCAGCGAGCCCCTTTCGAACACGATGCCGACAGCGGCACTGAGTTCCGCACCCACGCGGCCCGCATGCTGCGCGACCAGATCGCCAAGGCGAACCATTCGATCTATTCGGCGGCCCAGTCGCAGCCGCAGTATTCCGGCATGGGCACGACACTGGTCATGGCGGTCTTCTACGACAACAAGATGACCGTCGCCCACATCGGCGACTCGCGCCTGTATCGTCACCGCGGCGGCGAGTTCCTCCAGATCACGCGTGATCATTCCCTGCTTCAGGAACAGATCGACAGCGGCATGATCACCCCGGAGGAAGCCAAGCATTCGCAAAACAAGAATCTGGTCACCCGGGCGCTGGGTATCGACCCCACTGTGGAGGCGGAGGTGCACGACTACGAAACGCGGCCGGGCGACATTTATCTGCTTTGCTCGGACGGGTTGTCGGATATGGTGTCGGACGAGGATATCGGTCTGACGCTCGAAACCCTCGGCGGCAACCTCAATCTGGCCGCACAGCAGCTCGTGCAGATGGCCAATGACAATGGCGGGCGTGATAACGTGTCAGTACTGCTCGTCAAGATTGCCCGGGAATATCCCGCCGCGAGGGGGCTGTTCAGCAGGTTTTTGAGGTGGTTCAAGTAAACTTAGGTAATCGCAAGTCGCTCAGGCGTCAACAGCGAAAGAGAAAAAGGAACGGGCTATGGCGAAGCTAATTCTCAGCATGGACGGGTTGGTGCTCAAGGAGATCACTCTGACCAAAGAGCGCACGACCATCGGCCGCAAGCCGCACAACGACATCCAGATCGACAACCTGGCGGTGTCGGGTGAGCATGCTGTGATCGTGACTATCCTCAATGATTCTTTTCTGGAGGATCTCGGATCTACCAACGGCACATTGGTCAACGGTTCACCGATCAAGAAACATTTCCTGCAGCCGAACGACGTCGTCGAACTCGGCAAGTACAAGCTCAAGTACATTAACGAGGCGCCGAAGGCGGCGGTCGCCGATTTCGAAAAGACCATGGTTCTGCGGCCAGGATCGATGCCCAGGCCTTCGCCAGCGCCGGCGGCCGCGCCGCCAGCCGGCGCCGCGCCGATGGCAAGCCCAGCCGCCGCGCCGGTGCCTCCTACCCCGCCCGCAGCGCCGGCTCGGCAGGGCGCCATCCAACTGCTTTCCGGCGCGAACATCGGCAAGGAGCTTCTGCTGACCAAGGCGTTGACCACGCTCGGCAAGCCGGGTGTGCAGGTCGCTGTCATCACGCGTAGGCCGCAGGGCTATTTCATCACGCACGTCGAAGGCGCGAATTTTCCGGTGGTCAACGGCAAGACCCTCGACGCGCAGGCGCATCCGTTGAACGACCACGATGTCATCGAGATCGCCGGGACCAAGATGGAGTTTTTCTACAAGTAGGCCAGTTTCCGGTGCCTGATAGCGCCGGACGACCGACTGCGCAGCCTTAACGCCGTCCGGGGAGGCGTCTGTGAAACAGCACTTCGTCCGCATCGGACTCGGCCTGCTTGTGTTGGCCGTCTTCCTGGTGCATGCGGCCGAGATATTCAACGTCCGCATCATCACGCAGCTAGACGCCATCATCTACGACGCCCGCGTCCGGCTGACCATGCCCGGAAAGGCGGATGACCGGATCGTCATTCTCGACATCGACGAGAAGAGCCTCGGCAAACTGGGACGCTGGCCCTGGAGCCGCGACATGATGGCCGAGTTGGTCGAGCGGCTTTTCACCAAGTACGGCGTCTTGATGGTCGGCTTCGACGTCGTGTTCGCCGAGCCGGACGTCAGTTCCGGCATCCGCTCCCTCGAGAAGCTTGCCAAGGAAGGCGCGCTCAAGGACAGCGAGCAGTTCCGCGCCGAAGTCGAAAAGCTCAAGCCGACCCTCGACTTCGACGCGCGATTCGCCAAGGCGATTGCCGGCCGGCCGGTGGTGCTCGGTTACTACCTATCCTCCGAGGAGAGGGCCGAAAAAAGCGGCGCGCTTCCGCCGCCTGTCATGCCGGCCGGCACTTTCAAGGGCCGCACGATAGACTGGTTCAGGTGGAACGGCTATGGGGCCAACCTGGAAATCTTCCAGAAGGCGGCCCTGGCGTCGGGCCTGTTCAACCCTGTCGTCGACCTCGACGGCGTGGTGCGACGCGTCCCCATGCTGTCCGAGTACGACGGCCAGTACTACGAGTCGCTGGCGCTTGCCATGTTTCGCGCACTGCTTGGTTCGCCCAATCTCGAGCCGGGCTATCCGCCAGACCGGTTCCTGTCGCGCAACTACCAGGGGCTGGAATGGCTGGAGATGAAGGCCAACACCAGCGCGGGGGTGCGCACCGTGCGCATCCCCGTCGACAAGACGGTGAGCGCATTGGTGCCCTATCGCGGACCCGGCGGCGCAAAGGGCAATACGTTCCGCTATATCTCCCTCTCCGACGTGTATGAAGGCAAGGTGGCCGAGGGCGACCTGAAGGGAAAGATCGCCCTATGGGGCACCACCGCCCCAGGTCTCCTGGATCTGCGGACGACGCCGGTCGGCGAGGCCTATCCCGGGGTCGAAATCCACGCCAACCTGCTGTCTGGCATGCTGACGCAGAGTTTCAAGGAGCGCCCGCCATTCACCCTGGGCGCCGAGGTGCTGCTGCTGGGCATCGGCGGACTCACCCTGGCGCTCTTGCTGCCGTTCCTCTCGCCGATGCGCGCAACGCTGGTCGCGGTTGCCGGCATGGTCCTGATTGTGGCGTTCAATTTCCTTGTCTATTCGCAGCTCAACCTGGTATTGCCGCTGGCGGCCTCGCTCCTGATGACTGCGGCGCTCTACACGCTAAACATGGCCTATGGCTATTTCGTCGAGTCGCGCAGCAAGCGCGAGTTCACTGCGCTGTTCGGCCAGTACGTGCCGCCGGAACTGGTCGACGAAATGGCGCGCGATCCCAGCAAGTACAGCATGGAGCCGCAAGCGGCCGACCTGACCATCCTGTTTTCGGATGTGCGCGGATTCACCACCATATCCGAAAGCCTTTCACCCGGCGACCTCGCGTCATACATCAATGACTACCTGACCGGCATGTCGGCCGTGATCTCGAAGAACCGCGGCACGCTCGATAAATACATCGGCGATGCGGTCATGGCCTTCTGGGGCGCACCGGTGCCGGATGCCGAGCATGCGCGTCAGGGCGTGCTCACCGCGCTGGAGATGCAGCGGGTCGCCAAAGAACTCAATGAAAAGTTCCGAGCCAAGGGCTGGCCCACCCTCAAGATCGGCATCGGCGTCAACTCGGGCAATGTCCGCGTCGGCGACATGGGCTCCAAGGTGCGCAAGGCCTATACGGTCATGGGGGACCCGGTCAACCTGGCGTCCCGGCTCGAAGGGCGCACCAAGGAGTACGGCGTGGGCATCCTGGTCGGCGAGGCCACGGAAAAGGTTGTCAAGGACGTGATTTTCAAGGAACTCGACCGCATCCGGGTGAAGGGAAAGAACGAACCCGTGGCGATCTACGAACCCCTCTGCCTGGAGGCGGATGCGGACAAGAAGCTCAAGGACGAACTCAAAATATGGCGCGATGCGCTCAAGGCCTACCGGGCCCAGTCGTGGGACCAGGTGGAAATGAACCTGCTGAACCTCCAGCGCATGAATCCTGACTGCTATCTCTACGAAAAGTACGCCGAGCGCGTGATACAGTTCAGGAAAAATCCGCCCGGTCCGAATTGGGACGGGGTCACCACATTCGATGAGAAATAGCGCGTCCGGCGCGGACCCGGTGAGATGAAAGTCAAGGTTCTCGGGTGTTCAGGCGGCATCGGTGGCAAGCATCTGCGCACCACCGCCCTCCGTGTCGACAACGACGTGTTGATCGACGCGGGGACGGGTGTTGCCGACCTGTCCCTGACCGAGCTGTCGATGATCGATCACATCTTCCTGACCCATTCGCACCTCGACCACATCGCGACCATCCCGTTCATCGTGGACACCGTCGGGGCGATGCGCGACAAACCGCTGACCATCTACGGCATCGAGGAGACCCTCGACACGCTCAAGAAGCATGTGTTCAACTGGAGCGTTTGGCCCGATTTCACCGCCATTCCGTCGGCGGACAAGCCCTTCATGCGCTACCAGAGGATTCGCCTCGGTCAGCGCATCAGCATCGACGGCCGCACCTTCACGCCGCTGCCCGCCAACCACACGGTGCCGGCGGTCGGATATCAGATCGACAGCGCCCACAACGCGCTGGTGTTCACCGGCGATACCTACGTCAATGATCCACTGTGGAAGATCGTCAACCGCATCCCCAATCTCAAGTACCTGATCATCGAAACGGCATTCTGCAACCGCGAGTTGCAGCTGGCGGTCGCCTCCAAGCACCTGTGCCCGAGCCTGCTCGCCGAAGAACTGGGCAAGCTGGAGCGAACCGCGGAGATTTTCATCACCCACCTGAAGCCTGGCGAGATCGAACTGACCATGCAGGAGATCGAGGAGTTTGCGGGCGACTACAAGCCGCGCATGCTGCAAAACGGCCAGGTCTTTGAATTCTAGAAACGCCATGGCACCCGATCCGGTATCCATCGATGTACTGCGGCGGTTCGAACCGCTCGGTTCGCTGTCCGAGCAAAGGCTTCGCGAGTTTGCCGAATTGTGCGTCACCGAAGCATTTTCACGCGGCCAGGATCCGCTGCGAACCCGCGAAAGTGGCGACCAGCTCGCCTACCTGACCGAGGGCGAGATACAGATGACCTTCTCCGACGGCAACGTCGAGATCATCAATGCTGGAAGCGAAGCGGCCCGCTCCGCCCTCGTCCGTGCGAAAGGCATAGTTGCGGCGAGCGCCATCACCGACGTGGAACTGATCCGCATCGACCGCGACCTGCTCGACATCATGCTGACCTGGGACCAGCTGGCCGAGTTCGACGCGACCCGCACCGGCCGGCTCAAGGTCGTGGTGCAGGACGAGGCGCCGGTGTTGCCGCAATGGAAGGTCATGTCGGGCGTCTTCAGCATGTCCAACCTGCGTAGCGGGGCGTTTGCCAACCTTCCGCCGGCGCATATCGCCGAGTTGCTCAACCGGTTCTCGCGCCTCGAGGTCAATGCCGGCGACGTGATCATCCGCGAGGGCGATGAAGGCGACTACTACTACGTCATCGAATCCGGCCGGGCGATGGTCACGCGCCTGGTCGGCGGCGTCGTGGTCACGCTGGCCGATCTCAAGAGCGGCGACGCCTTCGGCGAGGAAGCCTTGGTGTCGGATGCCAAGCGTAACGCGACGGTGACCATGAAGCTGCCGGGCGTGCTGCTGCGGTTGGCCAAGCATGACTTCATCGCGCTGCTCAAGGAGCCGCTGCTCAACCGCATACAGATGGCGAAAGCCCTCGACAAGGTTGCGGCGGGCGCCCAATGGCTCGACGTCCGCTACCCTTCGGAATTTCAATACGATCGACTGTCGGGGGCGATCAACATCCCGCTGGCCGAAATTCGCAATGCCTTCAACGTCCTGGATAAATCCCGGGAATTCGTTGTCTATTGTCAGAGCGGACGTCGCAGCGCGGCAGCGGCGTTCCTGCTCGCGCATCGGGGCTTCAAGGTATTCTTGCTCGATGGCGGTCTGTGGGCCGTGCGCAAGTCGGGGTGATCGTGACCCTCGCGCTGCGCATCGAGGTCGATTTTCCGGTCCGGATTTCCTGGCCGGCGTGCAGTGCCGCGGCTTGGAGCCAAACATGAGCGCAGTATTGAGTGCGAAACCGCCGGCGCAGGGTAGCGATGTCAGCCAGAAGCTCAATTTCCAGAAAAACCTGCAGACGGTTACCAACCGGATTCATGCCACCAATAACATCGACGAGATCATGCTGGAGGTCAGTCAGGAGATCTGCACGCTGTTCAATGCCGATCGACTGACCATCTACACGGTTGCCGAGGACAAGGGCTCGATCATCTCCAAGGTCAAGACCGGCCTGAATTCCTTCAAGGACCTCAAGCTGCCGATCGCCGAACACAGCATCGCCGGTTACGTCGCCCTTTCAAAAAAGCTCATCAACATCCGCGATGTCTACGACGAGAACGAACTCAAGTCGCACAATCCCAACCTGCGGTTCCTGCAGGAAGTCGACAAGCGCACCGGGTACCGCACCAAGCAGGTGCTCTGCGCTCCGGTGGTGGATGCCCAGTCCGGTGAACTCATCGGCGTTGTCCAGATCATCAACAACAAGTCAGGGCAACCCTTCGGCCAGCTAGAAGAAGAGGGTGCGGTCGGTCTGATCCAGACCCTCGCCATCGCGTTTCGCCAGCGGCAGAAGGCGGCTCAGCCGGTCAAGACCAAGTACGACTATCTGGTCGCCGATGCGGTGCTGTCGGCCCAGGAATTCGACCTGGCCACGCGTTCCGCCCGGCGCAAGGGCATCGACGTCGAGGAGGTGCTGATCGGCGAGTTCCAGGTCAAGGTGCCTGCCATGGGGGCGGCCCTGTCGAAGTTCTTTGGCGTGCCTTACGAGCCCTTCAAGACCGATCGGATCAAGCCGGCCGACCTGCTCAAGCATCTCAAGCGCGATTATGTCGAATCCAGCCAGTGGATTCCCATCGATGATGCCAAGGAAGGCCTCGTCGTGCTGTGCCTCGACCCAGAGCGGGTGCGCAGTTCGCGCATTGTCAACAACATCTTTCCGCGCGCCACCAAGGTGGTCTACAAGGTCACCACCGCGACCGAGTTCAAGCAGACGCTCAACCTGTTTTTCGGCGAGGATCTGAGCGGCGGGGACATCGACTCCATCCTGGGCGCCATCACCGACGGCGAAGACGAACCCATCATCGACACCGGCGACGACGTCAACGCGGCGGCCGACAACGAACTGGTCAAGCTGGTCAACAAGATCATCATCGACGCCTACAACCAGGGCGCTTCCGATATCCACATCGAGCCCTACCCGGGCAAGGCCAAGACCGAGATCCGCTTTCGCAAGGACGGCTCGCTCTCGCCGTATATCGAGATTCCGGCCAGCTACCGCAACGCCATCGTCGCGCGCTTAAAGATCATGTGCGACCTGGACATCTCGGAGAAACGCAGGCCGCAGGACGGCAAGATCAAGTTCAAGAAATACGGCCCGCTGGACATCGAGTTGCGGGTCGCGACCATCCCCACCGCGGGCGGCGTCGAAGACGTGGTCATGCGCATTCTGGCGGCCGGCGAACCGATCCCTCTCGACAACCTGGGCGTCACCAAGAAGAACCTCGATGCACTGAAAAAGACCGTCAGCAAACCCTACGGCCTGTTCTTCGTCTGCGGGCCGACCGGCTCCGGCAAGACCACGACCCTGCATTCGGTGCTGGGCTTCCTCAATACGCCCGACACCAAGATCTGGACTGCGGAAGACCCTGTCGAAATCACCCAAAAAGGCCTGCGCCAGGTGCAGGTGAACAAGAAGGCGGGCCTCGATTTCGCGGTGGTCATGAAGGCCTTCCTGCGCGCCGATCCCGACATCATCATGGTCGGCGAGATGCGCGACGCGGAGACCACCGGCACCGGCATCGAGGCATCGCTCACCGGCCACTTGGTGTTCGCGACCCTGCACACCAACAGCGCGCCCGAGGCGGTGATCCGTCTTCTCGACATGGGCATGGACCCGTTCAACTTCGCCGACGCCCTGCTCGGCATTCTTGCGCAGCGGCTCGCCAAGCGGCTGTGCAAGGAATGCAAGCAGCCCTACAGTCCCGACCCCAACGAACTCAAGGCCTTCATCACCGAATACGCCGAGGAACTGGTCAAGACGCCGGCCTGGAAGCAGGATCCGCAGGGCCAGTTCAAGAAGCTCTACGATTACTGGCTGCAGGAGTACGGCAAGGACGGCAAGCTCACCATGTACAAGGCCAAGGGTTGCGACAAGTGCGGCAACAGCGGCTACAAGGGCCGGGTGGGCCTGCATGAACTGATGGTCGCCTCCGAACGTGTGAAGAAACTGATCCAGGAAAAAGGCCGTGTCTCCGACATCTTCGTCACGTCGGTCGAGGACGGCATGAGCACCCTCAAGATGGACGGCATGGAAAAGGTCCTGATGGGCGTCACGGACATGAAGCAGGTCCGCACGGTCTGCATCAAGTAGCCTCCGGGAGAAGGCAGCCCCCCAATCGTGGCGACCGTCGAGGATCTATTCACCCGGCTTGAGCAGCTCAATGCCGTCGGAGCTGCGCTTTCCAAGGAGCGCGACATCAATGCGCTCCTCGAGAAAATCCTGCGCGCGGCCAAGGGCATCACAGGCGCGGATGGCGGGACGCTTTATCGCCTGATCGACGGCGAAAACCTGCAGTTCGAGATCCTGCTCAACGATTCCCTCGGTATCGCCCTGGGAGGCACCACGGGAAACGGCATCTCTTTCTATCCGATCCGCCTGCACGACGACACCGGCCAGCCCAACATGTCGATGGTCGCGGCCTATGCCGCGCTTACCGGCGACACCGTGAACATCGCCGACGCCTACACTGCCGAAGGGTTCGATTTCTCGGGCACGCGCAATTTCGACAAGAAGACCGGCTATCGCTCGACCTCCTTTCTCACCATCCCCATGCGGGACCACGAAAACGAGATCATTGGCGTATTGCAGTTGCTCAACCGTATCGATCCGCTGAGCGGAGCGGTGACCCAGTTTTCCGACGCCGACCAGCGTCTCGCCGAGAGCCTCGCCTCGCAGGCGGCCATCGCGCTGACCAACCGCAACCTGATCCTCCAGCTGGAGCAGCTGTTTGAGTCGTTCATCAACGTGATGAACACAGCGATCGACGAAAAATCGCCCTACACCGGCGGCCATTGCCAGCGCGTTCCCACGCTGACCATGATGCTGGCCGAAGCGGTCAACGAAACAAGCTCGGGTCCGCTCAAGGACTTCACGATGAACGACCGTGACCGCTACGAACTCAAGATCGCCGGCCTGCTGCATGATTGCGGCAAGGTCACCACGCCGGTGCACGTGGTCGACAAGGCGACCAAGCTCGAAACCATCTTCGACCGGGTGCATCTGCTGGACACCCGCTTCGAGGTGTTGAAGCGCGATGCGGAAATCGCCACGCTCAGGGGCGAGATCTCCGCTGATCAATACGCGGCGCGGCTGCGCCAGTACGAGGACGATCGTGTCTTCCTCCGCCGCACCAACGTCGGTGGCGAGTTCATGCGCGAAGAGGACATCGCGCGGGTCAGGGCCATCGCAGCGTACCGCTGGACCGGCGTGGACGGCAATGAAGCTCCGTTCCTGAGCGATGACGAAGTCAAAAACCTGACCGTGCGTGCCGGCACGCTCACCCAGGAAGAGCGCGAGGTGATCAACTACCACATCGTCGCTACCATCAAGATGCTGGAGGCGCTGCCGTGGCCCAAGCACCTGAAGAACGTGCCCGAATACGCCGGGGGCCACCACGAGCGGATGGACGGCAAGGGCTACCCGCGCGGCCTCAAGCGCGACGAGATGAGCCTGCAGGCGCGGGTGATGGGCATTGCAGACATCTTCGAGGCGCTGACAGCGCCCGATCGCCCCTACAAGAAGGGCAAGACCCTCACCGAGTCGCTCGAGATTCTCGGCAAGTTCAAGCTGAACGGGCATATCGACCCGGACCTCTTCGATGTGTTCATCCGCGAAAAGGTGTACCTTAAATATGCCGAAAAATTCATGCACCCGGAACAGATCGACGCGGTCGACCTGACCCGCATTCCCGGCGTGGCGCCACCGTGAGTGACGCCTCGCGTCAGGGCGTCGGCGAGGACGCCTTGCGGGTGATGTAGACGATCACCGCTTCGGTGGCAACTTCGACGAATTGCTCGTTGTAGCCCATTTCCTTGAGTTCCCACTGGAAGGTGTTGCCCAGCGCCGCCTTCTTGAACATGCCGAGTTTCTTCTCCTCGCGAAACCGTGCCGCCTTTTCGCAGACTTCCTCGATGATCGAGGTCAGGCGTTTCGGGCTGACCATGCGCTGCGGATCGTTGGCCAGTGCCGGCGGAAAACGCTTGAGAATATCCTGTGCCAGGGACTTGGCGAAGTCCTCAAGCTCCTTCCCGCCAAAAAGATTGAGTGCCATGATGATGATCGGGATTTCGCCCGCGATACTCGTATCGCTCATATCATAAACTGATCCGTGGCGATCCAGCGATCGAATCACCGCAGCATGCTCAAACGCCTTTTCGGCCGCCCTGAATCGAAGCCGGCTGGCGCGCAGGAATCGCGCGAGCGCCTGCTCGCGGCTGTCCGTGAAAGCGTGGCTCGCGGGCGCCTGGCGGAAGCGGAAGTCCGTTTGGAGGTCCTGGTACAGCGGTTTCCCGGAGATGCGAAGGTCCATAACGAGGCCGGCAGGCTGCGTTACGCGCAAGGCGACTTTGACGGCGCTGCACAGGCTTTTGCGCGTGCCTGCGAACTGGCCCCGCGCTGGCCTGACGCCCGCGCCAATCTCGGCCAGACGCGCCTGGTAAGGGGGCATTACGCAGAGGCGGTCCGCCACTTCGAGCGCGCGCTCGAGGCCGATCCGCGCCACCACGAAGCGCTCTTCAACCTTGCGCTGTCGCTTGCCCACTGCGGCGACCTGGAGGCATCGCTCGTGATTTCACGCCGGCTCGTGGCCGACGCCCCGGCGGACCCCCCCAGTCATGTGCTGCTCGCGGAGACCCTTCTGCGCGCCGGGCAGTTTCACGAAGCCTGGCGTGAATATGCATGGCGCACCCGGGTCGCGGACTATCAGCCGTTTTTCAGGACCTATGCGCAACCGGAATGGCTGGGAGAGTGGCTTCCCGGTGCGACGGTGCTGATATGGCCGGAGCAGGGCTACGGAGACATGCTGCAATTCGTGCGCCTGTTGCTGGTGGCGGCGCGCCGACATCCGGACATGTCCTTCGTCCTGGAGGCCGAACCGGCCTTGCTACGCCTCATGCAAGTCACCTGTGCCGGCCATCCCAACATCCGCGTGGTCGCCGCGTCCGACCAGATCGGCGCGTTTGACCGGCACGCGCCGATCATGAGCCTGCCGCGCAATCTCGATGCGAGCCTGGGCGTCAATCCCGCCGCCATGCCGTATCTGCGCGCAGCCAGCGACGAGCTTGCGCCATGGCGGGCGCGCGTGAGGGCGGCGGCGGGCGCAAAACTCGCAGTCGGCCTTGTATGGGCTGGAAACGCACGCGAGCGGCATGGCGCGGCCGACCAGGCCCTCGATGCGCGCCGCAGCGCGGGGGCGCAGGCGGTATCCGCGCTGTGCGATGTGGCGGGATGCACCTTCTTCAACCTCCAGGTCGGCGGCCGCAGCGGTGAAATGGCGGCGTTGGGCATCCCTCTGGTTGACTTCACCGGCGAACTCACCGATTTTGCGGCGACCGCCGCCCTGGTGTCCTGCCTCGACCTGGTGATCAGCGTCGATACGGCCGTGGTGCATCTGGCGGGCGGCCTGTCGCGGCCGGTCTGGATGCTTTCGCGTTTCGACTGCTGCTGGCGATGGGGGCGGCGCGCTGCGACCAGTGCCTGGTATCCAACCCTGCAAGCGATTTACCAGCCGAGTTCGGGCGACTGGGCGGGCGCGGTCGCCGCGACCCGCGCCGCGCTCGTCCGCGCGGCGCGGACGCACGCCGCCGGGGACGGCTGACGCGGCCTGGCGGTAAGGCATTCGTCCCGGTTACAGCGGGCATAATCCGCTCTTATGACGATCCCGGTTGCGCAAATGGCGCGGGCCTCGCACAATCGATGCGATGTGCATAAACGTGATTTCCTAGAATGCGAGCCCCACCGCTGGATTTGCGCCTGCTGGAGGTTTTCGAGGCCATCCATGTCGAAAAGAGCCTGACCAATGCGGCGCTCAAACTGGCCATGACGCAGCCCGCGGTCAGCCAGTCGCTGACCAAGATGCGCGCGCATTTCGGCGACCAACTGTTCGTACGTACCGCGGCCGGCATGGAAGCCACGCCGCGCGCCAAGGAATTGTTCACATCGGTATCGGTCATCTTGAAAGAAGCGCGCGAGTCCCTGGTGGCGCGGCCGGCGTTCGATCCGGCCATCTCCGAGCGGGAATTCGTCATCGCCACCACCGATTTGGGGGCGGCCGCGCTCATCCCGCCGTTGATCGCCGCCGCGCGCACCCGCTCGCCCATGGCGCGCATCGTCAGCGTCAATGCCGCCGGGCGCGAATTGTCCGAGGAGATGACCTCAGGGGACATCTCTCTTGCAATCGGCAATTTCCCGGTGCTGCAGGCAGGCATTTACCAGCAGGGCCTGTACCAGGAAAGCTATGTGCTTCTCGCGAGCCGCGAACGCGCGGCCGCCGGCTGCGTGACCGTCGAGGACTTCCGCGAAGCCAGGCATGTCATCGTCACCGCGGGCAACTCGGGCCACTACCATTCCGAAATCGAAAAGCGCCTCGCCGCGCTGATCCCGCATGACCATGTCGTGGCGACGGTGTCGAGCTTTCTGGTGGCGCCGTTGGTGGCGCGCGGCACCGATCTGCTGCTGACCGTCCCGCGCCGGGTGGCTGACATCTACGCGCCGCTGCTGCACCTGGAAGAAATACCGCTGCCGCTGGAACTGCCCGACTACCCGATCACGCAGTACTGGCATGCGCGCTTCCACCACGACCCCGGCGTTGTCTGGCTGCGCAATCTGGTGTTCGAATTGTTCACCGACGGCGGCGCGCGCGAGTCCGACACGACCGTCCGGCCGCAGTTTCTGCAGGGGGCGACATGAGCGCCACGCGATACCTGCGCCCGACGCACCTGGAGGAGGCGCTCGCCGCCCTGGGTACGCATCCCTGGACGGTGCTGGCGGGCGGCACCGACTTTTATCCGGGCCGGGTCGGCAAGCCGGTGGACGTCGACGTGCTCGATGTCACGCGCATTGCCGACCTGCGGGGCATACAGGTGGCCGGCGGCGCGGTGCGCATAGGCGCGACCACCACCTGGAGTGAACTCATCACCGCCCGGCTGCCGAACGTATGCGCCGGCCTCAAGGCGGCGGCGCGGGAGGTCGGTGGCGTGCAGATCCAGAATGCCGGCACCGTGGCGGGCAATCTTTGCAACGCCTCGCCCGCGGCCGATGGCGTGCCCGCGCTGCTCGCGCTCGGCGCCGAGGTGGAACTGCATTCGGGCAGCGGCGCCCGCCGCGTGAACCTCGGGGAATTCGTCCTTGGCAGCCGCAGGACGGCGCGCCGGCCGGATGAACTGGTCGTTGCCGTGCATCTGACGCCTTGGCCGGAAGGCGCCAAGGGTGTATTTCTCAAGCTTGGGCATCGGCGCTACCTGGTGATCTCCGTCGTCATGGTGGCGGCATGCGTGGCGCTCGACGCCGCCGGGCGGATCGCGCGGTGCGCGGTCGCCGTGGGCGCCTGTTCGGCGGTGGCGCAACGTCTGTCTGGTTTGGAGGCGCGGGTCGTCGGCATGCGGCCCGACGAGGCGATCGCCGGCATCACGAATGCGGACCTCACCTGCCTCACCCCGATCGACGATGTACGGGGCAGCGCGGCCTACCGGCGCGATGCGGCACTGACCCTGGTGCGCCAGGCCATCGAACAGGCGGCAACACCATGAACAAGCCGGCTGAACAATCCCTCGCGGCGCTCCGGCAGGGCACCACCCTGTCGGTCAACGGCACGGCGGTGCGCCTGGTCTGCGCGCCAAGCAAACGCCTGGCCCATGCGTTGCGGGAAGACCTCGGGCTGACCGGCACCAAGATCGGCTGCGACGCGGGCGATTGCGGCGCCTGCACCGTGCTGGTCGACGGCCGGCAGGTCTGTTCCTGCATCATGCCGGTGGCCCAGGCGGAAGGGCGTGAGGTCACCACGGTCGAAGGGCTCCCGCAGTCGGGCTGCCTCAACCGCCTCCAGCAGGCATTTCTCAAGCATGGCGCGGCGCAGTGCGGCATCTGCACGCCCGGCATGCTGATGGCCGCCACGGATCTTCTAGCGCGCAACGCGAATCCGGACGAAGCCGCGGTCCGTGATGCCCTGGGAGGGGTGCTGTGCCGCTGCACCGGCTATCGGAAGATCATCGAAGCGGTACTGGCGGTCGCGACTGCGGACAACACGGTCGATAGCCCTTCGGCAGGTGCCGCGGTGGGCAGCCGCATGGCACGCCTGGACGGGCCGGCAAAACTCACCGGCGCCGAGAAATTCGGTGCCGACGTAGCGCCCGCCGGCGCGTTGTTCCTGCGCATCATCCGCTCGCCTCATGCGCGCGCGCGTTTTACGCTGGGAAGCCTGGACGACTTCCGGCGCAGGTACCCTGCCGTCGAAGGCATCATCAGTGCTGCCGATGTGCCGGAGAATTCCTTCGCCGTGTTTCCCACGCCCAAGGACCAGCCCGTGCTGGCCGACGGGCATGTGCGCTTCCGGGGAGAAGCGGTGCTGGGGCTCATTGGCGAGGAATCCGCGCTGCGCGCCATTGCCGAGGCCGACGTGCCTATCCTCTGGCAGCCGCTGCCCGCGCTCGAGACGCCCGAACAGGCCCTGGCGGCCACCGGCGACTGGCTGCATGACTTCGCGCCCGAGAACGTGCTGTGCCGCGGCCGGGTGGTCAAGGGCGACGTGCAGCCCGCGCTGGCGGCCTCAAGCTTCACCGCCGAGGGTGAATTCCGCACCAGCCACGTCGAGCATGCATACATCGAGCCCGAGGCAGGTTATGCGGAATTGTTCGAGGAAGACGGGCGTACGCGCATCCGTGTTTTTGCCTGTACCCAGACGCCGTACATGGACAGGGAGGAGGTCGCGCGCGTGCTCAAGTTGCCGCTCGACGCGGTGCATGTCGTGCCGTCCGCCATTGGCGGCGGCTTTGGCGGCAAACTCGACATCTCGGTCCAGCCGTTGCTGGCGGTCGCGGTATGGAAAATGCGCCGGCCGGTGCGCATGGTCTACACCCGCCCGGAATCCATGATCTCGACCACCAAGCGCCATCCGGCGCGCATCCGCGTGCGCCTCGGCTGCGACAGCGGGGGACGCCTCACGGCGGTCGATTTCGCGGGCGATTTCAACACCGGGGCCTATGCGTCGTGGGGCTCCACGGTCGCCAACCGGGTGCCGGTGCATGCGAGCGGCCCATATGCCGTGCCGAACGTGCGTGCCGTGACCCGGGCGGTCTACACCCACAACGCGATCGCCGGCGCCTTCCGCGGCTTCGGCGTGCCGCAGGCTTGCATCGCCACCGAGGCGCTGATGGACGATCTCGCCCTGCAATGCGGAATCGACCGCCTGGAATTCCGCCTGAGAAATGCGCTACGTGCCGGCCATGAAACCGCGACCGGCCAGACGCTCGCGGCCAGTGTCGGCATGACGCAGTGCCTGGAGGCGCTCAAGCCTGCCTGGAAAGAGGCGCTGGCATGCGTCGCCGCGCGCAATGGCGCGTCCGCCGGCACATCCAGGCGCTACGGCGCCGGCGTGGCCTGCATGTGGTACGGCATCGGCAATACCGTGATCGCCAATCCATCGACCATGACCATCGGCTTGCGCAAGAACGGCCGCTTCATGCTCTACAACGGCGCGCAGGAAATCGGCCAGGGCACCTATACCATCATGCCGCAGATCGCCGCCGATGCACTGGGCGTGCCGGTGGCGCTGATCGACCAGATCCACGGCGATACCGACCAGACCGAGGACGGCGGCAAGTCCTCCGCCTCGCGGCAGACCTTCGTGTCGGGCAATGCGGTGAAGTTCGCCGCCGAGGACTTGAACGGCAAGCTGTGCGAACTCGCCGGCGCTCCTGCGGATGCGCGCATCGAACTCCACGGCACGACGTTGATCGCCCGTGCGGCCGGCGCAGAGAAGCGGCTTGATCTCGCCCGATGCCAGACCGACGCGCGCGGCGACATCGCGCTGGGTCGCGGCACCTTCAATCCACCCACCGTGCCGCTCGATGCCAATGGCCAGGGTGTGCCGTATGCAACCTACGGCTTCGCCGCGCAGATTGCCGAGGTCGAGGTCGATGTCGACCTCGGCACCGTGAAGGTGCTGCATGTCCACGCCGCCCATGACATCGGCCGCGCCGTCAATCCGACCCAGGTCGAGGGCCAGATCCATGGCGGCGTCGCGCAGGGTCTCGGTCTGGCGCTGATGGAGGAGTACATCAGCGGCAGGACCGACAACCTGCATGACTACCTGATCCCGACCATCGGGGACATTCCGCCGATCACCACGCATCTGGTCGAGGATCCGGAACCCCTGGCGCCGTATGGGGCCAAGGGGGTGGGCGAGCCGGCCCTGATCGCCACTGCGCCGGCGATCTTCGGCGCGATCCGCCAGGCCACCGGCGTGCGCGTCGATTTCGCGCCGTGCACGCCGGACCGGCTGCGCGCCCTGCTGAAGCGCGGTACCCCATGAGCGGGCGCCCGCCTGTCGCGCTTGTCACCGGCGGCCGGCGCGGCATCGGCCGCGGCATCGCCTGCGCCATGGCCGACGCCGGCTTCGACCTCGTCATCAACGACATCGAGTACGACGCCGCCACCACCGAGACGCTCGAGGCGATCGCGGCCACGGGGCGGCGCGCCCGCTTCGTGCTGGGCGACATCGCCGACATCGAATCGCACGAACCGATGCTCGAGCAGGCGTGGTCGTCGTTCGGCACGCTCGACGTGCTGGTCAACAACGCCGGCGTGCAGGTGAAGGTGCGCGGCGACATGCTCGACACCACGCCCGAGAGCTATGACCGCCTGCTCGACACCAACCTGCGCGGCACGTTTTTCCTCACGCAGCGGGTGGCGCGGCGCATGCTGGCCGAGAAGCGGGGTGGCGACGCGCCGCCGCGCGCGATCGTCACCATCTCGTCCATCAATGCCGGCGTGGTGGGGCCGAACCGTGCCGAGTACTGCATTTCCAAGGCCGGGCTGACCATGATGACGCAGCTGTATGCCGAACGACTGGCCGGCGACGACATCATGTGCTACGAGGTGCGCCCCGGCATTATCGAGACGGACATGACCAGGCCCGCCAGGGCCCGCTACGAGCAGCTGATCGCCGAAGGCATCACGCCCGTGAAGCGCTGGGGCCGGCCGGAGGATGTCGGCAGGACTGTGGCGGCGCTGGCGTCACGCGCCCTGCCTTTCAATACCGGCGCCGCCTTTTTCGTCGACGGCGGCCTGCACATGAAGGTGCTTTGATGAGCTCGACCCACGCGGACCCCACCACCGGCATCGAGCCGGCGCCGGTCGAGCCCAAGTCCGGCGGCAAGATCATCTGCAATGCCTGCCCGGTGCTGTGCAACATCAGCGAGGGGCGCAGCGGCGCGTGCGACCGCTATGCCAATGTGCAGGGCGCGCTGACCCGCCTTGACCCGCTGGTGCTGACCGCCCGCACCCTGGACGAGAAGGGCGAACTGGTCGCTTTCGAAGGCAAGCCGTGGGACGGCAACCCGCTCGACAACCCGCCGGTCGATGCTGACAAGTCGCCGGTTTTCGTCACCGGCATCGGCTCGACCACCACTTATCCGGATTACAAGCCGGCGCCCTTCATCGTGGCCGCGCGGCACGCCGGCGTCGACACCGTCACGGTGGTCACCGAGGGTGTGTTCAGCTACTGCAGCTTCAAGGTCAAGATCGACACCGACCGCTATATCGGGCCCGAGCAGGCCAGCGTGCGGCACGACGGCGAAGTGGTGGGTCATGTGACCACGGCTGAATACGGCTCGCAGATGCTTTCGCTCGGGGGTGTCCACCACCTGACCGGCGGCTCCAAGCGCGAGGGCAAGGTGACCTGCCAGGTGATGATGGACCTGGGCAACAAGAAGCCGGTGGAACTGCAGATCGAAGGGGGGGCCACCGTGGTGGTCCAGGCCGGCCGGCCGCCGGTGATCAACGGCGTGGTCGAAAAGCGCATGCGGGTGGGCTGCGGGTCGGCCACCATCGGCATATTCGCGCCGCAATGGAAGGCGCATGTCGACGAGGTGATCGTGGTCGACGACCACATCACCGGCGTGCTCACCGAGCACCAGGCCGGCAAGTACATCGACATGCCGCCCTCGGGCATCCGCATTCGCGGCAAGAAATCCACGCCGGGACGCTACTTCCAGGTGGCCAATCCCGGCATGGGCTGGGGCGGCACCGACATCACCGATCCGCTGACCATCATCGAGCGGGTCGACGAGAAGGTTGCGCGGCCCGGCATGCGCGTGCTGTTCGTCTCCACCACCGGCGAGGACCATGCCTATTTCGTGCTGGACGAGCAGCTACGGTTCGTGCCGGCCGCGATGTCCGCCGCGTTGCGCAAGGTGGTTGACCGGATCGGCGAGAACTGCGAGCCCGCGCTGTGCTCGGTGCTGTTTCTCGGTGGCGCGGGCGGATCGCTGCGTGCCGGGGTCACCGACAACCCGATCGCCCTGACCCGCTCGATCAAGGAACTCCTCACGAATGTCACCGCCGGCGGCGCGCCGGCCTATGTGTGGCCGGGCGGCGGCATCATGATGATGGTCGACGTGATACGCATGCCCGACAACGCCTTCGGCTATGTGCCCACGCCCGCCATCGTCGCGCCGATCGAATTCGTCATGAACCTCGCCGACTACGCGGCGATGGGGGGCTACATGCACCGCGTGCGACGCATCGAGGATGTGTTGGCAAGCGAGAAGTTCCGCCTGGTGGCGCAGGATGCGCGCAATCCCTGGCCGATCGGCACGAAGCCGGTGGTGGGTTAGCGGCATGTCCGGGCCGATTCGGCGGGCGCTTGCGGCCGGCCGCGAGCACTGGCGCCATGGCCCCATCGACCTGGTGATCCAGGCCTGGGGCGACCCAGGCGCGGTCGCCGCCGCCTACGCGGCGGCCTGGCAGCGTTTCACCGCGGTGCTTGGCGAATTGGTGCATGAACTGGCCTCGCTCAAGGCGCCGGTGGGCGCAACCACGCAGGTGCGCGGCCCGGTGGCCGTGCGCATGGTGGACGCCTGCCTGCCGTTTGCGAGCGGATTCATTACGCCCATGGCCGCGGTCGCGGGCAGCGTGGCCGACGAGATGCGGCAGTTTTTTGCCGTGGCGGGCATAGCGCGGGCCTATGTGAACAACGGCGGGGATATCGCGCTGCATCTCGCTCCCGGGCAGACCCTCACCGTTGGTGTGGTGCCCGACGCCTACCGGCCAAGCGTCGATGGCGGCATGGTGCTCGATGCCCGCAGTCCGGTGCGCGGGGTCGCCACCAGCGGCTGGCGCGGGCGCAGTTTCAGTCTGGGCATTGCCGACAGCGTGACCGTGCTCGCCCGTTCCGCGGCCGAAGCCGATGCGGCCGCCACGGTCATTGCCAATGCGGTTTATGTCGATCATCCGGCCATCCAGCGGCGCCATGCCTGCGACCTGAAGGACGACTCCGATCTCGGCGCGCGCCTGGTCACGGTGGCCGTAGGTGAACTGCCGACGCGTCTGGCTGCCGATGCCCTCGACCGTGGTGCGGCGGTCGCCGATGAATTGCTCGGTCGTGACCTGATTCTCGGCGCGGCGCTTGCTTTGCAGGGGCAGTGGCGCTGTGCAGGTTGTGCCGGGCTGACGGCGCCGCGGGAAGAATTGCCGGCGCAACGGCCGGCGCAATGGCCGGCGCCGTGCGCTGCCTGACCTGATACTGGAGATTTGCACCAATGCCAAGCATGAGCAACAAGACCAAAGAGTCCGCAGGCGCTGTCCAGGTCGATGTGCGCAAGATCGTCACCTCGGTCGAGGAAATCTGGCACGAAGGCGGGCCGCGTGCGAAAAAGCCATACCGGCGGGGCGCGATCGCCGCCGTGGTGGCCAACCCCTATGCGGGGCGCTATGTCGAGGACCTCACGCCGATGATGGATGCCTTGAAGCCCCTCGGCTTCCGGTTGGCCGCCGCCTTGATCAAGGCGCTCGGTGGCCCGAAGAAGGTCGACGCCTACGGCAAGAGCGTGATCGTCGGCGTGGCCGGCGAGTCCGAACATGCGGCCCTGTGGCATGTGCCGGGCGGCTACGGGATGCGCGAACTGCTCGACAAGTCGTTCGCCATCGTGCCCTCGAGCATCAAGGTGGCGCCCGCGGGCACCGTCATCGACGTGCCCCTGCATCATCGCACCGCGGCCTATGTGCGCAGCCATTTCGACAGCGTCGAGATGCGTGTGCCGGATGCGCCGCGTCCCAATGAGATCGTCTTCATCCTCGCCATGGGCGCGGGCGGCCGCGTGCATGACCGCATGGGCGGGCTCAAAGCGAGCGAGATTTCCAAGTTCGATGGTCAACGCTGACAACTCCCGGCGGTCATATGCAAAGGCGTTCTTTCCTCATGAAAAGCGGTGCTTGCGCCGCGATCGCGATGCTCGGTGGCGCAAGCCCGCTCCTGGCCGCCGACAAGCCCGGCGCCACTGATGCGCTTCTGGTGATCGACGTCCAGAACTGCTTCATTCCCGGCGGGTCGCTGGCGGTCAAGGACGGCGACGCCATCGTTCCTGTGATCAACAAGCTGGCGAAGTCGTTTGCCAACGTCGTTGTGACGCAGGACTGGCACACCGCCGACCACGTGTCATTCGCGTCGCGGCACCTGGGCAAGAAGCCGTTTGAAACCGTCAAGCTCAAGTACGGCACGCAGGTGTTGTGGCCCGACCACTGTGTGCAGGGCACCGAGGGCGCGGCTTTGCACAAGGACTTGTCGATTCCCCATTCCCAGCTGGTGATTCGCAAGGGTTTCCACAAGGACACCGACAGCTATTCGGCCTTCCTCGAGGCGGACCGCAAGACCGCCACCGGGCTGGCCGGCTATCTGAAGGCGCGCGGCATCAGGCGCCTCAAGTCTTCCGACATCGCCGGGTAGGACTGTGGCCTTCCTCAGGAACTGCTGGTACGTGGCCGCCTGGTGCGCCGAGGTCGTGGCCGAGCGGCCCTTCGGCCGGCGCATCCTCGGCGTTCCAATGGTGTTTTTCCGTGATAGCCAGGGCAAGCCGGCGGCGTTGCTGGACCGCTGCCCGCATCGTCTGCTGCCGCTTTCCATGGGCACGGTGTCGGGCGATCGCCTGGCCTGCGGGTATCACGGCATGGAATTCGATCGCAGCGGCCGGTGCGTGCGCGTGCCGGGACAGGAGCGCATTCCGGCGACGGCGCGGGTGGCGGCCTTTCCGGTTGCCGAGCATCTGGGCATGCTCTGGGTGTGGCCTGGCGATCCGGCGCTGGCGGACACCGCGAAGCTGTTCGACGGGCTTCCGCAATGGGCACTGTCGCAGGGGCCCGACCCGACCTGGGGTCTCAGTTGCGGCCCTTACACGCATGTGAAATGCAATTACCAGTTGCTCACCGAGAACCTGGTCGATCCCGCGCATGTCACCTATGTCCACAAGTCGACCCTGGGCACCCCGGCGATGGCGGACATTCCGGTCGAGACCACGCAGGTCGGCGACACGCTTCTGGTGACGCGCTGGACGCTGGATTCTCCCGCCGCACCCATCCTGCAGCGCTTCGGCAAATGGCCGGGCAATGTGGATCGCTGGCAGTATTACTGGCTCTATCCACCCTCGATCGCGGTGGTCGACTTCGGCTCCCACACGCCCGGCATGGAGCATACCGACGCGGCCCGCGATGCGGGGGTACGGATATACTCATGCCACTTTCTGACCCCGGAAAGCGAAGCCTCGACCCATTACTTCTGGCTGCAGTTGCGCAACTTCGCCCAGACCGATGCAGACGTTTCGCGGGACATCACCGACCAGTTGATCATGGCTTTTTCAGAGGACAAGGCGATTCTCGAGGCGATCCAGCAGGCCGAGGCCGAGCCGCATGTCGCCGAGCGGGTCAAGCTGGCGCTGGACTCCGGCAGCGTGCGCCTGCGGCGCACGGTCGGACGCATGATCGCCGAGGAAGAAGGCGGGGCGGCCGCCGCAACGAACCACTGATTACCCGAGGAGAAACAACATGAAGGTCTTTCGCAGACTCTCGCTTGCCCTGGCCGTCACGACCCTGGTTGCCGGCGCCGCGCAGGCCCAGCAAAAGCCGATCCGCATCGGCGAGATCAATAGCTACAAGGCGCAGCCCGCCTTTCTCGATCCCTACAAGAAAGCCATGGAACTGGCGGTCGAGGAGGTCAATGCCGCAGGCGGCATCAATGGCCGCAAGCTCGAACTGGTGATCCGCGACGACGGCGGCAACCCCGGCGACGCGGTGCGTGTGGCCGAGGAACTGGTGTCGCGCGAAAAGGTGGACCTGCTCGCCGGCGCCTTCCTGTCGCATATCGGGCTGGCCCTGACGGACTTCGCCAAGCAGAAGAAAACCTTTTTCCTGGCCACCGAGCCGCTGACCGACAAGATCGTCTGGCAAAACGGCAACCGGTACACCTTCCGGCTGCGCACCTCCACCTACATGCAGGCGGCGATGCTGGTGCCCGAAGCGGCCAAGATGAAGCGGAAGCGCTGGGCGGTGGTGTACCCCAACTACGAGTACGGCCAGTCCGCGGTGGCCACCTTCAAGGAGCAGCTCAAGAAGGCCCAGCCGGATGTGGAGTTCGTCGCCGAACAAGCCCCGCCGCTGGGCCGCATCGACCCAGGCGCGGTGGTCCAGGCGCTGGCCGATGCCAAGCCTGACGCCATCTTCAACGTGCTGTTCGGCGCCGACCTGGCGCGTTTCGTGCGCGAAGGCAATACTCGGGGCCTGTTCAAGGGGCGTGAGGTGGTCAGCCTGCTCACCGGCGAGCCCGAATACATCGACCCGCTCAAGGACGAGACGCCCGAGGGCTGGCTGGTGACCGGCTACCCCTGGTACGGCATCGACACGCCCGAGCACAAGTCCTTCTTCATCGCCTATCACAGGAAGTACAACGATTATCCTCGCCTGGGCTCGGTAGTCGGCTACGCCACCATCAAGGCGCTGGCGGCCGGCCTCAAGAAGGCCAACTCGACCGATACCGAAAAACTGATCGCCGCCTTCCGCGGACTGAGCTTCGAGTCGCCGTTCGGCAAGGTCACGTTCCGGCCGCAGGATCATCAGTCCACCATGGGCGCCTATGTGGGCAAGACCACGGTGCGCGGCGGCAAGGGCGAGATGAGGGATTACAAGTACTACGACGGGGCGGCTTACCTGCCGTCGGATGCCGAGGTCGCGAAAATGCGTCCCGCCAACTGAAGGCCGGCGCGCCCCGGCGCCGCCATGCATGATGGCCGCCTTCGGGCGGCCATTGTTTTGACCATCAACCCGCTGCGTTCCCCGCATGAGCCTTGATGCCATCGCCGTCCAGTTCCTCAACGGACTGGCCGGCGCCTCGACGCTGTTCCTGATCGCCGTCGGCCTGTCGCTGATCTTCGGCGTCACGCGCATCGTCAATTTCGCCCACGGCTCGTTCTACATGCTGGGCATTTATGTCGCCTATACCGTGGTGGCGCGCATGGGCGGTTCGGTGCTCGGCTTCTGGGCCTCGGTGCTGATCGCGGCGCTCGCCGTCGCCGTCATCGGCGTGATCGTCGAACTGCTGCTGTTGCGACGCATCTACCAGGCGCCGGAACTGTTCCAGTTGCTGGCCACCTTCGCCATCGTGCTGATCGTGCGCGATGCGACGCTTGCCATCTGGGGGCCGGAAGACCTGCTCGGCCCGCGCGCCCCCGGCCTCAAGGGTTCGGTCGAAGTGCTGGGTCGGCAGTTTCCGCAATACGACCTGGTGCTCATCTTCATCGGCCCCGCCGTGCTCGGGCTGCTCTGGTTCATCCTGTCGCGCACCCGCTTCGGCGTGCTGATCCGCGCCGCCACGCAGGACCGGGAAATGGTCGGTGCGCTGGGCGTCAACCAGGCCTGGCTGTTCACGGCGGTGTTTGCCCTCGGCGCCTTCCTCGCCGCGCTGGGCGGCGCCTTGCAGGCGCCGCGCGAGCCGGCCAATCTCGGGCTCGACCTGGTGGCCATCGGCGAGGCCTTCGTGGTGGTGGTGGTCGGCGGGATGGGCAGCATCCCGGGCGCGTTCCTGGCGGCACTGCTGATCGCGGAAATCAAGGCCATGTGCTTCGCCATCGGCCAGACCACCCTGTTCGGCGTGAGCTTCTCGTTCTCCAAGCTCACCCTGGTGGTGGAATTCCTGGTGATGGCGGCGGTGCTGATCTGGCGCCCCTGGGGCCTGCTGGGACGCCAGGGCGGCGCCACCCGCAACGCCGCGGAGATCGAAGCGCCGCTCGCGCCGCCCGATGCGCGCACCCGCGGGCTCGGCTGGATCGTGCTGGCGTTGTTGCTGCTCCTGCCGCTGGCCTCGCAGGGCTTTCCCTACACCGTGGTGCTGGCCATCGATATCCTCATCGCGGTGCTGTTCGCGGTGAGCCTGCATTTCATCATGGGGCCCGGCGGCATGCACTCGTTCGGGCATGCCGCCTATTTCGGCCTGGGTGCCTACGGCGCCGGGCTGATGGTCAAGCAACTCGGCTGGCCGATGGAGGGTGCGTTCATCGCCGGCCCCGCGCTGGCGGTCATCGGCGCGGTCATCTTCGGCTGGTTCTGCGTGCGGCTCTCCGGCGTCTATCTGGCGATGCTGACCCTCGCTTTCGCGCAGATCGTCTGGTCGGTGGCGTTCCAGTTTGACGAACTCACCGGCGGCAGCAACGGCATCGTCGGCGTGTGGCCGGCCGGGTGGCTTTCCGAAAAATGGGCCTACTACTACCTCACGCTCGCCTGTACGCTGGCCGGCGTGCTGTTCCTGTGGCGGGTGTTGCTGTCGCCATTCGGCTACGCGTTGCGCGCCGCTCGCGACTCGCCCCTGCGGGCGGATGCGATCGGCATCGACGTGTTCCGCGTGCAGTGGGCAGGCTTCGTTCTGGCGGGCGCGATCTGCGGCGTGGCCGGCGCGCTGTTCGCGTTCTCCAAGGGCTCCATCGCGCCGGAAGCCATCAGTGTCGGGCGCTCCATCGACGGCCTTGTGATGGTGCTCCTGGGTGGCGTGCAGACCATGGCCGGCCCTGTGGTCGGGGCGAGCCTGTTCACCTGGCTGCAGGACCTGATCGCGCGCGAGTTCCAGTACTGGCGCGCGGCCCTCGGACTGACCATTCTGGTGCTTGTGCTGGCGTTCCCGCAGGGCGTGGCCGGGTCGATCAAGCGCATGTTCGTCAAGGAGGCCCAATGAGCCTCCTCAAGGTGTCCGGCCTGACCAAGTCGTTCGGCGGCGTGCGCGCGGTGGGCGATGTCAGTTTCGAGGTGGGGTCGGGCGAGTTGCTCGCCTTGATCGGTCCCAACGGCGCGGGGAAATCCACTTGCTTCAACATGCTCAACGGCCAGCTGGCGCCGGACGCGGGCAGCATCGAGTTCCAGGGCCGGCAGGTCGTCGGCCTGAAGCCGCGCCAGGTGTGGCGCCTGGGCGTGGGGCGCACCTTCCAGATCACCGCGACCTTCAGTTCCATGACCGTGCGCGAGAACGTGCAGGTCGCACTCCTGTCGCATCGCGGCGGCTTCACCAACCTGTGGCGCCGCGCACGTGACCAGTACGTCGCCGATGCGGACGAACTCCTCGACCGGGTAGGCATGAAAGCGCAGGCCGATCGTCCCTGCTCGGTGCTCGCTTATGGTGACCTGAAGCGCCTCGAACTCGCCGTGGCGCTGGCGAACAAGCCGCGCCTGCTCCTGATGGATGAACCCACCGCCGGCATGGCGCCCAAGGAGCGCGTCGCGCTGATGGCGCTGGCCGCCGAGATCGTCAAAACCGACAACATCGGCGTGCTCTTCACCGAGCACGACATGGACGTGGTTTTCGCGCATGCCTCGCGCATCATCGTGCTCAACCGCGGGCAACTCATCGCCGAAGGCGAACCGCAGGCCGTGCGGGCCAACGAGGAAGTGCAGCGCATTTACCTGGGGAGCCGGCACTGATGTTGAAGGTTTCCGGCATCCACAGCTACTACGGGCAGGCACACATCCTCTCCGACGTCTCCATCGAGGTCAACGCCGGCGAGGTGGTGGTGCTGCTCGGGCGCAACGGCGCCGGCAAGAGCACCACGCTCAAGTCCATCATCGGTTTGGTGCGACCGAAGGCCGGCACCATCGAATTCCAGGGCCAGCGCATCGAGAAGCTCGCGCCGTTTCGCATCGCCCGGATGGGGCTGGGCTATGTGCCCGAGGAGCGCCGCATCTTCACCGATCTCACGGTGCTAGAGAACCTGGAGGTCGGGCGGCAGGCGCCGCGCGCGGGCGCGCCGACCTGGGATTTCACCAGGATAGGCGAGCTTTTTCCCAACCTGCGCGAGATGCCGCAGCGCCCCGGCGGCCGCATGTCGGGCGGCGAGCAGCAGATGCTCACCATCGCCCGCACCCTCATGGGCAACCCGCTGTGCGTGCTGCTCGATGAACCCTCCGAAGGCGTGGCGCCGGTGATCGTCGACCAGATGGCCGAGGCGATCCGCGGGCTCAAGAAGGCCGGCGTGGCGATCCTGCTGTCGGAGCAGAACCTGCATTTCGCGATGGATGTCGCGGACCGGGCCTACATCATCGAAAAGGGCGCGATCCGCTTTTCCGGCACCATGGAGCAACTGCGCGCCAACGCGGAAGTGCAGGCGCAGTATCTCGCGGTCTAGGTCACGGCTTCGGCCGTCGGTCTTTCAACAAGGAAACATCGACGGACCGCGGGTTGCTACCGGCAGATGGCGCGCCATCATGCGCAGACCCCCGGCAGCCGGCTGAGTACATCACCGCCGAAATGGCCAACCTTCCGGGCTGCGCCCCTGGGCACAAGTGCAACCTGTTCGAGCAGAACGCCGAACGCGCGTGCTTAATCCGGCGCGCCCGCGAGGAAGTCAAGGCGCTGCAAAGGGCGGGGCCGGCGTAAGCGGGCTATTCTCCTAGTATTGCCTGTTGAAGTGCCGGCCGGAATACAAACGGGAGACGAGAAATGAAAAGACTGCACTGGCTGTTGGTGGTTCTTGTATTTTTCGCAGCGACGCGTGGCGCGGATGCGCAACCCTATCCAAACCGGCCGATCCGGCTTGTTGTGCCCTTTCCCGCCGGCGGGGCTGCCGATCTGGCTGCCCGCACCGTAACGCAGGCGCTCTCCCAGGCGTTGGGCCAGACCCTGATCATCGACAACCGGGGCGGTGCCGATGGCGCGATTGCCGGTGACGTCGTCAAGACCTCGCCTCCGGATGGGTACACTTTGCTGTTTGCGACGACAACCGGCCTCAACGCCGCGCCGGTCATGCGCAAGCAGCCGCCCTATGACCCGCTCACGGCGTTCACGCCGATCTCGCTGGTTGGCAAGTTCGGCTTCTTCGTGTTTGTCCACGAAAGCCTGCCGGCAAAGAACGTTGCCGAGTTCCTCGCCTATGTGCGCGCCAATCCCGGCAAGGTCAATTACGGCACCGGCAACGGTACCAGCATCCTCTTCACCGCGCAGCTGGCGTCGATCGAAAAGCTCAACATGGCGCACATTCCCTACAAGGGCGATGCGGCGGCGACAGCCGACCTCATCGCCGGGCGGGTGCAAGTGATGATCGGCACGCCCGGCAGCGCCATGCCGCAGGTCAAGGAGGGCAGGCTGCGCGTGCTGGCCACCTTGCTGCCAACCCGCAGCCCGTTGGCGCCGGAGGCCCCGACCGGAGCCGAAGCAGGCCTGGGCAAGCTCACCATCAGCCCCTGGGCCGGCCTGTTCGGCCCGGCGAAATTGCCGCCGGAGGTGATCGAGCGGGTGGCCGCTGCCATGAAGGTGGTGGGCGCGCGTGCAGACGTCCGCGAAGCGCTCGATCGCATCGCTTTTCAACTGCAAAGCTCCACGCCGGAGGAAATGGGCGTCATCCTCAAGGATCAGCTGGACGCCTGGCGCAGGACGGCGCAGGAAGTCGGGATCGAGAAGAACTGAGTCGTGTCCAAGCCGTCGTCGGGACGTGTATAGGGGCTGCTTACGCTTTGCATAAGGCAAAAGTTCTTTTAACGAGCGCGGATGCATGAGAATCTGCGAATCGCAAACCGGTTTCCTGGACGTCGCTTCGCCAGGATCTGCCGAAGGGGGCGACTTGATGATGTATCATCTTGATTCATCAAGTTGTTTCTTGTTGTGGTCGATTTGGAGGTAATCTTGGGTGCCAATGACCTTGCCAAAGTGAAATTCGCTTCTCAGGCCGATCCAAAAGTCCTGGAGGGCTTCAAGGAACTGGCGCGCAAGGAAGGCCGGCAATTTCAGGCATTGCTGGACGAAGCCATGCGCGACTATCTGGAACGCAAGCAAAGCGGGCGGGCACGCAAGCATGTGATCGCGGCTTATGAAGAAAGCCTCGTGAAATTCGACAAGCTGTACGCCGAGCTGGCCAAGTAAATCCCCCTGATGGCTGAACGGGACTATCTGACGATAGCGGATGCCCTGGATCTTCATGGACGCTTGGTCGCGCGTCATGGCGGCGCGCATGGCGTTCGTGATATGGGTGCGCTTGAATCCGCGCTTTTCCGTCCGCGGAGCGGCTACTACGATGACATTGTCTGGGAGGCGTGCGCGCTGCTGGAGAGCCTCGCGATCAGTCATCCGTTCATCGACGGCAACAAGCGGATCGCATTCGCGGCGATGTACGCGTTTCTGCGCATCAATGGTTGGATCATCGATGGTGATGCGATGAAGATATATCGAAGGATGATTGGGCTTTTCGAAAGCGGAAAATTTCAGCTTGCCGAACTGGAGACGATGTTCCGGCCCTTGATACGCGAGCTTTGAAGGGCGGCGAATGAGCAAACTTGCAGGCATTGACGTCGGCGGCACCTTTACCGACCTGATTCTGGTCGACGACGTCAGCGGCGAAGTCCGGCTGGCCAAGGTGCCCACCACGGTGGAGAACCAGGCTTTCGGCGTGCTGGCGGCGGTCGAATCCGCCGGCGCGGACCCGGCCGGGCTGGCCGCCATCATCCACGGCACCACCACCACCACCAACGCGATGCTGGAGCGCAAGATCGCGAAGGTGGGCCTGATCACCACGCGCGGGTTCCGCGACGTGCTCGAACTCGGGCGGCGCACCCGGCCGTCGGCGTACGGGCTCACAGGCACGTTCGTGCCGCTGATCCCGCGCGAACTGCGCATGGAGGTGGCCGAGCGCATGGACGCCGAAGGCGCCGTGCTGACCCCGCTGGACGAAGCCGGCGTGGCCGCCGCGGCGCGCGCCCTGGTGGCCGCCGGCTGCGAGGCGGTGGTGATCCATTTCCTGCACAGCTACATCAATCCGGCCCACGAGACGCGGGCGACGCAGATCGTGCGCGAGCTATGGCCCAACGATTTCGTCACCGCCGGCCACACGGTGGTGTCGGAATACCGCGAATACGAGCGCGGTGTCACCGCCGCGGTGAATGCCGCCGTGCAGCCGGTGCTCGCGCGCTACATCGACCGCCTGGTCACGGAATTGAAGGGGCGCGGCTTCGCCAAGGAGCTGCTGGTCATGCAGGGCAATGGCGGCACAGTGGCCTCCGCCATCGTGGCCGAGCATGCGGTCAATACCGTGATGTCCGGCCCGGCCTCGGGGGTGATCGCCGCGGCTTACACCGGCGTGCAATCCGGCGAGCCCAATCTCATCACCTACGACATGGGCGGCACCTCGACCGATGTGGCGCTGATCCAGGGCGGCCTGCCCTCGGTCTCCAGCGAACTCGAACTTGAATACGCCATGCCCATCCATGTGCCCATGGTGGACGTGCACACCATCGGCGCCGGCGGCGGCTCGCTTGCCTATGTGGACGCTTCCGGCATGCTGCATGTGGGCCCGGAGAGCGCCGGCGCCACGCCCGGCCCGATCTGCTACGCCCGCGGCGGACTGCGTCCCACCATCACCGACGCCAACCTGGTGCTCGGCCGCCTGAACCCGGGCAAGCTTCTGTCGGTGGCCCATCCAGTCTCGATCGAGCGGGTGCGTGAGCTCGTGGTCGAGCACGTTGGCCGCCCGCTCGGGCTCGATGCCGATGCCGCCGCCGCCGCCATCCTGACCATTGCCAACGACAAGATGGCCGGCGCGATCCGCATGGTGTCCTTGGCCCGCGGCCACGATCCGCGCGATTTCGCCCTGTTCGCCTTCGGCGGCGCCGGGCCTTTGCACGCATGCGCGCTGGCGCGCGAACTGGCGATCCCGAAGGTGCTCATTCCCGCGCGGCCGGGTCTCACCAACGCGCTGGGATGCACGGTGGCCGATGTTCGGCACGACTATGTGCGCACCATCAACCGGCCACTCGGCGCGCTCGAGGAGGGCGCGATGGCCCAGGTGTTCGACGCGCAGGTCGAGGCCGGCCGGGCGACGATTGCGCGCGAGCGGGTGGAAGTCGAGCGCATCGAGGCCGTGCACAGCGCCGACATGCAGTTCCAGGGGCAGAGCCACATCCTCTCGGTTGCGGTTCCCGATCCGGCGATCTCGCCGGCGCAATTGCGCGCCCTGTTCGAGGCCGCCTACTGGCAGCGCTTCGGCGTGGAGTTGAAGGAAATCCGCCCGGTGCTGGTGAACCTGCACACCGCGGTGATCGGGCGGCGCAGGCCGGTGTCGCTCAAGGCGATCGCCGCGGCGACGCCCAAGGCCACCCTCAAGGAAGCCGAAAGCGCCCGGCGCGCGGTCTGGTTTGCCGGCGGCTGGGTGGATACGCCGATCTACCGACGCGAACTTCTGCCCGAGGGCGCACAATTCAGCGGCCCGGCGATCGTCGAACAACTCGACTGCACCACCGTGGTCGAACCCGGCGCGTCCGTCACACTGGACGCCGTCGGCAACCTCATCCTGAAAGTCTAGAACCCATGCGCGGCCTGCTGCTCACCATGACCGAACCTCCGCCCGGGATGGAGGAAGAATTCAACGCCTGGTACGACACCGAGCACATTCCGGAGCGCAACAGCATTACCGGATTCATCTCCTCGCGGCGCTGGACCTATGCCGATGGCAAACCCGGCGACGGCAAGTACCTGGCCACTTATGAACTCGAATCCCCCGAGGCGCTCACCACGCCGGAGTACATGGCGCATGTGGGCGACAACTTCACGCCCTGGAGCAAGCGCTGCCTGGGCCGCGCGGTGGTGTTCCGGCGCTGGGCCCCGCGCGAGACCGGACGTGCCCACGACAGCATGCCGGAACCCTCGCACGACGCCGCCCGTGCGCTGTTCATCTCGCTAGGCGACATCCCGGCCGAGCACGAGGAAGAATTCAACCGCTGGTACGACGAGGAGCATGTGCCGCTCATCAGCAAGGTGCCCGGGGTGCTGCGCGCGCGGCGCTTTTTTGACCCGGCCGGCAAGCCGCGCTATGTGGCGCTGTACGACCTGGCCGGGCCGGAGGTGCGCTCCCACCCGGACTGGCAGGCGGCCGTCTCCACCCCCTGGACCAAACGCATCCGCGAACTGCAGGGAGACGTCCCGCGCCTGGTGCGGACCTACCTCGCCTACGACTGAGCACGCCATGGCACTTGACCCCGTCACGCTTGCCGTTCTTCAGAGCGGCCTGAACCAGGTGTGCAACGAGATGGACCTGGCTTTCGTGCGCGCCGCGTTCTCGCCGGTGATCTCCGAGGCGCTCGACCGGTCGGATGGCATCTACCATCGCGACAATGGCGAACTCATCGCCCAGGGCGAAATGGGGCTGCCGGTGTTCGTGGGCACCATGCAGTTTTCGGTGCAGGCGGTGATCGAGCGCATCAAGGCGCGCGGCATCGCGCTTGACGACGGCGACGTGTTCATCGTCAATGACCCCTACCTGGGTGGCACTCACCTGATGGACGTGAAGTTCGTCAAACCGTTCTTCTACAAGGGCAGGCTGTGGTGCTGGCTGGCCAACACGGGCCACTGGCCGGACACCGGCGGCATGGTGCCGGGTGGGTTTTCCGCCAATGCGACGGAAGTCGAGCAGGAGGGCCTGCGCCTGCCGCCGGTGAAGCTCTACAAGAAGGGCATGCTCGACGACGAGATCATGTCGATCATCCTCTCGAACATCCGCGTGGCCGACCAGCGCATCGGTGACATCAAGGCGCAGGCGGCGGCCCTTGCCAATGGCGAAAAGCGCCTCGCGGCCCTGTTGGACCGCTACGGCGCCGACACGGTCGACAATGGCATTGCCGAACTGAAACGCCGCGCCGCCGCGCAAATGCGCGCCAAGATCGCCGCCATTCCCGACGGCAGCTATGAAGGCCAGGCCTTCGTCGATTCCGACGGCGTCGTCAATGAACCGCTAGTGATCCGCATGAAGATCACCAAGTCAGGCGGCCTGGAGGACGCCGCGCTGCGTTTCGACATGAGCGGTTCCTCGCCGCCCTGCCGCGGCCCGATGAACAGCGTGATCGCCACCACCAAGTCATCCATCTATCTGGCCGTCAAGCACGTGTTCCCCGAAGTGCCGATCAACGCCGGCACCTTCGCGCCGCTCGAGATTGTCGAGCCGCACGATACCTTCCTTTACGCCAAGTACCCGCGCCCGGTGTCCGGTTGCGCCGCCGAGGTGAGCCAGCGCATCGCCGAAGCGGTGTTCGCGGCCCTATCCCGGGCCATCCCGGAACAGCTGTTCGCCGCGCCCGCCGGCACCAGCGGCAACCTGGGCGTGGGCGGCACCGACCCCAAGACCGGCCAGTCCTACGTGATGTACGTAATCTCCGGTGGCGGCTACGGCGGCAACCCGCACGGCGACGGCATCTCCAACGGCTGCTCGACCATCGGCATCTCCAAGACCACGCCGGTGGAGATCATGGAGCAGCGCTACCCCATCCTGTTCGAGGAGTTCTCGCTCAACGAAGGGTCGGGCGGCGCAGGCGAGCATCGCGGCGGCTTCGGCGTCAACTACAAGATCCGCATCCGTCGCGGCGAGGCCGTCGCCTCGATGGTGATGGACCACGGTCGCACCGGCCCGCAAGGCGCCATCGGCGGCAGAGACGGCGGCGTGAATCGCGTGCGCATCCTGCGCGACGGCCAGCCCTATGTGCCGCCGCATCTGTCGAAAGACCAGGGCATCGCGCTGGGCGTGGGCGACGTGATCGAAGTGTCGACGCCGGGCGGCGGTGGTTATGGCACGCCAACCCAGCGCCCGGTGGCGCAGATCGAACGCGACATCATGCGCGGCTACTACACGCGCGAACAGGCGGAGCGGGTGTTTGGCGTAGTGCTGCCTTGAACGGCGGCGCCGTGGCCCCCGTCAGGAGCAGGGATGGCGCCTCCCGGCAGAAGGCGCGGTCGCTGAAGGTCCGGTAGCGCCCTGGCGCGGCCCGCTCTGAGCCGGTTCGGCACAGGCACGGCCAGGGACGCTTCGCCGCAGCGGCGCTTCGCCGGCCAGTGTCCCGGCTTGAAGCCCGGACGCGGCAAAACGATATTGCGCCGACGGCGCGTGATGCGATTGCGCGCTCTGGCGGCCGTGTTCGCAGACGCATGCGCTGGAGGGCGGGGCGCGGGGCGATCAGCCGCCCTTGCTCTCCTTGGCTTCCAGATCGTCGTAGACGGTGCGCGCGATCGGCAGGAGTTCCTCCCGAGATAGTTCTCCGGACAGGGCGTAGCCACGCGTGTCGTCGGTCCAGTGGAACACGTTGACCGTACCGACCCGCTCGAAACGGAACGCCGATTCGGTCGCCTGGCGGGCCGCCGCGGTATGCACTCGCGGCATGCTCAGCACGTACAGGGTAAGGCGCTTGCCTGCGTCGTTTTGGTACATGAACTGCGCCACCGGGCGGTCGTCGCCGGGCAGCAGGCGCCCACCCACCAGGCGAAAGCCGTGGCGCGCAAGCCCCGGCGCGCGCACCGGCACGGACAGGCGTTTGGACAGCCATTGCACCAGATGGGCTTCCTGGTCCGCCCCGACTTCCACCGGATGACGCACCTCGGGCGCGTAGACGGCATGCGCAACAGCGGCACGCTGCGGCAGCCCGGCGTTGACGCTGGTGCCGGGCGTTGCACTGCCGCCCAGCCAGAGATGACCTGCCCAGCCGATGCCCATGCACACCAGGGCGAACAGCGCCTGCCCGGCCACCCGCATGAAACGCCAGTCATTGGCGGCAGGCCTGACCTGCGCGGCGGCGAGCAGGCGCGGCGGCACGGGTTCGTTCAGCAGGGCATCGAACCGGACATGCAGCAACGCGGCCTGCAGGCGATACGCGTCCGCCTGCGCCCTGCGAGTCGCGTCGGCTTCTACCCAGGCGGAGACTTGCGCCGCATCTTCCGGCGTGAGTTCGCCGTCGATCAGGCGATGAATGTCGGTTTCGGTGAAAGTCATTTGATCACCTTCAGTCGCCTGCCTGCATCATGCGATTCTTCGCCTTCAAGCAGCGCCGCCATGCGCGCGCGGCCGCGCGAGAGACGGGACATCACGGTACCGGCGGGCACGCCCAGGGTGTGCGCGACTTCGTCATACGACAAGCCTTCCAGCGACACCAGCAACAGGACTTCGCGTTGTTCTTCCGGCAGGCGCGCCAGCGCCCGCTCGATACCGTTGAGCTGCACCAGCGAATCGGCCGCCGCCGCGTCGGTCAGGTCGAGTTCGGCCAGGACCTGCGGGTCGGTAGGCACCGCATCCCGCGCGGAGCGGCGCGCCTGATTGACGAACACGTTGTGCATGATGGTGAAAAGCCAGGCCCGCAGGTCGGTTCCGGGCCGCCAGAGCGACCATTTCGCGATGGCGCGCTCGAGCGTGTCCTGAACCAGGTCGTCAGCGCGCGGACGATCGCCGGTAAGGGCGCGCGCGTATCGACGCAGGCGAGGTATCAGCGCGACCAGCGCTGCGGAATCGTCCGTGTAAATCCTGTCACTCCCTGGCGGCGCGCCAGACGCAGCTCCATGTATCGCCTCGCCTGCACCCAGGCTTGGCGCCTCTCGGCTCATGATTGTCCATGTGGATACTAACGGACGGCCGGGCGCATTTATTCCATGCGACAGGCGGATTTGAGGGGCCGGCCCCCGCCTGCCGGATGCCCGCGACCTAGGCGGCTAGCGGGGATTGCGCCGGAAATCCTCGATTGCCCTGGACAGGGAGGCGTACTCCTCGCAACCGCGCCCGCAGATGCGCTCCAGCCGGCCCAGTTGGGCCTGGGCGAGCGGCAGGTTGCCGCGCAGCAGGTAGGCATGCCCCATGTACTCGGTGGCCCCGCGATGGTCCGGGTTGAGCGCCAAGGCGATGCGATAGTGTTTCATCGCGGTCTCCCAGTTGCCGTCGTTGCGGTTCGCGAAGCCCAGATAGTTGTGGATGTTGGCGTTGTCGGCATCGCGCGCCGCCGCACGTGAAAGGAGTTCGATAGCGCGTTTCCAGTCGCGCGCATCGACCGCGTTCTTGCCGGCGATGTAGTCGGCGTCCGGCACCGCTGCGGCCTTGGGCGCGTCCTTCGAATCGGGCTTGGGTTCGGGTTTCGGGGCTGGCTTGGGCGCCGGCTTGGGCTCGTCGGTGCCGGCCGCCTGGCCAAGCGCGGGGAGGGCGGCAAGCGTGAGGGCGAGGAGGGCGGTCGAAACGGCTGAAAGTCGCATGAGGGGCTCCGGGGCGGGCGAATCGGGTTGAGTGGGTCGGGTGGCTTGGATGGGCTGGATCGGTTGCGAGGAAACCAGGGCGTTGGTCCGGCCGCGATTCGCATGCGGCGGGATGAATCCGTCCAATGCCTTAAACTTTACCTCCGACTGCGCCATGTTTCACCACAAACAAGAAAGAAAGTTTCCATGTTCGAACAAGTGTTTTCCGGCAAGACCGTGCTGGTCTCCGGCGGCAGCAGCGGCATCGGCCTGGCGATCGCGCGCGCGTTCCGGGACGCCGGCGGGCAGGTGACGGTCACCGGGCTGACCGAGGGCGAACTCGGGGAGGCGCGCGCGGCGGGGCTTGCGGCGCTCGCGCTCGATGTCGCCGACCTCGCTGCCTGCAAGCGCCTGATGGCGGGCTTCGAGAGCCTCGATGTGCTGGTCAACTGCGCCGGCATGATCCGCCGCGCCAACGCCGAGCACGATCCGGAGGTCTTCGCCCAGGTCATCGACGTCAATCTCAACGGGACGCAGCGCCTGTGCGCGCTGGCCAGGCCGCTGCTGGCGCGGACGAAGGGCGCCATCGTCAATACCGCTTCGATGCGCAGTTTCTCCGGCGCGTCCGTCACGCCTGCGTACAGCGCCAGCAAGGGTGCGGTGATGCAGTTGACCAAGTCGCTGGCGATCGCCTACGCCGAGGAGGGAATCCGCGTCAACGCCATCGCCCCTGGCTGGGTCGCAACCGCCCTGACCAAGCCCCTGCGCGAAAACCCCGAAGCCAATCGGGCCGTCCTCGACCGCACGCCGATGAAGCGCTGGGCCGACCCCGCCGACATGGCCGGGCCGGTGCTGTTCCTGTGCTCCCCGGCGGCGGCCTTCATCACCGGCGTGATCCTGCCGGTCGACGGCGGCTACCTGGCCGCCTGAACTCCGGGTGTGGCACCGGCGCCGGCCAGCGCGGCGCCGACCACGCCGGCCGAATCGCCCAGCAGGTTGCGCACGATCGGGGTGGTCAACTCGTCGCTGAAGACGCGCCGGCGCACCGCCTCGATGCCGCGCGAATACAGCCCCTCGAGGTTCGACAGTCCGCCGCCAAGCACCACGATGTCGGGATCGAGCACCGCCAGCAGGTTCGCCACCGCCTGCCCGAAGCGCGCGTAGAAGTCATCCGCCGCGGACGCGCAGTCGGCATCGCCGGCGGCGCCGGCCATGATCTCCGCGACGCTCAGGCGCCGGCCGGTGCGCGCCGCGAAGCGCTTCTCGAAGCCGCCGCCGGAAATGAAGGTCTCCACGCATCCCCGCGCGCCGCAATAGCAAGGCGGACCGGCCGGATCGATCACCATGTGCCCCCACTCGCCGGCAATCGACTGCGGGCCGCGGCGCACCTGCCCGCCGATCACGATGCCGCCGCCGCAGCCGGTGCCCATGATCACGCCGAAGACGCAGTCGTGCCCGCGCCCGGCGCCCATCAAGGCCTCGGCCAGCGCAAAGCAGTTGGCGTCGTTCTCCAATCGCACAGGGTGGTGCAGCGCCGCTTCCAGCATGGCCGGCAGCGGCCGGCCGTTCAGGCACACGGTGTTGGAATTCTTGAGCAGCCCGGTGCGCGCCGACAGCGCGCCCGGTGTGCCCACGCCCAGCGAATGCGGCGCGTCGTCGATGGCGTAGACCAGCCCGGCATACAGCCCGGCCACCCGGCTTACGATGTGGTCGCATCCGCCTTCGGCCTCGGTGGGAATGCGCCGGCGTCCGTATTCGCGGCCTTCCGCGTCGAGCGCCACGCCTTCAATCTTGGTGCCGCCCAGGTCGATGCCGACGCGGAACATGGCCTAGCGCGCCGCCGGGGCGGCGACCCGGCCGATCACGGTGACTGTATCCCTGCCGTCCTTGCGCGCGGGCGCCACGACCACCGCTTCACCGGATTGCGGATAGATGCCGGTGATCGCGGTCACCATCACCTGGTGGGTGACCAGCACCAATGGCTTGTCGCCGGGCCGGATTTGCGCAATGCGCGCCATGACCTCGGCCACCTGGGCCGCTTCCTTTTCGCGCGCCCCGATGAAGGAATTGAGCGCCGCCCAGTCGCGCGCGCCGCCGAAGGCGAGCTGCGCGGTGTCGCGGCAGCGACACCACTGGCTGGTCAGCACTTCGCCGGACACCAGCCCCAGCGATCTGAAGTTTGCGCCTATCCTGCGCGCCTCCTCCCGCCCTTCGGCGGAGAGGTTGCGCTGGGTGGCGCAGTCGCCAATCCGGAACCCTTCCGGATCGAACGTGCCGGGTGCGGTGGCATGGCGGATGAGGATGGCGACGCCGCCGGCGCGCAATGCATCGGCTACCGCGTCGGCGTGCACCGGGGCCGATATTGAAAACAGCAGGGCGAACAGAGCGAAGGTGTGGCGCACGGGAATTTGAGGTTGTGTGGATGCCTGTAATTCTTGCTCAACTGGAGCGCCAATGAACAAATCCCTTTGACGGTGGCGGCTTTGTGTGGCAAGGAGGATGGGCTTGACTGGTTGTCAGGTCTTGCGCGGGTTGGACGGTATGCCCACCCGGGCCATGTTTCTTTCAGATTGACGGGCATGCGTTTGCAAATGCCATCGGTCCCAAAACGCTAATGATTTTGTGTGCCTAAGCCATGGCATACTTTCCTGCATGCGGTCGAATTTCATATCCGTGAAGCGACGTTGCCTGATCCAGTGCTTTGCGTTACTGCTTCCGGCGGTGGCCAGTGGCGCTGGTGCCCAGATGGTGCGGAATCGCGTCGTGCGGGTCGGCATTCTTGGCTCCACCACGTCGGCCGGGTGGGCCAGCCAGTGGGACGCATTCCGGGGCGCCCTGCGTGAACTGGGCTGGACCGAGGGCCGTGACCTGGTTTTCGAGTTGCGCTTCGCCGACAATCAGCACGAACGCCTGCCGCGTCTGGCTGCCGAACTGGTGGCCAGCCGTATCGATCTGCTGGTCACCCATGGCATTCCCGGCACGCGAGCGGCCAAGACCGCGACGAATACGATTCCGATTTTGATGGCCAGCGTGGCCGATCCGGTTGCTGCGGGCCTAGTGGCAAGCTTCGCGCGGCCGGAAGGCAACGTGACCGGCATCGCCTTTCTTGCGCAGGAGATGGCGGCCAAACGACTCCAATTGCTGAAGGAGGCCGTGCCGGGACTGAGTCGTCTTGCGATGCTGAGCAACCCGCAGAATGCGGCCTTCGGCAAGGCGATGTTTGACGCCATGTCCTCCGCAGCTGCGGCATTGGCGATCCAGCTGCATGTCTTCGACGCGCCAGAGCCAAGTGATTATCCGATGACATTCGGGCAGATGGTGGAGCGTCGCATGCAGGGGGTGGCTATCACCGAGGAGGCAACGTTGATCGCCAACGCGTCGACGCTCGCCTCCCTGGCAAGGCAGAACAGGCTCCCCAGTGTGGGCAACATCGAGTTCGCGCAGGCGGGCGGACTGATCGGCTATGGAGCCAACCGCGAGGCGATTTTTCGACGCGCGGCCGTGCTTGGCGACAAACTGTTACGTGGCACAAAGCCGGCCGACCTGCCGGTCGAGCAGCCCACCCAGTTTGAACTGCTGATTCACGCCAGGACGGCCGCCGCGTTGGCGCTGACCGTGCCGCCCGCGCTCAGGATGCGCGCGGACAGGTTCATCGACTAGCTGGGTGAAGGCGTGTATGACGCACGCCGCTTTGCAGCCGGACCGCCGCCTATAATTCTCGCTCAACTCGAGCGCCGATGAACAAATCCCTGTCGCCCTGGCGGTTTTGCATCGCCCCGATGATGGACTGGACCGACCGCCATTGCCGGTTCTTCCACCGCCTGCTGTCGCGCCATGCCCGCCTGTACACCGAAATGGTGACCACCGGGGCCCTGATCCACGGCGACGTGCCGCGCCACCTCGATTTCAATGCCGAAGAGCATCCCGTCGCCCTGCAGCTGGGCGGCAGCGAGCCTGACGATCTTGCGCATTGCGCGCGGCTGGCCGAGCGCTGGGGTTACGAGGAGGTGAACCTCAACTGCGGGTGCCCGTCCGAGCGGGTGCAACGCGGCGCATTCGGCGCCTGCCTGATGGCCGAACCGCTGCTGGTGCGCGATTGTGTGAAGGCGATGGCCGATGCGGTCGCGATCCCGGTGACGGTCAAGCACCGCATCGGCATCGACCGGGTCGACACCTATGGCTTCGTGCGTGACTTCGTCGGCACGGTGGCCGAGGGCGGGGCGCGGGTGTTCATCGTGCATGCGCGCAGTGCCTGGCTGAAGGGATTGTCGCCGAAGGAAAACCGCGAGGTGCCGCCCCTGCGCTACGAGTTTGCCCGGCGGCTGAAGGCGGATTTCCCCGATTGCACGATCGTGCTCAACGGCGGCATTGCCGATGCCGCGGCGGTCGATGATGCGCTCGCGGGTCTCGACGGCGTGATGATCGGTCGCTACGCCTATCACGAGCCCTGGTTCCTGGCGCAGGCCGACCAGCGCTGGTTTGGTGACGACCATGCCGTGCCGACCCGCGAAGATGTGGTGCAGGCGATGCGCGAATACGCCGTCGCCGCGATGGCAGCGGGCACGCCGTTGCGGGCGGTGACCCGCCACATGCTCGGCCTGTATCAGGGCCTGCCCGGCGCGCGCGCCTGGCGGCGCATGCTGTCGGACAACCTGAGGCTGGCGCAGGGCGATGCGCAACTCATCAGCGAGGCGGCGGGCCAGGTGCGCGCGCCGCGCCTGGCGGCCTGAGGTTGCCGGCATGATCATCGGTTCGCTGCTCGACACCGACCTGTACAAGTTCACCATGATGCAGGTGGTGCTGCACCAGTTCCCTGGCGCGCAGGTGGAATACCGCTTCAAGTGCCGCAATCCGGGCGTGCGGCTGGCGCCTTTCGTGGATGAAATCCGCGCCGAGATCGCCGGGCTTTGCCGCCTGCGCTTCGCCGAGGCGGAACTCGATTACCTGCGCTCGCTGCGCTTCATGAAGAGCGACTTCATCGACTTTCTCGGCCTGTTCCAGATGAACCAGAAGTGGGTGCGGGTCGAGGCGCGCGCCGACGGCGCCATCGATATCGCCGTTGCCGGGCCGTGGCTGCACACCATCCTGTTCGAGATCCCGCTGCTTGCGATCGTCAACGAGGTGTACTTCCGCAATACGCGGCCGGTGCCCGACCTGGCCGAGGGGCGCAAGCGGCTGTCGCACAAGATCGCGCTGGTTGCGGGGCATCCCGACCTCGTCGACATGCGCATTGCCGACTACGGTACCCGGCGGCGCTTCTCGCGCGACTGGCATGAGGAGGTCGTCACCACGCTCAAGCAGAAGCTGGGCGTCAATTTCGCCGGAACCTCCAACGTCCTTCTGGCGATGCGCCACGGCCTCACGCCCCTGGGCACCATGGCGCATGAGTACCTGCAGGCCTGCCAGGCGCTGGGCCCGCGGCTGCGCGACTCGCAGACCTTCGCCTTCGAGAAATGGGCGGCGGAGTATCGCGGCGACCTCGGCATCGCGCTCTCCGACGTGTATGGCCTGGCCCCATTCCTGCGTGACTTCGACATGTACTTCTGCAAGCTCTTCGACGGCGCGCGCCACGATTCCGGCGATCCGTTCGATTGGGGCGAGCGCCTGATCGAGCACTATCGCAAGCATCGGGTCGACCCGCGGACCAAGACCCTCATCTTCTCCGACAGCCTCGACGTGCCGCTGGCAGTGCGCCTGTTCGAGCGTTTCCGCGGCCGTGCGCTCACTGCCTTCGGTATCGGCACCAACCTCACCAACGACCTGGGCTACGCCCCGAACAACATCGTCATCAAGATGGTCCGCTGCAACGGCCAGCCGGTGGCCAAGCTCTCGGACGCGCCGGACAAGAACATGTGCGACGACCAGCGCTATCTCGCCTACCTGCGCCAGGTGTTCGACATTCCCCAGCCCGCCTGAAGGGGCGTCGTGGCGCGGTGATCCGTGACCGCTTGGTTACAATCGGTCCTCGAGGAGGCTTGAAAAATGAAAAGCGAAAACTTCCCCAGGATTTCCAACCGCGCATCGGCCCTGGGCACCGAGAACGCGTTCGTCGTGCTGGCCGAGGTCACCGCCCTGCAACGGGCCGGGCGCGACGTCATATCGTTCTGCATCGGCCAGCCGGATTTTCCGACGCCGGCCAATATCCAGGACGCCGCCGTCAAGGCCATCCGCGAGGGACGCCACGGTTATACGCCTTCGAACGGCATCCCGGAGCTGCGCGAAGCGATTGCGAAGGAAGTCAACCGCATGCGCGGGCTCAACGTCGCGGCCGACGACGTGGTGGTCGGTTCCGGGGCCAAGCCCTTCATCGCCTACGCGATCGTTTCGACCACCGATCACGGGGCGGGCGACGAGGTGATCTATCCCAACCCGGGCTTCCCGATCTACGAGTCGCAGATCGTCGCCAACGGCGCGGTGCCGGTGCCGCTGGGCCTGAAGGAGGCGCGCAATTTCGCCTTCGATCCGGCGGAACTCGAGGCCGCGATCACGCCGCGCACGCGCATGCTGATCCTCAACACGCCGCACAACCCCACCGGAGGTTCGCTCTCGGCCAAGGACCTGGCCGACATCGCGGCGATCATGCGGCGCCATCCGCAGGTCTGGATTTACGCCGACGAGATCTATTCGCGGCTGATCTACGACGGGGCTTTCCAGTCCATCGCGGCCCTGCCGGACATGCTTGAGCGCACCATCATCTCCGACGGTGCGTCCAAGACCTGGGCGATGACAGGCTGGCGCATCGGCTACGCGGTCAACCGTACGCTCGCGCCGACCTTCACACGCTGGGTCACCAACACCGAGTCCTGCGCCTCGCACATCAGTCAGTGGGCGGCCGTGGAGGCATTGAACGGCCCGCAGGATGCGGCGGAGATGATGAAGGCGTCCTTCCTGAGGCGCCGCGACCTGATCGTCGGCCTTCTCAACCAGGTGCCGGGCATCACCTGCCTGACACCCGGCGGCGCCTTCTACGCCTGGCCGAATGTCACCGAGGCGTGTCGCATGACCGGTTGCGCGGACTCGGAAGTGTTCCGCAAGAAGCTGCTCAACGAGGCCGGTGTGGCGGTGCTGGCCGACATCCATTTCGGCGCGCGGGTGGCCGGCGAGGGCCAGCACATCCGCTTCTCCTATGCGGCCTCGGAAGAGGCCATCAAGGGCGGCGTGGCGCGCATCGCGGACTGGGTGAAGAAGAACGCCCGCTGAAGGCCGGGCGGGTTGAACGGACGGACGGGCAGACGGGGGCGCGCCTCATGGTGCGGGTGTCTGCCATGGCGACCGTCCCGAGGGGGGTGTTGCAATGAGTCGGATGCGGGTCTTGCCGGGCGCGGGCTTGTTCTTGGTGGGCGGCAGCGCGATGGCGGCGGACTTCGTGCCGCATATCCTCAGCATCGGGCCGGTGCCGGTCGATTTCCTGTTGTTTGCCTGTGTGCTCCTGGGCATCGCTATGTTCCACCAGCATACCTTCAACATCGCGCTGGGCGGATTGTTCGTCGTCACGCTCTACAAAGTGCTGGTGACCGGTTTCAAGGCCGGCGCGGGCGTCGGCGGGCTGGCGGCGCACCTGGGGCACGAGTGGGTGACGCTGGCCAATCTGCTGGGCCTGCTGCTCGGCTTTGCGATCCTGTCCAGGCATTTCGAGGACAGCCGTTTGCCCGACCTGCTGCCGCGCTACCTGCCGGATGACTGGAAGGGCGGCTTCGTGCTGCTGATCCTGGTGTTCGTGCTGTCGGCGTTCCTGGACAACATCGCCGCGGCGCTGATCGGCGGCACGGTGGCGGCTGGCGTGTTTCGCCGCAAGGTGCATATCGGCTACCTTGCGGCGATCGTCGCGGCATCGAATGCCGGCGGCTCCGGTTCGGTGGTGGGCGACACCACCACTACCATGATGTGGATAGACGGCGTCAGTCCGATCGACGTTCTGGGCGCCTATCTGGCAGCCTGTACCGCGTTGGCTTTCTTCGGTGTGGCCGCCGCCCGCCAGCAGCATGCCTACAACCCGATCACCAGGGATGCTCCGCCCGACCTGCGTGTCGACTGGGCGCGGCTGGGTATCGTGGCCTTCATCCTGGTGGTGGCCATCGTAGCCAATGTGACGGCCAACCTGCTGTTCCCGGCGCTGCTGGACCAGTTTCCGGTGATCGGCGCGGCCGTATGGCTGGCCATCCTCGCGGCTATGCCGGTGCGCACGCCGCAGTGGTCGCTGCTGCCGGAGGCGTTGAAAGGGGCGGTCTTCCTGTTGTCTCTGGTGACCATCGCGTCGATGATGCCGGTGGAACACCTGCCGGTCGCCTCCTGGCAATCCGCGTTCGGCCTCGGCTTCGTCTCCGCGGTGTTCGACAACATTCCGCTGACCGCCCTTGCGCTCAAGCAGGGCGGATACGACTGGGGTTTCCTTGCCTATGCTGTGGGTTTTGGCGGTTCGATGATCTGGTTCGGCTCGTCCGCAGGCGTGGCCTTGTCCAGCCAGTTCCCCGAGGCCCGGTCGGCGCTCGCCTGGCTGAAGGGTGGCTGGCATGTCGCGGTCGGCTATGTGCTCGGATTTTTCGTCATGCTGGCGGTCGCGGGATGGCATCCGTCCGAAAAGCGGGTCAAGGTCGGCGCCGCCGCGCCCGTCGTACCCGCCGTGCACCCCGCGGCGGCGCTGCCCGCTGCGGGCGCCGATGCGAGCCTGGTCCCGGCGCGCTTGCCCGGCAGGTAGCCGCGCCGGCCCGATGTCCGGGCCGGCTTCGGCGCGCGTGCGGCTCCCGCCAAGCCGGCCGCGCGCGCAGGATATCCGCCGGCAGCGACCTGCGGCCAGCCGTGCCCTCGGCGCTGGTTACAATTTGGGCCTTTCCTATTGCGGCGCCCGTTCGCGTGGCGGCATCCTGGCGGTGATGTCATGAAGATTCAACCCTTGCCCAACGGTTTTGGCGTTGTCATTGAGGAGGTGCGCGTCGACCGGCTCGCGCCGGGCGAGTTCGCGGCCATCAAGCAGGCTTGGCATGCGCATCATGGCCTGATGGTCTTTCCCCGCCAGGCGGTGCCGGATCACGGCTTGCTGGAGTTTTCTCGCCTGCTGGGAGAACTGGACCTGCCGCCCAACCAGGAAAACGGCCGCCAGAGCGCGCCCGGTCATCCCGAGATCTATGTGGTGTCGAACATCAAGGACGCCGCAGGCCTGCCGATCGGCGCGCTCGGAGACGGCGAGGCGGCTTGGCATACCGACATGAGTTATGCCGCGGTCCCGCCGTTGGCCTCGATGCTGGTGGCACGCGAGATTCCCGCATCCGGAGGCAGCACCTGGTTTTGCGACATGGTCGCGGCGGCGGCGGCCTTGCCGGCCGACTTGCGCGCACGGGTCGAGCGGCTGCGCATCAAGCATGACGGCACCTACAACTCAGGCGGCTACCTGCGCAAGGGCGTCAGTGCCACGGACGACCCGGTGACCGCGCCCGGCACACTGCATCCGGCGATCGTGCGCATCCCGGAATCCGGCGAAGCGGCGCTCTATCTTGGGCGGCGCAGGCTGTCCTATGTCGACGGCCTATCGCGCGAGCGGAGCGAGGCCCTGCTCGACACGCTCTGGGCGCATGCGACCGACGCGGCGCGCGTCTACAAGCACCAGTGGCAGGTCGGCGACCTGGTGGTCTGGGACAACCGCACCACCATGCATCGGCGCGACCCGTTCCCGGCGACCGAGCGGCGCCTGATGCACCGCACGCAGATCAGGGGCGCCTTGGCGCCCGCGGCCTACGCCTAGCCGCAGCGTGGCTTTTGCGCCGCCTGGCACCCGGTGCTCCGCCGTGCGGGTGTAGACTTTTTCTTCGCGTCGAGCGGGCCGCCCCGGCGCCGGCCGGCGTCTTCCTGAGGAGAAGGTCGATGAGCCAATTGAGTGAAGAGGAACTGGCGCGCCTGGTGCCGGCGGAGTCGGCGCTGTTTCCGTCCCCCATCCCGGTGCAGTCGGTTTCTTCGGACGAATTCATGCCTGCGCCGCAGACGCCGCGGCAGTGCGAATTCGAGGCGCGCGTCAAGTCGATCGGTGCCGAGCTGGCGCGCCATCAGGGTATGAGCCGGCGTGCATTCTTCAAGACCGCCTCCGGCATGGCGGCCGCCTTCGTGGCCATGAACGATACCTTCGGCCCGGTGTACATGGTCAGCCGCGCCGAGGCGCAGACGCCGGAGATGGCCAACGCCCGCGCGCTGGCGCTCAAGGGCCAGTTCATCATGGACATGCACACGCACTTCCTGCGCGACGATACCCGGCTGGTGGGTTTCGTGCGCTCGCGGGAGGCGGTCGGCAAGGCCGGCTGGAACCCGGCGCTGGCCGACAAGGAGCAGACCCTGGAGGACCTTAAGTTCGCCAACTATTTCAAGGAAATCTATCTCGACAGCGACACCAAGGTGGCGCTGATATCGGGTTCAGGCTCGGAGGAGCCGCGCGACTGGTTCCTGACCAACGAGATGAAGGCCGAGGCGCGCGCCGGCGTCAACAACAAAGCGGGCACCCGGCGCATGTTCTCGCACGCCATCTTCATGCCCGGCACGCCGGGCTGGATGGACAAGTTCGAGAAGGACCTGGAAACGCTCAAGCCGGATTCCTTCAAGGGCTACACCATCGGCGACAACACCAACAAGCATCTGGCTCGCCATCCCTGGCATCTGGATGACGAAAAGCTGATGTATCCGTTCTACGAAAAGCTGGTCAAGGCCAGCCGGTCCCGGCCGAGCCTGGCCAACGTGTGCGTTCACAAGGGCCTCTTCCCGCCCTCGACGACCAGGCAGTTTCCCGATTTGCTGAAGTACGCCGATGTGCGCGATGTCGCCAAGGCCGCGAAGGACTGGCCGGAACTGAACTTCATCATCTACCACTCCGGCTTCCGCTATACCGGCGGGGCCTTCATGGACGGCTGGGAACAGTTCGAGAAGACCGGCCGGATCGACTGGGTCACCGACCTGGCCGAGATCCCCGCCAAGCACGGCGTCAGGAACGTCTACGGCGATCTGGGCCAGATCTTCGCCCAGAGCACTGTGGCCGAACCGCGCCTGTGCGCGGCGATGATGGGGCAGTTGGTCACGGGACTGGGAGCCGATCACATCGTGTGGGGCACCGATGCCGTCTGGACCGGCGCGCCGCAATGGCAGATCGAGGCGTTGCGCCGACTCGAGATTCCGGAAGAGATGCAGAAAAAGTACGGCTTCAAGCCCCTGGGCGCGGCGGACGGCCCGGTCAAGAACGCCATTTTCGGCGGCAATTCCGCCCGGCTGTACAACTTCACCCCGGCGCAGCGGGCGGCGCTCGACGGCGACTTCGTCGCCATGGCCAAGGCCAGATACGACCAGTTGGGCGACGGGCGCACCAATCTGGCCTATGGCTATGTCAACCGGGGCGCCTGAGGCGTCGGGCGGGGCGCCCGAGACGCCGGGCGGGGCGCCCGGCGGCGGGCTTGATTTCCTCGCGCACGGCGCTGTTTGCCGCATGCCATCCGGAGCGGGTCAAGCGGGTCGCACCCGATGCCCTCGCCTGGACCGGCACAGGCATTCCCACGCCCGCCAACCGCGCGAAGCGCATCGACCAGTGGCGCAGCAACCACCGCCGGCCGATCGACCGCGCCATGATCGAGAGCATCTTCACGCGCGATCATGGCGGCACTTCAGACCTGACGGTCGTCGATAGCTTTGCCGACGCGGTGCTGAAACTCGATTCATCGGCGCCTGCCGGAACCTATCTCGACATATCGGCCAACTCGCCGGTCTGTACTCCCGAGAAGCTGAAGGTGTCCATGCTCATGATGCGCGGCCAGTACGACGGCATCGCCAGCCTGCGGGGCCCGATGCACTACTTCGCCAGGGTACCGCACCCCGACAAGAGCCCGGACGTCATGCCGGGCATCGCCCACACCAGCCCACGATCGAAGAACTGGGCGATCGCGTACCACGCCCTGGAAAGCTTCTTCGCCCATAGCCTGCGCAGATCCATGGCGGCGGTTGAAGCGCCTTGCGCGTCAATCGCCGCCCGCCGATATCCGCACCCGGGGCGCCAGGTTCAGGCCGGAAGATCGGAGGCCATCAGGTCGGGCCGGATGTCGCCGACCTCGTCGTTGGAGAAGTTGAGTTCCACCTTCACGCCGTTGGGGTCCATCAGGAACAACTGAAACAGGCCCTGGTCGTTGACCATGCGGCGTGTGAAAGGCACACCATGGCGGGTGAGGTGCTCCATCATGCCCCCGAGTCCGGTGCAGCGGAAGGCCATGTGGTCGATCACGCCGCTGCCGCTCACTGCTTCGGATTGCTGCCCGAGATACTTCTTGCGGTTCTCGCTGACATTCGCGCCGCCGGTGGTGACATGGATCACGTCCTGGTCGCCCAGGTATAGCCAGAACACCGGGAAACTGAATTCCGGCGCCGGGCCAACGCGGAATCCGAGCACGCGCGTGTAGAAGTCGCGCGTGGCCTCCATGTCGGCGGTCTGGATGAGGTAGTGCTCAAGACGCTGGAGCGGCATGATTGTTCTCCTTCGGTAAGGGCGTTGCCCGAAGCGCCGCGGCGGCGCCTGACGAAATTCAGATGGGGGTGGCCTCGCCGCCCTCGACGATCACGTTCTCGACCACGCCGGCGCCACCGCGCCGGAAGGCCGCGGCCGCGACATACTCCGGCGACTCAAAGCACTTGACGCCCTGCTCGAGCGAAGGGAATTCGATGACGATGAAGCGGTGGAAATCCTCCGGCCCCTCCATGATCTGGTAGCGCCCGCCGCGCGCGAGCACCTTGCCGCCGTATTGCTTGAGGATTCCCGGCACGAGGTCGGTGTATTTCTTGTATTCGACCGGGTCGTTGATGCGTGAGCGGGCTATCCAGTAGGCGGCCATGTCCGATGTTCCTTTCCTTGAGGGGTCAATGCGGGAGCCGATAGTTTAGCCGGGACGCGCTTGCGTGCTGCGCCAAGGGGCGGCCCGGGCCTGACGCAAGATCGAATCTCGAAGATAATCGTAGGCTTGGCGGCGGTGTCCACGCGCCGGATCGCCGCGGCGGTTCGCCGGCCCGCAGGTGCCATGCATCGCAGCCAACCTGCCCCGGAACCGCTTACCGCAAGCCCCTACCCCGAAAGGAAACCGCATGAAAGACGATCTTCGCAACGCCAAATTTGTAATCGACCTGGGTCCCCAGCCTTCGCTGCCCATCGTCGGCAGCGACCTGCGCTTCCCGGTCGGGCGCATCTACTGCGTGGGTCGCAATTACGCCGACCACGCGCGCGAGATGGGGCACGACCCGGATCGCGAGCCGCCCTTCTTCTTCATGAAGCCGGCCAATGCGGTGGTGCAGAACGGCGCCACCATCGCCTATCCGGTCGGCACCAAGGATTGCCACCATGAAATCGAACTGGTGGTGGCCATCGGCACGGGCGGCAGTAACATCCCGGTCGAAAAGGCCCTCGAGCATGTGTGGGGCTACGGGGTCGGCCTCGACATGACGCGCCGCGATGTCCAGGGCGAGGCCAAGAAAATGGGCCGCCCCTGGGAAATGGGCAAGAGCTTCGACGAATCCGCACCCATGACCGCCCTGAAGGCCGCGGCCGACATCGGCCACCCGGCCAAGGGCGCCATCTGGCTCAAGATCAACGGTGAGTTCCGCCAGCAGGGCGATCTCGCCATGCAGATCTGGAACGTGCAGGAGCAGATCGCCTACCTGTCGAACCTCGTGACCCTGGAACCCGGCGACCTCATCATGACCGGCACGCCGGCAGGGGTGGGCCCGGTGCACAAGGGCGATCACCTGGAAGGCCATGTCGACGGTGTCGGCGACCTGTCGATCAAGTACGCGGCCTGAACGGCCGCGCGTCATCGGTTCGCGGGGGAGCAGGCGGGCATGACCGACATGAATCGGCGCAACATGCTGCAGGCGGCCGGCGCCATGACCGTCGGCGCGGTGGCCGGCTGTGCCACCCCGGGCGTCGCCGGCAACGCCGCCAGGACCGCCTTCAACGTGCCCGCCACCACCATTCCGGTGAGCGGCACCGATGAGATGTTCCCGGTGCGCCGCATCTATTGCATCGGCCGCAACTACGCCGCGCATGCGCGCGAAATGGGCTCCGATCCCACCCGCGAGCCGCCTTTCTTTTTCCAGAAGCCGACCGACGCGATCCAGAACGTCGCGCCCGGCACGCTGGCCGACCACCCCTATCCGAGCCTTACCAGGAATTACCATTACGAGGTCGAACTGGTCGCGGCCCTGTCCCGCGGCGGCAGCAACATTCCCATCGAGCGCGCCCTGGAGCACGTCTATGGTTACGCGGTCGGGCTGGACATGACCCGGCGCGACCTGCAGCGCGCTATGGGCGACGAGAAAAAGCCGTGGGAGATCGGCAAGAGCTTTGACCGCTCGGCGCCGATCGGGCCCCTGCATCGGGTGGCCAACGTCGGGCACTTCACCAACGGCGCGATCTGGCTCAAGGTCAACGGCCAGGTCAGGCAAAACGCCACCCTCAACCACATGATCTGGTCGGTGGCCGAGCAGGTCGCGCGACTGTCGCTGGCCAACGAGCTGTTTCCCGGCGACATCATCTTTTCGGGTACACCGGAAAACGTCGGTCCGGTGGTGCGCGGCGACCGCATCGACTGCCACATCGACGGTCTTCCGGATCTGAGCATCAGGATCGTCTGACCCACCGCCCGCGGATACGCAGGTGAGCAGCCGCGCCGGCATCCACTACTGGAAATGCGACCGTCCGGCCGCGCTGCACGGCACGGTACGGGCTGCAACCGGGCGTGCGCCGCGGGAGCTGATGCTGTCCCTGGCGCATGAACTGGAACGAAAGCTTGGCGGTCCCGAGTGGCGGCTGGCGCCCGCGTCCGGCCAGGGCAACCACCTCACCTTCCGGGCCGAAAGCGGGACGCGGGCCTATTTCCTGCGCGTCGAGGACGGCCCGGAGGCGGATGACTACATGGCGGTTGAATCGGAACTGCTGCGGCGCCTGCGCGCGCAGGGTATTCCGGTGCCGGCGGTGCATTACTGTGACGCGTCGCGCACGGCGCTCCCGGTCGCTTTCCATCTGCTCGACCTGGTCCCCGCGTCCGACCTCAATACCCACCTGAAGTCCGGCCGACTGGACTTGCCCGCGCTGCTGGCGCAGATCGGCCACTGGATCGCGTGCTGGCAGAAGCGCGTGCCGGTGGAGGGTTTCGGGCCGTTCGATCGCGCGACGCTGGAAGCCGAGGGCCGCCTGCGCGGCCTGCACGCGACGGCGGTCGACTACTTCTACTTGAATCTGCCGCGCCATCTGGACTTCCTGGCCGGACGCGGCTTCATCCCCCGCGGCGAGGCGGCCGCGCTGCTTGAGCTGCTCGAGGGGCAACGCGGCAAGCTGGGCGGTCTGCCGCCCTGCCTGGTGCACAAGGACATGGCCCTGTGGAACGTGCTCGGTACGGGCGAGGCAGTATCCGCCTTCATCGACTGGGACGATGCCATCGGCGGCGACCCGATGGAGGACCTCGCGCTGCTCGGGTGCTTCCATCCGGCCGGCGCGGTCGCATCCGCGCTGGACGCATACGCGGCGGTATCGGACCTGCCGCCCGACCACATGCGGCGCTTCTATGGCCACCTGCTGCGCAATATGATCGTCAAGGCCGTGATCCGCGTCGGCGCGGGCTACTTCGACGGGGCGGGTGGCTCCTTCCTGCACGGCGCCGGGGTAGACGGCGAGGCGCTGCGCGAGTTCACCCTGGCGCGCCTGCGCGGCGCGGCGCGCGCCCTGCGAGAGGGGCGCGACCGCGTCGACTTCGGCTGATCCGGCGGCTAGCCGATGGCTACGCGCGACCCCGCCGGGCCCGGCACGAGCGTCGCGGTGTGGTCGTGGAATGCGGCGATTTCCGGATTGTGCGCAATGCTGATCAGCGTACTTTCGGGCAGGCGCGCGCGCACGAGCGCGTACAGGGCGATGGCGGTCGGCGCATCGAGCGCCGAGGTCGATTCGTCCATGTAGAGCCAGCGCGGACGATTGATGAGCACCCGGGCAAAGGCCACGCGCTGCTGTTCGCCGGGGGAAAGCTGCTTGTCCCACTGGGCCTCTTCGTCCAGGCTCGCGGCCAGGTGCGGCAGATGGCAGTCGCGCAAGGCGGCGCGCACCGCCTCGTCGGTCACGCCCGCCGCGTCGGCCGGATAACAGACCGCCGCCTTGAGCGAGCCCAAGGGCAGGTAGGGCCGTTGCGGCAGGAACAGCACATCCGCCTGCGGCGCGACGACGCGGCCCGCGCCGAAGGGCCAGATGCCGGCCAGGCCGCGGAACAGGGTGCTCTTGCCGCTGCCGGAAGGCCCGCCCAGCAACCAGCGCTCGCCGGCGCGGATGGTCATGCTGGCGTCGGTGACGATCGCCTTGCCCTGCGGAGTGGCCAGCGTCACCCCGGCTAGCGAGGGCGCCGCCCCTGGCTCCGGATTGAGGGCCGATTGGCGCTCGGCTTCCATCAGTGCGTCATCGAAACTCAACAGGCGGTCCACGCTCGCCTTCCAGGCAGCCAGGTTGGCGTAAGCGTCTATGAACCAGGAAAGCGCGCCCTGCACCTGACCGAACGCGGAAGCGACCTGCATCAGTTCACCGAGCTTGATGCTGCCGGCGAAGTAGCGCGGCGCCGCCACCAGGATGGGAAAGATGATGGCGATCTGGGCATAGAAGACGCGGGCCGTGAGCAGGGTTTTCTGGCGCCGGATCAGTTCGATCGTTGTCGCGAGCACGGCGGCGAAGCGGTCGCGCAGGACGGCGCGCTCGCCGGCCTCGCCGCTGTAAAGGGCGATGCTCTCGGCGTTCTCGCGCACCCGCACCAGGCTGTAGCGGAAGTCGGCCTCCACCTTCTGGGCGCGGTTGTTGATGTCGATGAGCGGCTTGCCGATCCAGTGGATCATCAGCGAACCGCCCAGCGCGTAGATGATGGCCACCCACACCATGTAGCCGGGCACCGCGAATTCGGTGCCGCCGAGGCTTACGGCAAGCGGGCCGGACACGCTCCACAGGATCGACAGGAAGGCGCCCAGCGTCACCACCGAATTGAGCAGCCCCATGGAAAGATCGACGGTCTTCTCGGTGACCGCCCGGACGTCCTCGGCGATGCGCTGATCCGGATTGTCGGTCGAGCGCAGGAACAATTCGACCTTGTAGAACGCGCGATGGGCCAGCCAGCGGTCGATGTAGCGCCGGGTCAGCCACTCGCGCCAGCGCAGTTCGAACAGCTGCGTGAGGTAGAACTTGTAGACCGCCACGATGATGAAGAAGAACGCCAGATACGAAAAGCGCAGCAGCTGCGCCTTGAATTCGGCGAAGTCCTTCTGCTCCAGGGCGTTGTAGAAGTCGCGGTTGAACTCATTGAGCAGCACATCGACGTAGACGGCGACCAGGTTCAACGTCACCACCGCGCAGAGAAAGCCGAGCGCGCTGGCGCGATGCTCGCTTGCGAAATAGGGCTTGGTCAGGCGCCACAGGCGGCGGGCGAATGCGGGTTTGTCGTTCACGCGAGGGCCTCCGGTTCAGGGTTGCCTGCCCTGGATGGCAAAAGCCGCCGCGCCGTCGCGGCCGAGAATGGCCTTCAAGGCCGGCATCGCCCCGCGCAAGCGGGCGTCGAGCGGCCAAGGCGGGTTGAAGACGAACATGCCGGAGCCGAACAGACCGAGCCCGTCGGCGGGCGGTGCGCACACGGTCAAGGACGCATGCAACCAGCGCTCGCCGGCGAGTCGCTGCAGCTGTTCCGGCAGCCGCGACGATTCGCGCCGCCTGACCTGCGGGTACCACACCGCATACACCCCGGTGGGGAAGCGGACCAGTGCCTCGCGCATCATTGCCGCGACGCGCGCGTAGTCGTCCTTGTCTTCGTACGACGGGTCGACCAGGACAAGCGCGCGCCGGGACGGGGGCGGCAGCACCGACTTCAGGCAGGTGAAACCATCCTCCCTGCCGACCGCGACACGCCGCGCATCGGCATGGAAGTAATCGCGCAGCGCGCGCGCATCGGTGGGGTGCAGTTCGAACAGGCGCAGCCGGTCCTGCGGGCGCATCATCTGCAGGGCGATTTGCGGCGAACCGGGATAGCGCAGCAGGCGGCCGTCCGGGTTGAAGGCCGCGACCTGCCGGAGGTAGTCGCCGGCCGCGCCCGGCAGGTCCGCCCGGCCCCACAGGCGCGCGACCCCGTCGGCGAACTCCGCCGTTTGCGCCGCGTAGCTGCCGGTCTCCAGCGAATAGGCGCCCGAACCGGCATGGGTATCGACGAAGGTAAAGGGCTTTTCCTTGGCCGTCATGTGGGCGAGCAACTGCACCAGCACGACATGCTTGAGCACGTCGGCATGGTTGCCGGCATGAAACCCGTGGCGGTAGCTGAACATCGGCCTGCGGCCGGGCCGGTGCGCCGGCCCGGCCCCGGTTCAGGCGGGTGTCGCTTCGCCGCCGCTGGCGCGGTCGAGCAGGGCGATATCGTCCTGGTGCAGCGTCAGTCGGGTCGCCTCGACGAGGTCGTGCAACTGGTCGAGGCTGGTCGCGCTGGCGATCGGCGCGGTGATGCCCGGCCTGGCGATGAGCCAGGCGATCGCAACCCGGGTCGGGTTGGCATGATGGCGCGCAGCCACCTCGTCGAGAGCGGCGAGAATACGCAGGCCGCGCGCGTTCAAATAGGCTGCCACCCGGCTGCCGCGCGCCCCCCGGGTGGTGTCCGCCTCGGTCCGGTACTTGCCGCTCAGGAACCCGCTGGCCAGCGAGTAGAAGCCGATCACCCCGACGTTGCGTTTCCGGCAGAGCGGCTCGAGTTCGGCTTCGTAACCGGCCCGCTTGCAGAGGTTGTATTCGGGCTGCAGGCTGACATAGGCGGGCAGGCGGTGCCTGCGGCTCAGGTCGAGCGCCTCGGCCAGCCGGGCGGCCGTGTAGTTGGAGGCGCCGATATGGCGGACCTTGCCCGCCTTGACGAGGTCGGCATAGGTGCCGAGCGTTTCCTCCAGGGGCACGCTCCTGTCGTCCTGGTGCGACTGGTAGAGGTCGATATAGTCGGTGCCCAGGCGGCGCAGCGAGGCGTCCACCGAGCGCAGTATGTGCTTGCGGGAAAGCCCCTTGCGGTCCGGCCCCATCTCCATGCCCACCTTGGTGGCGATGATGACGCTCTGGCGCGAGCGGGTGCGCGCGTGGCGCTTGAGCCAGCGCCCGATGATGGTCTCGGATTCACCGCCCTGGTTGCCGGGTGCCCAGCGCGAGTAGACATCGGCGGTATCGATGAAATTGCAGCCTGATTCCATGAGAGCGTCGAGCAGCTTGAACGATTGTGCCTGGTCGGCCGTCCAGCCGAATACGTTGCCGCCGAAACAGAGCGTGGAAACCGCCAGACCGGAGTTGCCGAGGGTTCGTTTTTGCATGTGGATGGTGCCTCCCTTGGTACGGTGAACTTGGTGAAGCCCGACTTTACCCGGTTGCCCGTCCGGCCGCCGCGTCTGTCGGTGCGTCCGGTCCGTGTCGAGCCGGTGTAGGAAGCGTGGTGTAGGCATGTAGGAAACGCTGCCGGCTCGCGTAGGAATCGGGCCTAGTCCCGATGTATCGGCGCGCTTCCCCTCGCAGGAGGCGCTTGCCCGCCGTCCTTCCGTGCGTTTCGCTCTGGCGGGCTGCGAATTCCTACACGTGGAGTAGGAATTAGCCCTACACGGGAAAGAGGCGTCGCCTTACACCCCGGGATCCCGTATCTGAATAACATGCCTCCAACACGCATCAACGGCAAAGCAGCGGCAAAGTCAAGGTTCAATTTCGGGTTTTAACCTTTTTTTCTTTCGAGCGGGGAGCGGAAAATGCAAACAGGCAATGAAATGCAGGCACTCTTGGGCAGGATGATTGAGTCGGTTTCGAAGCCTGTACCGGGCAGCGCGGCGCAGGGTGTGCGGCAGGAACATATGCCGTTTCGCATCAAGGTGGTCAAGGACGAGCTCGATTTGGCCAAGGCGGTCAGCATCCGCCACTCGGCTTACGCGCGTCACGTGCCCGCATTCGCGGCAACCCTCGCGACACCCGAAGCTTCGGACTTCCAGCCCGGCAATGTGGTGCTGCTGGCCGAATCGAAGTTGGACGGCTCGCCCATCGGCACCATGCGCATCACCAACAACAGCCATGGTCCGCTCGGTCTGGAACAGTCGGTGAAACTCCCCGATTGGCTGGAGTTCACCAGCATCGCCGAGGCGACCCGCCTGGGCGTTGCGACCGGGCGCATGGGCACCGTGGTCAAGACCATGCTTTTCAAGGCTTTCTTCCAGTTCTGCCTGAAGACCGGGGTCGAGTGGATGGTGATCGCCGCGCGCTCGCCCATGGATCGCCAGTATGAGGACTTGCTGTTTGAAGATGTCTTCCCCGATGCCGGTTTCATGCCAATGCGCCACGCCGGGGGCATTCCGCATCGAGTGCTCGCGCTGGATGTGCTTCGTGCCCATTCGAAGTGGAGCGAGGCGCGGCATCCCCTGCTGGGCTTCATGTGCGACACGCTGCACCCCGACATTGATCTTTCCGGCGTGGGCGAACTGTTGCAACGCGAAATCACGCTTCCTTCCGCCCGGCCTGCCGTGATGGTCATGTAGCGCCGCAACCTTTCTGGGCGGCAAGGACCTGGGCCTGTGCGTGCCCGCCCGGAACCAGCAAACTCGGAGCCTCGAAGTCGGCGTGCAACCGCTTCGAGGCTCCGGACGTTCTGGCGATGTCCCGAGCCTTGCCACATTGGTGAAAGAGTAGACTTGTAGGACATTCCCCGCAGCGCGCACAGGTTGCGACTTTGCTCCGCTGGGGCCTTGCGCCGCATCGATGGTTGAGACCTCCCGATAACCCGTCATGTTCACCTCCAATCCTCGGACGCCCGCCCGCTGGGCGGCGCTCAATCTCGGCGTGGAGGAGGCGCTGTATCGCTTCGGTCAGTATGTCGTGCCATTGATGATCGGCATCATTTCGCTGATCGCGCTTGCAATGTGGCCGTATCAGTATCCCGCGGGCGGAGGCGTGCCGCTGGACATAAGGTACGTTCAGGACGAGTCCGAGAGCGGTTCGATTTCGCCTGACGAGGCGCGCACTCGGCTCGCACAGGCTTTGGCGGTTCGACACTACGATACGAAGCTTTCCGAAGCGCCGGTATGGGTCGGCTTCACCATGCCGGCCGCGTTGCCCGGGGATAGCCGCTCGGTTGTGGAATTACCCTCCCGGCATGCCATGGGCGTGTCGTGCTGGCTGGCGGAGGGATTGACTCTGCTGGGGCATGCGGATCGCCAGGGTTCGAGCGGTCGGTTAGCCGGGGTCAAGGCTGGCTTCAGCGTGGAGGTTCCGCCTGCCAGTACCGGTAGTGAAGTGCTGTGCCAGATCAGATCATCGGGTCCGGCGCGCATTTCAGCCCTGCTCTGGGCCGTTCCCGATCTCGTGGCTTCCACCCAGAAATTCCACCGAAACTCCGGTCTGGTCGATGGAGGCCTGCTTCTGCTCGCCGGGTTCATGCTGATGACGGCGCTGATCAGCCGCGAATGGATCTACGTTCTCTTTGCCGCTTGGCTGGTGTCCAATTTGCGCATGGCAGCCATTTCGGCAGGCTGGGATGGGCAGTGGCTGGAGCAGTCGCTGCCTCCGGACTGGGTGCTGCCGGTCAAGAAGATCTCGGTTGCCACCTTCTATGTACTGACTTATACGCTGTTTGCTCGCCTGTTCGCCGACGACCTAAAGCGTGTTGGATATGCGCCTCTCATGGTGGTGGCGCGTTGGTCGTGTGTCGTCATCATGTTGTTGGCGGTCGCACTTCCGCTCGCCTCGTTTTTGCCGTTCTTTTGGGTGACGACGATCCTTGGCATCGGCATCCTGCTGTTCTTTTTGGGAAGGATTGTCGTTTTCACGCGATCCAAGGTCGCGGTCTGGTACGCGGCGGCGCTCGGGATCACCCTGTTTGCGAGTTTTTTTGAGGTGATTGCCGCGGCCTTGGGTTTCAAGAGTTTGATCGGGGCGTTCAACAGCGTTACCGCTTCGCTGTCTTCCAGCCTCATTGCGTCCATGGCCATCGCCGAGCAGCTGCGGCAGGAGCGAGCACAGCGGGTCCTGGCGCAAAATGCGATGCGCAGCACATATGAGGCGATGCCGATCGGGTTGTTTACGCTCGATGGAAAGGGCTTCCTAGAGCGCGGCAACCCTGCCCTTCTCGACATGCTGGGGATTGTTGCTTGCGACGGCACCAGCCATTGGAACGACTATTTTGAGGAAGGCTCCTGGGAGAAAATGCAGGCGATGCTTGCGGCGACTTCGCCCCAGGAGATTGAAGTGTGCGGGCTCGGCAACCTCACAAGGGTCCCGGCGATGCATGCTCCGCCCGGGGACGCCATCGGCTCGGGACAGAAGCGCTTTCTGGTCAAGGCGACCTTCGCCAACGACAAGATCGAGGGCTCCCTGCAGGATGTGACGGAAAAATCGAAAGCGTCGGAGCGCCTGCGGTTTCTGGCCGAAAACGATCCTCTCACCGGCGTGCTCAACCGGCGCGGCGTGGAGCGGGCGCTCGAGGAGGCCCTGGCAGGGCTCGCTGCCGGCCAGCCGCTGGCCATTGCCTACCTCGACCTGGACCGCTTCAAGCTGATCAACGACCTCTATGGACATGCGGCGGGCGACGAGGTGTTGATCCAGGTATGCGAGCGGGTGCGCGAAATGCTCGCGCAGGGCCAGCGGGTCGGACGTGTGGGGGGGGACGAATTCGTCATCGTCCTGCCTGGAACGCCGATTCAGTCGGCCGCCTGGACCTGTCGCGGCATCGTCGAACAGATCGGTACGAAAGCCTACCGTATCGGGGACAAGGCTTTCCAGGTGCGCGGCTCCATCGGCCTGGTCGAGGTCGGGCAGGGAACCAGTGCCAAGGATGCCATTTCGGCGGCCGACCGGGCTTGCCGCGAGGCGAAGTCCGGGCTTGGCGACGGACTGCTGGTCTACGAGAAGAACGCCACCGCGTTCCGCCAGCGCCAGGCGGAACTGCGCCTGATCGAGCGGCTCGGCTCTTCGGCCGCCCATGATGGCCTGTTCCTGGAGATGCAGCCGATCATGTCGCTGCAGTCGCCACAGGAGTCCCTCAATTTCGAAGTGCTCCTGCGCATGCGCGAGGCGGACAACACGGTCGTGTCGGCCGCCTCGATCATATCGGTGGCCGAAAACAACGGCCGGATCGGCGTGATCGACCGCTGGGTGATCGCCACGGTCCTGGCCTGGATCGATGCCAACTACGACAGCCTCAAGAAGACCCAATTCGTCTGTGTGAACCTGTCGGGCGCATCACTCAACGATGAACGGTTCGTGCAGGACGCCTTCGCCCTGCTGTCGCAGTATGTGCACGCCGCCGGACGGCTGTGCATAGAGATCACCGAAAGCGTCGCCCTGCACGATCTCGAGAACACGCGCCGTTTCATCGACCGGGTGCGCAGTTTCGGAGCCAAGATCGCGCTCGACGACTTCGGCGCGGGTTACACCTCTTTTTCCTACCTCAAGGAACTGCCTGCCGATGTGCTCAAGATCGACGGCAACTTCATCGTCGGCGTGCGGAGCCATCCCTCGAACCTCGCGATCGTCGAGGCGATCGTCAGCCTGGCGCGCAACCTCGGCATGAAAACCATCGCGGAATGGGTGGAGGACCGCCAGACCCTAGAGGCGCTCGCCGAGGCGGGCGTCGACTATGTGCAGGGCTATGCCGTGGCAAAGCCGCAGTCGCCCGCGCGTCTCTTGGCGGCGCCGTCCTCGGCCAGTTTCATCGCTGACGAGCGCCTGCTGCAGTTCGTGCGTACCCTGCACGGCGCAGACCGCACCATGGAACTGTGGGACCACCTCGAGATCACCAAGCACGGCGGGCTGCACTGAGCCACACGGCGGGACAGTCTCGTCGGCGGGGCCGGTCCGCGGGCGCGGCGGCGCTTCTACGGGTGTTGGCCGCTGGCCTTACAATGCGCGGCCCCAGCAAGGAAACTCACGCCCGCGCATGCCAGTTGTCCCCGTGATCGCCATCGACGGCCCCTCGGCCTCCGGAAAGGGCGCGGTCGCCCAGCGCGTCGCGCAGCGGCTCGGCTTCCACTATCTGGACAGCGGAGCGATCTACCGCGCGGCCGGGGTGGCAGCGCGCATTGCGGGCATCAGCCTTGACGACGAGGCGGCGCTCGCCGGTTGCGGTGCCGCCATGGACCTGGAGTTCCGGGACGGCGGCGTCCTGCTGGCCGGCAGGGACGTGACCGCGGACGTACGGTCCGAAGAGGGCGGGCGAACCGCCTCGCGCATCGCGACGCTGCCGCTCTTGCGGGCGGCTCTGCTCGCGCGGCAGCAGAGGTTCCGTCAGGCCCCGGGTCTAGTGGCCGACGGGCGAGACATGGCAACCGTGGTCTTCCCGGACGCCGGCTTGAAGGTTTTTCTGACCGCCGATGTCGCCGAAAGGGCGCGTCGCCGCGCGCTGCAACTGGCCGCCGCGCAGGACGCCGCCGATGCACCTAAAGGTTTGATCGAAAAAGAAAATAGTGCTATTATTCGCGCCCCTTTCGACACCGTTCTGGCCGCTGTCCTGGCCGAACTGGTCGAACGAGACGAGCGTGATTCAGCGCGCAGCGTGGCTCCGCTCAAGCGCGCGGCCGACGCCAGGGTGCTCGACACCACCGCACTGTCGATCGACGAGGCTGTGGATGCGGTATGTCTCTGGTATCAAGGGGCGCAAGCCCAGCATTAGCTGGTCGTTTCTGCAGCAAAGGTGATACCGGTCCGGCAATGGGCGGGTATCGTTGACAACTTCCCCGGCCGCTTCCTGCCCAGGAAATGCGCGGTGCGGGCCAACCGCAGGTCCTCTCAATGTCCGTCACCCAACAAGCCGCCAACATGGCCAACGAATCCTTCGCCGCCCTTTTTGAAGAATCCCTGAACCGTCAGGAGATGCGGGCGGGCGAAGTCATCACCGCCGAGGTGGTACGCGTCGACTACAACTTCGTGGTCGTCAATGCAGGTCTGAAGTCGGAAAGCTACATTCCGCTGGAAGAATTCAAGAACGACTCCGGCGAACTCTCGGTCAAGGCCGGCGATTTTGTGTCGGTTGCGATCGATTCGCTGGAAAACGGATTCGGCGAGACGCTGCTCTCGCGCGACAAGGCCAAACGGCTGTCCGCATGGATGGACCTCGAGAAGGCGCTCGATTCGGGCGAACTGGTCACCGGTGTGATCACCGGCAAGGTCAAGGGCGGCCTGACCGTCATGACCAACGGCATCCGCGCTTTCCTGCCGGGCTCGCTGGTCGATATCCGCCCGGTCAAGGACACCACGCCCTTCGAGGGCAAGACCATGGAATTCAAGGTCATCAAGCTCGACAAGAAGCGCAACAACGTCGTGGTGTCGCGCCGCGCCGTGCTCGAAGCCACCCAGGGCGAAGAGCGCGCCAAGCTCATGGAGACGCTTTCCGAAGGCGCGGTTGTCAAGGGCGTGGTCAAGAACATCACCGACTACGGCGCGTTCGTCGACCTGGGCGGCATCGACGGCCTGCTGCACATCACCGATCTGGCATGGCGCCGCGTGCGGCATCCCTCCGAGGTCCTGTCGGTCGGCGACGAGATCACCGCCAAGATCCTCAAGTTCGACCAGGAAAAGAATCGCGTTTCCCTGGGCGTCAAGCAGCTCGGCGAAGACCCCTGGGTAGGCATCGGCCGCCGCTACCCGCAGGGCACGCGCCTGTTCGGCAAGGTCACCAACCTCACCGACTACGGCTCCTTCGTCGAAGTCGAATCCGGCATCGAAGGGCTGGTGCATGTCTCCGAGATGGACTGGACCAACAAGAACGTGCATCCGTCCAAGGTCGTGGCCCTGGGCGACGAGGTCGAGGTCATGATCCTCGAGATCGACGAGGACCGCCGCCGCATCTCGCTGGGCATGAAGCAGTGCATGCCCAATCCATGGGAAGACTTCTCGATGAACCACAAGAAGGGCGATCGCGTCCGTGGCGCGATCAAGTCGATCACCGATTTCGGCGTGTTCATCGGCCTGCCGGGCGGCATCGACGGCCTGGTGCACCTGTCCGACCTCTCCTGGTCGCAGACCGGCGAGGAAGCGGTCAAGAACTTCAAGAAGGGCGACGAGGTCGAGGCCACCGTTCTGGCCATTGATGTCGAGCGCGAGCGCATCTCGCTGGGCATCAAGCAGCTCGACGGCGATCCCTGGACCAGCTATGTGGCCGCCAACGACAAGGGCGCGGTGGTGCGCGGCAAGGTCAAGAGCGTCGACGCCAAGGGTGCGGTGGTCGCCTTGTCCGACGATGTGGAGGCTTACCTGCGCGCTTCCGAGATCTCGCGCGACCGCGTCCAGGACGCGAGCACGTTGGTCAGGGAAGGCGAGGAGATCGAGGCCATCATCATCAACGTGGACCGCAAGAACCGCAACATCAATCTCTCGATCAAGGCCAAGGACTCGGTCGAGGAGCGCGAAGCGATGGCGCGAGTGGCGGCCGATGCGGGCAACGCGGCATCCGGCACCACCAACCTCGGCGCGCTGCTCAAGGCGAAGATGGACCAGAAGTAACGGTTCTTTTTCGAAAACGCGCCGGGCATGACCAAATCCGACCTGATCGCGCGCCTCGCGGCACGCTATCCGCAGTTGGTGGCGAAGGATGCCGACTTCGCCGTCAAGACCATTCTCGATGCGATGGCGGAAAGCCTCGCGCGCGGCCAGCGCATCGAAATTCGTGGTTTCGGCAGCTTCGGTCTGAACTACCGGCCGCCGCGCGTCGGGCGCAACCCGAAATCCGGCGAGAAGGTGCACGTGCCTGAAAAGCATGTGCCTCACTTCAAGGCGGGCAAGGAGTTGCGCGACCGCGTTGACGCGCGGCTCAACGAAGAGGCGGCAGCCCGCCTGGCCGCCCCGCGCGTTGCTTCGGCGGACATGGCGGTCGCTGGGAATTGAGCGCGGCGCGCCTTGCGATTCCGGCGGCACTTGGGTGCCGTTTTTTTTTCCCGTCCGTGGTCCGCGCGCAGCGGGATTGCCGCTGATGGGCTACCTCACCGGCCTCCTGCGCGTTTTCCTGCTGGTGGTGTTTTTCCTGTTCGCGCAGAAAAACTACGAACCGGCGACGCTGCGGTTCTATTTCGACCTCGAATGGCGCGCACCCCTGATCCTGATGCTGTTGCTGTTTTTCGTGCTTGGCGTGGTCCTAACGCTGCTCGCCCTCCTGCCCCGCCTGCTGCGCATGCGCCGCCTTTCGGCGCGGTCCGGCGCGCCGCCGGGCGATGCCGCGCAATAAGCGTGCGCTGATATCGACGGGAACGGGATGGAAATCGAACTCTGGTGGTTGCTGGTCGTGCCGCTGTTCTTCGGCCTCGGCTGGGTCGCGGCTCGGGTCGACATTCGCCACCTCGTCTCCCAGTCGCGGGCCCTGCCGACCTCGTATTTCCGCGGCCTCGGATTCCTGCTCAACGAGGAGCCCGACAAGGCCATCGACGCCTTCATCGAGGTCGTGAAGGTCGACCCGGAGACCATCGAACTCCATTTCGCGCTCGGCAACCTGTTTCGCCGCCGCGGGGAAATCGATCGCGCCATACGCATGCACTCGAGCCTGGTCAATCGTCCCGATCTCGCCGAGTCCGACCGGCTGCATGCGTTCTTCGAACTCGGGCAGGACTATCTCAAGATCGGCCTGCTCGATCGCGCAGAGGAGGTGCTTTCCAAGCTCGCCGGAACGCCTTACGCCGCGCGGGCGCGCACGTTTCTTCTCGAGATTTACCAGCTCGAAAAGGATTGGGAGCGCGCGATCGCGGCGGCGCGCGAGATCGAGAGCGAGGGCGGCGGATCGCAACAGGCGGCAATCGCGCATTTCCATTGCGAACTGGCGGCCAGGCGGCTGGGCGAGTCGCGCCCCGATGAGGCGCGAGCCAACGCCCTGGCAGCGCTCGCGGCCAACCGCACGGCGGTCCGCGCCACGATGATCCTGGGCGACATCGAGGCCCTTGCGGGGCGGCACGACGCGGCCGTCGAGGCCTGGCAGCGCATCGAATCACAGGACCCGCAGTATCTTGCGCTGGTCGGCCAGCGCCTGACCGACAGCTACCGGGCGCAGGGGCGGGTGCGCGAAGGCCTGACCCTGCTTTCCGGCTACCTTGCCCAGTATCCGTCCGTCGACCTTCTGGACCAGGTGTTCGATCTGTCGCTCGAACTCGACGGCGCACAGGCGGCCTATCGGGTCGTGCGCGATGAATTGCGGCGCAGCCAGACCCTGCAGGGCCTCGACAGGCTGCTCGATGCGCAACTCATGCTGGCGCCGGCCGAGCGGGTCGCCGACCTGCAGGTGGTCAAGGACCTGGTCCACGCGCACACACACAGGCTCACGCGCTACACGTGCGAAAATTGCGGCTTCAAGGCGCGCCAGTACTTCTGGCGCTGCCCGGGCTGCAACGGCTGGGGGACTTATCCCCCGCGGCGGGTGGAGGAGATCGGCCCCTCGCAGTGAAGGCGGTGATCGCGTGCGGCACATCGGGCAACTGTTCAAGCAAATCTGGGAGGTGGCAGATGAAAGTAACCATGATCGGCACGGGCTACGTCGGACTGGTGACGGGCGCATGCTTTGCCGAGGTCGGCAACGATGTCGTCTGCCTGGACGTGGATGCCGGCAAAATCCGCATCCTCAATGAGGGCGGCATCCCGATTTTCGAGCCCGGCCTGAAGGAAATGGTCGCACGCAACCGGGCAGCCGGACGAATCCGCTTCACGACCGACGTGGCCGAGGCCGTCGCGCATGGCGACATCCAGTTCATTGCGGTGGGCACACCGCCGGACGAGGATGGCTCCGCCGACCTCAAGTACGTCACGGCTGCCGCGCGTAACATCGGACGGCACATGACCCAGGCCAAGGTGGTGGTGGACAAGTCGACGGTCCCCGTGGGCACGGCCGACCGGGTGCGCGCGGCGATCGCCGAAGAACTCGCCGCGCGCGGCGTGGCGATCGAGTTTTCCGTGGTCTCCAATCCCGAGTTTCTAAAGGAAGGTGCCGCGGTCGACGATTTCATGAAGCCCGACCGCGTGGTCATAGGCGCCAGCGACGAGCGTGCCCGCAACGCGATGCGCGCCCTGTACGCGCCGTTTCAGCGCAACCATGAACGCATGATCTTCATGGACATCCGCTCGGCCGAGCTGACCAAGTATGCGGCCAACGCAATGCTGGCTACCCGCATCTCGTTCATGAACGAGATCGCCAACCTGGCCGAAAAGCTCGGCGCCGACGTGGAACTGGTGCGCCAGGGCATCGGTTCGGATCCGCGCATCGGCTACCACTTCCTGTATGCCGGTTGCGGCTACGGCGGCTCGTGCTTTCCCAAGGATGTGCAGGCCTTGCAGCGCACCGCCGGCGAGGTCGGCCTGCCGTTCCGCATACTCGATGCGGTGGAGGCGGTCAACGAGACGCAAAAGAGGGTGCTGGCCGGCAAGATCGTCAAGCGCTTCGGCGAGGACCTGAGCGGCAAGCGATTCGCCGTCTGGGGGCTGGCATTCAAGCCGAACACCGATGACATGCGCGAAGCGCCCGCGCGGGAGTTGATCGGCGAACTGCTCGAACGCGGCGCGACGGTCACCGCCTACGACCCGGTGGCCATGCATGAAGCGCGGCGCGTGTTCGGCGACGACAAGCGTATCGGCTACGCGGATAACCCCATGCAGGCAGTCGAAGGCGCCGAGGCGCTGGTGATCGTCACGGAGTGGAAGGAGTTCCGCAGCCCCGACTTCGGACGCCTCAGGCAGTCGCTTGTCACCCCGGCGATATTCGATGGGCGCAATCTCTATGATCCGGTGATGACCCGCGACCTCGGCTTCGAGTATTACCCGCTCGGGCGCCCGGACCTGCGGCACGGGACCGCCGGGTTCATCCGCAAATGAACGTGCCCGGTTGTCGCACCGGGTACACGGACAGCGCTTACCCCACCGGAAATCCGCGCGAGGTGCCGCGTTGAACCTTCAGGCGGCCGCGCGCGGGGCGCGCATACTGGTGGTCGGCGACGTGATGCTCGACCGCTACTGGTTCGGCGAGGTTCACCGCATCAGCCCGGAAGCCCCTGTGCCGGTGGTCAAGATCGAGCGCAGCGACGAGCGCTTGGGCGGCGCGGCGAACGTGGCCCGCAATGCCGCCGCGCTCGGGGCGTCGGTCACCCTGCTCTCGGTGGTCGGACAAGACGAGGCGGGCAGCACCGTGCGCAGGCTGCTGGAGGCGGCGGGCATCCGCGTCGCGCTGCATGTCGATGCCGACTACAAGACCACGGTCAAGCTGAGGGTGATCGGCCGCCAGCAGCAGCTGCTGCGAATCGATTTCGAGGAGATGCCCAGTCATGAAGTCCTGACCGGCAAGCTCGACGAATTCCGACGCCTGCTCGACGGCGCCGACGTGGTGATACTTTCCGACTACGGCAAGGGCGGTCTCGCGCACATCGCCGACATGATCGCGGCGGCCAACGCCGCAGGCAAGCAGATCCTGGTGGACCCGAAGGGCAGCGACTACACCCGCTACAGGGGCGCCACCATGATCACGCCGAACCGCAATGAACTCGCCCAGGTGGTCGGATCGTGGTCTTCCGAGGCGGATCTCGAGCGGCGCGCGCAGGACCTGCGCACCTCCCTCGGCCTGCGCGCGTTGCTCCTTACCCGCTCCGAAGAGGGCATGACGCTTTTTCGCGCGGACGGCAAACTGCACATGCGCGCGGCGGCACGTGAAGTGTTCGACGTGTCCGGCGCGGGCGATACGGTCATCGCCACGGTGGGCGTCATGCTGGGCGGCGGCGTCCCCCTGCCGGAGGCGGTCGCGCTGGCCAACCGGGCCGGCGGCATCGTCGTCGGCAAGCTGGGAACCGCCGTGGTATCGGCCGAGGAACTGTTCACCTGACACCGCCGCGCGCCGGCTGCCCAACATCAACGGGAAATCGATTCCAAGTCATGGGTTACTACATCATTACCGGCGCCGCCGGATTCATCGGCTCCAACCTTGTGAAGGCCCTCAACGAGCACGGCGTCACCGACATCATCGCCGTGGACAATCTCACGCGCGCCGACAAGTTCGCCAACCTGATCGACTGCGAGATCGCGGATTACCTCGACAAGGGCGAATTCCTGGCGCAGCTGTCCGCCGGCGCCTGGGACGGCGAGGTCGAAGCCGTCCTGCATCAGGGCGCCTGCTCGGACACCATGGAGGCCGACGGCCGCTACATGATGGAGAACAACTACCGCTACTCCATCGCGCTGCTCGACCACTGCATCGCCGAGGGCATTCCGCTCCTGTACGCGTCGTCGGCGGCCGTGTACGGGGGCGGGCGGGCGTTCCGCGAAGAGCGCGCGTGCGAGGCGCCGCTCAACGTGTATGGCTACTCCAAGTTCCTGTTCGACCAGGTCGTCCGGCGCCGCCTGCCGGATGCCGGCGCGCAGATTGCGGGCTTTCGCTATTTCAACGTGTACGGGCCGCGCGAGGCACACAAGGGCCGCATGGCGTCGGTCGCCCTGCATAATTTCCATGAATACCGCGAAAACGGGTTCGTGCGCCTGTTCGGCGACCATGACGGCTACGGCGCCGGCGAGCAGTCGCGCGACTTCATCTCGGTCGAGGACGTGGTCAAGGTCAACCTGTTTTTCCTCGAGAATCCGGAGCTATCGGGCATCTTCAACCTCGGCACCGGGCGTGCGCAACCCTTCAATGACGTCGCGATGGCCGCGATCAACACCTGCCGCGCGGCCGAAGGCAAGCCCGCCTTGACCCTCTCCGAAGCCCGCGCCCAGAAACTCATCGAATACGTCGAGTTTCCCGACGCGCTCAAGGGCAAGTACCAGAGTTTCACCCAGGCGGACATCGCGCGCCTGCGCGAGGCCGGCTATGCCGATGACTTCATGACGGTCGAAGAAGGGGTGGCCCGCTACCTGGGCGGCCTGGCCAGGCCGGCGCGCTGATGTCAACCGGGCCGGTGCGGACGACGTTACCAGGCACAGGCGGGCACCGAACCGGAGTCCGCCATCAACCTGTGTGGAGGATTTGTCGATGAACAAGATTCTGCTGGCCTTGTTTGCCTTTTTCGTGACTTGCGGACTCGCATTCGCCGCCGTCGATATCAATACGGCCGACGAAGCCGCGCTGGACGCCATCAAAGGGGTGGGCCCGGCCAAGGCCAAGGCCATCGTCGAGGAGCGCAAGAAGAACGGGCCCTTCAAGAGCCTTGACGACGTGTCGGCGCGGGTCAAAGGCATCGGCGAGAAGACCGTGGCCGGCTGGAAGAAGGACGGCTCGGTGTCCGTGGGTGGCGGCGGTGCCGCGCCCGCCAAGGCTGACGCGAAGAAGGCGGCGCCCAAGGCGGACGAAAAGAAGGCGGAGACGAAGAAGGACGCACCCAAGGCCGATGCCCCGAAGAAGGACGCGCCCAAGGCCGACGAAAAGAAGGCCGACGCCAAGAAGTAGCCGTCAGCGCCCGGCCTCGACCCGGGCGTGTCGAACCGGCAGGCGCTGCGAGGCGCGTCGCTGCCGCCCGGAGGGGCCCCGCTCGCGGGGCCTCTTCTTTTTTCGCGGCGATGGTCGCGCAGGTAGAATTTCCGGTCCGCAAGTCAATCGAGCGTCCATGTACCCGACCATCGACACCACCGTTGGCAATACGCCGCTGGTGCGCCTGCAGCGCGTACCGGGTGCCGCCAACAGCCGGCGCAACAACGTCATCCTCGGCAAGCTCGAAGGCAACAATCCTGCGGGGTCGGTCAAGGACCGGCCCGCCTATTCCATGATCAAGCGCGCCGAGGAGCGCGGCGAGATCAGGCCCGGCGACACGCTCATTGAGGCCACCTCCGGGAATACCGGGATCGCGCTGGCGATGGTCGCGGCCATGCGCGGCTACCGCATGGTCCTGATCATGCCTGACAATCTCTCCGTCGAACGGCGCCAGAGCATGCGGGCCTATGGTGCGGAACTCATCCTCACGCCGGCCTCGGCCGGCGGCATGGAGGCCGCCCGCGACCTGGCCGAGAAAATGCAGCGCGAGGGGCGCGGCCGCATCCTGGACCAGTTTTCCAACCCGGACAACCCGCGCGCCCACTACGAGACAACCGGCCCGGAAATCTGGCGCGATACCGGCGGACGCATCACCCATTTCGTATCCGCCATGGGCACCACCGGCACCATCATGGGCGTCTCGCGCTTCCTGAAGGAACAAGCCGGCGGCGTTGCGATCATCGGCTGCCAGCCCGAGGAGGGCTCGCAGATACCCGGCATCCGCAAGTGGCCCGAAGCCTACCTGCCGCGCATCTACGAAAAGACCCGCGTCGACCGGCTGGAGTACGTGAGCCAGGTCGTCGCCGAGGAAATGTGCCGACGCCTGGCCGCCGAAGAAGGCATTTGCTGCGGACCCTCGGCCGCCGGCGCGTGCGCCGTGGCCCTGCGCGTGGCCGAGGAGGTGGAGAACGCGACCATCGTGTTCATCGTTTGCGACCGCGGCGACCGCTATCTTTCGACCGGGGTGTTTCCCGCGTGAGCGCGGGCCCTCGGCGCGCCCTTCTCAACGTCCTTCGCGCTGCGCGCGGATCGCCTCGGCCAGCTCCAGAACGCTCATCGCATAGAAGCTTGAGCGGTTATAGCGCGTGATGACGTAGAAATTGGCCAGCCCGACCCAGTACTGGGTCGGTTTGTCGGGCGTGACCAGATCGATCAGCGCGACCTGCGTGCTGCCGGGCACGCCGCTCCGCGCCAGGGCGGGCGAGGTCACGCCGAAGCGCGGCAACTCCGCTGCTGCCGCCGAGGGCAGGATATCGCGCGCGGCAAGTTCGCGGAAGGCTTCCCCCTCGACGCTCGCCGGAAACGCCACCGGCGCTCCGGCGACCCAGCCATGGCCCTTGAGGAAGCTCGCGACGCTGCCGATGGAGTCGGCGAAGCTGCCGCGCAAGTCGACGCGGTTGTCGCCGTCGAAGTCGACCGCCCACCTGCGCCACGAGGAGGGCATGAATTGCGGGATGCCGATCGCGCCGGCATAGGAGCCGCGCACGCTGAATACATCGATATCGTGCTCGCGCACGAACAGCAGATAATTCTCGAGCTCCGACCGGAAAAAGTCGGCCCGCTTGGGGTAGTCGAAGGCCAGGGTCGCGAGCGCGTCGACCACGCGCCAGTTGCCGCTATTGCGTCCGTACACCGTTTCCACCCCGATGATGGCCACGATGATCTCCGCGGGCACCCCGAACTGCGCCTCGGCCCGCTTGAGGTCGGCTTCATGGCGCCGCCATGTCTCGACGCCGCCGGCGATGCGTATCGGCTCGATGAAGCGGGCCCGGTAGGCCTCCCAGGACCGCGCGCGCGGGCTCACCGGGGGCGTGATCAGGTCGATGACCGCCGGCAAGTGCCGCACCCGGGAGAACATGAACGCGAGCTCGGATTCGACGAAGCCGTGCCGTGCGACCATATCCGCGACGAACGCCCTGACATCGCCACGCAGGCTGAAGTCGACTTTCTTGGCCGGCGCCGCGGCCTGCGATGGCGGCACGTGCGCGCGCCGCTTCGGCTTCGATTCGGCGGCCGCCGGCATGGCGAGGGCGAGGCTGACGGCGCCAATGAGGCCTGCGACGCCTAAGGCGCCGAAGATGCCAGAGACGCCAGAGATGCCAGAGACGCCGGGGCTGCCAGAGCGCCCAGAGATGCGCAGGGCCGCCGGTGCGGCAGCGCCGCGAGGAAAGTGGTTCAAGGTTCTATAAGCGGCGGGCAAGGCGCAGGAAGCGCGCAAGCGCGACTTTATCGGTTTTGGGGCCGTAGCGCAGGGCGGCATAGTCTTCAGCGACCCGGCGCAGGTTCTGCGCGGCTTCCGCAGGCAGCGCGCGGCGGGTCATTTCCGCGCCTGCACGGGCGGCGAAATCTAGCGGGCCTTCATGTGCGGCGCGCCCGAGCCCGCGCCTTGCCAGGCGCGCGCACAGCCTGTCCCACTCGCGCTTGACCGGGTCGCGCTCGCGGGCGACGCGCAGCATCCAGAGCGTCGCGCCGAGCAGCAGGGTGCCTATTCCCAGTGAAAGGGTCATGACCATCTGCTGCCACGTCGGCGTCTTCATGCCGGCGCGTTCCAGGGTTTCGCGCTGCCGGTCCGGCGTGTAGTTGAGCACCAGCTGGTTCCATTTATTGCCGAGGGCTTCCCAACCGAGCCGAGCGCGCACGAGCCACTGCCCCCCCCAGCCGCCCGCAAAGCGCGCGATCAGCGGCGGCGCGAAGCGCTCCGGCAGCGCCCCTTGCAGCCCGCGTTCGACCCGCGCCGGCGACACCGCCGAGGTCGGATCGACGCGCGTCCAGCCGCTGCCTGGCAGCCAAACCTCCGCCCAGGCATGGGCGTCGGAATGCCTGACCGTGAATACGCCGTCGACCGGGTTGATCTCCCCGCCCTGGTAACCCGTGACCACCCGGGCCGGCACCCGCGCGATGCGCATCATCACCACAAAAGCCGAGGCGTAGTGTTCACAGAAACCGCGGCGCGCGCCGAACAGGAATTCATCGACGGCGTTGTTGTCCAGCAGCGGCGGCTCGAGGGTGTAGAAGAAGGCCTCGGCGCGGAAGTATTGCAGCGCGCGGGCCACCAGGGCGCGCGGGTCGGGGTTTTCGAAATACCAGCCGGCCATCATTGCCCGGGTGCGCGGGTTGCTGCGCACCGGCAGCGCCAGATAAGGTTCGAGATCGGCGGCTTCCTCGGCGGGCACGGAACGATAGCCCGGATACGAGCGCGCGCCGTAGCGCAGGCGCGCGGTCACCGGCCTGTCGGCCACCGGCTGCAGGTCGGCGGTCAGTTTCGCAAAGTCCGGCAGCCGGGTCGGCATCTCGAGCGCGAACAGCCAATTGCGGTTCGACGGCTCGAGCGTCACCTGGTAATCGACCGCGGGCCCGGCCGCCTCGAAGCGCGCCGGCCGCATCGGGTTGGCCATGATCGCCCTCCAGGTGCGCCCGTCGAATTCGGACAGCACCGGGCCGCGCCAGTACAAATCCGCGCCGCGCGGCGGCGGTCCGCTGAAGCTGACGCGAAACGCGATGCCGTCGGAGAGCGACAACCGGGTGATGTTTCCCGGCGCCATGCTGTCGGACAGGCCGGACACGCCGGCCTGGGCATCCGCCGGCAAGCCCCACAACGGGCCCTGCACCCGCGGAAACAGCAGGAACAGGAGCAGCATCATCGGAAACGCTTGCGCGAGGATGATCGCCGCGAGCCTGTGCTGCCGCATCAGGGGCATGGGCGCCGCGTCCCGGCTTGCGGCGATCAGGGCCGAGGTGATGAGCACCAGCGCGGCCAGCATGACCGCGCCGGTGCCGATGGACTGCGAATAGAAGAAGTTGGTCAGGATCAGAAAGTAAGACAGGAAGATCGCCACGACCGCATCGCGGCGGGTGCGCGACTCGAGCAGCTTGAGCGACAGCAGGACCGTCACGAAGGTGACGCCGGCATCGCGGCCGAAAAGCGTGCGGTGCGTGTAGACGGTGGCAGCCAGCGCCGCGAACGTGAGCAGTATCAGCAGCCAGCGACCGGGCGGCCGCACCGGTCCGCGCGCCGCGCGCCACGTCAGCCACGCGCGCCAGGCGAACATCGCGCCGGCGAAGGCGGAACACCAGCCCGGCAGGCGCTCTGCATGGGGGGCCAGTACCGGCACCAGGGCCAGCAGCAGGGTGTACATGGCATGCCGGCTGATCGGCGCCGCGCCGCCCGCGTCTGCGCCGTCCTTGCCCGCGGCGCGCGCCGCCTCGCCCGCGGCGCGCGCCGCCTCGCGCCTGACCCTGAAAAGCCGCGGCATGGGCATCGCCGTCAGGCCTGCCGGGGCCGCGGTTCATGCAGGGCCAGGGCCTTCAGGCATGCCAGCCGATGGGCCTCGCCCTCCCCCGGACCGAGCGTTTGCGTGCCGAGCCTCAAGGCGTAGCGCAGGCGCCGTCCATCGGCGTCGAGGACATGGCGCGTGAGCCGTGACAGCCTGGCCTCGAGCCCCAGGTATGCGTCCAATGCCCCCAGGTCGAGCAGCACTTCCGCCGACGCCGCGCCGGCGAAGGCCTTGGCGGGCAGGGGTGCGTCGCCGGCGAACGCGCGCGCGGCCGCTTTCCAGGCGATATGCCGCGGACTGTCATGCGGCTGGTACTCGCGCAGACCGGCGAAGTCATCGGTGCCGCGGCCGCGCGGCAGGCCGTCTCCCCCCCCTCCGGGGTGCACGGGAAACGCGGCGCCGGGCGGCGCCGGTGCGGGATACACCAGGCAGGCCAGCGCCGGCTGCCAGTAGCTCCAGGCGCGAAACAGGCCGAGCGGATAGCGGGTCTCGATGGTAATGCGCGGCGCTGCCTGCCAACCGCGCAGCGGTGCGGGTACGCGTACCGCGGCCGTCATGCGCGAACGCGGCGCCAGGTCGATGGCGGCGGCGAAGCCCGGTGCCTTCACCCACAGGGCGGCGCGCTCGTCACCGCGCCGGTTCTCGAGCAGTATGTCGAAGCAGGCCTGCCCGCCTGCGAACGCCGGCTCCGCCTTCAACGGCGTCAGGCAAAGATGCACCTGGTTGCGGAACGTGTGGAGCATGGCGACGAGCGCGGCGGAGGCCAGGTAGAACGTCAGCACGAATCCCAGCGCCAGATCGTAGTTGATCGAAGCGGCAAGAAACAGCAACAGAGAGAATGCGAAAAAAAAGCCGGCGCGGGTCGGGAAAATGAAGACCCGCCGCTGGTTCAGCACGACGGTACCGAGCTCGGCGCCGCGCGGCCGGAAGACCCACTCGCGCAGGCGCGTCCGCAGGGGGGCGGCGATCCCCGGCCGTCTCAAGGCAGCGCGACCGACTTCATCCATTCTTCCACCAGGGCGGCGCTCGACGAGTGGGTGTTCGCATCGGTCGGCCGCAAGCGATGGCCGGCCACCGCGGGCAGCACCGCCTGCACGTCTTCGGGCAGCACGGCGGCGCGCCCGCAGACGAAGGCCCAGGCGCGCGCGGCCGCCAGCAGGGCGAGGCCGGCGCGCGGACTCAGGCCGGCGGCGAAGCGGGGCGAGGTGCGCGAGGCCTCGATGAGCGCCTGCAGGTAGTCGATGAGCGCCGGCGCGACCGCCGTCCCGGCCGCCTGCGCCTGCAGCGACTGCAGGTCGGCCGGTTGCATCACCGCGCCGCTGCGCTCGGCCGCCTCGCGGCGGTCCGCGCCGGTCAGGAGCGCACGTTCGGCCGCGCGGTCCGGATAGCCGAGCTCGATGCGCATGAGAAAGCGGTCGAGCTGCGACTCCGGCAGCGGAAAGGTGCCCGCCTGGGTGGAAGGATTCTGCGTGGCGATGACGAAAAACGGTTGCGGCAGGCGATGCGATGCCGCGTCAAGGGTGACCTGTTGCTCTTCCATGGCTTCGAGCAGCGCGCTTTGCGTCTTGGGGGTGGCCCGGTTGACCTCGTCGGCCAGGACGAACTGGGCGAAGATCGGGCCGGGGTGGAACTTGAAGCTGCCGGAGTGCCGGTCGAACACCGAGCCGCCCAGAACGTCGGCCGGCAGCAGGTCGCTGGTGAACTGGATGCGCTGAAAGCCCAGGCCGAGCGAGCGCGCCAGCGCATGGGCGAGCGTGGTCTTGCCCACGCCTGGCACGTCCTCGATCAGCAGGTGCCCGCGCGCGAGCATGCAGGCCACGGCGAGGCGCAGCTGGCGGTCCTTGCCGAGGATGATCCGGTTGAGCTGCTCGAACAGCGCGGCGAGGCGCGGGTGTTGGGGAGAGGGCATGTGCCTGGCGGTCGTGGGAGTGCGGCCTGGATGGAGGCTACCGGTTGCCTGGAAGCGGCAAAGAACCGATCATAGCAACCCCGTCCCCGCATCCATGCCATGAATTCGACCGCCTACATCACCCATGCCGACTGCCTGAAACACGACATGGGCGGCGGCCACCCCGAGTGCCCCGACCGCCTGATCGCCATCACCGAGCGCATGCATGGCAGCGGACTGATGGAACGCGTGCGCTGCCTGGATGCGCCGCTCGCCGCGCCCGACGCGCTCAAGCGCGTGCACCATCCGCGCTATGTCGACCGCATCTTCGAGCACGCGCCCGGCGAAGGGCTGCTGCAACTCGATCCCGATACCGCGATGAACCCGCACAGCATGAACGCCGCCCTGCGCGCCGCCGGCGCCGGCATTCTCGCCGTCGACGAGGTGCTGGCCGGGCGTGCGCGCAACGCCTTCTGCGCGGTGCGCCCGTGCGGCCACCATGCCACCCGGACCCGCTCGATGGGTTTCTGCATTTTCAACAATGTCGCCGTGGCGGCGGCCCATGCGCTGGCCCAACCGGGCGTGGAGCGCGTCGCGGTGGTCGATTTCGATGTCCACCACGGCAACGGCACCGAAGACATGTTCGGCCAGGGCACGTGGCAGGACCGGGTGCTGATGGCGGGGCTGTTTCAACACCCCTTCTATCCGTATTCCGGCACCGACGCGCCGTCCGCGAACATGGTCAACGTGCCGTTGCCGCAGGGCAGCGACGGCCGCGCGGCCCGACGCGCGGTCGAAGAGGCGTGGATGCCCGCCTTCGAGGCCTTCGCCCCGCAGATGATCCTGATCTCCGCTGGATTCGACGCCCATCGCGACGACCTTCTCGGCGGCCTCTCGCTCGAGGAGGCCGACTATGTCTGGATCACCCGGCAACTGATGGCGGTGGCCGACCGCCATGCCGGCGGACGCGTGGTCTCGATGCTCGAAGGCGGCTACAACCTCACGGCGCTCGGCAACAGCGTGGTCGCCCATGTGGGCGCGCTGGCGGGCGAGCCGGGCTGAATCAGGGCGGCGGGCCGCTTTCGGTGCGCCGGTCGAATTCGTTGCGCACCGCCTGCTCGACGGCTTCCCGCATCGCCTCGTTGAGCGAAGCGGACAAGGCCGCCTTGACGCCGGCGAATGCGGCCTCGACCGAGCCTTCGATGATCGGTGCGAGGCGTTCGTCGAGCAGCCGGTCCAGGCGCGCCGCCAGGGATTCGAAGATCCGGGTTTCCATGTCGGTGCGCGATTCGCCCGCCCACGGCGCGCCGGCGGCCGGCGCTGCGGGAAGCGGCGGACTATCGTCGATCTCCGCATCCGGCGAGGGGAATGGCGCCGCGGTGCCGCCTGCCAAGCCGGCCGCGAACGCCGGCAGGCCGGCGCCGCCGCTCTCCATGGCGTAATGGCCGGGCGGCATGTGCGCGGCCGACGGTTCTTCCGCGCCGAACGCTTCGGGCCAGGGTCCGGGTTTCGCGTTGGCCGCCGGTTCGAGTTCGGGGAACATGGCCATGGAAGGGGCGGCATCGGCCGCGCCTTGGCCGCCGTCCTGTGCGCTGTGGCCGTCGTCCTGCGCGACCGGCGGCAGCGCCGCCGCGTCCACCACGTCGGTGAGGATCGGAATCCCGTCGTCCGGAATCGGGGCCCCGGCCGGGCGCATCATGACGCGCGCGCCGCCAGGTCATGCCGGGTGATCGGATAGCCGCGGTCGCGATAGAAGCGAAAACGCTCGCGCGCGCCGGCGCGGTCGTCCGCGTCGTCCCGGCTGACGATCTCGATGACGCGGTCGAAGCGGCTGAACATCGCGTGGCGGGCGCTGTCGAGATTGAGCAGGATCTCGTGGTGCGGCAAGGCGTCGGCATCGTCGGTGAGCAGCACCGGCGTTTCGGCGGCATGGCGGTCGCTGGCACGGCAGTGCGGCAGGAAGCCGGCCGGCGGCGTGGTCCACAGGAGCGCGTCGATGCTCGCCAGGGTGCGCGCGTCGCTCGAGTAGATGAGGGTGCGCTTGCCCAGCCCGCACGCCTTGGCCGCCAGGGTGCGCGCGGTGGCCAGCTTGTCCGGCGCGTTGAAATAGAACGTGATCTCGGTCATCGCGGCTTGGTCGCGTCGCGCCTGCCCGCGCCGGCAGGCTAACCCGCCGCCCTGCCCAGCAGGAAATGCGTGAGCATCGGCACCGGCCGGCCGGTGGCCCCCTTGGCGGCCCCGCTTTTCCAGGCCGTGCCGGCGATGTCCAGATGCGCCCAGTCGAACTTGCGCGCGAAACGCGACAGGAAGCATGCCGCCGTGACGCTGCCGGCCGGCCGGCCGCCGATGTTGGCCATGTCGGCGAAATTGCTCTTGAGCTGCTCCTGATAATCGTCCCAGAGCGGCATGTGCCAGGCGCGGTCGTGCGCCTCGTCTCCCGCCCCCTGCAACTCGCGGGCGAGGCTGTCGTTGTTGCTGTACAGGCCCGTGGCCACGTGACCGAGCGCGATCACGCAGGCGCCTGTGAGGGTCGCCACGTCGACCACGCAGGCGGGATCGAAACGCTCGGCGTAGGTGAGCGCATCGCACAGGATCAGGCGGCCCTCGGCGTCGGTATTGAGGATTTCGACGGTCTGCCCGGACATGGTGGTGACGATGTCGCCGGGCTTGGTGGCCGCCCCGCCGGGCATGTTTTCGGTGGTGGGCACCAGCGCGACCAGGTTCAGGGGCAGCTTGAGGGTGGCGGCGGCCTGCATGGTGCCGATGACGGAGGCGGCGCCGCACATGTCGAACTTCATTTCATCCATGCCCTCGCCCGGCTTGAGGGAGATGCCGCCGGTGTCGAAGGTGATGCCCTTGCCGACGAGCACGACGGGCTTCTCGCCGGGCTTGCCGCCCTTGTGCTCGAGGACGATGAACTTGGGTGGCTGTCGCGATCCGTTGGCGACCGACAGGAACGAGCCCATCTTCAGCGCCTCGCACTGGGCGCGGTCGAGGATTTCGCAGTTCAGGCCGGTGCGTTCGGCCATGTCCCGCGCGCGCTCGGCCAGGTAGGTGGGCGTGCAGACGTTGCCGGGCAGGTTCCCGAGGTCCTTGGCGAGCGCCATGCCCTGGCCGATGGCCTCGCCCTCGCGCGCCGCGGTTTCGGCGCGGGCCAGTTCATTGCGCCGCTCGACCATCAGGGTGAGCTTGCGCACCGGGCGGCGCACCTCCTCCTTCTTGCTCTTCATCGCGTCGAAACGGTAGACCGTGTCGAGGGCGGTGATGGCGGCCTGGCGGACGCGCCAGGCCACGTCGCGTTTCCTCACCGGCACTTCGGTCAGGTAGATCGAGCCGTCGAAGGCGCCGGTCTCGTCGAGCGTCTTGACGGCGGCGCGGATCGCCTCGCGATACTCGCGCTCGCGGAAGTCCTTCTCGCGTCCGAGGCCGACGAGCAGCACGCGGTCGCCGAGCAGGCCGGGCACGTTGTGCAGGAGAAGGGTGCGGCCGGATTTGCCTTCCATGTCGCCGCGCCGGATGATGTCCGACAGGTAGCCCTTGCTGGCGGTGTCGAGCAGTTCCGCCGGTGCGGTGAGTTTGCGCGGCTCGAACACGCCGACGACGATGCAGGCGCTGCGCTGCTTCTCGGGGCTGCCGCTCTTTATGCTAAATTCCATTTGACAACCTCGCGCTGTAATCGGACTAATCCTTACAGATTATGACGCGAATTCGGGCAAAAATCCAAATTCCCGTCATTTCATCCAATCTTGCCGTGCGTCGGTACGCTGCATCGCGCCGCTCCGCATGCGGGCTGCTGCGCGGCAAAGACAGGCCGCGGTGCAGCCAGGTGCGCCTACTGACCGACCGGCCCGGGAATACCGCATGATTTTCGATCGCGCACTGCGGCGCGAAATGAGCCAGGTGGCCGGCGCGGTCTTCGTCACCCTGTTCACGGTCATGGCCACCACCCAGTCGATCCGGCTGCTGGGCGACGCCGCCAGCGGCAAGCTCGCCTCCGAGGCGGTGCTCGCGCTCATCGGATTCGCCGCGCTCAACTACCTGCCGGTGTTGTTGTCCCTGACGGTCTTCATGTCGGTATTGCTGGTGATCTCCCGCCAGTACAAGGATTCCGAAATGGTGGTCTGGTTCGCCAGCGGCCAGTCGCTCACCGCCTGGGTGCGCCCGGTGATGTTTTTCGCCCTCCCGTTCGTGGTGATGATCGCCGCCCTGAGCCTGGGGGTGTCGCCCTGGGCGACCGCGCAGTCCGAGCGCTACAAGGCGCGCATGGAGGCGCGCGACGAGGCGGCGCGCATCGCGCCGGGCGCGTTCAAGGAGTCGGCCGGCGGCGAGCGGGTGTTTTTCGTCGAAACCGTGGCCGGCGATGTCGCGAGCGTGCAGAACGTGTTCGTCAGTTCGGTCGTGCAGGGCAAGCTCGGCGTGATGGTCAGCCGGCGCGGGTTCACCGAGACGGTTGAAAACGGCGACCGGTTCCTCGTCATGGTCGACGGCCGGCGTTACGAGGGCGAGCCGGGGCGCCTCGACTTCAAGATCATGGACTTCGAGCGCTACGCCGTGCGCATCGAGCAGAAGGCCGGCCGGACGCCGTTGGACAGCACGCCCAAGCAGCTCTCCACGCCTGAACTGCTGGCGCAGCGCACCAACCCGAACAAGGGGGAGTTTCTCTGGCGCATCGGCCTGCCGCTTTCGGCGGCGACGCTGGCCCTCCTGGCGATTCCCCTGGCATTCGTCAATCCGCGCGTCGGGCGCTCGGTGAACATGCTGCTGGCCGTGCTGATCTACCTGGTCTACAGCAATTGCATCAGCATCACCCAGGCATGGGTGGCGCAGGGCCGGGTCGGTTTCCACGCCGCCTGGTGGCTGGTGCATGTGGCGATGGTGCTGCTGCTGTTCGTGCTGTTTTTCCGGCGCCTGGCCGTCAACCGCGTGTTCCGGGCTTTCGCGCGCCGATGAAGACCCTGTCCCGCTACCTCGCGCGCGAGATCGTCGCGGCCACGCTGCTGGTCCTGACGGCCTTTCTGGGCCTGTTCGGCTTTTTCGACCTGATCCAGGAGTTAGGCGACATCGGCAAGGGCGACTACCGGCTGCAGCATGCGGCCCTGTTCGTCCTGTTGACCGTGCCTGGCCATGTGTACGAACTCATGCCCATCGCCGCGCTGATCGGCGCGATCTACGGCCTAGCGCAACTGGCCGCGCACTCCGAGGTGACGGTGATGCGGGTGTCGGGCATGTCGACCTTCCAGGCCTTGCGTTCGGTGCTCGGCATCGGCGCCATGTTCGCCGCCGTCACCTTCCTGTTCGGCGAGATCGTGGCCCCCGAAGCCGAGCGCGCCGCGCAGGCGCTGCGCCTGAAGGCGCTCACTTCGGTGATCGCGCAGGAATTCCGCTCCGGGCTGTGGGTCAAGGACGGCCCGCGCTTCGTCAACGTGCGCGAGGTCAGGCCGGACACCCGCCTGGTCGGCGTCACGGTCTACGAATTCGACGCCGACAACCGGCTGCGCTCGGTGACCAGCGCGCGCGGCGGAGAGTACGCGCCGCCGAACGCCTGGCTGCTCACCGGGGTCACGCGCACGGTCATCGGCCGTCCCGGCGAGCCCAGCCGCGTCGAAAACGCCGCCGACTTCACCTGGACCTCCGACCTCAACCCGGACATCCTCGGGGTGCTCCTGGTGCAGCCCGACAAGATGTCGCTCATCAACCTGCACCGTTACACCCGCCACCTGGAGGAAAACCGCCAGAAGACCGACCGCTACGACATCGCGCTGTGGAAGAAGGCGGTGTACCCCCTGGCCATCCTGGTCATGATGGCGCTCGCCTTGCCGTTTGCCTACATGCAAGTCCGTTCGGGCGGGATTTCCCTGAAGATCTTCGCCGGCATCATGCTCGGCCTGGTCTTCCACCTGCTGAACAGCCTGTTTGCGCACCTCGGCGCCATCAATACCTGGCCGCCGGTGTTGTCGGCGACCACGCCGGCGGTCTTGTTCATGGTGCTGGCCTGGCTGATGCTCTATCGGGCCACGCGCGCCTGAACCGGCCGCTTGCGCGCTGACTCATTTCGCCTTGGGCACCCTTCCCATCAGGTAGAACTCGTCATTCGGGCGCATGGCCGTCATGTTGGCCATGCGGTTGGAAAGCCCGAAGAAGGCGGCGATGGCGCCGATGTCCCAGATGTCCTCGTCGGTGAAGCCGTGCGGCCTGAGCGCGGCGAAGTCCTCGTCGCCGATCTGGTGGGATGCCTCGGTCACCTTCACCGCGAAGTCGCACATCGCCTTCTGGCGCGGCGTGATGTCGGCCTTGAGGTGGTTGGTGGCCACCTGGTCGGCCACGAGCGGCTTTTTCTCGTAGATGCGCAGGATGGCGCCGTGGGCCACCACGCAGTAAATGCAGCGGTTGCGTCCCGAGACGGCGACCACGATCATCTCGCGCTCGCCCTTGGTGAGCCCGGAAGCCTCCCTGAGCATCAGGGCGTCGTGATAGGCGAAGAAGGCGCGCCACTCCGCGGGCCGGCGCGCGAGCGCCAGGAACACGTTGGGCACGAACCCCGCCTTCTCCTGGGTTTCGAGGATGCGGGCGCGGATGTCTTCCGGCAAATCGCGGATTTCAGGGACCGGATAACGGCTGATGGGCAGGCTCATGGCGGGTTCCTCGAGAGGGGGGAAGGATGGCCGGGGTTTTCGCGGCACGGTGCGAGAACACGGTCGCAGGCATCGACGACGCGCGCGAGGTCGAGCGCATGCATGCATGCCGGAGCGGCGCAACGGTCGGTGCCGCGCTGGCAGCGCCGCACCCAGGCGATGTCGCGCTTGAACACGGTGCGCTGGTCGCGGCATGGAAAGTCCGGCGCGATCACCGCGGCGAAACGCTGCGCCCGCCAGTACCGCCCGGGCCCGAACAGCACGTCCGAGCCCGGGCCGAACAGGCACACCGTGGGGGTGGCGGTGAGCTTGGCCAGATGCGCCACGCCGGTATCCGGCACCACCAGCAGCGCCGCGCTGGCCAGCAGGTGCCAAAGCTGCGCCAGGTCGAGCTTGCCGGCCAGGGAGCGGTGGCGCCGGTCGGGGTCGATGGACTCGACCAGGGCCTCTTCCCCGGGGCCGGCGGACCATACGACCTGCAGCCCGCGGCCGGCCAGATGGGCCGCGAGCGCGCGCCAGCGCTCGGCCGGCCAGTAGCGCAAGGGGGAGCCGGCGCCCACGTGCAAAACCGCATAGGGGTCGGCGGGTGTCTCGATGGGTGCCGCATGCGGCGCGGGCCAGTCGCCGGGCGCAAAAGCCTCGTCACCCGGCCCGGCCAGGCTGGCGAAGATGTCGGCGAGATTGGCGGGCGCGCCGGGCCAGGGCACCAGTTCGTCGACGATGCGGTTTTTCCAGCCCGGCGTATCGCGATCGAGCGCAACCACCCAGCGCGCGCCCGCGGCACGGGCCAGCAGCGCATGGCGGTTCTCGCCCGGGACGAAGGCCAGGTCGTAGGGTCCGCGCCGCGTGACTGCGCGGGTCAGGCCGGGATGGTGCGGATCCCACGGGATCGCATGGGCGCCGTACGGGCGGCCCGCGAACAGGGGCAGGCAGGCGGGGCTGGTCGTGATGTCGATCGTGGCGCGCGGATAGCGCCTGCGCAGCCGCGCCAGCAGCGCCGCCAGCATCAGGGTGTCGCCCAACAGCAGGTGGTGGGCGATGAGGATGCGCGCCGGATCCTGCGGCGGGCGCCGGCCGCGCAGGGCCTTGGCGAGCGCGCGCGGCATGACCACCATGCGGCTGGCCAGCCGGCTCATGGTTCCCGCGCCCCGATGGCGGCCCGGAACACGTCTTCCATCCTGTCGAGCATGGCGTCCAGGCCGAAGCGCGCCTGCGCGAGCGCATGGGCGCGCCGCGCGAGCCCCTCGGCCAGGGCGGGATCATCGAGCAGGCGCCGGATCGCGCGCGCAAGGGCGGCCGCATCTTCCATCCCGACGACCAGCGCGGTGTCGCCGTCGCGGGCCACCTCGCCGATGGCGCCCGCGGCGGTGGTGACGACCGGCAGCCCGCAGGCGAACGCCTGCAGGATGGCTTGCGGCACGCCTTCATTGGCATACGAGGGCAGCGCAAAAACATCGATCGCCTGGAGCCAGGGCACGACATCGGCCTGGTTGCCGGCGAAGGTGACGCGGCTGCCGATGCCTTTGGCGGCGACCAGCTGGTCGAGGGCGGCGCGCTGCGGGCCGTCACCGACGATCAGCAGGTGCGCGTCGGGCGCGTCGAGGGATGCGAAGGCCTCCACCAGATAGCGGTGGCCTTTCCAGCTGCGCAGGGTGGCGACGATGCCGATGATGCGCGCCTGCGCCGGCAGCCCGAGGTGCGCGCGGACCGCGCGCCTGGCCTCCGCGGAGGCGACCGGGCGAAACCGCGCCAGGTCGATCCCGGTGGGAATGGAGACGATGCGCCCGGCGGGAAAACCGTTGTCGCGCACCAGTTGCGCCTTCAGCGCCTCGCCGGTGGTGACGATGCCCTGGGTGGCGCGGGTGTAGAGCCAGCGGGTCGCGGCATTGTCGGGCACCGGCGCGGAAATGTGGCGGGTGCGCACGATCGGCGGCGGCTTGCCCAGCGTGGCGCAGGCCAGGGCGGCAAGCCAGCTGTCGGTCGAGCTGTGGGTGTTGATCACGTCCATCCGGTGCCCGGCCAGCCACGCGCGCAGCGCCAGCAGGCCGCGCAGGCGCTTCTTCTCGATGGGCAGGGCGGTGACCGGGACACCGCGGCGCGTGGCTTCGGCGAAGATGCGCGCGCCCGGCGGGCACACCAGGTGCATGTCGTGGCCGCGCCCGCGCATGCCGGCGATCTCGGAGAGGATGCGGATTTCCTGGCCGCCCCAGCCCAGCGAGTTCTCGGTATGGAGTATTTTCATGCCGCCGGCGCCGCGCCGCCTTCGCGCTCGGTGGCGTACTGGATGCGGTACAGGTTGGCGTAGATGCCGTCGGCGGCCAGCAATTCGGCATGTGTGCCGGTCTCCATCAGGCGGCCGTGGTCCATCACGACGATGCGATCGGCGTTCTCGACGGTCGAGAGCCGGTGCGCGATCACCAGCGTGGTGCGGTTCTTCATCAGCACCTCGAGCGCCGCCTGCACGGCGCGCTCGGACTCCGAATCCAGCGCCGAGGTGGCCTCGTCGAGGATCAGCACCGGCGCATCCTTGAGCAGCGCGCGCGCGATCGCCAGGCGCTGGCGCTGGCCGCCCGACAGGCGCACGCCGTTCTCGCCGATCAGGGTGTCGAGCCCGTTCGGCATTTCCTCGATGAAGGCCATCGCGTGCGCGGCCTCGGCGGCGCGCACGATGTCTTCGCGCCCGGCGTCGCGCCGGCTGCCGTAGGCGATGTTGGCCGCCACCGTGTCGTTGAACAGCACCACGTCCTGGGACACCATGGCGAGGTTGCCGCGCAGGGATTCGAGCGTCAGGTCCTCGAGGTTGATGCCGTCCAGGAGGATGGCGCCTTCCTGCGGGTGGTAGAAGCGCGGGATCAGGTTGGCCAGCGTGGTCTTGCCGCCGCCCGAGGAACCGACCAGGGCCACCGTTTCGCCCGGCGCGATCTCCAGCCAGACGCGCCCCAGCGCCGGCCTTTCCGCGTTCGGATAGGTGAAGTGCACGCCCCGGAAGGACAGGGCGCCGCGCGCGCGCGGCAGCGTCACGGTGCCGCGGTCGTCCTCCTCGGTTTCGTCGAGCAGGGTGAATACTGATTCGGCGGCCGCCAGGCCGCGCTGCAGCGGCGCATTGACGTCCGCCAGGTGCTTGAGCGGCGCCAGCAGCATGAGCATGGCGGTGATGAAGGAGACGAAGCCGCCGACGGTGGTCTGGTCGTTGGCCGACTGCAGCAGGGCGATGGCCACCACCACCGCCAGCGCGATGGCGGCGAACAGCTGGGTGATCGGCACGGTGGCGGCCGCAGCGATGGTCTGGCGCATGTTGAAGCCGCGCAGCATCGCATTGGCCTTGTGGAAGCGCTCGTTCTCGTATTTCTCGCCGCCGTAGACCTTCACCACCTTGTGGGCGTCGATGGATTCGCCCAGCACGTGGGTGATGTCGCCCATGGCGCGCTGCGCTTCGCGGCTCATGGTGCGCAGGCGCCTGGAGAACAGCCGGATCACCAATGCCGAGAGCGGAATGATGGCCAGCGCCACCAGCGTGAGGCGCCAGTTTTCGTAGAGCAGCCAGGCAAACAGGCCCAGCACGGTGATCGAATCGCGCACCAGGATGGTCAGCACCGTGGTGGCGGCGCTGGTGACGTTGTTGACGTCGAAGGCGATGCGCGAAATCAGCGTGCCGGAGGACTGGTTGTTGTAGAAGGCGGTGGGCAGGCGGATCAGGCGCGCGAACATGGCGTCGCGCATGTCCATGAGGATGCGGTTGGACACCCAGGCCATGGTGTAGGAGGTGGTGAAGGTGATGACGCCGCGCAAGAGGAAGATGCCGATCAGGGCCAGCGGTATCCAGGTCAGGCTGGCGCGGTCGCGCCCGCCGAAGCCGTCGTTCAACATCGGCTTCATCAGCGCCGGAAACAGCGGCTCGGTCAGCGCCGCCGCGGCCATGCCGATGAGGCCGAGCGCGAACACCACCCGGTAGGGCGCGACGTACCGGAGCAGCCGGCGGTACAGCTGCAGGCTGGTCTGGGGCGACGTTGGGGAGCCGTGGGTCAAGGCGGGGATGGCCGCGCCTGCGGCGCGGCGGTCTGGACGGTCTGGAGGAGGGCCGGCGGGTCGCGTTCCGCGCGGAAAGCGCGCGAACGGGGCCAGGCTGGCAACGAGCCCCCGATTTTACCTGCCGGGCAAGAGCGACCGGTAGAGGTCGACCAGTTGCGCCGCCATCGCATCCGGCGAGAGGTGGGCGACGCTCGCGCGGGCCGCCTGCCGCATGGCCGCGGCCCGGCCGGGCACCGCCATCCGCGCGAGCGCGGCCTGCAGTCGCGCGTGATCCAGCGCGTCCATGACGAAGCCGTTGGCTCCCTCGGTGATCACCTCGCGCGCGCCGCATTGCAGGCTGGTGATCACCGGCAGCCCGGAGGCCAGCGCCTCCAGGGCGGCGTTGGGCATGGGATCGTACAGGGTGGGCAGCACGAAGGCGTCCGCGGCGCCATAAAGCGCCGGCAGATCGTCGCGCCCGCCGAGGAAATGCGCCCGGCCGCCCAGTCCCAGCCGCTGCGCCCGCGCCCGGTAGCGCCCGGCATGCTTGTCCACGCCCACGATCAGGGCGTGCGCGGTGGCCGGGCCGCTCGCCATGGCCGCGAGGAATTGCCCGACCCCCTTGCGCTCGAATCCGGAACCGACATGGATGAACAGCGGCGCGTCGGCCGGTATGCCCAGCGCGGCGCGCAGCGCCGGGCGCTGCGCGCGGTTGCGCGGATGGAAACGTTCCAGGTCGACGCCGTTGTAGATCACCGTGAGCCGTTCGGGCGGCACGCCGAAGCGCGCGATGATGTCGTCGCGCACCATGGCGGAATTGCAGATCACCCGGCGCAGGGCCGGGTGCGCGAACATCGCCCGCTCGGCGGCCCGGAGATAGCGGTGATGGGGATTGGCGGCGACGGCGAAGCGCCGCCACGCCGGCAGGGCGCGCGCGCGCTGTTCCAGCCAGGTCGCATGCACGCCGTCGCCGGCCCGGTACAGCATGAGGCCGGGAATGCGCTCATGGCTTTGCACGATGTCGAAAGCGCCGCCCGCGGCCGCCAGATGCGCCTTGACCGCTTGCGCGAACGAGCGGTCGCGGGCAAGCGAGGTGCGATAGGGCGGATCGCACGCCACGAAGCGCACGCCCGGGCGCGGCCGCCACTGGCGCGCGATCACCGTGAGGTCCACCTGCTCGGTGGCCGCCAGGGCGGCCAGCGCGCGTTCGATGAAGCGCTCGGCGCCGCCGTACGGGTTGTACTTCTGCCGGACGATGGCAAGCCGCATGGCGCGCGCCCGCCGCCTATCGCCCGCCGGCGAGCGAGCGGATCTCGTCAAGCACGCGCGACACCGGCAGGGTGGTCAGGCATTCGCTCACCTTGCTGCCGCCGCAGCCGTCGTTGCCGCAGGGTCGGCAGGGGTGGCTCAGGGAGGTGACCGACCGGTGCGCCACGCCCCATGGCCCCCATTCGACCTCGCCGGACGGGCCGAACAGCGCCACCACCGGCGTGCCGACCGCGGCGGCGATGTGCATCGGCGCGGAGTCGACGCCGACGAACATGCGCGCGCGCGCGATGAGCGCGGCGAGGTCCTTGAGGCCCAGCTGCCCGCCCAGGTCGACCACCTGCGCCGGCGCCTGCGAGCGGATGCGGCGCAGCAGCGCAAGCTCGGCCTCGGCCGGCGCGCAGGTCATGACGATGCGCTCGCCGTCTTCGGCCAGGCGCGTGGCGAGCTGCGCGGTGCGCTCCGCCGGCCAGGTCTTGAACAGCCAGCGCGAGGCCGGGTGCAGCACCGTGAAGCCGCCCGGCACGAGGTCGTGGTCGCGCAGTATCTGCGCGGCGCGGGCCTCGGCCGCGGCGCCCGGCACCAGGGTGAGCCTGCGCCCGTCGTCGGCCGGGAACACGCCGATGCGGCGCAGGGCGTCCAGATTGACCTCCACGGTGTGCCGCGTGTTGCCCTGCCTCGGCAGGCTGTAGAGGTGGGAGAACGCGCCCGCCCAGCGGGCGTCGCCGCGCCTGGCCGGGGCCACCGTGACCGGTGCGGCCAGGGTCCTGGCGAGCCACAGGCCGCGCCGATGGTCGGTCAGGTGCACCAGCAGGTCGTAGGCGCGCGACCGGAGGGTGCGCCACAGCGTCCATTCCGCGGCAGCCCGCGACGCCAGGCCGGCTTTCTTCCAGGCCCGGTCCACCACGTGCAGGCGCGAGATCGCCGGGTGCCCCGAGAGCATGTCGGCGGTATCGGCATAGACCAGGGCGTCGATCTCGAGATGCGGCGCGTGGGCCTTGAGGGCCGAGAACACCGGCGCGGTCAACAGCACGTCGCCGTGATGACGCAGCTTGACGACCAGCGCGCGGCGCAGGCGCGCGAGATCGGGCGCGTCGGCCGGGGCGTTCAATAGAGGATTTCCGCGCCGGCCGGGGACAGCCAGTCGCGCAGGCCGGCGAGCAGCTCGTCGCGCGGCGTGACCCGCCAGGCGTCCGGCATCTGCAGGGTGCAGCGCGCCCGGCCGTTGTCGTATTCGATGGTGACCGGGCAGGGGCCGTTGCGGTACGGGCCCAGCAGGTCCATCAGCTTCTTGGTATCGGCCTGGCCGTTCATCGAAAGCCTGAGGCCGCGCCCGTAGCTGCGCCGCAGGTCGGCCAGGCTCATGATGCGCTCGGCGCCGATGCGCACGCCGCCGGAGAAGCGGTCTTCGCGCACCCGGCCGGCGACGACCAGCAGTTCGTCGGGCTTGAGGATCTCGCGGTGCTGGTCCATCAGTTCCTGGAACAGCATGACCTCGATGCGCGCGGTGGCGTCGTCGAGTTCCAGGATGATCATCTTGCCGCGCCGGGTCATCGCCGTGCGCAACTGCGTGACCACCCCGGCCAGCAGCTGGGCGTCCTCGCGCGGCGCGATGGCGGCCAGCGGCGTCCTGACCAGCCTGCGCACCTCGGGCGCATAGGCGTCGAACAGATGGCCGGAAAGGAAATAGCCCAGGGCCATCTTCTCGTTCAACAGCCGGTCGCGCTCGGTCCACTTGAGGGTGCGCAGGAGGTCGGGCTCGCGGTTGGCCGCCTCGTCGGAACCGCCGAACAGGCTCACCTGCGCGGCGCTCTGCTCGGCCTGCTCGGCCGCCTCCATGGCGATGCCGACGGACGCCAGCAGCGCGGCGCGGTCCGGCTCCAGGGTGTCGAAGGCGCCGGCGCGCACCAGGGATTCGATGGTGCGGCGGTTCACCAGGCGCTTGTCGACCCGTTTGGCGAAGTCGAACAGGCTGGTGAACGGGGCCTCGCGGCGCGCGGCGATGATGGATTCGATCGCCGATTCGCCGCTGCCCTTGATGCCTCCCAGGCCGTAGCGCAGGGCCATCGGCTCGACGGGGCGGAAGCGGTAGTCGGAAAGATTGATGTCCGGCGCCAGGATCTTCACGCCGTTCGCCTTGGCATCGGCGGCGAGGACCTGCACCTTGTCGGTGTCGTCCATCGAGGCCGACATGTTGGCGGCGAAAAAGGCGGCCGGGTGGTGCGCCTTGAGGTAGGCGGTGTGATACGCGAGCAGCGCGTAGGCCGCGGCATGCGACTTGTTGAAGCCGTAGCCCGCGAACTTCTCCATCAGGTCGAAAATCTCGTCGGCCGTTGCGGCGGAAAGCCCGTTCTTCGCGGCGCCGTCGCGGAAGATCTGGCGATGCTCCGCCATCTCCTCGGCCTTCTTCTTGCCCATCGCGCGGCGCAGCAGGTCGGCGCCGCCCAGCGAGTAGCCGCCGATGATCTGCGCCATCTGCATCACCTGCTCCTGGTAGACCATGATGCCGTAGGTCTCGGAGAGGATGGGCTCGACGCGCGGGTCGGGGTAGGTGACCTTCTCGCGCCCGTGCTTGCGCTCGATGAAGCTGGGGATCAACTCCATCGGGCCGGGCCGGTACAGGGAAACCAGGGCGATGATGTCCTCGAAGCGGTCCGGCTTGGCGCCGATCAGCATGTCGCGCATGCCGCGGCTTTCAAACTGGAAGATCGCGACCGTGTTGGCTTTCTTGAAGACTTCGTAGGCCTTCGGGTCGTCCAGCGGCAGCCTCGCGCAACTGAAATCGGCCAGGTCCGGATGCAGTTCGCGGATATGGCGTTCGGCCCAGTCGAGGATGGTGAGCGTGGTGAGGCCGAGGAAGTCGAACTTCACCAGGCCGACGGCCTCGACGTCGTCCTTGTCGTACTGGCTGACCACGCCCTCGGCGCCGCCCTGGGTGTAGAGTGGGCAGAAATCGGTGAGCTTGCCCGGCGCGATGAGCACGCCGCCGGCATGCTTGCCCACGGAACGCGAAATGCCCTCCACCTGCTCGGCCAGCGCGAGCAGTTCGCGCACCTCCTCCTCGCGCGCCTCGCGGTCGGCGAGCGCCGGTTCCATCTCGCGCGCCATCCTGATGGTGATGGTCTTGCCGGGCTGGAACGGGATCAGCTTGGCGATGCCGTCGCAGAAGCCGTAGCCCAGATCCAGCACGCGGCCGATGTCGCGCACCGCGGCCTTGGCCGCCATGGTGCCGAAGGTGGCGATCTGCGAGACCGACTCCACGCCGTATTTCTGCTTGACGTAGTCGATCACGCGGTCGCGGCCGGCTTCGCAGAAATCGATGTCGAAGTCCGGCATCGAGACGCGTTCCGGGTTCAGGAAGCGCTCGAACAGCAGGTTGTAGGCCAGCGGGTCGAGGTCGGTGATGCCCAGCGAATAGGCCACCAGCGAACCGGCGCCGGAACCGCGGCCCGGGCCGACCGGCACGCCGTTGTTCTTGGCCCAGTTGATGAAGTCGGCCACGATCAGGAAGTAGCCGGCAAACCCCATCTTGACGATGGTGGCGATCTCGAAATCGAGCCGCTTCACGTAGCGCGGCGCGGCCTCGGCGCGGGCGCCCGGATCGGGGTAGAGGGTGGCAAGGCGCAAGCCGAGGCGCTCATGCGACAGCCTCGCCATGTAGTCGTCGAGCCCGCTGCCGTCCGGGGTCGGAAACAGGGGCAGCTTCGGTTTGCCCAGCACCAGTTCGAGGTTGCAGCGCTGCGCGATCTCCACCGCATTGGCAAGCGCCTGCGGGATGTCGGCGAAGCGTGCCGCCATTTCGTCCTGGGTGAGGAAATGCTGGTCCTCGCCGTAGTTGCGCGGCCGGCGCTGGTCGCCCAGCATGTAGCCTTCGGCGATGCAGGTGCGTGCTTCGTGGGCGCGGAATTCGTCGGCGCCGGCGAACTGGATCGGATGGGTGGCCACCACCGGCAAGCGCAGGCGCCTGCCCAGGGCGACTATGCGCCGCAATAGCGTTTCGCCATGGGCGCGCAGGGCTGACGGACCGGCGCGCTGGATTTCGAGATAGAAGCGGTTGGGGAACAGCGCGGCCCACTCATTGGCCAGCGCTTCGGCGGCGTCGCTGTTGCCGGCGGCCAGCGCCTGGGCGATGTCGCCCGCCCACGGGCCCGCCAGCAAGCCGGAAAGCGCGATCAGACCGGCAGTCCCGCCTTCGCTGTCGCGAAACCAGTGGCGCTCGATCTCGGCGCGGCCGAGGTTCTGGTTGGTCAGCCAGGCCCGCGAGAGCAGGGTGCACAGCCGCAAATATCCTTCGCGGGAGGTGGCAAGCAGCAGCGCGCGGGTGGGCTTGTCGCGCTCGGCCGGGTTGCTGATCCACGCATCGATGCCCACGATCGGCTTGACGCCCCTGCCGCGCGCGGCCTTGTAGAACTTGACCATGCCGAACAGGTTGGCCAGGTCGGTCAGCCCCAGGGCGCCCATGCCGTCGGCGCGGGCGCGCCCGATGATGTCGTCGATGCGCGCCAGGCCGTCGGTGACCGAGTATTCCGAGTGCAGGCGGAGGTGGACGAAGCGCAGCGCGGGCATGGGCGGAGTTTACTTGGCCTGCGGCGGCGGTGCCGGCTGGCGGATAATCCGCGCGGACGGACAACAAGCGGCGGAGACGAGGATGCCAAGACTTTTGCCGGCCCCGGCCGGCGTCCTGCTGGCGATGGCCCTGGGGGCCACCTCCGCTTGCGGGCAAGCCTTCCCGGTGCGCCCGGTCAAGCTGGTGGTCGGCTTCACGCCCGGTGGCGGCGTGGACATCAATGCGCGCATGCTGGCCGGCAAGCTCACCGAGATCCTCGGCCAGAGCGTGCTGGTGCAAAACAAGCCCGGTGCCGGCACCAACATCGCCAACGAGTTCGTCGCCAAGGCGGTGCCCGACGGTTACACCCTGCTCATCAACACCGCGGCGGTGGCGATCAACATGTCGCTCTACAGGAACGTGCCGTTCGACACGCTCAGGGACTTCGCCCCGGTCGCGGCCTTCTCGGAGAGCCAGAACATCATGCTGACCAGCGCGCCCGCCACCACCGCCCTGATCGCCGGCGAGGTCGACCTGGTGTTCATCAACGTGCCGGCGATCCTGCCGCATGTGAAATCGGGCCGCCTGCGCGCCCTGGCGGCGGCCGGCGCCAGGCGCACCGCCCTCATGCCGGACGTGCCGACCTAGCGGGAGGCCGGGGTCAACGGCGTGGAGGTGGCTGTCTGGTACGGCGTGCTGGCGCCCGCGGGCACGCCCAGGGAGGTGGTTACCATCCTGGCCGGCGCCATCGGTCGCGCGGCGCGTTCGCCGGACATTCGCCGGAAGCTTCTGGACCAAGGGGCCGAGCCGGTCGGCAGCACGCCGGAGGAATTCGGCGCCTTGCTCAAGGAGGAGGTGACGAAATGGCGCGAGGTGGTGCGCGCCTCGGGTCTCAAGGCCGAATAGGCGTCAGCGGCCGGCCGGCGCGACCGCCGCGCCTTCGATGCCGTGGCGCTGCAAGGCATCGGCCACGAAGCCGCCGGCCTTCAATTCCTCGATGAAGGCCAGCAGGTAGGCCCCGGCCTCCGCGCCGCGGCCCTTCGGGGTGCCGATGGCCTGGCGGATCTCCATGAAACGCCCGGGCAAGAGGCGCAGGCCGGGCACCCGCCTGGCGTCGAGTTCGAGTTGCTGCTTCACGCCGGCGGCGATCTCCAGACCCCGCGCGAGAAAGCCGTCGACCACTTCCTGGGACGAGCCGAAGCGCTCGATGGTGGCGTTCTTGATGTTGCGGGTCAGGAACAGGTCGTAGGCGCTGCCCTTGCCCACCGCGATGCGGTGGCCGGGCTTGTCGGCCTGGGTGTTGTCGGTGAGCGGGCTGTCGTTCTTGACCATGTAGGCGCCCTCGATCACCACGTAGGGGGCCGCATAGTCGATATCGACCGCGCGGGCCGGATCGACCGCCAGGAAGGTGATGTCGCAGATGCCTTGCTGCACGGCTTCCACCGCCTTGGCCGCCGTGGCGCACACCACGAACGACACGGGCATGCCGAGGCGCCGCGCCAGTTCGGTGGCGATGTCGACCGAAACCCCGTGCGGTTGCGCGGCGCCCGGTGCCATTCCTGCCAGGACGGCATTGCCGATGTTGATGGTGGCGCGCAGCGTGCCGGTGGGCGCGAAGGCGGGGGCGAGGGCGGTGGGGGCCATGGCGGGAGTCTCTGGAGGGTGTCGTCGGGGAAGGCGGCATTCTGGCCGGTTTCGGGCGGATTTGCTACGCGCTCGATGCGCGGTGATACACTCGAGGTAGCCTATTGATCGTTTGAACAATTAACGCAAAACCGACGTTTTGCGCCAAACCGGAGATCGACATGAACGCGATACCGCTCCGCAAGCCCGCTGCTCCCGCCTTACCCCGACCGCTCACCGCCGCGCAGGCCAAGGCGGCGGCCGCAGCGCTGGTGCCCAAGCTGATGCAACGCGCCCCCGAGGCCGAGCGCGCGCGCCGCGTGCCGCAGGAAACCATCGCCGACCTGCAGGCGGCCGGCCTGCTGCGCATGATGCAGCCCCTGCGCTTCGGCGGGTCGGAGCTGGGCCTGGACGCGACCATGGAGGTGGTGCTCGAACTGGCGCGCGGCTGCTCCTCTACGGCCTGGGTGTTCTCCAACCTGGCCTCGCACGCCTGGAACATCGGCCAGATGGAACTGGCGGCGCAGGAAGACGTGTGGGGTTCCAACCCGGAGGCGCTGGCCGCGACCGGCCTGGCCTTCCCGTGCGGCAAGGCGGTCAAGGTGGATGGCGGCTATCGCCTCACCGGGCGCTGGCCGTTCGGCTCCGGCGTGGACGCGAGCGACTGGATGTTCGTCGGCGCCATGACCGAACAGCCCGGCAGCGGTCCGGAACGGCGCTTTTTCCTCGTGCCGCGGCCCGATTTCAGGAGCCTGGACAACTGGAATTCCTACGGGCTGGCCGGTACCGGCAGCCATGACGTCGAAGTCACCGACGCCTTCGTGCCCGTGCACCGGACAGTCTCGGCCGAAATCTTCGCGGCCGGCCAGAACGTACCGGGCGCCAAGGTCTACGACAACCGCCTGTTCCAGATGCCCACGTTCGCGGCGTTCGCCTATGTGTTGTCCTCCATACCCTTGGGCACGGCCAAGGCGGCGGTGGACCAGTTCATCGAGAACATGCGCAAGCGCGCCGGCACCTACACCGGCTCGCGCATCGCCGAACTCTCGCCGGTGCAAGCCCGCGTGGCCGAGGCCGCGGCCAGCGTCGAATTCGCCGAGGTGGTGATGCGGCGCGACTGGCAGGAGTTCGAGAACGGCGTCATGGCGGGCGAGTTCCCCAGCATGGAAACCAAGCTGCGCTGGAAGCGCAATGTGGCCTTCGCGATGAAGCTGATCGTCAACGCGGTGGATTCGCTCATGCCGGCCGCCGGGGCGGGGGGCCTCTCGACGACCCTGCCGCTGCAGCGCCAGTTCCGCGACATCCACGCGGCATCCGCCCACATTGCACTCACCTGGGACGTGCATGCGGCAGCCTATGGCCAGAGCGCGCTGGGACTGCAGCCGCAGGGGGGATTGTTGCTGTAGCTGCGGTTGAAGGCGGCCCGGCACGCGCCGGTCGGCGGCCGGAACGCGCCAGCCCGAGACGGTCGCGCGGATAGAGAGCGTGGGCTTCGAGCCGATGATCGGCGGGCCCGATATGTTGGCCGAATTGCTCAGGAACGAGATCGCGCGCGCGGCCAAGGTCGTCAGGGACGCCGGCATCAAGCCGGACTGAACGGTCGGGCCGATCAAGCCGGCCTGAACGATCGGGCCGGTCAAGCCGGCCCGGGGCCGGCCCAAGCCGGCGTGGTGGCCGCGATGATCGGCTGCACTGATGCCAGCGTGTCGAGCGCCCGCGCGAGTTCGACCAGCCTGTCGAAGGCCGGCTTGCCGCCCGGATAGCCGGGCAGGCAGGCCTGCAGGTTCTCCACCAGCGTATCGAAATCCCAGGCCATACGGTCATAGGGGTACTCGCCGCGATGCCGCGTACCGTCCTGCATGGTCACGACGATGGCCGGCGAGAACATCGGGCGGTCCTTCTCCGGCACCAGGGTGATGTGCCGCTCCATGAAGGCCAGCACCCGCTGATCGGCTTCGAGATCCTGCCCGGTCGGGCCGAAGGTGCGCCCGCCGACCACGGGGTAACCGCCGTTGACGGCGGCATGCGCGGCGAAATACTTGGTTTCGCCGATGCGCGCTTTCTGCCAGTCCGCAAAGCGCGGAAACGCCGGGCTGGGGTAGAGCGTCTCGAGCCAGTTCATGTGGATGGCCACGTCGCGGATCTTGTCGGCATCGAGCGTGTGCGCGGCCTTCATTTCCGCCATCAGGTTGATCACCGCCTGGTTGTAGCCGGCGCACGGATACATGCGGAACATCGCGGTCAGGAGCTTGTATTCCTGCCCGAGGCCCGCGGTGATGGAAGCGGGGTCGAACTGCAGCGGGCCGGTGAAGGCATACGTGAGCTTGCCGCTGTGGCTGCCGGTAAACGCGTTGTAGAAGCCGGCGTCTCCTTCGATGGAGAATTCAGAACCCTTCACATGCCCGGCGCGCGCCATCAGCCCGGCGAAGACGCCGTTGCGCGCCGCCTGCGGTTCGTGGATGGCCAGTTCGTTGCCGCCGCTGCGCGGCCCTTCGTTCAGGCCCGATGCGAAGTTGGCCGCCAGCGCGATGGTGGCAACCAGGCCGTTTTCGTCCAGGCCCATCAGCTTGCCGGTGACCATGGCCGCGCCCATGGTCGAGAAGATCGGGCTGGGCCTGAAACCCCGCGCGGCGGTGCTGGGGATGAACTTGTCGCACAAGCGGCACGAGAACTCATAGCCCGCGGCCAGCGCGGTGATGATCGCGCGGCCGTCGCGCCCTTCGAGTTCGGCATTGACCAGCGCCGCAGGCACCAGCACCGGGCCGGGATGGGTGAGCATGCGGTACGAATCCCACAACAGCGAGGCGTGCATCAGCTCCGCATTGGCGAACGCGGCGCCGACGCGGGTGGCGCGGCGGCCGTCGCCCAGCACGGTGGCGCCATCCGCCTTGGCTTCCTCGGCCAGCGCCAGCTCGACAACCTCGCGGGAATGGGCGTTGCGCGTGCCGAAGGCGACGCTGGTGAGCGCGTGCAGCGCCAGCGCCTTGACCTTGTCCACCACCGCTGGGGGCAGGTCTTCATGGCGCAGGCCGGCGGCCCAGCGGGCGAACTGGCGGCTGAGGGAGATGGTGGTCATGTCGGTTTCTAGTTGGGGGAGAGGCCGGCCTGCCTGACCAGTTGCGCGTTCAGCTCGAAATCCTTCTTAAGGTAGGCGGCGAATTCATCGACGGACATGATCAGGGGCGTCATCACGATGGCCTCGTAGCGCGCCGCCAGCTCCGGCGAGCGCAGCACCTTGGCGGTTTCGCGGTTGAGGCGCTCGAGGATCTCGCGCGGCGTTTTGGCGGGGGCGTACATGCCCATCCAGGTTTCGTATTCCGCGTTGGCGACGCCGGCCTCGGCGGTGGTGGGCACGTTGGGCAGCACGGCGGAGCGCTGGGTGGACGACACGCCCAGCGCGACCAGCTTGCCGGCCTTGATGTGTTGCGCGGCCAGGCCGATCGGGCTCAGGAAATAGTCGGCGCGGCCGGACAGGACTTCGGTCATGGCCTCCGGGGTCGACTTGGTCGGGATATGGGTGCCGGTGAATTTTCCCGCGACCTTGAGTCGCTCGGCGCCGAGATGGGTCACGCTGCCGATGCCGGCGGAGGCGTAGTTGATCGCGCCGGGCTTGGCGCGGGCGTAGTCGAGCAGCGCCTGCATGTTGGTGAAGCCCTTCGAGGTGGCGGTGACGAACACCGAGGGCGTCATGGCCAGCGGCGCCACGCCGACCAGGTCGCGCATGGGGTCGTAGCCGAGCTGGGCGGTGGTGTAGGTGGAGGCGGTGACGGTATGCGAGTTGGAATGGATCATCAGCGTGTAGCCGTCCGGCGCGGCCTTGGCCACCATGCCGGCGCCGATGGTGCCGCCGGCGCCTACCCGGTTCTCGATCACCAGGGGCTGGCCGAGCGACTTCGCCAGCAGGTCGGCCACCGCCCGGCCGGCCCCGTCGGCCGCCGAACCCGGACCGAACGGCACGATGACCCGGATGGGCTTGCCGGGCCAGGGGCCCTCCTGGGCGGTGGCGAAGAGGGGCAGCACGCAGGCCGCGAGGCACAGCCGGCGCAATCCTTGAAGTCTCATCGGGTTTCTCCAGTCGTGGTTTTGCCGGCGCGTCGCGAGCGCGTCGCCGCACCGGTCATCGACGCCGCCGCTCGGGCCGCGCCGTCGCGGCCCTAGGCGGCGCCGTAGCGCTTCAGGCAGCGCCGTAGCGCGTCAGGATATCGCGATCGAAGGCCAGGCCCAATCCCGGCTTCTGCGGCACCTCGATCATGCCGTCCCGGGGCTGCGGCACCTCCTCGAACAGGCGGCACGACCAGGGCATGTACTCCACGGTCAGTCCGTTCGGGCAGGCGGCGACCATGTGCACATGGATTTCCGGCAACAGGTGGCTCACCACCGGCAGGTTGAAGGACTGCGCCATGCCGGCGATCTTCATCCACTGGGTGATGCCGCCGGCGCGCAGCACGTCGATCATCGGAATATCCACCGAACCGGCTTCCAGCATGTGGCGGAAAGGCACCGTTCCGTACAGGTATTCGCCGCCCGCCAGCGGGGTCGCGAGGGCGTCGGCCACCTTCGCCATGCCCCTGAAGTCGTCGCAGGCGACCACGTCTTCGAGCCAGAAGAAGCCGACCTCCTCGAGCCGCCGGCCGATGGAGATGGCCTGGCGCACGTCCCAGCGCTGGTTGATGTCGCACATCAGGTCGATGCCCGGGCCGACCGCGTTGCGCACCACCCGGGCGCGCTGCACCTCGATGTCGGGCGAGGTGTGGCCGGGCAGGGCCAGTTGCATCTTCACCTGCCGGAAGCCGCGCTCGATGAGCCGATGCGCCGAGCGCTCCACGGCATCGAGCGGGATGGGTCGCATCAGCGCGCCGCTCGCATAGGTGGGTACCGAAGCGCGCTGCCCGCCCAGCAGCGTGGCCACCGGCAGCCCGCAGGCCTTGCCCTTGATGTCCCACAGCGCCATGTCGATGGCCGCGAGGGCGAGCGTGAAAATGCCGCCCGGCCCCGCAGACGAAGCGGCGTCTGCCAGGGTCTGCGCGATCCGCTCATGCGCCAGCGGATCCATGCCGACGGTGAGCGCGCCCAGGCCGTCGACGGCGGCCTTGAGGGCGCCGGTCAGCGCGCCGCCGAAGAAGGTGACGCCGATGCCGCCGATGCCTTCGTCGGTGGCGATCTCGAGGGTGACGAAGTCGTAGGTGGGGCCGAAAACCGGCGGCCCGTCGGCCAGGGATTCCTCGGCGGGCAGGCGGACGATTTGCGAGGTTATCTTGGTGATTTTCATTTTTGTCTCCCTGTATCGGTAGTTGGTTTTCTCACTTGTTGACACGGGACAGCGCCGATCTTCAGGGCGAATCGCGCGGCAGGTGCCGTTCAAGTTCCATTGAATCATGCAACAGGCGTGCGACCTCGATCGCGCCATCTTCGGCCAGCCTGAACACGAAAAGATGGCGAGGCGACTGTACCCGCGATCGGAGGGCAGGCACGAACTTGCGGCCGAAGTGCAGGTGATACTGGATAGTTTGGAACCCAAATGTTGACCGGATGACACCGGATTGGATCGAACTCGGATTGACGAGGTAAGGAATATTCCTTACAGTGAATCATGGCCGCTAAAAATGCCACCATGCCCGAAATCCACGAAGTCGCGACGCTGACCTCCAAGGGTCAAATCACGTTACCGAAGTCCGTCCGCCAGGTGCTGGGGGTGGGCACAGGCGGCAAGGTGGCGTTCGACTTGCGCGGCGGCGAAGTCGTCGTGACCCGAGCCGTCGCCAACCATGAAGATCCGGCCATCGGCGGTTTCCTGGCGCTGCTGGAAGCAGACATCCGTGCGGGACGAAACGTCCGGGCCCTGCCTGAGGATCTGGCGCGGGCCATGCTGGCAAACGCGGGCTATGCGGTGGACCTCGGCGAAGACATCGAAGGCGAAGTGGCGCTCTGATGCAGCGGCGCGGTTGGACGCTGCTGTTTCACGACGGCATCGTCGAGCAGTTGCGCAAGCTCAGGGCAGCCGCGGAGCGGGCCGAGCGGAACGATCCGCAAGGGTTCGAGAACAACGCCAACGTCAAGTTGTTCCGGGCCTTGAGCCAGTTCATCTTGGACATTGTTCCGGGCGATCCCTCGCGCGACGAATTCCGCCAGGGCAACACCTCGGGGCCGACCTACCGCCACTGGCGGCGCGCGAAGATCGGGCGGCGGTTTCGACTGTTCTTTCGTTACGACGCCAAGGCACGGGTGATCGTGTATGCATGGGTCAACGACGAACAGACCTTGCGGTCGGCGGGCAGCAAATCCGACCCGTACGCCGTGTTCGAGAAGATGCTGGGACGCGGCAACCCGCCAGACGATTGGGCGGCACTGGTGGCAGCAAGCCAAGCCGACTGGCACGGAACGGACAAATCGTAGAAGGCACTAGGTCGTTTCAGGGCACTCCAGTTCAAAGGGACGCGAGCGCGTCGAACCTGCGGTGAGCGTTCAAGCGGGTGCGGGCCAACAAAGGTGCAGCGGGAGTTGTCCTGTTCAACCCGGCCGCTGCGAAAACGTCCGCTCGAACACGCCCTCGGCAATCCGGTTCTTGAGGATCTCGATCGAGCCGCCGGCGATCATCCAGCCGCGGCAGCGCCGCATGCAGTATTCCACCAGCGACTCCTGGCTGTAGCCCAGGCCGCCCAGCACCTGCATGGCCTCGCTGGCGATCTCGAATCCGGCCTGGTTGCAGTAGGCCTTGGCGATCGCGGTTTCATCCGGCGAGGGAAAGCCGCTGTCGGCGTTGCTGGCGGCGCGGTAGAGCAGCAGTTGCCCGGCGTCGAGTTTCATCTTCATCTCGGCGAACTTCCACTGCAGGCCCTGGAATTCGCATAGCAACCTGCCGAACTGCTTGCGTTGCAGAGCCCAGTGGCGCGCTTCCTCGTAGGCGTAGCGGCCCAGCGCGAGCGACCTGGCGGTGTTGCCCAGGCGTTCCACGTTGAAGCCGGCGATCTGCTTCTTGAAGCCGCCTTCCTTCAGCACCACCATTTCCGGCGGCACGTAGACGTTGTCGAAATAGATCTGCGCCCATTCCTCGCCCGACATGAAGGAGGAACGCTTGCCGAAGCGCACGCCCTCGGCCTGGGTGTCGATGAGCACGGAGCCGATGCCGCCGACGCCGCGGCCATAGCGCACGTAGACCAGCAGCACGTCGGCATACGGTGCATGGGTGGAGAACACCTTGGCGCCGTTGATGCGGTAGCCGTCGCCGTCGGGCGTGGCGCTGGTGGTGAGGTCGGTCACGGCGGACCCGGCCTCGGGTTCGCTCATGCCCACCGAGATGACCGCTTCGCCGGCGAGAATCTTCCTGAGGTAGCGCTCCTTCTGCCACGGCGTGCCGTATTCGGCGAACACGCGGATCGGCCCGAAGCTGCCGGCCTGGATCACGTCGGCACTGCGCGGGCATACCGAGGCCACCGCCTCGATGGCCAGCACCGCGTCCATCACCGAACCGCCCTGGCCGCCGTCGGCTTCGGCGAGTGTGATGCCGAGCAGGCCCTGGCCTGCCATCAGCCTGGCCACATCCCACGGGTACGCCACTGCGTGGGCGCGGTCGCGCGCCCCGTCGCGCAGGTGCTTTTCGGCGAACCGCAGCACCGCGTCGCGGAAGGATCGTTGTTCTTCGCTGAGTTGAAAATTCATGTGCCTGCCTATTCCACCTTGGCGCCGGACTCGCGGATCACCCGGCCCCATTTGTCGATCTCGCTCTTGATGTAGCTGCGAAACTCCTCCGGCGACTGGCCGACCGGCTCGGCACCCTGCGCCGCGAGCTTTTCGCGCACATCCGGCAGGCCGAGCGCCTTGACGGTAGCCTGGTGCAGCCGCGCGACGATGTCCGGCGGCGTCCTGGCCGGCGCGAACAGGCCGTTCCAGCTCGAGACCTCGAAGTCGGGCATGCCGGCTTCGGCCATGGTCGGCACGTTGGGCAGGAGCGCCATGCGCCGGTGCGCCGCCACGGCGATCACGGCGAGCTTGCCGCTTTGCAGATGCGGAATGGCCGACAGGGCGGTCTGGAAGCTCATGGTGACCTGCCCGCCCAGGAGGTCGGTCATGCCCTGCGTGGCGCCCTTGTAGGGCACATGGACGATGTCGATCCCGGCGCGCAGCTTCAGCATTTCGCCGGCCAGGTGCGGCGAGCCGCCGTTGCCGCTGGAGGCGTAAGTCAGCTTCCCGGGCTGTTGCTTGGCCAGCGCGATGAGCTCGCGCAGCGTCCGCGCCGGCACGGACGGATGCACCGCCAGCACCGAGGGCGCGCTCATGGTCTGGGTGATGGGGGCGAAGTCGCGCAGGGTGTCATATCCGGGGTTCTTGTAGATCGTCATGTTGGTGGCATTGGCGATCGTGCCCACGAGGAGCGTGTAGCCGTCCGGCGCGGCCTTGGCCACCGCCTCGGAGGCGATGTTGCTGGTGGCGCCGGGCTTGTTCTCGACCAACACCGTCTGGCCGAGCGAATCCTGCAGCTTGGCGGCGATGGTGCGGGCGATGATGTCGGTCGCGCCGCCCGGCGTGTAGCCTACGAGCAGCCTGATCGGCTTGGCGGGATAGCGGGTGTCCTGTGCACCGGCAGTAGAAGCCAGGATCACCGCCATGGCTGCGAATAGATGTTTCATTGCCGGTCTCGTTCTCCGCTGCGCCCGAGCACCACCAGCCCGTCGACGGCCACCACACCCTCGCGCTTGACCAGAAGGGGATTGATCTCCGCCTCGACAACCGGCTGTCCCGGCAGGCAGGCCAGGCGTGAAAATGCCGCCACCGCCCGGGCCAGCGCCGCCACATCGCCCGGCGGGAGGTTGCGGTAGCCGCGGATGACGGCCAGGCCGCGCACCGCGGCGATCATGGCAGACGCCTCAGCCTGGCTCACCGGCGCGAGGCGCACGGCATAGTCCTTGTAGATTTCGGCCAGCGTGCCGCCCGCGCCGACCATCACCACCGGCCCGACCATGGGGTCATGGCGGTAGCCGACGATGACTTCCGCCAGGCCTTTTTCCATGCGCTGCACCAGCACGCCGGCGATCCTCGCCCGCGGATGTGCCATGGCCACAGCAGCCAGCATGTCGGGCACGCGCGCGGCGAACTCGGCGGCGTTGCCGATATTGAGCAGCACGCCGCCGGCGTCAGTCTTGTGGGCGATGTCCGGCGAGCGCACCTTCGCCGCCACCGGATAGGCCACAGCGTGGGCGAAATCCGGTGCTGCCGCGGTGGCGCCGGCCACCACCGGCACGCCGAGCGAGGCGAACAGGGCAAGCGCATCGGCTTCGTCGGGCCTCCCATGGGCCGGCAGCACGGCGCCGGCGGGCGCCGGGTCACCTGCGACCGGCTCGCGCGGCGCCGTCCAGCGGAAAAACCCGGACAGGGCGTCCGCGCACGCCTCCGGCGTGCGAAAGGCGGGGATGGCCTTTTGCGCCAGCAGCGTGAGCGACCGGTCCGCCTGTGGCGTGAGGAACGCCGCCAGCGGTTTGGGGCCGGTCTTCGTCCTCAGAATGGGCTCGACCGCGACCTCCGGGTGGAATTGCGCCGAGGACCCGACCACCGCCAGCACGGCGTCGCAGTCCGGGGTGGCCATCAGCGCATCGAGCACCGCCGCATAGCGCTTGCCGGAACCCGCCATGGTGAGGTCGACGATGGGCGAATCGGCGACACGCACGCCGTGGCCTTCGAGTTCCGCCTTCAGGGCAGGCGAGGCGGCCATGGCCTGCATGCCCAGCACGCCGAGCCGGTCGACCACGCTGGCCGCGCCGCCGCCGGTGGTGGTCACCACCGCCACGCGGGGCGTGCGGGAGAGCGCAGGCGGTGCGCGGCCGGCCAGAAGCGGCGCAATCTCGATCAGCGTCTCCAGCATGTCCACCCGCACGATGCCGCAATCGCGCAGGAAAGCATCGACGGCGGCGTCGGTGCCGGCCAGCGCGCCGGTGTGCGAGCGCGCCATCGCCTCGCCCAGGTCGGAGCGGCCGAGCTTGTAGGCCACCACCGGCTTGCCCGCCGCGTGTGCGCGCCGCGCCGCGCGCGCCAGGCGGGGGGCGTCGCGCACCGTCTCGAGAAACAGGGCGATGACGCGCGTGTCGGCGTCGTCCACCAGCAGGTCCAGCAGTTCGCCGATGCCGAGATCGGCTTCATTGCCCACCGAGACCAGCTTGGCGAACCCGAGTCCCCGCGCCGCACCGCGCGACATCAGCGTGCCGAGCATGGTGCCGGATTGGGAAATGACGCTGGTACCGCCGATGGGCGGCGCGCCACCTTCGAGCACGGCGTTGACAGTGATGGCTACTTTGCCCGGGACGTCCACGACACCCATGCTGTTGGGGCCCAGCAGGCGCACGCCGCCCTTTCTGGCAGCGGCCAGCAGGCGCGCCTGGCGGGCCGCGCCCCCGGGCCCCAGTTCGGAAAAGCCGTCGCTGAAGATCGACGCCACCGGAATGCCGCAGGCGCCACAGTCCGCGACTGCGCGTTCCACCGCCTCACCCGGCGCCATCACGTAGGCGTGGTCGATCTTGCCGAACGCGGCGTGGGCCGCGGCAAGCGAGGGATAGGCGGGCACGCCGTCGATCTCGCTGCGGCCCGGATTGATCGGCACGACCGTGCCGGTGTAGCCGATGCCGGCGAGAAAGCGCTGCGGCCGCGCGGTGTTCTTGCCCGCCTCGCCCGAGGCGCCGACCAGGGCCACCACCCGCGGCGCGAACAGCGCCTGGAACAACCCCTTGCTCATGCCCGCGGGGCGCACAGGGTGACCAGTTCGCCCGCCGTCTCCAGCGACCACAGTCTCGCCAGCAGCGCATCGGACTGCGCCGCGCCCAGCACCGGCGCGGCGAGTTCGCGGAATTTCTCGTCGAGTTCGGCGTCCGTCAGCGGCGCATCGGGGTCGCCTTTGCGGGTGGGCTGGAAGATCTCCTCGCTGCGGCCGTCGTAGGTCTCGATGCGCACCCGCGCCGCTCGCTGTTTGGGAAACGCTGCATCGATCTCGGGGTCGAGCACCAGTTCGGTCTTGTAGGCGATTTCCCGGGTGGCCGGATGGGTGATGCGCCCGGGCTCGAAAGCGGCGAGGCGCACGTTGCCGTGGGTCATGGCGGTGGCCACGCAGTACTTCACCGAGAAGCGCGCCTCCGCCGGGGTCTGGGCATTCTCGTAGCCTGCGACTTCCAGCGTGGCGCGATAGGCGCCGATGCGGATCTTGCTGATCTCGCGCGCGTTGATGCCCAGCCTGGCCTTCACGGCCAGCGCGCCGTCGATGGCGGCGAATGAATGGCCGCAGCAGGCGTGGTTCTTGAAGGTCATCCGGGTGATATGGAAGTCGCGGCCCAGGGTGGCCAGGGTGGCGTTCCAGTCGGGGCCCTGGTTGCCGTGGGAAAGCGCGCGGCCATAGCCGGCCTCGCCTTCGAGCACGTCGAAGGATCCGGTCACGCCTTCGGCGGCGGCCAGCGCCGCCAGCACGCCGGCTTCGGCGGCTCGCCCGGCATGCAGCGGCTTGGACATCGAATCCATGCGGAAGGCCTGCTGCAGCGCCGCCGAAAAGGTGGCCACGGTCGCCAGCGTGTGGGCGAAGCGATTCGCGTCGAGTTGCAGCAATTCCGCGGCCGCGGCCGCCGCGCCGAAGCAGCCGATGGTGCCGGTGTTGTGGAAGTACTTGTAATGCTCGCGCCCCATGGCCGCGCCGATGCGGGTGGAAATCTCGTAGCCCACGATCACGCCGCGCAGGAACGCGTTGCCGTCCAGCCCCCGCGATTGCGCGAGGGCGAGCGCGGCGGCGATGGTGGGGGCGCCCGGATGGTAAATGCCGTCGCGGAAGATGTCGTCGACTTCGGCCGTATGGGCCGCGCTGCCGTTGATGAGCGCCGCGAGCCGGGCCGGGGCAGGGCGGCCGAGCGCGAGCCGGGACTTTCCGCTGCCGAATTCGTCGGAAAGCGCTTTTTCCAGAGAGAGGGCGGGATCCAGTACCGCGCCCGGCAGCAGCGCGGCGAACCAGTCGATGACGGCGCGCTTGGCGTGGTGCAGGACATCCGGGGTGATGGCCTGGCTGCGATAGTTCTGGGCGAATGCAGCGTAGTGTTCGACGATGTGCATGGCGTGGTCTTCGGGTAAAGGGGGTCAGTCGGCCCTTGTCTTCGGGGCGATGTCCTGACAGCGGCTGGGGGCGGCGGCGGGAAAGGGGGGCGGGTGCATGGCGGGGTTTTCGGGCGTGCGCGGCACAGGCGGCCTCAGGGCGGGTCGAGGCGCAGCGCCAGATGCCCCTTGTAGGCGCCGCGCACATGGGCGCGCATGAGCGCTTCGGCGCGGTCGGCGTCGCGCGCCGCGAGGGCGTCGATGATGGCCTGGTGCTCCTCGAAGGATGCCCGCTGGCGCGCGGGAATCGACAGCGCGGTGCGTCCGAGGAGGACCATCGACTCCTGCAGGGCATTGAGGGTTTTCAGCAGGTAGCGGTTGTGGGCGTGGCGATACAGGGTCTGGTGCAGCAGGCGGTTGTTGGCGGCGAGCTTGTCCGCGTCGCCGCGGCAGGCGATGTCGCGGCGGGCGATGTCGCGCAACAAGTCGATCTCGATGTCGGAGGCGTGGCGCGCCGCCAGGCGCGCGGCGGTGCCTTCGAGCACCTCGCGGATGGCGTAGAGCTCGCCCACCATGCCCTGGTCGAGGCGCGTCACCGTCAGCCCCGCATGGCCCTGGTTGACCGCCAGGCCGTCGGATTCCAGGCGCGCCAGCGCGGCGCGCACCGGCGTGCGGCTCAGGCCGAGCCGGCTGGCGATCTCGACTTCGATCAGGCGCGTGCCGGGCGGCAGGTGGCCGGCAAGGATCTCGCGGCGCAACGATTCATGCGCCTGCGCCGCCCGCGAGGCGGGGCCGGCGGTGTGCGGCGCGCGTCGCGCCGGACGGGCGGCGGCAGGGCTGGCGCTGCGCGGCATGGCGAGTCTGCGGAAGAGGCTTTTGGAACTGTATTGCGTACGAATGTATACACTAGTGTACGAAAGCCCTGCCTATAATTCAAGGCCATGGACAAGCGCCCCCGCTTTCTCAACGTTTCGGCCTACAAGTTCGTGGCCATCGCGGATCTGCCGGCCCTGCGCGAGGCGGTGCGCGCGCGCTGCGCCGCGGGCGGCCTGAAGGGCACGGTCCTGTTGGCGCCGGAGGGCATCAACCTGTTTCTGGCGGGCGCCGAGGAGCCCCTGCGCGGGGTGCTGGCCTGGCTGGCCGGCGATGAGCGCTTCACCGACCTGCCGGTCAAGGAAAGCTGGTCCGATCACCCGCCGTTCAACCGCATGTTGGTGAAGATCAAGCAGGAAATCATCACCATGCGCCAGCCGCAGGTGCGCCCCATCGGCCAGCGCGCGCCCGTCGTGGCCGCGCAGGACCTCAAGCGCTGGCTCGATGCCGGGCGCGACGACGGCGGGCGAGCGGTCGTGCTGCTGGACACGCGCAACGCCTTCGAGGTCGAGGTCGGCAGTTTCGAGGGCGCGATCGACCCCGCGATGCGCTCGTTCGGCGAGTTTCCGGAGCGCGTAGCCGCGCTGCGCGAAGCGCTCGCGGACAAGACGGTGGTCACCTTCTGCACCGGCGGCATCCGCTGCGAGAAGGCGGTGCTCTACCTGCAGGATCAGGGGTTCGGACAGGTGTACCAGCTCGACGGCGGCATCCTGCGCTACTTCGAGGAGGTCGGCGGCGCGCATTACCGCGGCGATTGTTTCGTGTTCGACCGGCGCGTCGCGCTCAACCCCGCGCTCGAGGAGGCGGGCTATGCGGAGTGCTTCAACTGCCGCGCGGTGGTGTCGCCGGCCGCGCAGGCCACGCCGCAATACGTAGTGGGCCGCTCCTGTCCGCGCTGCGCCGCTTCCGCTTGAGGCCGCCGTCGCGGACCGGCCTCAAGCGGACATACGCGCCGAGTCGGGTGGCTTCAGGCGGCGGCGAAGGCGGCGCGGATGGCCTCGACGCGCGCGCGGTTGACGCCGAAATCGCGCACGCCCAAGCGCGAGGCGGAACGCACATGGATCACGCCCGCGCTGGCATCGAGCGCGAATTCCACGTCATCGGTGAAGCCCATGAGCCTGGACCGCACTTCGACCTGGAGGTAGCCGTAATCCTCGCGGATGGCGCTCGTGCGCGGCATGGCCCGCACGAGCGCGGACAGGCGCGCCCAGGCGGCCGCCGCATCGCCGGCAAACGCGATCGGCGCGATGTGATGTCCCGCATCCTGCTTCGGGTCGGCGGTCGAACTGACGCAATTGGGCTTCCATGAACAGGGCTTGAACCTGCCCGCTGCAAAACCCAGCCCGTCGGGGCGCGTTCCTGAAAGCAGACCCATGTGTCCCCCCGCCGGCAACCCGATGGCCGTTGCCAGCATCATCCACAGAATGACCCGGAACCGGCGCCCCCGGGCGCGCCGGCGATCGATTGGCGCCGTGCCGTTCATGCGCCGGACATTACACGATAATCCGCCCATGCCGCACGCATACCTCGACGCCTGGGCCCGGCGCCATGCCGCGCGCATCGCCGCCTGGCGCGCGGGCGGGCGCGCCTACGTCGGCCGTTTTGCGCCCTCGCCGACCGGCCCGTTGCATGCGGGATCCCTGGTGGCGGCGCTGGCCAGCTGGCTGGATGCACGCGCGCATGGCGGCCGCTGGCTCTTGCGCATTGAGGACGTCGACGGGCCGCGCAGCGTGCCGGGCGCGGCCGATGCCATCATCCGGACGCTGCGATCGTTCGGCTTCGACTGGGACGGCGAGGTGGTCTTCCAGAGCGCGCGCGGCGCCCTGTACCAGGCCGCGTTCGAACGGCTGCGCGCAGCTGGCCAGGTCTATCCGTGCGCCTGCACGCGGCGCGAGATCGCCGACTCGGTCGAAGGCTCGCGCGGGCACCTGTCCGGCGGCGACCTGGTGTATCCGGGCACCTGCCGTGCCGGCCTCCCGGACGGGCGCGCGCCGCGGGCATGGCGGGTGCGGGTGCCGGACGCGGAGTTCGCATTCATTGACGCCATGGCGGGACGCCGCGCCCAGAATCTGGCCCGCGAGGTGGGGGACTTCGTCCTCAAGCGGGCCGACGGGCCGTGGGCCTACCAGCTGGCCGTGGTGGTCGACGATGCGTACCAGGGCGTCACCCATGTGGTGCGGGGCGCTGACCTGCTGGAATCGACCGCGCGCCAGATATACCTGTTGCAGGCGCTCGGGCATGCCGTGCCCCGTTATGTCCATGTGCCGGTAGTGACCAATGCGCAAGGGGAGAAATTGTCCAAGCAGACCCGCGCGCTGGCCCTCGATCCGCAGGCGCGCGACGCCGAACTTGAGGCCGCCTGGCGCCACCTTTGCAGATGAGCATGGCCCGCCCGATGCCGGTGCTACACTCGATTGTGCGGATTCGCTGCCTCGCCCTCCTGAACTCCCGACCCTTTGCGCCCTGCCCGATGTCCGACATCCCCACCCTGCGTCGCATCCTCGCCGAGACCAAGATCATCGCCGTGGTGGGCCTTTCGGCCGACTGGTTCCGGCCCAGCTATTTCGCTGCCAAGTACATGCAGGAGCACGGCTACCGCGTCGTCCCGGTCAACCCGAAGTATCCGGAGATCCTGGGCGAGAGAAGCTACGCGTCCTTAAAGGACATCCCGTTCAAGGTGGATATGGTTGACTGCTTCCGCAAGTCGGCCGACATCCTGCCGATCGCCCGCGACGCCGTCGCCATCGGCGCGAAGGTGCTGTGGCAGCAACTCGGCGTGGCCAACCTGGAAGCCGATGCCCTGGCACGGGCCGCCGGCCTGGACTCGGTGACGGACCGCTGCGTGAAGATCGAGCACGCGCGCCTGTTCGGCGGCCTGGGCTGGGTGGGCGTGAACACCCGTGTAATCTCGGCCAAACGTCCGCGCCACCTGGCGAACTAGACAGCCCGCGAAACCGACATGGCCGACCACGACTACGCCTTCGAGACCCTTGCGCTGCACGCCGGGCAGATTCCCGATGCCGTCACCGGCGCGCGCGCGGTGCCGCTGTACCAGACCACCTCCTTCGTGTTCGATTCCGCCGAGCACGCGGCCAGCCTGTTCAACCTGCAGACCTTCGGCAACGTCTACACCCGCCTGTCGAACCCGACCACCGCCGTCTTCGAGGAGCGCGTCGCCGCGCTAGAGGGCGGCCGCGCGGCCGTGGCCACCGCCAGCGGCATGGCCGCGCAGATGACGGCCATCCTCGCCATCATGAAGCAGGGCGACGAGATCGTCTCTTCCTCGACTCTCTACGGCGGCACCGTGGGCCAGTTCGCGGTGGGGTTCGAGCGCCTGGGCATCCATACGCGTTTCGTCGACGCTGAAGACCCGGATAACTTCCGGCGCGCCATCACGAGGAACACGAGGGCGCTGTATGCCGAGACGCTCGGCAACCCGCTCATCAACGTGCTCGACATCGCGGCGGTCGCGAAGGTGGCGCACGACCACGGGCTGCCGCTCATCATCGACAACACCATGGCCTCGCCCTACCTGTGCCGGCCGTTCGAGCACGGCGCCGACGTGGTGGTGCACTCGGCCACCAAGTACATCGGCGGCCACGGCACCAGCATGGGCGGCGTGGTGGTCGAGTCGGGGAAGTTCGACTGGGGCAACGGCAATTTCCCCGAGATGACCGAGCCCTCGCGCGGCTACCACGGCGTGCGCTTCTACGAGACGTTCGGCGATTTCGGCTACACCATGAAAGCGCGCATGGAGGTGGTGCGCACCTTCGGGCCGGCGATCTCGCCCTTCAATGCATGGATGCTGCTGCAGGGCCTCGAGACCCTGCACGTGCGCATGGACCGGCATGTGGCCAACGCGCAGCGCGTCGCCGAGTGCCTCGAGTCGCACCCGGCGGTCGCCTGGGTGAGCTATCCGGGGCTCGCGTCGAGCCGCTACCATGCGCTCGCGCGCCGCTACCTGCCCAAGGGGCCATCGGCCATCATGGCTTTCGGCGTCAAGGGCGGGTTGAGGGCCGGCGAGAAATTCATCGAGGCGGCGCAGTTCATGAGCCACCTGGCCAACATCGGCGACGCCAAGACGCTGATCATCCATCCCGCCTCCACCACGCACCGGCAACTCAGCGAGGAAGAACAGGCCAAGGCGGGTGTGACGGCGGACATGATCCGCCTGTCGGTGGGCATCGAGAACATCGACGACATCCTGTGGGATCTCGACCAGGCGCTGGCGGCCTCCCAAGCCTAGATGCGCCTTGCGCCCGACGAGAAACCGGTCGCCGAAGCGCCTTTCGGCCTGGGGCCGTTCGGCGGCCTCGCCATCCTGACCACGCGCCGCCTCGTGCTTGAAGCCGGCCAGACCGAGGAGAGCATTCCCTTGCGGGCGCTGACCTCGGTCAGGGCCGGGTTCACGCGCAACCCCGCAGGGGCGTTCTGGGGCGCGCTGCTGCTGGTGGCGGCGCTCGCGTTCGCGGCGGCCTACAAACCGCTCGAGACGGCGGTCAACACGCTCGGCATGGCGATCGAGAAACGCATGATCGACAAGCCGCTCGAGGGTGAAGCCTACGGCCGCTACGTCTACGTGAGCAATGGCGTGATCTGGATCGTGATGCTGCCCTTGATCGGATGGGGCGGCTTCAGGCTGGCCTCCGGCCTGATCGGCGAAACCGAACTGGTGATCGGTACGGCCAGCGGCGAACTGCGGCGCAGCATGCCCGGACGCCGCGAGGAACTGCTGGAATTCGGCGCCGAGGTCGGGATGCAAGCCGGCCGCTAGCCCGGCCCGCGGCACCGCGATGCGCGGTGGCGGCCGGGTTCGTCAGGTCTTTTTCGCCAGGCCGCCGAGCAAGGCGCCGACGCCGGCCTTTTTCGTCCCTGTGGCTGCCGGGGGCGGGTTCCCATCGGTCTTGGGTGGGCCCGCGGCTGCGGGCGCACTGCCTTCCTCATAGGGCTTGAGGAACCAGGGGTCGATCTTCTCGATCTTGGTGTTGCGCGTGTGCCGCGAGGTGCTTTCGCGGTCGAAGCGGCCGCGGCTGCGCTCGTGCCGGCCGGCATGGAAGCTGGGCTCGTCGGCAACCGGTTCGAAACCGCGCGCCGCCACCCGCTCGATCTTCACCTTGATCAATTTCTCGATGTCGAGCAGGTATTTTTCCTCTTCCGGGCTGTAGAACGAAATCGCGTCGCCCTCCGCACCGGCGCGGCCGGTGCGGCCGATGCGGTGCACGTAGTCTTCCGGAGCATGCGGCAGTTCGTAATTGATCACGCAGGGCATCTCCTGGATGTCCAGCCCGCGCGCGGCCACGTCGGTGGCGATCAGCAGTTCGATTTCGCCGCTCTTGAACTTGTCCAGCGCGGCGATGCGTTCGCTCTGCGACTTGTCGCCGTGGATGGCATCGGCCTTGAGGCCCTGCTGCTCGAGATGGCGCGCCAGGCGCGCGGTGCCCAGCTTGGTGTTCGAGAAGACGATGGCCTGCTTGATGCCCTTGTCGCGCACGAGGTGCTGCAGCAGGGCGCGCTTTTCATCGGATGCGACCGGGTAGGCCACCTGGCGCACTTTGTCGGCAGTGGCGTTGCGTCGCGCCACCTCGATCAGTTTCGGGTTGCGCAGGATGCCGCCGGCCAGGCGCTTGATCTCCTCGGAGAACGTGGCGGAGAACAGGAGGTTCTGCCGCTTGGCCGGGAGCAGCGCGATGATGCGCTTGATGTCGGGCATGAAGCCCATGTCGAGCATGCGGTCGGCTTCGTCGAGCACCAGGATCTGCACCTGGCCCAGGTTCACGCTCTTGTGCTCGATGTGGTCGAGGAGGCGCCCCGGCGTGGCGATCAGCACTTCGACGCCGGCGCGAACGATCTTCAATTGCGGCGCGATGTCCACCCCGCCGAACACGCAGGTGGAGCGGATCTGCATGTACTTGCCGTAGGTCGCCACCGATTCGGCCACCTGCAGCGCCAGTTCGCGGGTGGGCAGAAGGATGAGCGCGCGTACCGGATGCCGCGCCGGGGAGGGCGAGGCGTTCTGCACGGGCGCGAGCATTTGCAGAATGGGCAGGGTGAAGCCGGCGGTCTTGCCGGTGCCGGTCTGCGCCGCGCCCATCACGTCGCCGCCCTGGAGCACGACCGGAATGGCTTGCGCCTGGATCGGCGTGGGTTCTGTGTAGCCTTCTTCGGCGATCGCCTTGAGGATTAGCGGATCCAGACCGAACGAGTCAAATGACATGAATGAGCGAGTGGGTGAAGGAGGCCGGCATGGGTAGCCCTGCGGGAGCCTCGTTCATCCCGCATGTGGCGGGTGGCGGCTCGTGGTGGCGCGGCAAACGTTCATTGTATCAGCCGAGCGGGTAGGCAGGCCTGCCTGCCATGTTCCGCCTATTTGGCGCGCGAATCGAGAATCCTGCCCAGGGCGGCGCGTGCTTCGGCATCGGCCTTGCGCGCCATGTCCATTTCGGCCGCGGCGGCGGCGCTTTCCCGGCGCGCGGCCTCCAGTTCGACCCTGGCCTCCGTGAAGGCAGCCTCGGCTTTCTTGCGGCGCTCCGCTGCCGCGTTCGCGCGCTGTCCGGCGGCGGCCAGCGCGCTTGCGGCAACATCGGCAGCGCGGCGCGCCCCTTCGAGTGGCGTGGCGGCTTCGCTGCGTTCGCGGATCGGTGCCTGCGCCGGCAGGTCTGGCGCACCGACGCACGCCAGCGTTACCGCCAGCGTTTCGCACGTTTTTTTTGCATAACGGCTCGCACGCACGGACATAGGGCCGCACCGGCGCTCCATATTCCCCATCAGGGTGCATCTATTCATCCGATGATCCAAAATGGTGCATTGCGGCCCCGGCCGGGCCGCAAAGTGGTTGTGGCACAATGCGCGGCCGATCCGCACGATCTTTTGTCGTTGGCGTGTCTGCCAAGCCGAAACGAAGGTGCTGATGATACATGCGCCGCGTGGCACAAAAGATGCTTTTCTCCCAAGGCCAAGCGAGGCTTTTTGTGCAGTGACACGTGTGGTTTGACAACTCGAATCTTCAGGAGATCAGGAAATGGCAATGACTGCCAACGATGTGTTGAAAATGGCGAAGGACCAGGAGGTCGCGTTCGTGGACTTCCGCTTCACCGACACCAAGGGTAAGGAACAGCACGTCTCCGTGCCGATCAAGGCCTTCGATGAAAACAAATTCACCGAAGGGCACGCCTTCGACGGCTCCTCGATCGCCGGATGGAAGGGCATCGAAGCCTCCGACATGCTGCTCATGCCGGACCCGTCGAGCGCGCGCATGGACCCGTTCACCGACGAGAACACCCTGATCCTGACCTGCGACGTGGTCGAACCGTCGACCGGCAAGGGCTATGACCGCGATCCGCGTTCCCTGGCCAAGCGTGCCGATGCCTACCTGAAGGCGTCTGGCATCGGCGACGTGGCCTACTTCGGTCCCGAACCCGAATTCTTCATTTTCGATTCCGTGGCATGGAAGGTCGACATGTCCGGTTCTTCCTGCCAGGTGTGGTCGTCGGAAGCCTCGTGGCAGACCGATGATCGTGTCGACGGACAGGGCAACAGCGGCGGCCGGATCGGCGTCAAGGGCGGCTACTTCCCGGTCGCTCCGCTGGATCAACTGCAGGACATGCGCTCCGAGATGTGCCTGTTGCTCGAGCAGCAGGGCGTCGAGGTAGAGGTGCACCACCACGAAGTCGCCAACGCCGGCCAGTGCGAGATCGGCACGAAGTTCGCCCCGCTCGTCCAGCGCGCCGACTGGCTGCAGATTCTCAAGTACACCGTGATGAACGTGGCACATGCCTACGGCAAGACCGCCACTTTCATGCCCAAGCCGATCGTCGGCGACAACGGATCCGGCATGCATGTGCACCAGTCGGTCTGGAAGGATGGCAAGAACCTGTTTGCAGGCAACGGCTATGCCGGCCTGTCGGAGTTCGCCCTCCATTACATCGGCGGCATCATCAAGCACGCCCGTGCGCTCAACGCCATCACCAACTCGACCACCAACTCCTACAAGCGTCTGGTCCCGGGCTTCGAGGCGCCGGTCAAGCTGGCCTATTCGGCGCGCAACCGTTCGGCGTCGATCCGCATTCCGTACGTCCAGTCCGACAAGGCGCGCCGTATCGAGGTGCGCTTCCCGGATCCCCTGTCGAACCCGTACCTGGCTTTCACGGCCATGTTGATGGCGGGTCTGGATGGCGTGCAGAACAAGATCCATCCCGGCGACCCGGCCGACAAGAACCTGTACGACCTGCCGCCGGAGGAGGATGCGAAGATCCCGACCGTCTGTTCGTCGCTTGACCAGGCGCTCGAGGCGCTCGACCGCGATCGCGAGTTCCTGACCCGTGGAGGCGTGTTCAGCAACGAGATGATCGACGCCTACATCGAACTGAAGATGGCTGATGTCACCCGCTTCCGCATGACCACTCATCCGGTCGAGTACGACATGTACTACAGCGCCTGATCCGCACCTGGCGCGTCGCGACAACGGCACGTCCCCAGGGACGTGCCGTTTTTTTTCGCGTGGCGTGGCCGGCGCCGTTTCGCTCCCGGCCGCTGGCGCGCGGTAAACTAACTTTGTCGTTGGTCGTTGCATGTTGGATCCGGACGCGGTGGTTGCGGGTTCCTGTGGGCCCGCCGATAGGGAGCAGCATTGATGGTTAGCAGAATGTTCCAATTGGCCTTGCGTTATGCGATTCGGGCCGGCTGTCTAGCCCTGCCGCTTGGTGTGGCCGCGCAAGCCCTGCCCGGACCGGTCGGTATCCAGTTGGCGCAGGCGGGCGGCGGCGTGTTTCGCTGCACCGACGCCGACGGCAAGGTCGAATACCGCAATGTCGGCGACACCAAGGGTTGCAAGCGCGTCGAAACCGAAACTATCAACACCGTACCCTTTCCCCGCGCAGCCCCCAAGCCCGCGGCGGATGCCAAGGGCGGTCCTCGTGTGGATGCCGGCGCCCAGCGCGCCCGCGACAGCGACCGCCGCCGCATTCTGGAAGACGAGCTGGCCAACGAACAGAAACGACTGGCCGAACTCAGGGCCGAGTTCAACAACGGCGAACCCGAACGCCGCGGCGACGAGCGCAATTTCCAGCGCTATGCCGACCGGGTGGAAAAGCTCAAGGCCGACATCTCCCGCAGCGAGGCCAACGTAGAGTCGCTGCGTCGCGAACTGGGCGCTGTGCGCAACTAGACGCTTGCCCTCGCCGTCCGTGCGCAGCGAATGCCGGCGTTGCCGGGCAGGACCGCGGAGGTGCCAAGCCGTTCCCAATGCCGGCCCGTCCGGTAGCGCCACCGGCCGTATTCGCCAATGATGACCAAAACGCGTGCCACAGCCCCTTCCGCGGATGCCTCACCCATGACACCCGCGGCGCTCTCCGCCTACGCGGGGCTGGATCTGCTGCCTTCGGCGATCCTGTTGCTGGATGCCGACTGCTGTGTGGTGCACGGCAATCCGGCCGTGGAAAACCTGCTCGAGGCGAGCCTCAAGAACCTCATCGGCCAGCCGGTGCAGCGCCTGTTTTCCGGCGCGCCCGAATGGGAACTCTCGCTTCAGGAGGCGCTGGCCGGGCATTGGAGCCACAGGACCCAGGAGATCGTGCTGACCCCCTCCGGCCGCGACCCCGTCCCCGTGTCATGCGTGGTCACGCCGGTGGATCAGGCGCCGGCCCGCCTGCTGACCGAGTTCCGCATCATCGACCAGCAGATCAAGATCGCCCGCGAGCAGCGCCTGAACGAGCAGGCCGAGGCCAACCGCCAGCTAATGCGCAATCTGGCCCACGAAATCAAGAACCCGCTGGGCGGAATCCGCGGCGCGGCGCAGTTGCTGGAGCACGAACTTCCGCTTACCCACCTGCGCGAGTACACGCAGGTGATCATCAAGGAGTCCGACCGCCTGCAGTCCCTGATGGACCGCATGCTGACACCGCATCGGCCACCGCACATCACCGCGGTGAATATTCATGAGGTGCTGGAGAGGGTGCGCAGCCTGTTGGCGGCCGAGTTTCCGCGCCGCTTTCTGCTCACGCGCGACTACGACGCCTCGCTGCCGGACCTGCGCGGCGACAAGGAGCGTCTGATCCAGGCGGTGCTCAACATCACCCGCAACGCGGCCCAGGCGCTCATCGCGGCGGGTACGCTGCAGCCCGAGATCCGCCTGAGGACGCGTGTCGCGCGCAACCTGACGCTCTCCAAGGAGCGCTACAGGTTGGCACTGGAATTGCATATTTCGGACAACGGACCGGGTGTACCCGAGAGCATCCGCGAACGCATCTTCTACCCGCTGGTGTCGGGCCGGGAGGGCGGCAGCGGACTCGGGCTGACCCTGGCGCAAACCTTCGTCCAGCAGCATCACGGCACGATCGAATGCGACAGCCGGCCCGGATACACGTGCTTCAAGATTCTGTTGCCGTTGTCCTGAGATTTGCAGCCTGTGCCGGGCATGAACACCGGGCGCGGGCATGATGCGGAAAACCATGAAACCGATCTGGATCGTCGACGACGACAAGTCCATCCGCTGGGTGCTCGAAAAGGCCCTGGCGCGAGAGAACATTCCCTGCCGCCTGTTTGCCTCGGCCCGCGAGGCCATCGAGGCGCTGGCCGAGGACGCGCCGCAGGTGCTGGTGTCCGACATCCGCATGCCGGGCGCGTCTGGCCTCGAACTGCTGTCGGCGATCAAGGAAAAGCATCCGGGGCTGCCGGTCATCATCATGACGGCCTACTCGGACCTCGAATCCGCGGTGGCGGCCTTTCAGGGCGGCGCGTTCGAGTATCTGCCCAAGCCCTTCGATGTCGACAATGCCATCGAACTGATTCGCCGCGCCATCGAGGAGTCGATGCGCGAGACCGCGGCCGAGGAGGAGCCGCAGGCTACGCCCGAGATCCTCGGCGCCGCGCCCGCCATGCAGGAGGTGTTCCGCGCCATCGGCAGGCTCGCGCAATCCCATGCCACGGTCCTGATCAACGGCGAATCCGGCAGCGGCAAGGAACTCGTCGCGCGCGCACTGCACCGGCACAGCCCGCGCGGCGCCCGGCCCTTCATCGCCATCAATACCGCCGCCATTCCCAAGGACTTGCTCGAGTCGGAATTGTTCGGTCATGAGCGCGGCGCCTTCACCGGCGCGCAGACCATGCGCCGCGGCCGCTTCGAGCAGGCCGAGGGCGGCACCCTTTTCCTCGACGAGATCGGCGACATGCCCGCCGAACTCCAGACCCGCCTGCTGCGCGTGCTGTCCGACGGGCAGTTCTATCGCGTGGGCGGGCACCAGCCGATCAAGGCCAACGTGCGGGTCATCGCGGCTACCCATCAGGACCTCGAGCGGCGTGTCAAGGACGGCCTGTTCCGCGAGGACCTGTTCCATCGCCTGAACGTGATCCGCCTGCGTCTGCCGTCGTTGTCGGACCGGCGTGAAGACATTCCGCTCTTGGCCAGGCATTTCCTGGCCAAGAGCGCGCGCGAACTGGGCGTTGAAATCAAGCGCATTTCGGAGGCGGCGCTCAAGTACCTCGAAACGCTCGACTGGCCCGGCAACGTGCGGCAGCTCGAGAACGTGTGCCATTGGCTCACCGTGATGGCGCCTGCCCAGTCGATCGAGGTAGCCGACCTGCCGTCCGACCTGCGCGAAGTGCGCACCGGTGGCGAGGGCGCGGTGGTCATGGACTGGGTGAGGTCGCTCGAGCAGGAAGTCACGCGGCGCCTCGCGGCCGGCGAAACATCGATCGGCGACGACCTCACCCGGCAGTTCGAAAGCGCGCTGATCAAGAACGCGCTCAAGCACACGGGCGGGCGCCGCATCGAAGCCGCCAACCTGCTGGGCATGGGGCGCAACACCATCACCCGCAAGATCAGCGAACTCAAGATCGACGACCGCGGCGATTAGGCGAAGCCGCGCGGCCGTCGCCGCGCCTTCGTCCGCGGTTCTTGCATTGAGCAGTGGCGTTCGTCCCGGATGTGGCGGCTTCAGGCTTGCCCCGTGCTGCCGAATCCCCCCGTACCGCGTTCGCTGGCGACGAAGTCGCCGACGATCTCGAAACTGGCCTGGACCACCGGCACGATGACCAGTTGCGCGATCCGGTCCATCGGCTGGAGCGTGAAGTCCGCATTGCCGCGATTCCACATCGCGCACATCAGCGGACCCTGGTAGTCCGAGTCGATCAAGCCCACGAGATTGCCGAGCACGATGCCGTTTTTCGAACCCAGGCCCGAGCGCGGCAGGATCATCGCCGCATAGCCGGGATCGCCGATATGAATGGCCATGCCCGTCGAGATCATCCGGGTCTGGCCTGGTGCGAGCGTGACGGGGACGTCGATGGCCGCGCGCAGGTCGAGCCCCGCGCTGCCTGGGGTGGCGTAGGCGGGCAGGTTGTCGGCCAGGCGCGGGTCGAGCAGCTTAACGGCGATTGTCTTCATCGGGCGGTCCATGGCGGATAAAATCCGCGAGTTTACCGACGAGGAGGGCCGCATGAAGATCGTCATTCCGGACGACTACCAGGACTGCATTCGCCACCTTGAATGCTTTGCGCGCCTGGCAGGGCACGAGGTGACGATCTACAACGACTCGTCCGCGGATGAAGATGAACTCGTGCGGCGTTTCGCAGGCGCCGATGCGCTGGTGCTGATTCGCGAGCGCACCCGCATCACGCCTGCGCTGCTCGATCGTCTTCCGCGCCTGCGCCTGGTCAGCCAGACCGGCAAGGTATCCAACCACATCAATGTGGCCGACTGCAGCAGTCGCGGCATCGCCGTCGCCGAGGGTAAGGGTGATCCGGGTCCGACGGCCGAGCTCACCTGGGCCCTGGTGCTGTGCGCGATGCGGCACGTGCCGCAGGAGGTGGCGCGCCTCAAGGGCGGGCAATGGCAGGGTTCTCTGGGCCGGCAACTGCGCGGCCGTACGCTCGGGGTGTGGAGCTATGGCCGCATCGGCAGGATGGTGGCCGGATATGGCCGCGCGTTCGGCATGAGGGTATGGGTCTGGGGGCGCGCAGGATCGGTGGCCGAGGCGCGTGCGGACGGCTTCGAACCTGCGCCGTCGCGCGAGGCGTTTTTCGCGGAAAGCGATGTGATCAGCCTGCATGTCCGGCTCAACGCCGAGACGCGCGGCCTGGTCACCGCCGCCGATCTCGCGCGCATGAAGCGTGATGCCCTGATCGTCAACACCAGCCGCGCCGAACTGGTGGCCCCCGGCGTGCTTGAAGCGGCGCTGGCGGCGGGACGGCCGGGCTTCGCTGCCGTCGATGTCTTCGAGGAGGAGCCTGTCCTCGGCGCGAGGCATGCCCTGCTGGCCATGCCCAATGTCGTGTGCACGCCTCACCTGGGCTATGTCGAGCGAGACAATTACGAACTCTATCTCGGCACCGCGTTCGACAACCTGCTGGCCTTCGCCGCGGGCAAGCCTGCCAACCTGGCCGACCCCGCGGTCAGGATCAGACCCTGAACGGCGCGCCTGCTAGTGCGCGATTTCGAAGTGCATGCGTTCGAACTCGCCGTGGCGGCTTGCGACGCTGCAAAGCTTCATGCGCAGTGCCGTGGTGCCGTCGAGGAATTCGATGATGTTGCCTTCGCGCGCCCAGCCCACCGGCAGGAGGATGGTCGCCTGTTCGGTGTAACCGCGCAGCGGGGTGAGTGCGCCGGTCTCGTTGAGCATGCGCTCGTCGATCGACGGTAGTTCCTTTTCCGCATCGGCGTGGTCGTCCTCGCCATGCCCGTGTTCATGCGGACGCGCGTCGCGAGCCCCCGGCGTCCTGCGCCGGAAGTTGTCGAGAATGAGCGCCGCGGTGGTGAGCGACTTGCCGGTCGCGGACATGATGGTGCTGGTTTCGGTGTAGCGGGCGGCGCCGGCACGCGCCAGGCCGGGCAGCATTTCCAGGCCGACCTCGATCCGGCCGTCCGTGGTCTGTTCAGCCCAGCGGATCTCGCCGATCATTGCGGCACCTTGCGCGCCATGACGGATTGCCGCCAGCTGGCCGCGCTTCACCCGGGTGTTGCCGGCATGCGCGCCGCGCTGCATGGACAGGCCGTTCGCGCTTTCCTCCACCATTTGCCAGCAGTCCAGCACGGCCAGCATCCGTTGCCAGCTTTCAGGCGTGTGCGATTCTTCCCGCTTCGGTACGCCGGTCGCATCAAGATAGATGTTCGCCACTTCGACATGGTTGTAGAGTTTCGGTGGCGGCGGGGCCACGTAGGGCCGGCGTTTCATCAGGCCGTACATCAATTCCGGGTCGATGGCGAAGAAAATGACTTCGCTGCGGTGGCGACGCGGAAACCTGCGCAAATTGGTGCGCGCGCACCAGGCAGCGTAAAGCTTGCTGAACAAGGGGCGCAGCACCGCCGGTGTGGGTGCGGGTTTGAGCACGGGGGTTTCGAATTGGCTGCCGCGGTCGAGTTCCTTGAGGCGGCCTCCCACCGACTTGGCCAGCAGGGTCACGTCCAGCGTGTGATGCAGCCGGCCGATGTCGAGTTCGCGAATCCTCGCGCCTTCGCCAGCCGATGCCACCCCGCCGGACTCGCCGCCGCCGTCGCGGTTGCGGTAGGTGAAGGTGACCTTGCGGTCAAAGGCCACGGCGATCTGATGGGCGTACTCGAGTTCGCGCGCGGCCAGTGAACGCGCGCCGCTCATGTGCAGCAGCACTCCCCGCGCGTAGGTGCTTGACACGCTGGTGCGGCCGTCGGGGTGCAGGGAGTCGCGCACCGAGGCGTCGAGCATGCCTGCCCGGGCGGCGCTGGCCAGCACGTTTTGCGCGATGTTCCAGATCTCCTCCGGCACGCGCTGACGGGCGCGCAGGTAATTGAGCATCGCCTGCACCGCCCAGTAGATCACACGCTGGTGCACCAGGGGCGCGAGGCGTCCATATTCGCCGGTGTCAGCCAGCGCGACCGGCAGCCCCTCGGACAAGGCAGCGGCGAGCCGCAGCGCCAGACGCACCGCACACTGCAGCGAGTCGGTCTGCTGCGCAGTGAGCGGCAACAGTTTGTCCGAGTAGCGCGTCGCCAGGCCTTCCTGTAGCTGCAAGGTCGGCTGGCGCAGGGTTTCGAGCACCTTGAGCGCGTTGATGCCGCCCGGGTCCGGCATGTCGTCGAGGGCCGCGGTGATCGCGTTGGCGCACGCGACCGGGTCGGCGGCCGGCAGGGTGGAAAGCCATGCCCGGCAGGTATCGGGGCTGAGGAGCGGTATGCTCAGGGAACCGGTCTCTGTGCTCATCAAGCGTTGCGTGACAGCGGCATCATGGGTTGGAGTCGTCGGCGCGTTCGTGCATCACAGGTCGGCAACCTGGAGAATCAGCTTGCCGAAGTTCCTGCCGGAAAACAGCATGTTGAGAGCCGCGGGGAATTTTTCGAGCCCCTGCACGACATCCTCGCGGGAATGAAAGCGCCCTTCGCGCATCCATTGGGCGATTTGTTGCACCGCCTCGCGGTAACGGTCCGCCCAGTCGAAGACCACGATGCCCTCCATGCGCGCCCGGTTGACCAGCAGGGAAAGGTAGTTCGAGGGGCCCTTGACCGGGGTGGTGTTGTTGTATTGCGAAATCGCGCCGCAGATCACGATTCGCGCTCCACGGTTGATCCGCGTGAGAACGGTATCGAGGATGTCTCCGCCCACATTGTCAAAATACACGTCCACGCCGGCCGGGCAATGCTGTTTCAGGCCCTCGCGCACGCTGGCGGCCTTGTAGTCGATGCACGCATCGAAGCCGAGTTCATCGACCACGAATCCGCATTTGGCCGCGCCGCCTGCGATGCCGACAACGCGGCAACCGGTGATTTTCGCGATCTGGCCCACGGTCTGTCCGACCGCGCCTGCGGCGCCCGAGACGACCACGGTCTCACCGGGCCGGGGCCGGCCGACTTCGAGCAGGCCGAAATACGCGGTCATCCCGGGCATGCCGAGTGCGTTCAGCCACTGCGGCAGGGTGCCTGCCGCCAGATCGATGGTGGTCAAGCCGGTGCGTCCGATGTCGGCTTCCGCGATGGTGCAGTAGGTCTGGACGCCGAAGCCGCCGCTGACATGCTCGCCGATCGAAAAGCGCGGATTGTTCGACGCGATCACCTGCCCCACCGCGCCGGCGCGCATCACCTCGCCCAGGCCGACCGGTGGAATGTAGCTCCTGCCTTCGTTCATCCAGCCGCGCATGGCCGGGTCGAGCGAAAGGAAGAGCACCTTGACCGTGACGCCGCCTGCACCTGGAGCCCTGACCGGCTCCTCGACAAAGCGCCAGTCGCTGTCCTTGGGCAGGCCGACCGGCCGGGCTGCAAGGCGGACCTGGTGATTGGTCAGGGCGGTAACATCTGCCATGGAATAGCGCGCTCTACAAACGGGGCACTCGATTCTACCCGTTTGTTTTGGCGGGATTTTGTGAGGTGTTGCAAATTGTGCGCGGATTCGCGCAAGCCCCGAAATCGACCGGGCGCGATTGGCCGCGCGGGTCGGTAGGCCCGGGCATGCGCCCGCACGGCGCGGACAACACAAACCGGCCTCATGCGCGCATGTGCGCGAAAAGGGCGGCAGTCTCCGGCCTTGGAGCGCGGCCGGTTCAGGTGGTCGCGCAGGCGGCCAGCGTGCGCGCGAGCAACTCGCACGACGTCAGCCGCGCCCGGTAGTCGGGCGCCACGGTGAGCACGATGACCTCGTCGGCTGCGTACAACTCGGCCAGTTCAGCGGCGCGGTCGGCCACCAGATCGGGCGTCCCGATGATGGCGCGGGGCCGTTCACGTTCGATGACCAACCGGTCCCGTTCGCTCAGGTGCGCCAGGCGTGCGCGCGCCTCCTCGACGCTCGGGATCGGGGCGTTGATGCCGTAGGCCATCTGCAGGCGGCGGGTGTCGACCGCCATCGCCATCGCGTCCGCTTCGCTCTGGCTGGGGGCGCAGATGCAGAAGAGCGCTATCGCATGCCAGGGGTCGGGCGTGACGGCGCCGCGCGAGGTTGCCGAGCCCGGGGCTGCCTTGAAGCCGGCGCGATACGCCCGGGCGACCTGTTCGCCGCCATGCGGATTGATGAAATGCGCGAAGGCGAAGCGCAGGCCTAAATGTGCGGCCAGCGCGCCGCCGTAGTCGGACGAGCCGAGGATCCAAACCTGCGGAGCGGTGTCGACCTGGGGCTGCAACACCACCTCGGCATGCGGGTGGTCCGGTCGCAGGTTGCCTTCCAGGAGTGCCACCAGTTCCATGACCTGCTGGGGAAAGAACTCCGCGGCGTTGTAGCTGCTGCCGGTGGTGGAACCGGAAAGGGCGCGCGCGGTCTTCAAGTCGCCACCAGGGGCGCGGCCGATGCCGAGGTCGATGCGGCCCGGAAACAAGGCCTCTAGCATGCTGAACTGCTCGGCCACCTTGAACGGCGCGTAATAGGGCAGCAGGATGCCGCCGGTGCCGAGGCGGATGCGGCGCGTGATGCTGCCGATGCGGGCCAGCAGTACTTCCGGACACGGGTCGGCCAGCGACAGGAGGCCATGATGTTCGGCCAGCCAGAAGCGCTCGTAGCCGAGATCCTCCGCTGCCTGCGCCAGCTCCAGGGTGGCGGCGAGGGCATCCCTTGCCGAATGCCCGCTGATCACGGGCGACTGGTCGAGGATGGACAGGCGCATACGATGCCTCAGTCCGCGTCCAGCATGGCGGCCAGATGGGCGACGATCTCGCGCGCGAGGGCGGCCTTGGTGCCGCGCGGGAGCGGGTGGCGCCCGTTGTCGTCGATCAGCGTGATCTGGTTGTCGTCGCGCCCGAAGGCGTCCTGGGCGCGATTGGCCACCAGCAGCGGTATGCCCTTGCGGCGCCGTTTCGCTTCGGCGTTTTCGAGCACGTCATGCGACTCCGCGGCGAAGCCCACGCAAAACGGCGCCTTCTCCGATTGGGCGACCCATTTGAGGATATCCGGGTTTTCCGCCAGTTCCAGGGTCAGGCCAGGATGATGCTCGCGCTTCTTGAGCTTGCGTTCGCTGTACTCCTTGACGTAGTAGTCGGCCACCGCCGCGACGGCGATGAACACATGCGCGCCGGCCACCTGCGCCTTGACCGCCTCGAACATTTCGCGGGCCGTCTTGACGTCGATGCGGGTGACACCGGCGGGCGTGGGCAACGAGGTCGGACCCGAGACCAGGCATACCGTCGCTCCGGCGTCGGATGCGGCCTGGGCAAGCGCGTAGCCCATCTTCCCGCTGGATGTGTTGGTGATCACGCGCACCGGGTCGATCGGTTCCTCGGTCGGACCGGCGGTCATGAGGATGCGCTTGCCCTTGAGCAGCTTGGGCGCGAACAGCGCAGCCACATGGGCGAACAGGTCTGCGGGCTCCAGCATGCGCCCATCGCCGGTTTCCCCGCACGCCTGTTCGCCGCGGCCGGGGCCGAGAACGACCACGCCATCCTCGACCAGGCGCGCCTTGTTGCGGCGGGTGGGCGGCTGCTGCCACATTTCCACATTCATCGCCGGCGCGACCAGGAGGGGGCTGCCGGGCTGCCGCGCCAGGCACAGTGTGGAGAGCAGATCGTCGGCGAAACCGTTGGCCACCTTGGCCATGAAGTCCGCGCTCGCGGGCGCGACAAGGATGCCCGCCGCGTCGCGCGAGAGCTCGATATGCGCCATGCTTTTCGGTTCGCGCGCGTCCCAAAGATCGGTCCAGACCGGTCTTCCGGAGAGCGCCTGGAAGGTGGCGGGCGCGATGAAGTGCGTCGCCGCCTTGGTCATGATGACATCCACCGCGATGCCGGCCTTGACGCAAAGGCGCACCAATTCGCAACTCTTGTACGCGGCGATGCCGCCGGTGATGCCCAGAACGAGGCGCTTGTTCATCGGGTGCGGAGTGGTTTGGTCATGAGCACGGGGAATGTTCCGCGATCAAGCGCTGCTGCAGGCTTGTTCCTGGCGCCGGCGTGCAGTTGCGGGACTCCAAGTGTACGGTAAGGACGCCTACGATGGCGGTGCCGGTCGCGGACGAAAACTGTCGACGATCAGCAGGCCGGCGCCCAGGGTGATCGACGAATCGGCGAGGTTGAAGGCCCAGAAATGCCAGCCGCCCGCGTGGAAGTCGAGGAAATCGACCACATAGCCATGGGACACGCGGTCGATCAGATTGCCGACCGCGCCGGCCGCCACGCATGCCAGGCCCCAGCAAAACAGCAGTTCCTCGCGGTGCCGGCGCACCATCCAGAGGATCATCGCCAGCGCCAGTGCCGTCACGCCGATGAAGAACTCGCGCTGCCAGCCGGAGGCGCCTGACAGGAAACTGAAGGCCGCGCCCGTGTTGTGGACCAGCACCAGATTGAAGAACGAGGTCACGGGCCTGACTTCCCCATAGCGGAAGCTTGCCGTGATGGCATGCTTGCTCCACTGGTCCAGGACGACGACGACGACCGCGAGCGCCAGCGCCAGCGGCCAGTTGAATGCCTGGCGCTTCACGCGAATTGCCGCGGCTCGCCCGGCCCGGCCAGGTTGGAAACGCAACGGCCGCAGATGTCCGGATGGGTCGGATCGCAGCCGACGTCCTCGCGGTAGTGCCAGCAGCGCTCGCATTTGGCATGGCCGCTGGGATGCACCAGCACCTGCTCGGCCGCTGCCTCGGCGACCGGCCTGACGCGCGCCGCGGAGGTGATGAGCACGAAGCGCAGGTCGTCTCCCAGCGACTGCAACAGGGCCAGTTTCGCGCCGCTGGCCGCGATGTCGACCTCGGCCTGCAGGGACGATCCGATGGTCTTGGCGGCACGCGCCTCCTCGAGCACCTTGAGGACATCCGAACGGATGGCGCGCAGCGCGGTCCATTTGCCGATCAGGTCCGCGCCGCCCTCGATGGGCGGGTAGGCGTAGTAGGTTTCGGTGAAGATGGTCGCCTGGCCTGGCCGGAACACAGCCCATGCCTCCTCGGCCGTGAACGACAGGATCGGCGCCATCAGCCGCAGCAGCCCCTGGGTGATGTGCCACAGGGCGGTCTGCGCGGAGCGCCGCGGGCGGCTGCCGCTGGCGGTGGTGTAGAGGCGGTCCTTCAGAATGTCGAGATAGAAGCCGCCGAGATCCTCCGAACAGAAGGTCTGCAGCTTCGGCGCGGCGAGATGGAATTCATAGCGCGCGTAGTCGGCCAGCACGGCCGCCTGGAACTCGGCCGCGCGCGCGACCGCGTAGCGGTCGATTTCCAGCCACTCCGAAACCGGCAGGGCGTCCTTGGCGGCGTCGAAGTCGCTGGTGTTGGCGAGCAGGAAGCGCAGGGTGTTGCGGATGCGCCGGTAGGCCTCCACGACGCGCTTCAGGATTTCGTCGGAGATGGACAATTCGCCCGAATAGTCCGTGGAGGCGACCCACAGGCGCAGGATCTCGGCGCCCAGGGTGTCGCTGACCTTCTGCGGGGCGATCACATTGCCCACCGACTTGCTCATCTTGCGGCCCTGGCCGTCGACCACGAAGCCATGGGTGAGCAGGCCCTCGTACGGCGCGCGTCCGTTGACCATGCAGGAGATCAGCAGGGAGGAATGGAACCAGCCGCGGTGCTGGTCGCTGCCCTCGAGGTACAGGTCGGCCGGATAGCGCGATTGGGGGCCGTGCGAACCCATGCCGTTGGATTCGCCCTGCGGGCCGCCCATCACGGTCTGGAAAGTCGAGCCTGAATCGAACCAGACGTCGAGCGTGTCCTTGATCTTCACGTAGTCGGCGAGGTCGTCCACGCCGATGCCGGCCGCGACCGCGTCAAGGTCCAAGGTTTGCCAGGCTTCAATGCCGCTCGCCTCCACTTGTCTGGCGATGGCCTCGAGGAGGTCGAGCGTCCTCGGGTGGAGCCGGCTGGTTTCCCTGTGGACCAGAAAAGGCATGGGCACCCCCCACTGGCGTTGCCGGGACAGGGTCCAGTCGGGGCGGTTGGCGATCATGCTGTGCAGGCGCTGCTTGCCCCAGGCCGGGAAGAATCGGGTCTGCTCGACCGCGCGCAGGGCCGTGCTGCGCAGGGACTCGGCCGGCATGCTGGCGCCGAAACCGGGGGGCGTGTCCATTGCCGCGAACCACTGGGTGGAGGCGCGATAGATGATCGGCGTCTTGTGGCGCCAGCAATGCATGTAGCTGTGGGTGTAGTGCTCGCTCTTGAGGAGCGCGCCGGCATTCTCCAGGGCGGCCACGATCTTCGGGTTGGCTTCCCAGATCGACAGGCCGCCGAAAAGCGCAAGCGACTGCGCGTACCTGCCGTCGCCCAGCACCGGGGTGAGGATCTGGTCGTCAGGCATGCCGTGCGCCTTGCACGACAGGAAGTCCTCCACGCCGTAGGCGGGTGCGGAATGGACCACGCCGGTACCGGTCTCCAGGGTCACGTAATCGCCCAGGTACACCGGGGACAGGCGGTCGAAGCTCGCATCGGTCGATGCGAGCGGATGGCGGAAGCCGATGCCGGCGAGGCTTGCGCCGCGCGTGGTGGCCACGACATGGAACCGGCCTTGCGCGAAGCCCCAGCGCGTCATGTTGGCCGCGACCAGGTCATTGGCCAGGATCAGCAGGCCCTTGGGCGTGTCGACCAGGGCGTAGAGGAATTCCGGGTGCAGGTTCAGGGCCTGGTTGGAAGGGATGGTCCAGGGCGTCGTGGTCCAGATGACGATGCTGCCCTCCTGCCTGGGCAGGGCGGGCAGGCCGAACGCCGCCGCCACCCTGGCGTGTTCGGCGAATCCGAAACCCACATCGATGGCGAAATCCTTCTTGTCCGCGTATTCGACCTCGGCCTCGGCGAGCGCAGACTGGCAGTCGAAGCACCAGTTCACGGGCTTCAGGCCCCGATAGACATAGCCTTTCTCGAGGATGCGGCCGAGCACGCGGATCTCGTCGGCCTCGCTCTTGAAATTCATGGTCTGGTAGGGGTTGTCCCACTCGCCCAGGACCCCCAGCCGCATGAAGTCGGCTTTCTGCCGCTCGATCTGCATGGCGGCGTAGGCGCGCGCCAGGCTCTGGGTTTTCTCGACCGGGAGGTTCTTGCCGTGCTGCTTTTCGATCTCGCGTTCGATCGGCATGCCGTGGCAATCCCAGCCCGGCACGTAGGGGGCGTCGAATCCCGCCATGTTCTTGGACTTGACGATCACGTCCTTGAGGATCTTGTTGATCGCGTGGCCGATGTGGATGTCCCCGTTCGCATACGGGGGGCCGTCATGCAGGATGAACTTGGGACGCCCCCGCGAAGCGTCGCGAATGGCGCCGTACACATTCTTTTTCCGCCACTCGGCGACCCAGACCGGCTCCCGCTTGGCGAGGTCGCCGCGCATCGGGAACGGCGTGTCTGGGAGGTTGAGGGTGCTTTTGTAGTCGGCCATGGGGCTGTGGATGGAGTGGCGGGTTGCGGGAAAGGGGGGGGTTCAGGCGCGGCGGGCATGGAAAAACGCGCGCGCCTCTTCACAGTCGAGCGCGATCTGGCGCTTGAGCGGTTCAAGGCCGGCATACTTTGCCTCGTCGCGGAGTTTGCGCAGGAAATTCACACGCAAATGGCGGCCATAGAGGTCCGCCGAAAAATCGAAAATGTAGGCTTCGAGGCGCATTTCGCCCGATCCCGTCACCGTGGGGCGCACACCCATCGAGGCCACGGCCTCGCGCGGCGCGGCGTCGGCGCCTTCGACGGTGACCGCGTAGATGCCCGTCAACGGCGGGCGATTGTGGCGGAGCTGGATATTGGCGGTCGGGAAGCCGAGCGTGCGGCCGATCTTGTCGCCATGGATCACCCGTCCGGAGATGCTATAGGGGCGGCCCAGCAGGGCCTGGGCGCCGCATACGTCGCCGGCGGCCAGCAATTCGCGCAGTGTCGAGGATGAAACGCGTACCGCGGGCCGGTCGCCGGCGCTGCGTTCGACCGTGGGCATGGCATGGACTTCGAAGCCGTGGGCGCGCCCGGCTTTCTGCAAATGGGCAAAATCGCCGGCGCGCTTGCTGCCGAAGCGGAAATCTTCGCCGATCATCACCCAGCGGGCGCCCAGGCCGCGTACCAGTACGCCGTCGATGAACGCGTCGGCCGACAGTTCCGAGAAGGCCCGGTTGAAGCGGACGATCTGTGCACGGGCGACATGGTGCTGCTGCAACAGTTCGCATTTTTCGCGCAGCGAGGTCAGGCGCGTCGGCGCCGCGCGGGGAGAAAAGAATTCGCGCGGGTGCGGTTCGAACGTCACCACGCATGAAGGTGCGCCGTGGCGCCGGGAAGCCGCATCGAGTTCGCGCAGGATCGCCTGGTGTCCGAGATGGACGCCATCGAAGTTGCCGATAGTGACGACGTGGCCGACGCCCGCAGGATGCGCGGGCAGGCCGCGATGAACCAGCATGGGAGGTGAATCTGCGAGGGAGATAAAGCCTTGAATTATAGCGTTTTGTGCAGCGCAAACCGGTAGAATGCGGGTTTGCTTGGCGCAACAATCCTGGACGTTCGATGCTGCGAATCGTGGTGCTCATTTCCGGCCGGGGCAGCAACATGGAGGCGCTGATCCGCGCCCGCGCCGCCGGGGACCTGCCGGCCGATATCGTTGCCGTGATCAGCAATCGCGCCGACGCGGCGGGCCTGGCGACTGCGGCTGCGAGCGGGATCGCCACGGCGGTGGTTCCGCATGGCGCGTTTTCCGACCGCGCCGCGTTTGATGCCGAACTGGCACGCGCCATCGACGCATTCCGGCCCGGGCTAGTGGTGCTCGCCGGCTTCATGCGCATCCTGACACCGGCGTTCGTGACGCATTACGCGGGCCGCCTGATGAACATCCATCCCTCCCTGCTGCCGGCGTTTCCGGGGCTGCGCACCCACGAGCGCGCGCTCGAGGCGGGCTGCAAGGTGCATGGCGCCACGGTGCATTTTGTGACGGCCGACCTGGACCATGGGCCCATCATCGCCCAGGCGGCCGTGCCGGTGCGCCCTGGCGAGGACGCGGCTCAGCTGGCCAAGCGCGTGCTGGCGCTGGAACATGTGGTGTACCCGCGCGCCGTCGCATGGTTTGCGCGCGGGGAACTGGTCGTTGAAAACGGCGTGGTGCGGGTCACCGATCCCGCCGCCCGGCAATTGGTCATGGCGTGATTGCGACGCCGGGCCGCACTGGAAAGAGCACATGAAGCCCGCGGGTACGATCACCGGGTTCGCGTTCGAGCATGCCGTGCGGGCGCTGGCGCAGGTGTTGCCGGGGGGCGCGGCGGCCGACCGCGTCCTGTCCACATATTTCCGCGCCAATCCCAACCTCGGTTCGGCGGACCGCAGCGTCGTGGCCGAAACGGTGTACGCGGCGTTGCGCAACCGGCGTAGCCTGGCGGCGTGCGCCGGCAGCGAATTCCCCCGCGATCTGGCGCTGGCGGCGCTGGTCCGCGTGCGCGGCCTCAACCTCAAGCAGTGTGCGCACTTCCTGCGCGACGGGGAGAGTGAGTTGCTCGGGCGCATCAAGGCCGTCGCGCTCGACGCGCTGCCCGAGCCGGTGCGTCATGACCTGCCTGATTGGGTCTGGCAGCGCCTGGTCGACGAGCGAGGCCAGCAAGGCGCGGTCGAACTGGCGCGCGCGCTCAAGGGCATTGCGCCCCTGACGCTGCGCGCGAACAGCATCAAGGCCACCCGAGAGGATGTCATCGCCGGCCTCGCCGCCACGGGCTTGGCGGCGCACGCCTCGCCCTTCTCGCCCCATGGGGTGGTGGTGGAGGGCAAGCCGGCGTTGCAGCGGCATCCGATGTTCCTGAGCGGCGCGTTCGAGGTGCAGGACGAGGGCAGCCAGTTGCTGGCGGAACTGCTCGCGCCCCGGCGCGGCGAAATGGTGGCCGATTTCTGCGCCGGCGCCGGCGGCAAGACCCTGGCGCTGGGCGCCCTGATGCGCTCCACGGGCCGCCTCTATGCGTTCGATGTTTCCGCAGCGCGCCTGGCCAAATTCAAGCTGCGCCAGGCGCGCAGCGGATTGTCCAACGTGCATCCGCTGCGGATAGAGTCCGAAAACGACATTCGCGTCAAGCGCCTGGCGGGAAAAATCGACCGGGTGCTGGTGGACGCGCCCTGCAGCGGGCTGGGAACCCTGAGGCGCAATCCCGAACTCAAGTGGCGCCAGATGCCCGCGGACGTCGAACAACTGGCCGCCAAGCAGTTCGCGATCCTCGTGGCCGCGGGCAGACTGGTCAAGCCGGGCGGGCGTCTCGTGTATGCCACCTGCAGCGTTCTTGCCGAGGAAAATGCCCGGGTCGTCGCACGTTTCCTCGCCGCGACGCCGGATTTCCAGCCTGTGTGCGCGGCCGATGTTCTGCAATCGCGCGGCATCTCGATTCCCGATGCGGCGGCCGGAGACGCCCTGGAACTGCTGCCGCAACGGCATGGAACCGACGGTTTTTACGCCATGGCGATGGAGCGCGGACGTTGAGGCTGCGTCACCGGGCGGTAGCGCTGTCATGCGCGGCGATGTTCTCGTCCGCGCCGGCGGGCGCGCGCGAGGCTCCCGAGGCGCTGCCCGGCAGCGTGCCTCTCGTGGCGGGACATGCGCAGGTGCTGTTCTCGCCCTGGGACAACGTCGAGGGCGCGATCGTGGCGGCCTTGCGTGCGGCAAGACAGGAGATTCTGGTGCATTCGTTTTCCTTCACCAGCCGGGCGATCGCGCGCGCCCTGATCGAGGCCCGGACGCGCGGTGTCGATGTGCGCATCACCGTCGACGCGGCGGAATCCGCGCGTGCCGACAACAACCGCATCCCCGAATTGGCGGCCGCGGGCATCCCGGTCTTCGTGGAAGAGGGCTATCAGAGCGCGCACAACAAGGTCATGATCATCGATGCCGCCCTGGGCGGCGGCAAGGTGATCACCGGCTCCTACAACTGGACGCATGCGGCGCAACGCCGCAACGCCGAGAACGTGATCATCCTGACCGGGCAGAATGCGGTCACGGCGCGTTATCGCACGAACTGGGAACGGCAGCGCGCGGATGCGCGCCCGTTCGTGAACCGATGAAAATGGCCCGGGTACCGGATTTCCTGGCCAGCCTTTGGGCTGACCTGCACGAACCCGCGACCCTCTGGCAGGCGGGCATGCTCGCGCTGTGTCTCGGCGTCGCATGGCTGGCGGCGCGTCAGTTGCGTGCGGCAATGCGCCTGCGACTGGCCGAATCCGCAGGCGGCGAGGGGGCCGCGCCATCCCGCCCGCTGCGTTTCGTGGGCGGAGGCTTCGAGCGGCTCCTGTTTCCGCTGCTGGCGCTGGTGGCGGTGTTCGTCGGGCGCCTGGTGCTCGCGCGCTTTCATCACGCGAGCTTGCTGGATGCCGCCCTGCCGCTCCTGACCGCGTTTGCCGTCATACGCGCCCTGGTGTATTTGCTGCGCCACGTCTTTTCCTCCAGCGGCGCGCTCGTCGCGGGGGAGCGCTGGGTCGCGCTTCTGGCCTGGTTGGTCGTCGCCCTGCACTTCACGGGCTTTCTGCCGGAGGTCGCCGCTACCCTGGACGGGGTGCGGTTTTCGGCAGGCAGGCATCCGGTTTCGCTGCTGTTGGTGCTCCAGGCCGGCGTTTCGATCGCCCTGACCCTGCTGGTGTCGCTGTGGGTCTCGGCGCTGATCGAATCAAGGCTGATGGCGGCCGAAAGCGTGGACATGTCCTTGCGGGTCGTGCTCGGGCGGGTGGCGAAGGCGCTGCTCATTGTTCTTGCCCTGCTGGTCAGCCTGTCCTCTGTGGGCATCGACCTGACCGTGCTGTCGGTGTTCGGCGGAGCGCTCGGCGTGGGGCTGGGACTGGGCCTGCAGCGCATCGCGAGCAATTACTTCGCGGGCTTCATCATCCTGCTCGACCGGTCGATCCGCATCGGCGACGTCGTCACGGTCGACAAGTACAACGGGGCGGTGACCCAGATCAATACGCGCTACACCGTGCTCAAGGCGAGCGACGGGACGGAGGCCATTGTGCCCAACGAAATGCTGGTGAATTCCCCGGTGTCCAACCTGTCGCTTACGACGCGCGAGAATCGCCTCGCGATCAGCGTCACGGTCGGCTACGACAGCGATCTCGAACTCGTTAGCCGGGCGCTTCTCGAGGCGGCTGCCGCCCATGCGCGGGTGCTCAAGACGCCGGCACCGGCGGTCTTGCTGAAGGGGTTCGCCTCCGACGGGCTGGAGATGGAACTGGGGTTCTGGATACATGATCCGGAGCAAGGCAGCAGCAACGTGCGATCCGACCTGAATTTCGCCGTCTGGCGCGCTTTTCGGGCCGGCGGCATATCGATACCGTTTCCGCAGCGCGATGTGCACATCGCGCGCGGGGCAAGTGGTTGATGGCGCGTTTTGTTGCATACGGACAACATTTTTGACTTGCCCGAACACCAGCGCCGGCGCAGCAAAACGCGTACGGCCCGGCGCCCGGCAAGTCGCGTAGAATCCGGCGCAACGTTGAGAATTGACGAAATCGATCCGAAAATTCCGAAGGGAGATTTAAATGCAGCTGTTTTCCGGCGTATTCGATTTGAGCTTCTGGCAGCTCGTCGGCGTTGCGCTTCTCCTGACCCACATTACCATCGCGGGCGTCACGATTTTCCTCCATCGCTGCCAGGCACATCGCGCGCTGGATCTCCATCCGATCGTCAGCCATTTTTTCCGTTTCTGGATGTGGCTGACCACCGGCATGATCACCAAGGAATGGGCGGCCATCCATCGCAAGCACCACGCCAAATGCGAAACGCCCGAAGATCCGCACAGCCCCCAGGTTTTCGGCATCAACCGGGTGTTGTGGACAGGGGTGCTGCTGTATGTCAGGGAGTCGCGCGTCAAGGAGACCATCAGCCGCTATGGCCATGGAACGCCCGATGACTGGCTGGAACGCAACGTGTACTCGCGTCACGAGAAACTGGGCGTGACCCTGCTGCTCCTGATCGACATCACCTGTTTCGGCGTCGTTCCGGGATTTCTTGTCTGGGGTGTGCAGATCGCGTGGATACCGTTCTGGGCGGCCGGCGTGATCAACGGCATCGGGCATTGGTTCGGCTACCGCAATTTCAAGGTATCCGACGCCAGCACCAACATCGTCCCCTGGGGCATCCTGATCGGCGGCGAAGAACTGCACAACAATCATCACGCCTACGGCACGTCGGCCAAGCTTTCGAACAAGTGGTACGAGTTCGATATCGGCTGGTTGTACATACGCATTCTCGAAATGCTGGGTCTGGCAAAGGTCAAGAAAGTCGCGCCGACGCCGAAGTTCGTCGCCGCGCGCGCGGTCGTGGACATGGAAACCCTGCAGGCCGTCATCGCGAACCGCTATGACGTCATGGCCCGCTACGCGAAATCATTCACGTCGGCCTGGCGCGAGGAACTGGCCAAGCAGAAGGAGACGTCGGCCGAGCGCATGCGGATCGCGGCGATCAAGCGGACCCTGCACAAGGATGCGGCTGAACTGCGGGAGGTGGACCGCGCCAATCTCAAGTCCGCGCTCGACAACAATGCCGTGTTGGCCAAGATATACGCGATGCGCCAGGAGCTCGCGGCGCTGTGGGAGCGTTCGACGGCCTCCAGCGAACAACTGCTCAGGGACTTGCAGGACTGGTGCTCCCGTGCGGAAGCCAGCGGCATCCGCGCCCTCGAAGAGTTCTCGATGCGCTTGCGCAGTTACGCCTTGCCACAGGGCGCCTGAGTGACGGCAGGGCGCATCGGGTAGCCCGGCGCAAGAACAAGGCGCAAGAACAAGGCGCATGAACAACGCGCATGAACAACGCGCATGAAAAAAAAGGCCTCGCATTGCGAGGCCTTTTTCTTGCCAGGGTCGGCTGCTTACTTGATCTTGGTTTCCTTGAAGATCACATGCTTGCGCGCCTTCGGATCGAATTTCTTGATTTCGATCTTCTCAGGCGTGGTGCGCTTGTTCTTGGTGGTGGTGTAGAAGAAACCGGTACCGGCTGTCGACTCGAGTTTGATCTTGTCACGCATGATGGTCGCTCCCTATGGTCAGATTTCGCCGCGCGCGCGCAGGTCGGCAAGCATGGAATCGATGCCGTTCTTGTCGATGATGCGCAGACCCGCGGATGAAACGCGCAGACGCACCCAGCGGTTCTCGCTTTCGACATAAAACCGGCGGTATTGCAGGTTCGGAAGAAAACGCCGTTTGGTCTTGTTGTTGGCGTGGGAGACATTGTTCCCGACCATCGGGCCCTTGCCCGTGATTTGGCAGACTTTTGCCATGAGTGATTACTCCTGTTGCGGATTTGATGACCTCCCCGGGGGAACTACCAGGAGAATGCGCCCGGGTCGGAATAAATCGCCGATGCAAAGAGCAACAACGCCTGCCCTGCGCGCGCGCCATGAAAGCATGGTCGAAATTCGACGAAGCTTTCAATTATGCTGCAAAAGCGTAAGGATTTCAAGGACTTCGTGCGGGGCGCGACACGGGCCTAGATCAAGCCATGCTCGGCCAATGACCGGGTTTGGCGGCCGGCGATGATGATGTGGTCCAGCACCTGGACATCGACCAGGGCCAGTGCCTCCTTGAGTGTGCGTGTCAGGAGGCGGTCGGCCTGACTCGGTTCCGGGTTGCCGGACGGATGGTTGTGTGCGAGTATCGCCGCCGCCGCATTAAATGTAAGCGCACGCTTCGCGACTTCGCGAGGATAGACGCTCGTTTGTGTAAGTGTGCCGCGAAACATTTCCTCCGCGGCCAGGAGGCGATTGCGTGCGTCGAGGAACAACACCACAAAGACCTCGTGTTGCAGCGGTCCCAGGCTCAGGGTCAGATAATCCTTGACCGCCTGCGGGGATGACAAGCTTGCGCCATCCTGCAGATGCTCTTTCAGGGCGCGGCGGGTCATCTCGAACACCGCCTGAAGCTGGGCGTACTTGGCGTCCCCCATGCCGTTGATGGATGCAATCTCGTCGCGACTGGCGCCGAACAGTCGGTTGAGTCCGCCGAAGTGCTTGATGAGATGGCGCGCCAGGTCAACCGCGCTTTGACCCTTGACGCCGACCCGCAGGAATATCGCCAGCAGTTCCGCGTCACTGAGGGCGGCCGCGCCGGCGCGCAGCAGCCGCTCGCGCGGACGCTCCTCGACCGGCCAGTGGGTTATCGACATGCTTGGCTTACAATTCCAGTCATTATTCGTCCGACAAGCATAGCCGATGAATGAACTCCCGCAAATCGTGGCGCCGGACAGCTACCTCACCCTGCGCTATCGCGTGTGCCTGCCTGACGGGACCGAGGCGGTCAGCACCTTCGGCATGAATCCCGCCACCCTGGCGCTGGGTGCCGGCCAGCTGGCGGAGTCGCTCGAGCGCTGCCTGGTCGGCATGCGGGTGGGCGAGCGGCGCGCCTACACGCTTGAACCTGAGGCCGGTTTCGGCATGAAGAACCCGGACCTGATCCAGCGCATCGCATTGTCCGCGTTGCCGCGCGAACTCGACGAGGACGTCGGCGCGCAGGTGGCCTTCACCGACGCTTCGGGCGCGGAGTTTGCCGGCACATTGCTGGAGAAGACCGAACGCCACGCGGTGTTCGACTTCAATCATCCGCTGGCGGGGCGCACCGTCATTTTCGAAGCCGAGATCATCGGCGTGATGTAGTCAAGAGCGGGGCCGAAGGCATGCAAGAGGATTCGGAAGTCTTACTGGCTCAGCCGCGCGGTTTCTGCGCCGGTGTGGAGCGCGCGATCGGCATCGTCGAGCGCGCGCTTGAACTGCACGGGGCGCCGATCTATGTGCGTCATGAGATCGTGCACAACAAGTTCGTGGTCGAGGACCTGCAGGCCAAGGGTGCGGTGTTCATCGAGGATTTATCACTGGTTCCGGTAGGTGCGACGCTGATATTCAGCGCCCATGGTGTGCCGCAGGCGGTTCGCCGCGAGGCGCAGCGGCGCGGGTTCACAGTGTTCGACGCGACCTGTCCGCTGGTCACCAAGGTGCATATCGAGGTCCTCAAGATGCGCAAGGAAGGCCTCGAAATCGTGATGATCGGACACAAGGGGCATCCCGAGGCGGAGGGAACCATGGGGCAGTCGGACCAGGGCATGTACCTGGTCGAAACCGTGGATGACGTCGCGCACCTGCAAGTGCGCGATCCGGCTGGGCTGGCTTATGTGACCCAGACGACGCTCTCGGTCGATGACGCGGCCAGGATCGTCGAGGCGCTCAGGGCGCGCTTCCCCCTGATCCGCGGGCCCAAGAAGGATGACATCTGCTACGCCACGCAAAACCGCCAGGACGCGGTGAAGTTTCTGGCGCCCAAAGCAGATGTCGTCATCGTCGTCGGCTCGCCCAATAGTTCAAACTCGAATCGCCTGCGCGAAGTGGCCGAGACGATGGGCACGCCAGCCTACATGGTCGACCGCGCGGACCAGCTTGATCCTGCCTGGCTGGCCGGCAAGAAGCGGGTGGGGCTGACCGCGGGCGCATCGGCGCCTGAGGTGCTGGTGCAGGAGGTGATCGCGCGCCTTTCGCACCTGGGGATTGGCAAGGTGCGCCGGCTCGAAGGCATTGCGGAAACCGTTACTTTCCCGTTGCCGAAGGGCTTGGGGCGGGAGGCGGCGTCAGCACCGGCATCAGCGGTATCGGGCCCGGTTCAAAGCTGAACTCAAGCAACTTCTGGCTCTTGACCGCCCGCTCCCGGGCGAGGGCTGGCGTAAATCGGACTTTGCGCAGGAATCTGACCAGTTCCGACGTATTGACCGGCGCGCCGCGGCCGTCCACGACCTCCAGTTCATCGACTGCGCCGTCTGCGCCGATGTAGAGCCGGATCACCCACAACCCCGGCTGATTGCCGGTCAGTTGCACGAGGTCGAGGGCCTCCTCCGATACCGGTCGGGCGGCGACGTCGACCTCGCCTGGCCTCAGGTACAGGGCGGGCTCAAAGGCGGGTGCGAAAGGAGCGACACGTTCTTCCAGTCCGATGGCCGGACCCTTTACCTCCGGCGCTGTCGCCGGGCTGGGCTCGATGCCGGGGACATTGTCGCGCCCGGCATCCCGCCCGGCGGGGCGTGACTCGAGTATCAGCGGCGGAAGCGGTGCGCCACGGTCCGACGGCAGGCGCACCGAAAGCTTGTCGGCACGAAACGTACGCGTTGCAGCCGGATGCGCGCGCGGCTCGAGGCCCTGCAGCACGAGGCCATGCGCCAAGAGGGAAATCGAAAACGCAAGCGCCAGGGTCGTCCCAGGGGACAAATTCGCAGAAGCCATCTCGCGAATCACCTTCGGATGGCCGGCGCATGCAGGATGGCGCCGGCTCGGCGCCGGCCGGCTACCAGCAGCCCTCGACGCGGCTTACGTCATCCGTGGTGCCGTTGCTCTGCGTCCATTTCCGCCCGGTGTTCGACAGGGTGAGGTTGCCGCATTTCGCGTCGGTATGGGGCAGTCTCGGTGAGGCGGTCACAGTGAAGGTCTGGGCCGCGAATGTCAGACTGATGTCGTAACTCGCCTTGGTCGGACTCTCGCCCGAGTAGCCCTGTATGCCGGCCGCGGTGAGCGCAGTGGCGCTGTTGGTGGCGGCCGCGCTGCCGCAGGATGCGCTTGGATAGCAGTTGTTGAGGCTGTAATAGCGTTCCAGGCGGGCCGCCGCCGCGACCAGGGCCGCCTTTGCCTCCGCCCGCTTGCTCTTGCTCACGTACTCCTTGTAGGAAGGGACGGCGATGCCGGCCAGGAGGCCGATGATGGCGACCACGATCATCAGTTCGATGATGGTGAACCCCTGACTGCGGGTGCGGAGGCGGCTGCCTGCTGCCGGCGAGAGCGACGAGAATGGCATGGTCTGGGTCTTCCGTAAACGCATTATCAGAACAGGATTTCGCGCCACGAGACGCGGCCGGGCAGGCCAGGCAGCCTGATGACCGGGCTCTCCAGTGTGCCACCGGTAGGGTTCTGAAAGGTGACGAACTGCGAGCCCTTGGCAATCAGCGTGGGCGGCTGCGCCGAACCACCGGCGATCCGCCGCGAGCTCACCGCGACCATGATGGGGTTGGACGTGGTCCCAACGTTGACCATGTCGCCGGCGTTGACCAGCCCATTGGCGTTCAAGTCGAAAACCGAGGCCCCCGGACGCCCCCCGGTCGAGATCTGCAACGTGATGTTTTCCCCGGCGGTAGAGCCCAGGCAACTGTTATTGATGGGCCAAAGCGAGGAGAAAATCAGGATTCCGCTCTTGAGGATGGGCGCGTAGATCATGCGTTCACCCTTGGGCAGCCCGGTCGACTGCCCATTGAACAGGTCGAGATACCAGCCGCGCTGGGCAGGCGTGCTCTGGGCCGTGCTTACCGCATTGATCTGATCCGCGCCGGTGGCGCCGTCCCATTTGGTGTTGTCGGGCGTGGTCCTGTCTGTGGTCGAGTAGTTGGGTTCATGAGCGGTGGTGATGCGGCTGATCGAACCGTCGTCGTTGGTCACCGGGTTGGTGGTAACGCCGGGCTGCAGCAATTGCTGCATTAGTGCGCTGCGTCCCGACACGGCCGACCCGTCACCCTTGTCCCAGATGCCGTACAAGGTCTGGGTCTGGTAGCTGGGGGGGTCTGCCGAACTGATGTCGCTGGCTTCCAGGTACTTGCCGGTCCCGAAGGAGATGATGACCCCGGTGCCGCTCGGATGCAGGGCGCCCTCCATGCCGGCGGTGATCGGCTGCGGGTTGTTCGAGGCGTCCCTGGCCGTGAACAGTTTCAGGCGCGCGCCGGACGCCGTCCAGTCCGTCGCGGTTGCGTTACTCACAGCGAAGCGCCAAACGTTGCCGTTCAGGTCGCCAGCGTAGATCACGTCGGTCAGTCCATCCCCGTTGGTGTCCGCGGCGAACGGCGATGCGATGCCGTTCGGCGTGGCCACGCTGCCCTCCGCGGTGGAAAGCTTGATGTAGTCGGTGCCCTGCACCCAGGTTCCATTGGTGCCCGAGGGCCCGCTCATGAAGATGACGAACACGTAGGCATAGCCGGTGCGGCTGGTGGAACAGCCGGCCGGATAAGGATCGAGCGTCGTGCCGGTGCCCGAGGTGCAGTTCGTCTCGGACGGATCATCCGTCGATGTCTGCGAGTTGTTGTAGCCGCCGCCTATGATGGCAGCCCACTTGCCGTTCGCCATCTTGGCAATGACGGGCGTGCCGAAGGTGAAGCCCAGGTCCGGATCATCCTTGTCGGTGAACTCCCACAGCACCAGGCTGGAGGCGTTGGCTTCCGTGAAGTTTTCAGGGTTGGTGATGTCGAGCGCGTAAATGCCTTGGCCGCCGCGGTTCAATCCTCCCACCAGAACGGTCTTCCATGCCGTGCCGATCTGGACATCGCCGGACGCCGGCGAGCCGTCGACAAAATACTCGTGCGAGTAGCTGCGCGCGGTGAGTTTGCTCAGGTTGGGGAACACCTTGCTCGGGATGTAGGCGAGCAACTCCGCGCCGGGCGTGGTCACCCCGGTATTGCAACCGGTCGGCCGGGTCGTGATGGTTGCCGGCGGACAGGCGTTGAAGGCGTGCAGCATGCCGTCGTTGGCCCCCACGTAGATAACCGGTTTGCGATTCTTGTAGGTTTCCGCGAAGGTTGCATAGGTGGCCTCGGGCCTGCCGGCGCTCGGCGCCGCGACGAAGTTGGGATTGGAGTTGATGATGTCGCCCAGCTTGGAGGTCGGGCGGCGCCGGTAGTTGGTGGTGTCCGTTCCCTCGTTGCTGCCGTCCCCGCGCAGGTAGAGCAGCCGCTTGTTGCCCGGATCGGTCGTGGCGCTGTAGGGGCTGGGCACGGGTTCCCCGGTGGCCGTCAGGGGATTGGTGCGCAACGCCGCCACCTGCTGGGCAGTAAGTTCGGAGGTCGTCGGATTGGCGGGGTCGCCAGGCCACCTGAAAGGAATGCCTGTTGGCGCGGTCGCGGCCACGCCCTTGTTGTAGGTGAGGATCACCCGGCTGGAGGGTGAAATACTCGAAGCGTTGAGGCTTACCTGACCGCCGTCCCAGTCGGGCGTGGCGGCCGGCACGCCGGTGGCGCTGTCCAGGGAGAAGGCAAGCAGCTTGCCGCTCCAGTCGGTGGGATTGAATACCGCCTGGTAGACCTGTGTTCCCAACTGGAGCTTCGATGAGTTGGCGGCCACGGCCGAGGCTGCCGACGCCTGCAATATGCTGATGAAGAGCTTGTCGAGCGCCGCCTCCAGGCCCAGGGGATTGGATACCAGGAAGTAGTTGTCCGGTATTCCGTCGCTGCCGAGTGCACCGGTGGCATTGTTGAATGTGTCGAACTCGGCCGACAGGTCCGGGCGGGCATTGCCGTTGCTGTCGACGAAGCCGCCGTACTTGGCCGCGTACCACAGCGGGTCGTTCAGCGATTGCGCCGCGCCGCTGGATGAGATGCTGTAACGGGCGGTGGTGGCCACATCGGAGGCGTCGCAGTTGTTGCACCCGCCGCTGGTATTGATCGGCCCCGTGCCGTTGATCTTTGTCCCCGCGGGATTGTAGATGTCGATGCCGAGCGGATCGGTGAAATTGAAGTTGTAGATGCCCGAGTGGAAATGCGGCCCGTCCTTGTCGGTGCCGCTGATCGTGTAGCCGAATCCCTGCGGATTGGCGGACGAGGCGGAAACGACGTTGGTGGTGATCGACGCGGTCGTGGCCGTGACCACATAGTCGATCACGCCCCACAGGTCCTGGTCGTAGTCGCCGCCCTGCTCGCTGTCTTCCCAGTTGACATAGATCCGCCCCGAACGGGTGCTGCCGTCCCCACTCACGGCTTGCCGGACGATCTTCACGTCGACGATGGCGCCTGAACCGATGCTTCCCACATTCCCCCGGGCGTTGGTCAGGCGATAGGTCGGCTGGATGACCACCGTCTGCCCGGTGGTGCTGCCGGGCACCGGCACCACCACCCGCGGCACGTTCGTCGCGAGCGAGATGCCGTAGGTCGCGACCTTGAGCGAGCGCTTGTCGGTGGCCGGCACCGTGGTGTTCAGGTCGGTCCGGATCCTATTGGTGCGCGCGGCGAATGCCAGGCCGCTCATGAGGTACGAACCGTTGAGCGAAGGCGCCTCCGGGCAGATGCCTTGCGCCGAGCCCAGCGTCCTGCTCGCGCCGTCGAAGGGTTTCGCGCTGCACAGGTCGTCGCTGGTCACGCCGTTGCTGCCGACGAAGAAGCTCTTGCCGTTCAGGCCCTCGTACTGGCCCACCAGGTCGGTGAAGGACTTGGGGGTGAATCCGGAGATCGCCGCGGCGAACGGGTCGAGCGGCGTAGCGGCGCCAAGCGTGTCATAGTCTTTCGAGCTTACGCTCGCGTTGAAGACGAGGACGTTGAGCGGCGCACAGTAATTGGCCGCTGTGACGACCTGGTTCGGGTTGGGCCAGGTGGCGGTCGTGAGTCCGGAAATCAGGCTTGAGTCGTCGGTGTTGAATGCCGCCGTCGGCGCGCTCGCGCCGGCGAAGTAGCGCAACGACTCGGCGTAGATCTCCGACATCGGATTGCCCCAGGAACGGCACATGTCGTCGACGAGCTCGGAGGAAACGAGCTGGTAGGTACAGCCCGGGGCGGCACCATCATTCCTGTAGGTTCCTTCGGCGCTGGAAGGTGTGGTGCCGTAGTAGTAGCCGAATATACGCAGCCGGCTCAGGGTTCCGATGATGCTGCCGTTCGCCGGCGACGTGATGAACACGCCGCTGCTGTTGATTTCGTCGTCAAGGCCGCCGATGTTCTTGCGCAGCACTCCCCCTGAGGTGTTTTTTGCGTAGCTTCCGGTGAAAAGGCCGAAGCGGATGCGCCCGTCATCGCCATACTGCTGCAGGAGGCCGATCGGCTTGTATTCGCCGTTCTTGTCGTACTGCTTGCATTTCTCGGTGGTTTTCTGGTTGGCCGGGGCCGGGGTGAACGACTTGTGGCAGACCTGGACGATCACGTTGTAATCGCCCGTGCCGGCACCTGTACCCAGTGCGCGCTGCTCGACATCGCCGTTGCCCGCAAATTTCCGCGCCGTACCCTGTGCCGGATTTTCGGCGGACCCCGACAAACCGGATAGGGTGTACTGATTGCCGTTGCTGCTGGGCTCCTGATCGTCCGGCAGAAAGCCCCTTTGAGTGTTGAACTTTTCTTCGGCCCAATAGCACTGGAATTTTTCGCTGCCTGCCCACAACTCGTAATTGCCCTTGGCCACGCGCATCAAGGGAAGACGCGTGGTGGTGTGCGAATACGCGTCCGTGCCGGTGGCTCCGCTTATCGTGACATTGCAAATCGAAATGCCGACACTGGTCAGGTTCTCGAACACCCATTTCGTGGTGCTGGTGGTGTTCGTCACGCCGCCGCCGCTGCAGTTGGAGCTGGCGGTGCCTGCCGTGTTCGACACGACCGAGGGCTGCCCGTTGACGATGTTGTTGTAGTCGAGCTGGAACAGGCTTCCGCCGACATCGACCCAGAGCTTCATCCCGGTGCCGTTGCTGTTCTTGTCGATGACGCGCCCGGAGATCACGCACGGTTTACCGCTGCCGTCGAGCTTGTCCGAGGTCGCGCGGATCTGGTCGCCCGGATTGAGCTTGTCGGTGAACGTGGTGGGCATGTTGTCGAACTCGATCTGCCTCGAGGTGTCGACCAGGACATTGACCGCGGTATTGGTGGTTACGGTACTGGTGATCGTGGGTGTCGTCTGCACGGTGAACGGGGTGAGCTGGTTGACGTCGCTACCGCCGTACCATTTGGCGAACGCATGGGCGTCGGCCGGCAGATTGGCTCGTTCGAGGGTGGTATTCGCGCTCGCACCGTTGGGTGATTCGGCCGTGTCATCGCGGCGCATGCCGCCGAACAGCAGCTTGCGCACCGTGTCCATGCGCGTCATGGTGGCCCAGTTGAGGAAATTGCCACTCCATTTGGTGCCGTCGCAATACTTGTTCGAGGTGTACGAGGTCGGCGCGTAATGGCTGGCGGCGGACAGGCTGTTGCCGACCACGTACTGGTAACACTTGTAGCTGTCGAAATAGCCGTAGTAATCGATGCTGTGCTTGTAGGTGGTCTCGAGCGAGCCGTCGCTGTCGAGGTCGGAGTAGTCGTTGTAGGCCTTCTTGAACAGCTGCTGGTCCTTGGAGATGTCGAGCATGACCATCGGCGGAATCGGCGGGGTGACGAACAAGGGCGATTTCGCCAGGTTGAGCAGCGCGGCCGAGCCGGCCACTGGCTGCAGGGCGATACTAAGCGCGATGACGGCGCTGAGAACCTTGCGCGACACGGTGCGGTACAACAGCTTCATGATGTCAATCTCCCGTTCAAGCCCTGGACCATGCCGGCCTACAGCCGGACGATCATCTGCAGGGTGACCTGCGTGTTGGAGTTGCCGCCGAATCCGCGGGCGGTGATGCGATAGACGTAGTTCGGGCAGCCGCCGCCGCCGCTGCCCACGGAAGCGCCGGAACTGGGCATGCACAGGGCTTCGATGATGTATTGCGGCTGGGTCGCCACTTGGGGAATGCGTTCGGCGGTCGTGCCCGCCGAGGTGTAGGAGCCGAAAGCCACCGGGTTGACCGCGCCCGCGCCACTGCTGCTCCAGTTCGTGATGTTGAGCAGGGTGTAGTTCGGGAACGTTCCGTTCGGCAGGCACAGGCCCCTGCTGGAGCAAGTACCGGGTGCCGCTGTGCCGTCGCCGAAATTGGTGGAGCCCGAAATCGGCGGCGTGCGCTTGGTGCAGGAAGCCGCGCCGGGCGCGCATGCGCCGTTAATGTCGTACCAGGCATCACGCAAGGCGGCTTCCGCGGCCATCAGGGCGGTGTTGGAGTCGCGCGCGTTGCCCGCCATGCGTTCTTCCGAGGACGTGGACTGCAGGCTGGCGACGCCCAGCATCGTGATGATCATCAGGAAAAGCAGCGCCACCACCAGAACAGCGCCCGCCTGGCGTCGCGGCGTTGCCTTCGGCATGTTCGAGCGGGGCTGGATATTCATTTGACGCGGTTGCGCAGGTTGATCGTCGTGTAGAGCACCCGCCTGACGAACCGGTCGGTGTAGCTGTAGCTGGTCCCGCCCAGGGAGTAGCTGGTCGCGCCGACCGTCAGGTTTGTCGCCGCGGGCGAACGCAGCAAAAGCCACACACGCACACTGACCACATTGTCGAGCTGGTCGGCGGAAATCACGTCGGTGATGCGCTGGTAGCGGTTCGCGGCGCCGTCGGCGTCGGTATCGACCCCGTACAGGATCTGCATGTTGTCCACATCCGGCACGAGCTCCTGCCAGGTGGTGCCATTATCCGTGCTGCAATAAAGAGAACTCGACACGGTGCCATCCGGCTTGGTCGCGGGGCGCACGGCAAAAATGTTCGCCGCGGTGGCGTTGAAATCCACGTTGCCACCGGCGCAGTCGACGACTGTGCCGTCGGCCGTGCCGGTGCCATTGCCGCTGCCCTGGTAGCGTACCGTGATGGTGTCCGGCTTGGTGACCGGTGAGGAGGGTGTCGGCTTGACGGGGTCGGTGGTTTGCGAAGGCAGCCCGGCTGTTGTCGCATCCTCGGCGCCGGTGATCGCGGGTGCCGACGCTTTCGGGAACACATCGGTCGAATTGCGCCCCGCGTCGCTGACATAGCCTGCCATGCGGATCGTCCGCGCGAGGATGATGGAGGCGGCGCGCATGTTCTCCTGCATGCGCGCGGAGTCTTCCTGGCTGGAAAAGCTCTGCCGCGAGCCTACGAAGATCTGACCGACCACCATGGAGACGATCAAGCCGATCGCGATCGCCACCATGAATTCAACGATGGTAAAACCGCGTGCTGCGACCAGCGGGCGGAGCCTGATTGTCATGGGATGAAGGTGGTCATGAACACCCGGTATCCGCTGTTCGGGTTGGCGGTCGGGTCGTCGGTGCTGCGATCGTCGAGCCAATAGATCTTGATCGCGTATTTCGGACCTACACCGTTGCATTGGTGCACGACCAAACTGCCGGAATAGCTGCCGGGAAGGTTTGAGTTGTCGCGGCAGACGATGCCCACGGCGTTGCCGAGGCGCGCCCGGATAGCCTGCTGCCATTCAAAGGCATCCTGGCTGGCCATGTCCGCGGCACTGCAGCCGGTCGCCGCTGCGCTGTAGCTGAAGCAATCCGTCTTCTCGTTGAGGTAAGGGCTGCCGGCGGCGAGCGGGTCGCTGGACGGCAGGTGGTAGTTGATCCCGGCGTCCGCGTTTCCGCCGCTCATGGACCAGTCGGCCTGGTTGGAACGCATGCGGTCGATCATGTCGTACGCTAGCTGTGTCGCGATGGTGCGTTGCTGGGCGCTATGGGTGAACTGTATGCCGGTCACCATCAGGGCGGCCACCCCCAGCATGCCGAAGGACAGGATCACGATCGCGACCATCACCTCGATCAGGGTAAAGCCGGCTTCGGTCGGGCCGCGTGAACCGCTAAGCGCCGGATGGCGGAAGCGCGTTTGTGTGGTCATGGCTCGCAAGCGGCGGTGGTGGCGTCGACGGTCTGGACGCGACCCATCGCGTTCATGGTGATGGAACGGCCCAGAATGCCGGTGCCCGCGCTGGCCGGGCAGACCGTGAAGGTCTTGGCCGCATCGATGATGCCGAAGGAGCGAAACAGGATGTTGCTTAGCGTATTCGGCGAGGTGACGATTTTCACGGATGTCGAAATCGGCTCCTTGACCCGGAGGATTTCCTCGCCGGCCCCGGCCGTGTCGCGCTGCTGGTTGTTGTTGCTGTCCACGAACGAGATCCAGCCGGCGCCCCAGGCACTGCCGGAGCATGTGCTCATGTTGGTGCTGGCGCACATCACGACGCGCTGTGATCGCTTGGCGGATTCGCTGCGGGCGAGGGCGATGTCGTTGAGGAGGTCGGACGTGGTGGTGCGCACCTGGTTGGTGATGATCAGGGTTCGCAGCGACGGAGCTGCGATCGCCGCCAGCACGCCGACAATGGTCACCACGATCAGGAGCTCGATGATCGTGAAGCCGGCGTGCATCGCGGCCGGCACCGGCGCACTTGTCCGGCACCCCTTCGGGCGCAGTTTTCTGCGGTCGCTTCGCGAATCTGTGGATGGCACGACGCCGCCCCTCCATTCCGTACCCGAGTAAGATACAACGGCAGCCGCGGCGTGCAACCCTGACGGGATGAATGGCGAGCCACGTCCGACGAGCGGAACCGGGCCGCATTTCTGGAGGAAGGTCGGTTGCGAGTACTTTTTGCCTGGGAACTGGGCGGCGGGCTGGGCCATTTGGCCCGGCTGGCGCCGTGGTTGAACCACTTTGCAAGCCGCGGCGCCACCCCGTTGCTGGCTGCCCGCGACCTGCATGCGTTATCGCGGGTGCCGGGCTGCGCCGCAGTGTTGACCCTGCAGGCGCCGTTCCTGCCTCACGGGCCCTTGCAGGCGGGATTCAATGTCCTGTCATACCCGGATATCCTGCTTTCGGCCGGCTTCGGCGATGCGGCCACCCTGGCGACGCTTGTCCGCGCCTGGCAATCCGTTTTCCACCTGGGCAAGATCGACGCGCTGGTGGCCGATTTTTCGCCCACCGCCATGCTGGCCGCCCGCCTGGCGCGTATTCCCGTCATGCATGTGGGTGATGGATTCACCATACCCCCGGTCGGGCATGCGAGCCAGTCTTTCGATTCGGGTGCGGTGACCGTGACGGGCGGCGCTGCCCGGAACGCGGTGGAACGAGTTCTTGCCTGCGTGAACCAGATGCTGGCATCGGCGGGTGAGGCGGCCGTCGATTCCATCGGGAGCCTTCTTGCGGCGCAAGAGACGGTGCTAGCAACCTATCCGGAGATCGACCATTACAATGGGTGTCAACGGACCGTCCCGTATGCCGGCCATTTCGATGGCATGCAGGGCCACGACAGCGGCTGGCGCCCGGTGCCCGGCCCGCGCATCCTCGCCTATCTCAAGCCCACCGCGCCCGAATTCGAGGTGACGGTCGATGTGTTGCGGCGCCTGCCGGCGCAAACCCGGCTGTATGCGTCCGGATTGGTGCGCCCGGCGGACAGCACGGCCGGTTTTGGCGTGACCTGGCACGCCGCGCCCATGGCCTTTGCAGGCGCGCTCGAGGGCGCCGACATGGTGGTGTCAAACGCCGGTCACGGCGCAACCTGTGCCGCTCTGCTGGCCGGAAGGCCGATGTGCATGCTGCCCACCTTCCATGAGCAGCTGATGACGGCACGCAATGTCGAGGCCCTTGGGGCGGGTGAATCATTGCTGCAGGTGCGTGATCCGAGGCGGATCCGCCGCGGCCTGGTGCGCGTCCTGGAGGACCCCGGTATGGCGGCTGCCGCGCAGGCGTTCGCGGCGCGCCACGCCGCCGGGGCGGCCGGGGCTGCCGTCCGGCTGGCAGAAATCGCCGGCCGGTTTCTGAATCTTGTCAATAGCCGCGAAGCGACATAAATTGCCGAGCATCGCCCACAACCCCATCTGGAGAATCCCATGAAACAATCCCGATCGACGCGCCATGGCGAAACCGAGAACCCGGCTGCGCCGCGCGCGCTCGTCATGGCGCTGGCGCAGGCTGGCCTGCTTGCCGCCGCTGTTTCCATGCCCGCGGCTGCCGCGCTCGTGAGCGTGCCTGCGCATGAGGCGGTGCGGCCGGCTTTCGAGCCGATGCTCTATATCGCCCAGATTCCACCCGACTACGGCACTTTGAACAGTGGCTCGGGCAAGGGCTCGATGCCACCGCCGTCCGGCAGCAAGGGTGGCGCTGCGCCCGCGCCTACCCGGCCGCAAGGCGGCAGCAGCCCTGCACCGAAGCCTGCACCCGCGCCGGACAGCAGAAACTCAAGTCGTTGATCGTCCTGCGCGGCGTGGATGTGGCCGTGCACGACCGGGCGCTCGATTCGAAGCTCGCCGCCCTCGCGGGCCGCTGATCGGCAACCGGAAGAATCCGCGCCGCCCGGAACAGACGGCCGAGGTGCGTGTCGATCGCCCCGCAACAGCCCGGAGACAAAGATGACAAGCCCCGCCAAGCCTCCCTTCAACGCGCTCGCGTACGCCTGCGCGCACGTGGTCAGCGTCCGCAGGCCCGATGGCGAGATTGTTCTCGGGTCCGGCCATGCGTTGCCCGCCCATGCGCGCTGCATCGGCGAATGGCTGCATCACTGGGCAAGCGCCGCGCCGGGGCGCGCGTTCGTGGCCGAGCGGGACCGCGGTGGCTGGCGCACCGTCTCCTATGGCGAGGCCCTCGAGGCCGTGCGCTGCATCGGCGCGGCCCTGCTGGCGCGCCGGCTGTCGGCGCATCGGCCGGTGGCCATCCTGTCCGACAACAGTGTCGATCACCTGCTCCTGTGCCTTGCCTGCCAGTACATCGGGGTGCCGGTGGCGCCGATTTCGCCGGCCTACTCGCTGATGTCGCGGGATCATGCCAAGCTCAAGGCGATCTTCGGCTTGCTCGATCCCGGCCTGGTCTATGTGGACGACGAAGCGCGCTTCGCGGCGCCGCTGGCCGCCCTGGAGCCCTGCGCTTTCGAACTCGTGGCCTCCCACCCGTCCGGCCGCGCGACGCGCTTTTCCGACTTGCTGGCCGCCGCGCCGGACGCGCCGCTTGCCGCGGCCGCTGCGGCGGTGGGTCCAGACACCATCGCCAAGTTCCTGTTCACATCCGGGTCGACCGGCGAGCCCAAGGCGGTCATCAATACCCAGCGCATGCTCACCTCCAACCAGGAAAGCTGGCGGACGCTCTGGCCTTTCCTTGGCGAAGAGCCGCCCGTTCTGGTCGACTGGATGCCTTGGAACCATACCTTTGGCGGCAATGCGGACTGCAACATCGTGCTGTCCAATGGCGGCACGCTGTACATCGACGCAGGCAAGCCGGCGCCGGGCCTGATCGAGAACACCGTCGCGAACCTGCGCGAGGTGGCGCCCACCATGTACCTGAACGTGCCGCGCGGTTTCGACATGCTGCTGCCCTACCTGGAGGGCGACGCGCGGCTGCGGCGCAACTTCTTTTCGCGCCTGAAGCTGATTTTCTATGCCGGCGCGGCGCTGCCGCCGTCCTTGTGGGCCCGCCTCGAGAAGCTGGGCATCGAGGAAACCGGGCGCCGGGTGCGCATGGTTTCGGCGTGGGGGTCGACCGAAACCGCGCCGATGGCGACCTGCGTGCACTTTGACATCGACCGCGCAGGCGTCATCGGCAATCCCGCGCCGGGGTCCACCCTGCGCCTGATACCGGCGGGGCGATCGGAGGGCCGGGCCAAGTACGAGATCCGCGTCAAGGGCCCGAACGTCACGCCTGGCTACTGGAAGCGCGATGACCTCACGCGCGCCGCGTTCGATGAGGAAGGCTTCTACCGGATCGGCGATGCCGTGCGCTTCGCCGACGAATCCGACCCTGCCCGCGGGATTGAATTCGCCGGCAGGGTCGCCGAGGAATTCAAGCTCATGTCGGGCACCTGGGTGCACACCGGCGCCCTGCGCGTCAAGGCGATCGCGGCGCTAGCGCCGGTTGCCCAGGACATCGTGATCACCGGGCACGACCGGGAAAGCGTCGGTTTTCTGGTCTTTCCGAACATTCCGGCCTGCCGGCAACTGGCCGCGGGCCTGGCGCAGGATGCGCCGCTGCCCGCGGTGTTCGGGCATCCCGGCGTGGTGGCCGCGGTGCGCGAGGGCATGCGCGCGCTCAAGGCGGAAGGCGGTGGTTCCTCTACCCATGCGACCCGCGCTGTCCTGATGGCGGATCCGCCGGGCATCGACGCCGGCGAAATCACCGACAAAGGCTACATCAACCAGCGCGCGGTGCTCGCGCGCCGCGCCGCCCTGGTCGAATCCCTGTACGCGGATCCGCCCGCGGCCGGCGTCATCGCGATCTGAGCGCGGCCATTCACGGGGCGAGTTTCCATGGGCTTCAAGTACCGGCACCGCATGCGCATCGAATGGGGCGATACCGATCCCGCGCGCATCGTCTACTACCCGCATTTCTTCCGCTGGTTCGATACGGCCTGCCACAGGATGTTCGAGGAACTCGGGCTTTCGCAAAGCGCCATGGCGGCCTCCGGCGGGACGGTCATGCCGATCGTCGAGGCGCACGGCGCATTCCGGCGCCCCGGTTACCCCGGCGACTGGATCGAGGTGCGTGCGGACATCGTCGAGGTGGGCCGCAAGGTGATCAAGATCGAGTACCGGGTCTGGCGCGACGAACTGCTGCTGGCCGAAGGCTACGAAAAGCGCGTACTGGCGTTGCACGACGCTGACGATCCGCAACGGATGCGCGCGCAGGAGATTCCCGACGCCCTGCGCGAGCGCATCATGGCCCCATGACGATGACGCTACACTGAAAGGCTCGCGCAAGCCCTCGCGGCACGCGCGTGCCCATTTCGACGCTCAGGAGTCCGCGTGAAGCTCTATACCTATTTTCGTTCCTCGGCCGCCTATCGGGTGCGTATCGCACTGAACCTCAAGGGTCTTGCCTACGAGCCGGCGTTCGTCCACCTGGCGCGCGGCCGGCACAACGAACCGGAGTACGCGTCGGTCAATCCCGCCAGGCTGGTGCCCGCCCTGATCGACGATGGCCACCTGCTGACGCAATCCATCGCGATCATGGAATACCTCGATGAGGTGCATCCGGCCAGCCCCTTGCTGCCTCGCGACCCGGTCGAGCGCGCGCGCGTGCGCGCGCTTTCACTGCTGATCGCGTGCGACATCCACCCGATCGACAACCTGCGGGTGCTCAAGTATCTGAGCGGCGTCCTCAAGGTGAGCGAGGAACAGAAGAACGCCTGGTACCGCCACTGGGTGGAGGACGGTCTCGCCAAGCTCGAAGCCATGCTGGGTGACGGCATGTCGGGGCGCTACTGTCATGGCGATGCGCCGACCATGGCCGATTGCTGCCTCGTGCCGCAGGTGGCCAACGGCAAGCGCTTCGACTGCGATTTCTCGCATGTGCCCAACGTGATGCGGATTTACGATCAATGCAGCACGCTCGCGGCGTTTCAGAATGCCGCACCGGCGAGCCAGCCCGACGCGGAATAGGGAGCTTTGCAAGTAAACTCGTGATGTCGAGGCTGCCGCCATCGCAGCCGAACCCGCAATCCCTGGAAGCTTTCGATGTCCTCTGGCAATACCAATGAAACCCATGACCCCAAGCTGAGAAGCTGGGTGGATGCCGCCAACGACGGCAAGAGCGATTTTCCGCTGCAGAACCTGCCGCTCGGCGTGTTCCGCCGGGCGGGGAAGAGCGACGACTTTCGTGGCGGGGTGGCCATCGGCGACCAGATTCTCGACCTCGCCGCGGCGGTGCGGGCGAACATTTTCTCGGGCGACGCGGCCGAAGCGGCGGCGATCGCCTCCGCGCCTACCCTGAATGAACTGATGGGGGCGGATCCCGGCCTTGCCTCGTCCTTGCGCCTGGCCTTGTCACGCGTTCTGCGGGAGGGCAGCGCCCAGGAAGGCCGCGCGCGGGCCTGCCTGGTGCCGATGAAGGATGCCGAGATGGGCATTCCCGCCACCATCGGCGATTTCACAGACTTCTTCTCGTCGGTGTTCCATGCCACAAATACCGGCGGCATGTTCCGGCCCGACAATCCGCTGCTGCCGAACTACAAGCATGTCCCGATCGCGTACCACGGCCGCGCGTCGAGCATTCGCGTCGGCACGTCGACCGCGCCGCAGGCGTTTCCGCGACCGGTTGGGCAGACCAAGCCGGCCGACGCGCCCGGGCCCTTGTTCGGCCCGTCGAAACGCCTGGACTACGAACTCGAGGTCGGCTTGTGGATAGGGCGCGGTAACGCGCTGGGTTCGCGCATCGGCATCGCGGAAGCGGAATCGCATGTGTTCGGCGTCAACCTGCTCAACGACTGGTCTGCGCGCGACATCCAGGGTTGGGAGTACCAGCCGCTCGGTCCGTTCCTGGCCAAGAATTTCGCCACCACCATTTCGCCCTGGATAGTCACACTCGAGGCGCTGGCGCCGTATCGCACGGCGGCGTTCGCCCGCCCGGAGGGGGATCCGCAGCCGATGGCGTATCTCGACTCCGAACGCAACCGCGCCATGGGCGGGCTGGATCTGCAGCTCGAAGTGCTGCTTCTCACCCCCAAGATGCGCGCCGCCGGCGCCGCGCCGGTCCGGCTGTCCGCCTCCAATTTCAAGGATTCGTACTGGACCATCGCCCAGTTTGTCGCGCACCACACCGTGGGCGGCTGCAACCTGCAAGCCGGCGACCTCCTGGGAAGCGGTACGCAGTCCGGGCCGACCAGGGACCAGTACGGCTCGATGCTGGAGCTTTCCTGGGGCGGCAAGAATCCCATCGAGTTGCCGAATGGCGAAACGCGCACCTTTCTGGAGGATGGCGATACCCTGATCCTGAAGGGCGCCTGCGAACGTGAAGGTTTCGTCCGCATCGGCTTCGGCGACGCCGCCGGCACCGTGCTGCCCGCCTTGCCCATCTAGAACGGAAGGGGTCAGGCTGTCTTGGTCACCGCGCGCGATGCCAGCACGCTGACCAGCGCCGCGCGGTACGCCGCGCCGGCATGCATGTCGGAAGCCATGTCGTCGGCAGGCAATTCCACCGCCGCCGCGGCCGCCGCACTGAATTCCCTGGTCAGGGCGGCTTCGATCGCGGTCGCCCGGAACACCCGCGACTTGGCGCCGGTGACCGCCACGCGCACACTACCGGCCGTCTGCGCCACGAACACCCCGACAATGGCGAAGCGCGACGCGGGATGCTTGAACTTGATGTAAGCGCATCGCGCGGGCCTCGGGAAGGCCACCGATACGATCAGTTCGCCCGGCTCCAGGGCGGTTTCATAGAGGCCGGTGAAAAAGTCGTCGGCGGCGATGCTGCGCCGGTCGGTGCGGACGGTCGCGCCCAGCCCCACCACGGCGGCGGGATAGCAGGCCGCCGGATCCGCATTGGCGAGCGAACCGCCCAGCGTGCCCTGGTTGCGCACCATCTGGTCGCCGATGCCTTCCGCAAGATCTGCCAGGCCCGGAATGGCCGCGCGCACCGGCGCGGAGTGCGCCACCTCCGCGTGGCGCGTCATCGCGCCGATGGTGACATCGGCGGCGCTGACCGAAATGCCGCGCAGGTCCGCCACGCGGCTCAGGTCGATCAGGACCGGGGCGGCGGCGAGGCGCAGTTTCATGGCCTGTACCAGGCTTTGCCCGCCTGCGAGATACTTCGCGTCGCCGCCCGCCGCGGCGATGGCCTGAGCCCGTGTGGCGGGGCGCTGGTAGTCGAATGTGTACATGGAGATGTCCCGGCTGGATTGGCGTTCAGGCGCCGGCGGCCTGCTGGACCGCCTTGACGATGTTCTGGTAACCGGTGCAGCGGCAGATGTTGCCTTCCAGCCCTTCGCGGATCTGCTGCTCCGATGGCTGCGGGTTGTGCTTCAGCAATTCGATGGCCGACATCACCATGCCGGGCGTGCAGTAGCCGCACTGCAGCCCGTGGCAGTCGCGGAAGGCCTGCTGCATCGGATGCAGTTCATCGCCGGTGGCAAGGCCCTCGATGGTGGTGACCTGCGTGCCGTCGGCCTGCAGGGCCAGGATCGAGCATGACTTCACGGCGCGGCCGTCGACATGGACCGTGCAGGCGCCGCACTGCGCGGTGTCGCAGCCGACATGGGTGCCGGTCAAGCCCAGGTGATCGCGGATCAGCTGGACCAGGAGCGTGCGCGGATCGATGTCCATGCGCCTGGGCTGCCCGTTGACGGTCAGCGAGATTGATTCGGTGGTCATGCTCATCCCTTTCTTGAAGCGGCGGCTTGGGCCGCCTCGATTGCATCGGGCAGGTGCTCGACATTGCCGGGCGCGACCCGCCGGACGTCGTCTCTGCTGGCAGGCTGGTGACCCACGGCCGCGCGCGGCGCGGGCGATTTCGCTCTCGTAGTCGAGGTAGTGGCAACCCTCCGGGCGCACCAGTTCGTCGCCGTGCGTGTCGAGCGCGGTAATCGGTTTCTGGAAGTAGGTGGGCTGGGCGCGGCGGGGGGCTTGTCGGTGAATTCATAGACCCGCCTGCGGAAGCTGGTGTGCACGCACAGGATCCTGGTCGGCTCGCAAGGGGGCAGGGAGCGTACCCGAGCCTCATCAACCAGGCGTCCGTCGCCCGGTCCCAGGCCGCCGTCGACGGGCGTGGCCCAGTAGGCGCTGCCTTCGATCATGACGCGCCGGGTCTCGCGGCGCGGACCATCGAGCACACTCATCCCTCGTCTCGCTTGCCACCGCGCTGCGCGGCGCGGATGGCCGACCACACCTTCTCGCTGGTGGCCGGCATGTCGAGCGTGGTGATGCCCAGCGGCGACAGCGCATTGATCACCGCGTTCATGATGGCGGGAATCGCGCCCACCGTGCCGGCCTCGCCCGCGCCCTTGGCGCCGAGCGGGTTGAGCTTGGTCGGCACCGAGTTGTTCTCTACCCTGATGTAGGGCATGTCGGCGGCGCGCGGCATGGCGTAGTCCATGAAACTGCCCGACAGGAGCTGGCCGGACTCGCGGTCGTACACCACCCGTTCCATCAGCGCCTGGCCCAGACCCTGGGCCACGCCGCCGTGGATCTGGCCCTTGACGCCCACCGGGTTGACCATGGTGCCGACGTCGTCGGCGACCAGATACTCGACCACCTGCACCTGGCCGGTCTGCGGGTCGATTTCCACCTCGCAGACATGCGTGCCGTTGGGCCAGGTGTCGTTGGGAGGGGCGAAGGTGCCGGTTTCGTACAGGCCGCCTTCGAACCCCGGCGGCAGCTTGGCCACGACAAAGGCGGCCTTGGCCACCTCCTTGATGGCGACCTTGCGGTCGGTGCCGGCCACCTTGAACTCGCCCTTGTCGAATTCGATATCGCCGGCCGCGGCCTCGAGCATGTGGGCGGCGATCTTCCTGCCTTTCTCGATGATGCGGTCGGCGGCCTTCCACAGCGCGGTGCCGCCCACCACCGTGGAGCGCGAACCGTTGGTGCCCATGCCGAAAGCCACCCGGTCGGTGTCGCCGTCGATGAACTGCACCTCCGAAGGGTCCAGCCCCAGGCGCTGGTGGATGATCTGCTTGAACAGGGTCTCGTGGCCCTGTCCCTGGCTCTTGGTGCCCAGCAGCACCAGCGCGCTGCCGCTCGGGTTGAAGCGGATTTCGGCGAACTCCTGCTGGCTGGGCGAAGCCGCCCGCTCGATCGCGTTGGCAAGCCCCAGGCCGCGCAGCATGCCGCGCGCGCGCGCCTCGGCGCGGCGCTTCTCGAAGCCGGCGAAGTCCGCGGCCTCCAGCGCGCGGGTCATGCCGCGCTCGAATTCGCCGCAATCGTAGGTCACGCCGAAGGGATTGCGATAGGGCATGGCGGACGCCGGTACCAGGTTCTTGCGGCGCAGGTCCATGCGGTCCATGCCGAGTTCGCGGGCGGCGTCGTCGAGCAGGCGTTCCATCACGTAGATCGATTCCGGCCGCCCCGCGCCGCGATACGGCGCGGTGCCGTTGGTGTTCGCCATCATCGCCGTGACCGTCACATGCGCCGCCGGAATCGCGTACATGCCCGATAGGGTGTGCACATTGGCGAAGGTGGCCAGCAGGTTGCGGTCGGAGGACACGTAGGCGCCCACGTTGGCCAGGGTTTTCACCCGCAAGCCGAGAATCCTGCCGTCGGCATCGAGTGCGACCTCCGCGTCGGTGACGTTGTCGCGCGCGTGCTCGTCGGCGAGGATGGCCTCGCTGCGGTCGCAGGTCCACTTCACCGGGCGACGCAACTTGCGCGCTGCCCAAGGGATGAGGCGATGCTCGGGGTACTGCCACCCCTTGGTGCCGAAGCCGCCGCCGATATCGTTGGCGATCACGCGGATGCGGTGCTCGGGAATCTTGAAGATGTTGGCCGCCAGCGCGTTGCGCACCCGATGCGGGTACTGGACATCGGCCCAGATCGTGTAGCGCTCCTCGCCCTCGTCATAGCTGGCCAGCACGCCGCGCGGCTGCATGTAGTGGGCGTACACCCGGCTGATCACGTAGCGGCGCTTGACCACATGCCTGGCGGCGGCGAAGGCCGCCTCGGTCTGCGCTGCGTTGCCGACCTGGAACACGTTTGAGATGTTGTCCGGGCATTCGTCCCACACCGCCGGCGCGCCGGGCGCGGCGGAATCGGCCGTGTCGGTGACCGAAGGCAGCGGATCGTAGTCGATCTCGATGAGTTCGGCCGCATCGCGCGCCTCGGTCACCGACTCGGCCACCACCATCGCTACCGGGTCGCCGACGTAGCGCACCCGTCCGCTGGAGAGGCCGCGGTGCGGCCGGGCGAACATCGGCGAGCCGTCCGGGCGCTTGCGCGGCAGGGCTACCGTCATGGTGCCCAGGCCATCCTTGATGACGTCCTCGCCGGTGTAGATGGCGAGCACGCCCGGCGCCGCGTTCGCGGCAGCCAGGTTGATCGAGCGGATCGCCGCATGTGCGTGCGGGGAACGCAGGATCACCGCGTAGGCTTGGCCTGGCTGGTTGATGTCGTCGACAAACCGGCCGCGTCCGCGCAAGAGGCGGGGATCCTCGAAGCGCGAGACCGATTGGCCGATGCCGAATTTGCTCATTTCCTGTGTTTGTTCCATGATGATCCCGATGCGAAGCGGTGGATGTTTTCAGCCCGGCGGTCCCTGAAAGACTTGATCGACGTAGGTGTCGGGCAGGGGGTCGAAAGCCTCCCGCCAGGGGTTCTGCATCGGCCGGCGCACACCGGCGGGCCGCGCGCGACTGTCCAAGCCAACCTGCTCAATGTAATAGAAAAGTCTCAGCCAGTGCTCCTCCGGCTTGCGCACATGGGCGACATAGTCTATCCCCGGGCTGAGTTCGGCGGGCATGTCGATGAAGCGCGCTCTGCGCGCCCTGAGCCAGGCGACCGCGTCGCGCGACTGGCGGTAGCTGCCGACCTGCATGCCCATTAAGGCGCATGTCGTATGTTTCGACAGGTCCAGGCGGCTGCGCAGCGCGCGCGGCTGCTGCCAGAGCGGTACGGCAGCATGCCTGCGCTGGCGTTGATGGGCGTGCTCTTGCTGGCGCTCATGCCGAGCAGTCCGCCAGCGATGCCGCCGAGCACCGTACGGTGGCGTGAATCGTGGGTCGCGCGCGGCATGGTGTTTCCTCCCCGCGCTCAAAAAATTTGCGTGTTGTTGCGACACGCAAACGCGGGGTCGGCTTTTTGAGTAACGTCCCGGCATCGACACTTGAAAAGCAGATTTTGAAACGCGAAAAATCTTCTCGAAAAAAATGCCGATGTTCGTTACCCGCACTAAACTTTGCGCATGGCAAAGACCGGCAGTGCCAAGACCTCGGCAGCGAGCGTTTATCAGCGCATCCGCGCCGGTATCCTCGGCGGCCGCCTGCGTGTGGGCCAGCGCCGCCAGCGCGCATCCATGGCGTCCGACTACGGCGCGAGCCTGAACATCCTCCGGGAAGCCTCGTCCCAGCTGGCAGGCGGCAAACTGGTGAAGATGCAGTCCCAGCGGGGCTTTGCCGTCACCGCGATGACGGCGGAAGAGCAGCGCGATCTCACTTTGGTGCGCGTGTCCGTCGAAGGCATCGCCCTGGCGCGTTCCCTCGAACTCGGAGATGTCGAATGGGAGGCCGGCCTGCTGGCGGCGCACCACCGGCTGGCCAATACGCCGGTCCTGGATCCCGCCGCCTGCGACCGACTCAACGAAGCCGATGTCGAGGCCCATTCCGCGTTCCATGCCGCCCTGATCGGCGCCTGCGACAGCCCGATGCTGATGGAAATTCGGCCGTCGCTGCACGACGCTTCCGAGCTGTACCGCCCCCTGGCCTACCTCACGCAGCGCGGCCGGAAGGATGAGGCACAGGAGCACCGCCTGTGGAGGGAGGCGGCGCTCGCGCGCGACGCCGACAAGTCCACGATGCTGCTGGCCAAGCACTATGGCGACACCACCCGGGTCTGCACCGAGGCGCAACTGGTGGTGTCCGCGGCCATGCGCGGCGCCTGAGCGCGCGCGGGTTTCATTTCAGGCAATCCACAACAACCGGAAAAGGAAGACCCAATGGATCTAGGAATCAAGGGACGCAAAGCGGTGGTGTGCGCATCCACGCAGGGCTTGGGCCTGGCGTGTGCCGCATCGCTGGCGCGTGAAGGCTGCATCGTCCACATCAACGGCCGCGACGCCGCCAGGGTCAAGAAGGTCGCCGGGGAACTCGCGGCGGAAACCGGCGCTGTCGTCCATGGCGTGGCCGCGGACATTACCACCGAGGCCGGCCGCGCCGCCCTGGTGGCGGCCTGCCCTGATGCGGATATCCTGGTCAACAACAACGCCGGCCCTCCGCCGGGCAAGCTGTCAGACTGGGATCATCATCAATGGATCGCGGCGCTGGAGGCCAACATGCTGGCCCCGGCCCTGCTGATCCGTGCCTTCGTGCCCGGCATGCGCGAGCGCAAGTTCGGTCGCATCATCAACATCACCTCGGCGATGGTGAAGTCGCCGCGCCCGCCCATGGCCCTGTCCACCGGCGCCCGCGCCGGCCTGACCGCGTTCTCCAAGTCGCTCTCGCTCGAAGTCGCGAAGGACAACGTGACCATCAACAATCTCCTGCCCGAGCGCATCGATACCGATCGCCAGCGCTACATGGCCGAGCGCATGATGCGCGAGCACGGCATCACGATGGAAGAGGCGCGCGCGCGGATCGCCGACTCGATCGCCGCCAAGCGTTTCGGCACGCCCAAGGAGTTCGGCGATGCCTGCGCCTACCTGTGCAGCGTGCAGGCAAGCTTCATTTCGGGCCAGCTGTTGCAGTTGGACGGCGGCTCCTACCACGGCCTCGTCTGAGCGCGCGCGGCGCGCGGCGGCGGTCATGCGCGCCGCGTCTCAGTCGCGGAACTCCGGGATGTCGGGTTTCGAGCCCCACATGCAGAACGAGCTCGGCTTGAAGGGAAATTGGCGCGGCTGCTCGTTCTCGTCGGTCACCAGGCGCACGCCGCAGGAGTACTCGTAGACCATGCCGTCCGGGCCTTCGAAGTAGACGAACCGCGCGCCCGAGGTGGGGTGGCGCCCCGGCCCGAACACGATGCGGATGCCGTTTTCCCTGAGGAAATAGGCCGAGCGCATGATGTCGTCGACTTCCGCCACCTGGTGGTTGACATGCTGGATGCCGGGAAAGGCGGAGGGAAACAGCGCGATCTTGTGGTGCACCTGGTCGATGCGCAGCAGGGGCGCCGCGCCGATGCGGTCCGACACCCGCGCCGACAGCACCTGGGTCCAGAAAGCCTCGTCGCGTGGCGCGTCCGTAGTGCGCAGGCCAATGTGCGAAAACCCGGTGATGCCGGCGTCGCGCGAGGGAAAGTGGCGCCTGCCGCTGAAAAAGGGCTTGATGGCCAGGTCAAGCGAGTTGCCGCTCGGGTCGCGGAAGTTGATGAAGGCCTCCACGCCGCGCGCCGCCGCTTCGGCGGCGGTGCCGACCCGGACGGCATGGCCCAGGCGCTCGAGTTCGGATGCCGCCGCGTCGAGGTCGGCTTCGCTCGCCACCTCGAACCCGGCGGTGTGGTCCGCGGGGTCGCCGTCGAAGTACGCCAGGGTGTGTTCGCGGGCGTCGCTCCTGAAATAGCGGGTTTGTCCGTTCTTGCTGTTGCCGGGCGCGGCGACCGGCTCGAGGCCCAGGATGGTTTGTGCATAGCGCGCCGCGCCTTCGAGGTCGCGGGTGCCAAGGCGAACGTACAGGATGTCCTTGAGATTGATCATGGGGCGGCTTTGGTCTGGTTCCCGGCGGCGCCGCAAGTGTAGCGCCACGCGTGGCTGTTTGGCCGCGCCTGACGGGCGGAGTAAACTCGCAGGCGCAGCGGTGCTGCCTGCCGGGCGCGCTGTTTGAAGCGCGTTTTGCGAATCCTGAGGGAAGGTCCTAGATGCAGGTCAACCAGATCAATCTGCAGGGCCGCAAGGCTGTCGTCACCGGCGGGGCCAGCGGACTGGGTTACGCGATCACCAAGCGCCTCCTGCAGTCGGGCGCCGACGTGGCCTTGTGGGACCTGAAGCAGGAAGCGCTGGATCAGGCCGCCTTCGATCTCGCGCCCGAGGGTCCGGTGCGCAAGTTCATGGTCGACGTAGCAGACCATGCGGCGGTCAGGGCCGCATGCGACGGATCGGTGCGGGAGTTCGGCGCCATCGACATCCTGGTCAACAGCGCCGGCATCGCGGGGCCGGCCGTTCCGGCGGTGAACTACACGCCCGCGGACTGGCAATCGGTGATCGACATCAATCTCACCGGCACGTTCAACTGCATGCAGGCCCTGCTGCCCCACATGACCGCGCGCAACTACGGCCGGATCATCAACATCGCCTCGGTCGCGGGCAAGGACGGCAACCCCAATGCCTGCGCCTACAGCGCTTCCAAGGCCGGGGTCATCGCGCTGACCAAGTCGCTTGCGAAGGAAGTGGCGAAAACCGGCATTCGCATCAATTGCATCACGCCGGCCGCGGTGCGCACCGCGATCTTCGACCAGATCAGCCAGGAACACATCGATTTCATGCTGTCGAAGATACCGCTCGGGCGCTTCGGCCTGCCCGAGGAAATCGCGGCCATGGTCGCCTGGCTGGCGTCGGAGGAGTGTTCGTTTTCCACCGGGGCCGCGTTCGACCTTTCGGGCGGACGGTCCACCTACTGATCCGAACCGGCCCGAACCGAGGCCGCGGGGAAAGTCATGAGCAGAGATGTGTTTGAGCGGCGCGGATTCGGCGGGGTTGTGGACCTGCTGGCGCGCCTGTGCGCGTACGGCGGCGGCATCGTGATCACCGGCATCGCGCTGATGTCGGCGTGGAGCATCGTCGGCCGCGCGGCGACCGGCAAGCCGATCCAGGGCGATTTCGAACTCGTCCAGCTCGGTTGCGCGATATGCGTCGGCCTGTTCCTGCCGATCTGCCAGTTGCGCGGCGGCAACATCATCGTCGACTTCTTCACCGCCAAGACCTCCGCGCGCACCCGTTCCGCGCTCGACGCCGCCGGCGCCCTGCTGGTGGCGGCCATGATGGCCCTGATCACCTGGCGCACTGGCGTGGGTCTCGCCGCCGTCCGCGCGAACGCCGAAACCTCGATGATCATGGGCGTGCCCATCTGGTGGGGCTATGCGGGCATGATGCCCGGGCTGGTGGTTTCGGTGCTGGCCGCCCTGGTGACCGCGGCCGATGCCCTGGCGCCGCGCGAGGGAGACGCGGCGTGAGTCCGATGGCGATCGGCGGGCTGATGTTCGGCGGCATGCTGCTCCTCATGGTGCTGCGCGTGCCGATCGCGGCCGCGATGTTCATCCCCGGGGTGGTGGGCTACTGGATCATCGGCGGTGAAGGCCCCCTCTTGAACCATCTCAAGAGCGCCGCCTACGCCCGCTTTTCGGTCTACGACCTGTCGGTGATCCCGCTGTTCATCCTGATGGGTCAATTTGCCACCCAGGGGGGCTTGTCGCGTTCGTTGTTTCGTTTCGCCAATTCGCTGATCGGCCACTTCAAGGGCGGCATGGCGATGGCCGCGGTGCTGGCCTGTGCGGCCTTCGGTTCGGTCTGCGGCTCGTCGGTCGCCACGGCGGCCACGATGGCGCAGGTCGCCTTGCCGGAAATGACACGCTACGGCTATTCGGGGCGCCTGTCCACGGCCACGCTCGCGGTGGGCGGCACCCTGGGCATCCTGATCCCGCCCTCTGTGCCGCTGGTGATCTACGCCATCCTCACCGAGCAGAACATCGCCAAGCTGTTTGCCGCGGCCTTCATTCCCGGCATCATCGCCGCGCTAGGCTACTGCATCGCCATCGCGGTGCAGGTGGCGCGCAATCCGGCCCTCGGGCCGGCGCAGCCGCGCGCCAGCTGGGGCGACCGGGGCCGCGCGCTCGTCGACATCTGGCCGGTGGTGGCGATTTTCGTCGTGGTATTCGGCGGCATATACGGCGGCATCTTCACGCCGACCGAGGGCGCCGCCGTCGGCGCGGTATCGACCTTCATCGCCGCGGCGCTCAAGCGTGAACTCAACCTGGCCGCCTTCAAGAAGAGTTTCCTGTCCACCGCCGAGACCAGCGGCATGATCTTCATGATCTTCATCGGCGCGGACATGATGAACTCCGCCCTGGCGCTTTCGCAAATGCCCACGCAACTGGCGAACTTCGTTTCCCATCTGCAGATTCCCGGCATCGCCGTGGTGATCGGCATCCTGCTTTTCTATGTCGTGCTCGGTTGCGTGATGGACGAGTTGTCGATGCTGCTGTTGACCATTCCGGTGCTTTTCCCGGTGGTCGCGGGGCTCGATCTCTGGGGGCTCAATCCCGCCGAGAAGGCGATCTGGTTCGGCATCCTTGTCCTGATGGTGGTCGAGATCGGCCTGGTGGCCCCCCCTGTGGGCCTCAACGTCTACGTCATCAACAGCCTCGCCCGCGATGTGCCGATGAGCGAGACCTACAAGGGGGTATGGCCGTTTCTGGCTACCGACGCGATCCGCACCACGGCCATTCTGCTCATGCCGTCGATATGCCTGTGGCTGGTGCGGCAGATGGGTTGAGCCGCGCCGCCGGTCCGGCGAGGGTTGGCTCGCGCAGCCGCCGTCCGCGCTCGCGATACACTTAGGCAAACTACGCACGCGAGGTGAACAACATGGAAATGAAGAGCGCCGAAGTGGTACGCAACGCCGAGGAACGCAAGGCCTTTTACGCGAAGATCGACCGCGACAACCTCGCGCCGCTCTGGGAGGTGCTCAAGGGCCTGATTCCCGCCGAGCCCAAGCCGACCGCCGCCCCGCATTTGTGGGACTACGACGCGATCCGCCCTTACATCATCGAGTCCGGCGCCCTGCTGACCGCGCGCGAAGCGGAGCGTCGCGTTCTGGTGCTCGAGAATCCGGCCTTGCGCGGCCAGTCGCTGATTACCGACGTGCTCTACGGCGGGTTGCAGCTGATCCTGCCGGGCGAGGTGGCGCCCGCCCATCGTCATTCGCAATCGGCGCTGCGCTTCATCGTCGATGGCAAGGGCGCCTATACCGCGGTCAATGGCGAGCGGACCTTCATGAACGAGGGCGATTTCGTGATCACCCCTTCATGGACGTGGCATGACCATGGCAACGATTCCCCGGATCCCATGGTCTGGCTGGATGTGCTCGACGTCTCGACGGTGGCGCATTTCCACGGCCAGTTCCGCGAGGAGTGGGACGAGGAACGCTATCCGGTCAGTCGCCCGGAGGGCGACGCCCTGGCGCGCTACGGCGCGGGCCTGTTGCCGATCGACTACCGCCCGACCGGCGCCACCTCGCCGATCTTCAACTATCCGTACGCGCGCACCCGGGACGCTCTGTACCGCATGAGCCGCGCCGGCGATCCCGACCCGCACTTCGGCTACAAGCTCAAGTACATCAATCCGGCCAGCGGCGACTGGGCCATGCCGACCATCGCCACCACCATGCAATGGCTGCCCAGGGGCTTCGCCTCGCGCACCTACCAGTCCACCGACGGGCTGGGCTTCGTATGCGTGGAGGGCAAGGGCGAAACCCGGGTGACTCTGCCGGACGGTAGCGAGAAGGTGATGCAATGGAAGCCGCGCGATGTGTTTATCGTGCCGGGCTGGCTCAAGCACACCCATCACGCGCAGGACGACGCCGTGCTGTTCGGGTTCTCGGATCGTTCGGCGCAGGAAAAGCTCGGGCTCTTCCGCGAAAAGCGGCACTGAATCCGCGCGGGGCGCGCCCGCTTCGAGACCCGCCCGCTTCGACCCGCGTGCTGCCGCGCCGCATTGCGGCGGCGATTCGCCGGCGTATCCGCTGAGCGTGGCGGTGCGCAGTCAGAACAGCCGGGTGCCGATGTACCAGGCTACGCCCGCCACGAAGGCCGAGCACGGGATGGTGAGTATCCATGCCCAGACGATGCTCCCCGCCACGCCCCAGCGCACCGCCGAGAGTTTTTGCACCGAACCGACGCCGACGATGGCGCCGGTGATGGTGTGGGTGGTGGAGACCGGTATGCCCAGGCCGGTGGCCAGGAACAGGGTGATCGCGCCGCCGGTTTCGGCGCAGAATCCGCCGACCGGCTTCAATTTCGTGATTTTCTGGCCCATGGTCTTGACGATACGCCAGCCGCCGAACATGGTGCCCATGCCGATGGTCAGGTAGCACGCCAGCACCACCCAGTGCGGCAGGTGGTCGCTTGTGGCTTGCATCCAGTTCGGCAGTCCGGCCGGCTGCGCCGCGGTCGCCGCGATCAGCAGCATCCAGATGATGCCCGCGGTCTTCTGGGCGTCGTTGCCGCCGTGGCCCAGGCTGTAGAGTGATGCTGACACCAGCTGGAACTTGCGGAACCAGCCATCCACCTTGCGCGGCGTAGCCGCGACAAACAGCCATGACACCAGCAGCATCAACAGCGAGCCGAACAGGAAACCCAGCATGGGCGACAACACGATGAACACGACGGTCTTGCCGATGCCCGCCATCACCAGGGAGCCGGTGCCGGCCTTGGCTACGGCCGCGCCGGCCAATCCGCCGATCAGCGCATGGGAGGAACTCGACGGAATCCCGTATAGCCAGGTGACCACGTTCCAGGTCACCGCGCCGACCAGGGCGCCGAAAATGACGTAATGGTCGACGATGGAAGGGTCGATGGTGCCCTTGCCGATGGTCGCCGCCACCTTGAGCGGAAACAGGAAATAGGCGATGAAATTGAAGGTGGCCGCCCACAGCACCGCCCAATGCGGCTTAAGCACCCCGGTGGACACCACCGTGGCGATGGAGTTGGCGGCGTCGTGGAACCCGTTCATGAAGTCGAACGCAAGCGCCAGCAGAATCAGGAACAGCAGGATCTGGAGGGTCATGCGGGCGGGTCAGGATCGGCGGGACGGGGCGGTTTCAAGGGCCGGAACCGGCTTGCCGTGCGTCCGCATCAGGCATTCTCGACGATGATGCCTTCGATGATGTTGGCCACGTCTTCGCATTTGTCGGTGACCGATTCGAGCAGTTCGTAGATTTCCTTGAGCTTGATGACCTGGCGCACGTCCGGCTCCTCGCGGAACAGCTTGGCCATGGCCGCGCGCATGACATGGTCGGCCTCGGATTCGAGACGATCGATTTCCTCGCAGACGGCGAGGATTTCGGAGGCGTTCTCCATCGACGGCAATAGGCGCACCGCAGTCTGCACCTTCTCGCTGCAGGCGACGCAGATTTCGGCCAGTTTCTGCGCCTCCGGTGTCACGCGCTTGATGTCGTACAGGAAGATCGAATGGGCCACATCCTCGATCAGGTCGAGGATGTCGTCCATGGTCGTGATCAGTTGATGGATCGCGTCGCGGTCGAGCGGGGTGATGAATGTCTTGTGCAGCAGGTCCACCGTGGCGTGGGTGATCTTGTCGGCACGCTTTTCGATGGATTCGATCGAATAGGCGCGCCGCTGCAGGTCATCGAAATGCGACATCAGCGACGCCAGTTCGCGCGCGCCATCGACGATCGCGAGGGCGTGTTCGTTGAAGAACTCGAAGAACCGCCCTTCCTTGGGCATGAAACGGCCGAACATGGGGTCTTTCGCAGGATGGACGAGCGCCCCGCCGGGAGCGGCCGGATTATAACCGCACGACCCTGATGCTTTCGGCCAGCTGCGCCGCGTCGGCGGCGATGATGCCCGTCGCGCGGCCTCAGCGCCGGCCGTCGGCGTGGGCATAGCGCGAGGCGAGGCGCTCCGCGGCCATGCGCATGCCCGGCGACACCTCGGCGTTGCACGGGCCCTTGACCTGGCCTGCATACCAGCGCGCTGCGCGGCGGCGCAGTTCGACCGTGGCCCGCTCACCGCAAGCGCCGGACTCGAACGCGAAAATGCGCGTGTGGCCGGCAGCGCAGTCGCGCGCATAGCTGGCCACGCAATGCCGCATTTCCATGCCTTCGCGGGCCAGCATCAGCGAATCGGTCAGCGGAACCACCCGATAGCCCGCGGCTTCGTGCGCCGGGACCGCGCTGTGCCAGTGCAGCAGGAATTCGGGGTTCCTCAATATGATCATCTGATGCCAGCGCTGTTGCCGCCGGACGATGGACGCCCAACTCGCGTTGTGCGGGATCAGCGCGCCGCCAAGCCGCGCCTGGTCGATCCACCAGTCGATCAGGTACGCGAGGTCGTCGCGCATGAAGCGTAGCGACTGTCCCAGTGCGGCGCGGTGCCGCCATTCCAGCATGGCCAGGCGCAGCAGCCTCGCCAGGTCCTCGAGGCGGCCCATGTCCTCATCCTCGCGCACCAGGGCGAGGGCGCGCGCGAGTGTGCCGCCGGCATCGGTCAAGGCCACCATCACCGCGGGCGGCCGGCGGATGCGTGCGGCGGCGAAGAGCCGCACCGCCCAGCCGGCCTGGCCCGGCGTGTCACCTTCTTGCGCAAGCGCCAGAAGTCGGCGCACCGTGCCGTTGGATTGATGCGACAGCCATTTCCAGTCGCGTCTGGCCAGCCGGCCGGCGTCGCCGGCGCACATCAGCTCGGCGCGCGCCTGCCCCATGAGTCCGAGCGAGGCCGCCGGTTCGGCGCTGCGCGCAAGCCGCCTTACGTGGCCCGCCAACACCGGGGCCAGGTTGGGCAGTTCGGTGGCGATGCGCATCAGAACCGGGGCGCCTGCGCGAACCATGTTGTTGTAGTCGCGGATCGAAACGCCGGCACCGAACACCAGGCAGGCGGCGCGCAGCAGGCGGGGCTCGGCGATGTCGCGCAGCATCACCGCGCGGATGGTCCGCGCGGCGCGCTCACCGCAGGCCTCGGGGTAGAGGTCGGTCCGGATGCGTTTTTCCGCATAACCCCGGTCGGCCGCGGTAAGCCCGCCGGCGGTCGCGCCTTGCGCCAGCGTCGTTTGCGCTGCCTGCACGATCGCCTGGCTTGCGAGTTGCGCGGGCCGCAGCAGCGCAGTGTCTTCCAGGCGGGTGGAACGCCTCCAGCGTCCGCTTGCATCGCGGGCGCTGATGACGAGTTGCCCGGCGGGAGCGCGCGTCACGCGCAGCCTTCCGGCCAGTTCGAGCTGCGTCGCCCGGCCTGCCTGGCGAATCACCTGGACAAAGGGGGTGCGCGGTGCGGCCAGGGCCAGCAGCACGGCTTCGCCGGCGGCGGCGGACGGACGCCTGGTCCTGTTCGGGGCAGTAGTGTGCGAACCGGCTTGCATGGGCCGAATTTAGCCGATTCCGCCGTCGCGCCAACCCGGCCAACCTGCGGTAACCTGCACCGGCGCCGCCATGAGTTCAACCCATGGGCCCGACCTACTGGTCCGACCCCGGCCCGGCCTCCGGAACGACCGTCCGGTGGTAAGGGGCATCCGGGCGGGCCGCTCTCTTTCCGAGTTCATGCAGACGCTTTCCTCCCGGACCCTTGCACGATGAAATCCGCCAAGTCCGCCCGACTCTTCCATGGCTGGATCGTGGTCTGGTCGGTGCATGTGCTGCTGTTCACCATTTTCGGCGCCACCTATTCCTTTTCGTCGTTTTTCCCGGCGCTGCAGGCCGAGTTTTCCGCCAATCGGGCCGATGTTTCGTTTGCCTTCGCGCTGGCGGTCTTTCTGTATTTCAGCATTGGCGCGGTTGCAGGGGTGGTTGCCGATCGCACCCATGTGCGCTGGGTGGCCGGATTCGGCATCGCCTGTCTCGGCACCGGGCTGTTCTGGGCCAGCCGGGCCGGCAGCCTGATGGAGTTCTATGCCGCCTTCGGGCTGGCCATCGGCTTCGGCGTCGGTTGCGCTTATGTGCCGGCGATCGCGGCAGTCCAGCCCTGGTTCATCAAGCGCCGGGCGCTGGCCGCCGGCATCGCTTCTTCCGGGATCGGACTGGGCACGCTGGTGGTGCCGCTGCTGGCGGTGCGCGCGACGGCGGCATTCGGCTGGCGCGGCACGCTCGAGATCCTGGCGGCGGGCACGCTTGTGCTCGGCGCAGCCGGCACCCTGTTGCTGGAAAAATCGCCGCAGCGCCTGGGTCTGCACCCCGACAACGCGGCGCACGGCCCCGTCGGCGCGCACGCGGCCGGCATGGGCTGGCTGGAGGCGGTGCGATCGAGAACTTTCGCGCTGTTCTTCTCGACCCTGCTGGTGACCGGACTGGTCCAGTTCATGCCGTTCGTGCATCTGGCGCGGCATGCACAGGACCGCGGCCTGTCGGCCGAGGCGGGCGCATTGCTGCTGGGCATCATCGGGCTGGGCAGTTTTGGCGGCCGTTTCTTCCTGACGGCACTGGCCGACCGCTTCGGCAGGCGCGATTCCTATGCTGCCATGTTCGCCCTGATGGGGCTCGCATTCGCTTGGTGGTGGGCCGCGCTCGCCCTGCCGGCGTCGTTCGCGTCGCTCGCCCTGTTCGCGGCGGTTTTCGGACTCGGTTACGGGGGATACGTCGGGCTGGCGCCGCCGTTGGCGATGGGCTTTTTCGGCGCCCTCAACCTCTCGGGCATCATCGGGCTGCTCTATGTCGCCGCCGGCGTCGGGACCCTGGTCGCCCCGACGTTCGCGGGGTGGGCATACGACCGCACCGAAAGCTACGCTATCCCGATTGTGTCCGGCGTCGTCCTCAACGCGCTCGCAGCATGGATCGCACTGCGCATGCCCAAGGCGGAGGGCTGAGGCGCGCTTGGGCGGGGGGCGCCAGCCTATATACTGGGCGCATTTTTTCGAGGACATTCCCATGAGCTCGCAACTGATCATCGAAGACATCACCGTCGGCAGCGGCGCCGAGGCTGTCGCAGGCGCCTACATTTCGGTGCACTACACCGGCTGGCTGTTCAACGACGGGGTGCGCGGCGCGAAGTTCGATTCCAGCAAGGACCGCGGCCAGCCCTTCGAGTTTCCCCTCGGGGCCGGGCATGTGATCCGGGGCTGGGACGAGGGTTTCGCCGGCATGAAGATCGGCGGCAAGCGCGTGCTGACGATTCCGCCCGAAATGGGCTACGGGGCGCGTGGCGCGGGCGGCGTGATTCCGCCCAACGCGACGCTGCAGTTCGAGGTGGAATTGCTCGGGGTGTGAAGCCGCGCCTTCAAACGAAGGTTGCGATCTTGTCCAGGGGCTTGCGCTTGATGTCCGGTACCCTGGCATCGGGTGCGGGGTAGCCCGCCACCAGGAGCAGGAACGGGCGCTCGATTTTCGGGCGCCTGAGGATGGTGTTGAGGAAACCCATCGGGCTGGGCGTATGGGTCAGTGTGGCCACGCCCGTGGCGTGCAGTGCTGCGATGAGCATGCCGCAGGCGATACCGGTGGACTGCCCGACGTAGTAGTTTTTCACCCGCCTGCCGTCATCGAGCTCGGAGTGGGTTTTCTCGAAGATTACGATCAGCCAGGGTGCGATCTCGAGAAATGGCTTGTGCTCGTCCGTGCCGAGAGGCGCCAGGGCATCCAGCCATTCCTGCGGTGCGCGGCCGTTGTAGAACGCCCGTTCCTCCTTTTCAGCCTCGGAGCGGATGCGTGATTTCACTGCGGGATCGCCAACCACCACGAACTGCCATGGCTGCAGGGCGGCGCCGGACGGCGCGCTGCCGGCGGCAAGAAGGCATTGCTCGATAACCTCCCGCGGTACGGCGCGATCGGAAAACTCCCGCACCGTTCGGCGACGCTGGATGTCAAGGTTGAAGGCGCGCGCCCGTTCCAGCATTTCGGCCGGCGGATATTCGCGGTAGCCGGGCAGGGGAATGAAACGGGCGTCCGTGGTTTTCATCGTCGTTCCTAATCCACCTTGATGTTGGCTTCCCGCACCACCTTGCCCCAGCGCGCGATTTCCGCGTTCACGTGCGAGGCCAGCTGGTCGGGTGTGCTTGCGATGATGGTCATGCCCATGCCCTGCAGGCGCTCCGCGACATCGCGGCTCTGCAGGATGCGAACCGTCTCACCACCGATTTTCTCGATGGCGGATCTGGGGGCGCCGGCCGGGGCAAACAGCGCGAACCAGGTGGACACGTCAAAGCCGGGAACGCCGACTTCGGCAAGCGGTGGCGCGTCGGGCGCGGCGGCCGAGCGCTCCTTCGATGTGATGGCCAGAACCCTGACGCGTCCTGAACGCGCCTGCGGCATCACCGATGTCACCGTATCGAATCCCACCTGTACTTCACCCGCGCCCAGTGCCTGCAGGGCGGCGGCTGTGCCCTTGAACGGTACATGGGTCATCTCCGCGCCGGTGATCGAACGGAACAATGCGATTATCAGGTGGGCAGAGGTGCTGATGCCGGGCGAGCCGACGTTGAGCGCGCCGGGTCTGGCCTTGGCGAGATCGATGAGTTCGCGAATGGTGCTGGCCGGTACCGAGGGATGCACGGCCACCAGGTTGGGAATGGTCACCAGCAACGAAATCGGCGCGAAATCCCTGACGGGATCGTAGGGCAGCTTCGCATAGAGGGCGGGGTTCGCGCCATGTGTGCCGATGTGGCCCATGAAAAGCGTGTGTCCGTCCGCGGGCGCCTTGGCCACGGTCTCCGCGCCAACGATGCTGCCGGCGCCCGGTTTGTTGTCCACTACCACGGACTGTCCCCAGGACTCCTGCATCTTCTGCGACAGCAGGCGACCGAGCGTGTCGGTGGCGGCTCCCGGCGGAAAGGGCACAACCAAGCGGACTGGGCGGGACGGAAAGCCCTGCGCCATTGCGGTACCGCAGACCACGCAGACGATGATGCACAGCCACTTGATTGTCAGCTTCACGGTGCTCCTCCCTGGATGGCGACGATCGGAATTGCTGCAAGGCGTGACCGCGCGCTCTGCGGCCGCTCCGCCTGTTCGTACATGCGTAACCCTGCCTCGCGATCCACGGGAATGGTCTGGGCCATCGTGGTTCCCCCCGGCGGTTGCAGATCAACCGGGAACATCGCCAGCCTCTGTTTCTCCGCAAGCCGCATGCGCCCGAGGTCGAGGTCGCGTTCATTGACGCCGGCGGAAGGATTGACGGCGATTCCGTCAACGACCTCTAGATCAAACCACCAGCGCTTGACAGGGTTGCGCTCGCCATTGCCCTGGGTGTCGTCTTCCTCGGCCAAGGCGCGCGCGGCGAGCGGCTCGGCGATCGCGCGCCACATCCACGTTTCGGCCTCGGTGGTGTCCTCGCGATTCCAGGGACACATCTTCATGCAGCGTCCGCAAGCCGAGCCCTTCATGTTGGTGACGCGATACTTGGTGCACTTTTCGACGTCGGCTTTCCAAATCTCGTAGCCGTTGAACATCACCTTGGGGCCGAATGGAATCGCGTTGCAGGGGCACTCGCGCGCACACTTGCGGCAGTTCTCGCAGAAATTCTGCAGGCCGAAATCGATCGCCGAGTCGACTGCCATCGGCAGGTCGGTGGTCAGTACCACGGACTTCGAGCGCGGGCCGATAAACGGGTTGAGTATGGTGTCGCCGATACGGCTGACTTCGCCCAATCCGGCCATCAGAATGGCCGGATTGTGAATCACCTCGGAATGCGCGTTGGAATGGGCGCGCGCCGAGAATCCCATGCGCCGGCAATGCGCGGCCATTAGGCCGGCGATCTCTGCGCCGCGCAGGTAGGCGCGCATGGATTGGGAGGCCGAGATCCAGTCGTCGCCCGACGCGCCGGCCATGGTCTCGTAGCCCTGGTCGATGAGCATCACCACGGCGTACTCGTGGTAGACGGGAATCGGCTTTCCCTCGATCTCGTCGTGCGAATACATCATCCAGGGCTCAAGCTTGCAGATGCCGACGAAATCGGCGCCAAGGTAGTGGCCGAGCGCCTTGATTGCCTGTGCATTAGCGAGCGGGTCGGACAGGTCGCCGCCGATGCCAGTCGGTAGCATTTTCTCGCGGCTGCCCTGCAGCGGCACCATGTGCTGGATCAGTGGTTGCATTCCCAGCGCATAGGGATGCTTCATCGGGAAGCGCATGCGCTCGCGCTTGGTCTTCTCGCCGAGGTCGCCGGCCTGCGCGCGCTTGAAGAAATCCCCGCGCTTCGTGACGCGCCTGATTTCATCGGCCAGCACCAGGGTTGTCGGGTGATCCGCACGGGGTATCCTTTCCATCGGATAGCGCCCCATGTGCAGCGCGCGCCTGGCCTGTGCCGCATCCCACCAGAGCGGGCGGGTGCCCATGCGGCCGTCGCGGATGTCCGGGTCGTCCGGCACCAGCGGGTGTGCCGGATCGAGTGGCATGTCCGGGGCAACCGCGTAGTCGGTCGTGACCACGCCGAGCCGGAAGCCGCGCGTCAGATAAGGAGCTTCCAGCACGCCTTCGTTGCTGCAACGGGCGACACCGGCGCGGATGGCAAGATCCGCGATGCCGACCTGGCTCGCACCGCATGCATGCCCCTGGGCCGCGAATCCCATCCAGCGCAGGTAACCGGACAGGATGACCGCCAGTTCTGTTGCGCGCAGATCGGACCGTGCCGTATTGGTGCCGCGTATCCACGTCGCGCCAGGTTCGTCAGGCGCCGGCTCACGGCCAAATTCGATGAGAAACACGAAGGCGTGGGTATGGCCCGCCGGTGCATGGTCGTCCGGGGTCAGTGCGCAGCAGCCGGCGATGGTCGCATCGAGGAAGTAGGCGGATGCCTTCAGGTTGTGCGCGCGCACCAGTGGATCGTCCGGTATCGGCGCGCGCGCTGGTGCGACCGGGCCCGCAAGAAAGCGCCTGAATAGCGAAAAATACTCCGGAAACACCGCGGCGACCGAATCCTCGCTCGCCGCGTCGGCGTCCTCGGGCTGGTGGAGCGGGACGGCAACCTCCGGTGGCGTGAACCTGCGCGCCAATCGTTCCAGCGCGAGTGGGCTCATGTGAAGTGGGCGATCACGGTGCGAATACAGGCGCATGTTTGGCATTTCGCGGGTTCAATCGCGGAGATTGGAGCATGTGCGCGGCTCGGAATGTGATTACCGGCAGCATAAGCATTTGCAATACGAACGTTATTGCGCATGCTGGAAATACTGTATCGTCGGAGAACCAATCTCCCGGGACCACGCCATGAAGCCTGCCGCTGGCCTTGAGTCACTGGATTTTCGACTGCTCTCGGTGTTCGACGCCGTCTATGAGCATCGCAGCTTCAGCCTGGCGGCGCAGCAGATGGCCATGACCCAGCCGGCAGTCAGCCAGGCGATGGCGCGCATGCGTCGCTGGATCGGTGATCCCCTGTTCGTGCGTGCCGTCGGTGGTCTCACCCCGACTCCGCATGGCGAGGCGCTGATCGGCCCGGTGCGTGAAATCCTAGAAACCTTTCGAGGCCGCATTGCAGTCGGATCGGGATTTGATCCGCTGCGCTCTGAACGCGAATTCACCATCGTCGCATCCGACCTAGGGGCCCTGAATTTTCTGCCCGCCCTGCTCGCACGCTTCGATGCCGTGGCACCCTATGTGCGCCTGCGCATGGTCCCGCTTGAAGCAGGCGGCGTTGCAGCCTGCCTCGAATCGGCGCGCGCCGATCTGGCGGTGGGCGCCTTTCCCCGGATGCCAGGCGGGATTTTCCGGCAGCGGCTGTTCGAAGACGATTTCCTGTGCGTGATGCGCAAGGGCCATCCGCTGTCCGGAGGTGGACTCGGTATTGACGCGTATGTTGGCGCCGCGCACGCGCTGGTGGTCACTGGCGGCACCGGTCATGCCTTCAATTCGCTCGTGGAGCAGGCGATTGCCGCCACGGTTCCGGCGTCTCGTATCCGGGTTCGCCTGCCCAGTTTCAGCGCAGCGGCCTTCCTGGTGGCTGATTCCGATCTGTTGTTGACCCTGCCCGCGCGTGCCGCCAGGCGCTTTGCGCGCGACCTGGGTCTTGTCATGGTTCAGCCGCCATTGCCCTTCCGGCGGCTGGAGATCTCCCAGTACTGGCATGAACGCAGCCGCCATGATCCCGGGCATGTCTGGTTGCGTTCAGAGGTGGCCCGTCTGGGGGCATCGGTAGTCGACCCGCCGCGGACCCATGTTGCTAGCGGGTTACCCCACCGGAGGCGCTCGCCCAGTCGATCGGGGTGATCGTGAGGCCGCGCGCCTCGATGATCTTGCGCGCCCGGTCGGGATAGTCGGTGATCAGGCCGTCGACGCCCAAGTCAAGCATGCGCGCGATGTTGTGGGGCGCGTTGACAGTCCACACGATCACCTTGAGGCCGAGCGCGCGCGCTTCCGCAAGGTCGGCCTCGACCAGATCGCCGAAGTAAGGGGACCACGCGGCTCCGCCTGCCGCCTTGATCATCCGCGGCACTGAGCCATGGTCGACAAGTTTCATTCCTGCATTCCAGCGCGGATCGATGTTGTCCAACCAGCTCTGCCGCGCAGTGAGATGCACCGTCGGGACATCGGGCGCCAGGCGGCGCATGATGGCGAGGGTGCGCCAGTCGAAGGATTGCAGCGCAATTCGGTGTCGCATGCGGTGTCGCTCGACTGCGCCCAGAACCGCTTCGACCATCGCCTGTGGGCTCGCGGTGCGGTCCGGTGCGAGCGGGGAGAGTTTGGTTTCAATATTCAGGCGCAGAGTCGGTGGCCCGTTCGAGGCGATCATCGCGAGGACCTGGTCGAGGGTTGGCACTTGCTCGCCATCCCGGGCTTCCTGCTGTGGGTAGCGTGCGGCGTACGCCGAGTCCGGTCGCAGGCGGCCAACGTCGAAAGCACCCAACTCGCTGAGGGTAAGTGCGCTGAGCACGCGTGGCGTGTCCAGCCAGCGCCCGAAAACATCACGCGCGATGGCGGGATTGAGTGCGTCGTCATGGTGGACCACCGCTACGCCGTCGCGGGTAAGTCCGATATCTAGCTCCAGCGTGGCTACGCCTTCAGCCATCGCCCGGCGAAAACCCGCAAGGGTGTTCTCGGGCGCCAGACCGCGCGCGCCGCGATGGCCCTGGAGGTCAATGGCGATGCTTGCGGCGCACGTCAAGGCGGCCCACAGGACCGCCAGCCGCGCGACGATCCGGACAACGCGTCGCATGCTTTGCGCCAAATCAGGCAACTACGCCGCGCTTGCGGCCGGCGAAAGCCACGCCGGCGGCCATGCAGGCGGCGATGATCCAGAACAGCGGAATCATGCCCAGCGCGCCGCCGAGCGCGCCGAAACCGAGGGGAAGGAAGGTGTGGCTGGCGTTCATGACGGTGGTACGCACGCCCACCGCCTCGCCGGCGCGGCCCGCCGGCGAGGCGCTGTGGATCAGGCTCATGACCATCGGCTGGCCGACGCCCAGGCCCAGGCCGAGGATGAAGGCGAGGGCCAGCAGGACAGGCACCAGGCTCACCAGCGGGAAAAGCAGGTAGACCACCGCGGTGATGGCCAGCGCGCCGGTCAGGGCCTGCCACTCCGTGAAATTGCGGGCGATCCACGACATGCCCGCGCGTACCACGAAGGTGGCCAGGCCGAATGACCCCATGATCAGGCCGATGGTGGATGCCGACAGCCCGAGACGCACGCCGTAGAGGGGCACCATGAAGGTGAAAAGGTCCCATCCGACCGACAGCAGCCCGCTGACGATGAACACCGCGCGCAAAGGCGCGATGCGCAGCAGGTCGAGCACATGCGCGTTGGCGGGCGGGTCGACGCTGCGTCGGGCGGCGCGCGCACCGCGCCGCACCATCGGCCAGAGCGCCAGGGCCGCCGCCGGAAATGCCGCCAAGAGCGCGAAGGCGCGCGCGTGGCCGAAGTGATCGATGGCGAAGCCGGTGACGATGGGACCGAGCACCGACGAGGTGGAAAAGCCCAGCGCCAGCAGGCCGAAATTGCGGGCGCGGTTGGCCGGCGTGCTGGCGTGGCCGACCGCGTTGTTGATGGCGATATGCCCCATCATGAAGCCGCTCCCCAGCAGCGCGCTGGCCGCGTGCAGGCCGGCGATGGACTGCGTGAGCCAGGGCACGAGCGCCCCGGCGCTTACCATCAGCAGCGCGCCCAGGGTCGGCACGGCGGGGCCGGAGCGGTCGGTCCAGCGCCCGGTGTGCACCGACATCAGCATGGGGATGACCGCCAGCAGGGCCATCAGCACGCCGACCGTGGTGGGCGAGGCGTTGAGTGTGAGCGCGTAGAGCGACAGGGCGACGCGGCTGCCGACGAAGGTCAGGTGCGTGAGCACCATCAGGGCGATGAGAGGAAAAAGCGGCACGCTTCGGCGGCAGGCGCAGGCGGATCAGGCAGCCAGAAAACGCTCGGGCGCCGCGCTGCCGCCGGCCGCGGGTTCGCGCCGCACGCGTCCCTCCCCGGCCAGCTTCAGCAGGTGGGCCAGCACCGAGCGCCCGGCCGCGTGATGCAGGCGCACGTCGACATCGGCATAGAGTCTGCGCACCATGGCGTCGATGGTGGAAAATCCGTCGGTGACGCAGGCGAGGACCTGGTTCTCGCGTTCGACGCGGTGCTCGATGAGCTGCCGGACATACGCCTGGGGCTGCCGGATCGGCGCGCCGTGGGTCGGGTAATAGGTCCGGTCGTTGCGCGCGAGCAACCTTTCCAGGCTGGCCATGTAGGCCGCCATGTCGCCGTCCGGCGGGGAGACTACCGAGGTGGACCAGCCCATGACATGATCGCCGGTGAACAGGGCCGCCTCCTCCTCCAGGCAGTAGCACAGGTGGTTCGAGGTGTGGCCGGGCGTGGCCACCGCTGTCAGGGTCCAGCCCGGGCCGCTGACGCGGTCGCCGTCGAACAGGCGCTGCTCGGGCGCGTAATCGTAGTCCGCGCCCGCCTCGGTGGTTTCGCCCCGTTCGCCATGGGGGCCGCAGCCGACCACCCGCACCTGGCGGCGCGCGCGGATGGCGGCGGCCGCCGGGGAATGATCGAGGTGGGTATGGGTGATGACCAGATGCGTGATGCGCTCGCCCTGGAGGGCGCCGAGCAGCGCCTCGATGTGGGCGCTGTCAAGCGGGCCCGGATCGATCACCGCCACCTCGCCGCGCCCGATCACGTAGGTGCCGGTGCCCCAGGCCGTGAATGGACCGCTGTTGCGCGCCACCAGGCGCCGGATCAGCGCCGTGACGGGAATCAGGCTGCCGTAGTCGGGTTCGAATTCGCGGTTGAAGGTGATGGATGTCATGACATAGGGTTATTGCAATGCAAAATGAAAAGTTATGGAACTTGTTCTACCCTGTAAGGCTTGTGTAAGGGAGTGACAATAACGTCATCAGATGACTCGGGGGGGGGTAGCGCTTTAGTGATTTCCCCGCTTTAGTGATTTCCCCGAATGATCAGCCCGGAGTGAAGAATCGGCAGGAAAATTGCGTAAGACCTTCGTCAGCGGGACTACTTATGATTGTCGCAGTTTGGCCGGTCTATCGGAGCAAATGGGATACGACAACTTATCGGAAGGATTCACAGGATGTCCGCTATCGAATCTGTAATGAACGAAAAGCGTGTATTCACGCCTCCGGACACGATGGTCATGAGTGCGACCATCTCCGGCATGGGCGCCTACGAGGCCCTGTGCCGTGAAGCCGAGACCGACTATGAAGGCTTCTGGGCGCGCCAGGCGCGCGAGACACTGCAGTGGCACAAGCCGTTCACTCGTGTGCTCGACGAATCCGGCGCGCCGTTCTACAAGTGGTTCGAGGACGGCCAACTCAATGCGTCCTATAACTGCCTGGACGTCAACCTGGCCAACGGCAACGCGGACAAGACGGCCATCATTTTCGAGGCCGATGACGGCGCGGTCACCACCATCACCTACAAGGCGCTGCACGCGCGGGTGTGCCGTTTCGCCAATGCGCTAAAGGGCATGGGCGTCGGGAAGGGCGACCGCGTCATCATCTACATTCCCATGACCATCGAGGGCGTGGTCGCCATGCAGGCCTGCGCGCGCATCGGCGCCACGCATTCGGTGGTGTTCGGCGGCTTTTCCGCCAAGAGCCTGCAGGAACGCATCATCGACGCCGGGGCGGTGGCCATCATCACTGCCGACGAGCAGATGCGCGGCGGCCGCGCGCTGCCGATTAAGGCGATCGTCGACGAGGCGCTGTCCATGGGCGGCTGCGAAGCCATCAGGAACGTGGTCGTCTACCGGCGCACCGGCGGCGATGTCGGCATGCAGTCCGGGCGCGACCGCTGGATGCACGAAGTCGAGGCCGGCCAGAGCGAGGTGTGTGAGCCCGAATGGGTGGGGGCGGAGCATCCGCTTTTCATCCTCTATACCTCAGGCTCGACCGGCAAGCCCAAGGGTATCCAGCATTCCACCGGCGGCTACCTGCTGTGGGCGGCCCTGACCATGAAGTGGACCTTCGACATCAAGCCTGCCGACGTGTTCTGGTGCACCGCCGACATCGGCTGGGTCACCGGGCACAGCTACGTGGCCTACGGCCCGCTGGCCGTGGGCGCCACCGAAATCGTCTTCGAGGGCGTGCCCACCTATCCCAACGCGGGCCGCTTCTGGGACATGATCGGCAAGCACAAGTGCTCGATCTTCTACACCGCGCCGACGGCGATCCGCTCGCTGATCAAGGCTTCCGAGGTCGATCCCAAGACCCATCCGCGCAACTTCGACCTTTCCTCCCTGCGCATCATGGGGTCGGTCGGCGAGCCGATCAACCCGGAAGCCTGGATGTGGTACTACGAAAACGTGGGTGGTTCGCGCTGCCCGATCGTCGACACGTTCTGGCAAACCGAGACGGGCGGCCACATGATCACGCCGCTGCCCGGCGCCACGCCGCTGGTGCCCGGCTCCTGCACCCTGCCGCTGCCCGGCATCGTCGCGGCCATCGTCGATGAGACGGGTCACGACGTGCCCAACGGCAATGGCGGCATCCTGGTCATCAAGCGCCCCTGGCCCTCCATGGTGCGCACCATCTGGGGCGATCCCGACCGGTTCAGGAAAACCTATTTCCCCGAGGAGCTCGGCGGCAAGCTTTACCTGGCGGGAGACGGTTCGGTGCGCGACAAGACGACCGGCTACTTCACCATCATGGGCCGCATCGACGACGTGCTCAACGTCTCCGGCCATCGCCTGGGCACCATGGAGATCGAATCGGCGCTGGTGTCCAACAGCAAGCTGGTGGCCGAGGCGGCCGTGGTGGGCCGCCCCGACGACATGACCGGGGAGGCGGTGGTGGCGTTCGTGGTGCTCAAGGGGGCGCGACCGAGCGGCGAGGACGCCAAGGCGATCGCCCGTGAACTGCGCGACTGGGTGGGGAAGGAGATCGGCCCGATCGCCAAGCCCAAGGATATCCGCTTCGGCGACAACCTGCCGAAGACGCGTTCCGGCAAGATCATGCGCCGCCTGCTGCGTTCCATCGCCAAGGGGGAAAACATCACCCAGGACGTGTCGACGCTGGAGAATCCGGCCATCCTGGAGCAGCTCAAGCAGTCCATGTAGACAGATGCACGCGCTGCGGCGCCGTGCGCCGGCATGCCGCCGACGCCGGCCTGCGCGCCTACCGGGGAGAATCCGCCACCGTTCTACAGCATGTGATAGACCAAGGGGAGTTATCGCCGCAGCGTGCCCACATGAGAGCGCGCGCGGTGGGCATGTGCCGCGCCGCGCGCGCGACATAGGGCCATCGAGGAGACACGGTTTGGACGCATTGCTTCTGCTGCAGATCGCCAAGGCGATCGCAGAGATCGCGCTCATGTTCTTCGCGGCGCGCGGGCTGTTGGTGGTCCTGTTCCTGCCCGCCCGGCACAAGCTGGAAGGCAATATCATCTATCAGCTTTTCGTCAAGGGCACCCAGCCGTTCGTCTCGCTGATGCGGCTGATCACCCCGCGCGTGGTGCTCGACCGGCACATGCCGCTTGCCGCCTGTGCCCTCCTGCTGGTGGCCTGGTTCGGCCTGTCGGTGGGCAAGCTGCAGTTGTGTACGGAGCAGCCCGAGCACCAGGCCTGCGAAGCGCTGACCTCGGCGCGCACCGGAGTGTCCGGGGGCACGCGATGAACCCCCTGGCGCGTTTCTATTTAGGGCTGGCTGCGCGGCTTGCCGTGCGCCTGGGCTACCTCGACCGTGCGCTGGAATTGCACGCGGAACTCGAGAAGGCATTGGCTGCGCGGCCGGAAGCCGCGCGCCATATCATGATGCAGGGTCACGTGTGGGGGCTCAAGGGGGATCGCGCCCGCGCCCGCGCCGAATTCGAGCGCGCATTGCGCCTGGATCCGGGCCTTGCCGTCGCCCACTTCAATGTCGGCTGGGTATGCGACCAGCAGGGGTGCCACGAAGACGCGTCGCGCCATTTCAGGCGCGCGCTGGAGCTCGACCCGGATCTTGATCGCGCCTGGTACGGCTTGGGCCTCATCCACGTGCGCCACGACCGGCCGCTCGAGGCCAAGCGGGCGTTCCAGGAGGTCGTGCGCATCGACCCGATGAACAAGCACGGCTGGTACCAGCTCGGCATGGCCCATTTCATGCTGGGCGAGGCCGACGAGCTCGAAGGCCTGCGGCGCCATACCGTCAAGTTCAACCCGAAGATCGCGCATCAGCTCGATGCCGACATCGACAAGATCAAGCGACAACGCAAGGCCGCGAGCGAGAAAGGGCCGCAGGTGGCCGGCGCCACCGATGCGCCCGTCTCGCCGGCGTGAATCATCGTTTTTCAGGCAGCAGCAGCAACGTAGGTGGTAGCACGGCATCATCGACATCAACCCTCGATCACGGAGACCGTATGGCAATCGAAATCACGGAGAGGCACAAGGAGTACTGGCGCAGGAACCTGCGGGTGACCGGCACTCTGCTGTTCATCTGGTTCTTTGTAACGTTTGTTCTGGGTTATTTTGCGAAGGAACTGTCCGGTTTCACGATCTTCGGCTGGCCGTTCTCCTTCTACATGGCCGCCCAGGGCTCGCTCATCATCTACGTGCTCATCATCTGGTGGTACGCGCGTGCGATGGGCAAGCTTGACGACGAATACGGTGTCGCCGAAGGCGACTGAAGGGAAAGACGACCATGGCTAGCTCCGCACAAGAACGCAGCATTTTCTTTAATTCCCTGAAAAGGGCCTACTCCTGGTACACGGGCGGCTTCGTCGTCTTCGTGATCCTGCTCGCGATCGCCGAGCAGATGGGCCTTCCGCGTGCCTGGATCGGGTACATCTTCCTGATCGCCACCATCGGCTTGTACGCGGGCATCGGCATCATGAGCCGCACCTCCGAGGCGTCCGAGTACTACGTGGCCGGGCGCAAGGTTCCGGCAATCTTCAACGGCATGGCCACCGGCGCCGACTGGATGTCGGCGGCGTCGTTCATCGGCATGGCCGGCACGCTCTACCTGACCGGCTATGGCGGCCTCGCCTTCATTCTCGGATGGACTGGCGGTTACTGCCTTGTGGCCCTGTTCCTGGCGCCCTACCTGCGCAAGTTCGGGCAGTTCACTATTCCCGACTTCCTCGGCGCGCGTTACGGCGGCAACTTTGCCCGCACCATCGGCATCATCGCCGCGATCCTGTGCTCGTTCACCTACGTGGTGGCGCAGATCTACGGTGTGGGCCTGATCACCACGCGCCTGACCGGGGTGAGCTTCGAACTGGGCATTTTCCTCGGGCTGGGCGGCATTCTGGTGTGTTCGTTCCTGGGCGGCATGAAGGCGGTGACGTGGACCCAGGTCGCCCAGTACATCATCCTCATTGTGGCCTACCTGATTCCGGTCGTGTGGCTGTCGGTCAAGCACACCGGCATCCCGCTGCCGCAGTTCGTCTACGGCAAGACCCTCGAGAAAGTCAGCGAGCGCGAAAAGCAGCTTATCGACGATCCCAAGGAGAAGGAGGTTCGCCAGATATTCGCCGACCGCGCCAAGGCCGCCAACGACAAGATAAAGGCGCTGCCGGGGTCGTTGGAGACCGAGCGTGCCAAGGTGGTGAAGGCGCTCGAGGACCTCAAGGTCGCCAACGCGCCGTTGCCGCAGATCCAGGCCGCGGAGAAGGCGGTGAAGGATTTCCCCAAGGACGAGGCCGCGGCGCGGGCGACTTGGACCAAGGAGGCCGCCGTGGCCGCGCGAGCCAATCCGCCGTTGCGGCATGCTGCGGTGTACCCGGGCAAGGACGAGAAGGCGAGCGATGTTGCGCGCAAGAACTTCCTCGCGTTGGTGTTCTGCCTGATGGTGGGGACGGCGGCATTGCCGCACATTCTCATGCGCTACTACACCACTCCTTCGGTCAAGGAGGCGCGCGAGTCGGTGTTCTGGTCGCTGTTCTTCATCTTCCTTTTGTACTTCACCGCACCTGCCCTGGCGGTGCTGGCGAAATTTGACGTTTACACGCTGCTGGTCGGATCGGAGTTTGCCAAACTTCCCGCCTGGGTTGCGTCGTGGACCAAGGTGGACGCGGCGCTGCTATCAGTGGTCGATATCAACAAGGACGGGATCGTGCAGCTCGCTGAGATTGCCATCGGCGGCGACATTGTCGTGTTGGCGACGCCGGAGATCGCCGGGCTGCCTTACGTGATCTCGGGCTTGGTGGCCGCGGGCGGCTTGGCGGCGGCGCTATCCACCGCGGATGGCCTGCTGCTGACCATTGCCAATGCGCTGTCGCATGATCTTTACTACAAGATGATCGACCCGAACGCCTCCACGGCGCGGCGCGTCACCATTTCCAAGGTGCTGCTCTTGGTAGTGGCGCTGGCGGCAGCGGCGGTTGCGGCGCAGAAACCGGCGGATATCCTGTTCCTCGTTTCGGCGGCGTTCTCGCTTGCGGCGGCGGGCTTCTTCCCGGCCTTGGTGCTAGGGGTGTTCTGGAAGCGCGCCAATGCCGCGGGGGCATGCCTGGGCATGATCGCCGGCCTTTGCCTGACGTTCTACTACATGGCCACGACCCAGCCGTGGCTGCGCAGCGTGTTTGGCGTGAAATCCCCCATCGTCGATAACATCTGGTGGGACATCCAGCCGATTTCCGCCGGTGTGTTCGGCGTACCGGTCGGGTTTGCCGTGATGATCATCGTCAGCCTAATTACGGCAAAGCCAAGTGCGGAAACCATGGAACTGGTGGAGCATGTGCGCTACCCAAGCCTGCGCGGAGGTATCAGCACCGAGACCAACTAGCCTATTGGGCCGGTTGCCTGCGCGGCGACCGGCCCACCGGAACGACATGATCCCGGAAGTCCGGCGGTGCTAAAATGGGAACAATGGGAGAGATGGATGAGCGGTTTAAGTCGCACGCCTGGAAAGCGTGTATAGGTTAATAGCCTATCCGGGGTTCGAATCCCCGTCTCTCCGCCAAACACCTAGTATTCAAGCGCCTTTCGGGGCGCTTTTTTCTTGGGCGATTCCGCATTGCTTCGGTGCCGCCAGCAGCGCCCTTGCCTGTTCTCGCTCTTTGTCATGTTTGAAGTCGGCACAGTTCGCGCAGCCCGCTGACGCGCAACCTCTGCCGCGCACCCTCGTGGCGGGCGCCGGTAGGATGAATTGGACTGAATCCACTTTAAGTGTTATGCATGCCCGGAATGATTTGTGAACGGGCTGTCGCCCCTGCTGGTGGCCCGGCAGTACTACGCCAACTCAACAGCGTAGCCAGCGGGCATCCCGTTCGAGTTGTACGAGGTCGCGTACGCGTTCGATTCCCAGGGTTTGTGCTCGGCGCAGCGCGATCTGTGCCAGTTGCGCGGTAGCGAACGCGTCGCCGAGGGCGGAATGCCGGACGGGTGCGTCGATGCCGAAGCGCGCAAGCCATTCATCGAGTGAGAGACCTGCCTTGCATCCGAAAAGGACTGGCAGGATCGTCGCGAGATCGATCCATTGAAGTCGAATACGCTTGCCAAGGTGTTCGAGGATGGCGCGCCTTATGAAGCTTTCATCGAATGGCGCGTGAAACGCGATCAGCGGCGCCTTTCCGATGAAGTCCAGCAGGCACAGCAGGGCTCTCGCCGGATCATCGCCGGTTCGCTGCGCTGTTTCCCCGACGCCATGGATCAGGATATTGTCCCGCTGGCTTGGGCGCGCCTGCCGCAGTATGGCGCTGAAGGTTTCTGATGAAGGAATCCGCAGCCCGGCCAGCACGACGGCGCCCACCGCTAGGAGTCGGTCCGTTCCGGTGTCCAGGCCGGTAGTTTCAGTGTCGATCACCACGGACCGCGTCGTTTCGAAGCTGGCGTCCGGTGCTGCAGGGGATAGGGCATGCCATGCTGCGATTCGTGCCCGCGAATCCGCGTCCAGGCGCTTTCCGCAGCCTATCCATGATGGCAGAAGGATCACAGTGCGTAGTCGACCTTGATTCGGCTTTGCAGCTTGCGTGCCTGGCGGAGCGCTTCCTTCAGGATGCGCCGGTCCAGTTCGTTGAGGGTGGAAATCCTCAGTTCGTTTGGCGGACCTTGATCCTCGAGGGCTAGGAACTGACGCGCGATGCGCAGGCCCTGGATGAATTCGAAGGCTTCGATCATGGCTTCGGCCTCGAGCGTGTTGCCATGTCGCACCGCGTCGAGCCTCAGGCGTTGGGCTGTGTGTGTGGCGGTGGTGCCCGCGGCCAGGGACAATATTCGGGCCGCGTCGATAAATGGGCGGGCGCATTGACTCTTCAGGTCGATGAGCGCGCCGACTGCGATTTCGCCGAAGATGTTGAGGGGGGGGCGCGTCCCTAGGGCGTTGGCGGCCATCATGCGCAGAAACGCCTGGCGCTTCGTCGCTTCGTCAGCCAACCAGGCGCGCAGTTCCGTTGCCAGGGCAATGTTTCCATGCACGGCGCGCAGATCGAAAAAAATCGCGGCGTTAAGCAAGGCTTCAGGCGTGGGGTTGCGTAGCCAGTCATCAAACCGCTCCTTCCATTCAGCCAGCGTCAGGCACCACTTCGGATTGCGCGCCATGATGTTCCCCTTGCACAGCGGGAAACCGAGCTTTTCCAGACTCGAGTTAACTTTTTGCGCGAAGCCGAGCCAGCGTTGGCGACAGGCTTCGACGGACTGACCCGGAGTCGGCTCGAAGATCATGCCGTTATCCTGATCCGAGCTGATCGTCTGTTCCATCCGACCCTCGCTGCCCAGAGCAATCCAGCACATGTCCGGCAGCGGGGTGCTGGTATCGCGAGCAACGAAATCAATCGTCCGCTCAACGAGGCGGTCGTTGAGCGTGACGATCAGTTGAGTCAACTGGCTCACCGCCATACCCTGTGAGCGTAGGTTGCGCGCGAGGGTACGGACTCCAGCAGCTGCCTCGCACAGCGCGTCGAGATCCGCTGCGCGTCGGATGGCGCGGCCCGCTTCGCGCAAACCGGTGCCCTGTACGGCGAACAGGTCGCGTTCCGAGACGACACCTACCACCTTCCGGCCGCAGGTTACCGGTAGATGGCGTATTGCGTGCTTCGCCATCGCCAGCACGGCGTCAAAGGCACTGGCGCGCTCGTCAATGGTGATGGGGTCGGGTGTCATGACAGCGGCCAGTGGGATGTCTAGCGGCAGCTCTTGTAGAACGATCCGGTTGAGAACGTCGCGCTCGGTCAGGATGCCTTTGGCTTGATCTTTATCATCGATGGCGATCATCGATCCGATGCGTCGGTTGTGCATGATGGCCAGGGCTTCCCGCAACGGCGTATCGACGCGGCAGGTCACCGGCGGGCCACGTAGCATCGACGCCAGGATTGCGGTCATGCTGTTGCGGGCATACGCTTCTTCTAATGCCGACGCCCGCGCAATCCGACTGGATTCCTGTAGGAGGTGAGCGATGCGCCGGGTGCAGAACGCGGCAAAGTGGGGACTTTGGGCGAGCAGGACGTCAAAGGTCGGCTTCTCGAATTCGAGGCAGAACGTATCGCCTTTGGCCACATAGTCGTTGACCACCGACCGGCCCTCGATCAGCGCGCCGAGAGGAAAACTTTCTCCAGCGGTGAGTGGCGCGGCGCCTCCTGCGTCGGTGTCGCCAGCCCCTGGCGGGGCGCTGTGTACCTCACCGCGCTGAATGACGAAATAACGGGCCGGTATTCCATCCATCGCGCCGAGAATGCGGGTGCCGTCTGGAAAATAACTGAGTACGGCC